>JAESGW010000105.1_pt1 | contig 205449 bp, 170 predicted proteins | sample 9269791 | NCBI WGS metagenome assembly JAESGW01 (sample SAMN16773120, study PRJNA677053) | algae metagenome | isolation source: Aphanocapsa lilacina HA4352-LM1 and co-occurring heterotrophs from near cave... | place: USA: Maniniholo cave, near Haena, Kauai, HI | collected 2009-07-28 | reverse complement strand
TAACCGTTGCTGTAGTGGTTTGTAAACTAGGAATACCAACCCCATCCGGATCCAATGCAGCTGCCAAAGAATCAAAAAATACAAGATCGTAAATGTTACTGTCTAATCCATTTAAAATCGTTGCCGTGTTCTGACTTAAATCAAAATTATTATCACAACTTAATAAATCATTTGGAGAATCGTTGATAATGAAATCAGGTTGATATTCTACTGTAACACAATCTATTTGAGTACATGCACTTCCAACAAATCCATTAGATGTAGTCACACAATAAATACCAGGAGAATCAACAGTATAAGAAGGACCTGTTTCTCCTGCAATTACCTGAGCTCCAGAACCAGTGTCAACAGTCCATTCGAAATCAAAATCATTTGGATCTAACCCTGTTTCTAAAACCCTTATATCATCTGGACATGGTGCTAGACCATTTGCAATTGTCATATCAGATTCCTGAATTCCAACTGTACCAGTTCCTGCTTCATAAGTTATATTTACCGATCCAAATCCTGAATAAAAACTTGCATAACCGATTGTACCAGAAAACCCAAAAACTCCAACGGCAGTAGATCCAGTGGATTCAACTTTTACATTTCCTGAATAACCCGCAATTCTATATGTAACCCAGTTTGGATTACCAAGTACAGGCTGAGGCATTGCTGTAGTAGGTGTTCCATTTATAGAAATAACAGAACCCGTTACAGCTAATAAGATAATATTTGATTGAAATGAATTTACAGAACCAATAGAATTTATACTAGGAATTAAATCAACAACCTTAGGATATGAACAACTTAATGGTGGTATAAAATTTAATCCTGTAGTGTATGTTTGTACATCACCCGCGAGAACTTGATAAAGATAAACAGGTTTGTCTGTTTCAATATATATATTTTGATTAAATGCTCCTTGATAAAATGAAAAAGGAACTATGTAATAATCTCCAGCATTTATAGTAGTAATAGGCGTTGCAATACCATTTATAAATACTTGCGTATTATCTTCTGTTGCTATAACTATTGGCAATTCCGTAGTAGAAATACCATTTCCTTTTACAACAACATACTCCATTCCAACACGTTCAATAGGAACAATTTGATCCAAGCATATATCATTTCCACCTGTAGTAGGATTTGTAGTAATATTTCCTGTGGTTACAGCTACTGGTTTTGTTGAAGTTAAACGAGCTCCAATGAATCCGTTCAAATTTGCTGGTACACTTGTATATCCAGATAAAACAACCGATTGCCCAGCTTGTAAAGTAAATGTTTGTGTACCATTTGCGTTTGTTCCTGTTGGAGTTGTAAAAGTAACTCCTGTTGCATAATCTGATACAGTAACAACAGTATTATTCTGTGTCGCCATAACGCTCGCAACAAAATTTCTACTAGAATCATCCGAGTCTTGTGGCACACTACCTAACCTAAAATCCATACCTAAACCTGCTCTTCCTTTAGAAACAAAAACTTCACCATGAGCACTAGATCTAAGTTTGAAGGTTACATAAAACTGACCTGTTCCTGTCAATATAAGACCGTCATCTCCAGAAACTGTATGCAAACCTGCTTGAGTAACAAACATGTCTGATGGTTGTCCTGTTCCAACAGTAAATTGTGCAGGATTTCCAGAAGAAATGGTGTATGTTCCAATGGCAACTCCACTTCCATTTGTAACTGTTACTTGAAAAGGAGTGGCTTCTGGTGTTGATAGATAAACAACATGTTCACCAACATTTGTTGCACTTCTTGAATGTAATGGTGGTAACCAGTGCTTATCACTAAGTTGACCAAACATAAATGAAGTAAACAAAAAAGCAAATAGTAGATATAAACGCATTTTAGTATTTTTTTAAGAAAGTAAAAATAAATAAAAAAATGAAGTCAATACTATAAGAATGTGTTTTTTATGAAAATTCAGTAAAAATTTTCTGATTTTTATCGTTTTTTCACAGTAAAAAAACACATTATAACAAAATAATTGTTTTTTTATAAAAATATAACAGTGCTTAATCTGCTAAAATGCTGATTACAACTTAACAAAAGTTAAATTTTTACAAAAAATTAGTTCATAAAAACTCGAAAAAATGATTTTATAAATCAAATCCAAGTTTAACTTCCAGTTTAGAGGCTATAATTTTTGTAATTCTATGTTTTAATTCTGGTATTTTGATGCTTTCGATAGCTTCGTTACAAAAGGCAAACATTAAAAGTGCTCGAGCTTCTTTTCTTGGAATTCCTCGTTGTTGCATATAAAACATGGCACTTTCATCTAATTGTCCAATAGTGCAACCGTGAGAACATTTTACATCATCAGCAAAAATTTCTAATTGAGGTTTTGCATTAATCGTTGCTTTTTCACTAACTAAAATGTTGTTGTTTTGCTGAAATGCATTGGTTTTTTGGGCTTCTTTTTCTACATAAATTTTTCCGTTGAAAACGCCTGTTGCATTATCCCCAATTATGGTTTTATAATTTTGATGGCTTTCACAGTTTGGTGTGGAATGTTGTACTAAAGTATAATGATCTACGTGTTGTTTTTCACCAATGATGGTAATTCCTTTTAAAGTACTGTCAATATGTTCCCCAAAGTGATAGAAATTTAAGTTGTTTCTGGTCAAATTTCCTCCAAAAGAAAAGGTATGAACGGAAACTCTACTCTCTTGTTTTTGAGAAATATATGTGTTGTCAATCAAATTAGCCGTTAAATTATCATTTTGTATTTTATAATAATCAACGATAGCTCTTTTTTGAGCAAAAATTTCAGTAACTGAATTGGTTAGAACTGGATTGCTATTTATACTTTGATGTCTTTCAAGAATTTGAACGTGCGCGTTTTCTCCAACAATTATCAAATTTCTTGGTTGTACCATCAATGCGTTTTCAATTCCAGTTGAAAAATAAATAATTTCTATGGGTTTGTCTGAAATTTTATTTTTTGGAATATTGATGTAAGCTCCTTCTTGCGCAAAAGCAGTATTTAATGACGTTAATGTCTCGTCTTTACTTGCAATTTTGTTGAAATACTCGTCAATAACTATTTTATATTTTGGTTTAGTCAATGCAGAAGACATCAAACAAACATCAACTCCTTCGTGGGTTGTGTCTGATAAAAACGAACTGAATTTTCCATCAATAAAAACTACTTTGTAAGTATCTACTTCATGTAGAAAATATTTTTTTACCTCAGCAAATTCAACAGAATTTTCTTTTTTGGGAAAAACTGAAAAATCATTTTTAAGAATTGAATTTAGTGAAGTATATTTCCAAGCTTCTTCCTTTTTTGAAGGAAAGCCTTTATTTTCAAAGTTTTTTATTGCATTTGTTCGCACATCATGTAAATCCGAAAAAGTATCAATTTTTTCTTCAAATGCCATGAATGATGAAACTAATTTTTCTTTTAAATCCATTTTTTTAATTTGTTTATGGTTTATGGTTTGTGGTTTATTGTTTTGTTCAACAATAAATTATAAACTACAAACAGTTATGCCAATTCTGCTTTAATCCAATCGTATCCTTTTTCTTCTAGTTCTAAAGCCAATTCTTTTCCACCAGATTTTACAATTTTTCCGTTCATTAATACGTGAACAAAATCAGGAACAATATATTCTAACAATCTTTGGTAGTGTGTAATTACTATTACTGCATTATCTTTGTTTTTTAGCTTATTAACCCCATTAGCTACGATTCTTAAAGCATCAATATCTAAACCAGAATCTGTTTCGTCTAAGATGGCTAGTTTTGGTTCCAACATGGCCATTTGAAAAATTTCGTTACGTTTTTTTTCACCACCTGAAAAACCTTCATTTAGGGAACGCGACAAAAATTTACGATCAATTTCTAATAATTCTGATTTTTCACGAATTAATTTCAACATTTCGTTCGCTGGCATATCTTCTAAACCTTTTGCCTTGCGTGATTCATTTATGGCAGTTCTCATGAAATTAGTTACTGAAACACCTGGTATTTCAACTGGATATTGAAACGACAAGAAAACTCCTTTGTGTGCTCTTTCTTCTGGAGCTAATTCAGAAATATCTTCTCCATCTAATTCGATTGTTCCTTCTGAAACTTCATAATTTTCATTTCCTGCTACAATAGAGGCAAATGTACTTTTACCAGCACCGTTAGGCCCCATTATGGCATGTACTTCTCCTGCCTTAATTTCTAAGCTTAATCCTTTTAATATGTCTTTGTCTTCAATTGAAGCGTGTAAATTTTTTATTGATAACATTTTTTGAATGTATTTTATACTTGTTTATGATTGTTTATCCTACAGAACCTTCTAATGAAATTTCTAATAATTTTTGAGCTTCCACTGCAAACTCCATTGGTAATTTATTTAATACTTCTTTACTGAAACCATTTACAATTAAAGCAATGGCTTTTTCTGTTGGAATTCCACGTTGGTTGCAATAGAAAACTTGGTCTTCACCTATTTTTGAAGTAGTAGCTTCATGTTCGATTATTGAAGAAGTATTTTTGCTTTCAATATAAGGAAAAGTGTGTGCTCCACATTCATTTCCCATCAACAGACTATCACATTGAGAGAAGTTACGTGCATTTTCAGCTCTAGGCGAAATTTGGACTAAACCTCTATAACTATTGTTTGATTTTCCAGCTGAAATACCTTTCGAGATAATGGTCGATTTAGTATTTTTTCCTAAATGAATCATCTTTGTTCCAGTATCTGCTTGTTGAAAATTATTGGTTACAGCAATTGAATAAAATTCTCCAATTGAATTATCTCCTTTCAACACACAAGAAGGATATTTCCAAGTCACAGCTGAACCAGTTTCAACTTGTGTCCAAGAAATTTTTGCATTTTTCTCACACAAACCTCTTTTGGTTACAAAATTATAAACACCACCTTTTCCTTCTTTATTTCCAGGAAACCAGTTTTGAACCGTTGAATATTTTATTTCTGCGTCATCAAGAGCAATCAATTCCACAACTGCAGCGTGTAACTGATTTTCATCACGACTTGGAGCTGTACAACCTTCTAGGTAGGAAACATAACTCCCTTCATCAGCAATTACAAGTGTTCTTTCAAACTGACCTGTTCCTGCTTGGTTAATTCTAAAATAAGTAGATAACTCCATAGGGCATTTAACACCTTTTGGAATATAACAAAAACTTCCATCTGAAAAAACTGCCGAATTTAATGCTGCATAGAAATTGTCTTTTTGTGGCACAACTGTCCCTAAATATTTCTTTACTAATTCTGGATGTTCTTTAATCGCTTCGGAAATACTCATGAAAATAATTCCCTTTTCTCCTAGTGTTTTCTTGAATGTTGTAGCTACCGAGACACTATCAATAACGATGTCCATTGCAACATTATTCATTTTCTTTTGCTCATCTACAGAAATTCCTAGCTTTTTGTACATGGCTAACAATTCTGGATCAACATCATCTAAAGTTTTATTGGGATCAGCCTTTTTAGGAGCCGAATAATAAGAAATTGCTTGAAAATCAGGTTTTGAATAATGCACATTTGCCCATTCTGGTTCAATCATTTCTTGCCATGCTCTAAAAGCTTCCAGTCTCCATTCTGTCATCCATTCTGGCTCTTCTTTTTTCAAAGAAATGGCTCTAACAATATCTTCATTAAGACCAATGGGAAATGTCTCCGAGTCTAATTCGGTATAAAATCCGTATTCGTATTCCTTATTTTCTAACTCGACTTTTAAATCGTCTTCTGTATATTTTGACATAATTTTGTTTTGATTTTATAGAGAAAAACTTTCTCCACAACCACATGTTCTTTGAGCATTTGGATTATTAAATACAAATCCTTTGCCATTAAGTCCTCCTGAAAATTCTAATATAGTTCCAGCCAGATAAAGAAAACTTTTTTTCTCAACAGCTATTTTTACATTATTATCTTCAAAAACCTTATCATTTTCTCCTAGTTGTTTATCAAACTTTAATTCGTATGATAAACCTGAGCAACCTCCGCTTTTTACACCTACTCTAACAAAATCTTGAGTAGCGTCAAAACCATCTTCGTGCATCATATCGATGATTTTTTTGCTTGCTGTATCAGAAACTTTAATCATTTTATTTTGATTTTGTCTAAATTAACTGCAAAGATAAGTCATAATTTACTTTTTACCATATTTTGTAACATTTTTATAACTTATCGCTCAATAAACAACATTTATGATACATTTCACAATTCAAAGTGTGGTTTTTTTGTAACTTAGCCGTCAAAATTTTTATATGAAACTTTATCCTATAGAAGCTGGAAATTTCAAATTAGATGGTGGTGCAATGTTTGGTGTTGTTCCAAAAACTCTTTGGAATAGAACTAATCCAGCAGATGAAGATAATTTAATTGATATAGCAGCTCGTTGTTTGTTAATTGAAGATGGTAAAAAATTAATTTTGATTGACACTGGCATGGGTGATAAACAATCTGCTAAATTTTTTGGATATTATTCACTTTGGGGGAATCATTCTATTGATAAATCATTAGCGAAATATGGTTTTCATCGAGATGATATTACTGATGTTTTTATGACTCATTTGCATTTTGATCATTGTGGTGGAAGTGTAATCTGGAACAAAGATAAAACGGGTTATGAAGTTGCTTTCAAAAATGCCAAATATTGGACAAACAAAAATCATTGGGAATGGGCAACAAAACCAAATGCTAGGGAAAAAGCATCGTTTTTACATGAAAACATAATTCCTATGCAAGAAAGTGGTCATTTGAATTTTATCAATAGGTCTGAAAACGCTATACTAGAGGAGTCTGAATTAGGATTTGGAATATTCTTTGCGGATGGACATACTGAAAAACAAATGATTCCTATGATTAATTACAATGGTGAAACGTTTTGTTTTATGGCAGATTTGCTACCAACAGCTGGTCATGTTCCGTTACCTTATGTAATGGGTTATGATACTAGACCATTATTGACGTTAGGAGAAAAAGAGTTTTTTCTGGAAATAGCAGCAGAAAAGAATTTTAAATTGATTTTAGAACACGATGCACATAACGAAATTATAACTGTTCAAAAAACTGAAAAAGGCATTCGTTTACATGAAATTTTAGCTTGTAATGAACTTTTTAACTTATAAAATGTAACATTTTAAATAAATACTTGACTAACAAAAATAAACAAATTCATAACAATGAGAACATTTAAACCCTTTTATGTATCAGCTGCACTAGCCCTTATTTTGGCAAGTTGTAGTAGTACTTCAAAAATAGTATCAACTCCAGTTGAAAATATTGATGCTATTCAAACAAAAACCACAAAATTAAGTGAAAACGATTTGAAACGTTGGAGTCACCTAGATTTAGTTAAAGATTCTGTTCCTGGAATGAGCGTTGATAAAGCTTATGCTGAATTACTTCAAGGGAAAAAAGGAAAAAAAGTAATTGTAGGAATTGTTGATTCTGGTGTAGATATTAACCATGAAGATTTAAAAGCTGTTATTTGGAATAATCCAAAAGAAATTCCAAACAATGGTAAAGATGATGATAAAAATGGATATATCGATGATATGCATGGTTGGAACTTTTTAGGTGATGCAGTCAACGAACAACTAGAAATGACTAGAATTGTTAAGCAAGGTCCTTCAGCTCCAGAATATGCAAAAGCTAAGGCAGCTTTAGACGCTGAATTAGAAGGATTAAATGGTCAAAAAAATCAAATTGACATGATTCTAAAAGCGGAAAAAGCATTAGAAGAACACTTGAAAAATCCAAACTTTACATTAGCTGAAGTTAAAGCAATGACTACTACAGATGAAACATTGTTACAATACAAAGCCATGTTTTCTCAAATTTTAGCACGTCAAGATAAAGCTGCTTTTGATGAAAGAATAAAAGGTGGAGTTAAACAAGTTAATGACCAATTAAACTACAACTATAATGTTAATTTTGACGGTCGTTCAATCGTTGGAGACAATCCAAATGACATTAATGATACAAAATACGGTAACAACAATGTTGTTGGTCCAGATGCAGAAGAAGCATTACATGGAACTCACGTAGCTGGAATTGTTGCTCAAGTAAGAAACAACAATTTAGGTGGTGATGGTGTTGCAAACATGGTTGAGATTATGGCTGTAAGAGCTGTTCCTAATGGTGATGAATATGACAAAGATATTGCTTTAGGAATTCGCTATGCTGTTGACAATGGTGCAAAAGTAATCAATGGTTCATTTGGAAAATATTTTTCTCCTAACAAAGAATGGGTTCAAGATGCTTTAAAATACGCCGCTAAAAAAGACGTTTTGGTAATTTTTGCTGCTGGAAATGATTCTAAAAACTTAGACGTTCACAACAAATATCCTAGTGATTCATACGATGGAGCGCCAGAAATTTCAGATAATGTATTAATTATTGGAGCTTTAAACGCAACTTATAGTGCAAACACAGTTGCTCCTTTTTCAAATTATGGTAAAAATAACGTAGATATTTTTGCTCCTGGAATGCAAATTTATGCTACTACACCAAACAACAATTATAGATATTTACAAGGAACTTCAATGGCTTCACCTAACGTAGCTGGAGTTGCTGCTTTAATCCGTTCTTATTACCCAAAATTATCTGCTGCTCAAGTTAAACAGATTATTATGGCTAGTGGAACACCATTAAAAAATACGGTTTTAGTTGATGAAGATCAACATGATGCTAACTTCTCAGAAATTTCAAAATCTGGAAGAATAGTTAATGCTTACAATGCATTACTTATGGCTTCAAAAATGTAATACCAATTTTTAAAATTTACATAAAAACCACAAAGCCTATTTTATGTCTTTGTGGTTTTTTTAATACATAACTCATGAAAAAAACACTTTTAATTACACTTATTTCATTTGTTGGAATAGCTCAAAACAATCCTAATCCAGGTTATTGGCAACAACATGTTGATTATAAAATGGATGTGAAAATGGATGTGAAAAAATTTCAATATTCAGGAAATCAAGAATTAGTTTACACCAATAATTCAGCAGATACTTTACGAAAAGTATATTATCACTTATATCCCAATGCTTTTCAACCCGGAAGTGAAATGGATGTTCGCTTACAAACTATTTCTGATCCTGATAAACGAATGGTAAAAACGTTTAAAGTTGCTAATAAAGAAGTGACTGAAAGCAGAATTAAAAGTCTAAAACCAGATGAAATTGGGTACTTAAACATTTCAAACTTCAAACAAAATGGTAAAAACGCAAGCACAAAAGTTGTTGGTACTATTTTAGAAGTTACTTTAGCTGAACCTATTTTACCAAAATCAAAATCAACATTTACACTAACATTTGATGGGCAAGTACCCCTTCAAGTTCGTCGTTCAGGAAGAAACTCAGAAGAAAATGTTGCATTATCCATGACGCAATGGTATCCAAAAATGGCAGAATATGATTTTGAAGGTTGGCATGCTGATCCATACATAGGAAGAGAATTTCATAGTGTTTGGGGAAATTTTGATGTGAAATTAACTATTGATAAAGAGTATACCGTTGGTGGAACAGGATATCTTCAAAACAAAAATGAAATTGGGCATGGCTACCAAGACAAAGGAATAGAAGTTAAATATCCTAAAAAAACAAAGGAATTAACTTGGCATTTTGTTGCACCAAATGTTCATGATTTCACTTGGGCTGCTGACAACGAATATTTACATGATGTTCTAATTGGAGAAAACAACGTTGAATTGCATTTTTTATACAAAAACAATAAAGAGTATATTGAAAACTGGAAAAAGTTACAACCAAAGACTGCTGAATTATTGGCTTTTTTCAATAAAAATGTTGGTACATATCCATACAAACAATATTCCGTAATACAAGGTGGTGATGGTGGAATGGAATATGGAATGTGTACACTAATTACAGGAAATAGAAGTTTTGGCAGCCTAGTTGGTGTAACAGCTCACGAATTAGCTCACTCTTGGTTTCAATTTGTATTGGCTTCTAATGAATCAAAACACGAATGGATGGATGAAGGGTTTACTTCTTTTATTTCAAATTTAGCTATGAATGAAGTATTGCCTCCAAAAGAAAAACAAGACAATGTTTTTGAAGACGCATACAATAGCTATACTTATTTAGCTAATTCAGGAAAAGAACAACCTCTTTCTACACATGCTGACAGGTATGATTACAATATGACCTATAGTATTGGTGCTTATAGTAAGGGAGAAGTTTTCCTAGCACAATTAGGCTATATTATTGGAACCGATAACTTAATGAAAACCTTAAAACGTTATTATTACGATTATAAATTCACGCATCCAACACCAAATGATATTAAAAGAACCGCAGAAAAAATCTCTGGTGCAAATTTAGATTGGTATTTAGTAGATTGGACACAAACCACAAATACCATTGATTATGCCATTCAAAATATTGAAAGTGCAACAGATGGTGTTCAAAGAACAGGTATTACTTTAGAACGAAAAGGCAGAATGCCAATGCCTATTGACTTATTAGTAGTATATGAAGATGGTTCTAACGAATCTTTTTACATTCCGAACACTTTGTTGCGTTTTGAGAAAGAAAACCCTTATGAAGGTGTCAAAAGAACGGTTTTGAAAGGTTGGGATTGGGCTTATCCAACGTATATGCTAGAAATTCCAAAATCAAAATCAGCTATAAAAGCAATTGTTATTGACCCAAGTGGATTAATGGCCGATGTGAATAGAGAAAATAATATTTACGAAAAGAAGTAAGAACTAATTATAATAAAACCAAAAGCGAACCTCATCAGTTCGCTTTTTTTAATTCATTGAATTTATTCTTATACTAGCTTTAACCAGAGCTAATGCTCTAATTTTACCAATCTCCACCTCTTTATCCTGATGGTGTTTATTTTGACTAACAAGTTTTACATAATTTGGTGTATCCGACTTTTGAATATATTTCACCAACACAAACTCTTCTCCACTCATTTCAACACTTAATAAATACATTTCACCCCAAAAAATTTCATTCTTAAAATCATTTATTGTTTTGTATAAAACAATATCACCACTTTTCAATAATGGATACATACTATCGCCAGTAACATATATTGCTCCATCACACTTTGGTAAGTTTGGAATAGTTATATAATCTAGAGGTACATTTTTTTCTGAATCTGCAAATAGAGGAGCTAAACCAGCAGTTGCTTCAATATTATACAAAGGAATTTGTTGATTATACATAGAATGGTCAGTCTTTAGAGGATATGCATCTATAGATTTATTCACAAGAAAATTTTCGTCTGATTTTAACATTTCTCCTTCTCCTGTAAGTAACCATGTTGGATTTAAGTCTGGGTAAAGATTCAAAATATTCTCTAACGTATTTGAACCAATGTTTTTTCCTTCTTTTACAGCCTTAGAAATACTTCCTCTGCCTGCATTCAATGTATTTTCAATTGCATAAAAGCTAACTCCTTTAGCTTCTAAAAATTGTCCTAATCGTTCTGAAACCATGATAAAATATTTTTTAGTTGGCACAAACTTACGATTTTTTTCTAACAAAACAAGACTATTTGCTTTTAAAATCAAGCTTTTATAAAAATTTCAATAAAAAGAATGAAAATTTTCTAATATTTATTTGTTTGTTAGATTATTTTCTTTTATATTTGTATTGTAATTAATTATAAGAAGAATATAATCTTTTGTTGAATGATTCGCGCAAATCCTCAACGCCACAAAAAATTAAAAATTTAAAAAAATGAGTACAGAAATTAAAAACACGCTCTTCCGATTTGTATCGATGCGAGCACCAGAGTTGTCCAATGAAAAACAACAAAACGAAAAGTTTATCTTTAGAGATGAAAATGTTCCTTTAGGAGTATTTGATGCGGTTGTTGATAAAACTTCTAAATGGCAAGAATTACAAATTATTGCAAATGACTTCATCCCATTAACTTTAAAAGAAATAAAAGGGTTAAATGAAAAACTTGTTCAACTATCTGTTTGGATTGCTAAAAATCGTCTTTCCTACAAAAAAGAAGATTTAATCAAATACACTGAAGGAGTTGAAGCAATAAACAACCCTGAAACTTTAGGTCAATTATGGGATAATCTTTTTTATCAAACGGTAACACAAAAAGATTTTTACGCTAAAGAAACATTAATTCAACTTCTAATAGCCAATAACTTTTTGCTTAAAAACAAAAAAGATAACTATGAATTAGCTAAAAAACTATTAAATGCTAAAGTGGTTTTGCCAAAAACTCTTTTTGTAGAAGAAAATAATCGCACAGCTTTAAACAAAAACAGCAAAATGGTTGCCTCTGAAAGTAAGGTTGTTAAATCTTACCCTGATGGAGAAATGCAAAAGCAACAAATAATTGCTCAAGCAGAACTACACAATGAAAAACTTCAAAATTTAGGAAAAGAGTTAAAAACAATTGAAAAAGCATTTAAAAAAGAGCATGATAACGCTTTAACCTTGGCCGAAAAAGATCATCAAAAAAGAATTAAACCAATACTAGATCAATATAAAAAAGATTTAGATGAGGCTAAGCAAAACTGGTGTGAAATAAAAGATACAAGCATTGAATACAACCCAAATGATCCTTGTAATCAACCGCCAACAATTCCCAATCCAGAAATTCCTGAATTTGAATTTACATTTAGAGATGAATTGGACATTAAAGAATTAGAAGCAAAATTAACTAGAGAAAGTTTTGAAACACTATTAGAATTAACTGGAAACTACACTGTTTCAGAAGACAATTCAATGGAAAGAAGAATTGAACCATTATTCGATTCACTATCAAACGATTACAACAGTCTAGAAGAAGTTACCAACCATCTTACAGACACAATAAGCACTAACAATGAAACCATTATTAGTAATACATCACCTACTGAAAATACTTTGGTAAGTATTGGAGGAATGCTTGTTCCGGTTATTATTCCGATGCCAACATCTCCTTTTGGTTATCAGTTGTGTTCAAAAAGAGTAACTAAAAACTTGGTAAATTTAACGTCTATTGGATACAATTCAGATTTGTCTATAAATGTGCCTGATTCTACTTGGAATGTTGCTCATTTTGATTATACAGTAGAGAGAACAGATGGTAATAACTACAGCAATAATGGATTCAATAGCTATGTGCTTACAAGAATTGGAAATACCCTTTTCTTAAAGAATATTAATATCGGTTTGCCAAAATTAGCAGATGAACCATTACTGGTTTCTTTCTCAGGAAAAATCACTTTCACCAATGGTGTTGAGAAAACTATCCTAATTCCTGACTTTAAATTGAGTCAATGTTCTTCTGGACAACTAAACACAGTAATCGTTGTAGAAGATGACCCTGATGTAATACCTGGCGCAGTCAACGGAAACGAATCAGCGTTTATTCCAAGTGGATTTGGTGTAAAACAATTAGGAATTGCCGACTACAAAAAAGTAGAACAAACTACACAGTGCTATGTAGAAGGTGACGTTGCACATATTGAAAACATTATGGCTCGTGAATATAAAGAAAAATCTACAAGAAGATTACGTAGAAGTGAAAATACTACAACAACGTCTTCAGAAACAGAGAAAGAGCACCTTACAGATAGCAGTACAACTTCTCGTTTTGATATGCAGAGTGAAGTAGCTAAAGTAATTCAAGAAAGTAAAGATTTTGGAGCGTATGCAAACTTTAATGGTAGTTTTAAGGCACTTGGAAGTCAAATTGGGTTTTCAACTGGAGTAAATTATGCAACTCATAATTCAAAAGAAGAAAGTACTCGTCAAGCCGTTACTCAAGCCAAAGAAATTACTGAAAGTGCTTTAGACAGAATTGTAAGCAAAGTAAAAGAAGAGCGTATTGAAAAAATTATTGAAGAGTTTGAAGAAAACAACAAACATGGTTTTGATAACACAAAAGGAGATAAACATGTAGTAGGCGTTTTCCGTTGGGTTGATAAATTGTTTAAAAATCAAATTGTCAACTATGGTAAAAGATTGATGTTTGAATTTATGATACCTCAGCCAGCTAAGTTACACATACTTGCAATGAGTGAAAATAAACAGCAAACCTCAACAATTATTGAGCCTACTGATCCCAGAAAAGCTACAACAAATAATTTGTCAGATTTTACAAAAGTTACTGATACATCTTTAAAGTTTTGGGCTTCAAAATATAATGTAGAAATTTCTACTTCACCAGCAAATAACTTAAGTATCGGTAAATCTTTTTCATTTACAACTCCTGAAACAATGGGTGCAGAATGGGAAGAAGCTGCCGCTGGTAATGAAGAAGTAAAACTCCCAGAAGGCTATAATGCAATTTGTGTAACAGCTGATTGGTATTATCCATCTGAACCTGGGTACGGATTAGCCGTAATAGCTGGAGGAAAAAGATTACTTAACAAAGGACAATATTATTCAGTATCAAGCTTTAGTGGTGTGATACCAGTATCCTATTCTTCATTAGGTCATCATTCTGGAAGTGTGAATGTTGAAATTAAATGCCAACTTTCAAATGAAGCTCAACAAAAATGGCAACAAGAAGCATTCAAAGCTATTATTGATGCTTATGAAGACGCTTTAGTTGAGTATAATGACAAATTAGCTACAGAAAAAGCAATTGCCATTGAAATTAAAGGAACTAATCCTGGTTTTTATCGCGAATTTGAGAACAAAATTTTACGTAAAAACTGTATCTCTTATTTAATTGATCAAAATCCAAGTGCAAAAAACACTTATGGAAAAAGCAATTTATTTAAAATCATGGGAAGCGACACAATTCAAAGATTTGGCAACACAGAAGTTAATGTTGGTCAAGAATTAGATAGCTACACTGCTTTTGTAAAATTCATGGAGCAAGCTTTTGAATGGGAAATTATGTCCTATAATCTTTATCCATACTATTGGGGCAATAGAGCAGATTGGGCTAGCTTATATCAATATGATGATTCAAATGACCCATTGTTTAGAAACTTTATGCAAGCTGGTATGGCAAGAGTAGTTGTTACAGTTCGTCCAGGTTTTGAAGAAGCTGTTCGTTACTATATGCAAACAGGACAAATCTGGAACGGTGGCGAAGTACCTGTTATTGAAGACGAATTATTTATGTCAATCGTTGATGAATTACGTGAACCAGAAGGCCAAAAAGAAGGAAAAGCATGGGTAACAAGAGTTCCAACAGCATTGACAATCTTACAAGCTGATAGTATCGGTCTTAAGGTAGAAAAAGCATTGCCATGCAATTGTGAAGATGTGAACGAAGATACTTTTGAAAATCCTGAGGAAGTTCCTTGCAATACAAATTTTGAAATAACTGAATCTCAGTTAGGTGTTGGAACAACCGAAGAATTAATAGAAAAAGTAGAAAAGATAGAAACCCGAATGATTGAAAATGTAGACATTGAAAACGGTTATCTAAAACTTACTACAGATACTAATCCTCGTCAAGTTGTAGCGCAAATATCTGTGGAAGCCATTAAACAAGCTATGCAGTAATTTTTAACCAAAAAGGGAGAAGATTAATTTCTTCTTCCTTTTTTAAACTAAAAAAGTATGACAACAAATATATTTGATGCGTTTGACGAACAAAGTCAAACACTTTTACAAGGATTGAAACCGATTGATTTTGAGGGGTTGCAAAGAGGTTTTTCAAATAAAAAACTTTTAGGTGAAACTTCAAATAACAAAAGTCAACTAACAGATTATAAGTGGCAATTTTTAAAAAGAAATTCAATAGAAATAAAGGATCTGTTTTTCAAAAATATTACTCTTTTTAAAAAAGGTAATTTAACATTAATTCAAGAGCCAGAATGTAACTGCAATATTGATCCAAAAGAATTTACAGTATATCGTGAAAATGGGACTAATGATGGTTTTCAACCGAATGAAGATGAATTTCTTTTTAAAATAAAGATTTTTACTGGTACAAGAGGAGAGGTAATTAAACAGGCTTATTATGAATGCAAAGTCGAGGATAATGAAGCTTTGTTCTTTATAGAAGACAATAATGGAGACGTAAGCAAAGCAAAAATGTATGCTAAATTTGGGAATAAAGTTTCAAAAGATATTTTATTAAGTTTATCAAACAAAGACAACGAACTAGCATCAACTTTAAAGAAAACTCCTGGAATAAATGAAGATGTTTTAAAAGAACTAATAAGAAACGGTGTTTACGAAGAAAAATCATCAGTAATAAGAGTTTTTGTAACTGGATTTTATAAGTTTATAGCTTATATAGGCATGCCCACAAAAGCATTAGGTTGGGTTTGTGAAAAACTAGGTGAAGGCATTATAGAGTACTTATCTTTACCTGAAAGTGTATGGAATGCTAGAGGAGAAGATTATTTTCTAAAAAAAGAAAACATATTAGAAACTTTAATTATTGATCCAAAAATAATAGATTTTATTCGTAAAAAATTTGAAGATGATCCTACAAAATTTGAATTTAATGATTTAATCCCAGACTTTATTATTAAAAACATAAATAAAGGATTAACAGTCATAGAAACACTTATTAAAAAACACAATCAATATATAACAGCTTTCATAAATGATTTATATCATGAATATGAAACTGCCGCAATTATATTCAATATTCAAAATCATGTTACTGAAAATGTAGCTTTAATTTGTGGTATATGGAATGGGTTGGTAGATTTTCTAGGCGGATTACTGGTTTTTATAGGCCAAATTGTACAGCTTCAATATAACATTGGGTCTGCTTTAGATGATTATTTAGAACGTTTTGATAGCTTTTGTGTAACGGTTAGCGAATTAAATTGGGCTGAAGTTAGTAAAGCATTTAAAAATGTTTACAATCAAATAAGTAACTATTTAAAAGAAAATACAGAAAACGATTACAACTACGATAAAATTGCGTATTTCACTGGTTTTGCAATAGCTTTTATTGGAACAATGTTTATTCCTTTTACTGCTTTCGCTAAACCATTAAACATCATAAATAAATTAAAAAAAGCAACCGTTCCCACAGAATTAATAGAAAAAGTAAGTCAGGTATCAACAAAAACTGCTAACTTTGTTATAAAAGTTGGAAAAGAAACTTCAGATACCGCTCTTAAACTTATTGATGATATTTTAGCTTTACTTGCAAAAGGAGCCAATGGAATAGAAGAGTTTCTTAAAAAAATTTGGAAGAAAATTGTTGAGTGGTTTGTAGAGAATAAGGATAAATATACTGAGCTTATAAAATATGGCAAAGCACTATTAAAAAGAACAGCAGAAACCTACACTAAAAAATACCCTGAAGGTAAACTTTATAAAATTTTAAAAACAAGAGAAGCTTATAAATTATATGGAAAATTAGGAAAAAAGCTGGTTCAAGAAGTAGATGTTGCTTTTGAAAATATTGTTAAAAATGCAAAAACAATTAGTGAGTATAAACAAAAAGTAATGATTAACGGAATGCTTTATAAAAAAGATAAAACTCAAAAAGTTTTTACGGCTTTTAATTTTACAGATAAGGAAATAAAAGCTGGAAAAGTAACCGAGTTTATTGAAAGCTTGCATCCAATATTGAAGAAACGATATGAACTTCATTTAAAAGAAATTACAAAAGGATTAAAGGCACCCACTGAAATGATAAAAAGAGCGGGTATCGCAGCTTCTCACGGAGAAATACGAGCAATAAACCAACTTCTCTACCATTTAGAAGAAACAGGTCTAAAATTAACAGATGATGTTTTCAAGGATATTATGGGATATAACCGATTTTTAGTAAAAGAGGGTTCGCAGCCACCTTGTGTGCATTGTTTTTATCTCACAGATGGCGTACAATTTTTAAAATTTAATAAATAATAATCTATGGACAAGTTAAAAGTAAAAGACGAAGATTTAGAATTCGTAGGAATAGATGGTGGAGGGATTCCTATGTATAATTATCAAGGCAAGCCGTTTACAGGTATAATTGTGGATTACTTCTTTGGAACTGATATTGTTGCGGGGGAAACAGAATATACTAATGGATATCAAGATGGTATTGTAAAAAATTACTACGTAAATGGAAATTTAGAATATGAGTGTTATAAAAAAAACAACAAGCTCCATGGAACATATAGAGACTGGGATGAGAAAGGAAATCTCCTTTCTACAACCGAGTGGAAAGATGGTATGAAAATTAAATAGTAATTAAGCAGTCATTTTGACTGCTTTTTTTTAATTGAAAACGAAAATGATATTAGCGATAGATGTACATTATAAAGAAAAATATGCAAAAGCTGTGGGTATTTTATTTCATTGTGAGGACGAAAAACCTAAAGAAATTATTACAACAATTATTGATGAAGTAGCTGAATACGAATCAGGACAGTTTTATAAAAGAGAACTGCCATGTATTCTCAAACTTTTGAAAAAGATTGACTTATCTGTAATTGACATTATTATCGTAGATGGTCATGTATATATAAATAATGATAAAACCTTTGGATTAGGTGGCTATTTATTTAAATCATTAAATGAATTAATCCCAATTATAGGTGTAGCCAAAAAATCATTTGTCGATACAGAAAATGTATCATTTCCACTATTAAGAGGAGAGAGTAAAGCACCCTTATACGTATCTTCTATAGGAATTGAAATAGATTATGCTGTAAAAAAAATTGATAAAATGAAAGGAAAGTATAGAATTCCTTTTTTGTTAAAAGAATTAGATAGATTAACTAAAGAAGATTAATTCTCTAAGAATTACCCGCTCCGCAAAGTCTCCCGACTTTGAGGCACAATTATCAAAGAACAAGAAATATGAAAGAAGGATATATCATAAGAAAACAAGAAAAAACACATTTTATTGCTGTAATTTTAAAGTAAATATAGGAAATGTGTTAAATGTAAATAATGTACAAAGGTATGAACAGTATTAAAATTTACCTCAAAGTCGGGAGACTTTGCGGAGCGGGGGCAAAAATATTTTTAATACTTTGTATAATACATAATCTACTAATTAATGTTTTCAATATACGACTCCTATTCATCTCATAATAGTAATTAAATTTTATTATGTATTTGTTTTTCTTGGTAGCTTTTATATTATTTCAAATATAAAAAAACAGAAAAATTATAATAGTCATCTAAAATCCTTAAACTTCATTCATAAGCTTAAAGATTTTAAATAACGTGGACAAACTTTTAAAAACGCTTTCATTTCTGAAAGCGTTTCTTTTATTCCCTTAACTTTGCTAAAGGCAAGTTGCACCAAGTTCTAGATTTTATTAACTTTATCCTTTCCCGTTTAAAAAATGATCTAAATATCTGTTTGAAGAACTCTCCAAACTTATTGACGAAATTTTTGGTATTTGTAAAAAAGCAGAAGAATTACTTAAAACACCATGTGAAGAACGATTTTTACTAAAAATCATGCCAAAGATCTTAAATGATTTCTATCATTAAAATCTAAATAATAGACACTCCCAAAATATCTTGCCTCATTAAAATTATATTTTTAAAAGAAAATAATCTTTCTTTTGTTTGTTAATTAGAAAATAATCTTATATATTTGTATTCATAAATCAAAACCCTCAAATCATGGACAAATACACAGAACAACGAATCAACAAACTACATCCCAGTGTTAGAGAAGAAGTACACAAAATTATAGAAGAATGCAACAAAGCCTTAACCGGAAAAGCAAAAATTCGAGTAACAGAAGCTTTGCGAACAATCAAAGAACAAGAAGATTTATTTGCAATTGGAAGAACAAAACCTGGGAAAAAGGTTACCAATGCTCGAGGTGGACAATCCATACACAACTATGGTTTTGCAGTAGATATTTGTTTAGTAATTGATGGTAAAACAGCCTCATGGGACACAGCAAAAGACTGGGATAACGACCAAGTTGCCGATTGGTATGAATGCGTGAAAATTTTCGCTAAGTACGGTTGGGATTGGGGTGGCAATTGGAAAAAATTTAAAGACCTGCCTCATTTCGATAAAAAAGGATACAACAATTGGAAAAAACTTACCAAACTCAAAAAAGACAAACAAGGATACGTAATCCTAGAATAACAACAAAACCTAATAAATATATAAACATGAAAACATTTAAAATCAAACGACTCTTGTTATTACTAACAATAGTAATGCTAACAACAGCATGCCAATCAGTTAAAACTACCATTTTTGATCAATATTCCTATCAAAAAACAACAGAGTTAAAAGTAGAAACTTCTAACCTAATGGACAAAGCAATAAACCCATACAAAGACCATAAAGAAGAAGTTGAAAAACTTCTTTTAGACATTCAAAAACTAATAGAATATGAAAAAAATAAACCCAATAACGAAATTACGTTTGCAATGTGGCAACTTTTAAATGACAAAGAAAAAAATCTATTAGCAGGATTCTTTAAACATTGGGAAGAAAAAGAAACTCTCTCACCCATTTTCCTACAAGAATCTAAAAATCAAGTTTTAGAAGCACTCGATTTACTGATTCAATATGAAATCAAAAAAGACAAACAATCAAAAGACTCACTACTAGAAATCATCACTAATACTTAAAAAAAAATGGATATAGATCAAATAATAAAGGAACTTAAAACACAACTTTTAAATGTTCTAGGCAAAAAATACAATGAATTCAAACCCGAAATTCAAAAAGACATCAATACTTTTCTCAAAAAATCACAAGAAAAACTAGAAAGATGGACAATATTATTGGCAGATAAAGCCATTACACCCGAAGAATTTGAATGGCTCTTAAAAAGTCAGAAAGATTTAACCGTTTTACAAGCCTTGCAAACCGCTGGAGTTTCTAAAATACGATTAAACAACATAAAAAACAGCATCATAAAAACAGCTTTTGATGTAATTACAAAAGCCGTTTTAATATAAACAACATCATGGCAAAAAAAATCAGAATACTCAGTTTAGATGGCGGTGGAATACGAGGCATTATTACCTGTGTGATTCTACGCTATATAGAAGAACAATTGCAAAAACTTGACAATCCAAATGCTAAAATTGGTGATTATTTTGATTTAATTGCCGGAAGTAGCACAGGAGGTTTGTTAACTGGTATTTTACTATTTCCAGACAACAGTAAAAATGCAAAATTTTCCATTGAAACAGCATTAGATTTATATGCCAAAAAAGGAGATTCCATCTTTAATGTTTCCTTTTGGAAAGAAATTATCAATCCCTTTGGCCTATTCAACGAAAAAATATCACAAAGAAATTTAGAACGGCAGTTACAAGAAGTTTTTCAAAATCTAGAATTAAAAGACATAATCAAACCTTGCTTAATAACATCTTATGATATTACTCAAAGAAAAGCCAAGTTCTTTTGTAGTCACGAAGCCCTTTCTCCTTTGGAAAATTTTTATGTTAAAGATGTTTGTAGAGCCACTAGTGCTGCACCAACTTATTTTGAACCAGCAAAGATAAAATCACTATACGATCAAGAATTTACACTAATTGATGGTGGCGTTTTTGCTAATAATCCTGCTTTGTGTGCTTATGCGGAAGCCAGAAAAATTGCGTTCTCAACCGTATTAAATGATAGTGAAAAAGTAGATTATCCAGAAATTAAGGATATGCTTCTAATTTCTATAGGAACAGGCGAAGTTTTAAAACCATACACTTATGAAAAATTTGAAAATGCAGGTAAAATAAAATGGATTAGTCCTTTAATTGATATTTTACTTTCGGCAAATGCGGAAACTGTTAATTATCTTTTAACCAAAATGTACGGAACATTAGGAACTAGAAATCAAAAAAACTATTACCGTTTAATGCCACAATTGCGAAAGGCTTCCTCAGATATGGATGATACTTCATCTAAAAACATTTTTGAATTAATACAAGCAGGTTTATATTACATAGACCAAAACAGAGAAAGCTTAGACGAAATCGCTAAAAAATTGATTAAGTATAAATAAAAAGCTGTCCATTTTACGACAGCTTTTTTTATACCTTTGTCACATGGCATTCACTTACCCAAAAAATGAAAAACTTAAAAGCAAAAACACTATAGACTTACTCTTTAGTGAAGGAAAATCCGTATCTAAATATCCTTTGCGATTGGTTTTTGTAGAAAATCCCTCTGAAGAAAAAGAGCTGATTAAAATGGGTGTTTCGGTTTCTAAAAAATATTTTAAACATGCTGTTGACAGAAACTATTTTAAACGTGTTTTGCGAGAATGTTATCGTTTAAACAAACATCTTTTATCTGAAAATATTGAAAAACCTTATGCTTTCATGTTTTTTTATCAATCCAAAGATCGTTTAACGTATCAAGAAATTAACGAGAAAACCATTCAACTTTTTAAAAAATTTGTTGAAAATGTTAAGTAAAACCTAACTTTGGTTTACTTTTTGCTCAATTATAATTACTTTCGTAATTCATTTAATTATTTCATCATGAAAACTCTTTTTAGAAAAAGAATTATTCTTCCCATTATAGCCATTTCGTTCTTATTTGTTGGAGCAAGTTTCAAAGGTGATTTCTTTGAATTGGCGAAACAAATTGAAATTTTTACGAACTTGTTCAAAACCGTCAATCAAAATTATGTTGATGAAACCAATCCCGGAGATTTAATGGATAAAGGCATAAAAAGCATGTTGAAGGAATTAGATCCTTACACGGTTTTCTTCAACGAACAAGATGTTATCAAATTTAAGATTAACAACACTGGAGAATATACTGGAATTGGAGCTATGATTACCCGAAAAGAAGACAAAGTCATTCTCAAAGAAGTTTATAAAAATTTTCCAGCGGATAAAGCAGGTTTAAAAGCAGGAGATGAAATCATACAAATTGATGATATCCTGTTAAAAGATTTTAAAGAAGATGCTTCTCAACTGCTAAAAGGAGTTAAAAATACCAAAGTAAATATTGTTTATTTCCGTCAAGGCAAAAAAACCAATGGAACTATAATTTTAGATGAGGTAGATTTAAGAGCTGTTCCCTATTACAAATTACTTGATGATAATATTGGTTACATTGTTTTATCAAAATTTACAGAAAAAGCTTCTGCCGAAACTAAAGCTGCTCTACTGGATTTAAAAAAACAAGGAGCCAACAAAATTATTTTAGACTTAAGAGGAAATCCAGGTGGTTTATTGGGTGAAGCTGTAAACATCTGTAATTTATTTGTTCCCAAAAACGAAACTATTGTTACCACTAAATCAAAAGTAGAAAAACACAACAGTACATACAAAACAAGAAACGAACCAGTAGATTTAGATATTCCTTTAGCTATTATGGTTAATGGAAAAAGTGCTTCTGCTTCAGAAATTGTTGCTGGTGCATTGCAAGATATAGATAGAGCTGTTGTTATTGGCAATCGCAGTTTTGGAAAAGGATTGGTTCAAAGACCTTTGAATTTGTCTTATGGCACACAAGTAAAAGTCACCATTTCTAAATATTACACTCCTTCAGGAAGATGTATTCAAGCTTTAGACTATTCGCAAAAAGATGAAAACGGAAAAGCCATTCGTACCGATGAAAAAAACTATACAGCTTTCAAAACCAAAAAAGGAAGAACGGTTTACGATGGTGGTGGAATTATGCCAGATGTTGAAGTGCTGGAAACAAAACCTTCAACGATATCAAAAGCACTAACAGCTAATGATGCTATTTTTAATTTTGCAACCGAATTTTATTACAAAAACCAAAACAATCCTTCGGCTGAATTGACAAATGCTGATTATGAAAATTTCAAGCAATTTGTAAAAAAGAAAGAGTATAAAATGAATACTGAAACCGAAATTGCTTTAGAAAAAACGCTAGAAACTGCTAAAAAAGAAAACATAGAAAGCAATATACAAACCGAATATAATCTATTAAAAGCAGCTATTGAAAAAAGCAACGAAAAAGAATTAGACAAAAACAAAGCGGAAATAATGATGCTTTTGAAAGATGAAATCATTACCCGTTTTCAATACAAAGAAGGTCTTTATGATTACGAAACTAAAAACAGTGTTGAAATTAACAAAGCTAAATCTGTTTTAAAAAATACCACTGAGTACAACAAAATATTAAAAAAATAATGCACTTTTTAAAATACCTTTTTCTATTTGTTTTTATGACTTCATTTGCGCAAGAAGATGAAGTAATACAATCTATTTATTTTGATTTTGATAAATTTGAAATTAGAACTGACCAACAAAAAATACTACAAAAATTTATGGCCACTATTGATACTACTCGTGTAGAATCCGTGCAAATTTTTGGGTATTGTGATGATAGAGGAAAAGATGCGTACAACTTTGATTTATCTACAAAAAGAGCTAATACCATCAAAGATACGTTGTTGCTTAATGGTATAAAAAATAAAATCATAATTTCCATTGAAGGCAAAGGAAGCATTTTAATCGATGAAGATTTAGAATCCAATATACCAGAAGTTCGATCTAAAAACAGAAGAGTTGATGTTTTAGTTAGTTTTAAACCCTTAGTTAAAGAAAAAAGAACTACACCAGGCAATTACACCTCTTTGAGAAAAGATGTCATTGTAGGCGATAAAATCACCTTAGACAAAGTGCTTTTTGACAGAGGTAGTAGCAAACTAACAACTTCTGCAAAAAAAGAATTAGATAAAATAGCCATAAAACTACATCGTTTCCCAAAGATTGAACTTGAAGTACAAGGCCATATTTGTTGCACACCATCTTTCCAAAAAGAAGCTATTGACAAAGGCACAAAAAAACGTGAACTATCTGTCAACAGAGCCAAAGCTGTATACAAATATCTCATTTCAAGAAGAGTCAATGAAAAAAGATTGATTTATAACGGCTACGGAAACACAAAACCTTTAGGAAAAGGAACTGATGAAGACAGAAGAGTGGAATTGGTGATTACTAAGGTTGAATAATCATAGATTTTTGATAAATTAATAAAACCTAAATTAACCCCTTCTCATCTCAATATGAGGAATATCATCTTCTAAATACATTTCACTAGTTTGCTGAAACTGATGTGCTTCGTAGAATTTCTTTAAATATTCTTGAGCAGAAATTGTAATTCGTTTGGTCTTAAATTCGGTTTCAATGGTTTCAATGGAAACTTTCATTAAATCGTGTCCCCATTTTTTAGCTCTTACTTTTGGACTAACCACTACTCTACCTATTGAGGCTTCTTCAAAATAATAGCCTTTGTCGAATAACCTAGTGTATGCTACAATTTCGTTTTCATGAAACCCTAATACATGTAACGCTTTCTCATCTTTGCCATCAATGTCTTGATAAACGCAATTTTGCTCTACTACAAACACTTCGCTCCTCAATTGCAATAATTGATATAGTTCGTTTGTAGAAAGTTCGTTAAAACGCTTTATTTTGAATGTTAACATGAGATTGGTAAAAGAATTAAAAAAAGAGCAAAAAACCAATTTTAAAAATGAGTTGCTTTGCTCTTGAGTTTATATTTTTATAAAACTTATTTTATAATTTTTGCTGAATTAATTATCGCTTCTAATTCAAACATATGATCTCTTTTTGCTTTTGAGGGCAAATACGTAAATCCTTCAACTATTAAATAACGATTGTTTTTAGTGTCTTTTATGGCATAATTTACAAAAGGACCAGCCATAAAATCATTTTTCAATTCCCAGGTTCCTTTGGTTAGATAAGTAAACTTATTGTCTAATTTAGTTTGAAATAAATACGGTGCATAAGCGGCTTCTGTTATCATCCAAGTATTATCTAAGGTACCGTGGATATTTGCTTTTCCGATAGAATCTCTCAGTTTTGTAATATTTTCTACGATTGTTCCATTTTTTTCTATGCGAGAAATTGGTGCTTCATAAATTAAAATACTATTATATCCAGAAGTAAATTCTTTTCGCAACCAAATGAATTTTTCTCTTTCCATGTCATAGTTGTAGCCATATCCTATGTTCATCTTTAAACCAAACATATCTTGAATTTTTTTATCATTTATCAATGACTTTTTCATGCGTCTTTGATTTTCAAGAATTTCACCATTTCTAATTATGCTTATAATTTCAGGTGTTTTTGATTCAATATTATCTATCAGTTCTTCTGAAGTAGTTCCTGTAATGAAAAACACATTTTGAGGTGATGCATACAAATCTTTTCTAGAAGAGAATCCGTTTTTATTAGTTTTTTGAACGACAATGATATTTCGTCCTTTTTTTACAAAACCATCAAAGATTGTTGTTGGATATTGATTGATGTTGAACAAAGGTTCTTCTTGTGGCAAACCATCTACGGGAGCCGCTAATTTTTTTCGCAAAGAATCACCAACTTCTCCATTCCAAAGCGGTTCATCAATAAAAATTGAAACATTGTTGATATTTCCTGAAGATTCGGATAATCCTTTTTTGTTTGTCACTTCTTCTTTACATGAAAAAAGTAAAAAAGAAACTAACAGTAGTACAATAGATCTTTTCATTTGAGGTTGATTTAATAAAATTTTACCCGTTTGTTTTTAATTTCATTCCGGGTCTAATATTATTACCACTAATACCGTTCCATTTTTTCAAATCTTCAGCAGAAACTCCTGGAAATTTTTTTGCAATGGTGTAAAGTGAGTCTCCACTTCTAACAGTATAAACACTTTGACTTGATTTTGAAGGTTTATAATTTTCTTCCTTTGTGCTATAAACTTTCAATTTTTTACCAGCATTAATTGTTGATGATTTTAAATTATTCCATCTTTTTAATTCTGTGACGGTAACGTCATATTTTTGAGCAATCAATCCTAAACTTTCACCTCTTCTAACTGAATGGTAAGCTATTTTGCTCTTTGTTTTGGTCTCTTCATACACAACTACCTTGGTTTCCTCAGGTTTAGTTTCTTCTGCTACAACGGCTGCTTCCTCTGTTTTTTCACCACCATTTTTTACATAATCTATATAAGCATAAACGGCTTCTTCATTTGAGACAAATAACCCTATTTTATCTTTTGGTAACCTCAAATAATGAGGTTTATCTTCGTTGTAAGGAATTATGTTTAATTTATAGATTGGGTTTAAAAACTCTACTTGTTCTTGTGGAATATCAAATAATTCTGAAACTTGTTTGAAACTCATTTCGCGTTTTACTCTTATTGTATCTGTTTCAAAATATGTTATTTGTGCTTTCTTTGGAATAATTCCCAATTCTTTTTTGTATTCATAAATGTACATTGTTGCTAAAAATGCTGGTACATAATTAGCAGTTTCTCTTGGTAGATTTTTTCTGATGTTCCAATAATTTTGGCTTCCTCCAGAACGTCTAATAGCTTTTGAAACATTTCCTGGACCTGCGTTATATGATGCTAAAACCAAACTCCAATCGCCAAAAATTTTATACAAGCTAGATAAATATTGGCAAGCGGCTTCTGTTGCTTTTAGTGGATCAAATCTTTCATCAACATATGAATTTACTTCTAAATTAAATTGTTTTCCTGTTGGATACATGAACTGCCAAAGACCTGAAGCTCCTACTCTACTTTTTGCTCTTGGGTTCAAAGCTGATTCTACAATTGCTAAATATTTAATTTCCAAAGGCACATCATATTTAGCTAAATGCTCTTCAAACATTGGGAAATAATATTCAGAAATTGCCATTAATCGTTCAAAGCTTGGTTTTCTATTTTTTAAGAATGATTTTATTACATTTTCAAGCGAGGCATTGTATTCAATATTAAATGGCGATTTGTCATCCATTTTTTTTAATCTCTTGATAAGCACTTCGGTTGACATTTCATAATTAACGGTCTCGTCAATATCCAGTTTAGAAACATCACTAAACATATCTTCATATAGTTCTTGATTGGACAATTCCTCCATCCATCGGTTATCGATACAAGTACTTGTACTATGGTTAACAAATGAAGCCTTTAAAGAATCTAAGTAGGATAATTTAGGAGCAGTTTCTTCAATTATACTTACTTCTGCACTCTCTTGAGCAAAAGAAATAAATGGGATTAGTAAAAATAATAAGTTTCTGATTTTCATCATGCAGGGTTTTGTAATTTTATAATATATGTTAATCTATAATAACTCAAAAAAGTCAAAAATAGTATTATTATTGGATAATTGCTTGAATTCCAGGTAAATTTTTTCCTTCTAGCATTTCTAACATGGCTCCACCACCTGTAGAAACATAGCTTACTTGGTGTTCAAAACCAAATTGTTTAACGGCTGAAACAGAATCACCACCACCAACTAAAGAGAACGCTCCTTTTTTTGTTGCTGCTGCAATAAATTCTCCCACTTTTATGGTTCCATTAGCAAAACTTGGCATTTCAAAAACACCTACTGGTCCATTCCAAAGAATTGTATTTGATTTTAAAATTACTTCTTCAAAAAGAGCTAGTGATTTTGGGCCTGCATCTAAACCTTGCCATCCATCTGGTATTTTTGTTACGTCTATTATTTGTGTATTGGCATCATTTGAAAATGCATCTGCGGCAACTACATCAACAGGTAAGTGAATTTGTACTCCTTTTTCTTTGGCTTGTTTTAATATTTCTAAAGCTAATTCTTGCTTATCATCCTCACAGATAGAATCTCCGATACTTCCACCTAAAGCTTTAATAAAAGTAAAAGTCATTCCACCACCAATAATCATGTGGTCAATTTTATCTAAAATATTTTCAATGATTGTAATTTTTGAAGATACTTTTGAACCTCCTAAAATTGCAATAACTGGTTTTCTTGATTCGTGAAGTACTTTGTTTATACTTTCAATTTCTTTGGCAAGTAATAAACCGAAACATTTATCTTCTGGAAAATAATTTGCGATTATTGTTGTTGAAGCATGTGCTCTGTGTGCTGTTCCAAAAGCATCATTTACATAAATATCTCCTAACGAAGCTAGTTTCTTAGCAAAGTCAATATCGCCCGCTTCTTCTTCTGCATAAAATCTAAGGTTTTCAAGTAGAAGTATCTGATTTGGTTGTAGATTGCTTGCTTTTGACTGTGCTTCATCACCAATACAATCTTCTGCAAAAAGAATTTCTTTGCCTAAAACTTCTGAAACTTTGTCTAAAATGTGCTTCAAAGAATATTTTTCTTCCTTTCCTTTGGGTCTTCCTAAGTGTGACATTAGAATTACGCTTCCTCCATCTTTAAGAATTTTATCAATAGTTGGTTTTGCCGCTTCAATTCTAGTAGCATCTGTTACTTTGAAATTCTCATCTAAAGGCACATTAAAATCTACTCTTATTATAGCTTTTTTATCTTTGAAGTCAATAGTATTGATTGTTTTCATTGGAAATTATTGTTTGTTTTAGGTTTAAAAAAATTAATTAATCTACAAAAATAAAAAAGACTCACAAATGAGCCTTTTTTTAATACTAATTTAACGTTTACACGAGTTCTTGTTCTTTAGTTCTCGTGGCAACCATTTTTTGTTGGGGACAAAAAGGGTTTTTATAATCTACATTCTGTTCATTACTTACTAATTGGTCTGAACTTGTATTTACTAACATAATCCATGTATCTCCATAATATCTTCCGTTTACATTTGAATAATATAAGTTTAGTGCACTAGACCATGAGTCGTGTTTACTGACAAACACATATCTATAATTATTTTTTGGATTGATAAAAAAGTTGGCTTCTATACCAAGGCTTCTTAATTTTGCTACAAATCGAGTTGCATTTTTGTGAACTGCAAAAACATTAGCTATTACATAAAAACCTCTTTGTTGATTAGCTATTTCAACCATTGGACCAGGAATAGCGGTGGTTTTTTGTTTTTGTCCATTTTGTTTTTGTGCTACTTGGCTTAATTTTTCGCTAATCATAACTGGATCAATCATTGCATTGTTTGAAGCAGCAATATCGTTCGTTTCGTTTTTTACTTTTGGATGATTAACAACAACTTCTTTTTTAGGTGCTAAAACAACATTGTTGGTTTTTTCTTTTGGTGTTGTATCTACTTTTGCAACAATAACTTCTTCTTTTATAGTAGGTTTAGTTACTATTTCATTATTTTTAATTGGCGTTGTTGCTTTTGTGTTATCTACAAGTATTGTTTCCTTTTTTTCTGGAGTTGCTACGGTTTCAGATGTTTCAATCTGTTCGTTTGATACAATCATATCTGGTTGTTTATCAAGCTCTTGAACCTCTACATTGAAAGCATTAAAGAACATAAAATATCTATCACCAACTGTTTTAAGTTTTAAGGTAACATTGTCCGTATTATTTTGAATAACAGAATTATCTGGATTTGCAATGGTTATCAAACTTGTATCATACCCTAGAGTGTTTTTGCTATTAGGATTTCTGTCAGTAAAATATTGATCGTTAATGATGATATTACTATTGAAGAAATTATTTTCTAATTTTAATGGGCTGCTCAATAATGTAAAAATTTCACTTGATTGTGATTTGATTTGTAATTGATCACCTGCCAAATTATTATCTCCTTCTAAACCAGCACATGCTAATTTTGCAAAAACGTTTCCTTCAGGTAATGTTTTGAAACCTGTGAATAAAATATCTGTAGATTTATCAGTTACTCCTGCAAAACCGTCATAAGAAGTTATGAACTTAGCTGTTTCATTTTCATCTTCATAAACAAAAAACATCGTCCATCCACCAGAAACTCCTCCTTCAACAACTCCTTGAGTTGCTTTTATATTTGCTACGGTATATTCTCCTGTTGCGTTACCTAGTTCTTTCACTAGATCTGTAATATCAGCATAAACAGCATAAGGAGCGCTTTCATCAAAACCTTTTTTATCAAGTCCATCAAAAATTACAGTTCCTTTTACATCAACGTATTTATTTTCTCCTGGAAGTTTTAATTTAATTTGGTCAAACTCTTCTCTATTTTTGTCAAATGCTTTAAATTTGTTGCGGTTGTTTTTGACACCACTGTTGTATTTGTATGTAGCTGACCAGTAAAGTCCAGCATAAACTATTTTTTTGTTTTGTTCATTTTCTAAGTATAATGTTGCGGCGCTTGAACTGAAAGTTGACATATCACTGTCAATATCAACATAAAACATTTCAAACTCATCGTTAAGTTTGGCTGTTTTGGTAGCATTCATGTAAGGCATATTGGGATTATTACCATAATCCTTTCTATTAACTATATTGTTCGCAATTACAGTCATATCACCTTTGACATAAGATTGGTATCTTACTTTAAAGGGAACTGGTAGCTGACCATAAGAAAAACAGTTTACAAATAGAATTGCAAACATTAGGCCCAATTTTTTGGTTTTGCTCAACATAATAAATAGTTTTTACAATAATTATACTATGGATTCATTAACAACATTTTTTGTGTACTTTTACTTTTTTTGTTAGTAAGTGTATCTCAATTGATGACAAAGAGAGTTGTTTTTAAATCTTTTACTAAACTATTAAGAAATACAATTAGTTTATTCACAATCAAAAACGACTTATTAACAATTTTTATTGTGTTATTAACAAGATATAAATTTAGTGTTTAAATAATGTTTAAAAGTGTAGTTGGAAATAAAAAAACGGTAGATTACTTACTCTCAAGTGTTGATGGTAGTAGGCTTGCTCATGCTCAGTTATTTGTTGGTCCTGAAGGTATTGGGTTGTTGCAAATAGCTATTTCTTATGCAAAATACATTCTTTGTAATGATAAAAATGTTGAAAACTTAGATTGCGAAAAATGTCAAAATAAGGTCAATCAGCTTTCTCATCCTGACATTCACTATGTTTTTCCTGTTACTTCTACTGAAAATGTTAAAAGTCATCCTGTAAGCGATAATTTTTTAAAAGAATGGAAAGAATTTGTCAATCTACAACCATACGGAAGTCTTCAGGATTGGTATTTGCATCTTGGTGTTGAAAAAAAACAAGGGCAAATCGGTGTGGATGAAGCTCTGGAGATTGTGAAAAAGCTTTCTTTAAAATCATACGAAGGTGGTTATAAAGTGATGATTATCTGGATGGCAGACAAAATGAATACGGCAACATCTAACAAAATACTTAAAATTTTAGAAGAACCACCTCAAAAAACTATCTTTTTACTAATAACTGAAAAGTTAGAAGATATTATTTCTACTATAAAGTCACGTTGTCAAATAATTGAATTTACAAAACCGGAACAAGGTGAAATTGAAAATTTATTAAAAGACAGAGGTGTATCTGATTCATTATCCAAAAAATATGCACATTTGGCACAAGGTGACCTCAATAAAGCTATTAAACTTGTCAACAACGAAAAAGACGAAAAGATATATGAAGAATGGTTTATAAAATGGGTGCGATTTGCCTTCAAAGCTAAAGGGAATGCTGCTTCTGTTTTAGATTTAATCAGTTGGAGCGAAGAAGTGGCTAGTTATGGAAGAGAAGTGCAAAAACAGTTTTTACATTATTGTATAGAGTTCTTTAGACAAGCTTTGTTGGAAAATTATACTGCTAATGATTTAGTGTATTTGGATGAGGAATTAGAAGGTTTTGAACTGAAAAAATTTGCTCCTTTTGTGAATGGAGAGAATATTAATGACATTTTTAAAGAAATTTCAGACGCAATTTATCATATAGAGCGAAATGGTAATGGGAAAATTATATTGACTGATTTATCAATAAAATTAACCCGACTTATTCATAAAAAATAATTAAATTGTTGATTTTTAACAACTTGATTTGTTTGATGTCAGGTTCTATTTTAGTTGAGCCTTGTATAATTTTAATTCTTCCCAAGAAAATTTTTCTCCAACAGTTTCTTTTAACTCTGATAGACTTTCTCCTTTGAAATACTTAAATAATACTTCGAGTTGCTTTATTCTATCTTGAGGTAACACGTCTTCAATTTCAATGTGTTTTTGCTGAATTAATTTTTCAAAATGCCCGTAAATAGTGTTTTCTGTGAGTTTTCTTATAGCTGCTATTTCTGAAATTGTATGTTTTTCTTTCCAAAAATCTAATGTTATTTCTATGGTAGGTTTCTTATTTTCTTTTGGTTTTTTCTCCTTTGGTTCATAATAAGAAACATCTGGATCAACATCAAAAACTCCAGGCTTTACAGTATTTACTTCGCGTATCTGTTTGATTTTATTTGTTTTATACGATAAAATTTCTTCGTTTATTAGATTTTCTTTAGAAATTTCTTTGCCTTGTGAAACCATTTCAATCAATAATTTTGCCTTCATTAGGCGCTGAATGGTTTTAGTTTGTGAATCTTCTAAATCATTTAATTCGTCATAAAATGTTTTTACTTTTTTGATTCTTTTAATTTCATCAATTTTTAGTAGTAATTCGTAAACAAAATTGTCTAAATCTTTATAAAAATAATTGTATGCTGCTTGAAAACGCTCGTTAATAAATTGAATATCAAATTGTTCTACTGCAAACAAATTGTTTAATTGCTTAATGAAATTTTGAGCTGGTACAACTAAATTGTCTATTCTGTAGGATTGATTTTCAGCCCATTTTGCATATTTTGCTTTTGGTGATTTTGGTGCTTCTTCTTTGTAACTGAATCTGTGGTTTCTCCATTCTTGAGCCAAATCTTGCCAATCAAAGGTTGCTTTTAAATATTTAAATAAATAATCTTTTGTTTCTTGTTCTAGTGACTTTTGTATGTATTCTTCTGTAGCCTTTTGTTCGGCATAAAGCATAACATCATTATCATTTGAAAGACCGTTCATTTGAATAGGAGCTAGCAAAACCAATCCTTTTAACGATCTTAATCTTGATAGGGCAACATAAGCTTGTCCTGGTTGAAAAACTCTTGAAACGTCTAAAGCAGCTTTGTCAAATGTCAATCCTTGGCTTTTGTGGACAGTGATGGCCCAAGCTAATTTAATAGGATAATGGGTGAATGTGCCTAAAACTTCTTCCTTGATTTCCTTGGTATTTTCATTGACTTTATAGCGTATATTTTGCCATTCGTAACGTTCTACTTCGATTGTTTTGTTTTCATCAGGAAACTCTATAAATATTTCATTTTTAGAGAGTTGCTTTACTATTCCCATCTTTCCATTGTAATAATTTTTCTCAAAAGAAAGATCATTTTTAATGAACATGATTTGTGATCCTACTTTAAGCTCTAAATTTTCTTCAACTGGATATATTTTATCTGGAAAATCATCAACAATTTGGGCTTTATACTTAAAAATATTGCCTTCTAACTCATTGATTGCTTGATTGTTTATGGAATCTGCTTTGTTATTGTGCGTTGTTAAGGTGATGTATCCTTTATTCTTTTTTAAATCAAAATCTGGATTGACAAATTGGTTTAGAAGATTAACATCAGCTTTAGTAATGGTATTGTTTCTCAGGTTATTGAGAACATCTATAAATTCTGCATCTGTTTGACGGTAAATCTTATCCAATTCAATGTACAATGGTGGATTTTGCTGTACCACATGAGAATGGAAGAAAAATTTTCCGTGATAATATTTTCTCAAAATATCCCATTCTTCAGGTTTAACAATTGGAGGTAATTGTAATAAATCTCCTATAAATAAAACTTGAGCTCCCCCAAAAGGTTGTTTGTTTTTTCTAACAGATTGCATCATAAAATCAATAGCGTCAAGAAGATCGGCTCTCAACATACTTACTTCATCAATTACAAGTAACTCTATGTTTCTGATAACGTTACGTTTTGAAGCGCTCATTTTAAAATGCCTAGACAAAGTACTTTTGGACTCAAATTTTATTGAATTTGCTATATGAGGAGCAATAGTATCTGGTATAAAACCTCCAAAAGGCAATTGAAATAGGGAATGAATAGTAACACCGCCAGCATTAAGTGCAGCAATTCCTGTAGGAGCTACCACAGCAGTGTTTTTATGTGTAGTTTTGATTATTTCTTTAAGAAGTGTAGTCTTACCAGTTCCAGCTTTTCCAGTAAGAAAAACCGATTTATTTGTCTGATTGATAAATTTTAATGTGTAAGTGGCAACGGCTGATAATGAATTCATTGGCTCATATTTTAAGATATAAAAGTATAAAAAATTTAAAACAAAAAAGCCTCATTATGATTTAATGAGGCTTTTTGGATTAAGAAAAAATTAATTTATTTTTTAACTTCTTCTTTTTCAATATTTTTGGTTTCACTATTTGAATTATATTTTTCATTAAGTAACTTAATCAATTCATCTGTAATATCATACGAATCTTTTGCATATAAAATACTTGGTGAAGTTACTCCTGTTCCATAAACATAATCATAGTTATTCTTTTTACCGTAATCTTTGATGTATATCTTTATGTCTTTTACAAGAGAATCTAGCTCACCATTGCTAGCGTTTTGAATTTCTTCATACATTGATTGTTGCTTAATATTCAATTTTTGCTCTCTTTGTTGCAATTCTGCAGCTTTTTGTTGTGCCCATTGTGGCCCTTTTGCTTGAGCTTGACTTAGAGCGTTTTGATAGTCTGCTTGAAATTGTTTCGCCTCAGTTTCTAATTCACGACCCATTTCTTCTGACTTCATTTTATATTTATTCTCGATATCAATAGCGTGTTGATGTTCTTTCATTAATTTTTCTGTGTCAACATAAGCTGTTTTATAGCTTGTTGTTGTTTCTTGTTTGTTACAAGATACTATTGCAAGTCCTAATGCAATAAATAATAATTTTTTCATATTCGTTATTTCTAAATTTTGGTAAAAGTACACAATTGAAAATAGTAATGCAAGAACTAATTTATTGACAATAATAAAAAACTATTATTTTAAAAACATATATAGAAAATTGTTATCAAAACCAGCTTTACTGCTTTGTTTGTGCCAGATAATAAAAACAAAAACAGTAATTGACATGGTTGTCAAGCAAAAAGTTGTTTAAATCGCTTAAAAATGCGTTTTTAGTTGTTTTTTATGATGTAAATGTGCGAAGAATACTCTTTTTTGATCACTCCTGAACAATTTGATAAAAAACCGTAGAAAAATCCTTTTACAAAATTCATTTTTCCTGTTTTATATTTTTCAGAAAGTAAGCAAACGTAAAAACTATCAAACCACATGGGTTTGACTTTTTTTAATTGTAAACTTTCTTTACTAAATAATTTTTGAATGCTTATTTTGGAAAAATGCCATAAATGTCTTGGCACATCATAAGCTGCCCAAAACGATTGATAGTGTTTTGCATCAAAAGATTTAAAATTTGGAACAGCAATAAGTATAGTTCCATTAGGTTTTAATAATCTTTTTAATGCTTTAATTTGATATTCTAAATCTGGAACGTGTTCTAAAACATGCCACATCGTTATGACATCAAAAGTATTATTTTCTAATTCTTCTAAAGTATTTGTAAATTCAACACCTTTTGAAAGAGCAATACTTTTGGCTTTTTCATTAGGCTCAATTCCTATACATTTCCAGCCGTTATTTTTTGCTTGATTCAAAAAGTCACCTGTTCCTGCTCCAATATCTAATAAATTTCCTTTACCAGAATTTTCTTGATTGATTATTGCAACTTTATTTTTTAAAGCTTTTGTTTTCACAAGATGATATAATTTTTCAAACAGTGTGCGTTTTGAATCTGTGTGTGAAATATAATCTTCGCTTTCATAATAGGAGGGAAGCTTATCTAATGAAGGCTGAGGATGTGTTTTTAAAAGTTGCAATTCTTCATCTAAAAGCAAATCAAATGCTTCTTTTGAAACAGAATGATCTTTGACTTTAATAAACACATTGGTTGGAGAAAAATTCATATTTTGAAATAAAACTTAAACAAAGGTAGTAAACATAATGGTTGACAAAGTTTGTTTCACGTGAAACATTTTTAGTTTACAGTTTACAGTCGCAGTTGGCAATTTAATTAGATTGGAAACTGTGATTGGAAACTGTGACTGGAAACTGTGACTGGAAACTGAACACTTCTTAACGTCCCATATAAATTAATAATACGGAAATATCACTAGGGGAAACTCCACTTATTCTTGAAGCTTGTGCAATAGTTTTAGGACGTATTTTATTAAACTTCATTTTAGCTTCGGTGGAAATGGATTTAATTTTATTAAAATCGAAATTATCAGGAATAATTGCGTCTTCTAATCTGTTTAATTTATCGGCATGTAATCTTTCCTTTTCAATATAACCTGAATATTTGACATCAATTTCTGCTTGTTCAATTATCTCTTCATCTAAATCATGTGAAGCAATGTATGCATCAACTTTTTCAAACTTAAGAATATCTTCTAAATCGATTTGCGGACGAGAAAACACTTTAAACATTTTATCTGGTTGTGCCATTAAGCTTGAACCTTTAGCTTCTAAAATCGGATTAGCTTCTTCTGGTTTAGCACTTGTTTCTCTAAAAAACTGAACCATAGCATCTGATTTGGAGAATTTTTCTTCCATACGAATTAAACGTTCTTCGGAAGCCAAACCTAAATCATATCCTTTTGGTGTTAATCTAAAATCGGCATTATCTTGACGTAATAAGGTTCTATATTCTGCACGAGAAGTAAACATACGATAAGGTTCTTCTGTTCCTTTGGTAATTAAATCATCGATAAGAACCCCTATATAGGCTTCGTTTCTTTTTAAAATAAATTCTTCTCGCTCTTGAACTTTTAAAGCGGCATTTATACCTGCCATTAATCCTTGAGAAGCGGCTTCTTCATATCCTGTTGTTCCATTAATTTGTCCAGCGAAATATAAACCTTCTACTAATTTAGTTTCTAATGTATGTTTCAATTGTGTAGGAGGGAAGTAGTCATATTCAATAGCATAACCTGGTCTAAAGAATTTTACGTTTTCAAAACCTTCTACGGAACGCAAAGCTTTAAACTGAATTTCCTCCGGCAAAGATGTGGAAAACCCATTTACATAAACTTCAACGGTATTCCAACCTTCTGGCTCAACAAATAATTGGTGTCTGTCTTTATCAGCAAAACGATTTATTTTATCTTCGATAGACGGACAATATCTTGGGCCGATACTTTTAATTCTGCCGTTGAACATCGGACTTCTATCAAAACCTTCACGAAGGTAATCGTGAACTTGATTAGAAGTATAAGTCATATAGCAAGACTTTTGATGGGTAAGTGGCTTGATGCTTTGCAAATAAGAAAACTTGTGTGGTTTTTCATCACCAGGCTGTTCTGTCATTTTTGAGTAATCTAATGAACGTCCGTCAACTCTTGGTGGTGTACCTGTTTTCATTCTACCTGCTTCAAAACCTACTTTTATTAAATCTTCTGTAATTCCAAAAGAAGCGCTTTCACCAGCACGACCTCCTCCAAATTGTTTATCTCCAATATGAATTAAACCATTTAGGAAAGTACCATTAGTTAAAACAACTGTTTTGGATTTGATCTCAATTCCCAAAGAAGTTTTGATTCCAACAATTTCATTGTTTTCAATTAACAAACCGGAAACCATTTCTTGGTAAAAATCAACATTGGGTGTTTGTTCTAACATCAATCTCCATTCTTCTGCAAATCGCATTCTATCGCTTTGCACTCTTGGAGACCACATGGCAGGCCCTTTGGATTTGTTCAACATCTTGAATTGGATGGCTGTCTTGTCGGATACAATTCCTGAATAGCCACCAATTGCATCAATCTCTCTTACAATTTGTCCTTTTGCAATTCCACCCATGGCAGGATTACAAGACATCTGTGCTATGTTTTGAAGATTCATTGTAACCAAAAGGGTAGAACACCCCATATTAGCAGCAGCAGCAGCGGCTTCGGAACCAGCATGACCAGCACCAACTACAATTACATCATATTTTTCTTGAAATATACTCATTGTTCCACGTGAAACATTTAATTTATAATTTTTAGATGACTATTGTTGTTCCACGTGGAACATTGCAATTTTTTCATCTTCTTTTTGTCGCATTAATTGAGAATCAGTCTCGGACTTATCTTTGTAACCGCAATAATGCAGGATACCGTGAGACATAACTCGTTTAAGTTCATTTTTAAATTCTACATTGAAATTAGTGGCGTTTTCTGCTACTCTTTCTGTAGAAATGAAAATATCACCTTGTACTAAATTTCCGACTGTATAATCAAAGCTAATAATGTCAGTAAATGTATCATGGTTAAGATACTCTACATTTATGTTGAACAAATATTCATCGTCACAAAAAATATAATTGATTTCTCCTTCTAAAAAACCCTCAGACTGAATAATGTTTGTTATCCATTCTTGATAATCGCTTTCTTTATCAAGTTTAAAATCGTTTTCGTAATTAAATGTAATCATTATTTGTTGAAATATTCTTTGACTTTGTGGTCGTAATTTTTTTGCAAAGGTAAACTTTGTCTGTTTAAAATCTCAATACTTTTAATATAATCTTGCAATTCCTTTGGTAGGGTAGAAGCGTTATTGGAAAATTTTTCATCTGTTGTGTTGGATTTTCTCTTTTCATCTTGTCCTTGCTGCTGTATTGCATTTTCTAATTTCAACAATTCATGTTTTAAATTTAACATCTTTTGAAGTGTTTCGTTTTTAAAACCTTTATTGATTAATTGTTTCTCAATGTCTTTCATTTGGTTTAAAACATTATTGCCGTTTACACCTTGTTGTTCAAGTGACTTCTGAAGGGCATCACGCAATTGTTGTTGCTCCTTTAAAATTTCTAATACTTTTCCAGCATTTCCTTCTGAACCTTCACCTTCACCATCGCCGTTTTCACCTTTACCGCTTCCTTTTTCTTTGCCTTCTCCTGGCTTTTCTCCAGGTTTTTTGCCTGGTTTCATTCCTTCTTTCATTTTTTCAGATAAACCTTCTTGTTCTTTAATAATATCTGATAGCTGTTTGCCTGAACCTTTTCCTTGACCTGGACTTGGTTTCCCTTTTCCTTGACCTTTCCCTGACATTTGCATGTTCATATCACTTTGAACGTTACTAAGAAAATCTGCTAATTTGTTTGCGCTTGATAAAACGTATTGTTGTAAAGATGCTCCTCTTGAAACATTATTGTCTGCAAGTGATTCTAATGACTTATCTAAATTATAGTGAATGTTCCCAACTTCATTCAAAACAAATTCTGAAATCATTGGATTACGCATTGAGACAGCAAAAATACTATCATCAACATGTTGAAATTGTGTTTTTAATTCTTGCTGTTTTTTCAAAATTTTATTTAAGGCTAGAGAACGCATTTGAGAAGCTTTTGTAGGTTGGATTAATGCTTCTTCATCATAGGAGAATGCTAAAAGATTATCCAAAATTTGTCTTAAGGCTTTTGCATCTTCTTCCATTTGTTGAGATTCTCCTGCTTCCATAGATGCACTCATTTGCTGGCCCATTTCTTTCATTTTCTTTGCAGCTGACTTTTGAGATTTTGAAGCTTTTGGTTTGTCGTTCTTTTGCAAGTCTTCTTCGGATTTTTCTAAATCTTCTTGAACGTCTTCTTGTTCATTCTTATCATTAGGAATATCCATAGGGTCTTTTAAATCCTTGTTATCTTTTTCTAATTGTTCTAATTCTTCTTTTATTTTTTCAAATTCATCAGCAACTTTCTTTTGTTCCTCAAGATTGTTTTTTGTTTCGTTTGCTAACTTTTCTTCTTTATCACCTAACTTGTTGAGTTTATCTGCAATTTGTTCAGCTTTCTTTTCAACATAAAAACGCTTGGTTAACTCCACTAATTGCTCCAAATTTTTGGATTGGTTTTTAGCATTTTGCTTTAATTTATCAGCCTTGTCAAATAACTCATCGTCTTGCAACTTTTTCTGTAGTTCTTCTAATTCTTTAAGCAATTTTTCATTCTTTTCAGATTGCTTTTGAGTTTCATCTAAACGGCGTAATAATTCTTCTTTTAATTTATCTTCTTCTTTTGGATTAAAATTTTCAAGATTTTCAGAAAGTTTTTTGGAGAATTCTTTCATCATATCATCTTGCATTTTTTGCTTTTTTATGAAATCTTCAATCTTTTTTTGGTCTTTGAAATCAAGATTGGATTTTTCTTTTTTCATTTTTTGCAACTTCTCTAATTCTTGCAATTGCTTTTCTTGATTATTTAAAGATTTTTCAAGGCTATTGATATTATCATTCTGGTCTTTTAATTGGGCATCTTGTTTTTGGTCGTCAGTTAATTCATTGTGTGAAAAAACAGAAGATTTGCTGGATTTGAATTTATTAACAGCATCATTATCAAATACTTCAAAATAATAATCATAAATTACACCTTTATCTAAATTTAATCCATCAGGAAAAGAGTATACAAACTGATCTACTGTTTGATTTTTAACAGCTAATGTTCCACGTTTAACCATTTGTGGTTTGTCTTTTGGATAATAAACGACTTGTAGTTTGCTTAAGCCATAATCATCTGACAATTGGCCAATGACAAAGTTCTTTTTTAAGCTTAAAGAATCTGGTGCCTTTGCAACTGAAATATAAGGGTATTGGTCTTTGACAATATTAATTTGATAATCAAGTGTTTCAAAATTTTTAACTATGGTATTTGATGTTACTAATTGATATTCAATGTTTTGATTAATGTTTTTTGCGAAAATGAATTCACCATTATTTGAATTATAAATAGTTTTATTATTATCTGAAACGAATGCAACAGTTGTGGTGGCAAGTGTAGATAATTTCCATTTTATTGAAGTGCCTTCTGGGACAATTGCATTACCTGTTCCTTTGATAATTTCTGCTTTACGTTTTAAATAACTTGGATAAGATAAAATCATTTCGAAATTATTAATCGTAGGCACATTAACTACTTTGATTTTATAATCTTTGGAATTAATGGTGTTTGCTTTTAAACTAAAATCAACATCTGAAATTACATTATCAAACTTATATTGAAACTCTCCAGGATTGGTGTTTTCTAATAAATATTCTTCATCACCAATTAAGAGTGATACATTTTCAGGGATTACTTTACCAACTGTTTTTACTTGCAATGTAAAATCTTTATTTTGTTGGGTAACCAAATCTTTATTTAAAACCACAAACTGAAAAGGAGCTGGTGGCATATACTTTGTATTGTAATTAACAACTCTGTCTAATCCTTGTGAAATTACCGTTGAATTTCCTGAAACAAAAAACAAAATCAACAACACAATAGGAACAATAGCATAGGGCAAGAATTTCTTGTTCTTATTGAAATTGATGGCATTTGAGAAAGGAATTGGACTTAAGGTTTCCGCTTTTTGATTGATGGAAGCCAAAAGTAGTTCAGAAGAATCCGTTTGATTGGAGAGTTGAAGAAAATTGGTTAATTTATCATTGATTTCCGAAAAATGATTTCCGATAATAACAGAGGCTTGTTCATAATTAATCCCTTTTTGTAGTTTGAATAATTTGAACAAGGGAAAGAAAATAAATCGAACCAATAAGAAAATTTCAACGGTAACGAACAACCAAAATAAAATAGCTCTTCCTGATATTGGTAACCAAAGGAAATATTCAACCAAAATGGTAAATAGAAAATATAGCAATCCTAAACCTACGAAAAGAATAATTCCTTTGATAAGTTCATTGGTGTAAAACCTTTTAATGAAGGCTTCTAATTTCTCAAAAATTATAGCTTTTGTTTCCAAATTGTTAATAGTCTGTTTATAACCGATAAAATTACAATATAAAAAGTAATTAGTCAAAAGTAATTGGCGATTAGCAAAACTTTAACTATAAAGAATGTTGATAAGTAGCGATTTTCTAAATTCTAAATTCTTACTTCTAAATTCAAGTTGTATCTTTGCCCCAAATTTGAAAAAAATGTCAAAACCAGTTAGAGTACGATTTGCTCCAAGTCCAACAGGAGGATTGCATATTGGTGGTGTGAGAACCGCTTTATTTAATTATTTATTTGCAAAACAAAACAATGGAACTTTCTATTTAAGAATTGAAGATACTGACCAAACAAGATTTGTAGAAGGTGCTGAAGAATATATCCTTGAGGCATTGGAATGGTTGGGAATTTCTCCTGATGAAACGATTGGGAAAAACGAAAAATTTGGACCCTATCGTCAAAGTGAACGCAAGGATATTTATAAACAATATGCTGATCAATTGATTGAAAACGGTTGGGCATATTATGCTTTTGACACAGCTGAATCTTTAGATGCTCATAGAAAACAACATGAAGCTGAAGGAAAGACTTTTATTTACAATTGGCATAATCGTGAAAAATTAGATACTTCTTTGGTTTTATCCCATGAAGAAACGGCTCAAAGAATTGCCAACGATGATGCTTATGTTATCCGTTTCAAAACACCTGTGAATGAGATTTTAGAATTGAAAGACATTATTCGTGGTGATATAAAGTTTGATACCAATTTATTGGATGACAAGGTTTTGTTCAAAAGTGATGGAATGCCAACGTATCATTTAGCAAATATTGTAGATGATCATTTGATGGAAACTTCTCATGTGATTCGTGGTGAAGAATGGTTACCAAGTTTGCCTTTGCATAGCTTATTATATAGAGCTTTTGGTTGGGAAGCTCCTGAATTTGCACATTTACCTTTAATATTAAAACCTATTGGTAATGGAAAATTAAGTAAAAGAGATGGTGATAAATTGGGATTTCCAGTATTTCCTTTGGAATGGAAAACAGCAGAAGGAACTTCAATGGGTTATAGAGAGCAAGGCTTTTTTCCAGAAGCTGTGCTTAACTTTTTAGCTTTATTAGGTTGGAATGATGGTACAGATAAAGAATTATTTTCATTGGAAGAATTGGTTGAAGCTTTTGATTTGAACAGAATTCACAAATCAGGAGCGAAGTTTGATCCAGAGAAAAATAAGTGGTTTAATCATCAGTATTTAATAGGCAAAAGTGATAAGGCATTAGCGATAAGTTTTTCTAAAGATTTAGAAGAACGAGGAATTGAAACATCTTTAGATTTGGAAAGAGTTGTTGGTTTAGTAAAAGAAAGGGCGAATTTTGTAAATGAACTTTGGGATTTATCAGACTATTTCTTTGTTGCACCAACATCTTATGATGAAAAAGCTGCTAAAAACTGGAAAGAAGAAACTCCAGATTTAATGAAAAATGTTATTGTTGAGTTGAATAATATAGAAGACTTTACATCTCAAAACATTGAAACATCATTGAAAGAATGGATGACAACAAATGAAATTGGAATGGGGAAAATAATGCAACCTTTGCGATTGAGTTTGGTTGGAGCTTTAAAAGGTCCTCATTTGTTTGATATTATTGAAATGATTGGAAAGGATGAAAGTATCAAACGTATTGAGAAAGCGATAGAAACATTATAAAAAAGTTAATCCCGATAGTTTCGGGATTTTTTTTTGTAACTTTTCACAACTTTAAGCGTATAATTAACATAACCATTTAAAAACTCAAACTATGCCATTTTTCTACATTTTCCTATTTTTAGGATTAGTTATTTTATTTTCATCCTTTTTTACCGTAAAACAACAAACTTCTGCTATCATTGAACGATTTGGTAAATATGCTAGCACACGTTCATCTGGTTTACAACTAAAAATTCCAATAATTGATAGAGTTGCTGGAAGAGTTAATCTTCGTATTCAACAATTAGATGTTATTATTGAAACTAAAACAAAAGATAACGTATTCGTAAAACTAAAAGTTTCAGTTCAGTTTAAGGTGTTGCAAGAAAAAGTTTATGAAGCATTTTATAAATTAGAATATCCACATGATCAAATTACTTCTTATGTATTTGATGTGGTTCGTGCTGAAGTTCCAAAGTTAATTTTGGATGATGTTTTTGAAAGAAAAGATGATGTTGCAATTGCTGTAAAACGCGAATTAAATGAAGCAATGTCGGCTTATGGATATGATATCATCAACACATTGATTACTGATATTGATCCAGACATTCAAGTTAAGAATGCGATGAACAGAATTAATGCTGCTGATAGAGAAAAAACAGCTGCTGAATATGAAGCGGAAGCAGGCAGAATTAGAATTGTGGCTAAAGCTAAAGCTGAAGCTGAAAGTAAAAGACTTCAAGGCCAAGGTATTGCTGACCAACGTAGAGAAATTGCGCGTGGATTGGTAGAATCAGTAGATGTTTTGAACAGAGTTGGAATTAATTCACAAGAGGCTTCTGCGTTGATTGTGGTAACACAACATTATGATACTTTACAAGCTATTGGTGCTGATACGAATAGTAATTTAATTTTATTACCTAATTCACCACAAGCTGGAAGTGAAATGTTGAACAATATGGTAGCAAGTTTTACAGCTAGCAATCAAGTGGGTGAAGCTATGAAAAAAGCGAATTCAACAAAGAGGAAAAATAAAAATGAAGATGATTTTGAAAGTGAAGAATAAATTCGCTATTAAATGTAAAAAAAGGAGCCTAAATAGGCTCCTTTTTTATTTGTACAAGGTAATTGAATATTTAGTTTCATTATCCGTCTCTATTAACCAAATACCGTTTGAAGTCATAAATGCATCAAAAAACATTTCATCTTTTGGCTTTCCATAACCATCAATTCGAGATTTAATTTTTTCATTAAGTGTATAGGCCATCAATCCATCTATACTAAAATTTACATTTTTTGTAGTATAAATATAATCATAAAATCCAAAAGATTTATAAGAGTCCCTTATAGTAGTATGATCAGCTTCAGTATGAATTTTATTTTGATTGATTAATTTTCCGGTATTTTTATCAACTGTTAGAAAATGATTGTATAATGAACTTGAGGAAATATTTTTAGATCCTTGAATACTTAAAACCAAGTTTTTATCAAGATATTCTTGTAAATTAATGTTTGTAGATTTCCATAGTTGTCTTATTTGATTAAAACCATCTTTATCATCTATTAAAAAATAATTTTTCCAAATTAAAGTTCCGTCAATATCAAATTTTTGAATATAAACTCCATGCGGTTCTTTTTCATTATTTGATGTTGCACCATATATATAAAGAAATCTATTTTCGTTGTCTATATAAAATTCATTGATGTCAAGGTCCTGTATAGCAATTTCAAAAAAAGTAATATTTTTTGAAACAGAACTAGTATTTGATCTTCGATATACTTTTGAAGGTGTATGCTCTTGATTTTTTCTATTAGAATTTGTTTTAAAATATGAAAATTTATCTTTCTCTATTTCAACTACGTAGTTAAACTCCTTTTCTATTTTACCTAAATCATTATAAATTGTTCTATATAAAATAGATTTCTTCTTATCTTTAAAAATGGATTTTGTAATAATTTCAAATTTACCTTGATTCATTAAAGTCCTAAAACTATTATTGAAATTTTCTCCTAAGAGATAAGAATTTTCTAAAATCAATTTATCTTCTCCTTTCAACCTTTTGACATCAGGTTTTTCGAGCAATACTCTATTATTTACATTTTTTTTAAAATCAAAAATATTCATATAGAATTTCTCATCTAATAATTCTAAGGCAGGATAATCTTCTTTTTCTCCTGAAAGGGTTATTCTTCTATTACTATCAAATAAATTTATATCAAAAGATTTGTCTCTTTCTTTTCTCGATATTTTATTTCCTTTAAAAAAGTATGTATAGTTTGAATTATTAATATCTATGTTATTAGAAACATAAAAAGAATCATCACTTCCTGAATAATTAAAAAAGTTAAACTTTTGATCATTAACTAATTCTTTAATTTCTCCTTTTTCATCTAAAAGCATTGCAGAATCAAAAACATTTAATTTTTTTGAATTAACAATCTTTAATAGAAGCTTATTTTCATGACTTATATAAGAAGCATTAACGACAACATTTTTTTTATCCTTTGACAATTCTGTTTCATAGATTTTAGTTTGACCAAAAAAGGTCAAGACAAAAAATAAATTAATAATGGTAATTGTTTTTTTCATGTTTAAGATTTTAGATTTCTCAAATCTATTAAAAGAATTTTAAATTATCTAATTCAAAATTGCTTTGTAAAATTATTTTGAAAAAAAGTGGTCTAAAAAGTATATAATTCATTTCTTTTTTAAAATTACGTCTTTTTTAGACTAAAAATCCAAATAAAAAGCATAGTTGAATCATTTCGCCCAGAACCATAAAAGTATATTAACAAGTTTTTAAAATCGCTTAAAACTAAATTATGAGGGTCATTTTATAAATATTTTAACTATTGGAAGTTTAAAAGCAATAGATTTAAATTATTATTATTAAAAACTATTAAAATGTAATTTCAAAATAATAAAATATTATAAATAAAAATTCCAAACTCAAGATTCTGAAATAAATTCAGAATGACAAGAATTTGGAATTTTATATATGGATTTCAAAAACAAATTTAGAATGATAGATATTAACACAAATTTGTCAAACTGAATTTATTTCAGTTTCTAATTAAATTGGAAAAGATTCTGAAACAAGTTCAGAATGACAAGAATGTAAAATAATTCTAAAATCAAAAATCGTTATTCTATAATCATCAGTCTAATGAGATTCTGAAACAAGTTCAGAATGACAAATTGTACGCAAACTATAAACTGCGACTGCCTACTGGTTACTAATCTTCGCCCAAGTATCTCTTAGTCCAACCGTTTTATTAAAAAATAATTTTTCAGCCGATGAATCTCTATCAACACAGAAATAGCCTAAACGTTGAAACTGGTAATGTTCTAATTCTTTGGCATTTACCAATGATGGTTCTACATAACCTGTAATAACTTCTAATGAATTTGGATTGATATATTCTTTAAAATCAACGTCTTTGTCTCCATCTGGATTTTCGTGCGTAAATAATCTATCATACACTCTAACTTCAGCTTCTACTGCATGTTTTGTGGAAACCCAATGAATGGTTCCTTTTACTTTTCTTTGACTGGCTTCTGAACCACTTCCAGATTTAGAATCTTCATCATACGTGCAATGAATTTCGGTAATATTTCCATCAGCATCTTTTATAACTGATTCACCTTTAATGATGTAAGCGTTTTTAAGACGAACTTCTGTTCCTAAAGTCAAACGGAAAAATTTCTTATGTGCTTCTTCTTGAAAATCTTCTCTTTCTATGTAAAGTTCTTTTGAAAAAGGCACTTCTCTATAAGTCAAAACTTCTTCTTCTGGATTATTTTCTGCTTCCAACCATTCTTCTTTATCTTCTGGATAATTGGTAATTACTAACTTGACTGGATTTAAAACTGCCATTACTCTTGGAGCAATTTTATTCAAATCTTCACGAACGTAAAACTCTAATAATGAAACATCTATAAGATTATCACGTTTAGCAATACCAATAGCTTTTGCAAAATTTCTAATCGCTGTTGGTGTATAACCACGTCTTCTCATTCCTGAAATCGTTGACATTCTTGGATCATCCCAACTTGTTACATGTCCTTCGCTAACTAATTGAGCTAATTTTCTTTTACTTACAACGGTATGAGATAGGTTTCTTCTTGCAAATTCTCTTTGTTTGGGTCTTACTTTTGTTTCATCATAAATCTGATTCAAGAACCAATCGTATAATTCTCTATGAGGTAAAAACTCTAATGTACAAAAGGAGTGGGAAATTTGTTCAATATAATCACTTTCGCCGTGTGCCCAATCGTACATTGGGTAAATACACCAATTGCTTCCTGTTCTGTGGTGTTCTTTATGCAAAATTCTATAAATAATAGGATCTCGCATCAACATATTGGTTGCGTTCATACTAATTTTAGCACGAAGTACGTGTGTTCCTTCTTGAAATTCACCGTTTTTCATGCGTTCAAATAAGTCTAAATTTTCTTCTACTGAACGATTTCTGAAAGGAGAATCTGTTCCAAATTGTGTTGGAGTACCTTTTTGTTTAGCCATTTCTTCAGAAGATTGACTATCCACATAAGCTTTCCCATCTTTTATCAATTGAATAGTCCAATCATACAATTGTTGGAAATAATCTGAAGCATAACATTCCTTATCCCATTGATAACCAAGCCATTCAACATCATATTTAATGGCATCAACAAATTCTTGCTCTTCTTTTGCAGGATTTGTATCATCAAATCTAAGATTTACTGGTGCATTATAATCTAATCCTAATCCAAAATTCAAACAGATAGAACTTGCGTGACCAATATGTAAATAGCCATTTGGTTCAGGTGGAAAACGAAAACGTAATTTATCATTAGATAAACCATTTTTTAAGTCTTCGTTTATAATTTGTTCAATAAAATTAAGTGACTTTTGTTCTGACATTTTCAGTATATTTTTAGCAAAAATAGCTAAAATTATCAAGGCTAAAAATTGAATTTGTAGATAATACATTTTAATTACGGTTTACCAATTTATTATGGGTGGTTTTACCGTATAAAAGGGTCATTTAATCGATTTTAATGGTTATTAACACCTTTTGTTAATAAAAAAAGATTTATTGTTAATAAAAATTCCTATATTTGTCAGTATAATTTATAGACGCTTATACTAAATTAGAAATCAATATGTTACAAAAGTTAATAGCCCCGTTAGCTTTGTTGAACAATAGAGTTTTTTTAACATTAACACTGTTAATAAGTTGTACTTTGGCTATCGGACAAATTACAATTAACACGCCAACATTGGGATTTTCTCAAGTTTGTGCTTCAACAACATTTAACACTTACAATCTTAGTTTTTCATTTTCACCAGCCTCGAATTTAGGCTCTGGAAATATATTTACTGTAGAATTATCAAATGCATCAGGTAGCTTTGCTTCACCTACTATATTGACAACTTCTGGTTCTACTAATTCTCCAACAGGTGTTACGTTTTCATTTCCTACAACTGTTGATGGTACAGGCTATAGAATTCGTATAAAAAGTTCGTCTCCTGTAAGTACTAGTCCTTCAAGTGTAGCATTTTCTGCAAATTATGCAGTTTATAATCAACCTTTTACAATTAACAATAACGTTTCTAATCAGGCGATTTGTAGTACTTCAAATTTTAACTTGAGTATTGATAGTGGTCCGAATAGTCCATTAAATTTTTCTGAGTTGACTTATAGATGGTACATAGGAAACACCTTAATTCCAGGTCAAACCTCATCAAGTATACCAATAACTCAAGCAGGAAATTATCGTGTTGAGGTAAATTATGGAACTTGTTCATTAAATGCTTATTCGAATGTTGTAACGGTCACCATAACTCAGTCTGAAACATTAACCATAAGTTCTCAAGGAAATTCAACAACAATTTGTCCGTCAACTGGTTTATTGCTCTCAAGTGCAATTGCAAGTTCTGGTTATACTTACCAATGGTATAGGAATTCTGTATTAATTCCTGGAGCAACAAATGCAACTTATTCAGCTATTCAAGAAGGGGATTATTCTTTAAAGGCTTCTAATTCAATTTGTAATATTGACTCTAACATTTTGACCTTAACTGAAAATACTTTTTCTGTTTCTTTAGATTCTGGCGCAGAAATTAATTTATTGCCTGGTCAAACAAAAATACTTAACTGTACAACAACGGCCGTAAATCCATCATATACTTGGTATAAAAATAATATTGTTATCCCAAGTCAAACTAGTAATTCTTTAACGGTTAATGAAACAGGAACATATAAAGTAGTTGTAAGGCAAAATTCTAGTTGTGTAATTGAAAAAGAAGCTTCAACACTTGTTTCTGCGCCTACTTCTTATGATTTATCCATAAAACATAGTGCTTCATACGTTGTCTGTGAAAATCTTTCGGAAACATTAACTATTGATGCTTTTGAAGCTGAAGCAAGTTTAGGAACAATAACAATACCTGCTAACATTGGTGTGACTTATAAATGGTATAAAAATGGTGTTGAAATAAATGGAGCTACTTCAACTAGTTATACTATTTCAAACTATGTTAATAATGATGTTTATTCTATTGAAGCTACTTTTATGGGTGGACAAACCGTTTCTTCAAACACGCTTGATGTTAAATTAAAAATAGATGAGAATTTAACTTTAACTGCTGATGGCATTTTATGTAGCTCTAATACTGCTGTTACAATTACTTCATCAATTACAAATCCGATTTTTAACTATCAATGGTTTAAAGATGGTGAAGGAAATGTACTAGGAAACAATACAACTTTTGAGGCAACTGAAGCTGGAAATTATTTTTTAACTCTATCCTTTATGGGTTGTGAATTGTCTTCAGAACTTATAACGGTTGAAAATATTGATGAGGAAATTATAGTTACCAATTACGACGAGGAAATTTTTATAAATGAAGGAGAGGAAATAACTATAACGGCTACTGGTGGAGATTCGTATGAATGGTTTATAGACAGCGTTTTACAAGGCTCATCAAATGAAATACTTGTAAATCAAGAAGCTGATGTACAATTAGTTGCTCAAGTAAATGGCTGTGAAATTGTTAAGAATTTTACTGTTTTACTTCAACCACAAGTTTTCAATTTGGTCATTCCAAATACGATAACTCCAAATAATGATGGTAAAAATGATACATGGATAATTACAGAAGAGCTTGCTTATAAAAATGATGTAGAAATTGTGATTTTTTCATCGAATCAACAAATAGTTTATAGAACCAATAATTATCAAAATAATTGGCCATTGGAAACTATAGTAAAGAGTAATAAGATTTTCTATTATACAATTTTAAAGAATAATTCCATCTTGTATAGAGGTACAATATCAGTAATACAATAATATGATCAAAAGAAAATTACTTTTCATTATAATTTTTGCACTAACAAGCATTTCAATAAATGCTCAAACTGATAGTAGTGATGAGTTTATGATGCCATCGCAATCATTTATGCGATTTAACAGACATTTGGTAAATCCTACAATGTCTATTTTTAATACTTACAAATCTGAATATGTGGCTTATCACAGAAACCAATGGTTTGAATATGATGAGTCTCCAAAAACTTATATGGTTAACTATTCCGGTAATAACTATGAAAATAGTGGTTATGGATTAGGGATATATCAACAAGAAGTTGGTGTTTGGAAAAGCTTTGGAGCTATAGCAAATTACGCTAAAGGAGTTCGTTTGAATAACGAAACGATTTTATCATTAGGTTTTAATATGGTGTATTTTAATGCTGGTTTAAATAGGGGAAAAATAATTACTGGTGAAGCTGATCCGTTTTTAGATCAATATGATAATACTAGTTTATTGATGTTAAATCCAGGATTGTCATTGCAAATTGGGAAATTCAATTTTGGTGTTTATGGTGATAATTTAGTTGATTATAATTTCAACACAAGTGAGATGCAAACCAAGTTTGGAGAGAAAACCGTGTCCAGTCATTTATCGTACATACATTCTCTTGAAAATGCGTCTAATTTATTCGAAAATAGCAGCTTAACATTTTTAGCAAGAGGAAGATATATTGCTATGGACGATTTTGATTATTCTGCTGGGATTCTATACAATGTTCCAAGAGCTGGTTGGGCACAAGCATCTTATAGTGATTATTACGGTGTTTCTGGTGGTTTGGGAATTAATATTTCTCAAAAAATTGCCATTGGTTATAATTATGAAAAAGGTTTTGGCAATGCTATTACAAATTTAGGAGCAACGCACGAACTGTTCTTAGCGCTAACATTAGATAGCAATGAAGAATTTTCGGCATATACTAAGAAACCAAAAGTGGATAAAGAAGCTGAGGCTGAAAGAATAAAAAATCAAACTTTAGAGCAAGAAGAAATTGACCGTTTTAAACAAAATATTTATAACCAAACAATAGTAGAAACCAACAATGCAACCGTAAAAAAATTAGAAGAATTTGTATTAAATGCAGAAACAGATAACATAAACTACTTACTACTTCCAGAAAAAAATACTGGAATTAAAAAAGGATATTATGTTATTGCAACTATATATAAAGAAAAAACAAAAGCCACTAAATTCATTGCTGAACTAAAGAAAAAAGGTTTAAACAAAAGTGGATCATTTAAAACATCTGGCAATCAATGGAACTATGTTTACATAGAGCGATTTGATAGTTATGATGCCGCCAAAAAAGCATATCAAACAAAATTCAATAATAAGTACCCCGAAACTATGTGGATTTTACCAATACTATAACCTATGATAAATAATAGTATACTCAAACAAATTATTATTGTTCTTATTATTACAATAGGATCAGTACACTATTCAGAAGCACAAATTAAAAACCCTTTTGATGTAAGATTTCAAACAACCGTTAGAGGTGATTTGACTATGATTTCTAACAACATTGTTAATAGAAGTCCAAACCCAAATACTGCATACAATACCACTGGCGGTTCATCTGTCTATAATGATCAAACCGATATGCAGTTTATTGATATTGATGGTTTAAATAATCAGACTTTTAATTCAAGTAGTGCTAATTTAAATATTCCAGATGCTACTTGCTCAAATATTGTTCATGCAGGATTATATTGGTCAGCAACTTATAGATATAATATTGGAAATGATCCTTCTTCGGGAAGGTCAACAGATTGGAATCAAGTAAAATTTAGAGTCCCGGGTGGCGTATATGTTGATATTACAGCCGATGAAATTTTGTATAATGGATTTTCAGATCCTAATCAAACTAATGTTACACATGGTCCTTATGGCTGTTTTGCAGATGTTACAAGTTTAATTTCCGGATTAGCCAATCCTAATGGAACTTATTTTGTTGGAAATATTAGAGTAAGTACAAATGGAAATAGTTCGAGTTCTTTTCCAATTCCTGGTGGAGCTGCTGGTGGTTGGACATTAGTTATTGTTTATGAGAACATTAATTTACCCGGAAAAAAAATAACAACTTTTGATGGTTATGCAGTTGTAGCCTCAAACAGTGCTGATTTAGATATACCTGTTTCAGGCTTTTCAACTTTACCAGCACCATTTCCTGTTAGAGCAAAATTAGGTATATCAACTTTAGAAGGAGATAATAGGGTTACTGGTGATCAATTATTAATAAAAGCAAATTCTACAGTTGGTCTACCTACTGTTTTAACAAACACACCACCACCAACAATACCTGTCACAACAAATTATTTTAATTCATCTATAACTTTAAATGGTGCATTTTTTAATGCTCGAAATCCAAATAGTATAAATACCTTAGGTTGGGATTCACATTTAAATAATATAAACAATCCTGCTAACAGTGTAATCCCTAATAATGAAACAGGTGTTACTCTAACTGCCAAATCAAGTGGAGATAAATATGATGTTTTCTTCACTTCTTTTGATGTTGAAATTATTGAACCTCAAATTCCGTTAATCAAAGAAGTAGAAGATACTGCTGGAAATAATGTCAATAATCAAACCTTAAATTTAGGGCAAGAAATATTCTATACCTTAACTTTTCAAAATACTGGGAATGATGATGCTGTTAACTTTACCATTACCGATGTTCTTCCTACAAATGCAATGTTTCCAGCCAATGGAACTATACAACCAGGTGATGTAATACTTCCTCCAGGTGTTACTTATACATTTAATCCTACCCTGAATCAATTTGTATTTACTATACCTAATAATTTGGTTCAGATTGGTGATCCTGCATATACTATAAGAATAAAGGTTAAGTTACCTAATACTTGTCAAGATTTTAGAGATGCATGTACCAATCAAATAATTAACCAAGCTTTTGTATCTTATACTGGAGTATTGAATAATCAAATAATTACTGATAATCCAAGTTTTAATGGGTATGATGCTTGTTCATATCCAACACCTGGAACTACAAACTTTATTGCTGATATTGATGATTGTATTTTCAATAGAACTGAAATATTGTGTGGTAATACTGTAGAATTAACAGCTCCTGACGGTTATGATACGTATCAGTGGGAAGACTCAAACGGAAATAGTTTAGGCAATACACAAACTATAACTGTAAATTCAACAGGTGTTTATACTGTTTATTTGTCTATTCCTCCTCCATGTGTATCTATTTTTGAAACGGTTACTGTGGTTGATTTTAATAATGCAATAAACACTAATCCAGTAACACCTTATGCAGATGTTGTTGAAATTTGTCCGAATGATGGAACGGAACTTCCAAAAATATTCTTGTGTGGTTTAAACGATAGCGTTTTAGTACAATCAGGTATAAATGATGCGGTTAGTATTGACTGGCAATTATTAGTTCCTGGAAGTTGTCCACCAGTTGGAATAAATAACTGTGCAAATACCAATCCTACTTGTACATGGAATACTGTTGGAACTGGTCCAAACTTTGATGTCACTACAGCAGGAGAATACCAAGTTATTTTTACTTATCAAAATGGTTGTTTCCGAAGATTCTATTTTAATGTTTTCCAAAACGTATTGGATCCAGATATAGTTACAACAAATATTATCTGTAATACACAAGGTACAATTACTATTAATAATATTCCTTCAACTTACGAATTTAGTTTATCACCAACTGGCCCTTTTCAGACATCAAATACGTTTAATGTTACGAGTGCAGGGGTTTATACTGTTTATGTTCAACAATCTGGTGTAACAGGTGGTTGTTTATTTGAATATCCAAACATCAATATATTAGAACAAATATTAGATGTAGATGTTATTGCAGTAGATAAACTTTGTAATGATGGTTTTGGAAGTATAAGAATTCAAATTAATGATGTTAATCCGCAATATTATTATCAAATTTCACAAGGTGGAACAACTATTTCAACATTTGGTCCTTCTATAGATAATGATCATTTATTCGCCAATTTAAATCCTGGAACGTACACTGTAACTGCAACAACAGACGATGGTTGTACTTACACTGAACAAGTTACTATTGAAGATTTATCCGATTTAAGTGTAACTGCTGCTTTAACTCAAAATGTTAGTTGTGTTAATGGATTAGTCACTCTAACGCCAACTGGTGGTTTAGCACCATATAATTATGCAGTTTATAGTTTTAATGGTGTGTTAGTTCCATCTGGAAGTTATGTTTATCAAACCTATGAAATATTTGAATATGACATAACACAAGTTGGAACATATCAATACATAATTGTTGATAGCAATAACTGTACATCATTATCAAATATTGTTACGGTATCATCAGATCCTACAGTGGCTATTACTGAGACTCATACAAATGTGACTTGTAATGGGTTAAATAATGGAACAGCTACAATTACGGCAACACCTTCAAATGGTTATGTATTGACTTATAGCATAGATGGTGGAGCCACTTATCAATCTTCAAATGTATTTACTGGTTTAGCACCGGGAACATACACAATTGACATAAAATACACACAATCAACTCATGAATGTGATTACGCTATAAATGTAACCATAACTGAACCTGATGTATTAATAGGTCAATCCGAAATTGTTCAACAATTATCATGTGTTGTTACAGGAACAATTCAAGCCATAAATGTTTCTGGGGGAACAGCTCCTTATCAATACAGTATCAATGGGGTAACTTTTCAAGCTTCTAATGTGTTTGCTAATTTAAATGCAGGTACATATACCATAACCATTAGAGATGCTAATAATTGTATCACCTCAACAAGTCCTATTACATTTGTTCAACCTTTACCTCCAACGGATATTACTTTTACTTCTTCTAGTTTAACTTGTCCTGCTTTAACTAGTAATGTAACTGCTACTATAACTGGTGGTACTGCACCATATACAGCTCAAATAACAAATCCTGCAACTATTGCTGCAACTTCTGTTTCTGGAAGTGTAGCTACATTTAATAACCTTGCTGTTGGCTCATATACTTTTGTTGTAACTGATGCTAATGGATGTACTTATCAAGAAAACTTTACCATTAATCCTATTCCTTTTATCAATGTTACTGGGAATTTGGTCTCAAATGTAGTTTGTTTTGGAACTTCAACTGGAGCTGTTACCTTTAATGTGAGTAATATTTCAACAACTTATTCATATACTATAAATGGTGGAACACCTATTACTGGTCAAACAAGTGGCTCTATTAATTTAACCAATCTTGCTGCTGGAAATTATACTATTGTTGTAACTGATACCAATACAAACTGTCAATCTACAGCTAGTGTTACCGTAGCACAACCAACAACTGCTTTAACTTTAAATACAACGGTTAATCCTATAACTTGTATTGCTAACGGAAGTTTTACGGCAACAGCTAACGGTGGTTGGGGTTCTTTTGCTTACACCTTAACACAACCTGATGCATCAACTGTAGGACCTCAAAGTAGTGGTATTTTCAATAATTTATCGCAAATAGGAAATTATACTATTACTGTTACGGATGCCAATGGATGTACTGTAACTAATAATGCTACTTTAAGTACTCCTGTAACTCCTACTCTAACAATTAGTCCTGCTTCAACATTATGTTATACGGCTGCCTCTGGCTCAACTATTATTGTAACGGCTTCAAGTGGAAATCCTCCTTATCAGTATAGTATTAACGGTAGTGCTCCTCAGTCTAGTAATACATTCAACGGATTGACTCCTGGAACTTATACTATTAATGTTACGGATAGTTACGGTTGTACAGCAAGTGTTTCTCAAACTATTCTACCTGCTCTCTTAGCACAAGCTACTTTGACAAAAGCATTAGACTGTTCTACAAATCCTGATGCAATTATTACTGTGAATATTAATGGTGGAACAACTCCTTATCAATATCAAGTAAATTTTAATGGTGGTGGTTTTGGAGCATTAAATCCTGTTACTGGTAATTCATTTGTTGTCAATACTGCTGTTGCGGGAACATATCAATTTTTAATTACTGATGCTGCTGGATGTACGTATACAACCAACACAATTACTATTAATCCTATCACTAATCCTCAAATCATAAATCTAGCTCAAACGCAACAAAATATTTGTAATGGCGATAATAATGGGGCTTTCTTGGTAAACATAAATACAAGTCAGGGAATACCTCCTTTTCAATACAGTATCGATGGTGGTACAACTTATCAAAATTCAAACACATTCAACGGCCTAACTGCTGGAACTTATAATGTAATCGTTAGAGATGCAAACCTTTGTACAGCTAACGCTTCTATTACACTGGTAGAACCTGATGTATTAATAGGTCAATCCGAAATTGTTCAACAATTATCATGTGTTGTTACAGGAACAATTCAAGCTATAAATGTTTCTGGGGGAACAGCTCCTTATCAATACAGTATCAATGGGGTAACTTTTCAAGCTTCTAATGTGTTTGCTAATTTAAATGCAGGTACATATACCATAACCATTAGAGATGCTAATAATTGTATCACCTCAACAAGTCCTATTACATTTGTTCAACCTTTACCTCCAACGGATATTACTTTTACTTCTTCTAGTTTAACTTGTCCTGCTTTAACTAGTAATGTAACTGCTACTATAACTGGTGGTACTGCACCATATACAGCTCAAATAACAAATCCTGCAACTATTGCTGCAACTTCTGTTTCTGGAAGTGTAGCTACATTTAATAACCTTGCTGTTGGCTCATATACTTTTGTTGTAACTGATGCTAATGGATGTACTTATCAAGAAAACTTTACCATTAATCCTATTCCTTTTATCAATGTTACTGGGAATTTGGTCTCAAATGTAGTTTGTTTTGGAACTTCAACTGGAGCTGTTACCTTTAATGTGAGTAATATTTCAACAACTTATTCATATACTATAAATGGTGGAACACCTATTACTGGTCAAACAAGTGGCTCTATTAATTTAACCAATCTTGCTGCTGGAAATTATACTATTGTTGTAACTGATACCAATACAAACTGTCAATCTACAGCTAGTGTTACCGTAGCACAACCAACAACTGCTTTAACTTTAAATACAACGGTTAATCCTATAACTTGTATTGCTAACGGAAGTTTTACGGCAACAGCTAACGGTGGTTGGGGTTCTTTTGCTTACACCTTAACACAACCTGATGCATCAACTGTAGGACCTCAAAGTAGTGGTATTTTCAATAATTTATCGCAAATAGGAAATTATACTATTACTGTTACGGATGCCAATGGATGTACTGTAACTAATAATGCTACTTTAAGTACTCCTGTAACTCCTACTCTAACAATTAGTCCTGCTTCAACATTATGTTATACGGCTGCCTCTGGCTCAACTATTATTGTAACGGCTTCAAGTGGAAATCCTCCTTATCAGTATAGTATTAACGGTAGTGCTCCTCAGTCTAGTAATACATTCAACGGATTGACTCCTGGAACTTATACTATTAATGTTACGGATAGTTACGGTTGTACAGCAAGTGTTTCTCAAACTATTCTACCTGCTCTCTTAGCACAAGCTACTTTGACAAAAGCATTAGACTGTTCTACAAATCCTGATGCAATTATTACTGTGAATATTAATGGTGGAACAACTCCTTATCAATATCAAGTAAATTTTAATGGTGGTGGTTTTGGAGCATTAAATCCTGTTACTGGTAATTCATTTGTTGTCAATACTGCTGTTGCGGGAACATATCAATTTTTAATTACTGATGCTGCTGGATGTACGTATACAACCAACACAATTACTATTAATCCTATCACTAATCCTCAAATCATAAATCTAGCTCAAACGCAACAAAATATTTGTAATGGCGATAATAATGGGGCTTTCTTGGTAAACATAAATACAAGTCAGGGAATACCTCCTTTTCAATACAGTATCGATGGTGGTACAACTTATCAAAATTCAAACACATTCAACGGCCTAACTGCTGGAACTTATAATGTAATCGTTAGAGATGCAAACCTTTGTACAGCTAACGCTTCTATTACACTGGTAGAACCTGATCCTATTAATTTCAATATTTCTATAACAGAAATTACATGTAATAATCCTGGAGGAACATCTTTTGGAGAAGTAATTTTTGAAAATATAACAGGAGGAACACTTCCTTACACTTATTATTTAACAAGTAACTTTGGCTATTCAGACAGTTATGCAACAACATCTAATGAAGATCATACATTTATTGTATTAAACTTTGGAATTTATACTGCTGAAGTAATTGATGCAAATGGATGTTCATTAATACAAAGTAATATCATCATTGCTTCTCCGCCAAATGATTTAGATATTGATATTTCAACGGCAACAGCAGATTGTGTTAATGGTGGAACTGCAATAGTAACCGTATCTTCTTTAGTGAGTAGTGGTTCGTATGAATTTGGTATTTTAGAAACCAACACATTACCATACACAACTTCTTATCAATTAGCTGATCCTGGAACTCCAGAGACTTCAACATTCACAGGATTAGTACCTGGTGTAACATACACTTTTGTGGTTCATGATTTAATCACGGATTGTTATTATTTTGAAACGGCAAATGGTCCTATTCCAACTCCTTCAAGTCTAACAACAGTAATTAATGTTGTTCAAAATGTAACTTGTACAGGAAGTGGAAACGGAACATTATCATTTACTTTTGATAATTATGATGCGCTAACAACTTCTGTTACTTATGAAATATTTTATGCTCAATCTAATTTGAGTACAGGTATCGTTGGAAATAGTCCTACAACTGGTGGTGCGGTTTTAGTTCAAAACTTTGGTGTACTATCACCAGGAACATATTATATACTATTAACAGAAAATGGAACTGGAACGGCAAATGGATGTACATCTGCAACGCCAAACTTTACTATTAGTCAATCTACAAATCAATTAACAGCAACTGCAACTTTAGTTAACAATGACAACTGTAATTTAAATGCAGGAATTGTTACTGCAACAGGACAATTTGGAACAGCTCCTTATCAATATCAAATATTGCCAAGTACTGATCCTGCTCCAATAGTTTCAAATTTTGCTGGAACAGTTTCAAACACATTTACTGTTGAATCTGGTTCTTACATTGTATATATTAAAGATGCAAATAACTGTATCGTAGCATCAAACATAGTTGTAGTTGGTTTAGATCCATCTCCAGAAATAACTTTATCTGTTGTAGATAATTGTGCTCAAGAAGGTACATTTGAAATCAATATAATTAGAACAGTTGATGGAGTAGCTCCATACGGATATTTAATTGATGGTGGAACAGAGATTTTAGAAAATGCTTCAAGTTTTACAGTAAGTAATTTATTATCTGGAACACATACCGTTGATATGATAGACAGTAATGGCTGTTTATTCTCTACAAGTATCACAATTGATCCAATAATAAATGGTTCAGCTATTGTAACTCTTCAACCTAGTTGTGCTAATAATGATGGAGAAATTCAAGCTTCTGCAACAAACGGAAGTGGAAACTATTCTTTTGAATTACAAGATACTTTAGGTGCAACTATTGATGGACCAAATGCTACTGGCTTATTCACAGGTCTTGGTTTTGGAGACTATAATGTAATTATTTCGGATGTTACTAACTCATGTAGCTTCACTATTCCGCTTTCTTTAGAAGAACCAACTCCTGTACTATTTACAACCACAACACAAAATGTAAGTTGTAATGCAGCTAGTGATGGAAGTATATCTATTACTTTAGATGCAACAAATATTGACACACCTTACACCTATTCTATTTTTGATGGGGTAAATACAATAACACAAAATACGCCAATATTTACAGGCTTACCTGCTGGAAATTATACAGTAACCGTAACCTCTTCTAAAAACTGTACAGATGCACAAGTAGTTACTATTACTGAACCAAATGCTTTAACCTTAAGCTTAACAGCTAATGATTTTGCTTGTAATACTAATAATACAGTCAATGTAGTTACTCTAACTGCAACTGTGGGTGCTGCAACTGGAACTGCTCCTTATTTATACAGTATTGATGGAACTAATTATCAAACCGCTAATACTTTTGATATTGTTGATAACGGAAGCGTTCAAAACATAACAATAACCGTTCAAGATGCTAATGGTTGTTCAATTAATGAATCAATAACAGTAAACCCTTTACCAGTTATAACTAACGTAGCCGTTACTCAAAATACTGCTTTAACTTGTACCAATGAAGAAGAAGTATTACTAACAATAACTGGTGGCTCAGGAAACTATACCTACCAATTATTACCTAGTGGTCCTATAGTAGGTCCTACAACAAGTAATACAGCAACTTTTTCAATAACTACTCAAGGAACATATACTTTTGAAGTCGTTGATGTAACTACTGGATGTAGTACAATTACAACACCATATACAATCAATCCTTTGAGTGTATTAACAGCTGTTGCTGATAATCCTATTGCTGTAAACTGTTATGGCGAATTAAACGGTTCATTTGACATAAGCGTAAATGGCTATTCAGGAAACTATAACTACAATATTTATGATGATACAAACACAATTGTAGCTTCAGGAAATAGTAATACCTCAACAAACCCATTAACACTAAATAATCTTGCAGCCGGAAATTACTCCGTGCAAATTATAGCAACCGATACTCCTTTTTGTGAAACATTCTCGAATGTAATAAATGTAGGTTCGCCTGCTGGTGCTCTTGATGTAACCGTAATAGCTACTAATGACAACTGTAATTTAAATGCAGGAATTATTACTGCAAACGCTCAATTCGGAACAGCTCCTTATCAATATCAACTATTACCAAGCACAGATCCTGCTCCAACAGTTGCTTCATTTGTTGCAGCTCCAAGTAATATATTCAATGTAGAAAGTGGATCTTATATTGTATATGTAAAAGATGCAAACGATTGTCTTGTGGCAAGTAGTGTCGTAGTTGTTGGTTTAGATAGTTCACCAAGCATAACATTAGCACTTGTAGATGCATGTGCAAATGAGGGAAGTTTTGCTGTTGATGTAGTAAGAACTGATGGAATTGCTCCTTTTACAGTAACAGTTGATGGTAATTCACCATATACTGAAAATGGAACTAACTTTACAATTTCTAATTTATTATCAGGAGTACATTCAATAACTGTTACAGATGCAAATGGTTGTTCTGCTCAACAAAATATTACCATTGATCCAATAATAAATGGTTCAGCTATTGTAACTCTTCAACCTAGTTGTGCTAATAATGATGGAGAAATTCAAGCTTCTGCAACAAACGGAAGTGGAAACTATTCTTTTGAATTACAAGATACTTTAGGTGCAACTATTGATGGACCAAATGCTACTGGCTTATTCACAGGTCTTGGTTTTGGAGACTATAATGTAATTATTTCGGATGTTACTAACTCATGTAGCTTCACTATTCCGCTTTCTTTAGAAGAACCAACTCCTGTACTATTTACAACCACAACACAAAATGTAAGTTGTAATGCAGCTAGTGATGGAAGTATATCTATTACTTTAGATGCAACAAATATTGACACACCTTACACCTATTCTATTTTTGATGGGGTAAATACAATAACACAAAATACGCCAATATTTACAGGCTTACCTGCTGGAAATTATACAGTAACCGTAACCTCTTCTAAAAACTGTACAGATGCACAAGTAGTTACTATTACTGAACCAAATGCTTTAACCTTAAGCTTAACAGCTAATGATTTTGCTTGTAATACTAATAATACAGTCAATGTAGTTACTCTAACTGCAACTGTGGGTGCTGCAACTGGAACTGCTCCTTATTTATACAGTATTGATGGAACTAATTATCAAACCGCTAATACTTTTGATATTGTTGATAACGGAAGCGTTCAAAACATAACAATAACCGTTCAAGATGCTAATGGTTGTTCAATTAATGAATCAATAACAGTAAACCCTTTACCAGTTATAACTAACGTAGCCGTTACTCAAAATACTGCTTTAACTTGTACCAATGAAGAAGAAGTATTACTAACAATAACTGGTGGCTCAGGAAACTATACCTACCAATTATTACCTAGTGGTCCTATAGTAGGTCCTACAACAAGTAATACAGCAACTTTTTCAATAACTACTCAAGGAACATATACTTTTGAAGTCGTTGATGTAACTACTGGATGTAGTACAATTACAACACCATATACAATCAATCCTTTGAGTGTATTAACAGCTGTTGCTGATAATCCTATTGCTGTAAACTGTTATGGCGAATTAAACGGTTCATTTGACATAAGCGTAAATGGCTATTCAGGAAACTATAACTACAATATTTATGATGATACAAACACAATTGTAGCTTCAGGAAATAGTAATACCTCAACAAACCCATTAACACTAAATAATCTTGCAGCCGGAAATTACTCCGTGCAAATTATAGCAACCGATACTCCTTTTTGTGAAACATTCTCGAATGTAATAAATGTAGGATCGCCTGCAAATCCTTTAACTCTAGATGTACAACAAACATCGGATGTTACGTGTAATGTTCCTGGATTAGGAACTATATTCGCACAAGGAAATGGTGGAAATGGAACTTTTGAATATGAATTGGTAAATACAACAACAAGTACAACCATTCAAGCCTTTGGAACAAATAATACTTTTACAGGTTTAAATGCTGGTATATATGAAGTTACTGTTAGAGATATTAATTTATGTGAGATTACTCAAACTATAACTCTTGATGCTCCTACACCAATAAACGCTACATACGTACTTGTAAATGAAAATTTACTATGCTATAATGCAACAAATGCAAGTGTTACAATAACAGCTACAGGTGGACAAGGTTCATATCAATATACTTTAATTGATAATAACGGTATAACCTTTGGCCCACAAATAGAAAATGTTTTTGATAATTTAGGTGCTGGTACATATACAGTAACTATTGATGATGGTTGGGATTGTAGTTTTACAACTTTACCATTTACCATTACTGAACCAACACAAATTGAAGCAACATTAAATGTTCAAAGTACATTATCTTGTGACAATTTAGCTGAATTAGTGATAAATGCAACAGGAGGAACACCTCCATATCAATACAGTTCAAATGGAACAACATTTAATACTACAAATACATTCAATGTTGGGCCTGGTACTTATCAATATTATGTAACAGATGCTAATAATTGTACAGCTATTCTAACAAATTCTGTGACTATAGCTCCTATAGCTCCATTAGTTATAACAATTAATGCTTCTAATACAACTATTCAATGTAATGGAGATACTAATGCTTCAATTACAGCAGAAGTTACAGGTGGATTAGGAAACTACACTTATACTTTGATAAATGCTACTACATCAGCAATAATTACTGGTCCGCAAACTAGTAATATTTTTAGCCAACTAGGTGCAGGAAGTTATATTGTTAGAGTAAATAGTGAAGACTGTGTTCAAAACTCTAATACGATAATCATTACACAACCGTTAAGTCCTTTGAACATTACTAACTTTACGGTAAATCCTGCTACTTGTAATGGAACTTCAAATGGAAGCATTACATTTAACCCAACAGGAGGAACACCACCTTATCAATATGCTATTACTACACATCTTGATCAATTCTTCAACACAAATACTTTTGTAGGATTAGGAGTGGGTACATATACCGTTGTTATTCAAGACTCAAAAGGATGTTTTGAAACCACAACCGTTCAAATGACAGAACCAGATCCTTTAGTAGCAACTTTAACCGTTAATAATCCTGAATTATGCGAAGGAAATAACGATGGAACTGCTACAATAAGCATAACTGGAGGAACTGCACCATACTTCACCAGTTTAGATGATGATTCACCTGGAAGTTTTGTACAAGGACAGTTTACATTTAATAACTTAGATAGTACAATTGAGCATACCATTTTTGTACTTGATGCAAATGATTGTCAAACTAATATATACATTCCAGCTTCAAATCCAGTTACTTTAACACCTACTGCAACGGTTGCTTATGATTGTACTTCAACTACAGCTCTTCAAAATAACACTGTTACAGTATCTGTTGAGCCTGCAAATGTGGGTCAAGTACAATATTCGTTAGATAATCAAACCAATTATCAGTCAAATAATGTTTACACTAATTTGAGTAATGGAACACATACAATCTATGTAATGCACACTAACGGTTGTGTTAAAACTGTTGTTGTAAATATTACCAATTGGATTCCAGTTACAGAAACACATACTCAAGTAAATGTATTATGTAATTCCGATACAACTGGAAGTATAACCGTAAATGGCGCAGGTGGAAATGGAACATATCAATATGCTATTTCTCCTTCATTTACTTATGGTTCTACAAATGTTTTTGACAATTTATCCGCAGGAACATATACCATAAGAATTAAAGATGGAAATGATTGTGAAATTGAAACCCCTGTTATTACAATAACAGAACCAACAGCTTTAAATGCTATTATTAGTGATTTTGAACAAGATCAATGTATTAGTGATAATTTAGGGTATATTCAAGGAACAATTAGTGGTGGAGTTGGTCCATATATGGCAAGTCTTAATAATACAACTAATTTCCAACCTGTAGATAGTTCAAATATTGTAGATTATTTCAACTTAGCTGGTGGTGCAACCTATACTATATACTTTAGAGATGCTAATGGATGTATAACTTCAGTTCAACAAACTTTAGATCCAGCGGTAGATTTAAATCCAGTAGTAACAGTGGTTTATGACTGTACAAATAATCAATCCACAAATACAGTAACAATTGTTGTCAATTCAATTTATCAAAATGATGTTTTATATTCTATTGATGGTGTTACCTACCAAGCAAGTAATACATTTATTGATGTTCCTGCTGGAAATTACAGCGCTTATGTAGATCATGTAAATGGATGTTTAAACAGTGATGAAACATTTACAATTGACCAAATTGATCCTGTTGATTTAGTGGTAACAGAAACAGGTTTAAATCAAATTACAGCTGTTGCTTCTGGTGGAGTTCCTCCATATACCTATGTATTCAATGGAACAAACACTGGTTCTAACAATGTATTCATCTTCAGTCAAACAGGAAATCAAAATGTGTCTGTTTATGATGCTAATGGATGTGAAGCTAATTTTGTGATTCCAACTACGTTCTATCCAATTGAAATTCCAAACTTCTTTACACCTGATGGAAATGGATTTAATGATTTTTGGACACCAATTAATATTGAGAATTTCACCAATATCGAAAGTATAATATTCGATAGATATGGTAGAGAAATCATACGTTTAAAACTAGGAGAATCTTGGAATGGAACTTATGAATCGATAGATTTACCATCAGGTGACTATTGGTATTTAATCAATGTTAATGATGGAACTGGAAGAACATTTGCAGGTAATTTCACTCTTTATAGATAATATAAAATGAAAAATATTTTAAAAATTATAGTTAGTTTAGTTTTTGTTAATTCTTATGCTCAAGAGTTAACCATACCAACCTTTACTCAATATTTAGGAGACAATCCTTATGTAATTTCACCAGCTTATGCAGGTATTGGTGACAACATAAAAATAAGAGTAAATGGATTGACACAATGGGTTGGATTAAAAAATGCTCCTGACAATCAGTCTTTGGCTGTTGACGGACGATTAGGACAACGCTCTGGTTTGGGTGGTTTTGTATACAATGACAGAAACGGAAATACCTTTCAAAAAGGAGCTAAATTATCATTTGCCCATCATCTTATTTTAGATTATTATGATAATAGATATGTTTCTTTTGGAATGTCATTTGTAATGAATCAGTTTTATATAGATATTACACAATTTGATCCTTCTTTTGACCCTATTGTAACCAATAACAGAGATTTAAACAATTACAACATTGATTTAGGTTTTTTATATAGACAACAAGGTTTTTATTTTGCTGCAAATGTTTCCAATCTTTTGAATAAAAACACCGATAAATTTTTGATAAAAGAACCGGATATTTTAAGAAATTTTTCTGCCTATACAGGTTATAAATTCAAATCTAGTAACAATAAAGATGTAGAATTTGAACCATCAGTATTTTATCAATTTTACCAAAGTGATAAACGTTCAAGTACAGACGTGAATGTAAAAGTTCGTTTTCTAGATTATGAAGATTATTATTGGGCAGGAATTTCATACCGTTTTTTAAATGACCAAATGTTTGAACCTTTGAATATTGGACCAATGGCTGGCTTGAAAAAGAATAATTTTTACTTTGCTTATTCGTATCAATATACAACTAATGCTCTATCTACTTTTAATTCTGGAACACATATGGTAACTTTGGGCTATGATATTTTCCAAGGATTGAGTAATTGTCCTTGTACTAGTAATGAAATAGACTAAAAAATGGGAACCATAAAATTAAAAAACATTAGAACTTTTTCTTTTCATGGATGTTTAGAAGAAGAAGGAAAAATTGGTAGTGATTACACAGTAGATTTAGAAATTAAAACTGACTTAAGAAAATCGGCTCTAAGCGACAATCTTCATGATACAGTAGATTACGTTCACTTAAACAAAATTGTGGTTGAGGAAATGGATATACGTGCTAAATTGCTAGAACATGTAGCCCATAGAATTATAGTTAGAACTTTTAAAGAAATTCCTTCAGTTTCAAGAATAAAAGTTGCGGTTTCTAAAATAAATCCTCCTATTGGTGGTGATGTTGCGAAAGTAACTGTAGAAATGGAAGAATTCAGAAATTAATTGCTAACTGATTATTAGACTTTTATTGCTATCAATAGTAAAAACACATAAAGTTTTCTAAACTTTTAAGCTTTACACTTTCAAAATTTAAACTTTTTTATATATTTGCAATTCAAAATTGGCGTCGTGGCCGAGCGGCTAGGCATCGGTCTGCAAAACCGCTTACTCCGGTTCGAATCCGGACGATGCCTCTACAAAAAATAACCTTCAAGGAAACTTGGAGGTTTTTTTATTTGATAATTTTGAAAACAATTGGAGTAATTGGTTTTGGAGTTTGATGAGTTCCCATGTAATTTCCTTTTATATTAGAAATAATTATATAATCTTTTCTTTTTGCTTTTTTTAATAATTTAAAAACTTCATCAGTAAATATATTACCTTGAACCGTAAGAGAATTATTTCTTGGAACTTTTATTGTAAATTGAGTTACTATTAAATCCATTTTAAAAAGAAAATCTATTAGGATAGCATCTAATTTTGCTGCTTTCAATTCTTCTAAACTAAAATGTAATAATCCTTGTGTAGAGTAATTTCCATTTAAAGTAGCTATCGGCATTGGAAAACCCTTTATTTGAAAAACATGCTCTTCAGTAACAATTGAATCATCTTGTAATTTGATAGAAACTACAATTTTTAATTCAGTTCCACTTCCTGGACGAATTATATATTTTCCTAATTCATCTGTTTTTGAAACTCCTGGACCAGAAACCCAATATTCTTTTGCATTAGGTACTGAAACTGTTATGGGATTTTCAACTCCTCTATAAACAACTTTTACTTTATCAAGAGAAATTACACTATGTTGAGGTTTAGAAATGGTGTCTTGTGAAAATGTAAAGATTGGGAAAAATATCAAACTAAATAATAATAATAAATTCCTCATGATTCTTAATTATTGATTTCAGTTTCAGGCAAAAATCTTTTTTTAAGTTGTTCTTTTTCATTGGGAAAGAAACCTTGCAACATAAAAAACAAACCAAATATTAGAATTATGATACTAATAACGCGTTTTATTTTATAAATATTCACAGGCGTTAATCTGTTCTTTAATTGCTTTGCTAAGATGATTTTAGCTACATCAAAAACTAAGTAAAAAAATAAAATAGCTGCAAAAAACCATGATATTCGTTCAGTTTTCATTTCCATTTGTGGGCCATAAGTTATGATAATCATCAACCAAAAACCTAGAACACCAATGTTTATCAAATTCAATAAAAAGCCTTTAAAAAATAAAGCAAAATAGTTGTTTCTTGGAATATTATCATTGTCAACTTCTTGATCTTGTTGCTTAATGAAATTTATTTTTAGCATTACATAAGAAATTAATCCATAAGCTAACATAATTATTCCGCCAATTACAAATAACGTAGGATTATCTTTTAGCTGTTGCAACAACTGATTGGTACTCAAATAAGCAATAAGTATGAAAATTATATCTCCAAAAACAATTCCTAAATCGAGTGTAAAAGCGGCTTTAAATCCTTTAGTAATTGAAGTTTCTAACAATATAAAAAAACCTGGACCAATTGAAAAAGCCAATAATAGTCCCCAAGGGATTGCTGTAATTATATCGTGTAAATGCAAATTTTTAGTGTTCAGTGTTCAGTATTTAGTGTTCAATTAATAAAACTAAAAATGAAACTATTTTTTACGAATTTACAAAAAATCTTAGTTCTAAGTAAAGAAAAAAAATATTTACTTGAAAACTATTTTTTTATACATTCCATAAAAAAATTTCCACAAACCTTATGACTTCTTCCTTCATCTGTCTTTTTACCTAATTCTGAAATATATAGTTTTTCATCTTTTAGACTAAAACTCCAAAGAGAATTATCTTCTAAAACAAATTCATTAAAAGAATAATTTAAAAAATCATCTAATAGTAAATCTATTGTTGAACTTTTAAATGAATAAGATTTATCATAGAAATCAAAGCTAACTTTAGAATTTTTGATAGTAACTAAACCAACTTTTTCTTTAGAAATTCCCCAATTAGATCCAGAAGAAACAATTTCCCATTTACCTGAAATATTTTTTAAAAGATTTATTTTTATAATTCTATTAAGTGAATCTATTTTTCTCAAAGCTACTAATCCTAAATCATTTTTTTTATCAATATCATATGCTTTTTTATAAGAACTATATGCACTTAGATTATCATTATAACTCAAACAAAAATTAGCATGATTATACCATTCAAGTTGAATTGAATCATTTTTAATTTCTTGACTAAATGTAGAAATTGAAAAAAATATTAAGAAAAAATATTTCATATAAACGAAAATAAAACTGCCAACTAAATACTGAACACTGACTACTTACTTAGCTTCAACAATAGTTCCACCAGCAACAACTTTTTGATTGATTTGTTTTGGTTTACCATAAATAGTGATGTTTCCACCAGCTCTTACTTTTGCATCAACCAAATTTGTAGCATAAATATCCGCTTCACCACCAGCATTTACTGTGATTGTTGTTTGTTCGGTTTCTAATTTTTCTGCATTATAAATTGCACCAGAATTGATTAATAAATCTTGTGTTTTTGCTTTTCCAGTTACATTTATAATTCCACCTGAAGTTGCTTTTACATTCAATTTATCAACATTTAAATTGATTTTAACTTCAGCTCCTTCTTTTGTAATTATTTCAAAAATGGTAGCTTTAAAAGTTTCAGATGAAGAAATTCTTGAACCTTCATTGGCTTCAACTGCTTCAATATTTTTGTAATATAATGTTACAGAAATATCTTCTCCTTGCATGGTTTTAGAAAAAGGCATTCTTATTTTTAATTCGCCATTTTTATTAATGGTTTCAACACTTTCGGCTTCATTTCCATTAATAGTAATTTTATTTTCATTGGATTCTATCAATAAAACATCAATTTTATCAAAGGAAGTTACTTTGGTAAAATCGCCTAATGTTCTTTCAACTTGTGAAAAAGCTGCTGTTGTTAGTAAAAGAAATGTGAATGTTAGTTTTTTCATATTGAAAAGGTTAAATACTAATTAAAAAAATCAAAATAATTACTGCAGATAAAGTTGTTTCAATAAAATTTAATTTATTCTTTTCTTTAATAAATCTTCTTAAAATAAAATCAATTAAAAAAAGAAAGAAAGAAAAAAATAATCCTAATATTGAAAAAACTCTCATGTAACCATGATAATCTTCTTTATTGTAATTTGAAATATAAATAATACTTGTAAAAAGTAAAATTAATATTCCAATTATATTAAAAAAAGAGTCTTTATTTTTTAAAAAATTATTCATTATTAAGACAAATCAAAAACTATTCCTTTTTAGAATTAAACATGATTTTTGTCATTCTGAACTTGATTCAGAATCTCATTTATTTTAGAAGCTGAAACGAGTTGAGCTTGACAAGATTGTGAGAGTTTGCTTCGTAACCAAAATTTATGTGATGCTAATTACTAATCACTCTTCACTTATTACTAAAAAATTACTCCTTCTTCCTTAAATAAGTAAAATCCAATTGTTTTTTAACTAAATCTGCGTTTTTAACTTTAACGTAAACTTCGTCTCCTAATTGTATAATATTTTTAGAAACTTCACCAACTAGTGCATATTGTTTGTCATCAAATGTGTAATAATCGTCTTTAATTTCTCTAATTCTACACATTCCTTCACATTTATTATCAATGATTTCTACATAAATTCCCCATTCTGTTGCACCAGAAACTACACCTAAAAATTCTTCATCTTTATGATCTTGCATATATTTCACCTGCATATATTTGATAGAATCTCTTTCGGCTTGTGTAGCTAAATATTCCATATTACTTGAATGCTCACATTTTTCTTCAAATTCTTCAGCTGAAGCACTTTTTCCACCATCTAAATAAAATTGCAATAATCTATGTACCATTACATCAGGATAACGTCTAATAGGTGATGTAAAATGACTATAATAATCAAATGCTAATCCATAATGACCAATATTTTCAGTTGAATATTTAGCCTTACTCATCGTTCGAATAGCTAAAGTGTCAATTAGATTTTGCTCTTTTTTACCATTAACATCTTGCATCAATTGGTTAAGCGATTTTGAAATATTTTTAGAATCTCTTAAATCTAATTTATATCCAAATTTTGAAATTAAGGCTTGAAGATTAAATAACTTGTCTTCATTAGGTTCATCATGAATACGATAAACAAAAGTTTTCTTTTGTTTACCAATAAATTCAGCAACTTTTCTATTGGCTAAAAGCATGAATTCTTCAATCAAATGATTAGCATCTTTTGAAACTTTGAAGAAAACTCCAACGGGTTCTGCTTCTTCATTCAAATTGAATTTTACTTCTACTTTATCAAACGAAATGGCACCTGCTTGCATTCTTTTTTTACGAAGAATTTTAGCTAGTTCATCTAATTTTAAAGTAGCATCAACAATTGGTTTTGGAACTTGATAAGCTTCTCCAGTTAAAGAAATTTCAGCTGGAATTATATCTGATTTTGTTTCAATTATACTTTGCGCTTCTTCATAAGCAAATCTTTGATCAGAATAAGTTACTGTTCTTCCAAACCAAGAATCTACAATTTCAGCTTTTTGATTCAATTGAAAAACAGCAGAAAACGTATATTTCTCTTCATGAGGACGAAGTGAACAAGCAAAATTAGATAAAACTTCTGGTAACATAGGAACAACTCTATCTACTAAATAAACAGAAGTGGCTCTATTATAAGCTTCATCATCTAAAATAGTTCCTTCTTTCAAATAATGCGAAACATCTGCAATGTGAATTCCTATTTCATAATTTCCATTGTCTAAAACCTCAAAAGATAAAGCATCATCAAAATCTTTGGCATCTTTGGGATCGATAGTAAAAGTAAGCGTTTTTCGCATATCTCTTCTTTTATCAATCTCATTTTGTGTTATAGAAGTATCAATTTTTTTTGCGTAAGCTTCTACTTCAATTGGAAAATCATAAGGCAATCCATACTCAGCTAAAATCGCATGAATTTCTGTGTTATGTTCTCCAGGTTTTCCTAAAACTTTTATAACACTTCCAAAAGGTGAATCGGCTTTCTTTGGCCAATCTTCCATAGTAACTAAAACGACATCACCATTTTCAGCTTCACCAATTTTATCTTTTGGAATAAAAATATCGGTGTACATTTTATTATTAGCAGTAGTTACAAAAGCAAAGTTTTTTTGAATGTCAATAACACCAACAAATTCTGTTTTATCTCTTTCTAAAATCTCTAAAACTTCAGCTTCAGGTTTGCGAGAACTTCTTCGGTTGTACACATAAACTTTTACTTTATCTTTATCTAAAGCATGATTCAAATTTTGAAAAGGAATGAAAACATCGTGTTCTAATTCATCGCAAATAAAATAACCTGTTTTACGAGAAGTCATATCAACTGTTCCTTCGTAATATTCAGATTTGGCTATAATTTTGAATTTTCCTCGTTCTGATTCTTCAATTTTTCCTTTTTGTTTTAAACGATTCAATTCTTTAATAATTTCGTTTCTACTTTTAGTATCATTCACATTTAATGCTGCGGCAATTTGCTTGTAGTTAAAAGTCTTGTTAGCATCTTTTGAAATAATTTTTAAAATTTGAGCAGTGAAATCTTTTTCTTTGCTACTATACTTTTTAATTTTCTTTGTCATATTCTTTTCTTATAAAGTCTAAAAGTACGAATTAGTATTAAGATTATAGAATTAAGTAGTGAGATTTATCAAAAAGATAACTTTTATAAATTTCAAAATTTAGAAGTTTTCAACATATATTAAAAACAACAAAAATATTTTTAATTAAATTTAAATTTATGATGGTTATGATAGGGTGTTAATAGTTACTATAATTTTTTTAAAAAGATATTGGATTTTTAGTTTTGGTAATTTATACACAACAATTAACAATGTTATGAAATTGTAAAGTGCTAAAATTGAATTGAATTTAAGTTTTTATTAACAGATGTTAACAACCAAAAAAGTGATTTTTTTATTGAAAAGTTTTTATAAAATTTGTGTTGATAAGTAAAGATTTTGTGCTGATAATTTTCAAAAAAATAAACGAAACTTTATTAGGTTTTTTGAATCAAGTTTTGGATTAGATAAAATTTTGATACAATATCAAAAAACTTCTAAAATTCTATCTTTATTTATTAACAATTGATGTTAACTTAACATTAACTGATTATCAAGGAGTTGTAAAATTCAATTAACAATTGCTATTAAAACTGTATTTTATGTAAGAATAGTTCTGATTTTTAAGGTTTTGGTTAAATTTTTTTCAAAAAAAGTTTTTCTAGTATAGGAAGTCTTTTGCTTTCCCTAACTTTGTATCAAACAAACACTATAAAACACACAACTAATGAAAATCTCCATAGGAAATGACCATGCAGGTCCAGATTATAAAAAAGCAATCGTTCACTATTTAGAAGAAAAAGGACACACTATTATCAATCATGGAACAGATACTTTTGACAGTGTTGATTATCCAGATTTTGGTCATGAAGTAGCTTATGATGTGCAAATGAAAAAAGCAGATTTTGGCATTGTAATTTGTGGTTCAGGAAACGGAATTGCAATGACTGCAAACAAACACCAAGATGTTCGTGCAGCTCTTTGTTGGACCAAAGAAATAGCCGAATTAGCACGTCAACATAATGATGCTAATGTTATAAGTATTCCAGCAAGATATACTTCAATTCCACAAGCTGTTGCTATGGTAGATACTTTTTTAAATACAGCGTTTGAAGGAGGAAGACATGCTAATAGAGTGAATAAGATAGCTTGTAAATAATTATGATATTGATTTTCAGAGGTTAGATTTTCGGACAAAAAATCTAAAAATGTTATTTTTCTGAATATCCATAATCTAAAAATCCGAAAATCAATAAAATGAGTCACAACCACATTCATAAACACCAAGTACAAGGAAAAAATTTATTGTATTCCATTTTTTTGAATGTGCTAATTACAGTGGCACAAATAGTTGGTGGAATTATTTCAGGAAGTTTAGCTCTAATTTCGGATGCTTTGCATAATTTTTCAGATGTTTTGTCATTGATAATAAGTTATGTAGCACATAAATTATCTAGAAGAGAAGCATCTTTTGAGCAAACCTTTGGACTTAAAAGAGCAGAATTAATTGCAGCTTTTGTTAATGCTTTATCCTTAATTGTTGTTGCGGTTTATTTAATTTTTGAAGCTGTTGGACGTTTTTTTCAACCTCAAGAGATTCAACCAGGTTTAGTAATTTGGTTAGCAGCACTTGGTATTGCTGTAAATGGTTTTTCAGTTTTGTTATTGAAAAAAGATGCTAATCATAATTTAAACATGAAATCAGCTTATTTGCATTTGTTAACAGATATGTTAGCTTCTGTTGCGGTTTTAGTAGGCGGAATTCTAATGTACTACTTCCAAATTTATTGGATTGATAGTGTTTTAACATTAATTATTGCAATATATTTAATTGTTGTTGGTTTTGACTTACTGATAAAAGCCACAAAAATGCTAATGCTTTTTACACCAAAAGAAATTAATATCAGAGAAATTGTTGAAACCGTTAACCAAATAAAAGGGGTAAAACTCTTGCATCACGTTCATGTTTGGCATTTAAATGAAGAAGAATTACATTTAGAAGCCCATTTAGATTGTTCAGAAGATATAAAACTAAGTGAATTCAACACGTTGTTGTATAAAATTGAAGCCGTTTTGTTTGAAAAATTCCATATCAATCATGTAAACATTCAACCAGAATTTCAAAAAGAAGATCCCAAAGAAATCATAGTTCAAGATTGAAAATAAAATTATTCATATTATTGCTCTTAATTATTTCTTGTAAAAAAGAAGTAAAAACCCCTCTTGAAACCAATTCCTTACCAATCGAAACACAAAAAGATACTATTGCAGAACCAACAAAAACAATTGAAACCAACAAAAACAACACAGAAACCCTATTAAGAGACACTTCATTTATAAACATTAAAACCATAAGCAACGATTTTATTTTAGATTTAAAATACGCCACAGAAGACAATTTTCTGCATCAAAAAGTATATGATTGCCCTGATTGCTACTTGCGAAAAAATACAGCATTAGCCTTAATAAAAGCCAACCAAGAATTCATTAAACAAGGTTTTAGAATTAAACTATATGACTGTTATCGACCATTAGATATTCAAAAAAAAATGTGGCAGATTTTACCAGGAACAAATTATGTAGCCAATCCTAAAAAAGGCTCAAAACACAATCGTGGAGCTGCTGTGGATTTAACTTTAGTAGATTCTCTAGGAAATGAATTAGATATGGGAACAAAATTTGATTTTTTTGGACCACAAGCCCATCACACCTATACAAAACACTCACCACAAGTTTTAAAAAACAGAAAATTACTTAAAGAAACTTTAGCCAAATATAATTTCAAAAGCATTTATAATGAATGGTGGCACTACGAGTATCGACCTGAAATTCGTTCCAATGTTTCTAATTTTAAATGGCAATGTGAATAGAAAATCTAAATGGTTTTGTAAACAATAAAATCATTTTAGTCATTCAAACTTACTAAATTCGAATAGGTCAGTTAACAAAATAATGTATATTATAAAAATAAATTAGTTTATATTACTAATATATACTTTTATATTTTATAAAAGCACAAATTAATATTTTAGTAATATGTATTTTTATATATTTGTAAAATAAATTATGTGTTATGGCACTCAAAAGAGAAATACAAACCGCATACACCATGCAGCAAGCCAGAAGATTAAATGCTTCCGAAAAACACTTGCGTGAAAAAGAAAAGAAAATACAAATAGAAAATTCATTTATACAAGTTATAACAGGTGTAAGACGTTGTGGAAAAAGCACACTATTAAATTTATTAATGTCAAAATATTCAAAAGTTGCCTATTTTAATTTTGAAGACCCAAGAATAATTGATTTTCAAGTAAGCGATTTTTCAAAATTAGATGAAATAATACCAAACGACACAGAAGCTTATTTTTTTGACGAAATACAAAACGTATCACAGTGGGAAATCTATATAAGACAATTACATGATTACGAAAAAAAAGTTTTTGTAACAGGTTCAAACGCATCACTTCTAAGTAAAGATTTAGGCACCCGATTAACAGGAAGATATTTAGCAACCGAACTTTTTCCGTTTTCTTATGCAGAATTTTTAAGTTTTACAAAAGCAGAAAACACCGATAAAGCTGTTGAAAAATATTTGAAAGTAGGAGGTTTTCCAGAAAATATAAAAACCAATAATGTTGAGGTTTTGCAAAATCTTTTCAAAGACATTGTTTTTAGAGATATTGCTATACGCTACAGCATAAGAAACACTAAATTATTAATAGATCTAGCCTTATATTTATTGTCAAATATAGGAAAAGAAACAACTTATAATAGCTTAAAAAAAACATTTCAAGTAGGTTCCGCAAACACAATAATGGATTATTTGAATTGGTTTGAAGACGCTTATTTATTGTTTTTTCTACAAAAATTTAGTTATTCGGCTAAAAGTATTGCCATAAATCCAAGAAAAGTTTATGCAATAGACAACGGATTAATCCATGCAAATTCACTAAGTTTTAGCAGTGATAAAGGTAGAATTTTAGAAAATGCAGTTTATATACATTTGCGAAATCAAGGTGTAAAAATGTATTATTTTAGAGAAAATAGAGAATGCGATTTTGTACTTTTTAATCAGGAAAAATGTGTAAAAGTACTTCAGGTTTGTCATGAAATACATTCAGAAAATCAAGAAAGAGAGCTTTCAGGTTTACTCGAAGCAATGCAGTTTTTTGAATTAAAAGAAGGATTCATCATAACATTTAACCAAAAAGATACTATCCAAAAAGACAATAAAACAATACACTTAATTCCAGCAGCAGAGTTTTTTGTAGAAGAAATTATATAAAAACCCATTCTCATATTCAAACGCTGAAAGGGTTTAATTAAAAAACAATAACAATGGTACTAAACAAAATATATAGACATTTCAGAGAAAAGAACATACTAGATATAAAATATATTATAGTAGAAATTGCACTTATTTTTACGGGTATTACATTAGCAGCAAAATATAACAACTATCAAAGTCAATTAAGAGATGAAGCTTTTCTAAAAGAAACAATTATTCAAATACACGAAGAACTTAAAATTGATAAGAAAATTAATTTTAGATATTATAAATTTTTAAATAATAAGATTAATGGGCTAAATTCAGTTCAAGAATATATTTTAAGTAGAAATTTAGATTCATTAAATTCAAGCAATACAGAAAAAATATTTTCCAATTTGCCAAATACTTTAAGTCTTTCAAACAGTACAATAGGCTTTAATAGGTTAAAAGAAAAAAATTTAAACCTAATAAAAAACGGAGAAATAAGAAAAGAACTGATAAATTACTACGATCACATGTATTACAATCTAAAAGACGTAGAGGATTTTAATAGAGATATTAACGAAATTAAGCCATGTGTTTTTAAATATTTAAAAAATTATGATTTTTGGAACAAAACATATGACAGTATCACAAATAGTGATGAATTATTTGAAGATAGAATATTTGAAAATAGGATAGGGTTTATTACAACAAATTTAAAAACATATGAAGATATAATTAATAAAGGAATTTTGCCAAAATCCAATTCATTAATCGAAGCATTAGAAAAAGAATACCCATATTTAAAAGAAGAAAACAAATAATGAACCCAATTCAATTCATAAAATCAGTTGTAAATACTACTGATAAAAATATAGAAGCCACTTTAAAATTACTTGCTGAAGATTGCACCATTCCCTTTATTTCACGTTACCGAAAAGACCAAACCGGAAATTTAGATGAAGTAGAAATTGAGAATATTGCCAAACTTTCAAAACAATACGATGAGATAGTAAAAAGAAAAGATTCTATTTTAAAAACTATTGAAGAACAAGGACAATTAACTTCAGATTTAAAGTCAAAAATTCAAAACAGTTTCGATTTACAAGAAATTGAAGATTTGTATTTGCCTTATAAAAAGAAGAAAAAAACCAAAGCAGATGTAGCCAGAGAAAACGGTTTAGAACCATTGGCAAAAATCATCATGGCTCAAAATAATGACGAAATTGAGTTTGAAGCTTCCAAATACATTTCCAAAAACATTGTAAACGAAGACGAAGCCTTGCAAGGAGCAAGAGACATTATTGCCGAATGGATTAACGAAAACATCTATGTTAGGAAAAATTTGCGCCGCTTATTCCAAAGAAAAGCAACAATTACTACCAAAGTAGTTAAAAAGAAAGCTGAAGAAGAAGATGCTCAAAAATTCCAACAATATTTCGATTGGTCTGAACCCATATCAAAAACACCGTCTCATAGATTACTAGCCATGCTTCGTGCTGAAAAAGAAGGCTTTATCAAGTTAAATGTTGAGGTAGATAACGAAGAAGCCATTGATTTCATTGAAGAAAATATTTTAAAAGGCAGAAATGAATCCACCCAACAAGTCAAAATTGCGATTAAAGACAGTTACAAACGCCTATTAGAACCAGCCATTTCAAATGAAACCTTGCAAGAAGCCAAAGCCAAAGCCGATGAAAAAGCCATTGAAGTTTTTGCAGGAAATTTAGGCCAATTACTGTTAGCACCACCTTTAGGCGAAAAAAGAATTTTAGCTATCGATCCAGGTTATAAAAGCGGTTGTAAAGTAGTTTGTTTAGACGAAAAAGGTGATTTACTATACAACGAAACCATTTATCCACACGCACCACAAAACGAGAGTGGCATGGCTATGAAAAAAATACGTTCCATGGTAAACGCTTATAATATTGAAGCCATTTCTATTGGAAACGGAACAGCCAGTAGAGAAACCGAGTTTTTTATTAAAAAAATCGCATTCGACAAGCCAGTTCAAGTATTTGTGGTTTCAGAAGCAGGAGCGTCAGTGTATTCTGCATCCAAAATTGCACGTGAAGAATTTCCTTCTTATGATGTAACCGTTCGAGGTTCAGTTTCCATTGGAAGAAGACTTTCAGACCCTTTGGCAGAATTGGTAAAAATTGATGCTAAATCCATTGGAGTAGGACAATACCAACACGATGTAGATCAAACCAAATTAAAAGAAGAATTAGATAATACAGTGGTAAGATGTGTAAATTCAGTTGGAATCAACATTAACACAGCCAGCAAATCTTTATTGAGTTATGTTTCTGGAATTGGAGAAAAAATGGCAGAAAACATTGTTGCTTATCGTTCTGAAAACGGACCATTTGTAGAAAGAAACCAAATCAAAAAAGTACCTAGATTAGGAGAAAAAGCATACCAACAAGCCGCAGCTTTTATTAGAATTAAAGATGGAAAAAATCCATTAGACAATTCAGCAGTTCATCCAGAAGCCTATAAAATTGTTGAAAAAATGGCAAAAGAGTTGAAAATTTCAGTAAACGAATTAATTGCCAATAGAGAAAAAATAAGTCAAATAAAACTAGAAAACTACATCACACCAGAAATCGGAATTTTAGGCTTAAAAGACATCATAAAAGAACTAGAAAAACCAGGTTTAGATCCAAGAAAATCAGCCAAAATATTTGAATTTGACGCCAATGTAAAAACTATAAAGCACTTACGAACAGGAATGATTTTACCAGGAATTGTGAACAATATTACAGCTTTTGGTTGCTTCGTTGATGTTGGAATTAAAGAAAGTGGTTTAGTGCACATTTCCCAACTAAAAGAAGGTTTTGTATCAGATGTAAATGAAGTTGTAAAACTCCATCAACACGTTCAAGTAAAAGTAGTTGAGGTTGATGAAGCAAGAAAGAGAATTCAGTTGACGATGATTTTATAAAACAAAAAATCCCAAACACCAACAAAATTGGAATTTGGGATTTTATTTTTTTGGATTTAAAAAAATTACTCTTTAGTAGTAGTTTCTTCTTTTTTAGAATCTTTGTTGTCTTCCTCTTTGGCAGCGTTTTTAAATTCTTTAATTCCACTTCCCAGTCCTTTCATCAATTCAGGAATTTTTTTACCACCAAAAAGCAATAAAAGAATAACCACAATTAAAATTACTTGTGGAACACCAATGACACCTAAAAATATAGCTAATGCGTTCATTTTTTCAAAATTTAATAGTGCAAAGATAAAAAGAAAATAACAAAAGCTACTTTTTTAACGAATAATTATTGCTAAGCTAATCTCTTAACAAAGCATAATTATTATATTTGTAGAACAAACCTTTTAAGAATGCCACAAAAAAAAATAAAAAGACAGGTTTTAAAAAACAAACTATTCAACAAAAGAAGATTAGTAATTCTCAACGAAGACACGTTTGAGGAAACCTTTTCATTAAAATTAAACTTAATGAATGTGTTTGTTGTGGTTACACTTTCAGCCATATTTTTAATATCAATAACTACATATATTATAGCATTTACGCCACTTCGCGAATATATTCCTGGATATGCTTCCACAAAATTAAAACAAGATGCCATTGTTCTGGCCATCAAATCAGATTCCCTTCAAAATAATGTGCAGCTCAATAATAATTATATTGCATCCATCAAAAAAGTTTTAATAGGAGAATTAGAATACGCAAAACTGAACAAAGATTCTCTTCAAAACAACAATATTATTAAACCAGAAGATTTAGATATAAAAACCACAAAAGAAGAACAAGAATTAAGAGAACAAGTAGCTTTAGAAGATAAATATAACGTATTTGATAACGCAAAACCCAAAGTCAATTTTGTATTATTTCCACCAACCAATGGAAAAATATTAAAAAAATACAATCCAGCAGCAAAAAATTATGGAATTGAAATTGCAGTTGCAAAAGAAACACCTATAAAATCAGTAGCTTCAGGAACAATTCTATTTACAGATTGGACACCAACTTCGGGTTACGTGGTAATTATAAAACACAAAGACGAACTCATTTCAGTCTACAAAAACATAGCATTTATAACAAAAACAGCAAGAGATAATGTCAAATCAGGTGAAGTTATTGGACAAGCAGGTGGCACCGAATTTCAAAACAATACCGGAAATTTCTATTTCGAGCTTTGGAAAGAAGGTTTTCCAATCAACCCAACACAATTCATTAATTTTCAGTAATGTTTTTAGGAGCTATTTCCAGCCATCCATTACAAGTTTTTTGCAAAAAACGTGTTTTTGTAATCCATAAAAAGAGCTTCTTAGGTCGCTTTTTTACAACTACAAAAACTACATTTTTTCACAAAAAAGCTTTTCATTCCTGTCTGGGCTAATTCACAAACCATGAGCATAAAAAGTTTCGCAGCAAAAATATTCGCAAAAAGCATTCATCAAAAAACTCAAAAATGGGCTTCAAAACCTATTGAAACCCAACAAAAAATATTTTTAGATTTAATACAACAAGCTTCGCAAACACAATTTGGAAAAGAGCACTATTTCTCTCAAATAAAATCCCATCAAGACTTTATTAATAATGTACCCGTTAGAGATTATGAAGCTTTAAAACCCTATGTAGAAAAAGTTGTTAAAGGGGAATCTGATATTCTTTGGAAAGGAAAACCACTCTATTTTGCTAAAACATCAGGCACAACTTCTGGAGCCAAGTATATTCCACTTACAAAAGAGTCGATGCCTTTTCACATTCAAGCAGCCCGAAATGCCATTTTAAATTACATTCACGAAACAGGAAAAGCTGATTTTGTAGACGGAAAAATGATATTTCTACAAGGAAGCCCACTTTTAGAAGACAAAAACGGCATAAAATTAGGAAGATTATCTGGAATTGTAGCCCATTTTGTTCCAGCTTATTTGCAAAAAAACCGAATGCCCAGTTGGGAAACCAATTGCATAGAAGATTGGGAAACCAAAGTAAATGCCATAGTTGAAGAAACCATAAATGAAGATATGGCTGTCATTTCAGGAATTCCTTCTTGGGTACAAATGTATTTTGAAAAACTAAAAGAAAGAGCCAATAAACCTGTTGGAGAAATCTTCAAAAATTTCAATTTGTTCATTTATGGAGGTGTAAACTACGAGCCTTACAGAGCAAAATTTGAAAATTTAATAGGTCGAAAAATAGATTCTATAGAACTTTTTCCAGCTTCAGAAGGGTTTTTTGCTTACCAAGATTCCCAAAAAGAAAAAGGAATGCTTTTGTTATTGAATTCAGGTATTTTCTATGAGTTTATAAAAGCCAACGAATTTCACACAGAAAATCCTAAACGATATACCATTGGAGAAGTTGAATTAGGAATCAATTATGTTTTAATCATTTCCACTAATGCAGGACTTTGGGCTTATAATATTGGTGATACAGTTCAATTTACCAGTTTAAAACCATACAGAGTAATTGTTTCAGGCAGAATTAAACATTTCATTTCAGCTTTTGGAGAACACGTTATTGCCAAAGAAGTTGAAAGCGCTTTACAAGAAGCTGTTGAAAATACTCAAGTTCGAGTTAATGAATTCACAGTTGCACCACAAATCAATCCCACTTCAGGTTTACCATATCATGAATGGTTGATAGAATTTGAAAACGAACCCAATAATTTAGAAGAATTTGCGTTAAAAATTGACGATGCCATGCGTAAACAAAATGTCTATTATGATGACTTAATTGTAGGCAAAGTTTTGAGAACCGTAGTCATTTCAAAAGTGCCAAAAAATGGTTTTCAAGAGTACATGAAGTCCATTGGAAAATTAGGTGGACAAAACAAATTACCAAGATTGAGTGATAACAGAGATATTGCAGATAAGTTAGGAAGAGTATAGAAAAAAAGAATGGGAAATGATAAATATAAATTCTTGTCAAGCTGAGCTTGATTCAGCTTCTAAAAGGAACAAACATAAAAAGATTCTGAAACAAGTTCAGAATGACAGAAAACGTGAATTATAATAAAAACGCAAATAAAAACAACAAACGCCAATTCTTGTCAAGTTGAACTTGATTCAGCTTCTAAATAAACAGAAATATGAAACAAACTATACTTTTCTTATTAACCACAATTTCCCTTTCAGCACAAGTAAAAGGAGTTGTTCAGGATAGTATATCAAGTAAACCAATTGCTTATGTAAATATTTGGGTCGAAAATGAAAATATTGGCACCACTTCAGAAGAAAACGGTACATTTTTATTAGATATAAAAGAAGAAAAGAATATTGTTTTTTCAGCCTTAGGTTATGAAACTAAAACTTTAAAAGCATCAGAAATTGAAACTGTTCGTCTTTTTCCAAAAGTTTATGAATTAGCAGATGTTGTTTTAGAAATCCCAAAACAGACCAAAGAAATTGAAATTGGAAATTATGAATCAAGTGGTTTTCGTTGGCACTTAAATGCAAATTATAATGCTATTTATTTTAAACCCACAACAGATATTGAAGAATGCCCATATCTAAAACAGATAAAATTTCACACAATTTCAGAAATTAAAAATTCAAAACTTAGAATAAGAATTGTAGAATGTAATTCAGATTTATCAATAGGAGAAGACATTATTGAAGATGAAATATTAGTTGATATTAAAAAAGGAAGTAAAGCAAATAGTATAGACGTATCTAATTTTAAAATAAAAATTCCCGAAAATGGTTTCTTCATCGTATTTGAAAAATTATTAATTGAAGAAAATAAATATTGCTGGGAAAGAAGTTACAAAAATCCATCAGGAGAGAAAAAAGTAATGAAGAGTTGTTCTTATGAACCAAACTTAGCTTATATACCTTCAGAGGAGAACAACGCTTTATATGCATATAATTCTTTAAATTGGAAGAAGCATGAAAAAGTAATGTTAGATAAACCAAAAAGTTATGAAAATCTATTAATGAGAAAATATCATGATAAATATTTAGTTCCATCTTTAGAAATTACTTTAACTAATTAAAAACCAAAAACCTTATATTTGCAGGTTAGAAATACATTACATGAAAGAGATTAAAAACATATCACGTTCAAGAGCACAAGAATCTTCTGCTGCTATTGAGCGTTTATACATAAGCATGCGACACCTTTTTAACAGAGGTTTCTATAAACCCATGGGAATTTCAGGAGAAACTTTGCGTGAAGCATTATTATCCTTGCGACCAGAAATTTATGGAAGCATTGCCGAAGAAAAAGTAGAATTAAACGGATTACTTTATGTAATCGAAAGACTTCCTGTAGGAATAGAACAATGTCGTTTTATCAATTTAACTTCAGATGAAGGGTATTCCAATTCGCATTTTAAAGCCATTGTTCCGCCAAAAAGAAGAAGAAATTGTTATAGAATTGACGACGAGCAAATGAATGTGGAAATCACACGTGGTCGTTCAGATATTTATGATATTCTTACCCATTTGACATTCATTTTCATCGAATCTCACAAAATAAAAGATAGAGTTCTAATTGATGAATCAGGTGAAATTACACGCGATTGGCAAAAATTAGAAGAAATGGTTCTTCAAAATAAGAAAATGACATTAGTAGAAAGAGAAAAAGCCATTTCTCATATTTCTAGTGTTTTAGGAAGAACATTTGCTGAAGTTCAAGCCATTTATCCCGATTTTGCAACACCAGAAGCACCTGAACGTTTTCTTCATATTGTTTATTGGTTAGGAAAATTAGCTATTGAAGAAGTAGTGCTAAATAATAAAAGAACCATAACTTTTAGTCCCATTTTAAGAGAAAGACTTGGGCACCACATTTATGGAGAAATTTGGGCAAACAATATTAAAGAAGTTCTAAAGAATAACAATTTAATAGATAGACCCATACACATTATAAGTGCTAATATGCACAGTGTAATGAATTCTATTTTTGCAGAACCAGTCATTGGAAAAAAATACAAAGACGCTAATGAATTTCAAATTTTTGAAGATTTAAGCGGTTCTAATAATAAAGAATTACGCAAGAAAGTAGAAGACTTTGCCATTAAAAACGGAATGATTTCACTTTTAGATCGTTCAGGAACAAATATTGATGTTCAAATTTTTGATACAGCCCACATTGATTTTAAAAAATCCATTTTCTCTACGGCTCATTTAAAAGAACAAAATCCTGTTTTAATTGTAATGGATTATGCTTTTGGAGAACAAGCCTATGAAACTATTGATGAGTTGTTAAAACCCTATAAAATTGATAAGACTAAAATTTTCTTAAATGTAGAATCAGTTTCCATAATGGGCAAAGCTGGAATTTTAGAAGGTGGAAAAGGCGACATTATGATTCCGAACGCTCACGTTAATGAAGGAACAGCAGATAACTATCCGTTTGAAAATGAGTTAACCAAAGAAATGTTTGAAGGCAATGGAATTCCTGTTTTTGCAGGACCAATGATTACAGTTTTAGGAACATCATTACAAAACAGAGACTTATTAAAATTTTTCCACGAGTCCACTTGGGAAGCAATCGGACTTGAAATGGAAGGCTCTTATTATCAAAAAGCTGTTCAATCTGCCTCAAAAATTAGAAAAAGCATTAATCCTAATGTAAAAGTCAGATATGCCTATTATGCCTCAGATAACCCATTAGAAACAGGAAGCACATTAGCTTCTGGAGGTTTAGGAACAACAGGTGTAAAACCAACATATTTAATTACAATAAAAATTTTAGAACAAATATTCAACGTAAAAAAATAATTATGAGTACAAATTCTCAAGACCAAGAAATAGATTTAAGTGTATTATCACAGAAAATAGGTGATTTTTTTCAAAAAATGATAGATTCATTTTTTGATTTTATTTTATTCATTAAAAGAAATATCATAATAATTGTTTTACTTTTTGTAATAGGCATAGTTTTAGGTTATTTTATGGACAAGAAATCCAAACAGTATGATCATGAAGTTGTTGTTTTACCAAATTTTAATAGTGTAGATTATTTATATTCAAAAATAAAATTAATAAATTCAAAAAGAAAAGAAGGCGACACATTATTTTTAAAGTCAATAGGGATAAAAGAACCAAAAAAATTAGGTTTAATTGAAGTAGAACCAATTGTGGATGTATATAAGTTTATTAATCAAAGAGAGTCGAATTTTGATTTAATAAAATTAATGGCTGAAGATGGGGATTTTGATAAAATTATTGAGAGCGAAACAACTGCAAAAAATTATCCATATCATTTAATAAAAATAAAGACAAAAAATTATCTTAAAAAAGAAGATTTTATAGTTCCAATTATGGATTATTTAGAAGATTCTGAATATTTTTCAATTGTTCAAAAAGAAATGCTTTCTAGCTTAAAAATGGAAATTGAAGCTAACGAAGAAACTATTATTCAGATTAATAATATATTAAATGAATTCAATAATACAACAGGAAGTAATTCAAAAAGTGATAAACTAATTTATTATAATGAAAATAATCAATTGAATGATGTTATTAAATCAAAAGAAGAGATTATTGGAAAATTAACAGGAAACAAGATTTCTTTAATTAATTATCAAAAGACTATTAAAGAAGTATCGTCAACATTGAATATAAAAGATACCAAAGGAACAAATGGGAAAATGAAATTAATTTTACCATTTTTATTTGTTTTCTTATTTATGACAGTCGTTTTTGTTAGAAAATTTTATAAGAGACAGATGCTAAAAAGAAATTTAATTTAAAATGAAAGGAATAATATTAGCAGGAGGTTCAGGAACCAGATTACATCCTTTAACATTAGCAGTAAGTAAGCAATTGATGCCTATTTACGATAAACCCATGATATATTATCCTTTATCAACTTTAATGTGGGCTGGAATTAATGAAATACTAATTATTTCTACACCTCACGATTTACCGTTATTTCAACAATTATTAGGAGACGGAAAAAAATTAGGCTGCCTATTTGAATACGCTGTTCAAGAAAATCCAAACGGATTAGCAGAAGCTTTTATAATTGGAAAAGAATTTATTGGAAAAGATAAAGCTGCTCTTATTTTAGGAGATAATATCTTTTATGGCACTGGTTTAGCAGAATTACTTCAAGCTAATAATAACCCAGATGGAGGAATCATTTATGCTTATCATGTTCACGACCCAGAAAGATATGGTGTAGTGGATTTTGATAAACAAGGCAATGTTCTTTCTATTGAAGAGAAGCCAGAAAAACCAAAATCAAATTATGCCGTTCCTGGAATTTATTTTTATGATAATTCAGTGGTTGAGGTAGCAGCCAATATAAAACCAAGTCATAGAGGAGAATTAGAAATTACCGATGTGAATAAAGAATATTTGAATAGAGGGCAGTTAAAAGTTAGTATTTTAGATAGAGGAACAGCTTGGTTAGATACAGGAACTTTTCAATCATTAATGCAAGCTGGACAGTTTGTGCAAGTCATTGAAGACCGACAAGGTTTAAAAATTGGAGCTATTGAAGAAGCAGCTTTTAAAATGGGATTTATTGATGAAGATCAATTAAAAGAACTAGCTCAACCTTTACTTAAAAGTGGTTACGGAGTACATTTAATGAGCTTATTACAGGAATAATATGAACTTTATAGAAACAAAATTAGAAGGCTGTTTTATTTTAGAACCTAAAATAATCAAAGACGAAAGAGGTTATTTTATGGAAAGCTTCAATGAAAATACGTTTCAAAAAGCAGTCGAAAAAAAAGTTCATTTTGTTCAAGACAATCAATCATTTTCTACAAAAGGAGTTTTAAGAGGATTACACTACCAAACAGGAGAACATGCTCAAGCAAAATTAGTTAGAGTACTTCAGGGTGAAGTATTGGATGTAGCAGTTGATATTAGACCAGAATCAAAAACTTTTGGACAATATGTGTCAGTTTTACTTTCGGCAGAAAATCAAAAACAATTTTTTGTACCAAGAGGATTTGCCCACGGATTTATAGTTTTAAGCGAAACAGCAACTTTTTTCTACAAATGCGATAATTTTTACAATAAAGAAAGTGAAGGAGGAATTCATTATAATGATTCTTTTTTAAATATTGATTGGCAATTTCCAATGGAGAGTTGCATTATCTCTGAAAAAGATAAAACTTTACCAGAATTGAAAAATGCTAAAAAAGTATGGTAGTTTTAGTAACAGGCGCCAATGGACAATTAGGTCAATCTATACAATCTATTGCAGATAACCATCCTAAAATAGAATTTGTGTTTTGTGATTCTGATAAGTTAGATATTACAGACTATGATAATGTAAATGCTGTATTTAACGAATTTGTTCCTAAATACTGTATAAATACAGCAGCTTATACAGCAGTTGATAAAGCTGAAACAGAACCAGAAAGAGCTTATGCAATAAATGTTCTTGGAGCACAAAATTTAGCAAAAATTTGTAAAATAAATAACACTGTTCTAGTACATGTTTCAACAGATTTTGTTTTTGACGGCAATAAAACAACTCCTTATACAGAATTAAACATTCCAAATCCTACGGGTGTTTATGGACAAACCAAACTTGATGGAGAAGATGCTATTAGAGAACTTTGGGAAAAACATTTTATTATAAGAACATCATGGGTTTATTCGCAATTTGGTAATAATTTTATGAAAACCATGCTTCGATTAGCTACTGAAAGAGATAGCTTATCTGTAGTAAACGACCAAGTGGGAACACCTACAAACGCGGTTGACTTAGCAGAAGTTTTAATTAAAATTATTAATTCTTGTCATGCTGAACATGTTTCAGCAACTAACTATGGAATCTACAACTTCAGCAACGAAGGACAATGCTCATGGTACGATTTTGCAAAAAAAATATTTGAAGTAAACAATATAAATATAAATTTACAACCAATTCCAACAGCAAGTTATCCAACACCTGCCCAAAGACCAGCTTTTAGTGTTTTGGATAAAAGTAAGATTAAAAGCGTTTTTGGAGTTGAGATTAAAAATTGGGATAAATCATTGACAAAATTTTAATTTTATGAAAATAGTTTTAGATAATATTATTTTTTCAAACGTAACAAATGGTGGAGTTTCAAACTATTGGTTTGAAATGATAAAATTTCTAAAAAAAAATGATAAAGATGACTTGTTTTTTATTGATCAAACAAAAGGTTATGAAAATTTTCACAGAAAACAATTAAATTTTAGTGTTAACGAAATAAAAACAGTAAAGACCAATTTATTTTCTAGGGTAAGTAAAATTAAATTAGAGACTAATGCCCCCTTTTTATATCATTCGAGTTATTATAGGCCAATAAAATCAAATCAACCTTATAGAGAAGTAACTACTATACATGATTTTATTCATAATTTTCATGCTCCTTTTTTGAAAAAAATAGCACATAATAGAATTAAATTCGATTCAATAAAAAGGTCTAACGGAATTATATGTGTTTCTAAAAACACTTATTCAGATATGATGAAGTTTTGCCCTGCAAAAAAAAATCAAAAAGTTGAAGTAATATATGTTGGAGTTAGTGATGATTATTTCCCTATTGAGAATTTATCAAAAGAGGAAAATTCTTTTTTAAAAAAGCATGAAATAGAACAAAAATCTTTTCTATTGTTTATTGGAAATAGAACAAATTATAAAAACTTTGACTTTGTAATTAAATTATTAGAAAATGATAAAAATTTAAAACTTGTTACAGTTGGAGGCGGTGTTTTTACAAAAGAAGAACTTTTAAAAATCAAAAATAATTTAAGCCAAATTATACAATTATTTAATTTAGATAATAAAAATTTAAATATTTTATATAATAGTGCTATTGCTTTAATTTATCCTTCTAAATATGAAGGATTTGGAATTCCAATTATTGAAGCAATGAAAGCAAATTGTGTGGTTATTGGATATAGACAGCCTATTATAGAAGAAATTGCAGGAAACGCGGCCATTTTACTTGATAATCTATCAATTTCTGAATTTGAGAACAGTATCAATAAATTAAATCAATCTTCAACTTATAAAAAAGAACTTTTAGAATTAGGATTAGAAAATGCAAAAAAATATAGTTGGGAAAAATGTGTTAAAGAAACTAGAGAATTTTATGATTTGGTTTCGAGCCCTTCTCTATAAAATATGAATATTGATATAAAATATGAATATAAAATCATTCCATTTTCTCTTTCAATAATATTTTCAGTTAGAAAATTTAATAAAAAAAAGATTAAAATTCCTGTGGCTAAATAATTTTTATTTTTATCAAAAACACTAAATAACCGGTATACATAGAATATATAAATTACTAATCCAATAACACCAATGGTCAATAAAATACTAAAATATTGATTATGTGAGTTATAAGTTTTTAAACTTAAATCAATTCCATTCTCAAGATAGCAAGGATCTAATTGATTTTGAGTATTTCCTACACCATAACCAAACATAAAATTTTCTTTAATTTTTTCAAGACAACATTTATAAATATTAAATCTTATCCCTGTTGAATTAGAAGGATTTTCATGTACTTGACTATTAAAAATTTCGGTAAATCGATTGAAATTTTCATATTTTGGTATAAATTGAATAGAACAAATTGTAATTACTAACAAAGCAATGAAGGCTAAAATTGTTTTTTTTAAATCAAATAATTTAAAAACTAAATAGGTTACAGAAATAAAAACGTAAATTATAGACCCTTTTCTCATTAAAATTGCTAAAATAACTCCTAAAGTAAAGATTAAAAAAAGGTAAAGTAATTTAGATATTTTTTTTTGGATATCATTTTTTATTAAAAAAATCAACATTAAAATTGAAATTCCACTGAATAATGAAAGATAAATAGGATGAATAGAAAATAATCCAAGCCCTTTATTTATAGAATTTGAATAATGAATAAAAGTAGAAGAAATTGTAAATTCATCTAGGCTCCACACATAAAAAAAACTTATTACGCAGAATAAAATATTAGAGAATATAAAAGTTAAAAATATTTTTTTCATGAATTTAATATCCAAAATAAAATTAGAACTTTTTAGCAAGCTAAAAATAATTGGAAAGACTATCATACTAGACATAGTAGATATTCTTGAAAATCCTTCTTTGAAACTAAAGTTGTAGAAAATACTTAATAAGTAAAGAAAAAGCAGTATGGAAATAAAATAAATTTCTTTGACTAGGAACTTTTTTTCTATTTTGGTAATAGAATAATTATATATGCTAACTAGCAACAATAGAACAATCGAATAAGCTTTAAATTTATTAGGTATTAATAAGGTTGCACTATTTAATAATAAAGCAAATTGGATTAAAAATATCGAATTAGAATTATTTTTTAACATAAAAATTTATAAAAGCTAAAATAATTTTTGGAACAAAGACAAGAGCAAATAAAAAAGCAATAATATAAGCAAAAGCACTTGTTAAATCACCTCTTAAGAAATACATTAAATAAATTGAAAAATAAAAAGCGAAAATTGATTTTAAATAATCTTCACTTTGTAGCCACTTAATCATTACAACAAATACGAAACTCAATATTATAGCAAAAATAATAATTCCTAAAAACCCAAAATTTATATAACTTTCAGAAATATATGGATTTGAAAGATTATCCCAGTCAAAATTATATTTATCGATTAAATAGTTACCTATTAAAAAACCAGTTGTTTCTGGCTTTGAACCCCATATACTTCTAGGAACAAAAAAGAAAAGACTACACATAAGTTGTTCTCCAAAAATCACTGATTTTTTGTCGAAATAATCAATAGTTGCCAAAAAATTAGCATATGCGTCATAATGTAGAGAGTTAAAAGCATTTGTTACATCTAAATATTCTATGTTTTTATATAACAATATAGGTTTATTTATCATTTGAGATAATGAATACCTTGAATGGGTTAAAATTGATAGCGCAGGAAAAAGAAGAATCATAGATAAAAACATTAAACGCAATACTTTATAATTGTCAAATAAAAAACGTCTAAAAAACAAGAAAATGATTGTTATATAGAGAGGACCAAGCGCATTTCTTTTCTCAGTTAATGGGTTTTTTAATACTAAGATTGTAACTAAAAAGAAAACCAAAAAGAAAAGAACATATTTGTAATTGTTTTTTAAGATTCCTTTACTTTTTATATAGAAATAAGAAATTACCAAACCCGCAAAAGGCACAAAATATAAGAATTTTTGAGTTATTAAATATTGTGACGTTGTTCCTTGTTCTGCTTCTTCATAAAATTCATGTTGAAATTGAAATAATATTGATTTAAAGTTAAACACTAAAATACCTAATGTAAATATAAAAAGAATCAATAAAAAAAACGGAGTTTGATTGTAATTGTATTTTAATTTATCATTAAAATTTACATGTTTTTTAAATACTAAATAAGAAAAACCAAAGATTAAATTAAAAATTAAAATATAAAAATTGGCTCTTATGCATATTCCTTCACTAAAAGGGAATGACTGCATAAAAGAACCTGAACCATTAAAGCCCATTTCTATGATGTGGTCAATCTGAACTAAAGGTGCAACTATAAAAAAAAGAAAATTGAAAACTATAAATATACTTAAAAAAGGAGAAAACTTCTTTTCTAAAAATATATTGTAATAAGTAAAAACTAATAAAACTAAAAAGTTTAAAGTAAAAGACAACTTGAGAAGTATAGGACAACCAAAAAAAGTTATTAAATATAAATATATTAACGAAATTATAATAATAAAAGAGGTTTTTCCCATTTAAATTGTTTTTATAAAAAAAGGCACAATCAGTGCCTTCTTTTACTTATATAGTTTTAATAATTCTTCTTCTAAATCAGTATTTCCAACTAATACTGGACCTTTTTTACCATTTAAAGGGATAATGTTATAAATAAAATTATTCTCATCATATTTGATACATTCATTTAATGCCCAAAAAGGCATAAATTTTCCATTATCACCGTCAATAACTTTATTATTATAGTTTATAGATATGTTTTTTATTGAAATCCGATCGTTTAATTGATTTTCACCAACATCTAATCTTATTTTATATGGTACTTCACCAGATGGGAATTTAAAAACTGTTTTTTGTAATTCATTGCTTCCAAAAGTATAATTAGTTAACATATACTCTCCTGTAATTTCTACATTTGGAGCTACCGTATAATAAACTTTGAATCGGTCGTTTACTTGACTCTTAAATTCAACTATAAGTTCCAATTGTTTATTTTCTAAATCATTTTTTTTTTCATTTTTTTTTTCTTCTGAACTACAATTTACCAATAGTGATGTTATAGTAAATAATATTAAAAAATTTATTTTCTTCATATTTATATTTTATGCAAATATATAATTTTTTTAGAAAGTTGTATAAAACCAAATAAATTTATTGTTGAGAATCATATTAATATATTTTCTATAAAAATAATATTTCATTTATTAGAAATGATGGCATCTGGTGAGTTATTTTTTTAATTGGGGTTCTAATTTATTTACAGTCATGTAATAAATTTTACTTTTATTATAAAAACAATTAATTAAGGGATATTCCTACATAACTTAATGTTAACCTATATTTTTTAATTAATTTAAAAAATTCAACAAAATTGAAGACTGTATAAAAGGAACTTGTAACCCAATATGTCAAGTTACTTTTTAGGGATACTACAAAAATCATTACTTTGATTTATTAAAAAAAAATAAAAGAAGAAGAAATAAAAGTTAAATGGACATTATTATATATTAATTTTAATTTATTCTAAAACCATCTTTCCAGATATTTTTCTTCTTTTTTTACTATCATATCAGCTCAATAACGTCTAATTTTTGGTACTCTTTATGTTTTTACAGTAACTTATGATTCACCAAAATAGTTTTAGACTTAATTATCTTAAACATTAAATAATATATAATAACCGCCCGACAAATTCAAATTAGTAAACATGCTGATATAAATGTTAAAAATGTTTTTCAATAGTACACTAAAAGAACATGATTTTTAAGGATTTCCACTCATAAACTAACAATAAAAATATAATCTTTATTTAAAAAACACACCATCAACTTCTAAAAGCTTACCTGTTTTTTTGTCGTAGTGCCCACTTTCAATGGTTGTTAATTTAAAATTTAATGATTTAAGATATTCGCTCATTTGATCAAAAGTTAAACTTCCGTCATATGATGGAATTAATGCCATTTCAATTTGCAATCCTTTTATATAAGGCAAAGACTCTTTAGCACCTTCTAAAACCATTTTTTCATAACCTTGAGTATCAATTTTAAGATAAATATTTTTACCTTTTAAATTTAGATTATTAAACAAAGTATCTAATTTTTTAATAATAATAGTTTCCTTAGTTAAAAATGTGGCTTCAGGAGCACTAACGGTAAGCTGAGGCAAATCGTTTAATATTGAACTGCTTACAGAATTTTTAGAGATATTAATTGTAGAATTTCCATCACGCTCCCCTAAAGAAAAATTGTATACATTCCAAAGATTATCTTTTAAAGCTATTTTTTTTAATTTAGAAAAAGCTTCAGATGTTGGCTCAAAGGAAATAATTTGTCCTTTAAAACCAATATTTCTCAACTCAGAACCATACTGACCAATATTTGCACCTACATCTATAACAGTATCAATAGAGTACTCTCGTAAAAGTTTAATTCTTCGATCCAATTCTGGAGTAGGATATTTGCTTATTTCAATTCCAGTTATAGAATTTAAAAAGCGTTTCAATTTTAAAAATTGTGCTTTGTTTTTATAGATAAAATTATTCATTAATGACAATAGAATTAACAATTTTGTAGCACTTATATGGAATAAAAATAACCCAAAGTGTCATAATAATCAACGATGAAATAACCACACTGTTTATATTTAGCCCCAAATCTACAAAAAAATATGACAATGGAATTTTTATAAATACACTAATAAGGATAAAAATTATGTATAAGTTTAATTTACCTATTCCGTTTAAGAAAAAAGTATAAAAAGTAACAAATATTCTTATCAATGTTACTAAAGAAATTAATAGTATAAAATACTTTGGATATTTAATACTTTCCTTAAGCCAAATTGATAAAATATAAGGAACGGATAATGATAAAATAATAATTCCAAGAGTTATTAACCCAAAAAATAAATTAAATTTTCTGAAAGAATTTAATAATTGCTTTTTGTTTTTCTCAAGGTAGTTTTTTGCAAACATAGACCATAGGGGAGATAATGTAGCAAATAAGATTAAGAAAGGAAATTGGAATAACTTATTAACACTATCATAAACAGCAACTTCACTCGGACTAAAAGCATTTGAAATGATATAATTATCAGAAGAAAAAATAAACATTATTCCTATTTGTATAATCATAAATTTTGAGCCTAATTTTAATAAATCAAAAACAAAATGGTTTGGCGTTTCTTGAGTTGTTCTTAAGTCTAATTTCTCATGTTTAAAGAAAGTATAAGTGTAGAAAAGGTTAATAAATAATGAAAATAAACCATTAGCAAGAGAAATTAAAACCAGTTTTTTTTCATTAGAGACATCATTAAAAAAGACAGTAATGAGCACAAGCAAAATAAAAAAACCAAATTGATTTATTGCAATTGACTGTTCTGCAAATTTTCCTTTTAAAAATGCCACATATAAAGATTTTTGAATATTTCCAACAAAATTTAAACCAAAGAATATTACGTTTAATAAAAACAACTTATCTATAAAATCTTTAGTATGAAAGCTAATATTAAGCAAGATTTTAAAATCTACAAAAAGACTTATAAAATAGAAGACTAGTAAAATTCCTATAGCAATGAAAAAAGATATTCTATAGGTTGTTTTTATATAGCTCTTTAAAAGATCTAATTTATTTTCATGTAATAAAACAGGAATTTTTGTTTTTAATGAGCTTTGAATACCAAAGTCCATCATTAAAACCCACTGAAAAATTGCAAATATGAGTACCCAAAAGCCATATTCTTCAGTACCCAAAAAGTCAATCATTACTCTAATTGATAAAAACAAAAATAAACCAGAAGTTAATTTATATAATCCACTCATGATGAGGTGATTCGTCAATATTTTATTCATCAATGATAATTAGGTATATTTTTATTAAAAAGTCAAAAATACAATTAAAATCAAGATTTAAATCAAATATGATTTAAAATGCATTAAAAAATTAAGTATTATTGCAAAAATTATTGAAAGTGTTATTTGAAAAAGTAAATATTTTAGGAATTCAATTTTATAAAGGAAAAGTAAAGGGCGTTTTTGATTACTTAAATGAAAAAGGCGGTTTGTTAACAGTTCCTGCGGCACCAGCATTAGTTACTATAAAAGAAGACAAAGCTTATTATGAATCTTTATTAAAATCAGACATTGTAATTCCTGATAGTGGCTATATGGTATTAATTTGGAATATTTTTTTTAAAAATAAGATAAATAAAATTTCAGGATTAGAATTTATAAATTATTTTTTATCACAAAGCACAAAGATTAATCAAGGGACTTTGTTTTTGATAAATCCATCAGATATAGATGGACAAATTAACACTCAATTTTTAAACAATCATAAAATTAAAATAGAAGAAGCATATAATTACTCAGCTCCTTTTTATAAAAAGAATATTATAGATTTACATTTATTGGAAGAATTAGAAAATAAAAAACCTAAGTGGATAATTATTAATATTGGAGGAGGAACTCAAGAAAAATTAGGATTGTATTTAATAGAAAATTTAACATTCAAACCAGCTATTTTATGTACAGGCGCTGCACTAGCTTTTAAAACAGGAAGACAAGTTAAAGTTCCTAAATTGATAGATCAAATTTATTTGGGTTGGTTGTATAGGTGTATTTCGAATCCCAAAATATTTATACCCAGATATTTAAAAGGGTTTAAGCTAATAAAATTAATTTTACTTAACAAATCAGATGTTGTTAAATGAAAATGTTATTTTAGTAACATATAAAATAAATTAAAAAAATTATATTTGTAACATAATACAAAAAAATTTAAAAATATAATGAAAAAGATATTAGTTTGCGGTGCAGGAGGATTTATTGGCGGACATTTAGTTAATCGATTAAAACAAGAAGGTTTTTGGGTAAGAGGAGTTGATTTAAAAGAAAATGAATACGGAAACAACAGTTCAGATGAGTTTATATTAGGAGATTTAAGAGATCCTATAGTGGCAAAAAAAGCTGTAAAAGATATTGATGAGGTTTATCAGTTAGCAGCAGATATGGGCGGTGCAGGTTATATTTTCACTGGAGAACATGATGCAGATGTTATGAATAATTCTGCTTTATGTAATTTAAATGTTCTTGGAGCTTCACAAAAAGAAGGCGTAAAAAAGATTTTTTATTCTTCTTCGGCTTGCATGTATCCTGAGTATAATCAAATGGACCCAAACAATCCAAAATGTTCTGAAGATTCAGCTTATCCAGCGGCACCAGATAGTGAATACGGTTGGGAGAAATTGTTTAGTGAAAGACTATATCTTTCATATCAAAGAAATTATGGAGTTGAAGTTAGAATAGCAAGATTTCATAACATATTTGGCCCACAAGGAACTTGGAATGGTGGAAAAGAAAAAGCACCTGCAGCTATGTGTAGAAAAGCTGCAGAAGCCGCAGATGGAGGTGAAATAGAAGTTTGGGGCGATGGGAAACAAACTCGTTCTTTTTTATACATAGATGAATGTATTGAAGCAGTTTTACGTTTAATGAATTCAGATTTTTCGGGACCAGTTAATATAGGCTCTGAAGAAATGATATCAATAAATGATTTTGCACAAATGGCAATTGATATTTCTAATAAAAAATTAGTCATCAAAAACATTGAGGGACCAACAGGGGTAAGAGGAAGAAATTCTGACAATAAACTACTATATGAAAAACTGAATTGGCAGCCTTCTCTAACTTTAAAGGAAGGAATGGAAAAAACTTACAAATGGATAAATTCTGAAATTAATAAAAGTAAGATGTAATATACATATTAAATGAAAAATCTTTTAAAAGCCATAATACCAGTTTCCATAAGAAGACTTATAAAAAGTTATACATATAACAAAGAAAAATTTTTATTAAAATCACATGATGATGTTTTCACTAAAATTTATAAAACTAATTTTTGGAATTTAGAAGAATCAAAGTCTGGAGGCGGTTCAAGTTTTGAAGGAACTAAAACAATAAGAAGACAAATTCCTATTATTATTGAAAAATATAAAATAAAAAGTATTTTAGATTCTCCGTGTGGTGATTTTAATTGGATGAAAACAGTAGAGAAAAATTGTAATTACATTGGCGGAGATATTGTTGATGAAATAATTAAAACAAATCAAAAACAGTATGGTTCAGAAAAAATTAAATTTTTAAAACTTAACATCGCAAATGATGATTTACCTAAAGTTGATTTAATTTTCTGTAAGGACTTTGTTCAACATCTTTCAAATGAAAATGTTTTTAAATCAATCCAAAATTTTAAAAGAAGTGGCTCAAAGTATTTGTTAATTACTTCATATCCAAAAACTATTAGAAATTATGACATTTATGATGGGGATTATAGAGCCTTAAACTTATTAAAAAAGCCATTTAATTTTCCACAACCACTTCTTGTTATAGAGGAAAGGTCTAAGTTTTTTGATGTAGAAGTTGATAAATCAATGTATTTGTATGAAATAAAATCCCTATGAGATTTGAAACAACTTAATATGTGCAAAAAATATTACGTTTTTTTAAAATTATGAGTAGATGTTTTTTGGTGCATAGTATTGCAAAAAATTAAAAGAACCCTCGTGTTTAAAGAAATTTAACACCAACAAAAATAGTTGATTTAACAGAACAGAAAAAAATTGATGATAAAAAACGAGTTTAATAAAAAACTCGTTTTTTATTTCTATAAATTTAATATATTGCACAATTAAACAACTATTAATAAGCTGATAAATAATGATTGATTTACAAGCTTTTTTTAAAAATATTAAACAGGATAATAATTTTATTAATTTATTAATATTTATAGTTTTAATAAGCATTCCTTTACACTATACAATAAATAGTATTTCTGTTGGTTGTTTTTTTATTATTAGTCTGATAAATAATAAAACTAAAATTAAAATAAACTTTGATTTACTACTACCAATATTTTTATATTTATTAATGTTTTTATCCTGTTTATGGACAACAGATAAAACAATTAGTTTTAATTCATTATCAAAAGAAATTCCACTTTTAATTATTCCTTTGAGTTTTATTTTTTTGAAAAATACAGAAAACATAAATACACAAAAAGTAATACAATATTATAGTTACTTTGTTGTTGTATTGTCACTATTTTTCATATTAAGATCCACTTACAACTATTTTTTACTTAAAAATATAGAAGTTTTTTTCTTCCACAATTTAGTAACAAAAGATCTTAATGCTGTTCATTTTTCTGTTTTTGTAAGTATAGCATTTTTTTATTTTTGGACCAAAGAAGTGAAAACTACTAAAGATATTATAACAGCAATCTTTCTTGCGTTTTTTCTTTTTTTACTTTCTTCTAAAAACATCATTTTTATAACTATTCTGCTTTCAATTATACATTTCTTTTATTTTTCAAAATCAGCAAATAAAATGCGTTTAAGAAATGTAATAATTTTAGGAATTATATTAATGTCAATTTTTTCATTTAGTCTGATAAAAGAAAGGTTGATTTTTGAATTTAAAATTAAAAAAGAGAGCAATATTGGTCATACGGTTATTAAACAAGAAGATGTAGGTTCAAATATTATTAGCATGAAAGAAGCTTGGAGCAACCAAAAATTCAACCAAACGGATTTTTTTTCAGGTTCATCTTTTAGAGTTTATCAAGCTAGATTATTTTTTGAGTTTTTAAAAGAAGAAAATATATTTTGGACAGGATTTGGACTAAATGCATCATATAAAAAAATAGAGGAAAAGGGAATACAAAACAATGTTTTTCAAGGAAATGAATTTATTGAAGGTTATCAAAAAAAGAATTTCCATAATCAATATATTCAAGTTTTTGCTGAATTAGGAATATTAGGCTTTATACTTTTAGTGCTTATTTTGATTGTAAATCTTAAAAATGCTATAAAACATAAAGATTTTATACATATTGCTTTTGCAGTTCTAATGATTAGTTTATTTTTGACGGAATCTTTTTTATGGAGACAAAGAGGTGTGGTTTTTTTTACAGCATTTTATTGTTTATTTAATAATATAAAAAAGAGATAAATTTAATTAAATGAAAAGAATATTAATTACTGGTGCAGCGGGGTTTTTGGGCTCACATTTGTGTGATAGATTTATAAAAGAAGGATATTTTGTTATCGGAATGGATAATCTAATTACAGGAGACTTAAAAAACATAGAACATTTATTTAAAGATAAAAACTTCGAATTTTATCACCATGATATTACAAAGTTTGTACATGTGCCGGGAAAATTAGATTATATTCTTCATTTTGCATCGCCTGCCAGTCCTATAGACTATTTAAAAATTCCTATACAAACTTTAAAAGTAGGTTCTTTAGGGACTCACAATCTTTTAGGATTAGCTCGTGTAAAAAAAGCTAGAATTTTAATTGCATCAACTTCAGAAATCTATGGAGATCCTTTGGTACACCCTCAAACAGAAGAATACTATGGGAATGTTAATACAATTGGACCAAGAGGTGTATATGATGAGGCTAAACGTTTTCAAGAATCTATAACGATGGCATATCACACCTTTCACGGTGTTGAAACTAGAATAGTTAGAATTTTCAATACCTACGGACCAAGAATGCGATTAAATGACGGACGTGTAATTCCTGCTTTCATTGGACAAGCATTGCGTGGTGAAGATTTAACTATTTTTGGTGATGGAAGTCAAACAAGATCGTTTTGCTATGTAGATGATCAAGTAGAAGGCATTTATAGATTATTACTTTCAGATTATCATTTACCAGTTAATATTGGGAATCCAGATGAAATAACCATTAAAGATTTCGCAGATGAAATAATTAAGTTAACAGGTACCAATCAAAAAGTGGTTTATCATCCTTTACCTATGAATGACCCTTTGCAAAGACAACCAGATACAACAAAGGCTAAAGAAATTTTAGGCTGGGAAGCCAAAGTTTCAAGAGAAGAAGGTATGAAAATAACATATGATTATTTTAAATCTTTATCAAAAGAAGAATTAATGAAAGAAGAACATAAAGATTTTTCAAAATATATTTTTTAATTGAAAAATAAAACAGGTAGATATTCAAGATATATTAGACCACTAATTACTTTTTTAGATTTATTGATTATAAATTTATTAGTTTTGGTTTGTCTAAGTGATAGTATGAGTAATATAGGTTATCATGCTATACTATCTTTTTTTTGGCTATCAATTTCTTATTACACAGCATATTATGAAGTTTATAGATTTACTAAGCAAATAGAAATTTTAGGAAAACTATTTAAACAATTTTTCTTTATTACCATTATTACATTTGCTTATGTTGGATATAAATATAAATATGTTACTCCTAATGAGATATGGTTTTATATCTTCATTTGTTTTTTATCAGTTGGCTTTCAAAAATTATTTATTTTTTTCCTATTAAAAAAATATAGACTTTTTTACGGAGGAAACTTAAGAAATGTAATAATCGTAGGAAACGGTAAAAATGTAGATGAGTTAGTTGATTATTTTTCTAATAACCCTGATTATGGATATAATTTATTAAAAAGGTTTGATTTAAAAACCAATAGAAAAGAAGAATTAAAAACTAGTTATCAATATATTATTGAAAATAAGGTTGATGAAATTTATGGGTCATTGAATACACTTACCAATTCTGAAATAGAAAGCTTAATAAATTTTGCAGATAATAATTTAAAAACAATTAAACTTTTACCAGATAGTAAACACACTCTTTTTAGAAATTTAGCACTAGAATATTATGGATACATACCTATAATTTCACTAAGGACAATTCCATTAGATAAAGAGGTAAATAAAAGGTTAAAAAGAATTTTTGACATAATTTTTTCAATATTAATTATTGTGGGAATCTTATCATGGCTAATACCTATTTTGGCAATTTTTATTAAATTAGAATCAAAGGGGCCAATATTTTTTAAACAAATGAGAAATGGTTTAAATTATGAAGAGTTTTCTTGCTACAAGTTTAGATCTATGCGTTTAAATGATATTGCTGATTTAGAACAAGTTTCAAAAAATGATCCAAGAATTACCAAAATTGGAAAGTTTATGCGCAAAACAAGTATAGATGAATTACCACAATTTTTTAATGTTTTATTTGGTGAAATGTCAGTAGTTGGACCAAGACCACACATGGTTAGTCATACAGAAATGTATGCAAAGAGCGTTGATAAATTCATGGTTCGTCATTTTATTAAACCTGGAATTACTGGTTTAGCCCAAACAAATGGATTTAGAGGTGAAGTAGAAAATGAAAGAGATATAATAAACAGAGTTAAATACGATATTTTTTATTTAGAAAATTGGTCTATTTTATTAGATATTAAAATTATTTTTTTAACCATTTATAATGCGATAACTGGAGACGAAAAAGCATACTAAATGAACAACTTAGTATCCATAGTAACGCCAACATTTAATTCAGCAAAATATATTGCCGAGACCATTCAATCAGTTCAAAATCAAACACACCATAACTGGGAAATGATTATTGTAGATGATTGTTCTATTGACAACACAGTCGATATCATCAAAAACTTTATTGCAAAGGACAGCCGAATACAGTTACACCAATTAACTTCAAATTCTGGACCAGCAGTGGCTCGTAATAAAGGAATTGAAAATGTTTCCGGAAAACACATGACATTTTTAGATGCAGACGATATTTGGTTCAACGACTTTATTGAAAACAGCATAAAAACCATCGAACAAACTGAAATTCCTTTTGTTTTTTCATCCTATAAACGTTCCGATGAAGATTTAAATTTCATTTATTCTGACTTTATTGTTCCTCAAAAAGTTAGCTATTCAGATATTTTAAAATCAAATTCCATTAGCTGCTTAACCGCTTTTTTAGACATTGAAACTTTAGGAAAAAAATCCATGCCTTTAATAAGAAAACGCCAAGATATGGGTTTATGGTTGCAATATTTAAAAGAAATTCCATTTGCATACGGAATTCAGGAACCAAAGGCCATTTATCGTATTAGAAAAAACTCACTATCCAGAAAAAAATCAGATTTGATTAAATACCAATGGCAATTTTATAGAGAAGTGGAAAAATTAAACCTTTTTCAATCAACATACTATATGGCACATTGGATGTATCGTGGCTTTATGAAATATAGAAACTAAAGTAATGACTCAAATTGCTTCAACTTTCCTCTTTTAGTTCTTTCTAAAAAAGGTTTTCTGTTAAATGTAAACTTCAAATTAGGCTCTAAATACAGCTCAATAGCCTTTTCAATGTTTTTAATTTGAGATAAACTTAAGTCAATTTCACTAACATAATCAACATAAAAAGCATCTATTTTAGTTTGCTTGATAATAAATTCTTTTACATTTCCATCGTCTTCAATAATGCTTTTAGTAACATAATAAAACGTCAAACCAGGCGATTTTTTTCCACTAGGCAAAACAGCAACATCATTAGTCCTACCAATTAATTTCTTAAGAAGAGGTTTTTTAAAAGTACTTTTCTCGTCCAAAACACCAATATCACCTATCTCATATCTAATAAAAGGATGTGCCTTATTATAAAGAGAAGTCACAACAATTTTCCCTTCTTTTCCATGAACAACAGGTTGATTATTTTCGTCTAAAATTTCAACAAATAATGTTTCAGAATTTACTTGCCATTCATTATTACGATTTTGAAAAGCAATTAAATCAAGTTCAGAGGCACCATATTCATTCACAACAGGAATACCAAATTGTGTTTCCATCAATAATTTATCTTGCTCAAAAAGCATTTCTGAAGTTACAAAACACACTTTTAAACTTGGACAAACCGTCTTTAAACAAATGTTTTTCTGTTTTAAAAATTTGGCAAAAAGCAAAATAGAACTCGTATAACCATTGATGTAGTCAAACTTTTTTTGGCGAAATTTTTCCAAAACATTTTCCAAAACAGCATCCGATAAATCAAAAATGGAAAAACGATAACGATTGCTTAAATAATCTTTCAAACGTTCCTTTTTATTTCCAATAAAGTCCAATGGAATACCATAAAAACGAGCTTGAAAAGAGGTGTTAAAATCAATATCATACCAACCAAAACGATATATGATGGAAGCCCATGTTAAGGCATGACATGCTTTATCTTTAGCAAAAATAAAAGGATCACCACTAGAACCTGATGTTTTATTTACAAAAATTTTCTTTTCAGAAAAACCTTTTGAAATTCGCTCTTTTAGAGGTTGTTGCAAATCTTTTTTAGTCAAAACAGGTAAGTCATTCCAATTTTCAACATTGGATTCTTCAACCAAATTTTGATAAAAAGAATTATTTTGAAGATGAAAATTTACAATTTCATTGCGTTTTTCGATAACATAATTTTCAAATTCTTCATCAGGAATAGCAAGAATTTTTTTAAAATCGACACTAGCTTTCTTTATTGGAAAACCATTTATTCGCAGCGAAAAATCAAATAATTTAAACACGATTTGTAAATTTTATCAAAAGTAATAAATCTAAAACTTTTTAAACTAAAATTATATTTTAAAAGCAAAACAAAGTATTTTTGCCAAACAAACAACAACACAACAAAGATGAATATTTTACTATTAGGTTCTGGAGGAAGAGAGCATGCTTTAGCTTGGAAAATGTTACAAAGTAATAAATGTAAAAATTTATATGTAGCACCAGGAAATGCAGGAACAAGCAACATCGCAACAAACATTGAATTAAATCCAAATGATTTTGAAGCTGTTAAAAAAGCAGTAATCGAAAATCAAATCGATATGATTGTTGTAGGACCAGAAGATCCTTTAGTAAACGGTATTTATGATTTCTTCAAAAAGGATAGTGTCTGGAATCATTTACCTGTAATTGGCCCATCAAAAATTGGAGCTCAATTAGAAGGAAGTAAAGAATTTGCCAAAGAATTTTTAGTAAAAAACAATATTCCAACAGCAAAATACGAGAGCTTCACAGCTGCAACAGTTGAAAACGGATGTAAGTTTTTAGAAACCCTTGAAGCACCATATGTCTTAAAGGCAGATGGATTAGCCGCAGGAAAAGGAGTTCTGATTTTAAATGATCTAGAAGAAGCTAAAACCGAATTGAGAAGCATGTTAGTTGACGCAAAATTTGGAAATGCAAGTTCAAAAGTTGTTATAGAAGAATTTTTAGACGGAATTGAGTTAAGTTGTTTCGTATTAACAGACGGGAAAAATTATAAAATTCTGCCAACAGCAAAAGATTATAAAAGAATTGGTGAAGGCGATACAGGTTTAAACACAGGAGGAATGGGAGCCGTTTCTCCAGTGCCATTTGCAGATGCTGTTTTATTAGAAAAAATAGAAACAAGAATCGTAAAACCAACGATTCAAGGATTACAAAATGACAATATTGAGTATAAAGGATTTGTTTTTATAGGACTAATAAATGTTAAAGGAGAACCTATGGTTATTGAATATAACGTAAGAATGGGTGATCCAGAAACAGAAGTTGTAATGCCAAGATTAAAATCTGATTTAGTTGAAATTTTTGAAGCCATTTCAAAACAAGAACTAGATAAAATTACGCTAGAGATAGATGAAAGAAGTGCCACAACAATCATGATAGTTTCGGGTGGTTATCCTGAAGATTATGAAAAAGGAAAAGAAATTTCAGGCTTAGAATTAATAGAAGGTTCAATAGTGTTTCACGCAGGAACTAAACTTGATAACGGAAAAGTGGTTTCAAATGGAGGAAGAGTTTTAGCAGTAACTTCTTACGGAAATTCATTTGAAGAAGCCATAAAAAAATCTTATCAAAACATAAATAAATTACATTTTGATAAGATGAATTATAGGAAAGATATTGGTTTCGACTTAGCCTAAAAATGAGTGAGCTGTCGTATTATCATCATCTTCATTATTTTTTTTGAAGATGTTTAATTGTTTAGTCCAATATACCATTGCACCAATACAAACGATGATAAATACCCAATTGATGATATTTGCAGTCCACCAATTTGTTAATTCTAATTCTCTTAACCAGTCTAAAGGTTTAAATAAAAAATCAACAAATAGACTTTGAATTCCTTCAAAAAATGCTTTCATTTTTTTAATAGTGTTATATTTACATCACAAAAGTATAAAATATCTTTATGATAGCAAGTGTTTTTAGCAAAACAAGACCAATAAATTATTTAATTTTAGGAATAATCTCATTATTCTTATACACCTTGTATCAATTTAAAGAAACAAGTTGGACAAATGACGGTTGGATTATTGTTCAAAAAATAGGTTTGTTCCTCATTATGTTCGCCTCTTATTTTTTACTTAATTTCTTAACCTTAAAAAATAATTTAACAAAGTCAAACAACTATGCTATCCTGTTGTTTTCAATTTTTTTATTCCTTTTCCCTTTAATAATCAAAACACCAAACGTAGTTATTGCTAATTTTTTATTGTTATTGGCTTTAAGAAGATTAATTGGGCTACAAAATTTAAAAAACACAAAAGAGAAAATTTTTGATGCCTCTTTTTGGATATTTATAGCAGCATTGTTCCATTTTTGGTGTATTTCATTTATAATTTTGGTCTTCATTTCTATAATTTTTCACGTTTCAGGAAATTATAAAAACTGGATTATTCCTATTTTAGCTTTGTTTGCAGTTGCAATTTTAAGCGTTTTATTAGATCTAATTTTAGATAATAATTTACTTGAGGATATTTACAATCAAATTAGCATCAGTTTCAAGTTTAGTTATTTTGAAAATATTTATCAAAATATTGCTCTAGCTGTTTTTAGTTCGGTAGCAGTATTGTTTTTTTTCACTCAGATTACAGAAGTACAAAATAAGCCTCTCAATCAACAATCAACGTATAAAAAAATCTTATTTGCTTTTTTATTAGGAGTTTTGATTTATATTTTATCAGACCACAAAAACAATAGTTACCTAATTTTTAGTTTAGCACCACTTTCTATTTTAGGAGCAAATTTCATTGAAAAAATAAAAACCAATTGGATGAAAGAAACCACACTATACTTGTTGGTTATTATTTCAATAACACTATTTCTTTTTCAATTATAATTTGCTTCCATAAGCTAAATCACCTGCATCGCCTAAACCAGGAACAATGTAATTTTTATCGTTTAGTTTTTCATCACAAACAGCTACCCATAAGTGACAGTTTTTAGGAAGATTTTTTTCTAAATAAGCAATTCCTTCAGGAGCAGCAATCACAACCGCTATGTGAATCTCTTTGGGTTTTTGTTCCACAAGCAACCTATTTAAAACAGCAACTATAGATTGTCCTGTCGCCAACATAGGGTCAATCAAAATCAAATTTTTATTTTGAAAAGAAGGAGCCGCTTGATATTCTACTAAAATTTCAAAAGCATCATCATTCTTATAATGATGTCTGTATGCCGAAACAAAACCATTTTCAGCATCATCAAAAAAATTCATGAATCCTTGGTGCAAAGCCAAACCAGCACGAAGAATTGAACATAAAACAACATTATCAGCAATAGTAGTAGTTTCTTTAATCCCAAGAGGGGTTTGTACTTTTATCTCTTTATATTCTAAAGTTTTACTTAATTCATAAGCCATTATTTCGCCAATACGCTCAATATTCTTTCTAAAACGCATACTGTCTTTTTGAATATTGACATCTCTCAATTGCGTTAAAAAATGATTGAGAATACTATTTTCTTCAGAGATATAATGAATGTACATTAGAATATAATTTAGATTTTAGGGTTAAAAGTATAAAAAATCTCTATTTTTGTACAAATTAACACCATATAATTATGTTTGCGAAATTTGCATTTACCATTTTTGAAGAAAGTATCAATGATTATCATGTACACGATAGCGTAGATCAACCAATTAATAATAAATATCCAAAAGACCAAATTGAGCATTTGTTATATGCAAAAAATTGGGTTGATACCGTGCAATGGCATTATGAAGATATTATTCGTGATCCACAAATTGATCCAGTAGCAGCTTTAACCTTAAAAAGAAAAATTGATGCTTCCAACCAAGTTCGTACAGATATGGTGGAGTATATTGATAGTTATTTTCTACAAAAATACAGTAATGTTCAAGTAAAAGCTGAGGCAAAGATTAATACCGAAAGTCCTGCATGGGCAATTGATCGTTTGTCTATTTTGGCTTTAAAAATTTATCACATGAACGAAGAAGCTACAAGAACAGAAGCTTCAGCAGAACACAGAGCTAAATGTCAAGAAAAATTAAATGTACTTTTAGAACAAAAAAGCGATATGTTTAGTTCAATTGACCAGTTGATTGTTGATATTGAAAACGGAGATAAATTCATGAAAGTGTACAAGCAAATGAAAATGTACAACGATGATGAATTGAATCCTGTATTGTATCAGAATAAGAAATAAGCATTTTTTTAAATGCCAAAAACCAAACACATATTAGTAATAAGGCTCTCTGCCATGGGTGATGTCGCAATGACTGTTCCAGTGTTGAGAGCTTTTTCTATTCAAAATCCTAGTGTAAAAATCACAGTGGTTTCTCGACCATTTTTTAAACCTTTTTTTGATACAATTCCTACAGTTTCCTTTTATGGTGTTGATTTGAAGAAGAAGCACAAAGGATTTTTAGGATTATTTCGTTTGTTTTGGGAATTAAAAAAACTAGAAATAACACATGTTGCCGATTTACACAATGTGTTGCGTTCCAAAGTTATACGAACATTATTTGCTTTAAGCGGAAAGAAAGTAGCGGCAACCGACAAAGGAAGAGCTGATAAAAAAGCTTTAACTCGTGCTGAAAACAAAATATTCGAACCTACAAAATCCATGTTTGAAAGACATGTAGAAACGTTTAATAAACTAGGTTTCCAAGTTGATTTATCTCATCCAAAGTTTCCTGAAAAGATAGTTTTATCCAATGAAATTTTCAGTAAAATTGGAGTTATTTCTCAAAACAAACTAATCGGAATTGCACCTTTTGCACAATATGAAAGCAAAGTTTATCCTTTAGACTTAATGCAAAATGTGATAGATGAATTAGCTAAACATCAAAGCCAAAGTATCTTGCTTTTTGGTGGTGGAGAAAAGGAAATTGAGCAATTGAATCAATTACAAAACAAACATGAGAATGTAATTGTTGTGGCTGGAAAATTATCTTTTCCGGAAGAATTGCAATTAATTTCAAATTTAGATGTAATGCTTTCCATGGATTCAGGGAATTCACATATTGCGGCTATGCTTGGTGTTAAAGTCATTACACTTTGGGGAGCAACGCATCCTTTTGCAGGTTTCAAACCTTTTAATCAACCTTTAGAAAATTGCTTGGTTTCGAATAGAAATGAATATCCGTTATTGCCAACTTCTGTTTATGGAAACAAAATTGTACCTGGTTATGAAGATGCTATGCGAACAATTTCTGTGAATGATGTCGTTTTTAAAGTACAATCGAAATTAAATTAAAAGCACAATTTTTCATTTCAAAAATCACAAATAAATTTGATTATCTCTACAAATCTCTATGATATAATGCTTTAAATTTGTTATAGTTTCTTGATAATTGGGAGCTTCATAACCAAAACGTTCGTGTTCCATCTGTTCTTTTTCAAGAGCATTACACCCTTTTACAACTTCTCTGATCATGTCTAACAAAATGAGTTCTTTGTTTTTGTCTTTCTCAAATTTAAAATCTACAATTTGATCTTCCAAACCCTCGCAATAGTCCAATAATTCTTGAACTTCTGGTTCATCCAAAAGATCTTTAGCATTTTTGAAAATCTCGAGTTTGTTTTTCATTATGGAGGGTAAAAATCAATTTCAATATTTGGAATTTACTTTTTTGAATTAGAAACATTAAACATCATCATAATCCACAAAAATCTCAGCAGAAGTTGGATGCGCTTGACATGTTAGAATTAATCCATCTGCAATTTCTTTGTCAGTTAAAATGGTGTTTTTCTTCATCTCAGCAGTTCCTTTAGAAATTCTAGCAATACAACTACTGCAAATCCCACCTTGACAAGAATAAGGAGCATCTAATCCTTGTTTTAAAGCAGCTTCAAGTAATGTCTGTTTTTGACTCATTTCAAAAGTAGCTTCTTCATCGTCTACTAAAACGGTAATTTTTGTATGACCATCATGAGAAATTACGGCATCATTTTCTGAAGTTGGTGTAGAAAACAATTCAAATCTTATATCTTTTTCAGGAACATTATTTTCTTTTAAAACATCAGAAACTAAGTTAATCATCTCTTCTGGACCACACAAGTAGAATTTTGAAAACTCTTTTTGAGCGTGTTTATTTTTCAAGACATAATTCACATTTGCTTTGTCAATTCTGCCAAAAAGTTGACCGTCTACATTGATTTTACTGTAAACATAGTGTACAAATAAACGTCCTACATATTTCAATTGTAAATCATGTAATTGTTGATGAAAGATGGTTTCTTGCTCGTTTTTATTTCCGTAAACTAGTACAAATGTACTTTCTGGTTCTTCTTCTAAAACGGCTTTTAAAATAGACATAACTGGAGTAATTCCACTTCCGGCAACAAAAGCTGCGTAATTTCTTAGTTTGTCAAATTTAGGCTCAAAAGTAAATTTTCCTTCTGGAGTTCCCACTTCTATCAAACCACCAACGGTTAAACTTTCATTAGCAAATTTTGAAAAGAAACCATTTTCAACAGCTTTTACGGCAATTCTTAGTTCATCACTTTTTGGACTACTACAAATGGAATACGCTCTGCGAATTTCTTTTCCATCTAAAGTTAGTTTTAGGGTAACATATTGACCTGCAATAAATCGGTAATTATCTTTTAATTCTTCGGGAATATTAAATACAATAGAAACCGCGTTTGGAGTTTCTCTTTTAATTTCTTTTATAGCAAGTTTATAGAATGCTGACATGATGTTTATTTTTTACAAAAATAGTATTTATATAGAAAAAAGAGAAGTGAGAACAGAAAAAAGAGTATAGAAGATAAAAAACAGTAAAAAAGTACTTAAGAGTTTTATGCATAAGAAAATTATGTATAGATTTGCTATATAAAATTTCAAAGATGAAAAACTCACAATTGTATAAAGGAAGTTTGAATACCATAATCATGAAATTGCTAGAGGAAAATGGTAGAATGTATGGATATGAAATTACTCAAAAAGTAAAAGAAATTACCAAAGGAGAATTAAACATCACAGAAGGAGCTTTGTATCCAGCTTTACACAAATTAGAAGCGGAAGATTTGTTAGATGTTGAAGTTGAAAAGGTTGATAATAGATTAAGAAAATACTACAAACTTACCGAAAAAGGCACTAAAGAAACCGTAAATCGATTAAGTGAATTAGAAGAATTCATTAAAAATATGCAAACTATTGTTAATCCAAAATGGAGCTATTAAAATGAAACACACACCAGAACAAATAGAACGATTATACCGTTTTACACGCGAACATTATGTTGAATGGTACGATTTACAAACGGAATTAGTAGATCATCTAGCCAACGCAATTGAACAACAATGGCAAGAGAATCCAAAAATTTCTTTTGAAGATGCTTTGCAAATTGAATTCAAAAAATTTGGCGTTTTTGGTTTTATGGATGTCGTTGAAAAAAGACAGTTAGCTTTAGGAAAAAAATACAATCAACTAGTTTGGCATCATTTAAAAGACTTTTTTACAATTCCAAAAATTATAGGAACAGCATCAGCAATTGGGTTTTTGTTTATGGTAATGCAAAAGTTTCAATTAGCTCATATTGTAATTGTTACGCTTTTTTTATTATCATCAGTTGTTTTTTGGATAGCCATACTAAGAATGTCAAGAAAAAACAAAAAGCAAGCACAACTTTTAGGAAAAAAATGGTTGTTTAAAGATATTATTTTTGGATTTGGATCTTTTGGAGGACTTAGCTATTTGCCAATACAAATTGCCCTTCAAATAACAGATAAAATGCAATTTAATATATTTTCATCCATTATAATTAGCATAACAGTTGTTTCTGTCTTGTTATTCAATTACATCATCTTAATTATTATTCCTTCAAAAGCAGAAGAATATTTAAAAGCAACTTATCCTGAATATGAATTAGCCAATTCTTTGTAACAAAAAGCATTTTTTTTCAACATATAAACATAAACCAATTAACCTATAAACTATGATAAAACAATTTTTGCAACTAGAATGGAAAGCTTTCATTAGATCAGCTTCTTTCTCAACAAACCTAGCTTTAAAAATTTTAATGGTTTTTGGAGCGTTATATTTTATCTTTGTTTTCGCTGGGTTAGGTGTTGCTTCCTACTATATACTTGAAGATGCAGGATTAAAACCTTTTCCAACAGTTAATAAATTCATTGTCTACTATTTGGTATTTGACTTGTTGTTTCGCTTTTTTCTTCAAAAAATGCCAACCTTAACCATCAAGCCTTTCTTAAATCAAAATATCAAGAAAAATAATATCGTACATTATACTTTGGGAAAAACAACAATATCATTTTTCAATTTTATCCATTGGTTTTTCTTTATTCCTTTTACAATAGTTTTAATTAAAGAAGGATTTAATCCTATAGGTGCTATATTATGGGCTTTAAGTTTATTGTTGTTTATTTATGCCAACAACTTCATTACCATATTAATCGATAAAAAAGACAGTGTTTTTTACGCAGTGATTGCCATTTTTGCAACTTTCGGAATCTTACAATACTATAATATATTTGATGTAACCATTTACACCAATACTTTCTTTGAAGGATTTTATACAATTTTGTATTCTGTATTAATTCCTCTCACCCTATTATTTGTTTTATATTACTCAACGTTCAAATTTTTCAAATCAAATTTATATTTGGATGCTGGATTAGCCCTAAAACAATCTGATGCAACAACAGAAAATTTCACTTGGTTAGACAAATTAGGAAGCGTTTCAACCTTCATTAAAAACGACATTCGACTGATAAAAAGAAATAAAAGAGCAAAAACATCTGTACTCATGAGTTTTATTTTTCTCTTTTACGGTCTTTTATTTTTCACAGGAAGTATTGAAGCTTATGATAATCCTTTCATGAAAGTATTTGCCGGAATTTTTATTTCAGGTGGTTTTCTGTTCACATTTGGTCAATTTGTACCAAGCTGGGACAGTTCTTATTATCCATTAATGATGACACAAAACATCACTTACAAAGATTATTTATCGTCTAAATGGTGGTTAATTATTATTGCTACGGTTGTTTCCACGCTTTTGTCTTCATTTTATTTATACTTTGGTTGGGAAGCTTATTTGGCAATTGTGGCTTGTGCCGTTTTTAATATGGGAATCAACTCCCATTTGGTTTTGTTAGGAGGAGCATTTATAAAAACACCAATTGATTTAACCACAAGCAAAGGAGCATTTGGAGACAAAAAAGCATTTAATGCCAAAACATTTTTAATCTCATTGCCAAAAATGTTATTACCTATTGCACTATATAGCTTAGGACACTTTTTCTTTAGTCCTTTATACGGATACCTTTTTATTGTCTTAGCAGGAATAATAGGATTTGCATTTAAAAACAAAGTATTTCAAATGATTGAAGGAATTTATAAAAAAGAAAAATACGCCACATTGCATGCCTACAAACAAAAAAGCTAATTAACCCATCCTTAAAAAACAAATCATGATAAACGTTACGCAACTTAAAAAAACATATAACGGAACAACCGTTTTACAAATAGATAATTTAGAAATACCAAAAGGGCAAAGCTTTGGTTTAGTGGGCAATAATGGTGCAGGAAAAACTACTTTCTTTAGTTTATTGTTAGATTTAATTCAACCATCAACCGGAAAAATTACTTCCAATAACATTCAAATTAATGCAAGTGAAGATTGGAAATCATTTACTTCTTCATTTATTGATGAAAGTTTTTTAATCGGATATTTAACACCAGAAGAATATTTCTACTTCATTGGCGAACTTCGCGGTTGGAAAAAAGCAGATGTTGATGTTTTCCTTAAAGATTATGAAGACTTTTTTAATGGAGAAATCCTTAACAATAAAAAATACTTGCGTGATTTATCTAAAGGAAATGCCAAAAAAGCAGGAATAGTTGGAGCATTAATAGGAAATCCAGAAGTAGTAATTTTAGATGAACCGTTTGCAAACCTTGATCCAACGACTCAAATTAGATTGAAAAAAATAATTAAAAAATTAGCCGAAGACAACCACACAACAATTTTAGTATCAAGTCACGATTTGCAACATACAGTTGAGGTTTCAGATAGAATAGTTGTTTTAGAAAAAGGGAATGTAGTTAAAGATTTAGTGCCAACAACAGAAACATTAAAAGAGTTAGAAGCTTTCTTTTCAGCTTAATTTAGAAACTATATTTTTTGTATTGGTAACCATGAGTTTTTTAATGTAGAAAATCAAATAATCAGAAATATTTTCATAATTCTAAAAAAAACGTACTTTTACGAGTTCATATACTAAAAACTGAAAAAATCAGTTATGAATTATAAACTATTTTACTTTGAAAGTTAATACATATAAATATATTGGTATAGTTGCATTTATACTTCTAATCATTTCTTGTTCAACTAAGAAAGACAGATTTGTAAACAGAACTTTTCATGCTAAAACAGCCAAGTACAACATTTTGTATAATGGTGGCGTAGCGCTAGAAACAGGCTTAAAAGATTTAGGCACCAATTATCAAGATAATTTTTGGGAAGTTTTGCCTGTAGAATACATGCAGGAAGACGAAGAACAAATGCTTCCAGGTGAAGAAAAAAATCCCAATTTTGAACGTGCGGAAGATAAAGCCATCAAAGCTATTCAAAAACACTCCATGAATATTGGCGGTTCTGAAAAGAACACTCAAATGGATGAAGCCTATATTTTACTAGGAAAAGCACGTTATTTTGAAAATAGATTTATTCCTGCTTTAGAAGCATTTAATTATGTTTTATACAAATATCCCAATAGCGATAAAATATACGAAGCAAAAGTTTGGAGAGAAAAAATCAATATCAGATTAGATAACGATCAAGTAGCAGCCGATAATTTAAAACGCCTTTTAAAAGACAAAAAAATTGAAGGTCAAGATTTAGCCAATGCATCTGCAATGTTAGCCCAAGCCTATATGAATTTAGGGGTGAAAGACACCGCTTTAGCCGTATTAAAAACTGCAAAAGACGAAACAAAAATCAATGCACAAAAAGCAAGATATACTTTTATAATTGGTCAATTATATGAAAGTTTACAATATCAAGATAGTGCTTATATGGCTTTTCAGGAAATCATTGATATGAAACGAAAAGCACCAAGAAAATACACTGTTCAAGCCCATGCAAAACAAGCACAACAGTTTGATTTTAAAAATGGAGACACCTTAGTTTTTTTAGAAAAATTTGAAAAATTATTAGAAGACAGAGAAAACAGACCTTTTTTAGATGTATTAAATCACCAAGTTGCTTTGTTTTATGACAAACAAGAAATGGAAAAACAAGCCGTTTCATACTACAATAAATCATTAAGAAAACAAACAACCGATAAATATTTAGCAGCTTCAAATTATAGAAACATTGCCGAAATTAATTTCAACAATGCCAACTACAAAGAAGCCGGGAAATATTACGACAGTACCTTAACAAAATTAAACGACAAAACAAGAGAATACAGAGCAATTGCCAAGAAAAGACAAAATTTAGATGATGTTATCAAATACGAAACAATCTCAAAAGCAAATGACAGTATTTTGTATGTAACCTCTCTTTCAGATGAAGAAAGAAATGAATATTATGCAAATTATATCGAAAAATTAAAAGCAGAAGACATAATCAAACAAAAAGAATTAGAACGTCTTGCCATAATTGAAGAAAATAAAGCGAACAACGCAGGCATATCTCGAGGAAAAGAAAACAACAACATGTCACTTGCAGGAGAAGATGTGAATATTGCAGCTAAACAAAGAATGGCTCCACCTTCAATAGGAGGAAACATTAACGAACAAAGCAGTAATTTCTATTTTTATAGCCCTACAAATGTTGCCTTTGGTAAGTCAGAATTCAGAAAAAAATGGGGCAAAAGAGAATTAAAAGACAATTGGCGTTTTAGTAAACTTTCAACGAACAAATCGGAAACCGAAGAAGAAGAATTCATAGCAGAAAAAGAAAGTGAAAAAACGGTAGAAAATCCAGCATACAATGTTGAATTTTACACAAGTCAATTACCCAAAGACCAAAAAATATTAGATAGCTTAAAAATTGATAGAGACTTTGCAGATTATCAATTGGGTTCAATCTATAAAGAAAAATTCAAAGAATATAATCTAGCAGCAGCTAAATTTGAAAAATTATTGGGTAATCAACCAGAAGAGCGTTTGATTTTACCTTCAAAATATAACTTGCTCAAAATATATGAAATCATTGGTAGTCCAAAAGCTAATGATATCAAACAACAAATAATTGCAGAATATCCAGATAGTAGATATGCTCAAATAATTCAAAATCCTAATCAAGAAAACGAAGACAATCAATCTCCAGAAGCAGTTTATGTAGCATTATTCAAAAAATTTGAAAATGGAGAAATTAGAGAATCCTACACAGAAGTAAATCAGTTAATTGACAAATATACTGGAGATGAAATTGTGCCAAAGTTTGAATTGCTTAAAGCAAAAATAAGCGCAAGATTAAAAGGTGTTGAAGAATACAAAAAAGCACTGAATTTTGTAGCACTAAATTATCCAAACGTTGATGAAGGTAAAAATGCAGAAGCCATTTTATCAAAAGATATCCCAACATTAGAAAAATTAGAATTTAAAGAAGAATCTAATTCTTCATGGAAAATTGTTTTCCCAAAAAACGCATCAGCAACATCCCAAACGGAAGATTTATATAAAAAATTAGACAAGTTTATAAAAGACAGAAGCGATGTTTTAGTAAAAAGATCAAAAGATTTATATAATGAAACAGACGATTTTATAGTTTTACATGGTTTTCAGTCAAAAGAATCTGCACAATCAACACTTTTTTTACTTAAAGATTATAAAGATTACAAAGTAAATGATGAAGCATATATAATTTCATCAGGCAATTATATGATTGTTCAAATCAAGAAAAACTGGGATAAATACATAGCATTAATTAAGTAAATTATGTTTGACAAAAAAAACAAACCAGCAGAAGGTCTTTTTGGCAAAATGAACAGAATAGCCGAAGGAACTCAATTAAACGGAGATTTAGTTTCAGATTCTGATGTAAGAATTGACGGAACATTAATTGGAAATATAACACTAAAAGGGAAGCTAGTTATTGGTCCAAATGGATATGTAGAAGGCAATGTAAAGTGTCAAAATATTGATATAGAAGGTAAATTTTTAGGAAAATTAGAAGCTATTGAATTATTAAACATAAAATCAAAAGCCAACATAAAAGGAGATGTAATCGTTGGAAAGTTAGGTGTAGAGCCAGGAGCCAACTTCACAGCAACTTGCAGCATGAAAGGCTCCATTAAAAACATCAACGAAGCTAAAAATGAACTCCAACAAGAAGAAAAAACAGCCTAACAAGTGGTTGATTTTTTTAAACATTCCCTTTCAAATGGGGATTATTATTTTTCTTTTTTCAGTTTTAGGAAAGTTTTTAGACAATAAATTTTCAAACACAACAGAATTATTTACAAAAATATTTGTTTTATTAGGAGTGTGCTTAGCACTTTATAATGTAATAAGACAAGTCAATCAACTCAACAAAAATGATTAATAACTTCAAGTTTTTAAAAACGTTACTCATAGTTTCTATACCAGCATTTATAATTCATTTTTTGATATTTCAAATACCGTTCTTAAAAACAAAAGAATTAAATTTTCAGTATAGCATTCCCATTTTATATCTCCTTTTTTTTATCTTTTCAAAAGTAACTTTGTTTATATTGAATGTGATTGCAAAAAAGAATTTTGAAAATGTTGGATTTGCTTTTTTATTCTTATCTTCTTTAAAAATAGGAATATCATATTTAATTATTAAGCCCATTTTAGAGAAAACATCGGATAATTCTGTTGAAAAATGGAATTTTTTTGTAATAATGTTTCTTTTTTTAGCAATAGAAGCGTTTATAACCATCAGAATTTTAAATAAAAAGCATTAAAAACAGATTTTCTTTAATAATTGTGATGTTTTTTTTTTTAATTCATTTGCCATATTAATAAAAGTTGTACTTTTGCACAAAATTTAGAAACCTAAGAATTTAAGTTTAAAACAATATGGTGATTTCAAGAAAAACACTTAATGTGCTAGTAGCAATTGCATTTGCAATGTTACCTTTAGTTGGAACAGCAAATAATCCTTCAGATTCAACAGTAGTATCTCATACTGAAGAAGTTGCTCATACAAATGAACATGGAGCTGAAGAGTCTTTAAGTAAAAAAGATAAAGTAGATGCTTACATACAACACCACTTACAAGACGGACATGATTTTAACTTGTTCTCTGATGAAGAAAAAGGTATGCACTACGGATTTTCATTACCAGTAATTTTATGGGATAATGGTTTACAAATTTTTTCTTCTTCAAAATTACATCATGGTGAAGCTGTAGCAGAACATAATGGAAATTATTACGTTTTACACCACAGTAAAATATATAAAACAGATGCTGAAGGAACATTAAGTTACGATGAACATCATCACCCAACTAATGTTAGACCATTAGATTTTTCAATCACTAAAAATGTAGTTTCAATGTTGTTTACAGCAGCATTAATGTTCTTCATGTTTTTTGGTTTAGCAAAATCTTACAAGAAAGGAGCAATTCCAACAGGTTTTGGAAGAGTTTTAGAACCACTTATTATTTTTATTAGAGATGAAATTGCAATTCCAAATATTGGCGAAAAGAAGTACAGAAAATTCATGGGCTATTTATTAACTGTGTTTTTCTTCATTTGGATTCTTAACTTGTTAGGAATGACACCACTTGGAATTAACGTAACAGGAAACATTGCAGTAACAGTTTGTTTAGCAATTTTTACTTTCATTATAACACAATTTAGTGCTAATAAAGATTATTGGAAGCACATCTTTTGGATGCCAGGAGTTCCTGTACCAATGAAAATAATATTAATGCCTATTGAATTATTAGGTACATTAACAAAACCATTTGCATTATTAATTCGTTTGTTTGCAAATATTACAGCAGGTCACGTAGTAATCATGAGTTTGATTGCAATGATATTTGTTGGAAAGAATTTGGCTGCGGATTTACCAATTTCATTAGGATTAACATTGTTTATTTCTGTTATTGAAATTTTAGTAGCATTTTTACAAGCATTTATTTTCACAATGTTATCATCTCTATTTATTGGAATGGCTGTTCAAGATCATCATCATGATGAACATCACACAGAACACGCACATTAGGAGAATATGATAATGCAATAGTTTATTTTAGAATTTTTTGTTTAATTATATAAATCAATTTTTATGTACAATTTAATTGGAGCTGGATTAGTAGTAATCGGAGCAGGTTTAGGTTTAGGAAAAATCGGTGGATCTGCAATGGATGCTATCGCTCGTCAACCAGAAGCTGCTGGTAAAATTCAAACTGCGATGATTATTATCGCTGCTTTATTAGAAGGTTTAGCATTTGCTGCTTTAATCTTAGGAAAATAATAAAGAAAAGAAAAACAAATCCTGTAACGGTTGGTTACAGGCTTTGTTTTATTAATGAAACAAAATTTAATATACTATATTTAAGATGGATAAATTAATTAACGATTTTTCATTTGGTCTATTTTTCTGGCAATTAATCATTTTAGTTGTTTTAATATTATTAATGGTTAAATTTGCATGGAAACCAATCATGGAAGCAATTTCTTCTCGTGAAGAAGGTATTTCAAATGCCTTACTAGCAGCAGAAAACGCTAAAAAAGACATGCAAAACCTAAAAGCTGATAACGAAAAATTATTAGCTGAAGCTAGAGCAGAAAGAGATTTAATGATGAAAGAAGCTCGTGAAATCAAAGAAAAAATGATTAGCGATGCAAAATCAGAAGCTCAAGCACAAGGAGAGAAAATGATAGAACAAGCTAAAGCAACAATTGCTAGCGAGAAAAATGCAGCTATTGCTGATTTAAAGAGCCAAGTGGGTACACTTTCTTTAGAAATTGCTGAAAAAGTATTAAAAGGAGAATTAGCTAACAAAGAAGCTCAAACTAGTTTAGTTGAGAAAATGTTAGGTGATGCCAAATTAAATTAATTATTATGGCAGGTACAAGAGCAGCTATTCGATACGCAAAAGCTATACTTGAAATTGCACAAGCAAACAATAACACAGCAAACGTTGCTAACGATATGAATTCGATAGTTAATGCTGTTAAGGACAGTAAAGAGTTGAAAAACTTTTTGCAAAGTCCAATCATCAAAGGAGAAGTTAAATACTCTTCTTTAGTTGAAATTTTTGCTGCAGCTCAAAAGGAAACAAAAAGCTTATTTCAATTGCTATTAACTAATAAAAGATTTGAATTGTTAGGAGCAATAGCTTCAGATTTTCAAGCTTTAGTAAATGAATTAAACGGTGTTGAAATTGCAAAAGTAACAACAGCATTTCCTTTAACAGCTGATTTAGAAGCTAAAGTATTAGCAAAAATTAAAGAGTTTTCAAATAAAACAATCACTATCGAAAACATCGTAGATGAATCTATTATAGGTGGATTTATCTTAACAATGGGTGATCAACAATACAATGCATCTGTTGCAAGCAGATTGCAAAATTTAAAAAGAGAATTTAGTTATTAATATTTATCGCACTTTTTAGTGTACAAATTATAAATAAAATGGCGGAAATAAATCCTGCTGAAATATCAGCAATATTAAAGCAACAATTATCAGGTTTTGAATCTGGTGCAACGTTAGAAGAAGTAGGAACTGTTCTACAAGTAGGTGATGGTATCGCACGTGTTTACGGATTATCTAATGCACAATATGGTGAGTTAGTACAATTCGATAACGGTTTAGAGGCTATCGTACTTAACTTAGAAGAAGATAATGTGGGTGTGGTACTTTTAGGACCATCAACAGGAATCAAAGAAGGTTCAAATGTAAAAAGAACACAACGTATTGCTTCTCTTAAAGTCGGAGAAGAAATGGTTGGTCGTGTTGTAGATACATTAGGAAACCCAATTGATGGAAAAGGACCAATCGGTGGAACTTTATACGAAATGCCTTTAGAAAGAAAAGCTCCTGGAGTTATCTTCCGTCAGCCAGTAAACGAACCTTTACAAACAGGTATCAAAGCTATCGACGCTATGATTCCAGTAGGAAGAGGTCAACGTGAGTTGGTTATTGGTGACCGTCAAACTGGAAAAACTACAGTTTGTATCGACACTATCTTAAATCAAAAAGAATTTTATGATGCTGGTCAACCAGTATTCTGTATATATGTAGCAATTGGACAAAAAGCGTCAACTGTTGCAGGAATTGCAAAAACATTAGAAGATAAAGGAGCAATGGCTTACACAGTTATTGTAGCTGCAAATGCATCTGATCCAGCACCAATGCAAGTTTATGCACCAATGGCTGGAGCTGCAATTGGAGAATATTTCCGTGATACAGGTCGCCCTGCATTAATTATCTATGATGATTTATCAAAACAAGCTGTTGCATATCGTGAGGTTTCTCTTTTATTAAGAAGACCACCAGGACGTGAGGCTTATCCTGGAGACGTTTTCTACTTACACTCTCGTTTATTAGAAAGAGCTTGTAAAGTAATTGCTGATGACAGTATTGCTAAAGACATGAATGATTTACCAGACGTTTTGAAACCAATCGTTAAAGGTGGTGGTTCATTAACAGCTTTACCAATTATTGAAACACAAGCGGGTGACGTTTCGGCATATATCCCAACCAACGTAATTTCGATTACTGACGGACAAATTTTCTTAGAGTCTGATTTATTCAACTCTGGAGTTCGTCCTGCAATTAACGTAGGTATTTCTGTATCACGTGTTGGAGGTAATGCACAAATTAAATCAATGAAAAAAGTAGCTGGTACTTTAAAATTAGACCAAGCTCAATATAGAGAATTAGAAGCATTTGCTAAATTTGGTTCTGACTTAGATGCAGCAACTAAAAATGTAATTGAAAAAGGTAAACGTAATGTTGAAATCTTAAAACAAGCCGTAAATGATCCATTTACAGTAGAAGATCAAGTTGCAATTATCTATGCAGGTTCTAAAAATCTATTAAGAAACGTTCCTGTGGAAAAAGTAAAAGAATTCGAAAAAGATTATATCGAATATCTTAATGCAAAACACAGAGATACTTTAGATGCATTAAAAGCAGGTAAATTCACAGACGAAATTACTGATATTTTAGGAGCAGCAGCTAAAGAAGTTTCAGCGAAATATTAATTTTAAGTGAAAAGCAACTAGTAATTAGTGAATAGCTAATTACTAGTTACTAATTACTAATTACTCATATACAATGGCAAATTTAAAGGAAATTAGAAATAGAATTACTTCCGTTTCATCTACGATGCAAATAACATCTGCAATGAAAATGGTTTCTGCAGCAAAGCTTAAAAAAGCACAAGATGCTATTACAGCTATGCGACCTTATGCCGAAAAATTAACGGAATTATTACAAAACTTAAGCGCAACTCTTGAAGGTGACAGTGTGGGTAGTTTTGCAGATCAAAGAGAGATTAATAAAGTATTAGTAGTTGCCATTACTTCTAACAGAGGTTTATGTGGAGCTTTTAATACAAATGTTATCAAACAATCTATAGCAGTTGGAAACTCATATCCTGGAAAACAAGTTGATATTTTTGCTATTGGTAAAAAAGGAAATGATGTTTTAGGAAAAACGTTTAATGTAATTGATAACAAGAGTTCAGTTTTTGATGATTTAACGTTTGATAATGTAGCTGAAATTGCTCAAATATTAATGGATAAATTTGTCTCTGGTGAGTATGATAAAATTGAATTGGTTTATAACCAGTTTAAAAATGCAGCTACTCAAATTGTACAAAGAGAACAGTTTTTACCATTAGCACCAATTACTGGTGTAGAAGCTGTTTCATCAGATTATATCTTTGAACCTTCAAAAGAAGAAATTGTGTTAACGTTGATTCCAAAATCATTAAAAACACAATTGTACAAAGCGGTTAGAGATTCATTTGCTTCAGAACATGGTGCGCGTATGACGGCTATGCACAAAGCAACTGATAACGCTACAGATTTAAGAAATCAATTGAAATTAACTTATAACAAAGCACGTCAAGCGGCAATTACAGGAGAAATCTTAGAAATTGTTGGTGGAGCAGAAGCTTTAAATAGTTAAAATTTCTTGAAAATAGTTATAAAAAAAGAGTCAAAGTAATTTGACTCTTTTTTTTATGTTTTTTACTTATTTAAATGTTCCCAAATAAAGCTATAGAATTCAGCATCTTTTCGAACGCTATTTTCATAATTAGAAACCTTTCCATAGTGACCTGCTTTGTCATTAACTTGAAGATAAATAGGATTCTTTTGACTGCTTCTATTTTGCAGTTTCGCAACAAATTTATACGAATGTATTGGAGGAACTCTATCATCGTTTTCAGAAGTAATTATTAATGTTGTTGGATAATTTATGTCTTCTTTAATATTGTGGTAAGGAGAATAAGCCAATAATGCTTTAAACTCATCTTCATTTTTAGGATTTCCATATTCATCTAAATGAAATTTACCAATGGTGTATTGTTCAAATTTAATCATATCAAAAACACCAACTTTTGGAACAGCCACTTTAAACAAATCAGGTCTTTGAGTCATGGCAACACCAACTACCAATCCTCCATTTGAAGCTCCTGAAATTGCTAACTTTTCTGAAGAAGTATATTTTTCGTGAATTAAAAATTCTGCGGCATCAATAAAATCGTTAAAAGAATTCATTTTTTTTAATCCTCTTCCATCTTTATGCCATTTTGTACCCTTTTCACCACCACCTCTAATTTCAGCAAAAGCATAAACACCACCTTTTTCAAGAAAATGTAATAAACCCACATCATAACTAGGACCACTAACAACTCCAAAACCACCATAAGCTTCTAATAAAGTTGGATTGTTTCCATCTAAAACAATTCCTTTTTTATGTACAATTGTTATTGGAACATCTTTACCGTCTCTACTTTTATAAGTTATGCTTTTAGTTTCAAAATAATCAAATGGGAATAACGTTGGTTTAGGTTCAATAAAATCATTATAATACACATTTGTATCACCAGTTGTAATATTTAGCTTGTAATTTAAAAAAGAAATAGTGTAAGAATAAAAAGTAACATATAACTCATTTGTTTTACTATCTAAAAAGCGAACTTTAAAGTTCATGCTCATTGGAGCTTCAAATTTTCTAACAAAACTTCCGTCATAGTTATGAATATTAATATAATTTCTACCTAAATTTCGGTATTTACAAATTATATACTTCTCTGTAAAATCAGTATCAACTAATAAGTGCGAATAAATTTGAGGAATTATAGAAGTTTCTTCACTAGGATTATTGATATTAAAAGACCTAACATCACCCCAATCGTATTTTGTATTGGTAAAATAAATAATATCTCCTTTTGAATATAAATATGAAAAATCATCTGGATTAGCAACCATAAATTCTTTCATAGTAAAAGATTCATCATTTAAATCAATATAATGAAACACTCTTTTTGTTTCTTCTTTATTGGTTTCAAAAATATACAATTTAGAGTCTCTCACAAAAAAATGAAAATTACTTTCAGTTTTAGATGAGTCAAAAATCAAAGCATCTTTTTCCTGAATTTCTCCTAATTTATGATAGAAAAGTTGGTAAGTTGAATCTTTAGCAAAGAAATCACTGTTAGAATTTTTCTTATAAAAAACACCTTTGTCATCATTCCAAGAAACATTAGAAAATTTAATATCTTTTAAAACATCATCTAAGTTTTTTTGATTAACAATGTCCACAAAACGAATTTCATGTCTATCGCTTCCGTTTGGACTAATTTTAAATGCCAAAAATTTTGAATTTTTAGAAGGATTATAATCAAGCAACATCACATTTTCGTCTTTATAAATGGCATAAGGATCAACCAATTGCTTTGGCATATCATTTAATTTCTCTCTGTAATGTAGAACAGCAGGTTTTTTCTTATCTAACCTATAATTAGAATAATAATATTTACCATACTTAGAAGGTAATCCATTGGTTGATAAATAATCATAGTCTTTTATCTTAAATAAAAAATTAGTGGCTTTTGTCACTTCCTTCAAGTGATTTTCAGCATAATTATTTTGTTCGTTGACCCAATTTACAACTTCAGTAGAATTCACATTTTCTAACCATGAATAATCATCGTCAATAACAACATTATGTTTAGTGATTTTTGAAGCAATTTTTTTTGCGGATGGACTTTGTGCATTTGCATTAAAAAGCAAAAGAGAGAAAATAAAAAGTAAAATTTTTTTGTGCATTTGAGTAGAATAAAAAGCTAAAAATATTCCTTTTTTAAGTAGTACACAAGAACTAAATTTATAATTTCAATTTGATATATTTGTTATTACCAAAATTTACAAAATGCAAAAATACTTTCTAACACTTTTTTTAGCACTTGGTTTCAACGGAATTGCACAAACGCTTCAGTTAGAACAAATCATGAAAGGCAATACTTTTGTAGGCAATCAACCCGAAAATCACCGTTGGTCAATAGATGGTTCAACCATTTATTTTGATTGGAATCCAAAAAACGAGCCAGGCAACAGCACTTATTTTTGGAATTCCTCAATGAAAGAACCACAACTTTTAAAAGAGGTTGACAACGATATTGCAGAAATAAATGATGCTAATCAAAAAGAATTTGACATTGTTTATTACACAAAAGCAGGAAATTTATATGCCTACAACAGAAAAAATAAAACCACAAAAAAAGTTATTGTCGCTACAGAACGTATTTATAATGTAGAAAGAAGCAATAATCCAGACATCATTTTTTACCAACAAAACAGAAATGTTTTTCAATTGAATGTAAAAGATTTTTCAATAGTTCAATTAACCAATTTCAAAACAGGGAATGAATTTGAAGAAAAAGAAAAATCTAAAAATTATTTAGAAAAACAACAAGCCGAATTGTTTCAATTTGTGAGAGATAATGAAACTAAAAAGAATTGGTATGATGAACAATATGCTGCTGACAAACCCACTTCTATCAAAGAAATTTATTATGGAAAATCAGCTTTAGAACAATTAAAGCCTTCTCCAGACGGAAAATTTATCACCTTTAGGCTCTCAGATTATGAAAGTCAAAAACCTACTAAAGTGGAACATTTTATTACTGATGATGGGTATACTTCTAACAAAACAGCACGCTCCAAAGTTTCAATAGATAATTTGAGTAAACACAAAATGGGAATTTATAACATTGCAAAAGACACTGTTTACTATGTTTCGTTTTCCAATTTAACAGGAATTATGAATTATCCTGCATATTATCAAGAATATGATGATTTAAAAGAGAAAGAAAAAGAGGAAAAAGCAGTTGTAATGGTTAGCCCAATTTACAACAAAACAGGAACCAAGGCTATTTTTGAATTGCGGAGTCAAGACAATAAAGACCGATGGATTGTTCAGTTGAATTTAAATTCAGGTGAAATTACAGAATTAGACCATCAACATGATGAAGCTTGGATTGGTGGACCAGGTATTCCAAATTATTCTTTTGGCGGTGGAACTTTAGGTTTTTTAAAAGATAATGAAACGATTTATTTTCAATCAGAAGCCACAGGTTTTTCACATTTGTATACTTTGAATTTAAATTCTAAAAAGAAAACCCAACTCACTTCAGGAAACTGGGAAGTTAGAGATGTCAAACTTTCAGAAGATTTGAAAACATTTTACATAACAACAAACACAAATCATCCTGGAAATAGAGAGTTCTATAAATTAGATAGCGAAACTAAAAAAATGACACCTATTTTAACCAAAGAAGGTGCTTATGAAGTAGAATTATCTCCAAATGAAAAACAACTTTTAGTACGGTATTCCTATAAAAATAAACCTTGGGAATTGTATGTGGCAGAGAATAAGTCAAACCCCAATTTAAAGCAAATTACCCATTCAACTACAAAAGAGTTTGAAGCGTATCAATGGAAAAATCCAAACGTAATCACTTTCAAAGCTGAAGATGGCAATACGGTTTACGCAAGACTTTATGAACCTCAAACAGAAACTAAGAATAAAGCAGCCATAATTTTTGTTCACGGTGCAGGATATTTGCAAAACGCTCATAATTATTGGAGCGATTACCATAGAGAATTTATGTTTCATAATCTTTTAACAGATTTAGGATACACCGTTTTAGATATTGATTACAGAGGTAGTGATGGCTATGGAAGAGATGTGAGAACAGGTATTTACAGACACATGGGCGGTTTAGATCTGGCAGACCAATTAGACGGTAAAAAATATTTAGTGAATAATTTAGGAATTGATGCCAATCGAGTAGGGATTTATGGAGGTTCTTATGGAGGATTTATTACCTTGATGGCATTATTAACCAAACCAGGAGAATTTAAAGCAGGAGCAGCTTTGCGTTCTGTTACCGATTGGGCTCATTATAATCAAGGATACACAGCCAATATTTTGAATTTTCCAGAAACAGATGCAATAGCTTTCAAAAGAAGCTCACCAATGTATTTTGCAGAAAACCTTGAAGATAAACTATTAATGTTACATGGAATGGTTGACGATAACGTGCAATTTCAGGATGTTGTTCGTTTATCACAGCGTTTTATTGAATTAGGAAAGAAAGATTGGGATTTAGCTGTTTTTCCAGTAGAAGCACATGGTTTTAAAGAAACCTATTCATGGGTTGATGAATACAGACGAATTTTAGATTTGTTTAATGAAAATTTATTGAAAGAATAATGCAAATTATCGAATTAACTACCAAAGAAGAAATGCTGGAACAACTTCCAATAATCCAACATTTATATGCAGATTTTACTTTAGATAAATACGAATTTCTTTTAAACGAGATGTTGCCTATAAATTACAAACAACTAATTATCAAAGAAAACAATGAAACCATAGCTTTGGCAGGATTTTGGATAGCTACTAAATTGTGGTGCGGAAGATATTTAGAATTGGATAATGTAATAGTTCATCCCAATCACCGTTCTAAAGGTATTGGAAAAATCATTACAGAACATTTAGTTCAAAAAGCGATAGATAACCATTGCACTATGGCTGTTTTAGACGCATACACAACCAATTTTGCCGCACAAAAATTTTATATGAATCATGGTTTTGTACCTAAAGGATTTCATTTTGTAAAATATTTAAAAGAATAAATATGAGATTAGTAGTTGTTTTGTTTTTACTTGGACTAGCTTCTTGCTCTACAACAAAAGAAAAAAAAGAAGCATCAGATTTACTAGAAATTGAAGAAGTTTACTATCAAAAATGGGTTGCTGGTGTTCAAGAAGGAGGCAGTGGAATCAATTTTTATCTAATTTTAAAAAAACCTCTTTCTAATGAATTAGTTTTAGAAAAATTACGATTTGAAGCAGTAGAAGTACCCTTTAAAAAAGAAAATGAAACCGTTTATGTTGCCAAAATTACCAATCCACAAAACGACTTAATTTTAGATGAAAATCCACAAAAAGAATACGGAAATCAAATACCTATAAAAAGGTTAAAACCAAATGAAGCTTATTTGTTGTTTAAAATGAATTCAAAAGTTTATGCAAAACATCTTCAAAACGTTAAAGAAAAACCAATGATTGCCTATCCATCAATGAATAAACCAAAGAATTAATTACTTTTGCTTCAACTTCAAACCCTATTACTTTGAGTGTATATAAAAGTCTTTTTAAACAAACCGCAATTTATGGCCTAGCAACAGTTTTGCCTAGAATGTTTAGTTTTATTTTAGTGCCTTTATACACCGATCCTAATGTTTTAAATGTGGAAGAATATGGAGAAGTTTCCATTATTTTTTCATGGTTAGTATTCTTTAATGTTATACTTTCCTATGGAATGGAAACCAGTTTTTTTCGCTTTTTTTCAAAAGAAGACCATAAAAATGTAGTAAGCACTTCAACCATTTCTCTTTTTTGGTCATCCATAGCTTTTTTAATAATGGCACTTTTAGGCAGAAATTATTTAGCAAAACTCAGTAATATTGATGTTGAATACATAGTTTATACCATTTGGATTTTAGTTTTAGATGCTTTAGTAATTATTCCATTTTCAAAACTTAGAGCTGAAAAAAGACCTATGTTTTATGCTCTAATTAAAGTTGGAAACGTTGCTTTAAATTTATTCTTAAATTTATTCTTTTTGCTTTGGTTACCCAAATTAGCCACAAATTCACCAGATGGTTTTATCAATACAATTTACTTCGAAAACTTCCAGATAGGATACATTTTTGTAGCAAATATTATAGCAAGTTTAGCCACTTTTGTACTTCTTTCACCAAGTTATTTAAAAATGAATTGGCATTTTGATGTGCAACTTTGGAAAAAAATGATGCAATATAGTTTGCCCGTAATGGTAGCAGGAATAGCTTTTGCGATCAACGAAACTTTCGACAGAATTCTATTAGATTATATTTTACCAGAAGATATTGCAAAAACCGAAATTGGAGCCTATTCAGCCTGTTATAAATTAGCTTTATTTATGACCTTATTCGCCACAGCTTTCAGATTAGGAATTGAACCCTTCTTTTTCAGCCATTCATCCAATGAAAATGCCAGTAAAACTTATGCAGAAATCACTAAATATTTCGTGATTTTCGGTTCTATAATTTTATTAGTTGTTGTTGTTTTCGCTGATGTTTTAAAGATGTTCATCATTCGGGATGCTTCTTATTGGGAAGCCATGAAAGTAGTGCCATTGATAATTTTAGCCAATTTCTTTTTAGGAATTTACAACAACCTTTCCGTTTGGTACAAATTAACAGACAAAACTAAAATGGGAATGTACATTTCAATTGTTGGAGCCATAATCACCTTAGGTTTAAACTTTTTATTAATTCCAATTTGGAGTTATATGGGAAGTGCCATTGCAACAATTTCAGCTTATGGAAGTATGATGCTAATTTCCTATTACCTAGGCAACAAGTATTATCCAATTCCGTATGATATGAAAAAAATACTTGGCTATTTAGGGTTAGCCATTTTATTGTCTGGACTTTCTTTTTATGTCAAAATATTTAGAGAAACCTATATTTTTGGTATTTTAGCCATAATCTTTTTCAGTTATTTTATTTATAAAAATGAAAAAGAAATTTTATTAAGAATAGTAAAGAAAAAATAATTGTAGAGTATTAAGAATTAAGACAAAATAGAAATTAAAAACTTTGCGACTTAGTGCCTTTGTGGCAAAAAAATAAAAGATATGAACATCAAAATAATCAATAAATCACAGCATCCATTACCCAATTACGAAACCATTGCTTCAGCAGGAATGGATTTACGTGCTAATATAACTGAACCAATTACTTTAAACTCATTAGAAAGAACTATTGTAAAAACAGGACTTTTTATTGAATTACCAATCGGTTTCGAAGCACAAGTTCGTCCAAGAAGTGGTTTGGCTGCCAAAAAAGGAATCACTGTACTAAATTCACCAGGAACAGTTGATGCTGATTATCGTGGAGAAATCGGAGTAATTTTAGTAAATTTATCCAATGAACCATTCATAATAGAAAACGGAGAAAGAATAGCTCAATTAATCATAGCCAAACACGAAAGAGCCGAATGGACTGAAGCAGAAGAATTATCTGAAACATCAAGAGGTGAAGGAGGTTTCGGAAGCACAGGAGTGAAATAGTAACCAGTGTTCAGTAATTAGTTGGCAGTTTTGTCTTAATACTTAATACTCAAATCTTAATACAAAATACATGAAAATAATAGTACCAATGGCAGGTCGTGGATCAAGACTTCGCCCACATACATTAACAGTTCCAAAACCATTAATTCCAGTTGCAGGAAAACCAATTGTTCACCGATTAGTAGAAGATATTGCAGGAGTTTTAAACCAACCCATTGATGAAGTAGCTTTTATCATTCACGAAAGTTTTGGTAAAAAAGTAGAAGAAGAATTAATCGCAATTGCCCAAAAACTAGGAGCAAAAGGTACCATATATTATCAAAACGAAGCATTGGGAACAGGTCATGCCATTATGTGTGCCAAAGACTCTTTGAGTGGCCCAGCTGTGATTGCTTATGCTGATACTTTAATTCGTGCCGATTTCGATTTAGATACATCAGCCGATAGTGTAATTTGGGTAAAACAAGTCGATAAACCAGAAGCTTTTGGAGTCGTAAACTTAAATAATAATGGAGAAATTATTGAGCTAGTTGAAAAACCAAAAGAATTTGTGTCCGATTTAGCAGTCATTGGAATATACTATTTCAAAGATGTTGCCGTTCTTAAAAAGGAGTTACAAGCAGTTCTTGACAATAACATCATTCATGGTGGCGAATACCAAATCAATGATGGAATCAAACAAATGATGGCAAAAGGCATGAAATTTGTACCAGGAAAAGTGGATGAATGGATGGATTGTGGAAACAAAGATGTAACAGTTGAAACCAACACAAGAATGATAGGCTTTTTACACAATGACGGAGAACATCTAATTGATTATGATGTAAAACAAGAAAACTCAACCATAATTCCTCCATGCTATATTGGGGAAGACGTAGTTTTAATTAATGCTACAGTTGGACCAAATGTGTCTTTAGGAAAAGGTTGTCATGTGATTGATTCAACCATTAAAAACAGTTTAATTCAAACACACGCACATATAAAAAATGCCAATTTAGACAACGCTATGATAGGAAATCATGCTTCATTTGATGGAAAATTTACCAGTATTAGCATTGGAGATTATTCAGTTTTAGAATAAAAATACAACTCAATGAATAAATTAATAACATTTCTGATACTTTTTATAACTTTTAGTTATAATCCAGTGTCTTTTGCTCAAGAAATTCAAAATCCAGAAGAAATTGCTGCGGTTGACGATGCTTTTGAAAATAATTTTTACGATGCCTTAACCCAAAAAGCCATTGAAAATTATGATAGAGCCATTGTTTCTTTGCAAAAATGTTTAGACAAAGAACCCAATAATCCAGTAATCTATAATGAATTAGGGAAGAATTATTTTGCACTAAAAAATTATGCAGAAGCTCAAAACGCTTTTCAAAAAGCAGTAGATTTAAACCCAAAAGAACGTTGGTACTGGAACGGATTATACGATGTTTTTTATGAAACAAAAGATTACAATAATGCCATCAGAATTGTTTCAAAATTAATTGAATTCAATAGAGATTTTCAAGATGACTTGGTTTCATTGTACATGTACACCAATCAAAAAGACAAAGCTTTAGCACTTTTAAAAGACATGGAGCAAACCACAAATTTGTCCCAAACGATGGAATATTATAAACTTCAATTGGAAAGAACACCAGAAGTTAATAAACCTCAAAAAGATGATTTAGAAGATGCTATCAAAGAAAACCCTTTAGTAGAACAAAATTATATTGACCTAATTTACCAATATTCAGAATCCAACAATGAAGAAAAAGCTTTTGAAATAGCTAAAAAATTAGCAGAAAACATTCCTAACTCAGATTGGGCACATGTAAGTTTAGTTAAGTTTTATTTGAATAACAACGATGGTGAAAATGCTTCAAATTCTATGTTTAAAGTTTTAGAAAGCAGCAAAATAGATGCTAAAATTAAACACAGAGTTTTTAATGAATTTTTAATATTTGCTTCAAATAACTCAGAATTTTCAACGGATTTAGAAAGAGCAATTTCACTATTAGATGAAGACAGAACCATAAATGTAAGCAAAGAAGTTGCAAAATATTTTTTGAAGAAAAACAAACTAGATGAATCGATACACTATTTTGAAAAAAGTATTGAAAATCAACCCGAAGACTTTGAAAGTTTTGAATTCTTAATGCAATTATTAGTTCAAAAAAAACAATATGAAAAAGTAGATAAATACGCTAAACAACAACTAGAACTTTATCCTACGCAAGCAAGTTTATATTATTATTCAGGAGTAGCATTATTCAATTTAAATAAAACCAAAGAAGCAATTAATACATTAGAAGAAGGTGTTGATTATGTAGTAGAAAATCCAATTTTAGAAAAAGAGTTTTACACACAATTAGCTAAATCGTATGAAAAACAAGGTGACCTAAAAAAGAAAGAAATGTATTTGTCTAAAATAAAAAATGTAAAATAATAATGAAAAATATATTTCTAATTGCCATTTTTTCAGTCGTTTTTGTTTCCTGCAAAACAACGCAACTAGCTTCAAATGCCAAAGCATCAAAAGGCGTAAAAGTGGAAGAAATTGTAAAAGGTCACAACGAGAATTTTAAAGATTTTTCTACATTAAGTATTAGAACAGATTTAAAATATCAAGATGTAAAAAACAAGCAATCTATCAGTGCTGATATTCGTATAAAAAAAGATGAAATCATTTGGATTAACATTAAATTTCTAGGATTTCCAGTTGCGAAAGCTTTAATTACACCAACAAAAGTGAGTTATTACGAAAAAGTAAACGGCACTTATTTTGAAGGAGATTATATTTTATTAAGCAATTGGTTAGGAACAGAATTAGATTTTCAAAAAGCTCAAAATCTTTTACTAGGAAAAGCGTTAACTCAAATTTCAAAAGAAGAATATGTATCAGAAGTTGTAAACAACATGTATCAACTTTCTGAAAAAAACCCAAGTAATATTCAAAAACAATATACTTTTGAAGCAGGAAGATTTTTATTAAAACAAGAAATAATAAAACAGCTTTCAGACAATAAAAATTTAGAGATTAACTATGTTTCGCATACATTAGTTGATGATTATGTTTTTCCAAAAGAAATGAATATCAAAGCAAGTCAGAAAAACGAAGTTTCCATAGCTATTGAATATAAAAAAGTTGAAATCAACCCAGATGTAACTTTTCCTTTTTCAATTCCAGATGATTACGAACAAGTTGAGATTAAACAACAATAATAGATGAAGTCAAAAATAGTTATTATAATATTCCTTTTGTCCAGCACACTTAGCTGGGCTCAAATTTCTAAGCAACAAGAATTAGAAGCAAAGAAAGAAAAGATTCTTAATGCTATTGCAGAATTTAATGGGCTATTGAAAATTGAAAAAAAGAAAGAAACCTCAGTTTTATCCGAAATCAAAGAAAAAAACTCTAGAATTCGTTTAAGTGAAAAATTAATTTCTACCAATGAAACTCAGGTGCAATACATATCAAAAGATATTTCAAAAAACCAAAATTTAATAAAAAGTCTAACCAAAGAATTAGAAATTTTAAAAGCAGATTATGCAAGCATGATTGTGAAAGCCTACAAAAGTCGTTCACAACAAAGCAGAATAATGTTTGTTTTATCTTCTCAAAACTTTTATCAAGCCTACAAGCGAATTCAGTATATGAAACAATATGCAGGTTTTAGAAAGTCACAAGCAGAAGAAATTAAAATTAAACAACAAAAATTAAATCAAGCCATTGTAACCCTTCAATCTAAAAAACAAGAAAAAGAAAAAGTTATTGTTCAAACCGCAAAGGAGAAAGAAGAGTTAGAAAAACAAAAACAAGAAAAAGAAAAGCTAGTTAAAATCATACAAAAAGACAAAAAGAAATACTCAGCTGAAATCGATAAAAAAGAAAAAGAGAAAAAAGAAGTTGATAGACAAATTAAAAAAACCATTGCAGATGCCATAGCAGCAGCCAACAAAAAAGCAGCAGAAAAGGCAAAAGCAGAAGCTAAAAAGAATAATACAACAACAACAACTAAAACAGCAACTAATACCAAAACACCAGCAGCAACTCCAACCACCAGTTCAAAATTTATTTTAACAGCTGAAGGAAAAGTAGATTCAGATAACTTCAAGGCTAATAAAGGAAAGCTCCCATTGCCAGTTGAAAAAGGATATATATCATTGCCTTATGGTGATCAACCACATCCAATACATAAAAATTTAACCACACACAATAGTGGTGTTGAAATCACAACGCAAGCAGGTGCTAATGCCAGAGCCGTTTTTGGAGGAGAAGTAATTCAAATACAATCTATATACGCAAATAATTATGCTATTTACATCAGACATGGAGATTATATCACCTTATACATGAATATTGAATCACTCAGCGTTTCAGTTGGAGATAAAGTATCCATCAAACAAAAATTAGGAAAAATTCATACCAATTCTGATGGTAAAACAACTATGAAGTTTATTGTAACCCAAAACACAACAACTTTAAATCCTTCTAGTTGGTTGAGTTTATAACCATAAGATAAGTATAAAAAAAGAATATTTTACCAATTATTATTATCAATATAATTTAATTTTAATGGCATTTTGATTTAAAAACAGGTACAACTACCTGTTTTTTTAGTTCATTATTTGGATAATTTTGAAGACACCCAAATAACCTACTAAATAAAATGAATAAAATTAAAGAAGAACTATTAAAAATTAATAGTGAAGGATTATTCCCAGAAATCCTCTTTGACTGTAAAGAAGACACGCTTGAAGAATACAATAAAAAGCGTCAAATTTTTAATCGAAAATTTCAATTTAGACCTACAGCAATTGTTTTTTGTACCCACGAAGAACATGTAGAACAAGTCATAAAATTGAGCTATCTGTTGGATTTTGAAATCCGTGTTCGTTCAGGTGGTCATGACCATGAAGGAGAATGTACCGCTACCGATGTGGTTTTAATTGACTTTTCAAAAATGAGTGAAGTTATAATAGACAAAGACAAAGAACTAGTCTACATACAACCAGGAGCACGTTTTGAAAAAATAATTCCCATATTAAACAAATACAAACTAGGAATTCCACATGGCACTTGTAGTACTGTAGGCATAGCTGGTTACACCTTTGGAGGAGGTTGGGGACCATGGACAAGACTGCACGGAATGGGTTGTGAAAGCCTAGTAGGAGCAACAATCATTTTAGGAAATGGAGAAAAGAAACAACTGTCTGAAAACGGAAATAGAGAAGAACAAGAAATGCTATGGGCACTTCGTGGAGGCGGAGGTTTTAGTTATGGAGTAGTAACACAATTAGTTTATAAAACATTTGTACAACCACCAAAAACAATCAAGTTTCATATCACATGGTCAAATTCTCCTGCGCTGAAAGTATTAGAAACATGGGAAGGATTAATAGCACCTCAAGCTAACATTCAACTGATAGGAACAAATCTCAAGATAATGGCAAAGCCTATCGATAATCAACCCGTTGAAGAATCTATTCATGAATGCGTTTTTTATGGGTATTATGCAGGAACATTAAAACAACTAAATCAAGATATTGCAAAATGGTTTTCCAATTTTAATCCATCAGAATATACTGTTGAAATTGACAGTAAAGATGCAGCAGATGAACAATCTGATATGTCAAGTTTTTCTGCTTGGGATAGAATTTCAAAGGTAGACATTGTTGAAAAGTTAAGACGATTAGACACTTTAGAAAAATTAAATACCCTTCAGAAAAGAAAACTCAAGAACTTACATAAACTTTACGGTAAAAATCTAAAATTAATTCCACCAGATTTAGATTTACCAGCACCTCATAAAATTACATCAAGAGTAGTCGTAAAAGAAGGACTAGGAGATGAAGGAAGAAAAGATTTAATTAAAAGTTTAGAGTCTAATTTATTACACATAGAAGGAGAGTTAGCTCTGATACATTGTTATGTTACGCTTGGAGCTATTTCAGGGACTTACTACGATAATTATAAACCTGAAGAATTTCCTAAAGGAAGTGCTTTTCCATACAAAGATCGTCCTTATTTTATTCAATATCAGGCATGGTGGAATGAAACTAATGAAGCCATCGAACAAGGAAAGACAAATCATGAGTATTGTTATACCAATGAAGCTCAAGATTGGATAGAAGTTAGTAGACAAAATAACTTTCCACAAACCAAAGGAGCATTTATTAGTTTTAAAGACAGTGCAGTTCCCACAAGAGATTATTTTTTAGAAAGTTTTGAAAAACTAAGAGAAATAAAAATCAAACACAGTAACGATCCACAAAACAAATTTAGAAGTAGAAAAACAATCATATAAAAAGAACCCATCATGAAAACAGATCAAACTATACAAAAAGTAGCAATTTATCCACCCGTTGGAATTGCTCGCATAGGAAACTCATCAGAATATTATTTTGCTTCTGACCTACCTAATGCCATTGAAAAACCAAAAGGAGGATTTAAAGACAAAGAAGGAAAAGTAAAAAAACAAGTAGCTCGATTCAGAATCTATGGGTTCAATGCAGCAGGAGAAGTTGTAAAAGAGATTACCGCTGCTGATGCAAAAATTGACTGGAGAGTACACGTAGCTAATGTAAAATCAGCTTGGTATGAATTTAATAATGCTTTAGATTTAGAAGGATATGCAATTGCCTCAACATACAGAAATGGAGATGTAACAGGAAGCGATAGAGAAGAATTAATCATCAACCCAGGAATTAAAAAAATAAGAGGAGTAAGTCAAAAAGACAAACCAGAATATGAACTAACAGGAGGAAAATTTTATGGAAAAGAAGTCTCTTTAGGAAAAATTGAAACAGATGAAAAAGGAAGATTATTGTTTTTTGGAGGCGATGGAAATTCTGCTTCTTATGATAATAAACCAGCCACAACCTTTGCCAACAATGTAGGTTGGCACGATGACACTTCCGATGGAACAATCAGAGCAACCGTTCTAATTGAAGGAAAATCATTTGAGGCAGAACCAGCAATGGTTGCCGTTACGCCACCCAATTTTGGACCAGGATTATTTGGTGTAGTAACCATGTACGATGTAGTATTAAACCTATTCATTGAAAAATTTAATTACCCAGATCCTGCAGCCAATGAAGTGAATTTTTGGACACATATTTATCCCGTTTTAGAACGAATGACAAATACACAATGGGTAAATCATGGATTCTTTATGCTTTTTGGAAAAAACTCCCCTTCAGATTTTACAAATCCAGAATTATTAAACAAACTGTCTGATCCATCAGCAGCAGCAAAACCTGAAAGAGAAAGAGTATTTAACTGGTTAAGAAACCCAAATAGCAATGTAGCCGAACCTAAAAAAGTACCACCCTTTTATGGAGATGGATTTGGAGATTATACAAACATTGCTTTAGATGATTTGCCAATTACAAGCACCCAATATAAATGGTTTGAAAAATGGGCAAAAGGAGATTTCACCAATACTAAAGTTAGTACACCAGAATCCTTTGATAAATTATCACCCCAAGAACAAATAAATGCCTTAAATATTGCCCCTTTTGAAGAATGTTTAGGAGGACCATTTCATCCAGGAATAGAACTTACTTGGCCTATGCGCAATGCAATAATGTGGAAAGAACCTTTTAGATTAAAAGTATTACCCGAAAATGAAATGCCAAATTTAGATTACGGAAACTTATTAAGCCCAGCAATAGCATTAGGAGAAAATGGTCCTTTGTCAGCTAGTGGACCAGGTTCCCTAACAAGATGGTTAGGAGTGCCATGGCAAACCGATGAAGCAAGTTGCTTGTCAGGATATGATACAACAACCTATCTACCATTACCTTCATTTTGGGCAGCAAGAGTACCTAATCAAGTATTAAGTGAAGACAGTTATAACAGAATGAGTGATACCAAAGTAAATGTAGCACAACGACTAAAACATTTTGATTATCGTCAAGATTGGTTGCGCGAATTTGGCACACAATATTTACCAAAAATCAATAAAATGATCAGTCAATGGCACGATTTGGGAATTATTGCAGAAACAGAAAATAAAAATCAAAAAAGTGAATTCTTACCAGATAGAGTTTGGAAAGAAACCCGAATGGCATATACTTCAATTGATCCAACAATGGAACAAGTTCGCTATGCAGAAAGAGTAACAGAAGAAGAAAGAATGTTAAAAAGAACACTTTCCGAACCAAATAAGCCAGCTAAGAAAAGACCATTCTACGGTAGAAATGAAAGATAATAAATGCTTTGATGTAATTATTATTGGAGGAGGTCCTGCTGGTATTGCGGCGGGACTTACTTTAAATTCTAGAAATGTTTCAACAGTAATTGTTGAAGCAAATCAAGACATCAATAAAAAATTAGGCGAATGTATTCCACCCAATGCATATCCATTATTTCAGAAAATGGGTTTAGAAACATTGCTCACAAATGAAAAACACCATCTGTATTATGGAAATAAATCAGCATGGGGAAATGATCTATTTCAAGAAAAGATATTTCTTTTTGAAAAACACAACAAAGGAATTTTATTAAATAGAGATTTTTTTGAAAATCAAATGAGAGATGTTTCTATACAAAATCAAATGAACTGGTTAATCGGTTACACATTGCATACCATCGAGAAAGAAGGAACCATTACAAAAGTAGTTTTGAAATCTAAAGCAAATACAATGACCCTTTTTTGTAATTATATTATAGATGCCACAGGTAGAAAAGCCTCAGTATGTAGAAAAATAGGAATAGAAAAGAAAGAACTAGACCAGCTAACATCATTGAATTTCAAGTATAAAATTAAAAAACCAATTCCCTTTTTTGTTTATACAGCAAGTTTTGAAAACGGATGGATTTACGTTTCACCATCAGAAGAAAGCAGTATAACAGTAATGATTTTCACAGATTTAGATTTGATTCCTTCTAAAGATGAAGAAAAAAATTTCATTCTTGATACCATAAATAATTCCCAATTAGCACAAGAAGTCTTTCAATCTACATTAGCAGATGAAGATATTTATGATTTAAAAACAAGAGTGGCAAATACAACCTATTTAGATAAACCTTATGGAGAAAACTGGGTAGCCATAGGAGATGCCGCTTATTCATTCGATCCATTATCTTCCTACGGAATCACTTCAGCACTTGCAGCAGGATATTATGGAGGACACGCATTGGCAAATACAATCTTAAAAGAAGAGCAAGCATTAGATGTATATCACTATATCATGGAAAATGCATTCAATAATTATAAAATTCAACTTCAAGAACAATATACTCTTGAAAACAGATGGATAAACTCCATTTTTTGGAAAAGAAGAGTATAAACGAGTATTTATACGCTATTATACAATAACTTTTATTGTGAAATTTGATACTAAACAAAGAATAAAACAACATGCTACAAAATGAAAACCATTATGATGTTATTGTTATAGGAGGAGGAGCTATGGGCTTGGCAACCGCTTACCAATTGAGCAAACAAAAAGCCAAAACATTAGTGTTAGAACAATTTACATTTAAAAACCAATTAGGAAGCTCAGCAGGAGTTTCCCGTCAATTTAGAATTCCTTATCCAGATACTTATATGGTACAAATGGCATTGGATTCAGAACCATATTGGGATGAGCTACAAACCCATACACATAAAACACTTTTAGATAAAGTAGGAACCTTGTGGTTTGGAGATCCTTCAGTACAATCAACAGAAGGAAATATAGCAGAAGCAGAAAAAGCATTACAAGAATTAAATGTACCCTATGAATCATTAACAGCTGAAGAAATTGAAAAAAGATTCCATTTTAAAAACCTACCAAAAGAATACACAGGACTTTTTCAACCAGATGGAGCAAGCATTGATTTTAGAGCCACAATACAAACACTTTATGAACTATGTTTAAAAAGTGAGTACGTCACACTCCAAGAACAATCACCAGCAATTGAAATAAAAGAAATAGGAGACTTATTTCAAGTAACAACACCCAATGGAGTAAGCATCGGAAAAAAAATTGTCTTAACGCCAGGCCCATATATGAATAGCGCTACACACCTGCTAGGATTTCATGTAGAAGCTACTTATTGGAATATGTCTTCCGCCTATTTTAAAAAAACAGATCCATCAATTCAATATCCCACTTGGTTTGTTTTCCAAAACCCCATCAAAGAAAATGGAAATCAATTTTATGGTTTCCCAGAAGTAGAATGGGATCACCCAGAATATATAAGAGTAGCACCAGATTTTGTTATTAATCCATTAGATAACCCAAACGAAAGAACACTTATCCCTAATGAACAAGAACTAGCTTATACTTCACAATGGGTAAAAGACCACATGGAAGGACTAGATCCAACACCCTATTTCACATCAACTTGTTTAGTAGCATTAAGCACAATCCCTAACAAAGAACTATTGATTGATTTTGCCCCAAGTTATGTGCCAAATCACAAAAACATCGTCATTTATGCTACAGGTTGGGCAGCAAAATTCACACCCTATTTAGGTAAAATTTTAGCAGACCTAGCATTATATGGAAAGACAGATTTTGATATTACACCCTTTAAATTAGGTCAAGATTATTTTAAAAAATTTAAAAAATAAACAAAAAATGAACAATAAAAACATACCCTTAAATAACGGAATGGCTCCAGACATGAAAATAGAAGTAGCCATAGTTGGAGCAGGAACTTCCGGTTTGTATAGCGCTTTTCGTCTAACAACAGATAAAAAATATACAGCAAAGCAACTACAAGTCTTTGATATGAATACAAAAATTGGAGGCCGTTTAGAGTCAGTTATAATGCCAGGAATGGATTTTTGGGGAGAACTTGGAGGAATGCGCTATTTAACATCACAAGAAATTGTAACCACCTTAATAGAAGGATATCCATTAAGTGAAGAAGATTTAAATAAAAGAACACCAGTTTTAGATTACCCTATGACACCTATACCTTTTCCAATGGGCAACCCAGCAGATTTGTTAATGTATCTTAGAAAAGAAAGATTTAAACAAAACGCATGGAATGAAGCACAAGAAGTTGGAAAAAAATTACAAACAAGATATTATTTAAATGAAGATGATTTTGGTTATAGTGGAGACCAACTCTTTAATAAAATCATTTACGATGTATTAATGGCAGATCCATGGTTTGTAGCAAACTATTCAAATAAAGTATCACATACATCACAATATGATTATAGTTTTATGCTAACAAGCAGAGATTGGGATGAAGTAAAACCCTATCTAACCTATTGTTTTGAAGGATCACCATATAACAAAAGAAAAGTAAATGATATTGGTTTCTGGAATCTAATTAAAGACCAAGTTTCTCAAGAAGGATATCAGTTTTTAGCTAATGCAGGAGGCTATTATTCAAACACAATAAATTGGAATTCAGCAGAAGCATTCCCCTATATGGTTGGCGATTTTTCAAGCAATCCAACATATAAAACCATTGAAGAAGGCTATGACAGTATCGCTTATGCATTAGCTAACCAATATTTAGAACAAGAAGGAGCATGTATATGGACAGAAAACAAACTACTAACATTCAATAAAGAACATATAAATAGTGCTACCCATAAATACGAATTAGTTTTTTTAAATCTGCCGTCCAATAAACAATGGAAAGTATATGCCAATACAATAATTTTAGGCATGCCAAGACAATCCTTAGAACTATTAGACCAACAAAATTTCTTTTTTGATATTGACGAAAGAAAAGAATTGAATGAAAATATCCAATCAGTTATAAAAGAACCAGCATTTAAAATTCTTATGGGTTTTGAATATCCTTGGTGGAAAAAATTGAATATCGATTCTGGACATTCCATTACAGATTTACCAATGCGCCAATGCTATTATTTTGGAACAGATAAAGCAAATGATAACTCAATGCTATTAGGAAGTTATGGAGATATGGAAACAGAAACCTTCTGGAAAGCCTTATCAGAAGACAAAGTATTATTTGAGGTAAAAGCAATAAAATCCGCATCATTATTAGAATTACAAGAATTAAATGACGTTCAAGCCACAAAAATGATGGTCAATGAGCTAATGAATCAATTAAGAGAACTACACGGACCAGATGTTGTTATTCCTGATCCGTATGTAACTTGGTTTAAAGATTGGACAGATGCTCCTTTTGGTGCAGGATACCATGCATGGAAGGCTGGTTTTTCAGTAAAAGATGTTATGCCCTATATGAGAAAACCACTGATAGAAGAACAAATACATATAATTGGTGAAGCCTATTCCGATCAACAAGGTTGGGTAGAAGGAGCCTTTTGCGAAGCAGAAAAAATGCTTCAAGAATATTTTGGTTTGCCAAGACCTTACTGGTTAAGTCCAGATTATTATTTAGGCTGGTAGATTTAGTATAAAAAGCCATCTTAAATAATTATTTGAGATGGCTTTTTATTATTTATTAAATAAAGCTTTCAATTCAGTAGCATCATTAGCTTTCATTTTTCCGGCTAAAACCAAGCTCAATTGTTTTCTTCTCAAAGCGCCTTCAAAACGCTCTTTTTCTAAATCAGTTTCTGGAACCACTGGTGGCACTTCAACAGGTCTTCCCGTATCATCAACCGCTACAAAAGTATAAATAGCTTCATTAGCTTTAGAACGATTCCCACTTTCCCTATCTTCAACCCAAACATCAAGATAAATTTCCATAGAAGTATTAAAAGCCCTTGAAATTTTAGCCTCAACAGTCACAACACTTCCCAAAGGAATAGATTTGTTAAAAGCCACATGGTTTACACTAGCCGTTACAGTTATTCTTCTACAATGACGTCTAGCAGCTATACTTGCTGCTCTATCCATACGAGCTAGCAATTCACCTCCAAATAAATTATTTAATGGGTTTGTTTCACTTGGCAATACCAAATCAGTTAACGTTGTTAAAGATTGTGAAGGATGTTTTGGTTCCATTATTTTTTTTGGCAAAGATAATAGAAATAAGCCTTTTTTAGCTTAAAATGTTGTTAAGAAAATTAGTCAATTAATAACCAAGCTTGATTATTAGGAGTATTTCTTAGGCTATCTAAAAATAATTTAGCATCACTATATTCCGAAAAACTTTGGAAATAAACAGGATTCATTCTGTTTTTGTTTTTTGGTCCTAATTCCGCTTTAAATCCTTTTTCAATTAAATCAGCATAAGCATTTTTAGCATTTTGTTCACTACTAAAAACACCAGCCACAATATGATATGGTTGATTTTTTATCTCTTCTTCAAGAGCTACACTAACTTCAGGTAATGGTGTATTAATAAAAAAAGTAGCCTCTTGAATAGTATTTTGAATTTTATCCTCAACCGTTTTTTCAACCATCAAAGTCTGTTGCTCAATTTGGTTGTCATAGTGTTGCTTATAAACAAACAAACCAGCACCAGTGAAACCAAAAAATAAAACAGCCGCAGCCGCATATTTCAAGTAGGAATAATTTTTCTTTTTCTCAGGAGTAAAAAGTATTGGAGTAGTTTCTTCCAATTCCTCTACCACTTTTTTCAATTCCTCCCTTTTTACAGATGGAGAAATAAAATTAGATAACCCAAAAGAACTCGTTAAATAATTTACAGTATAAACAGGTTCAAAAAACCAAGTCATTTCACTTGAAAGTTTGATACTTCCAATATTTTCAATAAACAAAGTTTCTCTATTTTGTAATTTTTCCATCCAAGAATCCACTACATTTGAAATACCAGAAACAGCTTCCTCATAACTAATTTTTTCACTTAATGAAATATGATTAGCCAATAAACCATCATTGTTTTTAATGTTAGCATTAAAAGAAATAATTTTTGAGGGTGGATTGAATGTAACAGCACTACCATTAAGTTGAGCAGACTGGATTTCAGTTAAAAAAGCACCAAAACCAGGAACTGTAACACATTGATAGCGATACAACAAAGAAGATATGTGACTGTTGATATTCATAATAGCAAAGAAAAAATTTTAACCCATCAAACCAAAATTTATGACACTATATTTATTAACATTTGCTAAAATATTTTACAAAATGTTTATTAACAATACTTTATAACTTCAAAAAAATATTTATTTTTGAAGCCAATTTATTTATATGAGCCATACAGAATTATTTTACGCCTTATCCTTACTACAAGTAGAAGGAGTTGGAGACGTAATGGCAAAGAAACTCATTAATCAATGTGGTTCTGCCGAAAACATCTTCAAAGAAAAGAAATCAACCCTTCAAAAAATTGATGGAGTTGGTACATCTATTCTCAAAAACCTCAAAGACAAATCTATCTTTGACAAAGCTACAATCGAATTAAAATTTATCGAAAAAGAAAATATCCAAACCCTATATTTTCAAGATAGATTATATCCAGAACGCTTAAAACATTGTTTTGATAGCCCATTAGTTCTATTTCAATCAGGAAATGTTGATTTACAAAACCGAAAAATCATCAGCATTGTAGGAACAAGACAAATCACAAGTTACGGAACAGAATTTTGTAAAAAATTACTAGAAGATTTAGCACCATTAAACCCAATAGTAGTTAGTGGATTTGCTTATGGAGTTGATATTGTAGCTCATCAAACCGCCATAGATTTAGGATTGCAAACAATAGGAGTTTTAGCACATGGTTTAAACCAAATTTATCCCAAAATCCACAAAAAATACGTTGCCAAAATGGAAGAAAATGGAGGTTTTCTAACCGAGTTTTGGAGCACATCTAATCCAGACAAAGAAAATTTTGTAAAGAGAAATCGAATTGTTGCAGGAATGAGTGAAGCCACCATTGTAATTGAAAGTGCAGAAAAAGGAGGCTCACTAATTACTGCCAATTTAGCCAATGATTACAATAGAGATGTCTTTGCAGTTCCCGGAAGAACTTCTGATAAAATGAGTCAAGGCTGCAATAATTTAATTAAAACCCAAAGAGCTAATTTGCTTTCAAGTGCTGCGGATATTGTTTATATTTTAAATTGGGAATTAGAGAGTGATAAAAAGGAAACAAAAACCATTCAAAAACAACTTTTTGTTTCCCTAGAACCCGAAGAACAAAAAATCTATGACTATCTTTTAAACAAAGGAAAAGAACAATTAGATATTATTGCTTTAGAATGTGATTTTGCCATATTTAAAATAGCCTCAATTTTATTAACTATGGAATTAAAAGGCGTCATAAGGCCATTACCAGGAAAATTGTTTGAAGCCATTTAAAAACAACGTCAATCTCTGTCAAGCTGAACCTGATTCAGCTTCTTAAACCTTCACATTTTATTAATTCAAATTAAAAATTAAAATTGTAAATTAGGGTCAAATTTATTTCCTCATGTACACCCTACCAAAAATCGAACGTTTCAATCAAAATGTTGCTTCAAAATATAATATTTACAACAGTGTTTTCATCACATTGCCTTTTGATGAAATAAATAATACAGGAGTTTTATTACCCTTGTTTGCGGAAGTTTGTGAAAACGGATTCAAGAACCATCACAGTCCAGAAGAGATTTTTGACACTTTTGTCGCAAAGTATTTAGACAATCCAACGCAACAAGAAAAAGAATCCTTAATGTTTCGATTTATTCAATATATCGAACGACAAGTGGTGCTTTTTGATGCTATTGAAGATGCCGGTTTTGCAGTTGTCAATAATTTAGAAGGAAAAGGTTCATTGCGTGACATGAAAGAAAATGCAGAACAGAAAAACAAGCAAAATGAACTAAAAGAATTTTTAGAAAACTTTAAAATTAGAACAGTTTTAACAGCACATCCAACCCAATTTTATCCAGGCTCAGTTTTAGGAATTATTACAGATTTAACTGAAGCTATCCGAAGAAATGATTTAAATACCATCAAAGAATTATTAGCACAATTAGGAAAAACACCGTTCATCAAACAAGAAAAACCAACACCTTATGATGAAGCAGTAAGTCTAATTTGGTATTTAGAAAATGTATTTTATGAAACCGCTGGAGCCATGATGCAATACATTCAAAAAAATATTTTAAATGGGGAAATGCCTAAAAACGACATATTAAATTTAGGATTCTGGCCAGGTGGTGATAGAGACGGAAACCCTTTTGTAACGACTGAAATTACCTTAAAAGTTGCCGATAGATTGCGAACATCAATCTTAAAAAGCTATTATTTAGACATAAGAAAATTAAAAAGAAAACTAACATTTATTGGAGTTGATACCATAATTGCTGATATTGAAAGTAAACTTTATCGCTCAGTTTTTTATTCTGAAGGAGAAATTTTTATTTCATGGAACGAGTTGAAAGATAAATTAGAACAAATAAAAATGTTAGTCACAACCAAGCATCAATCCTTATATATTGATGAAATAGACTTGTTGTTAAACAAATTAAACCTATTCGGATTTCATTTTGCCACTTTAGATATTCGCCAGAACAGTAAAATTCATGCCCACGTTTTTGATGCCATTGTGTCTAATAAAAAAACCATTTTCCCAGAAAACTATCAAACACTAACAGAAGAACAAAAACTACAATTTTTATCGAACATTTCTTCTGATTTAGAAGTAGCTGATTTTAATGATGAAATAGCAAAATCCACCATTGGCTCTATAAAAGCCATGAAAATTATTCAAGAAAATAATGGTGAAAAAGCCTGTAATCGTTATATAATTAGTAACAATGAAAGCGCTTTGCATGTTTTTGAAACCTTAAGTATGTTTCATTTGTGTGGATGGCAAAACCCAACGGTTGATATTGTGCCTCTTTTTGAATCGGTTCAAGACTTGGAAAAGGCAGATAAAGTGATGGAGCAATTATATTTGAATCCAACGTATGCTAATCATTTGAAAAAGAGAGGAAATGAACAAACTATTATGCTAGGTTTCTCTGATGGAACAAAAGATGGTGGTTATTTGATGGCCAATTGGGGAATTTATAAAGCCAAAGAAACCCTAACGGCTATTTCAAGAAAATATGGGATAAAAGTTGTGTTTTTTGATGGTCGTGGCGGACCACCTGCTCGTGGTGGTGGAAAAACCAATAAATTTTACGCTTCACTTGGTCCAACAATTGAAAACCAGCAAATTCAATTAACCGTTCAAGGACAAACTATTAGTTCTAATTTTGGCACTTTAGATTCTTGTCGTTACAATTTAGAAAATTTATTAAGCGCTGGAGCAAGCAACCAAGTGTTTACCAAAACAGAAAACGAATTGACTTCCGATGAAAAAGAAGTCTTGCAAAACCTTTCAGAAATCAGCTATAAAAAATATGTTGATTTCAAGAATCATGAGATGTTTGTGCCTTATTTAGAGCGAATGAGTACTTTAAATTATTATGCCAAAACTAATATTGGAAGTCGTCCATCTAAGAGAAATCAATCCGATAAATTGAATTTTGCCGATTTGAGAGCGATTCCATTTGTAGGTTCTTGGAGTCAGTTGAAACAAAATGTTCCCGGTTTTTTTGGGGTTGGAACAGCTTTAAAAAACTATGAAGACAACAACGAATGGCAAAAAGTTTTGGATTTATACAACAATTCACTATTCTTTAAAACGTTGATTGAAAATAGTATGATGGCTTTGAGTAAATCGTTTTTTCCATTAACTGCTTACATGAAAAACGATAAAGAGTTTGGAGAATTTTGGCAATTGATTTACACAGAATTTTTAGAAACAAAAAGACTATTATTAAAACTTTCAGGCTACAAAGAACTAATGGAAAATTATCCTGACGGAAAAGCTTCTGTGGAACTTCGTGAGAAAATTGTTTTACCATTGTTGACCATTCAACAATACGCTTTATTAAAAATCAAAGAATTAAAAGAAGGCAAAAATCCTGATGAAAAGCAAATTGCTATTTATGAAAAAATAGTAACAAGGTCATTATTTGGGAATATTAATGCTAGTAGGAATTCAGCTTAAATTTGATTATATGAAACTAACTTTTTATATTCTATTTATAACTCTAATAATAAGTTGTAACACTGTGTCTGAAATTGATAATGCACTTTCATTAAAAGGAGATACAAATATAATTATTGCAATAAATGAAATTGTTTGGAAAAAATCAAACAATTTAGAGAATATAGATAATTTAACAAAACCAGAAAAAACTTTTTTGTACGTAGAAATTTTGGAGGCAGAAATTAATAATGGTGGTTTTGATCAGTTTTTTTATAATTCAAGTGGTGATTATGCTTATGAAGCGTTACAATCCCTTAATGAAGTTGGAGCAAAAAAAACTGCAAACTTAATAAGTGAAGCATATAAAATGTTTCCAAAGAATCCAATACCAAAACAAGTAGAAAGTAGGCAAATATTATTGGAAAAAGTAAGTAAAGAAACTTCTGAAAAATGGAATGAACTTGAAGATATGTTTTACAAACAAGATGAAAATATTCAAAAATTATTATTAGAATATGTAAGGAAAAACAAATTAGATTTTAAATAAATATAAGATTCTGAAACAAGTTCAGAATGACAAAAGATAACTTAAACAATCAAAAAACGGCGTAAATAATTTCTATAAACGCGAACCTTGTCAAGCTGAACTTGATTCAGCTTCTTAATTAATACCCCAATTTCTCTCTAACTCTTTTAATAACTCTATTAGCAACAACACTTGCTTTTGCAGCTCCATCTAACAATAATTTGTCAACTTCTTCTGTGTTGTTGATGTAGTAATTGTATTTTTCTCTAACAGTTGCAAATTTATCTACTATTAATTCAAACAAAGCTTGTTTGGCGTGTCCGTAACCGTAATTTCCACCCAAATAATTAGCTCTCATAGCTTCTGTTTGTTCTGGAGAAGCCAATAATTTGTATAATGTAAAAGCATTACAAGTATCAGGATTTTTTGGTTCTTCAAGTGGTGTACTATCGGTTTCGATACTCATGATTTGTTTGCGTAACGCTTTATCATCTAAAAATATGTTGATATAATTATTGGCAGATTTACTCATTTTTCCACCATTCGTACCAGGCACAATCATCGTATTTTCATCTATTTTAGCTTCTGGCAAAACAAAAGTTTCTCCCATTTGATGGTTAAAACGAGAAGCTACATCACGAGTGATTTCTAAATGTTGCAATTGATCTTTTCCAACAGGAACAATATTGGCATCATACAATAAAATATCAGCAGCCATAAGCATTGGATAAGTAAATAATCCAGCATTTACATCATCAAGCCTATCGGCTTTGTCTTTAAAAGAATGAGCTAATGTTAATCGTTGAAAAGGGAAAAAACAGCTCAAATACCAAGATAATTCCGTAGTTTGAGGCACATCAGATTGTCTGTAAAATGTAACTTTATTCACATCTAAACCACAAGCCAACCAAGCTGAGGCAGTACTATATGTGTTTTGACGAAGGGTTTCTCCGTTTTTTATTTGAGTAATAGAATGTAAATCAGCTATGAATAAAAAGGATTGGTCATCACTCTTATTAGTCATTTCAATTGCAGGAATAATTGCTCCTAATAAATTGCCTAGATGAGGTGTTCCTGTGCTTTGTACACCGGTTAATATTTTTGCCATTTGATTTATTTTTGATTCTAAGATTAATTAGAAGAGTGTAAAATTAAGACAGTTATTTAAATTAGCATAAAGAAATGGAAATTTTTAACGCAAAGTTTTATAAGCTTTTCGCAAAGAGTTAAAAGATTTTTTAAAGATTGTTTGCAATTCTTTTAATTCCATTTTTTAGTAATATTGAGTTGAAGTTTAAAAGCAATCCTAATTTATAGTTTCCTAGTTTTAGGTATGTTATTGTTTGGGTTCAAACATGATTCATTTTTTGTCATATTCTTACTTTTTCATTTTGCGAAAAACTTAAAAAACTTTGCGTTAAACAAATTTAAACTTTTTCGGTTTAGAATATGTATTTTTGGTTTTATTTAAAATTTATGAAGATTTTTAAAATATTATTTTGGGTGCTATGGCGTATTTGGTTTTATATATTGGTTCTGGTGCCAATTATACTACTATTTCCTTTTTTATTTCTATCCATTCTTAGCGAAAAAACATACCCTCAGTTTTTCTGGTTGGCACGTGTTTGGGCAAAAGTCATTTTGTTTGGCATGGGATTTTATTATAAAATTAATCAAGAACAAGCATTTGAAAAAGGTAAAAGTTATATGTTGGTTTCTAACCACACTTCTATGACAGATATTATGTTGATGTTAATAGTGGTGAAAGATAATCCATTTGTATTTGTAGGAAAAGCTGAATTAGCTAAAATTCCGATTTTTGGCTTTTTCTATAAGCGAACTTGTATTCTGGTGGACAGAAGCAATAGTAAAAGTCGCTTTAAGGTTTTTGAAAGAGCTCAACACAAAATAAATCAAGGACTAAGTGTTTGTATTTTTCCAGAAGGAGGTGTTCCAGAAGACGAATCTATTTTGCTAGATGAATTTAAAGACGGTGCTTTCAGATTAGCCATTGAACATCAAATTCCAATTGTTCCTATGACATTTGTGGATAATAAAAGGCGTTTTTCATTTACTTTTTTAAGTGGAAGTACAGGAAGAATGCGAGTTAATGTTCATTCATTTATTGAAACCAAGGGATTAAAATTAGAAGAGAAATCCAGTATAAAAGAACAAGTGAGAAATTTAATTTTAGAAGATTTACAAAAGTATTAAAATCAAAAAAGCACTCGTGGCTAGAGTGCTTTTTCAGTTTTACCTTTAAAAAAAAGAATAAAACAACTTAACTAAACAGAATTTTTTAACCAAAAAAATTAAAATTTATAAGACAATCCAGAATATAAACCTATAAAATAGGGTTTGAAATTTCCAGCATTATCAGTGTATGTATTGAGTTGATATTTAAACATAGGATTAAAATTAACTTCTAATGATTTTAAAAATGAATATTTTAAACCTATTCCAACATTGCTACTAAAATGTACTCTATTCAAATTATTTGCCTGACCAATTTCCATCTCTAAACCATTTGACAAAAGCGAAATTGAATTTTGATTTAAGAAAAGAGAACTCATTCCTCCAATAAATTCAAGACCAAATTTTTTATCTATCAGTTTATAACTCAACTCAACTGGAATTTCATAATAACTAGTAATTTGATTTAATCTTCCAGTGTTATTTTGCACAAAATTTTCAACATCTGACGACAGTGTACTCATGGTTGTTTGATCAACAAAAACAACAGTTTGACCATTAGTATTTCGACTCAGCATTGAACCATCATTGGTTACTCCTTTCATCGTAGTTGTGTAAGACACATCGTTTGTGTTGTATTCTAATGAGAGCGCATTTACACCTGTTCTTAAACTTAATTTTTTAGAAATAGCATAATTTATTCCAACACCATAGCTTAAAGTGGAAGCATAAGATTTACTGTTTTCAGCAAATTGCGTATTTATGGGAGAACCATTTGTAGCAGAATTGAAATAAACGGGAGCAGCATTTGTGCTAACTCCCCATTTACTTTCTTTTTCTTTTTCCTCGACATTTTTTCCCACCTCTTTTTCTTTAAGCAATTGCTCTAGCGCTTTAACTTCATCTGAAATTTGAGCCACAATAGAACTGTCTTGCGTTATGTTACTTTCAAATTTTTCATTGATAATAACAGAACGGTTTGAATTGTTTTTTATCTGATTTAAAGGAGTATTAAGATCAGATTTATTGTTATTTGTTACTAAAGAAGAATTATTAAACGGGTCTTCTTTAATAGATTTGTTTGATTCATTAGTATTTGAAAGAACGTCTTTTGAAACTATATTTTTTTCAAAAATTGATTTATTATTGTTTGATTTGTTTTTGTCTTTTTTTGAAGCATTGTCTGAAATAACAATGTTATTTTTATTAAAAGGATTTAATCCATTTTTAGTATTGTTTTTTTCAGATAAACTCTCTACTGAATTAACTTTAACATTTAAATTATCATTTTTTTCTAGACTTTCTAGACTTTCATTATTTGTAACGGTACTATTGTTAGGTACAATTAAAACATCTTCAACTTTAGTTGTTCCAGAACTACCATTTTCAGCATCTTTATTGGATTCAATAGTGTTTTTATTTTCTTTTGAATCAATCTTTGTATTTTCATTAAGATACATAAAAGTATAAAAGCCTACTAAAAGTGAAGCAGCAATGCCAACAGGTTTAAACCAAAAAGGAATTACTCTTCGTTTCTTTTTCTTATTGTTAAGTTTAGCTTCAATATTTTCCCATGCCATTTCTGGTGGTGCAACTTCAAAGTCTTTAAACTTTTCCTGAAATAAACGATCTATATTTTTAAGTTCTTTCATTTAACCTTAGGAATTGATAAATTATTATTCAATTCTATTTTTTCTCTTAAAATTCCTTTTGCTCTAGCTAAATTGGATTTTGATGTACCAATATTGATTTCGAGCATTTCAGCTATTTCCTTGTGTGAATATCCATCTAAAACATACAAGTTAAAAACCAATCTATATCTGTCTGGTAGTTCTTGAATAATTTTTGTCAAAAACTCTAGTGAGATAGTATCCTCTTCTATTTCAACTTCAACTTCCTCAGGATAATTTTCGGAAACAATTTCAAATAAATTTTGTTTTCTATATTGTTGAAGGATGTAATTTATGATTACTCGCTTGGCCCATCCTTCAAAAGACCCTTTAAAATTAAATTGACTTATTTTATCAAAAATCAACAAAAACCCATCTTGCAAATTATCTTGCGCTTCTTCATAACTTTTCGAATACTTAAGACAAACGGCAAATAATTTTGGAGCTAAAAGCCTATATATTTGCTCTTGAGACTTAGTATTTCCTTCTTTACAGCCATCTATGAGTTTTTCAATAACCAATTATTTTATTTTTAATCCTCTACAGGTACTTCAATTTCTAAAAACAAATCTTCTCCATTCTCATCTTTTCCTTGCCAAAATTTAAAGATATAACTTCCATTATTGGTAACATAAAAATTGAGGCTAGCTTCTTCAATTTCATTATCCAATGTTGTACAATCATTTCTTTGAGTTACAATACTATTTACGGCTATTGTTCTAACATTTAAATTTTTGTCATAATAAAAAGCATTAAATAAATGACATGATGTTGGTCTTTTATAAGTAACCCTAATTTCATGTGTTTGTCCTAAAATCAAAGTATCAGGTAACTCAACGGATTCGATGGCTAAAAACTCAAAATTATACTTAATCTCATCACCTTCAGGATTACATGACATCAATAGCATGATGAATAACAAGGAAGTAATTAATTTTAATCTTTTCATAATAAATTACTTTTTTTAATAGATTCAAATTAGTTCAATTGGTTGCGTTAAAAATAAAAAAAAACCCGATTTTTTTCGGGCTTTAATTATTTATGCGATATTTTCTGCTAAATAGTCTTTTATTTTTTGTTCCAATTCATCCATTAATTCTGGATTGTCTTTTATTAAAAGTTTAACAGCATCTCTTCCTTGTCCTAGTTTTGTTTCACCATAACTAAACCACGAACCACTTTTTTTAACAATTTCATATTCAACAGCTAAATCTAAAATTTCTCCAACTTTAGAGATTCCTTCCCCATACATAATGTCAAATTCGGCTGTTCTAAAAGGTGGTGCAACTTTATTTTTTACCACTTTAACTTTCGTTCTATTTCCAATTACGTTTTCTCCATCTTTAATTTGAGTTGAACGTCTAATGTCAATTCGAACAGAAGCATAAAATTTAAGAGCATTTCCACCGGTTGTTGTTTCTGGACTTCCAAACATTACACCAATCTTATCTCTCAACTGGTTAATGAAGAATACCGTACAGTTCGTTTTATGGATTGTTCCTGTCAATTTTCTCAATGCTTGTGACATTAAACGAGCATGCAATCCCATTTTAGAATCACCCATATCACCTTCAATTTCACTCTTTGGAGTCAAAGCAGCAACAGAATCTATAACTACAATATCAATAGCTCCAGAACGGATTAAGTTTTCTGCAATTTCAAGCGCTTGCTCTCCATTATCTGGTTGAGAAATAATTAAATTATCGATGTCAACACCTAATTTTTCAGCATAAAATCTATCAAAGGCATGTTCCGCATCAATAAATGCCGCAATACCTCCAGCTTTTTGTGCCTCAGCTATTGCGTGAAGTGTTAGCGTGGTTTTACCAGAAGATTCAGGACCATATATTTCAATAACTCTTCCTCTTGGGTAACCATTAACGCCTAAAGCGATATCAATTCCTAAAGAGCCTGATGGAATAGCTTCTACTTCTTCAACAGCAGAATCGCCTAATTTCATTACTGTTCCCTTTCCGTAGGTTTTATCTAACTTGTCTAGTGTAAGCTGTAACGCTTTTAATTTGGCTTCTTTATCTGAACTCATAATTGCATATATTTTTCGTAAAAATACTTCTTTTTTTAATTGTTCCAAAAAATGTTAATATGTTTTATTTTAGAATTAAAAATTTGATTTTTAAACCAAATTTCTACCTTTGCATCCAAATCCTTCCATTTAGGATTTGAAAAATAATTCTGTAATTTAAAGTTTATAGCATGCAACTGTATAACACCTTAAGCGCAGAAGAAAGAGCTCAACTAATCGATGAAGCAGGTAAGCAACGTCTTACACTTTCTTTTTATGCGTATGCCAAAATTGAAGACCCAAAAAAATTTAGAGATGATTTATTCGTAGCTTGGAATGCATTGGAAGCACTAGGCCGAATTTACGTAGCCCAAGAAGGAATTAATGCTCAAATGAGTGTTCCTGCCGAAAATTTTGAGGCTTTTCGTGAAACATTAGAAGCCTATGATTTTATGAAAGGCATCCGATTAAATGAAGCCGTTGAGCAAGATGATCATTCTTTCTTAAAATTAACCATTAAAGTACGTCACAAAATTGTTGCTGATGGATTAAACGATGCAACTTTTGATGTAACCAACAAAGGCGTGCATTTGAGAGCGAAAGAATTTAATGCAATTTTAGAAGATCCAAATACTATTGTAGTTGATTTTAGAAACCATTACGAAAGTGAAGTAGGTCATTTTAAAGGAGCCATCACACCAGATGTTGAAACATTTAGAGAAAGTTTACCCATCATAAACGAACAATTAAAAGAATTCAAGGAAACTAAAAACCTAGTCATGTATTGCACTGGTGGAATTCGTTGTGAAAAAGCAAGTGCTTACTACAAACATCAAGGTTTTAAAAACGTATTTCAATTAGAAGGAGGAATTATTCAATATGCCAAACAAATCAAAGAAGAAAATTTAGAAAGCAAATTCATTGGCAAAAATTTCGTTTTTGATAACCGTTTAGGAGAAAGAATTACAGAAGATATCGTGTCGCAATGTCACCAATGTGGAAAACCATGTGATAATCATACCAATTGTTATAACGATGGTTGTCATTTGTTATTTATTCAATGTGATGAATGTAAAGAGACCATGGAAAATTGTTGTTCTGCGGAATGTCAAGAAATAACGCACCTTCCTTTAGCCGAACAAGTAAAATTAAGAAGTGGAAAACAAGTTGGAAACAAAGTATTCAGAAAAGGGAAATCAGAAAAATTAAAATTCAAACATTCAGGAGAATTAAGCGATACACCATTAGCCGTTGTTAGTAAAACAAAAGATATTCGTCAAAAAATAAAAACAAAGAAAGTTTTAATTGGTAAAACCGAACATTATTATGTCAAAGCAAGTGTTGGTCTTTTTACCGTTGAAAATCACGAAATTAAAACAGGAGATAAAATCTTAATTTCTGGACCAACAACAGGCAACGAGGAATTTATTTTAGAAAAAATGTTTGTAAACGGAAAAGAAGCTAACGAAGCAAAAACTGGAGACAAAATTACTTTTCAAGTTCCTTTTAGAGTTAGACTTTCCGATAAATTATTTAAAATCATAAAGTAAAAACCACTATTTTCCCAAGAAGATTTTTAATAATATACTTTATAAAACCTATTTACGTTTAAATGTAAGTAGGTTTTATTTTTTGTGTAAATAGTTAGCGTTTTACTATATGTAAAATTATAGTATCTTTACACTCAAAATACACTTTTGACAAGTAGTTCTTTAACAAGAACAATCAATATATATTCAAAATTATGGCATGTACAAACTGTTCTACGGGTGCAAAAGACGGCACACCAAAGGGATGTAAAAATAATGGGACTTGCGGCACCGATAGCTGCAACAAATTAACAGTTTTTGATTGGTTATCTAATATGGCTTTGCCTGGTGGACAAGAACCTTTCAATGCCGTTGAGATACGTTTTAAAAACGGTAGAAAAGAATTTTTTAGAAATACTGAGAAATTAACACTTTCAATTGGCGATGTTGTGGCTACAGAAGCCTCACCAGGTCATGACATTGGAATAGTTTCACTTACAGGAGAACTCGTTAAGGTTCAAATGAAGAAAAAAGGAGAAAATCCCGAAGCAGAATTAGCTAAAATATACAGAAAAGCCACTCAAAAAGATATTGACATTTGGTCTGATTGTCGTGAAAAAGAGGAAAAAATAAAAGTAAAAGCTAGAGAAATTGCCATAAGTTTAAAATTAGAAATGAAAATTTCTGACATTGAATTTCAAGGCGATGGTTCAAAAGCCACTTTTTATTACACCGCAAATGACAGAGTAGACTTTAGACAACTAATCAAAGATTTTGCTCGCGAGTTTAGCATTAGAATTGAAATGAAACAAGTAGGTTTCCGTCAAGAAGCTTCAAGACTTGGTGGAATTGGTTCATGTGGTAGAGAATTGTGTTGCTCAACATGGTTAACAGATTTTAGAAGTGTAAATACTTCCGCAGCTCGATACCAACAACTTTCATTAAACCCTCAAAAATTAGCAGGACAATGTGGAAAATTAAAATGTTGTTTGAATTATGAGTTAGATACTTATTTAGACGCACTAAAGCATATTCCAGACATGGAAACTAAATTGTACACAGAAAAAGGAGATGCATTTTGTCAAAAAATAGATATTTTTAAAGAACTAATGTGGTTTTCTTATGCTAATAATTCAGCACATTGGCATGTATTACCAGTAGCACAAGTTCAAGAAATTTTAAGTATAAACAAGAAAAAAGAACGTGTTGCTTCACTTGAAGATTTTGTTGTAGAAACCGTACCACAAATTGAAAAAACATATCAAAATGTTGTAGGCCAAGACAGTTTAACACGATTTGACCAACCTGTTAAAAAGAACAAAAACAACAATAAAAGAAAGAAAAATTTTAAAAAGAAACCAAATGAACCTAAAGGCAAATAGTATTTTGTTTCTATTTTTTATCGTACTTTTTATTTCTTGTGACGATAAAAGATTTTATGATGAATATGTAAATTTGGAAAGCAAATGGACCAAAAACGATAAAGTGGAGTTTTCATTTGAACAAAAAGACACCACAAATTTATACAACATGTTTGTTACAGTTAGAAATAACAACGATTATCCCTTTAATAATTTGTTTCTAATTGTTAAGTTTAGTCAGCCAGATAATGTTGTTAAAATAGACACCTTAGAATATTTAATGGCAAACCCAGACGGAACTTTACTAGGAGAAGGCATCACTGACACAAAACACAGCAAACTTTGGTACAAAGAGAATTTTAAATTTTCAAAATCAGGTAAATATGCAGTTTCCATTTCACAAGCAAATCGCGAAACAGGAAAAACACAAGGTGTTGAAGAACTAGAAGGAATAACAGAAGTTGGTTTTAGAATTGAAAAAAAATAATATAGAATATGGCAACTGCAAACAAAAACAATAAAGAGAATTTCTCAGATTATATTAGAAAATTTTGGATTCTTTTTACTTATGGATTAATTGCCGTAGTAGCTTTTTTCTTTTTAGCTTCATGGGGCTTTTTTGGTGAAATGCCAAGTTTTGATGAACTAGAAAATCCAAATTCAAACATTGCATCAGAAATAATTTCATCTGACGGAAAAACCATTGGTAAATTTGCCATTCAAAATAGAATTCCTGTAAAATTTAAAGACCTTCCCAAAGATTTAGTAAATGCATTAGTTTCAACAGAAGATGAACGTTTTTACGAACATTCTGGGATTGACCCAAAAGGAACAATGAGAGCTGTTCTTAAACTAGGAAGTAAAGGAGGAGCAAGTACAATTACACAACAATTAGCAAAAAATCTATTTCATGGAAGCGACGGTTCAAAAAACATAGTTGTTCGAATTGTTCAAAAAATTAAAGAATGGATTATTGCGGTTCGTTTAGAAAGACAATATACCAAACAAGAGATTATTGCCATGTACTTAAATCAAGTGGATTTTGTAAACAATGCAATCGGAATTTCTTCAGCTTCAAAAATATATTTCAATAAAAAACCCAAAGATTTAGCAACAGAAGAAAGTGCTGTTTTAGTTGGAATGTTAACAAACCCTTCCCGATTTAATCCAAATAGATTTAAAGAAGGTGCCACAGAAAGAAGAAATATTGTTTTAGGTCAAATGGTTAGAAATAATCATCTTACCGAAGCTAAATTCAATGAGTTAAAAGCAAAACCTATAAAATTAGATTTCAAATTAGAAAACCATAATGATGGAATTGCTACCTATTTTAGAGAATATCTTCGCGATTATTTAAAAAAATGGACCAAAGAAAATCCTAAACCAGATGGTTCAACATACGATATTCACAAGGATGGTTTAAAAATATATACAACTATTGATTCCAAAATGCAAAAATATGCCGAAGAAGCAGTTGCAGAACACTTAAAAAACTTACAAGTTAAATTCTTTGAAGAAGCAAAAGGCAAAAAAAATGCTCCTTTCGTAAATTTAACCGATGAAGAAACCAAAGGAATTATCAATAGAGCCATGAAAAATTCCGAACGATGGAGAATTATGAAGGGCGATGAAAAATCAGATGAAGAAATTATAAAGTCTTTTGATGTAAAAACAAAAATGAAAATTTTTACATGGAACGGTGAGAGAGATACAATCATGACACCTAAAGACTCCATCATTTATTACAAACATTTTCTTCAAACTGGATTTTTAGCTATGGAACCACAAACAGGTTATGTTAAGGCATGGGTTGGGGGAATAGATCAAAAATACTTTCAATACGATCACGTGGGGCAAGGAGCTAGACAAGTTGGTTCAACATTCAAACCATTCGTTTATGCAACAGCCATAGATCAACTAGGAATGTCACCTTGCGATTCTATTATAGATTCACCATTCACTATGCCTAAAGGAAAATGGGGCATTACAGCAGCTTGGTCTCCAAGAAATTCAGATGGAAAATTCAGAGGACTTATCAACTTAAAGACAGCTTTGGCAAACTCAGTAAATACAGTTTCAGCAAAATTGATGGACAGAGTTGGACCAGAAGCAGTTGTTGATATGGTTCATAGATTAGGAGTTTCTTCAGAAATTCCAGCAAGACCAGCAATTGCATTAGGAGCTGTGGAAATTACAGTAGAAGAAATGGTAGCAGCTTTGAGCACTTTTGCCAACGAAGGTCAATATGTAAAACCACAAATTATAACCAGAATTGAAGATAAAAACGGCGTTGTTATTTTTGAAAGTATGCCAGAAACTAAAGACGTTGTTAACAAAGAAGTAGCTTATGCAGTGCTTAAGTTGATGACAGGTGTAACAGAAGGAGGAACAGGACAACGTATTAGAAGAGGAGGAGCTGGTTTTATGTCATACAATTATAGCCTTCAAAATGAAATAGCTGGTAAAACAGGAACTTCACAAAACAATTCTGATGGTTGGTTTATGGGTATGGTGCCTAATTTGGCAGCAGGTGTTTGGGTAGGAAATGAAGATAGGTCTGCCCACTTCAGAAGAACTTATTATGGACAAGGAGCAACAATGGCATTGCCAATTTGGGGAATTTTTATGGATAAATGCTATAAAGATAAATCATTAAATATATCTCAAGAAAGATTTCCAAAACCAGAGAACATGTCTATTAAAGTAGATTGTTGGAGGCCAAAACCAGAGATTGATACAACAGAAACAGCTGTTCCAAATATTGAAGAATTAGAATTTTAAAATTACAAAACACCTTTGAAAACGCACTAAAAAATTGCATTTAAAGGTGTTTTTTTATAGTATTAAGCAAATTTTATACAAAGCTATGATAAATAGAAAAGTAAATAACGTACAAGAAGCATTACAAGGCATAAAGGACAACATGACCATAATGTTAGGAGGTTTTGGTCTATGTGGAATTCCAGAAAACAGTATTGCTGAATTGGTAAAAATGAATGTTTCTGGATTAACTTGTATTTCTAATAACGCAGGAGTTGATGATTTCGGATTAGGATTATTATTGCAAAAAAAACAAATCAAAAAAATGATTTCTTCCTATGTAGGAGAAAATGCAGAATTTGAACGTCAAATGCTTTCAGGAGAATTAGATGTTGAATTAACACCACAAGGAACATTAGCAGAAAAATGTAGAGCAGCACAAGCAGGAATTCCAGCCTTTTTTACACCAGCAGGTTTTGGAACTGAAGTAGCTGAAGGTAAAGAAACCAGAGAATTCAACGGAAAAATGCATGTGATGGAATTAGCTTATAAAGCAGATTTTGCCATAGTAAAAGCTTGGAAAGGAGATGAAGCAGGAAATTTAATTTTTAAAGGAACAGCCAGAAACTTCAATGCGGTTATGGCAGGTGCAGCAAAAATAACTATAGCTGAGGTTGAAGAATTAGTACCAGCAGGAACATTAGATCCTAATCAAATACATATTCCAGGAATTATGGTAAATCGTATTTTCCAAGGTGAAAAATTTGAAAAAAGAATTGAACAACGAACTGTAAGACAAAAGTAACATGGCATTAGATAAAAATCAAATAGCAATGCGAATTGCAAAAGAAGTAAAAGATGGTTACTACGTAAACCTTGGAATTGGTATTCCAACTTTAGTAGCCAATTTTGTAAGAGATGACATTTCAGTCGAATTTCAGTCTGAGAATGGTGTTTTAGGCATGGGACCATTTCCCTTTGAAGGCGAAGAAGATGCAGATATTATCAATGCAGGAAAACAAACCATCACCACTTTACCAGGAGCAAGTTTCTTTGATTCTGCTTTTAGTTTTGGAATGATTCGTTCTCAAAAAGTAGATTTAACTATTTTAGGAGCTATGGAAGTTTCAGAAAATGGTGATATTGCCAACTGGAAAATCCCAGGAAAAATGGTTAAAGGAATGGGTGGTGCAATGGATTTAGTAGCTTCAGCAGAAAATATCATTGTGGCGATGATGCACGTAAATAAAGCTGGAGAATCCAAACTTTTAAAACAATGTTCTCTTCCATTAACAGGTGTTGGTTGCGTAAAGAAAATCGTAACGGAATTAGCTGTAATTGAAGTAACACCAAAAGGCTTCAAACTGTTAGAAAGAGCACCAGGAGTTTCTGTAGATGACATAAAAAATGCTACAGAAGGCACTTTAATAATTGAAGGAGATATTCCTGAAATGATTTTAAATTAAATAAAAAATGCTTTCTTTGGGAAGCATTTTTATTTAACCGTTTTTCCACTATTCAAATACTCTAACAAAACCTCATTAGCATTTCCAAATGTAGGATGTTGTTCGGATAAATTTACGATTCTTTTTTTATTCAATTTATAAGTCAAATCAAATTCAGTAGTAAATAAAATTACTGATAAAAACGGATTATTTATGAATGGAAGTAGTCTGTCAAAAGCCTTATCAATGCTATGAATTTCAAATAATTCTTCTTGTTGAAACCTAAATTTTAATTCTAATTTCAATTGATTTTCATCCAATATAGGTCGAATGTAAATATTTTTAAGTTCAGTATTTCCAATGGTTTTGGCAAAGGTTAATTTCGCAAAAGAGCCATCAGATAAACTGGTTTTAAATTTTGAATAAAAATCTTTGAAAGAATCGGTAAACATAGTTATTATTTTATAAAAACTTAAAAGAATATTATTTTTTTCCTCGTCCTAATCTTCTAGTAGAAAGCTTAACCCAAATATTATGAGCTATTTCTATTTCCTTATCAGTTAAGCCGAAATTTTGTTTCAAGATAATTTCATTTGTAATTTTTAATATATCTTCTATTTTAGTTTTATTTCTAATTTTTTTATCAATTAGCAATAATAATTCTTCGTTTTTAATTGTATATGGTAACAATACACTTTCAGTTTCATTTGGCATCATTTCTAAAACACCACCGCCATGACTTCTACCACTAACTTCCGTAAAGGCTAATGAAAGTGAATTATAATAACTCGCAGTAAAAGCATTCAAATTAGTATCAGGTTTTATAAAAACACGATGCATTGTATCAGTTGTATATGCTTTTGCTTTGTTAATAATTAGTCTTGGATACAAATTATTTCTTCTTATAAAAAGTGCATCTGAAATTTTTAATGAAGGAACAACAAACCAATCTTCTCTTATACTTGTTTTATAGCCTTTATTAATTCCAGCTTTTTCTCCTTGTGCAATATAGTTTATTGCTCCATTTCTTGGGTTTAGATTTTCTCTTTTAGGAAAAACTAACAAATGAGATTTAGCTTTAGAAAGTTTATTTTTTTTCCAATCATCATCATTGAAAATAACACTATTTACTTGTACACTTCTACCAACCATAGGTTTGGCATAATGTTCCAAATTAAAAGCTTCAACAGTAGTAATAGGTACAGTAAAAAAATCGTTTGAACCAGTTGTAATACCAACTTCTACTTTAGAAAAATCTCCAATTGTTGGAATATTCCTTTTTTTAGCTATTGTTTCTAAAAAATCAATTTCTTCTTGTTCTAAAAAATAAAAAGTCCATTTGTTAGATTTAAAATCTATTGTTTTTTTTGGACTTTTCAACCTTGTATAATCTAAATTTTCTAATTCACTTGCATCTTTTAATTCTATATGTTCAATATTATGTTTGTTGGAACTATCTTTTTCACATAACAATAAAACTACTTCTTGTTGAATATTTGGAAAAACTAATTTTTCGAAAGAAATAATATTTATTTTGTTATAAAATTGTGCTAGAAAAGTTCTTAATTGTTTTGCATAAGAAACTTGTAGAATTTCAGCGGGTAAAACAAAGCCAATTTTTCCATTTTCTTTTAATAATTGAGAAGAGCCTATAACAAAAGAAACCCAAGCATTTGTTAATTTCGAATATTTTAAATGTGATTTGTTAAAAATATTTTCGGCTTCTATTTGTTGTTCTCTATCAAAAAACTGATAACGTATATAAGGCGGATTTCCAATAATTAAATCGAATTTTTGTAACGTATTATTACAATACGAATGAAAATCATCATTAATAACAGTAATGTTTTTTAAATCTATTTTTGATGATTTTTCAGCTTCAATTTCATCAAATTCAATAGCTGTTAATGAATTATATTTAAGGTTACTGTTTTTTAATTCTTCTAAAAAAACACCATCACCACAACTTGGTTCTAAAATATCAAAATTAGAGCTTCCATTAACTCCCCACTTTAATATAAACTTAGCAATAGGTCTTGGGGTGTAAAAACCACCTCTCAATTTTTCTGCTGATGCTTCGGTAATCAATTTCATGGTTTTTGACTTTTATGAGTTATTAAATATTGAACTTTTTCTTCGGCAACTTTCAAAACTTCTTCGGGATAATTTTCACTATAAACTTTATTTACAATATTATCACTTAAAAATTCGATTAAAAGTTCTTTTTCCTTAACATCAAAGAATTTTGCAAAATTTTCAATTAGCGTTTTATTTGGCTTACGATTGTTTTTTTCAATCTTTCCAAGCATTGATGTATCTATTTCCATTGCTTCTGCAACTTCACGTAGCGTAAGTTTTTTTTCTTCACGCAGTTTTTTTATTGTATCTCCGAAAGTTTTTTCTGTTTTCATTTTTGGACAACTTCAGTCCAAATATAGTAAAGATTTCTAAATAAAAAAATTATTCAATAATTAGCGTGAATAAATTTGAGTTGTTTTCACTTGAATATAAAGAAGCATTACACCCTATTAATTCTTCTTTTGCGATTATTGGTTTTGCTTCTCCCCAAATTAAAGAGGTCATAGAGTTATTTTGAAGATAAGTTTTTGATTTTGTATTTGTATTATGCTTTAATGTCAAGATAAAAACACCATAATCAATATCATTTACTATAATTTTAAATTGTGCTTTTGCTCGCTCATAATGAGTTGATTTTGAATTTTTGTTTAATTCCCAAATTAAATCTCTAAAAATTATATCTCTAAAAAAATGCCTTTGGTCAATACCGATATTTAAACCTTTTTTGAAGTGCATTGATCCCGTTGGATTTGTCTTAGTCCCTTTAGGTATATTTAAATCTCTTTCTGTTAACTTTCCACTTTGCCAAAGCAATTTTGACTTTTTGATATCAAATTTTGTTAACTTAATAGCTGGTTTTTTGGTATCTGCTTTCTTAAAAAATTCTTTTGGAATTTTTGCCATTGTTCGTTTCGGAAAAATTTTCGAAATAAAATCATCCTTAACTTCTGAACTTAATTTTTTTGATTTTGCCAAGTTTTCTTTTTGCTCAGCTTCTGTTGGAACAATACCTGACTTTACAAGATCATTAATAAGTTCTTTTGTTATAATATTTAAATTAGAATCAGTTTTTTCAAAAATTCCATTAAAATATTCTTTAAGCTGTTCAATAACTTTTTTATCTTTATCTATATTGTTGTCAATTGTTACTTGTATAGATGTTTCAATATTTGTAAATAATCCTCTTCCAGTTAGGTTTGAAGAACCAATTATCAAGATTGAATTTTTATCTCCTTCAAACAAGTAAATTTTTGGGTGAAATATAGAATTATTATTTCCAAAAAAAACGTAAGATTTAGTGTTCTTGATATTTAATAATTCTTCCAATGCTTCTTTTGAAGTTACTTTTTCATTAACTCCAACAACAACTAGATTCTTTTTTAAATGAGTTGCTTTCGAAATTAAGTTTGAAACTCCATTTATACCACTTAAAGTAGCAAATGCTGAAATTGCAGTAAATGAATTAAAATTTTTGTTAGAAAAATTATCTATTAAAACATTTCCAACTGATTTTTTCGATATTGGTTCAAAACCTTGACCTAAAATTTCTATTTCCATATATTGACTTTTAAAAAAACCAACTAGCCACAAAGATAGCAGTTATCACACAGATTAAATCTACTAAAAGCATAGTACCAAGTGTATATCTTGTATTTTTCATATTGATACTACCAAAATAAACGGCAATTACATAAAAAGTAGTTTCTGCACTACATTGAAAAATGCTGCTCAATCTTCCTGTTAAAGAATCTGGTCCATAAGTTTTCATCGCATCAATCATAAATCCTCTAGAACCTCCAGAACTAAAAGGGCGAAGTAAGGCAACGGGTAACGAATCTGTAATTTCTTTGCTTACACCAATATTGGAAGCGATAAATGAAATTCCGCTCGAAATAAGGTCAAATAAACCACTGTTTCTAAACATAGAAATAGCTACTAACATTGCTAAAACATAAGGAAAAATCGTAACTCCTGTTTTCAGACCATTATTGGCTCCAACTACAAATGAATCGAAAATAGTTGTTTTTAAAGCCGTAAATTTCTTTTCGTTTATGAATGAAAAAATCAGAGTAAAAGCAATAATTACAACCAACATTAATCCAGAAAGATTAGAAGTAAAGAAGTTTTTTTCTACTAAATTTAATCCGTTGATGTAAAAAAGAAGTCCCACAATTGCTCCTATTAAACTCATAAGGGCGATTACCAATGATGCACTTTTAAAGTTGATTTTTTGGCGAATTCCCACAATAATGAATGCAGCAATTGTTCCAATGAAAGAAGTAATAATACAAGGTAACATCACATCTGCAGGATTAGCAGCGTTTTCGGCAGCACGATAACCAATAATTGAAGTAGGAATCAAGGTTAAACCAGCAGCATGCAAACACATAAACATGATTTGAGCATCACTAGCTTTGTCTTTATCAGGATTTATTTCTTGTAAACTTTGCATGGCTTTTAATCCAAAAGGTGTTGCCGCAGAATCTAATCCTAAAAAATTAGCTGCAAAATTTAAAGTCATATAAGAAATAGACTCATGATTTTTAGGGACAGAAGGGAATATTTTGGAAAAAACAGGACTTAATTTTTTAGCCAATCTTTCTGAAGCTCCAGAATCAATAAGCAATTGCATCAGTCCACAAAAGAACGCTAAATAAGCAATTAAAGGAATGATTAAATCTACTAAACTACTTTTTGCTGTAGCCAATAAACCATCTGATTTTTGGACACCACTATATATTTTTACAGTTTGATTATTGTAAACATAAGTTGTATCAGGTTTTACTCTTATCGTTTTTTGAACAGCTGCTAAATCTGGATTAGTCTTGAAAGTTTTTAAAACATAAGTACTATCTTTAGATTTTAAGATGCTATCTTTTACTGAAACAGGAATTTCATTTAGAAATTTTTCTGAAATTAAAACAGGATCATCTTTTTTTCCATTTAAAAGGTAATCAATAGTATAAGTGTTTCCAGAAAATAGACTAACTACAACAAAAAGAATGGACGAAATAAAAATTGCTAACCAAAACCTGCTCAATACCATAATTTGAATTTTTGTAAAAGTAATAAATCAATTGTAATTTCAAGAACAATGTCAATGTCAATTCATAGTAATTAACTTATGTCTTTTGCCTAATCCCTAATAACTTACTTTAAACATGTAAAATCTCATCATCAACCAACAAATCTTCTCTTCTCATTTTTAGAAAAACTTGAGCCACAGCAATTACATCTTTTTCGCAATAGGTTACAATTCTGTCAATATCATTCTCTATGTAAAAAACTCTTGCCACTTCACTACCATCAATGTCATCTTTTGGCGATTGAATGCCTAAAATTTTAGTTAGAAGTTTTAAAGAAGTAAAATGTTTATAATCACCGAACTTCCATAATTCTAATGTATCTAAATGAGGAACTTCCCAAGGTTTTTTGCCAAATAAATTGATTTTTGTAGGTAAAGCTAAATCATTAATTATCATTCTACGAGCAATAAACGGAATATCAAATTCTTTGATGTTATGACCACACAACAAATGCGCTGATAAATTGTAGTTTTCATTCAATAAGTTAGAAAAATCTTTTAAAATTTGTTTTTCTTCTCCAAAAAATGAAGTTACTCTAAAGTTTCTTATGTCATTTTTGTTATTAAAAAAGCCAACAGAAATACAAATGATTTTACCAAATTCAGCCCAAATTCCAGCTCGTTCATAAAAATCTTCTGCGGTAACTTCATCTCTTCTTTGGTATTGCGTTTTTTGTTCCCAAAGTTTTTTGGTTTCTTCATCCATTCCCAAATAACTAGTTTCTTGAGGAACAGTTTCTATATCTAAAAATAGAATATTGTTGAGGTTTACTTTTTCTATCATGGTATTAATGGTTTATGGTTGATAGTTTATAGTTCTTGGTTAAACTACATAATTTATTCTATTATCTATATTCTATTTTCTTTTTTCCAACATATTATAAGCTTCTTCAACATAAGTGTACAAATCATTACTATGCGGATCTGTATCCGTTTGAAGACCTTTTAAATGACCTAAACGCACAATAATCAAATCGTCTTCTGGAATTACAATTACAAATTGACCTAAATGTCCTCTCATATAAAATAATTCTTTTCCTTCTATGTTATGCATCCACCAACCATAACCATATTGTGGACTATTTTTAAAGCGTGGTGTAATACATTTTTTCACAAAAGTTGAATCCAAAATTTGTTGACCATTCCACTTTCCGTTTTGTTTGTAGAGTTTTCCAAAACGTGCAAAATCTCTTGCATTACTTGCAATACAACAATAGGCTTTTTCAATGCCATCAGGTTCATGGTCTAGTTGCCACAAAGCCTCATTTTCAGCACCCATAGGTTGCCAAAAATTTTTAGAAACATAATCGGATACATATTCACCAGTTGCTTTTTCAATACACATGGCTAGCAATTGAGTTGCACCACTCAAATAACTAAACGATTGACCAGGTTTGTCTTTCACATCTAAGCCTAAGATGACTTTTTTTAAATCATCATCAAAATAAGCTCTTGTTACTATTGAAAATGGGCTATAATATTTTTCGTCCCAACTTAAACCTGAAGCCATTGATGATAAATCGCCTACTGTGACTTCTTTGGCAAATTTGCCTTTTAATTCAGGGAAAAAATCAGTTACCTTTTGGTCTAAGCTTTTAATTTTTCCTTGCATTATAGCTTTTCCTAAAGCAGCAGTTATCACACTTTTTGCCATAGAAAACGAATTGGTTTTGGAATTTTTATTGAATCCATCGAAATAGCTTTCATGCCAAATACTATCATTTTTAATGATTAAGTAAGCAATAGTTTGAAGTTCTTTGTGAGTTTTTGCTAAAGTTGGAGTTGCTTCAACCGAATTGTAGTCTTTTGCAATATTCCATGGTTGTGCTGCTCCTTTTTTTATTTCTCTATTGGGAAAATGGGTGTAATCTTCTAAAAAAGCTGTGGTATATCCTCTGAAATAAATGGTTCTAACGGCTCTGAGTAAATAATCTACATCAAAGATGTACATTAAAAAAATGATGCTTACTAAAACTATAGTAAACCATTTGAAGAATTTTTTGAAAAATCTCATGATAAATAAGTTTATAACGAATTTAATGATTTTTCTGAAATAAAATAAGTTTACCCTTAAAGTTTAAAATTTTGAAATCAATAATCTAAAATAAAGATTGTTGTTTAACTGGATTTTCGTGTTCTAACAACCATTTTTTTCGCCATAAACCACCTGCATAACCCGTTAATGAACCGTCAGAACCAATAACTCTGTGACAAGGAGTGACTATCCAAAGGGGATTTTTTCCATTTGCGTTTGCAACAGCTCTAATGGCTTTTACATCACCTAGTTTTATAGAAAGTTCATGATAAGACATTGTTTTTCCAAAAGGAATTTTGTTTAATTCATCCCAAACTTTTAGTTGAAAGGCAGTTCCTGTAGGATTTAATTTAAGAGCAAAAGTAGTTCGTTTGCCTTCAAAATAGTCTTGAATTTGGGTTACAGCTTCTTGAAGCACAACAGGAATTTTTTTGGACACTGTTTGTTCCTCATCAAAAACATGAATTTTTGAAATTCCATTTTCATCACCAGCAATTTCTGTGAATCCTAAAACGGTTTTAATGATTGCATTTTCCATGAAGTAAAAATAACAAAAAACCACCAGTTTGCACTGATGGTTTTTTCCTTTTAAAAGATGAATAATAAAAAGTTGTTGTATTTTTAGTTTAAAACAGTTTTAGTTTCTGGAGTTGGTGCTTGAGCAGCTTCAACTTTACCTTTTATAATTAATGATTTTGGAGTTTCAGAATCACTAGTTGTAACAGTTATAGATTTATTAAAAGCGCCAGATGCTGATGCATTGTATGTTGCAGCAACCATACCTTTTTCTCCTGGTTTGATAGGTGTTTTAGTATAATTAGCAGCAGTACAACCACAAGAAGGTCTAACGTTTGTAATCAATACAGTTTCTTTTGTAGTATTAGTAAAAGTAAACTCATAAGTTACAGGTTTACCTTGTGCTAAAGTTCCAAAATCATGAATGTCATTTTCCCATTTTAATAATGAAGGAGCTTGTTTTGGTGCAGGTGCAGCTGTTTTAGTGTCAGGTGTCTGAGCAAATGAAGCAACGGATACAAATAATGCTACTAATGCTAATTTTAATGTTTTCATAAATATGTGTTTTTAAAATTGTTTTATGTTTTACCTTTACAAAACTAATTTAATTTTAAAAGGCTTTTGTTAACCACTTTTTAATGATTGTTAATGAGTTGTTAATAGACAGATTTTGTTTCAAATTTGTACTAATATAGCAACCTATATGAGATTAACAAAATTTAATATCGTTATTTTTATTGGCTTTTTAGCTATTGTTGGAGTAATTATTATGCAATTATTACTTTTAAACAAAGCATTAAAGTTTGAAAAAAAGGAGCTAGAAAGCAAAATCTTTTTTGCGCTTCAGGATGTTGTGGAACGCATTTATTCGGATAATAAATCTAGCATTACTTTTAACAAGCAAATCAAAAAAGTTTCTGATGATTATTATATTGTAAATGTAGATGATGTTTTTGAAAATAAGATTTTAGAACATTATTTAAAAGTGGAGTTTCAAAAAGTAAATATTGATTTAGATTTTGAATATGCCATTTACAATTGTGGTTCAGATAAGATGGTTTATGGAAATTATGTTTCTTCAACTGGGAAAACACCAGATAAATGTGAAGAATGTTTTTCTAAAAATAGTGATTTGATCTATTATTTTGCGATACGTTTTCCTGATATAAACAAAACATTTTATGGCAATTTGCAACAATATTGGATTTTTACTTTTGTTTTATTTTTAGTCTTAATTATATATGTGTATTCTGTTTTCTTAATGCTGCAGCAAAAACGATATACTGAATTGCAAAAAGATTTCATCAACAATATGACACATGAATTTAAAACACCATTGTCTTCAATCTTAATTGCTTCTAATTTTGCCAACTCACAAAATGAGATAAAAGACAATCCAAAGCTTTCAAAATATGTGCAAATAATTATCAATCAAAGTAATAAGTTGAACCAACATATTGAAAAGATTTTATACGTTGCCAAAACAGATAGTAATCAAATATTGTTAGAAAAAACCCAAGTAGATTTAGAGAAAACAATTGATTTAGTCAAAGAAAATATTCTATTGAAACATCAAAAAACAATCGATTTTAAAATTGAATTGGATAAAAAATATGTTATCAATGCTGATGAATTTCATTTTTATAACATTATTTATAACATTATTGACAATGCCATCAAATATTCGCAAAAAGAGATTGAAGTTGCTGTAATAGCTAAAGAAAATAGTCAAGGATTAGTCCTTATTTTTTCTGATAATGGAAGTGGAATTCCTTTAAAAGATTTGCCCTTTATTTTCGATAAATTTTACAGAGTAACACGAGAAGATAATAAAGATATTGAAGGTTTTGGCATAGGGCTTTCATACGTAAAACGTATTTGCGACTTACACAAATGGAAAGTTTCGCTAAAGAACAATTCAGGTAAAGGTATAACGGTAAAGATTTTAATCAATAAAGAAGACATCAATGGATAAGAAGCGTATTTTGTATGTTGAAGATGATGAAACATTAGCTTTTTTAACAGCTGATAATTTAGAACAACATTTTGAAGTAGTTCATTCCAATAATGGAAAAGAAGCTTTTGAGGTTTTTTGCAAAGAAGCTTTTGATTTATGTGTTTTAGACATTATGCTTCCTGATATGGATGGTTTTGAAATTGCTACCGAAATTAGAAAACGCAATCAAGAAGTACCTATTATTTTTCTTAGTGCTAAAACCATGAAAGAAGATAGAATAAAAGGACTAAAATTAGGAGCAGATGATTATTTAATCAAACCATATTCCATTGAAGAACTAATTTTAAAAATTGAAATATTCTTAAACAGAAGTCAAAAATCCGTTGAAAAAAGTATTAAAAGCTATCAATTTGGTTCTTTTGAATTTGAGCCCGAAAACTATCAATTGAAAAATAGTGAAAAAAATATTACTCTGACCGAAAGAGAAGCTGCGTTACTGCAATTGTTTTTGGATAATCCTAATACGGTTTTAAAAAGAGAAAAAATTTTAACAGCACTTTGGGGAACAGATGATTATTTTATGGGAAGAAGCCTAGATGTTTTTATCTCTAGATTGCGAAAAATTATAAAAGATGAAACCAACGTTAGAATAGAAAATATTCCAAGAGTTGGTTTCAAATTAGTTGTTGAGTAATTTAAAAACTCAATAGATAAGCTTCAAGAGCTTTTAATTCTTCGTCACTCATTGTTTTTGTAATGGCAAAGTTAGTTTTCATAACTTCATATTGAGAAGGATCTACAATGGGTTCGCTTTCTTCCTTTAAAAAAGAAACAATACTTGCTTTTTTCTCTTTATAAATTTTTGAAATTTCAACTAAACTTGGACCAATAATTTTTGCATTAGGTTTATGACAAGCGGTGCAAGTTCCTTTACCTTCAAATAAATTTTTTCCTATTTCAACTGGATTTGTAGCAACATCTGGTTTGGCTTTTTCTTCTTTTTTACAAGAAATAAAAGCAAAAGCAATAAAAAGGAATACTGTTTTTTTCATAGCATTTGATTACCAACCTATATATTTTGGAGGTGTAATTTCATTTAAATTAAGATAAACAATCAATTGACCACGGTGATGTGTGACATGATCTTGAAGTAGGTTTAAAATCTGCAATCTTGTTTTTGGACCAGCAAAAAATTCAACTTTTTCATTCAACGATTCTGTTTCTGTGTTTTTAATAATTTCACTCACATTATCAAAAGATTCTTCTAACATTAAAATAATTTCATCTTTTGAATAAACGTTTTCGTCTTTCTTTTTGTCAAATTTTTCAGTAGTAAAATAAGTTGTGCCTAGCCAATCCATATTGCCTTTAATGTGAACCATTTGTTCTCCAAAAGACATTTCTCTTTCAGTTGGCTTGAAATCATATTTTTCTTCAGGCATTGCTTGGGCAATTTCAATTAAATAATTTTTTGAATTTTCCCATTTTTCTAAAAAAGCTTCAACAGTTTCATTTTGAGCAAAAGTATTTAAAGAAAATAAGGCAAAAATTAGGACTAAGTATTTCATGTTTTTTATTTTAATAATCGAATAACATCTTTGGCAAAATAACTGGCAATCACATCTGCACCAGCTCTTTTAATAGCAGTGATTTGCTCCATCATAACTGCATCATGATCTAGCCAACCTCTTTCTGAAGCTGCTTTAATCATAGCATATTCGCCTGAAACTTGGTACACAGCAACAGGAACATCAACAGCGTTTTTAATATCACGAACAATATCTAAATAAGCAATTCCTGGTTTTACCATGACAATATCAGCACCTTCATCAATGTCCATTTCTGTTTCACGAATAGCTTCTGTTCTGTTGTGATAGTCCATTTGATACGTTTTTTTATCTTTAGGAATATCAATTAAATCAACAGGTGCAGAATCTAATGCATCTCTAAAAGGCCCATAAAAAGCAGAAGCATATTTGGCACTATAACTCATAATTCCAGTATTGATAAAACCTTCGTCCTCTAAAAGTTCGCGCATTTCTAGTATTCTTCCGTCCATCATATCACTTGGAGCTACAAAATCGGCACCAGCTTTGGCATGAGATAAAGCCATTTCTGCCAAAATAGAAGACGTTAAATCGTTAGCCACAAAACCATTTTCAATCACACCATCATGTCCGTAAATCGAATAAGGATCTAGCGCTACATCTGTCATAACAACCATTTCTGGCACAGCATTTTTAATTGTTTTTACAGCTCTTTGCATTAGACCGTTTTCATTTAAAGCTTCCGTTCCTTTATTATCTTTCAAGTGATCAGGAACTTTTACAAACACTAAAACCGATTTTAAACCCATTGCCCAAAGTTCTTTTACTTCTTTTTCCAATAGGTCTAAACTATAGCGAAAATAGTTTGGCATGGAAGGAATTTCTTCTTTGGTTCCTTTTCCTTCAACAACAAACAAGGGTACTAAAAAATCATTTGGCGTTATTATCGTTTCACGAATTAGTGAACGAATACTTTCATTTGTTCTTAATCTACGATTTCTTCTAAGTGGAAACATAATTTTTCTATATTTGATACAAAGATAAAAATACTAATCCTTTCTATGCCTTTTAATAAGCTTAAATTTATTTATCCCTGGAGATCTTATCAAGAAAACTTTATAAATAATATTGTAAATCATATCAACGACAATCATTTACACGTTGTTGCTCCACCAGGTTCAGGTAAAACTATTCTTGGTATTGAAATAATGAGACAAGTTGGCAAAAAAACACTTGTTTTAGCACCAACTTTGACGGTTAGAAATCAATGGGAAAGTAGATTACAAAGCTTTTTTTTAACAGAAGATAGATTCAATGATTATTCATTTGATTTAAATAAACCAAGTGTTGTAACTTTTTCTACTTATCAATCCTTACACTCTTTTTACAAAAAATTTGAGTCGCCTGAGCAATATTATGCGTTTTTTGAACGTGAGAAAATAGAAGTTTTAATATTGGATGAAGCTCATCATTTAAAAAATGAATGGTGGAAATGTTTATATCAATTAAAAGAAGAGAAAAAATTAACTGTAATTGCTTTAACCGCAACTCCACCTTATGATAGTGATGCATTAGAAGTCACGAAATATTTTAAACTGTGTGGCAATATTGACGATGAAATAGCAATGCCAGAATTGATTAAAGAAGGAGATTTATGTCCTCATCAAGATTATGTATATTTTTCGAAACCTAGAGATTTGGAGATAAATTTCATTTTTGAATACCGAATGAAAATTTCAAATTTCATTGAAGAATTGAAACAGAATCAAGTTTTCATTTCATATATAAACTCACATCGATTTATAACTCGAACGGAATATTGCCTTGATGAAATTTATAATAATCCTGAATATTTTTCTGCTATTTTAATATTCTTAAATGCTATAAAACAAGAAATTCCAAAAGAAAAATTATTAGTTCTAGGATTTGAAGAAAAAGAAAAAATAGAGTTTCCAGAATTTTCTAACAACTGGGCAGAGCTGTTATTTCAAAACTTACTAGTTTCGGATAGACTATCGTTGGTTGATGACGAAGAATATTTATCATCTTTAGAATTAAAATTAAGAAGATTAAATGTTTTTGAAAACAAAAAAGTAGATTTAATAGGAGGAGATTATTTATACAAGTCTTTAGCCAATAGTCCAAGTAAGTTGGAAAGTATTGCCAAAATAATCGATAAGGAATACCATTATCTAAAAACAGACTTGAGAGCTGTTGTTTTGACTGATTATATTAAGAAAGAGTTCAAAAACATTAAAGAAGAAGATGTAAAATCAATTGATAGATTAGGAGTAATTCCAATTTTTCATCATTTAAAAAGTAATGGAATTCCTAAAAAAGAAATTGCAGTTTTAACAGGAACATTAGTTATTATTCATGCTTCAACTATTGCTGCTTTTGAACAATTTGAAAATACAGATAATTATAGTTTTCTTCCTTTGGAGACAGATGCAGAATTTGTTGAAGTTATACCTAAAACAGGTGCCAATCATATAGTGGACACAATTACAAAATTGTTTGAAAAGGGAAACATTAAAATATTAATTGGCACCAAATCATTATTAGGAGAAGGTTGGGATGCTCCATCAATTAACACTTTGATTTTAGCTTCTTTTATTGGTTCATTTGTGTCCTCTAATCAAATGCGAGGAAGAGCCATTCGAACCCAAAAAGGAAATTTTAATAAAACAGGTAACATTTGGCATCTAGTCTGTCTTGATCCAACAGACCCAAATGGTGGAAAAGATATTGAAACTTTAAAAAGAAGATTTGATGCTTTTGTTGGAATTTCAAATTCGGAAATTCCCTATATAGAAAGTGGTATCGATAGGCTTGATTTACCCTACAATTTTGATGAAATTTCAATTGATGACTTAAATGACAAATCTCTTTTTGAAGCGAATAATAGACATCTATTAAAAAACAAATGGGAGACTGCAATTCATAAGGGCACAGGAATTTCAAGAGAAATCAAACAATATTATGAAGGAAAACAACCCTACATTGTTGAGAAAAAAGTCGCTTTTAAGGATGTAGTAAGTTATGGAATACTTGAAATATCAGTAGCTGTTTCATTTTTTCTACCTCAATTTTTAATAAAGAATCTTCAAATTTTAATGTCAAAAGGAATATTAGCATTTATTTATACCCTTTTAGGTTCACTTGCACTTACTTTTGGCTATAAATCTTACATAGCGATAAAAAATTATATTCAATTTGGGCTTTTACACAAGGATTTGGAAAATATTAGCAAGGCATTATTAGATAGTATGATTGATTTGGATATAATTCATACAGAAAAATCTAAAATAAAATTGACAACTCAAATTCAACAAAGAGGAGAAGTGGTTTGTTCAATTCAAGGAACTTCTGAAATAGAAAGTTCTTTATTTATCAATTCGCTACATGAAATAATTGAACCAATTAAAAATCCACGCTATATTATCATAAAAACAAATTGGTTAAGAGATAATTTTGAAATAGAAAACTATTATTCAGTACCTCAATTGTTTGGGGACAAAAAAGAGCGTTGTAATGTTTTTTTATATTATTGGAAGAAAAATGTAAGTTCTTCAAAAGTAGTTTATACCAGAAATGTTAAAGGAAGAAAACTTCTTATAAAGGCTAGAATGCTACATTTATCTAATGCTTTTGAAAAAACGACAAAAAAAGCAGTCATTTGGAATTAAATTTGATAAAATAAATTATATTTTTGAACGATGAAAAAATTTAGTCTTTTACTCCTTTGTGTTTTGGTTACAGGTTGTTTTCAAGTAACCGAGAAAATTAACCATAAAACCGATCAAAGTGGTGATTATAGTTTGATAATAGATTTTTCAGACTCTTGGGTAAAAACTAGAGCAGCTATTATGTTGGGCGAAGTTGATGGAGAAAAAATTCCAAGTGAAGCCGAAATGAAAGAGAAGTTAGCTCAATTTAGAAAAGATGCTTCCAAAATAAAAGGAGCCTCAAAAATTTCTACTTCTTATGACTTTAGCAATTATATTTTCAAACTCAATTTTTCCTATAATTCAATAGAAACATTGAATGCTGTTCTAAATACCATTGATAAGGAAACAACATTGGTGCACTTTAAAACTTCAAAAGATAAGTTTGAACGCATTGCATCTTATCCCATTCCAGAAACATTAAAAGAAAAGAAAGATAAAAAAGAAGATTTACAAAAAGCTAAAATTACGGCAGTTTATTCTTTTGAAAAAGAGGTGAAAACCGTACAAAATGCCAACAGTAAACTTTCAAAATCTAAAAAAACTGTTTTTTTAAAACAAAATGTATGGAGTGTTTTAAATGACAATAGCCTTATGAATAATTCAATTAGTTTTACACCTTAATATTTAACATGAAAAAAATTTACTACCTCTTTATTTTGTTGCCTTTCTTGGTTTTCAGTCAAAACAACAATGAAAACTATGATTATTTTATTCAATTTAACACGACTCAATTTGCTAAAAAAGTAAATATTGACAGTTTATTTAATCACAAAATATTTAAAAGTTTCAACAAACAAAATTCTGATTTTAAACTAAATGATTTTGTTTCGCTTTTGGATAAAAACAAAAATGCTACAATTCACGGAACGTTTAAAGACAGTCTTTCGTACACACAAATTACATTTCCAATTGTTGACGAAAAGAAGATAACAGAATTTATACAACAAAAAATTCAAAAAGGAACAGCTTCAAAGGAGAACAAAATCACAAAGAAATCTAATTACTCTATCTATTCACCGCCAAATGAAGATTTTTCAATGGCATGGAACAAAAAGGTTTTAGTGCTTTATTTCACGTATTCAAATACTACTTTTAATTACAGTCAGACAAGACCTTATGGTAATGTTTATGATATAGAAGCCACTCCTATTGAAGAAGCAGCTGTTGAAGAAGTTGAATATTATGAAGTTGAAGAAATTGTAGTTGATTCAACTGCAGCTTATGAAGAAGATTATGAATATGAAGAAGAAACTGAAGAAGAGTACACTTATGACGATGAATATTTTAAAAGACTTCAAGAAGAAAATGAGAAAAGAGTAGCTGAAGAGAGAAAGTTAAAACATGAAAAACAATTAAAAGACATAGCACAGTTTTTTAAAAAAGGATTTGATATTCCAACTTCAACTAAAGTCAACAAAAACGCGGATATTTCTGCTTGGATGGATTATGAAGCTTTAGCAGGAAAAATGAGTTCGTTGTATTATCTTTTTGCTAAAATGTCTTCAAATGCAGTTCCCTATTCCTCTACACATAGTATAAAAGGAGTGAATTTAGATATGTTTTTCGAAAATGATAAAGCCAGAATGGAACAAACCCTTGAATATTCTGAACCATTAGCAGAAATTATGAAAAAGGTAATTTCAAGAAAACCTAATGAAAACATTTACAATTATTTTCCTAAAACAGAACCATTAGGTTATTTCTCTTATCATGTAAGTACAAAAGAGATATTAAAAAATTATCCAGCAATTATAGAACAATCATTTTCTAGTTTACCCATTGGAAAAGAAGGTGTGGATATTATTATGGATTTAGTGACAACTATTGTTGATGAAGAAGCAACAGCTACAATTTTAGATGGCGATTTTACAATGTTTTTTCACCAAATGGAAAAGTTCAATTATACGTTTAAAACCGTTGAATATGATGAAAACTATGAAGAAATTGAAGTGGAGAAAACAATTGTGAAAACCAAACCTGTTTTTTCTATGATTCTAACTTCTACACATCCAAAAATGAGTGAAAAATTATTAAAACTTGGTTTAAAGAAAAACGTTTTACTACAAGAAAATGGAAATTATAAAGTAAAAGGTTCAAATGAACTTGGAGATATGTATATCATAAAAGATGGTGATGTTCTTGTGTTTACCAATGGAATGCAATACTTGGCAAAAGGGTCACAATCTGATTTTGCTAAAAGAGCAGCAAAAGAAAATTCAGAGAACTATTTTACAGCAAACTTTAGCATTCAAAATTTCATAAAAAGCTATATGCTAGTAGAAGATTTTGGAAAAGACACGGCAAGAGCTCTTCGTTTTGCAGATCAATTCAAAAATATTGAAATGAAATCTTCAAACAAGTTAGAAGGTAATAAAATGAAAATTGAAATGAATATGCATTCAAGTTTTTCAAATAAAAACATCATTTTACAAGCTTTAGATTTATTTGATTATATGAATTAAGCTAAATAGTTTAAATAAAACACAACACTAACTCAGCTATTTTTGAGTTAGTGTTTTTTTATAATTTTTTTAGTTGCCTTTTCGTATAGCTCTTTTACTTTTTTGGGAGGATTAAATCGATATCCAAGAGTGAATTTAAAGGTTGAAAAATTATCATTTAATCTAATTTTTGCATCAGCATTTTGGACAAAATCAGTAAAATTTAGATTGACAAAACTAAAAAAAGAATCTGTATTATACCCTATTTTAAAGCTACCAGTAACTTCATACAAAGTAGAAAAATCACCGTCAACAGCATTAAATCCAAAACCAGGAGAAAGTCCAGCCGAAAACAAAATTCTCTCTTTGATAACCCAATTATAAAAATAAGAAGCAGAAAGAGTTGCCAAATACACATCACTGTGTTCTTTAGGCGTTCCTTCATTTAAATCAAAATTAGTATAGTAAAAACTAAAATTTGGAATAAAACTACCTGCACTCTTAGTTTGCCATTCTTTTTGGTTGGCAATGGTTTTAAATGAAAAATTATCATTGAAAACATAAGAGGTAGTTCCTCCAATTTTTGTGGTTCTGAATCGTGGAAAAAAGACAGTAATTGCATCTTTTACATAAAATCCCTTTTGATTGATAAACGTGAAAGATTGCATCCATTTCTTAAAAAATAAACGAGTACTAATGCTAAATAATTTTGAATTAGAATTGTCTTTATTCTCTTCAAAAAAACGAGGTGAAAAACCATAGCTAACATCGATAAATTTATAACTAAGATTAGCACCAATTTGGGCTTCTTTATTAGGAATGAAGCTTAAGTGCTTGTCATCGCCATTAAAATTAAAGAGAAAATCAAAGCGGTTTGAGGTGTCAATAAAATATAAACTACTGGTAACTTTTTCATCATAGGATTTAAAAAATGAACTTGACAATGAATCGTTTTGTCCTATTCCAAGAACAGTTCCTAAGAAGAAAAATATGTAGTTAAATTTTATACCCATTCAATTGGTTTTGTTAATATTTTGAGCAGTTTTTCCTCTTCGCTTCCTTCTTCAGGATGATGGTCATAAACCCATTGAACATGTGGTGGCAAACTCATCAATATACTTTCAATTCTTCCGTTAGTTTTAAGTCCAAAAAGTGTTCCTTTATCATGAACCAAATTAAATTCTACATAACGACCGCGACGAATTTCTTGCCACTTTTTTTGAACATCTGTATAGGATAAATCCTTGCGCTTTTCAACAATTGGAAGATAAGCGGAAAGAAAACTATTGCCAATTTCAGTCACAAAACTGTACCAATCTTCCATTTTCATAGTAGAAGTTTCTTTGCAATAATCGAAAAATAAACCACCTATTCCACGAGCTTCATTTCTGTGAGCATTCCAGAAATATTCATCACATTGTTTTTTGTATTTTGGATAAAATTCAGGATTATGCTTATCGCAAGCTGTTTTACACGTTTGATGAAAGTGAGAAGCATCTTCTTCAAACAAATAATAAGGTGTTAAATCTTGTCCACCTCCAAACCAGCTGTTGATTACATTTCCGTTGCCATCATACATTTCAAAATAGCGCCAATTTGCATGAACGGTTGGCACCATTGGACTTTTAGGATGAATTACTAAACTTAAACCACAAGCAAAAAAATCAGCTTCACCAACGTTAAACATTTTTTGCATTGCTTCAGGTAATTTTCCGTGAACTGCCGAAATATTCACACCGCCTTTTTCAAAAACATTTCCGTTTTCAATAACGCGTGTTCTTCCACCACCACCTTCTGGACGATTCCATAAATCTTCTCTAAAATAAGCTTTTCCATCAAGAGTTTCTAATCCTTTGCAGATTTGATCTTGTAGGGTTTGTATGTATGCGTAAAATTTATCTTTCATAATTTTGTTTTCAGTCCCAGTTTCTGATAACTGTGACTAAGACTGTTAACTATTTTCCATACTCCTTCACCGCATCCACAAAAGCTTTTGCGTGATCCACAGGAATATTTGGTAAAATTCCGTGACCTAAATTTACTATGTAATTATCCTTTCCGAATTCGTCAATCATTTGGTGAACCATTTTTTTGATAACAGGAATTGGAGATAACAATCGTGATGGATCAAAATTACCTTGTAAAGTTTTCTTGCCACCAGTTAAATATCTTGCGTTTCTTGCTGTAATTGTCCAATCAACTCCTAATGCTGATGCTTTTGATTTTGCCATTTCATCTAATGCAAACCAACAGCCTTTTCCAAAAACAATAACCTTTGTTTCTGGTGCTAAAGCTTCCACAATTTGATTCATATAGAACCATGAAAATTCTTGATAATCTGCTGGAGAAAGCATTCCACCCCATGAGTCAAATACTTGAACAGCATTTACACCATGTTTCACTTTCTCTTTTAAATATAAAATGGTTGTATCAGTAATTTTTTGTAATAATAAATGAGCTGCAACTGGATTTGTAAAACAAAATCCTTTAGCTTTATCAAAACTTTTTGAACCTTTTCCTTCCACTGCATAACAAAAGATTGTCCAAGGTGAACCTGCAAAACCAATTAAAGGCACTTCATTATCAAGTTTTTCACGAGTCATGTCAATGGCATCCATTACATAGCCTAAAGTTTCGTTGATATCTGGCACAAATACATTGTCTACATCACTTGCTTTGCGAATTGGATTTGGTAAAACAGGTCCTATTCCGTCTTCTAATTCAACATCAATCCCCATAGCTTGTGGAATTACCAATATGTCTGAAAACAAAATAGCAGCATCTGGCTTTATAATTCTAATAGGCTGAACTGTAATTTCAGAGGCTAGTTCTGGAGTTTTGCATCGTGTAAAAAAATCATATTTTTCTTTGATGGCCATAAATTCTGGTAAATATCTACCTGCTTGACGCATCATCCAAACTGGTGGTCTTTCTACAGTTTCGTTGTTTAGAGCTTTTAGGAATAAGTCGTTTTTAATCATTTTTCTTTAATTTAAACCTTTGAGGTTTTATTTCTTATTATAATGTTTTAGTACTTCTTCAATCACATTTTCAACGGTTGGTTGCGATGCAATTTTTATGTTTTTAGTTGTATGTTCTAAGGCTTTTGCGGTTGTTGTTCCAATGCAAAAGCAGGTTTGATTTTCTAAAGGATTTTTTATCAAATAGCTTTCAACGGCTGATGGACTGAAAAAAAGGATTCCATCAATTTCGTTTTTAATTTTTTTAGGGTTTAATGAGGTTTGATAAACTACAACTTCATTCCACTTTATGTTGTTTTCGTTTAATATATCAGGCAGAGTATTTTTTCTGATGTTTCCTGAAAAAAAAGTAAACGAATTATGATGATATTTTTTTGCAATTATAGAGCCTAAATCTTCAGCATAATCTACGCATTCTTGAACCACAAAGTTTTTTTTCTCAAGAAATATTTTTGTTTTTTGTCCTACACAAAATATTTTTTTTGCTCTTAGTGTATGCTTATTTTCATTTTTTAAGAGGCTTTTTACAGCATTTATACTTGTAAAAATCACATATTCATTCAATGAATCAATTTGAAAATTTATTTTTTTAATTTGAATGAACTTTTTTTCTATAACTTTAAAATTGGTTTCAGAAAACTGATTTTTTTCTGATTTTTTTAATTTTTTGGTAGATAGAATTGTAATCAAAATTTATAATTTTATTTCTTGTTCTTCTTGGTCTTCACAATAAAATGAAATGTCTTTGTTGTTACCATACACTACTAAAATATCACATTCTTGTAAAACAGTATCTGGTGTTGGACGACCAATAGTTTCTTTGACTATTGTTTTTTTACCAATCAAATTTCTCTTTTCATGTTTTCTGATAATGGTAATCAGTGTAAGATGATATTTATCAATGTCATTTAATTCCGATAAAGTTTTTCCGTGAAATTCAGGTTTTGACTTTACTTCAGAAATGGTGTAATTGTTATCTAATTGATAGTTTTCTAAAGTGGTTTTGAAGTTAATTTGTTTCGTAAGTCTATCCGCAGAATCTTGTTCAGGATGAATGATGCTATAAATTCCCATAGCTTCTAAAACTGTATCATGAATAGGAGATAAGGCTCTAGAAATGATTTTTACATCGGATAATTTTTTTATAATAGCTGTTGTGATTATGGCTGCACCTTCGTTTTCACCAATAGCAACGACAACTTTGTCAGCATCTTTTAAAGGAACAGCGTCATAGGCCAATTCATTTGTAGAATCCATACAAATGACATGTGAAATTTTGTCTTTCACCAAGTTAACCTTGTCCATTTGTTTATCGATTCCAATTACTTCGTTGCCAGTTTCCGTTAATGATAACGCTAATGACATTCCGAAATTTCCTAATCCAAATACGATTACTTTCATTGTATAAATATATTAATTTATCAAAATATTTTCTTTGGGATACTCATAAAATTGATGATTCAATTGGCGAAGCAATCCAACCATTAAATTGAGCATTCCAATTCTACCGATAAACATGGTTGCAATTAACACATATTTACTAGGTTCTGTTAATGTTGGTGTAAAATTTAGACTTAATCCAACAGTACTATATGCCGAAAAGCATTCAAAGACAACAGTTAAAACGGGTGTGTCTTTGGGTTCAAATATTAATAATGCCATGATAGCAATTCCTATGACTATCAAGGAAATACACAAAATGGCAAAAGCACGAGAAGTAGATTCGCTACTGATTCTTCTTCCAAGAATTTGGATGCGACTTTTGCCCATTGCAACTGCAAATATGTTTAACGTTGCTAGTGCAAATGTACTGGTTTTAATTCCACCACCTGTAGATGCTGGTGAAGCTCCAATCCACATCAAGAAAATTATAAACAACAAAGAAGGCACGTTAAACTGTGTAAAGTCTACGGTATTAAAACCTGCTGTTCTAGGAGTTACGGTGTTAAAGGCTGTATTGGTGATTTTTCCAAATAGGGTATCGTGAATTTTTAAAGTGTTGTTATATTCGGAAATATATAAAAATATAAAACCAACTATTAATAATAATAAAGTGGTGTATAAAACCAATCTAGTATTAAGTGTAATTATTCTTATTTGTTTGTGAATTCTGTTTTTGTCACAAAACTCTAAAACATAGGTTTTTATGTATTGATAAAAATTAAAAACAATATTGTGTCCTAATCCTCCAAAAACAATTAAAATCATGATTATCCATTGAAAGAAATAATGAAATCTAATGCTCTCGTCAAATAGCCCTGAAGAAAAAATAGAAAAACCAGCATTACAAAAAGCAGAAATGGAATGAAAAATGGAAAAGAAGAATTTATTGTCAATTACATCATTATCTAAAATTGAAGAATAGATAAAAACGGCACCAACAAATTCAACAGAAATTGTAAAGATTACCACATTTAATGCAGCTCTAAAAACATCTTTTAAACCTTCATGAGCTATAAAATCTTTTGTATTTAATCCTTCTTTGAACGAAGAACCACCTCTAAAAAAGAAGGCAAAGAATGAAGTAAAAGTCAAAATTCCAATTCCACCTAATTGAATTAAAACAAGTATTATGGATTGTCCTACAACAGTGAAATCATTTGCGGTATCAACAACGGCTAAACCTGTAACACACACAGCACTTGTAGCTGTAAAAATAGCGTTAGTAAATGTTATTCCATTTGTGGTTGCACTAGGAAGCATTAATAAAAAAGCTCCTGTTAAGGCTAAAATCATGAAACTTCCAACAAAAACGATAGCTGGATTGAAATAGATATCATAAATATGTCGAACTAAAACCAATAATCGAATTAAGAAATAAAAGATTAATCCACCTTCTAAAATGGGTTTGACTTTTTGTAAGATATAATGTAGGCTAAAATCTAAATTAAGTAGAGAAACTATAAGTGAAATAGATAAAATAACACTTATCAATATGGTATTAACAAGGGCAACTTTTTTATTGCTTTTAAACTTGTATTTGAAGTATTTGAATAAATTAAATCCTAACAATCCAAATGACAATATAATTAATCCAATGATATGAGGAGAGTTGTAGTTTTCGTTGAAATCATATCCAAAATCAAAAACGATAAACAACAGAACAATGATGTCAAAAAATCGATAGAGGTAATTGAGTAAGGATTCTTTTTCCATTTTTGGATAGCGTTATTTCACTTTTAATGCTGCTCGAAGTTTTGCCATCAAAGGTTTTGCTCCGTTTGCTAAAATTTCTTTGGCACATTCCTGACCAAATTCTAAATAAGAATCAAAATTACAACTTTTTTCAATAGTATACTTTTCTTTTCCGTCTAAAGAAAACAAAACACCCTGAAAATCAATTTTAGTATTGTTTTTAACAGCCAAAGCACCTATTGGAGCCGTACAACCACCTTCTAAAGTTCTCAGAAATTGTCTCTCAATAAAAGTGCAAATTTCAGTTTCTTTATGATTTAATTTTGATAAAGCTTCAGTAGTGAACGAATCATTTTCCATACCCACAACAAGCATTGCTCCTTGTGCTGGAGCTGGAATCATCCAATCAAGATTTAAATAAGTTTCGGGTTTTATGTTTATTCTTTCTAGACCAGCAGCTGCAAAAATAGCTCCGTTCCAGTTGTTGTCTTTTAGTTTTTGCATTCTAGTATTTACGTTTCCACGTAAATCTTCTACTTTGTGCGTTGGGTATTTGTGTAACCATTGTGCCTTTCTTCTTAAACTTCCAGAAGCAATTATTCCATCAGCATTTAAAAAATCAAGGTTTCCTTTGTGAACTAAAATGTCTAAAGTATTGGCTCTTTCTAAAACGGCTATTTGTTTAATGCCTTTGGGTAAAGCAGTTGGCACATCTTTCATAGAATGAACGGCAATATCAACTTCGCCTTTCAGCATTGCAATATCTAAGGTTTTTGTGAAAATTCCTGTGATGCCTAATTCGTATAAAGGTTTGTCTAAAATGATATCACCCGTAGATTTTACAGCAATAATTTCAGTTTCATACCCTAAATGGTGTAGTTTGTTTTGTACGTTGTGTGCTTGCCAAAGAGCTAATTCGCTATCACGAGTTCCAATACGTATTTTTTTTTCAATCACTTAGTCTTTTTTTGAAAATTAGTAGAAAGAATCGAAATTAATAAAAAGATTTTTCTTGTTCTAATTTAAATACTTTTTCAATCCATTCAATGCCTTCATCCATAGAATCTCCATCTTTCAAATGGTTCACAAAATGATTTGTTATTTTTTGGATAATTCTATTGCTTATTATTTCGGCTTGTTCTTCGTCAAAGTTAGATAATTTTTTACGTTGAAAATTTAATTCACCTTCTTTTATTGAATTTAATTTTTCCTTTAAAGCGGTAATAGTTGGAGCAAATTTTCTGTTTTTTGTCCAAGCTAAAAATTCTTCTTTTATTTCTTCAATGATAGCTTCTGCTTGCGGTATATGTTGTCTTCTTTTTTCTAAAGTTTCATCGGTCATTTGGGATAAATGATCTAGATGAATTAGTGTAACACCTTCAATTTCTTGCACATTTTCATTAACATTCTTTGGAATAGATAAATCTAAAATCAAAAGAGGTTTGTTTAGATTTAAAAGGGTTTTATCAATCGTTGGATTTTGAGCACCAGTAGCCACAACAACAATGTCAGCTTTTTGTAACTCAATTTCTAAATCAGAGTAATCTTTAACAATTAAATTCAGCTTTTCACCTAATTTTTCAGCTTTGTCTTTTGTTCTGTTAATTAGTGTAACATGCTCATGTTTGGTATGTTTAACTAAATTTTCGCAAGTATTTCTGCCTATTTTTCCAGTTCCAAAAAGCAAAATATTTTTAGATGAAATGTCCTCTACATTTTTAATAATATATTGAACAGAAGCAAATGATACCGAAGTTGCACCAGATGAAATATCTGTTTCCGTTTTAATTTTTTTACTAGCTTGAATAACAGAATTAATTAACCGTTCAAGAAAAGAGTTAACTAAACCATTTGATTTACTTTCAACAAAAGCCGTTTTTAATTGACTAATAATTTCAAAATCACCTAAAATTTGACTGTCTAAACCAGTTCCAACTCTGAACATGTGGTTTACAGCTTCTTGGTTTTTATAGATATAAGCTATTTCTTGAAACTCTTCTACAGTACCTTGACTGTTCTCACAAAGTAATTTTATAAGTTCATAAGGATGGTTCGCAAAACCATATATTTCTGTTCTATTACAGGTAGAAGTAACGATTAAAGATTCAATTCCTTCGGCTTCGGCTTGTATTAATAATGTAGATTTTGCTTGTGCGCTTAAACTAAATTTTCCTCTCATTACTGCATCAGCTTTTTTGTAACTTATACCCAATGCATAAAAAGAAGTATGTTTTGCCATTTTAAAGTTTTCCATATTTATCCTTATTCTTAAAGATTCAACAAAATTATCTATATAGTGTTTATAAAAGTAACGCTGAAAGGACTTTTTGTGTCGCTGTGTGATATTTTAATCCAAAAAGTCATAATCTACGTAAATTCTTTTAAATTTGTATTAAAATCAACCCTTTCAAAATTCTTTATATAGATTAATTCTAAATAAAAGATTGATTTTAATTTAACATCATATACGAAAAAACATCGCTATGGGTTCTAAAGAAGAAATAAAAATTGAAAATAATTTTTTTTTAATTCGTTTTCAAAATGAAGGAAATGATATTTATAAAGTAGAAAGAGCTGTTAGTGAAGGACTTATCCAATTTCATTTTGGGATGAAAGGAACAGCAAAATTTATTTTTAATGAAGGAAAATATACATTAGATTTGAACGAACAGAAGTCATATTTGTTTTATAATCCTCAAAAAGAGCTTCCTTTAAATCTAGAATTAGCTCCAAATTCATGGGTAATTTCATTAATAATTTCTATAAAAATGTTTCATTCTTTGTTTTCTTCAGAAGCAGATTATATTCCATTTATGAGTAAAGAGAATGCAGACAAGAAATATTATAAAGAAGATAATATCAGTCCATCAATGACCATTGTTTTGAGTCAGTTGTTTCATTACAACTTAAATCCTTTCATTAAAAACCTCTATTACAAAGGCAAAGGCTATGAATTATTAAGCTTGTATTTCAATGCAAATAACGACGCGAATATTGAACAATGTCCTTTTTTAATTGATGAAGAAAATGTTTTAAAAATAAAAAGAGCCAAAGAAATTATAATCACAAACATGTCTGAACCACCTGGTTTACAAGAACTAGCAGATACAATAGGATTAAGTTTAAAAAAGCTTAAAATGGGATTCAAACAAATTTATGGCGACACCGTTTATGGCTTTTTATTTGATTACAAAATGGAATATGCCCGAAAATTATTAGATTCAGGTTCCTATAATGTTAATGAAGTAGGCTTAAAAATTGGTTATAGCACAGGTAGTCATTTTATTGCAGCCTTTAAAAAGAAGTTTGCCACAACACCTAAAAAATATTTGATGTCAATCAATCAAAATGCATAAATCTGAAAATTCCAGCAATTAGTTTCCGAAAAAAACAAAGACTAAATAAATGTTAATCTCAAAATAAAAAAAGAAGTTTAATTACTTTTATAAGCAAAAAAAAGCATCACATGAAAAAAGGAGTATTACTAGTAAATCTTGGATCACCAGAAAGCCCAACACCCAAAGACGTTAAACCATATTTAGATGAATTTCTTATGGATAAATACGTAATCGATGTTCCATTTTTGTTAAGAGCTTTATTGGTTCGAGGAATTATTTTACAAACTAGACCCAAAAAATCAGCAGCAGCCTATGCAAAAATATGGTGGGATGAAGGTTCACCCCTAATTGTTTTATCCAAAAGATTACAAGCCAAAATTCAAAAACAAGTTAGCATTCCCGTTGAATTAGCCATGCGATATGGAAACCCAAGTATAGAAAGCGGTTTACAAAAATTAAGCGACCAAGGAATAACCGAAGTTTTATTATTTCCTTTGTATCCTCAACATGCAATGGCATCTACAGAAACTATTTTAGTACTAGCAGAAAAATTGCGTAAAGAGAAATTTCCACACATGAATTTTACTATAATTCCTGCTTTTTATAACCAAAAAGATTATATCAGAGATTTATCAAATTCCATAAAAAGACATTTAGAAGGATTTGAATATGACCACTTATTGTTCTCCTATCACGGAATTCCAGAGCGTCATATTCGTAAAACAGACATTACAAAAAGTCACTGTAAAATAGATGGAAGCTGTTGCAATACTCCTTCTCCAGCTCACCAATTTTGTTACCGTCATCAATGTTACGAAACCACAAAACAAGTGGTAGAATTTCTAGGAATTGAAGAGGGGAAGTACAGCCAAACCTTTCAATCGCGTTTAGCAGGAGATAAATGGCTTGAGCCATACACAGATGTTGAAATCAATAAAATGCCTGAAAAAGGAATTAAAAAATTAGCCGTTGTAACACCAGCTTTTGTTTCAGATTGTTTAGAAACTTTAGAGGAAATAGCCATGGAAGCTAATCATCAATTTAAGGAGCATGGAGGTGAAGAATTTTTCGCTATTCCTTGTTTAAATGACGATGATGATTGGGCAAAAACATTAAGTCGTTGGGTTGATCAATGGGCCTTTCAGCATAAAGAGCAAACCGTGTAATGGCAGTTTCTTCAACCGAATTAGGTACATTAAGTATAAAACAGTTACTGATAAAACAATCAGTTCCAGCATCGATAGGCATATTATTCATGTCTGTTAATATTTTAATTGATACCATTTTTGTTGGACAATGGATTGGCTCTTTAGCTATTGCAGCAGTTTCAGTTGTTTTACCTATAACATTCTTAATTTCCTCTTTAGGAATGGCACTTGGAATTGGTGGAAGTTCAATTATTTCTAGAGCTTTAGGGGCAAATAACAGAGAAAAAGCATTAAAAACATTTGGAAATCAAATTTTGATGACACTCACTTTGGCATTGGTGTCAGTAATTGTTGGACTATTTTATTCCAATGAAGTGTTATTGCTTTTTGGCGCTAATGGTGACATTATGGAGCCTGCAACAGAGTTTTTTATTCCAGTTTTATATGGAGTTCCTTTTTTAGCACTTTGCATGATGGGAAACACAGTCATTAGAGCAGAAGGAAAACCAAAATTTGCTATGATTGCCATGATAATTCCTGCATTTAGCAATATTATTTTAGACATTATTTTTATAAAGTTTTTAAATTTAGGAATGTTTGGAGCAGCGTTAGCAACCTCTATATCCTATTTCATGTGTTTTTCATTTATCTTGTGGTTTTTCATTTACAAAAGTGAATTACGATTACAAGTTAAACATTATGCTTTAGACTTTGCATTGGTTTCAGAAATATCGTCATTAGGTTTCGTAACTTTTGCACGACAAGGTGTTGTGGCTCTTTTATCCATTATTTTAAATCACACATTATTTATTTATGGAGGAGAACACCCAGTAGCCGTTTATGGAATTATAAGTCGAATGCTAATGTTTGCTTTGTTTCCAATATTAGGAGTTACACAAGGATTTTTACCCATTGCAGGCTATAATTATGGAGCAAAAAACTATGGAAGAGTCAGTGAAACCATTTCAACATCAGTTAAATGGGCAGCCGGATTGGCTACACTAATTTTTGTAGTAATTTTAATTTTTGCAGAGCCAATTGTTGCGGTTTTTTCTACAGATGAAGCAATAATTAAAGAAACACCTAATGCTTTGCGTTTAGTATTTGCAGCTTCACCCATAATTGCAATTCAGTTGATTGGAGCAGCTTACTTTCAAGCAGCAGGCAAGGCCTTTCCAGCACTTTTACTTACTTTAACAAAACAAGGGTTTTTTCTAATTCCATTAATACTAATTTTACCAAAATTTTATGGTATTTTTGGAGTATGGATTTCATTCCCAATAGCTGATGTTTTATCAACTTTAGTGACAGGTTTCTTTTTAAAACGAGAAATGAATCGCAAATTAACACACGCACAAAATGGAATATAACTACATAAAAGCCTTGCATCTTATTTTTGTAATCACATGGTTTGCAGGTCTTTTTTATATTGTTCGTTTGTTTGTTTATCATGCAGAAGCCAAACAAAAACCACAACCTGAACAAGATATTTTAATCAAGCAATACCAATTAATGCAATATAGACTTTGGTATATAATTACATGGCCAAGTGCTGTTTTGGCTAGCATTTTTGCTTTTTATTTGTTGTATCTAAATCCAAGTTGGTTATCACAATCTTGGATGCATGTAAAGTTGGCATTTGTTTTGTTGTTATATATTTATCATGCAAAATGCCATCAAATTTTCAAGCAATTACAACAAAATGAAGTAAAATACGCCTCCAATTTTTTTAGAATTTGGAATGAAGGAGCTACCATCATTTTATTTGCAGTGGTGTTTTTAGTAATATTAAAAAGTGCTATTAATTGGGTTTTTGGTGTAATTGGCATAGTTGCATTTTCAATCTTAATCATGTTAGGGTTTCGATTGTATAAAAGAATTAGAGAAAAATAATAAGAAGCTAATCCAGTTATTACACTGCAAGTTTTTTTGCAAAAAAGCTTTTCACTTTTATCTGGGCTATACATAAAAATGGATAGAATTTTCAATATAAAACACCTTTCACTTCGGTTAAGAATATTTCTTTCTATGATATTCTTAACGCTCATTGCGTCTGTTTTAATTGCAGCAGTTTCCATTTATCAATTCAAAAAAGAGGCTAGAGAATACCATCAAGACAGGTTGGAACGAAAGGAAAACGCTATTGTAGAACATATCAATTACGTACTTCAAAACACAACTTATCCTTTATCAACAAGAAATATTCCATTAATCTTCAAAGAAAAAATAGGTGAAATAGCAGATGTTCATACTATGGAATTGAATTTTTATGATTTAAAAGGGAATTTATTACTGTCTTCAAAAGCACTTTTTAAGCAAGATAAAGAAGCTCCTAAAATCAATCCATCTACCCTTGAAATACTAGAATCTACCCTCGAAAAAAGATATGTAGAATTCAAAACTATTGATAGTTTAAAAATGCGCTATTCTTATAGTTACATAAAAGACAATAAATTCAAACCATTGGCAATTTTGAATTTGCCCTATGAAGAAGATACTGATTTTTATGACAATGAATTAAGAAGTTTTTTAATGCGATTTGGACAAGTTTATACTTTTATGCTTTTAATTGCTATAGCTTTATCTTATTTTTTATCGAGTTATATTACAAAATCATTAAAAATCATCAGCGATAAAATTAAGGAAACAGATTTTAGCCAACAAAATCAGCGAATTTTTTTAGAAGAAGGAAGTAAAGAAATAAATTTATTAGTACAAGCTTATAATAGTATGGTCGATAAATTAGAAGAAAGTGCCACCAAGTTAGCTCAAAGCGAAAGAGAACAAGCTTGGCGCGAAATGGCAAAACAAGTCGCTCATGAAATCAAGAATCCGTTAACACCTATGCGATTAACCGTTCAAAGTTTTCAAATGCGATTTAATGAAAATGACCCTGAGATTAAGAAAAAACTAGACGATTATTCAAAAACATTGATACAACAAATCGATACAATGAGTTCTGTTGCCAATGCTTTTTCTAACTTTGCATCCATGCCAGCCCAACAGAATGAAACCTTAAATGTGGTCAAAATAGTTGAGCTATCGTTAGAAATTTTCAATGAAGATTATATATATTTCTCAAGTTCTGAAGAAAAAATTATTGCTCATTTAGACCGAACACAATTGATTAGAGTTATTACTAATTTGGTTAAAAATGCTATTCAATCCATTCAAGAGGAGCAAAATATCAAAAAGGTTGAGGTTAATGTTTTTAGAGCAGACGGCAATGTAATCATTTCAGTTAAAGACAACGGGAAAGGTATTTCTGAAGAAAATAAAGAAAGAATATTTGAGCCAAAATTCACCACCAAATCAAGTGGTATGGGATTAGGATTAGCAATTATTAAAAACATCATTGAAAATTATAATGGAACTATTACCTTTGAAAGCGAAGAAGATAGAGGTACAGAATTCATTGTTTCATTTCCTATAACAGAATAATATCAATTACCATTGGCTTTAGCCATCAGATAAAAATAAAAAAATGGAAAATATTTTAATAGAAAAACAAGACAACTTAGCTATTGTAACCATCAATAGACCAGAAAAATTAAATGCTTTAAACAAAGCTACAATTCAAGAATTGCATGATGGTTTTAAAGCGTTAAACGAAGACAAAACAATAAAAGTAATAATCGTTACAGGCAGTGGAGAAAAAGCATTTGTAGCTGGAGCTGACATTGCAGAATTTGCTAATTTTTCAGTTGAAAACGGAGGATTATTAGCCGCTAAAGGACAAGAAGTATTGTTTGATTTTGTTCAAAATCTTTCCACACCAGTAATTGCAGCAGTGAATGGATTTGCTCTTGGAGGTGGATTAGAATTAGCAATGGCTTGTCACTTTAGAATAGCTTCTGAAAACGCAAAAATGGGTTTGCCAGAAGTGACTTTAGGTGTAATTCCTGGTTATGGAGGAACTCAAAGATTACCTCAATTAGTTGGCAAAGGAAGAGCTATGGAAATGATTATGTCAGCCGCTATGATTGATGCAGAAACGGCAAAAAATTATGGTTTAGTAAATCATGTCGTGCCACAAACAGAACTTATAGAATTCACAAAAGGAATTGCAACTAAAATTGCTAGAAACTCATCTGTTGCTATTGCAAAAGCTATTGAAGCTGTAAATGCCAATTTTGAAGATGGTGTTAACGGATTTGAAACAGAAATCAAAAATTTTGGGGCTTGCTTTGGAACCGAAGATTTTAAAGAAGGAACTACTGCGTTTTTAGAGAAAAGGAAAGCGGTTTTTCCAGGTAGATAATAAACAGTTTAATTTTGTTTAAAAGAAAAGAAGAATATCCGAGTCATTTAGAAACCATAATAAAACTTACAATCATTATTGCTTCAATAGTGGTTGTATTTGTTTTACCGTTCTATTGGTTTTATAAATATGAAGGACAAGGAATTGCAATGTTTTTAGTACTCTTTCTTTTAACCTCTCCACTTATCGCCTATACTTTCAAAAAGTTAATCTATTTTAGAAAGAATGAGATTCAACTAGCCATTGCCAGTAAGTCAACAAAATTGGTAATGATTTCAATAGTAAATATTTCTGTTTTTTTAACCATTGGATTTAATATGTTAATAGATTTGAAAGTGTTATTTCTATTGTACTTATTATCCTATTTGCCACTTATTTTAAGTATTTATTTTAATCAATCGATTAATCCACCAAGAATTTTGTTTACATTAATTACAAGTGTTTTTCTATTGATTAACTATTATTTTTCATACAATCCAAAGATTGAAAAATATACTTTTACTTCAACAATACAAAGGGGAAAATCAGGGATGAGCGAAACTACTTTTATACAATTAGAAAGCGATAAGTATATTGAATATATTGGAATTAGAATGTTTTTTGATTTTTCAAAAATGTATAGAAAAGATCAAATAGCTTATACTATCGAAGAAGGTTTTTTGGGAATTTCTGTAGTAAAAGAGTATAAATTTTATTAAAACTATCTCTCCCCATCCCATTCAGCATAAAATTGCGATAAGAATTTTTCCATGAATTTGTGTCTTTTTTGAGCAATTTCTTTACCAGATTTAGTATTCATTTTATCTTTTAGCAACAATAGTTTTTCATAAAAATGGTTTAGCGTTGGAGCTTCACTATTTTTATATTCTTCTTTGCTCATGTTGAGGTTAGGAGCTATGTTTGGATTGTATATAGCTCTATTTTTAAAACCACCATAATTGAATGTTCTAGCAATTCCAATGGCTCCAATAGCATCTAATCGATCAGCATCTTGAACAATATCTAATTCTTTTGAGCTGAATTTTTTATCAAAATGACCACCTTTAAAAGAGATATTTTCTATGATATTAATTACATGAACAATTGTTTCTTCACTAACCTTTTCTTTCTCAAGAAATTCGCGAGCTACTTTTGGTCCAACAGTTTCATTTCCGTTGTGAAATTTACTATCAGCAATGTCATGCAACAAAGCACCTAATTTGACAATTTCTATATTACAGGCTTCATTTTCAGCTATTAAAAGAGCATTTTTATAAACCCTTTCAATATGAAACCAATCATGGCCACCTTCAGCATTTTGAAGTTGCTGTTTTACAAAAAGAATGGTTTTATCGATTAATGACAATTTTTATTGTTTGTTAGAATTAAGTAAACTGTCAACTTCTAAATATTTATGAGAAGACATTGTGCTTAATGCAAAAGCAGCTCCAGCAGCACTTAATACCGAATAATCAAAAGCTCCTTTTATGCCTGTTGAAAAGGTCATGGATAAAGCAAAAATCAACAATAAAATACCACTGAGTTTTGCTACAAGTTCTGTTTTAAATCCAAATAGTAAACAAGCAGCAAATACAACTTCTGCAATTGTTGCTATTAACCCAATGGTTGGAATCATACTAGCTGGAAACCAAGGATTAATTAGTTGTGTATACGCTAAAAAATTTTCCCAATTTCCCCAAACAGCAACAGCTTCATTCCAGTAGCCTAATCTATCAGCTACTGCTGAAAGAAAACTTGTAGAAAGGGCAAGTCTTAAAAATAGTTTGATCATTTTCATTAGAAAGACTATTTTATTAAAGCAGGTTGAACCCATTTAAAAACATGGCTTTCTTGTGGAATAACAAGTCTTTCCGAAATTCTAGCCATTCTTGCAGGAAGTTTCATTAAAAAATCTCTAGCTTTTTCTGCTTCGTCAGAAAGACCAGTGATTTTATCAATTTCCCATTTGTCAATTAATTTTTGCATGATATCTACATAGTCGTTTGCGGTGTATACACCTATACGTTGAGCTGAGTCTGAAAATTGTTCAAAAGCTGAGCTTATTTTTTGACCTGATTCTCTTAAAAAACCTGCTGGCATTGTAATTTTGTGTTTCATCATGTGTTGAAAAGCGAGCATCATTTCACTTGGGTCAACTTTAAAAATTTGGGTAACAAATTCACTATATGCATGATGATGACGCATTTCGTCACCAGCAATTAACTTACACATTTTTGATAGTTTGTTGTCGCCATATTTCTTAGCAATTTGTGCCACACGATTGTGAGAAACATAAGTTGCTAATTCTTGAAAACTGGTGTAAACAAAGTTTTTATAAGGATCAGTTCCTGTTCCAATGTCAAAACCATCATTGATTAAATGTTGTGTGGTCATTTCAATCTCACGCATATTTACTCTTCCTGACAAATACAAATATTTGTTCAAGACATCACCATGACGGTTTTCTTCACCTGTCCATTGTCTGATCCATTGGCTCCAGCCATTTCTTCCTTCATTATCAACACCTTCAACTTCCATTAACCATGATTCGTATGTAGGCAAAGCTTCTTCAGTTATGGTGTCACCAACCAAAACAACCCAAAAATCATAAGGTAAATCTTTAGCAATTTCTCTTAATTCTGTTACTTCATCAAAGAATTTTTCATTTTGAGAATCAGGTAATAAATCAGTAGGTTGCCAAATTTTTTCAACTGGAATAAGGTAATCTTCTACGAAGCTATCAATTTTCTTTTCTAAAAATTGCATTACTTCTAATCGCACGTTTTTAATAGACATAATTTATGTTTTAATAGTCGAAACTATTGTTTTTTCGGTTTTTTCAAAAATTTCTTCGAATGAATAATCAGAAACTTTTAGTGGTTCGTGAACTTGAAAAGTTATTCTATTTCCCAAACCTAAAGGGAATTGTCCAAATTTAGTCATTTTCCATGAATTATTAATGGTAATTGGCACAAAATAGGCATCTGGAGCAAATTTGTAAAGCATTTTTAGTCCATTGACAGAAAAAGGTTTTGGAATTCCTGTTTTACTTCTTGTTCCTTCTGGGAAAATAACTACAGAATAGTTGTTTTTATTGATAAATTCACCACATTTTTTTATTTCGCTTAAAGCTTGTTTTGGATCTTTTCTGTCTATTAAGGCTGAACCGCCTTTTCTTAAATTATAGGAAACACTTGGAATGCCTTTGCCTAATTCTTTTTTGCTAATAAACTTTGGGTGCCATGCTCTCATGAACCAAATTATGGCAGGAATATCATATAAACTTTGATGATTGGCAACTAAAACAAAAGGAACCTTTTTAGGCAACTTTTCTCTTCCTTCAAAAGAGTAAGTTGTTCCTAAAATATGGGTGTTTCTGACCAAAAACCAATTTAATATAAAAACACTAATTCTATGGGCATTATACCCAAATAAATTATAACATATCCATTGAATTGGGTGGAAAACTACCAGCCAAAACAAAAAAAGAAAATAGTAAATTACAGATAAAGGATACGAAACTAATTTCTCCATAAAAGTAAAATTTTCACAAATGTAGTATTATAAAATAAAAAAACCATCAAGTTACTGACGGTTTTAGTATGCTTGCATAGTGTTTATGCGTTCTATCAATTATTGAAAAACTATTGGCTTTATTGATTTCGGAATTTTGACAATATGAAACGGATGTGCAACATCAGTAGTTAAACCAACTTGAAGATTTTCAACATCAACGGTAATGTTATTTGTATTTTCTTGAATGTTAGTAATATCAAGTGTTGTAGTGCCGTTTTTTACTTCAATAACAAAAATAATCATATAGTTTTGAAAATCAATATTGGTTTCAGAAAAAGCGGTGTTATCGATAACTCCAATGGTTGAAAAATTAGTCATCAAAGTTTGCCAATCGGCTGCGTTGGTAATTACAATATTTTCGTTTCCATATGTGTTATTATAATTCAAACGACCTTTAATAATTTGAGATGGAATGATGTTTTGAGGAGCAACTGTTGCATCATCATCGTTTGAACAACTCACAGTAAAAAACAAAATCAGGAATAAAAAAGAAATTTTCATACTATTTGGTTTTATTTATGAGATGAATTTTTTTTAAAAGGGTTGCGTAAAAACAAAAAATCCCTAACTAAATTATTTAGAAAGGGATTGATTTTTAAACGAATATTAATTAGCAATATTCGTTGTATGCGTCTTGTAAGTTTTCAGCAATTAATTCTGCTGGACGACCTTCAATATGATGGCGTTCTAACATGTGCACTAATTCACCATTTCTGAACAAAGCCATACTTGGTGATGATGGAGGAAAAGGGAACATTTGCTCTCTAGCTGCATCAACAGCTTCTTTGTCAACACCTGCAAACACAGTAACTAATTTGGAAGGCTTTTTAGTTCCTGATAAACTCATTTTAGCACCTGGACGAGCATTTCTTGCTGCACAACCACAAACAGAATTTACAACTACTAGAGTAGTTCCTTCTGATTGAATGGCGTTTTTCACTTCGTCTGCACTATATAAATCTTGAAAACCTGCGTCGTTTAATTCAGCACGCATCGGTTTAACCATTTCTTCTGGATACATTGTATTTTAGATTTAAGATTAACGATTTTTGATTTGAGAATTAAAAATCTAATGCAAAGATACGATGATTTTTAAAGATATTTTTTAATGAAACTATAAAATTTAGTTATTGTAGAATAGATATTTCTGTTTTAAAATATTCTCCCAAATAAGGCTTTTATAAATGGAACTTTTGGGCATTTCAAAATAACTTTTAAATCTTCTAGCCAGGAAGTTTCTTCGTCTAAAAATTTTAGAATTATGCTTGAATTTCCGTTTTTGAATAAATTGGAAAACAGTTTTGAACCCACAGCGTTATTTTGATATAAAACATCTATAAAAAGCAAATCATAGTACCAAAATTTATCTTTTTTATGCAATTGGGTAAAATCAGTATTTGTTGCTAAAAACTTAACCAGTTGTTTGGATTTCTTGGTTACATTTTTAAATGTGAAACCAGTACTGGCTTTTGTCCATCCACCAGCTGAGCCAATATTGATGATGTTTTTAGTATTGTGTTTCCAAAAGGGATAACAAGTCATGGGAATGTTGCCTTGTTCTTTTTCTACAATTTCATATTCGGTTATTCCTAGATTTTTAAGGTATAGTTCAATTTCGTCTTCATATTCTTTTGTTGAAAGTAAATCTTTAGAGAATAAAGTATATTCAATCAAAGCTTCATTTTTTGAAGTTGGTAAAACATACATGAATCTTGTATTGCCCTTTTGTTTCACTGAGAAGTCCATAAAAGTGGCTGTGTTTTCATCAAAAGCAGCTTCTTTGCTTTTAATAAACCAACCTATAAAATGTTGTTGTAATAAGGGATATTTTTTTTGTGAAGTGACGACACTTGGATTGAAAATGGAATTAAAAACTTTGTTACAAGTAAAATTATTTTGTTCTGTTTTGACTAAACAATGATTGCCTAATTCAGAAAAATCAACAACTTTTTCTTGAAGAAAATGTATGTTTTTGTGTTTTGAAATTTCCTTAAAAATGAATTCATAAAAGGTTAAACCTTTAATCATTTTATAGCGATAAGGTTTGATGTTTAGTTTCTTTTTGAAATTTTCATTTGCAAAGAGGGTGTTTTCCCATTCTTTATAAATTATTTCTTCAAATCTATTGGAATCATCCCAAAAGCACCAAGTTCTATCATTTGATTTTTTGGCATCAGCATCAAGTAATAAAATGGATTTGTCTTTGAATGTATTAGCAATAATCATTTCATACACCGTCATTAAGGCTGATAACCCTGAACCTGTAAAAATGTAGTGATAATGTTGCATTTTTCAAAGGTATTGAATTTATGAATATTTTTTAATCTAATTTATATCTCAATCCTAAGAAGCCTCTTATTCCTTGGTTGGGTGCAAAAACATAACTGGGATCAAAGGTTAAAGCATAAGGGTTGTTTGGTGTAGCTACTGCGTTGCCATTGGTGTCAAAAACAACCTCTTTGTCAAAGGGATCGTTTGCTCTTGCAACTAAAAAGGGGTTGTTTTTATTGGGTGTCCAGTTCAATAGGTTTTTTATTCCTGCATATAGTTCTAATCGGTTTATTTTTTTATAGGTAAATTGTATGTTTTGGATGCTCCAAAATGGGGAATATTCTCTTCTTGGATCTAAATCGCCTAATAAGGGTAATCGCATTGGACCATATAAATTTCCTGTGTAATCTATGGATAAATGCCATTTTGGAATGTCATAAGTGATTCCCCATGTTGCACTAAATTTTTCTGTTAAAATGGGTGAGCTAACAATTCCGTCTCTTTTGTTTTTTGATTCTAATGCGGTTATTCCAACCATGGTTTTTAATCCGAAAGGGAAAATAAACTCTGCATTAGCGGTTATTCCATAGGTTTTTGAATAGCCATTTAAATTAGAATAAATAATTTGATTGGGATTTGTATCATAATCGGGTAAAATTTGATTGTCAAAATGAGTGTACCAACTAGAAAATTCTAAAACGGAATGTACACTATTTGCCATTTCAAATTTTCTTAGGTAATTAATGTTGATGTTGTATGATTTTTCTGGATTGAGATTTTCTGTAATTATTACATCTCTTGAACCTGTTAGGGCAGCATGTTCTTCGGTAAATAAATTGACTATTCTAAAACCTGTTCCTGCATTTATTCTGAAAATATCATTTGGTGTGGGTTTGTATTTATAGGCAATTCTGGGTGTAAAAATGGAACCATGAATAGAGTTGTAATCGTATCGTGAACCAAGTAATAAACTTTGTTTTTCATTAAACGAAATTTCATCTTGAATGAAAAGGCTTACTATTTTGCTTTTATCGGGTTGTATGGTTGCGGTTGTGTTGTCGTTATAAAATTGATATCTATAAGCTGTTCCTAACAGAAAATCATGGTTTTTTATCTTTTTATCCCAAGTTATTTGGGCAAAGGCTATTTCTTGTTTGGCTAAAAAAAACACATCTCCATAAACTGAATTTTGGTTGTGGTTGGTGTATGAAAAAGTGGTTGTTACGTTTTCTATTAATGGCAATTGATATTTACCAAGTAATTCGTATCTGTTCGTATAAATGCTTTCGCCATAAATTTCTGTTCCTCCTCTAAAGGATTTATTCCATTGCATTTCTCCACCCCAACGGTCTTCATAAAAGAATCTTCCTGCGAAGCTTAATTCTTTTCCACTGTTTCTTTCTATTGAGAATTTATTGAAAACAGATATTCTATCTTGTAGTGTTACATCCGAAAAGTTATCGTTATTGTTGTCTATTGGATTATCGTATTTGAAATAGTTAATTCCTAAAAGTGAATTTATTTTTGAGCTTATTTTATATTTTGTGCCTATATCAATATTGGTTTCGAGCCAAGAAGTGCTGAATATATCTGCATAAAATAGAGGTGCTGTTTCTGGTTTTTTGGTAATGATATTTATTAAGCCACCTACAGCTTCACTGCCGTATAAGGAAGAAGCAGGTCCCTTTACAATTTCTACTCTTTCGATTAAAGAATTGGGAATTCCCGATAATCCATAAACGGTTGATAATCCACTTACAATTGGCATTCCATCGATAGTTACCATAGTATATGGACCTTCTAAACCGTTGATGTGAATGTCTCCAGTGTTGCAAATGTTACAGTTTAATTGAGGACGTACACCGTTTACATTTTGTAAGGCTTCAAAGATATTTGATGTTGGATTTTTTTTAAAAAATGTAGCTGTGTAAACTTCAACAGGTACAGGGGTTTCTAATCTTGAAACGGCTTTTAATGTTCCTGTTAGTACAACTTCATCTAAAGTATTTAATTCAGATAACGTGCAATTTAAAGTATATTCTGCTTGGTTTTCAAGGGATATTTTTTTACTAATTGTTTTAAAACCTGTATATGAAAATAGAATGGTATAAGTTCCAATAGGAATATTCTCAAAAGTGTAGTAACCATTTTCGTCTGTTGAAACTCCTTTTTTCAGTTCTGCAATTTGAACAGTTGCATAAGGTAAACTTTCATTTTCAGAGGATACAACTCCTTTAATAGTTGTTTGTGCACTTATTGATAATGCACAAAGTAAAAACAGAAAAATAATTTTCATTATATATTAAAATAAAATTTAGACAAAACTAAAAATATAATTTATCAATACAAAATAAAATTTTATATATTTGCCTAAATATTATATGAATGACTACTTCAGAAGAAAATTATTTAAAGGTAATTTATCATTTATCGGTTGTGTCACCAAAGGGTGTCAATACTAATGCCATTGCGGGAATGCTTGAAACCAAGGCTTCTTCTGTAACGGATATGTTGAAAAAATTATCGGAGAAAGATTTAGTAGAATATAAAAAATATCAAGGAGCTTCTTTAACAGATAAAGGAACTTTAACGGCTAAAATGATTGTGAGAAAACATCGTTTGTGGGAAGTTTTTTTGGTGGATAAATTAAATTTTTCATGGGATGAGGTGCATGAAATAGCTGAAGAGTTAGAGCATATTCAATCAGAAAAACTAATCAATAAATTAGATGCTTTTTTAAATTTTCCTGAGTTTGATCCACATGGAGATCCAATTCCAAATGCCAGTGGAGAAATTAAGAAAGTGCAAAAGCAGTTGTTAATTGATGCAAAAGTTAATCTTTCTTATAAATGTGTTGGGGTTAAAGATTCTTCGGCAGAATTTTTACAATATTTAGACAAACAAAAAATAGCTTTAGGTTCCACTTTTAAGATTATTGAAAAAGATACTTTTGACGATATTCTTCATGTTGAAATCAATGGCAAAAAGATTACTATTTCAACTAAAATTGCTACTAATTTATACGTACAATAATTATGTTTCAAGATGTTTTAACTTATTTCGAAAGCATTGATCCTATTTTAGCGGCTCTTTATGCTACTTTATTTACATGGTTTTTAACAGCATTGGGTGCTTCGTTTGTGTTCTTTTTTAAAGGAATGAATCGAACATTTTTTGATGGAATGCTTGGTTTTACGGGTGGAGTTATGGTTGCTGCGAGTTTCTGGAGTTTATTGGCTCCGTCCATAGAAATGAGTGAAGGAGATGGATTTGTAAAAGTAATTCCGGCTGCGGTTGGTTTTGCTTTAGGAGCTCTTTTTATTTTTGGTTTGGATAAAGTATTGCCACATGTTCACATTAATTTTAAAGAAACAGAAGGGATTAAATCACCTTGGCAACGAACAACTCTATTGGTTTTAGCGATAACGCTACACAATATTCCAGAAGGATTAGCGGTTGGTGTTTTGTTTGGCGGTGTGGCAGCAGGAATTCCTGAAGCTTCTATTGCTGGGGCTGTTACGTTAGCTATCGGAATTGGAATTCAAAATTTCCCCGAAGGAATTGCTGTTTCCATGCCTTTGAGAAGAATGGGAATGAGTAGAAGAAAAAGTTTTATGTATGGACAATCTTCGGCTATTGTTGAGCCAATTGCTGGAGTTTTAGGAGCTGTTGCGGTTACCTTTTTCACGCCTTTATTACCTTATGCTCTGGCTTTTGCTGCTGGTGCGATGATATTTGTTGTTGTTGAAGAAGTAATTCCAGAAACTCAACAAGCGAATAATACTGATATTGCCACTTTAGGATTTATTGGTGGATTTATAGTGATGATGACTTTGGATGTGGCATTGGGGTAGGGTTTACTTTTTTAAGTATAAAAACAAACTTCTCTGTGTATGATTATATTTTGGATATTAGGCATAAATAATAGATTAAAAAATATAATTTTCATCATCTTTTTTTGCTTTTTATTTTTGTGATGCTTTCATCACATCCATTTTTCTAAAAAGTAATTTTTCTACAATAGGCATTAGTGACCTTTAAGTAACCTTTAAGTCACTTTACTAAAAAAGAAGCCTATATTTTAGAAGTAATCTAATTCATGTAACCAAGTTTTGTATTTGCAATACCAATTGAAAAGACATTGAACAACTGTTTAGTGTCTTTTTTATTATTTAGAATTATTATAAATTTATATGTAAAAAGTCGTTAAAGTCAATTTTTTGTCGAGCATCTGCTGTTTTACATTACTAAATAATTATTAATATAAAATTTACAGTTTTTCTGTAATTCAGTAT
>JAESGW010000104.1_pt1 | contig 209717 bp, 202 predicted proteins | sample 9269791 | NCBI WGS metagenome assembly JAESGW01 (sample SAMN16773120, study PRJNA677053) | algae metagenome | isolation source: Aphanocapsa lilacina HA4352-LM1 and co-occurring heterotrophs from near cave... | place: USA: Maniniholo cave, near Haena, Kauai, HI | collected 2009-07-28 | reverse complement strand
TCAAGGACGAGCTTGAACGCTCAGGGGAGGCACACGCCCCCCGACCACAGGCCTGGAAGAACACCAGAACCCTGCAGGGTCAATCTGATCACTATCGACCCACAAACAGAACATACAAGGGGAGGGGCAGGGGGAGGGGGTGGCGAGGGGAACCTCGGTGTTGACTGCACCACCCCCACCCTCAATCCCTCCCCTCAAGGGGGAGGGAAGCGACGACTGCCCGTTCCGCATTCCATCGGCCCCCCCCCGCAAGGTTCATGCAACCTTCGGAGCCTACCAACGTTTTCATGCAGGGTCGGTGGGTCTTATCAAGGCCGATTTTCGACCTATATATCTCTGACAGTCAGCCGTGTGCCGGACTGGACACGGCTGCGTATCTGCCCGTGACTACGGGGGAAAGACGAGGGTGCATTATGGCCCAGACCAATCTGCCAATTCTTTCGGCTGAGGGTGGACTCAGCCGCTATCTCCAGGAAATTCGCAAGTTTCCGATGCTTGAGCCTGACGAGGAATACATGCTCGCCAAGCGCTACAAGGAGCATCAGGATCCCGGTTCCGCCCAGAAGCTGATCACCTCGCATCTGCGGCTCGTGGCGAAGATCGCCATGGGCTATCGCGGCTATGGCCTGCCCATCTCCGAGGTCATCTCGGAAGGCAATGTCGGCCTGATGCATGCGGTGAAGCGCTTCGAGCCTGAAAAGGGCTTCCGCCTCGCGACCTATGCGATGTGGTGGATCCGCGCCGCCATTCAGGAATACGTGCTGCGCTCGTGGTCGCTGGTCAAGATCGGCACCACCGCAGCGCAGAAGCGGCTGTTCTTTAACCTCAGGAAGATCAAGGGGCAGATCGCCGCCCTCGATGACGGCAATCTCCACCCCGACCAGATCAAGCAGATCGCGACGACGCTGCACGTTACCGAAAGCGACGTCGTGTCGATGAACCAGCGCCTCTCAGGCGATGCCTCGCTCAACGCGCCGATGCGCGCCGACGAAGGCGCCTCGGAGTGGCAGGACTGGCTGGTCGACGATACGCCGGACCAGGAGACCACCCTCGGCGAAACCGAGGAATTCTCCGAGCGCATGGGCCTGCTCACCAATGCGATGAGCGACCTCAACGAGCGCGAGAAGGCGATCTTCCAGGCCCGGCGCCTGCGCGACGAGCCGGCGACGCTCGAAGAGCTGGCGCAGGAATACAATGTCAGCCGCGAGCGCATCCGGCAGATCGAGGTCCGCGCTTTCGAGAAGGTGCAGGAAGCCGTACAGAAGGCAGCCCACGCCAAGTCGCGCGAAGCCAGCCTCTGAGTGGCATAGATGAATGAGAAAGGGCCGCCCGATGGGCGGCCCTTTCTGTTTGTCGCGAGTTCGGCGGCCGCGAACCCCTCACCCGTCTCGGCCTTCGGCCGATCCACCCTCTCCCCGACGGGGAGAGGAATAGGGCCCACCGCACCATCCGGGTTCTTCTCCCCGTCGGGGAGAAGGTGGCGCGTAGCGCCGGATGAGGGGTGAGCCACAATGGTTGAGGTCAGCCGTAAGTTGTGAAGCTCTCGACTGCTCTACCCGTTCTGCTCTGGCCCCATCACCGGCCGTGGCTGCTGCGCCCAGGCGAACTCGCCTTTGCCCCATTTGGCGAACCGCGCCAGGAGCGCATCGCGTGCCCGTAACCCGGCCGGGCCGGCGGCCTTTTTGGTGTCGCGGATCAGGTAGGCGAAAGCCAGCCGCTCGCCGTCGCGTTCGGCCCAGCCGACGAACCAGCCGGTCTGCCGGCGTGAGTTGAACGTGCCATCGGCATTGCGTTCGTAATAGGTGCCGGTCTTGCCTGAGACGGTCCAGTTGCCGGCCCTGAAGCTGGGCATGATGGCAACCACCGCTGCTTGCGCCGTGGCCGATGCCGGCAGCTCGCCGGCCAGCATGCGCCGCACGAACCGCACCTGCTGTTCGGGCGTGATCAGCAGCGACGAGTTGATCCACGACCGCAGCAGGCTGTTGTTCTTGCCCGGATCCCCCGAAATATCGGCATTGCCATAGTCGAAATCGGCAACATACTGGCCGAACCGCTCGGCCCCCATCTCGGCCACCAGCACGCGCGAGTACCACAGCACCGAATCGCGCAGCCAGGTGGTGGGCGTGGTGGTCACCTTCCAGTCCGCGCGATCCGCCTTGTACTCGGCCCTGTAGGGCCAGGCCGGCTCGTCCGCGCCGCTGAGAATCCCGGCATCGAACCCCATCACCGCCAGCGGCACCTTGAAGGTCGAAGCCGGCGACGTCGGCGTGTCGCAACCTCCACCCTCCTGCAACCGCACCGCGCCGCTTTCGGCGTCGACGATCAATGTGCACACCACTTCCGCCCGGCTCGCGGACGCCGCTGCAAGGCTCAGCACTACTGCTGTAATCAGAACTTTCACGAATGGCCCCAAGGTCTTAAAGACCGCGACATGCACCGGTGATTTGGGCGGAATTTCGCCGGAACGGGGATGCTTCAGGGGCTTTTGAGGAGGCTGAGGCGCCAGACTCTCCGTGATCCTCCCCCGCGTGGCGGGGCAACTGCCGGTGTCTACCGCTTCTCCAGCAACAGCTTCGCAATCAGCTGCGCCAGATATTTCCGCGGCAGGATCAGAAGGTACGGCGCATGCACGCCTTCCTCCGGCACGATCCTGAATGGCCCGGTCAGCGCCTCGTTCGAGGTCCCGGTCCGCACTCCCGGCGCGAGCTTCACCGCATCGAGCGGGTATTTCAGCCCTTCCGAGGTCCAGAAGGTTATCGCCGCCAGTGGGTGGATGGAGACGCGCTCGCCCGGATCGACCGTGAACGAGAACGCCTTGGTCAGCGGCAGGGCCACGTCCTCTTCGTCGACCAGGACGATCTTGCGCTTTGCCGCGTACTTGGCCACCGCGTCGAGCGCCGCCAGCGTATGGTCGAAGCGCCGCCCGGTCATCCCCAGCGCCACCGTCACTGGCGCACGGGTCGAATACAGCGACTTCTCGAAATCGGTGGTTTCCTGCTCGCCGATCTGCATCAGCCGGGTCTTGCCCAGCCAGGAGTGCGGGTTCTTCAGCGAATCGAAATCGCCGATGATCAGCTCGGGCTTCAGCCCGGCCTCGACGATCTGGTCGGCCCCGCCATCGGCCCCGACCAGGTGGCCGCCCGAAGCGTAGAGCTCGCGCAGGAGGTCGAAATCGACCGTCCCGCCGCCAACGATGACCATCAGGTCGTCAAAGACCGCAACGGAAGTCTGGGGGGCACGCGCTTGCACGGAGGGAAAACTCTGTCTATCTGTCAGCTGTCTCGCTGGGGTGTTCCGGGTCTTCCGGAGCTGAGAGTTACCCATTGAACCTGAACCAGGTCATGCTGGCGGAGGAAGTTCGAGATGGCAAGGGCGCGACAGCGTCCGATCCATTGACGTCCCCTTCATTCACATGGCCGCAACCGAAGGGAACGACTTAATGCGCGCGTTCGCAAACTTCGCGTTGGCGGCAGTCATCTGCGCCACCGCAACGCCTGTCCTCGCCCAGGACACGCCAATCCTCAAACCGATCCTCAACGTCTACACCTATGATGGCTTCGCCGCCGAGTGGGGTCCGGGCCCCGGCCTCAAGGCCGGGTTCGAAAAAACCTGCAACTGCACCATCGAGTGGACCACCTCCGAGGACGCGATTTCGAACCTCAGGAAAGTGCAGCTGGAAGGGACCGCCACCAAGGCCGACGTGGTGCTCGGCCTCGATACCGCCACCTCCGGCGAAGCCCGCGCCACCGGCCTGTTCGCGCCGCACGGCCTCGCCCCCGAGGGCCTGGTGCTGCCGTGGAACGACGCCGAGTTCGTGCCGTTCGACTATGGCTATTTCGCTTTTGTCTATGACAAGGCAAAGACACCCAACCCGCCAACTTCGTTCGAAGAGCTCATCGCGCTGCCCGCGAGCTTCAAGATCGTCATCCAGGACCCGCGCTCATCGACGCCCGGCCTCGGCAATGTGCTGTGGGTCGAGGCCGCTTATGGCGACCGCGCGCCGGAGATCTGGAAGGGCCTGAAGCCACACGTCCTCACCATGACCCGCGGCTGGTCGGAAGCCTATGGCCTGTTCCTCGACGGCCAGGCCGACATGGTGCTGAGCTACACCACCTCGCCCGCCTACCACGCCATCGCCGAAGACAAGCACAACTATGCCTACGCCCCATTCTCCGAGGGATATGTCGCGCAGGTCGAGGTGGCGGGCGTCTTGGAGAGCTCCGATCAACCGGACCTCGCCAAAGCCTTCCTCGCCTACCTGACGACGCCGGAAGCACAGAGGATCATCCCCACCACCAACTGGATGTATCCGGTGATCGATATCGGCGCCGACCTCCCCGCCGAATTCGGCAAGCCGCCGGAGAAGGTGCTGCCGATCGATGAAGCCGCGCTGGCAGCCAATGGCCGGGCCTGGGTCGATGCTGCTCTCGCCGCGCTCCAGTAGCCTGGTCCTGCCACGCCGCCCGCTCCGGCTCATCGCCGGGGCGGGCATCGCGGCGACCATTGCCGCACTGGTGGCCCTGGTGCTGCTGGCCATCCTCGCGACCGCGGCGGGCGAACCGTCGCGGCAATCGAGCGTCGATGTCTGGCACCTGGTGGTAATGACCAGCGTCCAGGCCGGGCTCACCACCGTGCTGTCGCTGCTCGTCGGCACGGCGCTCGCCTGGGCGCTGAACCGGCTGCGTTTCCCCGGCCGTGACCTGATCGTCGGGCTGTTCGCCTCGGCGATCGTCACTCCCGGGCTGATCGTCGCCTTCGGCCTGCTCTCGGTGTGGGGCCGCGCCGGCTGGGTCAATCAGGCGTCCCTTGCGCTCACCGGCCAGCCGCTCGAAGTCCCCCTGTTCGGCCTCGGCGGCATCCTTGCCGCCCACGTCATCCTCGATGCCTCCTTCGCGGCCCGCATCCTGCTGGCCCGGCTCGACGCGATACCCGAGAAGCGCCTGAAGACCGGCCAGAGTCTCGGGCTCGGCGCCTGGCAGCGCTTCACGGTGATCGACTGGCCAATGCTGCGCCCAACACTGCCCGGCCTCGCGGCCATCATCTTCCTCCTCGCCTTCACCAGCTTCCCCATCGTCCTGCTGCTCGGCGGCGGCCCTGCCAACCAGACGCTGGAAGTGGCGATCTATGCCGCGGTGCGGCTCGATTTCGACCTCAGTGGCGCCGTCACCCTGGCGCTGGTGCAGATCGGCATCTGCTCGGCCATCATCATCGCCGCCTCCGCCTTCGCGCCGATCTCAGCCAGCACCGGCGGCTCGACTCCACCGCGCTGGCGCGATGGCGCCGCCGCACGGGTGATGCAGTGGGCCTTGCTGGTCTTCGGCATCGTCGGCTTCGCTCTGCCGCTATCGGCCATCCTGATCGACGGTATCGGCCCCGGCATCATCGAGGTAGCGAGCCGTGCGAACTTCTGGAAAGCACTCGGCACCAGCCTCCTGCTCGGGTCAGGCTCGGCCGTCCTCACCTTGCTGCTGGCGCTCGGCATCGGCATGGGCCGCGCCGCTTCCGGCATCCCGCTGCTCCGCGTCGGCATCGGCGCCCCCGCCTATGCCTATCTGGCGGTGCCGGCCGTAGTGCTGTCGCTCGGTGCGTTCCTCCTCGTGCGCAATGCCGGCATGCTGCCCGAGGCGGCGGCGCCAGTGGTGGTATTGCTCGCCAACGCACTGCTCTCTCTGCCGTTTGCGCTGGCGACGCTGGCGCCGCCCCTCGATGCCATTGCCGAACGACGCGGCCGCTTGATCCGCTCGCTCGGCCTCAGCGGCTGGCGGCAGTTCATCGCGGTCGAGTGGCCCCTGCTCGGGCGTGAGGCCGGCGTCGTGCTGGCGCTGAGCTTCTGCTTCTCGCTCGGCGATCTCGGCGTTATCGCCTTGTTCGGCACCGACGATTTCGCCACCCTGCCACTGCTCATGTACCGGGCGCTCGGCGCCTATCGCAGCAACGACGCCGCCACCATCGCCGCGCTGATGCTGGTGATCACCATTGCCGCCTTCGTGCTGCTGCCAAAACTGTTTGGAAGGCTCACCGATGCTCGAAGCTGACCACCTGCGCTTCATTCATCCCGGCGCGTCGCGCCAGTTCGATCTGAGCCTTGTCGCAAAACCCGGCGAGATCACTGCCGTGAGCGGCCAGTCCGGCTCTGGTAAATCGACCCTGCTCGACCTGATCGCCGGCTTCCTGACACCCACGTTAGGCAGCCTGACGCTCGACGAGCGCGAGCTGCTGCCGCTGGCGCCGGAACAGCGCCCGATCTCCATCCTGTTCCAGTCCGAAACCCTGTTCGAGCACCTGACCGCCTACCAGAACCTCGAGCTCGGCCTGCCCCGCAACGCGGTGGATAAAGCGCAAAAGATCCAGGCGGCCCTCGCCGAGGTCGGCCTCCCCGGTGTGCTGAAGCAACGGGCCGACACCCTGTCGGGCGGCGAAAAGCAGCGCGTGGCTCTGGCCCGCACCCTGCTGCGCAACCGGCCGGTGCTGCTGCTCGACGAGCCGTTCTCCGCCCTCGACGACGACACCCGCGGCACCATTCGCACACTGGTTAAGTCGCTGACCGAGCGGCACCAGTGGATCACCGTGCTGGTCAGCCATCACGTCGACGACGTGGAGGCGCTGGCGACGCGCCGCTACCAGCTGCGCGACGGCATGCTGTTCGAGGACTGAAGTGCTGCACTCCCTGCTCCGCCGGTGGTTGCGGACCCCCACCCCTGTCCCCTCCCCGCAAGGGGGAGGGAGACCCTCACACCGGCATCGCAGTCTGCGTCTCCCTCCCCCTTGCGGGGAGGGATCAAGGGTGGGGGTCAGGTTGCGCCGGGGCCGGTAGCGAGTCGGTGGCTAGGGCCCACTCGAATGCAAGCTACACTCTCCCTCCGATTCTCCCGGATGCCCCGCCATGACCGAAGCCAACCCCGCCCGCTCCGCCGAGGGGCGGCAGATGTTCGAGAACCTCAAGCGCGCCGTGCGGCTCAGCGCCCGGCTGAGCGACATCGGTTTCGACGACCCCGAGGCGCTCTGCACGGCCTTCAGCGAGCTGATTGGCAAGCCGGTGGGCGAGCGCTTCATGATTATTCCGCCCTTTTCCACCGATTGCGGCCTCAACATCACCGTCGGCAACAACGTCTTCATCAACCAGGGCTGCCACTTCATGGATATGGGCGGCATCAGCATCGGCAACGATGTGATGATCGGGCCGAGGGTAAACCTGGTTTCCGCTGGGCACCCGACTGACCCGGCGCAGCGCCGCAACGGCATCGTCAAGAAACCGATCACCATCGGCAACAATGTCTGGATCGGCGCCGCCGCCACGATCCTGCCGGGGGTGAGCATCGGCGATAACGCCGTGGTGGCGGCGGGAGCCGTGGTGAGCCGGGACGTGCCGGCGAACACCCTTGCTGCCGGAGTTCCGGCGCGGGTGTTGAAGCGGCTGTAGTGGTCTATCTAGCTGACTGCTGGCGTTAGCGCGTGCTGACCCCCACCCCCCTGTCCCCTCCCCCTAAACAAGGGGAGGGAGACGCTCCTACCAGCGCTGGTGTTTTGGTCTCCCTCCCCATTCTTAGGGGGAGGGGACAGGGGTGGGGGTCAGCCCGCACCGGCCCTTGGCTTCCGCACCAAAGCAAAACGCCCGGACCAAGGCCCGGGCGTCTCAATGATTCTCTCAGCCGATCAGTTCGCGGCGGCAACCGACTTGGTCCACTCGCCGACGACTTCGGTGAACATCGTCTCGGCTGCGGCATCCTTTTCGAGCGTGATGATCGCCCGCTTGCCGGTGGCATAGATCAGCGCCAGATCCATCCACTTGCGCGAGATCAGCAGGCTGCTGTTGGCGGTGATGTCGGCCGGCGAGGCGCTGAGCGCAAACAGGAACGAGTTGCCGACGACGCGGGCCGAGGCCCCGACCAGCGGGGTGCCCTGCACCAGTTCCTCGTTCTTCAGCAGCACGCCCGGCAGGCCCGCGATCGAGCCGCCGATGAAGCTGTCGGTCACCCGGAAATTGACTTCCATCAGGTGGCTGGCCGGCAGGCTCGCGTCGGAGTTCTTGCGGATCAAGACGTCGACCGCGAGGTTGCGCGCCGGGATGTTGGCTTTGCCGATCAGCGTCGGCAGCCCCATCTCGTCGGTTCCCTTGCTCCACTCGACCGTGCCGGAGAACGGCACGGCGCCGGTGGTGCCGCTGTCCGACGCCTCAAGCAGCAGCGACTGGCTGCCGGCGAGGCTGGCCGGATCGACCGAAGCAGCTGCCTGCGTGGCATCGGTTGCTGCCGTCTGCTGGTCCGTGCCGAGGCGTTCTTCCGGTGCGGCGGGAACCAGGCGGCTCAGCTCTGCCGGCGCGGCAGCGGTGTCGGTGCCGAGACGCTCGTCCGGCGTGCCCAATTCGGCGGTCGGGGTATCGTTCTCGGCAGGCGTCGCCGTGTTGCCCGGGCCGGTGGCCGGGGTATCGGCGGTGGTTTCGTTCGGCGTCGGCGAGGTGACGGCAGCCTGCTGCGTCACCGGAGCGCCACGCCCGAACATCTGGTCGAGGTCGATAAACCCTTCACGCCAGGCCCAGAACCCGGCCCCGCCGGCACCGACCAGCAGCACCGCAAACACGATCAGGAAGATGGTGACGGCGCCCAGACCGCGACGTTCGTCCTCGGCGCGGGCGCGCGGAAAATTCGGCTCGGCGTCGCGCTGCTTCTTGCCGCGCGGCTCGCGGGCGTCGCGAGCGAAAGCGCTGGCCTTGGCAGCCTTGCCTTCGCGCTGCGGACGCGCATCGGCCTTGAGCATCGACGGCGCAAAACCGTTCTGCCGGGCGGGCGGCTCGTCAGCCTCGTCATCGTCGAAGGCGCTGTAGCCACCATTGATGACCGGCTCTTCGAACTCGGTATCACCGCGCGCTTCGCGGTCGAGCGTCGCAATAGCGCGATCGATCGCACCCTGCGGATCGGCGGGCGGGGCTTCTACCTCGACCTCGCGTACCGCCGACATGGCGGCGGCGATCGGCGGATCGTTGAACAGGGCCACCGGCTCGGACATCTGGCGGGCCGCGGCCTGCCCGTTTCGGCCGGCCGGTTCGAGACGGGGCGCCGGCAGTTCGCGGCGTGGCTCCAGCACCGGGCCACGGGCAGCGCCACCGATCGGCGCGCCGAACGCGGCGTTGCCGGTGCGGCTCTTGGCGGCTTCGGCACGCGCCACGATCGAGGGCAGCGGCGAACGGCCGGTCGGGGACTTGGTCGGAATCGGCGAGCGGACCGGCGACGGGCGCTGCTGCGGCTCCTCGCCGTCATCCTCATCTTCGTCCGACGGGATCGGCGCCGCCAGCTGCGGCTGCTGGCGCTGCGTCGAGGGCACGAGCTTGGGTACCGGCTTGCCCATCGGCTTGGCGTCGGGCCTGACGATCGAGCGCGACCGGTCCGAGCCCTCGGTCTGCTCGGCATTGGCAGCCGCAATGATCTCTTCGATCGAACCACCCGGCGGCAACGGTCGGGGCGGCTCCTTGCCGTTTTGCGGCACGGGCTTGGCAACAGGTTTGGCGACAGCGGCCGGGGCCTTCTTGGCCGGTGCCTCGAAGTAAACCGGCGGCGGGGGCGGATTGTCTTCCTTGCCCGAACCGAGCCCGGCGATCACGGCTTCGCTGGCTTCCTGCTCGACCTGGCGGATGCAATCCTCGAGCTGCAGGCGGTGTGCGGTGATGTCGCGGGCCGCCAGGGGCGGATTGATGGCGCGCAACTGCCCCACGAGCGCGGCACGCGCCTTCTCGTAGACCGCGCGTCGCGCGGCGCCGTTATTCTCCGGCAGAGCTTCTACCGCCCTACGTAACAGCTCTTTGTAGTCCGCCATTGGCTAAGCGACATCCGTAATTTAGGGGGCCAGTTCTACCGAAAAAAACTCAATCTTGGAACGGGTCCTGAACCAGTATGGTGTCCAGCCTTTCCGGGCTGGTGGAGAGCATGGCGACCGGCGCCCCGATCAGCTCCTCGATGTATCTGACGTACTTCACCGCCTGGGCCGGGAGTTCAGACCAGCTTCTCGCCCCTGCCGTTGTTTCCGACCACCCCTCGAGGGTCTCGTAAATCGGCTTAACAGCAGCTTGTGCTCCCATTGAGGCAGGCAAGTAGTCAATTTTTTGACCATTGAGCTCGTAGCCCACGCACACTTTGAGCTCTTTGAGGCCGTCAAGAACATCCAGTTTCGTCAGTGCGATGCCGTTTATCCCCGAAGTTCTCACCGTCTGGCGCACCAGCACCGCGTCAAACCAGCCGCAACGGCGCGGCCGCCCGGTGTTGACGCCGACTTCGCGCCCGACGCTCGAGAGGTGCCGGCCGATCTCGTCGTCGAGCTCGCAGGGGAACGGCCCTTCGCCGACGCGGGTGGTATAGGCCTTGGTGATCCCCAGCACATAGCCGATCGCCGTCGGCCCGAGGCCCGAACCGGCTGCGGCCTGGCCCGCCACGGTGTTCGACGAAGTGACGAACGGATAGGTGCCGTGATCGTTGTCGAGCAACGCCCCCTGCGCGCCCTCGAACAGGATGCGCGCCCCGGCGCGGCGCTTCTCGTCGAGCAGCCGCCAGACCTGGTCGACATAGGGCAGGATCTTGCTCGCCACTTCCATCAGCTCGTCATAGAGCGACTGTGCCGAGAGCTCCGCCATGCCCATGCCGCGGCGCAGTGCATTGTGATGCGCCAGGAGCCGCTCGACCTTCGGCATCAGCGTCTCGGGCTCGCTGAGGTCGCAAACCCGGATGGCACGCCGGCCGACCTTGTCCTCGTAAGCCGGACCGATGCCGCGACGGGTGGTGCCGATCTTCAAACCGGAATTGCCGCTCTCGCGCACCGCGTCGAGCTCACGATGCAGGCTCAGGATCAGCGGCGCATTGTCGGCGATCTTCAGCACCTCGGGGGTGATCTCGATGCCCTGGGCGCCGATCTTTTCCACCTCGGCGACGAAGTGGTGCGGATCGACCACCACGCCGTTGCCGATGACGCTCAGCTTGCCGCGCACCACGCCTGAGGGCAGCAGCGCCAGCTTGTAGCTGGTGCCATCGATGACCAGCGTATGACCGGCATTGTGACCGCCCTGGTAGCGGACCACCACGTCGGCGCGCTCCGACAGCCAGTCGACGATCTTGCCTTTGCCCTCGTCACCCCATTGGCTGCCGACGACGATCACGTTTGCCATGCGCTTATTGCCCCTCAGGAAGCAGCAGCCCGGCCTGGCATCACGCCGGCGGACCGCAAAGATCAGTTCTGTTTCGCTGCAACCTGACCCGCGCGGCTTCCCTTAAGGAAGTCCGAGGTAGTTGCGGATGTCCTTTAGAGCAGTCCTTCTCAGATGACAAATCCCGTCACGTCGCACCCCCAGAAGAGCGAGACCGGGGAGCGAGGCGGGATCCCATGCAACGACGCGAAGTCTCGCTCTAGCAATCACGGATAGTCACACCCATGTTACCGCAACCCAGCGCGCCAACCCGAGAACCCGAGGACAAGGTTATGCCCCTCTCGACTGCCGCGAATGCCTTCCGCCTGCCCGCCGGCTCTGCCGGCCGAGTGATCACTGCCACTGATTCCGACTACGACAAGGCCCGCACCGTGATGTATGGCGGCCCCGACAAGCGGCCTGCCGCCATCATCCGTGTCGCCGATGCCGCCGATATCGCGACGGCCATTGCCCATGCCCGCGACAACCAGCTCGAACTCGCCATCCGCAGTGGTGGCCACAGCGGCGCCGGCCATTCAACCACCGAGGGCGGCCTCGTCATCGACGTCCGCGACCTCAAAGAAATCAACATCGACGCCGCCAATCGAACCGTCTGGGTCGGCGCCGGCGTTACGGCCATGGAACTGACCGAGGCCCTGGGCCCGCATCAGCTGATCGTCGGCTTCGGCGATGCCGGTAGTGTTGGTATCAGCGGCATCACGCTGGGCGGAGGCGTGGGTTATCTTGCCCGCAAGCACGGGCTCTCGATCGACTCGCTGCTGGCGGTCGAACTGGTCACCGCCGACGGACAGCAGTTGCTGGCCGACGCCGCCAATCACCCGGAGCTGTTCTGGGCGCTGCGTGGTGGCGGCGGCAATTTCGGCGTCGTCACCCGGCTGAAGTTCCAGCTCCACCCGCTCCCCGCCTTTACCGGCGGCATGCTGGTGCTGCCGGCGACGCCCAAGACCATTGCCGGCTTCGTTGCGGCTGCCAAGGCAGCGCCCGAGGAACTCTCGGGCATCGCCAACGTCATGCCGGCGCCGCCCATGCCCTTCCTGCCGGCCGAGCAGCACGGCAAGACGGTGATCCTCGCCATGCTGGCCTTCGCCGGCGATCCCGAAGCAGCCGAAAACGCGCTGGCGCCGTTCCGCGCGCTGGCAGTTCCACTGGCCGATTTCGTCAAGCCCGGCCCCTATGCCGGCATGTACCCGCCCGAGGATCCGGATTATCACCCGACCGCGGTGGCGCTGAACCTGCTCGTCGACCGCATCGGCACCCCCGAGGCCGAGACTATCCTCGGTTATCTCGAGGAGTCGGACGCCAGCCTCAGGGTCTGCCAGATCCGTGTGCTCGGCGGGGCGCTCGGCCGCGTTGCTACTTCGGCCACTGCCTACGCCCATCGCAAGAGCCCGATCATGATCAATGTAGCGGCGTTCTACGACGGCGAGGCCGACAAGCCGAAGAAAGAGGCCTGGGCCGCCGACTTCGCCAAGGCGCTGAACCAGGGCGATGACGGCGCCTATGTCAACTTCGTCGCCGACGAGGGCCCGGCCCGCGTCCGCGCCGCCTATCCCGGCGACACCTGGGACCGGCTGCGGCAGGTGAAGCGGGCCTACGACCCACAGAACCTGTTCCGGCTCAACCAGAACATCCCGCCGGCGTGAGGCGGCTCTGCCGACCTCTCCTTGATCCTCCCCCGCCCCGCGGGGGAGGAGCACCGCACCGCCGGTGGTCACTCGTCGCCCCAACCCATTCCTGATCCCTTGCTGAGCGGCGCATTCATTTGCCGTTCAATCCGCCGCCCGTAGAGGCCGCGCTCTCAACGCAACCTCAGCGAGTTCAAGGGAATGGACAAACGCTTTCCGCTCGAAGACCAGATCGACATGCTGGCTTCGAGCCTGCGCGGCCGCGTCGTGACGCGCCGTGATGCGGCTTATGACGAGATGCGCACCGTCGCTCTCGGCAATTTCGACCGGCGCCCGGCGGCGGTGATCCGTGTCGCCAACGTCTCCGACGTGGCGGCAGTGATCAATTTCGCCCGCGCCACCGATCTCGAACTGGCGGTGCGCAGTGGCGGCCACAGTGTCGGCGGGCATAGCGGCACCGAAGGCGGCCTGGTCGTTGACCTGCGCGATCTCAACGGCATCGAGATCGATGGCGAGACCAGCACCGTATGGGCCGGCACCGGCCTCAGCTCCGGCGAAGTCACCCGCGCCGTCGAGCAGTACGGACTGATCGTCGGCTTCGGCGATTCGGGCACTGTGGGCATCGGCGGCCTGACGCTCGGCGGCGGTGTCGGCTACATGGTGCGCAAGCACGGCCTCACCATCGACTCGCTGCTCGCGGCCGAAGTGGTGACGGCAGCCGGCGACATCGTCATCGCCGACAAGGACAACCACTCCGACCTGTTCTGGGCGCTGCGCGGCGGCGGCGGCAATTTCGGCGTGGTCACCCGGTTGAAGTTCAGGCTCGAGCCGCTGCCCTCCTTCGTCGGCGGCCCCTTGGTCCTCCCAGCCACCGCCGAGAATATCGTCAAGTTCGCCGCGCTGGCCGATGCCGCGCCCGAGACGCTTTCGACCATCGCCATGGTGATGCCGATCCCGCCGGTGCCGTTCGTGCCGGCCGAGTTCCACGGCAAGCTGGCGCTGATCGGCATGATGGCCTTCTCCGGCCCGGTCGACGCCGCGACCGCCGCGCTCGCCCCGTTCCGTTCCATTGCCACCCCGATCGCCGACCTGGTCGGCCCGGCCCCCTACTCCTCCATGTATGCCATGGACCCGCCGCCCGAGATGCGCCCGGCCGTGTCATGCCGCTCGCGCTTCGTTGACCGGGTCACCCTCGAGACCGCAGCAAAAATGCTGGCGGCGCTCGAAGCCTGTCCATCGCCGATGAAGATGGGGCAGATCCGCGTGCTGGGCGGCGCCTTTTCGCGTGTCCCGGCCGATGCCACAGCCTTCGCCCACCGCGCCGGCAAGGTCATGCTCGGCTTCCTCGCCATGTACGAAGGCGGCGCCGACGTCACCGCGCATTTCGACCGCTGGGCGACCGATGCGATCGAAAGCGTCAGCCAGAAAAACGCCGTCGCCTATGTCAACTTCCTCGGCATCGAGGGTGGCGAAGGCCTCCGCGCCGCCTATCCCGGCTCGACCTGGGACCGGCTGCGCCAGGTCAAGGCCAAGTACGATCCGGAAAACCTGTTCCGGCTCAACCAGAATATCCCGCCGGCAGTCTGACGGGCTGGCGCGACGCATCGCGCCTCACGTTTTGCGTTGTCGCGCTTCCGAACCGGAAAAGTCTGCAACTTTTCCTGGAAGCCCTCTATGTTCGCGCCTCCTTCGGCCGCCGCCATTCAAGGTGGCGGCCGATGCTCGAACCAGACGGCCCATATGACCAACTCTTCTGCCGCCAGCGGCAACCGTGCGTTCCACACCCTGATGGACCGCCCCTATCTGATCCTCATCCTCACCACGCTGTTCTGGGGCGGCAACGTCGTCGCCGGAAAGCTCGCCGTCGGCCATATCGATGCGCACTCCCTGATGATCCTGCGCTGGACCGGCGCGCTGCTCTTGGTGCTGCCCTTCGCTCTCGGTCCGCTGAAGCGCGATTGGCCGGTGATCCGCGCTAAATGGTGGCTCTATCTGTTCTATGGCGCCGTCGGCTTTGCCACCTTCAACGTGCTGGTCTATGTCGCCGCCTACTACACCTCGGGCGTCAACACCTCGCTCGAGCAGGTGGCGGTGAACATCTTCGTCATCATCCTCAACTTCGCGCTGTTCCGTACCCGCGTGCGCGGCCTGCAACTGCTGGGTGTGCTGGTCACCATCCTCGGCGTCGCCATCATCGCCACCCATGGCGACCTGACCCGTATCCTGACGCTGGAGGTGAACCTCGGCGACCTGCTGGTGATCCTCGCCTGCTTCGCTTATGCCATCTATTCGATCGCGCTGCGCTGGCGGCCGCAGACCCACTGGACCAGCTTCCTCGTCGCCACCTGCACCGGCGCCATCATCGCTTCGTTCGTCTATCAGGGGGCGCTGGGCAATGGCACGGCGAACCTTCCCGCCAACCTCGCCGCCATCGACCTGCAGGGGTGGCTGATCGCCGCCTACACCATCGTCTTTCCCTCGGTGATCTCGCAACTGCTCTACGTCCGCGGCGTCGAGCTGATCGGCTCCAACCGCGCCAGCCTGTTCGTCAACCTGATCCCGCTATTCGGCACCGTCGGCTCGGTGATCGTTCTCGGTGAAGCGCTGCAGCTGTTCCACGTCATCGCCGCGATCATGGTCGCCGCTGGCCTAGTGCTGGCCGAATACTCGGCGCGGCGCGGCACGTAAGCGGGGCCCGCCCTGGGGTAGCGAGTACCTCGCCCGTCAGCGCGTCGGCTCCCCACCCTTCATCCCTCAAGGGGGAGGGAGACGCTGGAACCGAGAGCTAACAGTCGGATCTCCCTCCCCCTTGTGGGGAGGGATCGAGGGTGGGGGTGGGCCAAACTGGATGTCGGGGGGGATCACCCCACCACCGCCGCCAACAGCGCTGCCGTTTCCGAATCCGCCGGCAAGAACGCCTCGATCACCAGCTCGCTGAGCGTGATCTCGGTGGGCGTTCCGAACACCGTCGTGGTCGAAATGAAGCTGGCGACGGCATCGCCGAAGCGCAGCTTCATCGGCACGAACACCCCGCCATGCTCGTCGCGGCCCTCCTGGCCGGGAGCGATACCCGAAATCTCCCGCAGCTCCTCCAGCAGCTCGGCAATGACTGGGTCACCGCTGGCCTCGAGCTGCGCCGCCACCCGGCGCAGAATATCGCGGGCCCACTCGTCATAGTTGATGATCAACCGGCCCAGCCCGTCTTGCCGCAGGCTGAGCCGCAGCACGTTGATCGGCTCTTGCAGCAACTCCGGATTGGTCACCTGCGCCAGGAACGGCGCCGCCGCGGCATTCGCCGACACGAGGTTCCAGCCGCGATCGACCGCAACGGCCAGATACGGCTCATAGGCCTTGAGCACCAGGTCGACCGCGGCGCGCGCCGGCGCTAGGTCGGGATGGTCGAGCCGCCGCTCCGGATAGACCGGCGCATACCCGGCAGCGAGCAGCATCAGGTTGCGGATGCGCAGCGGTACCCCGAGTCCGGAGGCGATGCGCAGCACCACCTCGCGGCTCGGCACCGAACGCCCGCTTTCGATGAAGCTCAGGTGTTTCTGGCTGAGCTCGATCTCCAGCGCCAGCGACAGCTGGCTGAAGCGGCGGTGCTGCCGCCAGTCGCGGATGTAGTCTCCGATGGAACGGTCGGAGGCCGTGGCTTGTGCGTGTGTCATGGCTCCGACCCTACCCCGTCACGGCGTCGGTTCAATTACCTCTGCGTTAGTTGAGACGAGGAACCGGGAGGTAGAAATGTGTCGCCGTCACCTGATGAACCCCGACGGAGAAAACCGAAATGAACCTCATCCGCTTTGCCCTCGTTGCCGATGCTGCTGCTACCGTAGCCACTGGCGCGCTGCTCGCCATCGGCGGCAGCCTCCTCGTCGACCTCACCGGCCTGCCGGCCACTGCCACCCTGCCACTCGGCCTGTTCCTCGTCGCTTTCGCCGCCTTCGTCGCCTGGGTCGGCATGCAGCGTGAAACGCCGCGCGGCGCCACGATGCTGATCGTCATCGTCAATGCCGCCTGGGTAGTCGCCAGCCTCATCGTGCTCCTGGCCGGCACCTTTCCGCTGACGCTTCTCGGTGTCGCCTTCGTCATCGCCCAGGCCGTCGCCGTTGCGGCGCTTGCCGCCCTGCAATGGGTCGGCCTCGGCAGGGCCCGCGCCCTCGCCTGACCTCCCACATCACGGCGGACAACCGGCGCTGCTGACAGGCTCTGTCAGCAGCGCCGGTGCATGGTTCTGGGGCCGGCAGCGACCGGCGCCGAAAACAGCGAGGACGACCCGAAAATGCCCCTGACCCGTCGATCCCTCATCAAGTCCGCCATGGCCGCCGCACTCGTACCGGCCTTCACGGCGATCGCCCATTCCGCAGCCCGAGGAGAAACCGCCATGACCACCGCCAAGCCCTTCAAGCTCGCCATCGCCGACACCGATATTGCCGACCTGCAGTATCGCCTGCGTAGCGCCCGCTGGCCGGTCGAGGTCGCTCCCGACACCTGGGAGCGTGGTATCCCGGGCGGCTATCTGCGGCAGTTGGCCGAGCGCTGGGCCGCCTTCGACTGGCGCGCCAAGCAAGCCGAGCTCAACCGCTACGATCAGGTGATGCTCGAGTTCGAGGGCGAGCATGTGCACGCCTTCCACATCCGTTCGAGGCACGCCGATGCCATGCCGCTGGTGCTCTGCCATGGCTGGCCGAGCTCGGGCATCGAGTACCTGAAGCTGGTCGAGCCGCTCACCAACCCGGCGGATCCAAAGGACGCCTTCCACCTCATCATTCCCACCGCCCCCGGCTTCGGCCTCTCACCTGCGCCGCGCCAGCCCGGCTGGACCGCCAAGAAGACCGCGGCCGCCATCGCCGACTTGCTGAACCAGTTCGGCTACGACCGCTTCGCCCTCCACGGCACCGACATGGGTTCGGACGTTGCGGCGCAGCTCGACGTGCTGACCGGTGGCCGCGCCATTGGCCTCCACCTCGGTATCGATCTCGACAGTGTCATCGCCGTCGCCTCGTTCATGGGCGGCGATCTTTCGCAGAACCCGGCGCTCACCGCCGGACAGAAAGAGCGGGCCGGGGTGCTGCTGGCCCAGGTGGCCGATCGCAGCGGCTACATTGCCATCCAGTCGACCCGCCCCAAGACCCTCGGCTATGCGCTGAACGACTCGCCGATCGGCCAGCTCGCCTGGATCGCCGAGAAGTTCGAAGCCTGGACCAACCCGAACAAGGCAACCATCGAAGACGCCGTCGATATCGACCAGTTCCTCACCAATGTCAGCCTCTACTGGTACGGCGGCGGCGGTTCCGCCTCGGCCAACGCGCTGTGGGAAGCCTTCAAGGCCATGGGTTGGGCCCCGCCCAGCGCCACTCCGCGCGGCGTCGCCGTGTTCAACGCCAGCGACCTGGTCCGCCCGCTGTTCGACCCTGAGCAGCAGATCGGCCACTGGAGCGAGTTCACCGAGGGCGGGCATTTCCCGGCAATGGAAGAGCCGGAGTTGCTGGCCGGGGATCTGCAGAAGTTCTTCGGATCGCTGCGCGCGTAGCCCGGCAGCCCGGTGGTTACCGACCCCCACCCCTGTCCCCTCCCCGCAAGGGGGAGGGAGACCCTCACACTAGCTTCTCAGCCTGCGTCTCCCTCCCCCTTGCGGGGAGGGATCAAGGGTGGGGGGCAGCCCGCACCGGCGCTTAGGCAAGCAAACAAAAAGGCCGGGCAGATGCCCGGCCTTTCCGTCTGAACCAACCCTGCAGCTTAGTTGAACGCCACAGCCTTCGCCTGCCGCACGCCCGGGAGCGATGCGATTTCCTTGAGCTGTTCTGCCGTGACCTCGCCGTCGATCGACAACAGCGCAATCGCGTCGCCGCCCACCTCGGCGCGGCCGAGGTTGAAGTTGGCGATGTTGATGCCGAGGTTGCCGAGGAGCGTGCCGAGCCGGCCGATATGGCCCGGCTTGTCCTCGTTGGTGACGTAGAGCATCGAGGGGGTCAGCTCGGCATCCATGTTGATGCCCTTGACCTGGATGATGCGCGACTTGCCATTGGCGAAGATCGTGCCGGCGATGCCGCGTTCCTGCCGCTCGGTGATCACCGTGAGCCGGATATAGCCTTCATACGCCCCCTGCTGGTCGCGGGTGATGATTTCGACATTGATGCCGCGATCCTTGGCGATCTGCGGCGCCGAGACCATGTTCACTTCCGCCACCTGCGGCTTCAAGACGCCATTCACCGCCGCCGCAGTCATCGGCTTGGTGTTGAGCGCCGCGACGTTGCCTTCGTACTCGATGCGGATGCCCTTGATCGAGGTCTCGGTCAGCTGCCCGGCAAACGAGCCGAGCGCCTCGGCGAGTTTTACCCACGGGGTCAGGCGCGGTGCTTCCTCAGCCGAAATCGACGGGAAGTTCAGCGCATTGGTGATCTCGCCGGTGTTGAGATAGGCCGAAATCTGCTCGGCCACCTGCAGCGCCACGTTCTCCTGCGCTTCGGTGGTCGAGGCGCCGAGGTGCGGGGTAGCGATGAAGTTGGCGAGTTCGAACAGCGGGTTGTTCTGCGCCGGCTCCTCGACGAACACGTCGAACGCCGCGCCCGCCACCTTCCCCGATTTCAGCGCCTCATAGAGCGCCGCTTCATCGACCAGGCCGCCACGGGCGCAATTGATGATGCGCACGCCGTCCTTCATCTTGGCGATGGCTTCGGCATTGATGATGTTGCGGGTCGCATCGATCAGCGGCGTGTGCAGCGTGATGAAATCGGCGCGCTTCAGCAACTCATCGAGCTCAACCTTTTCGACCCCGATGGCCTGCGCACGCTCCGGCGTCAGGAACGGATCGAACGCCACCACCTTCATCTTGAGGCCCTGCGCCCGGTCGGCGACGATCGAGCCGATATTGCCGGCGCCGATCAGGCCGAGCACCTTGTTGGTGACTTCGACACCCATGAAGCGGTTCTTCTCCCACTTCGAAGCCTTGGTCGAGGCGTCGGCCTCGGGGATCTGCCGGGCCAGCGACAGCATCAGCGAAATGGCGTGTTCGGCGGTGGTGATCGAGTTGCCGAACGGGGTGTTCATCACGATGATGCCGGCCTTGGTGGCGGCCGGGATATCGACGTTATCGACGCCGATGCCGGCGCGGCCGATCACCTTCAGATTCTTGGCAGCGCTGAGGATCTTGTCGGTCACCTTGGTGGCCGACCGGATCGCGAGGCCGTCATACTGGCCGATCACCTCGAACAGCTTGTCCTTGTCCTTGCCGAGATCGGGCAGGTAGTCGACGTCGATATTGTTGTCCTTGAAGATCTGGACCGCGGTCTTCGACAGCTTGTCCGAAACGAGAACCTTGGGCATGTCGCCCTCCTGAAAACAGGTGAATGGTGAGTGGTGAATTGTGAATGGTGGGGCGCAAATTGGTGGCTGGGTTGAACCCATTCACCATTCACCACTCACCATTCACGCAACTCAGGCGGCAGCCTGTGCCAGCGCGGCCTTCTCGACGGCGAAGGCGTAGTCGAGCCACGGGGTCAGCGCCGCGAGGTTGGCGGTCTCGACCGTCGAGCCGGCCCAGATCCTGAGGCCCGTCGGGGCATCGCGATAGCCGCCGATGTCATAGGCGACGCCGGCCTTGTCGAGCCGGGAGACGATTGCCTTGGCAAACGCCGCCTGCGCGTCGTCGCTCAGCGCGGTGATCGCCGGGTCCTTGATGACGAGGCAGATCGAAGTGTTCGAGCGCTCGGCCTCGTTCTTGGCGAGGAACGCCGCCCAGTCGGACTTGGCCACCCAATCGGCCAGCACCTTGGCATTGGCATCGGCACGCGCCTGCATGCCCTTGAGGCCTCCGACGGTCTTGCCCCACTCCATGGCGTCCACCGCGTCCTCGATACACAGCATCGACACGGTGTTGATGGTGGCACCCTCGAAGATATCGGCCATCAGCTTGCCGCCCTTGGTCATGCGGAAGAGCTTCGGCAGCGGCCAGGCCGGCTTGTAGGTCTCGAGCCGTTCGACAGCCCGCGGCGAGAGGATCAGCACGCCATGCGCCGCTTCACCGCCGAGCGCCTTCTGCCAGGAGAAGGTGACGACGTCGAGCTTCTTGAAATCGAGGTTCTGCGCGAAAGCGGCAGAGGTCGCGTCGCAGATGGTGAGGCCCTTGCGATCAGCCGGGATCCAGTCGGCGTTCGGCACCCGGACGCCCGAAGTCGTGCCGTTCCAGGTGAACACCACGTCGTTGTCGAAATTCACTTCGGCAAGGTTCGGCAGCTCGCCATAGGGCGCCTTCAGGACGCGCACATTGTCGAGCTTCAGCTGCTTCTGCACGTCGGTGACCCAGCCCTCGCCGAACGATTCCCAGGCCAGCATGTCGACGCCGCGGGCGCCGAGCATCGACCACAGCACCATTTCGACGGCGCCGGTATCGGAAGCGGGGACAATGCCGATCAGGTAGTCGTCCGGGACCTCGAGCAGCTCACGCGTCAGCGCGATCACCTTCTCGATGCGCTGCTTGGCGGGCTTGGCGCGGTGCGACCGGCCAACCAGCGCGTTGGCCAGCGCATCCACCGTCCAGCCAGGACGTTTGGCGCAGGGACCCGACGAAAAATTGGGGTTAGCCGGTTTCACTGCCGGCGCAGTCAGGGGCATATCAGCCATGGCGACCCTCCCAGGTCGAAAGCTCCACGTTAGGGTGGAGTGTCCTGAGACGGGCAGATACTCCTCATGAGGTTAGCGCGTCAAGCGTCCAAAAGGCGAAGGCATGCAAGGCTCGCCGCCTCGCCTGCATCGCCCCCCTGCGCCTGCCGGCTTCTCAGGGCGACTTGTTGCGGAAGCGCTGCACCCAGGTGATGGCGAGCGAGCGGGCCTGTTCGATTTCGGCCGGGCTCATCCGTGCCGTCAAGGTCCCGATATCCTTGACCGCGATCGGCAGGCCGTATTGGGCGGCGAGGCTGGTCCACATATAGGCCATGACATCGTCCTGGGCGACGCCATAGCCATTCCGGTACATGGCGCCCAACCCGTATTGCCCGTAGACGTCACCCTGGTTGGCGGCCAGCGAATACCAGAACACCGCCTGCTGGTCGTCCTGCGGCACCCCCTGGCCGTGGTCATAGAGCATTGCGAGGTTGGCCTGTGCCGGGGCATGGCCTTGTTCGGCAGCAAGCTTGAACCACCTGGCCGCCTCGACATCGTCGGGGGCGACGCCGCGCCCGGTGTGATACGAAATACCGACATTGAATTGCGCCGGGGCATAGCCCTGCGCGGCCGCCAGCTCGAACAGCCGAACGGCTTCCGCCTCGTCGCGGGTGACCCCGTGCCCCTCGAAATACATGCGCGCGAGGTTGAACTGCGCAGCCGCGTAGCCTTGCTCGGCGGCCTGGCGGACCCATTTCAGGGCCTCGGTGAAATCCTGCGCGACGCCGCTGCCGCTGAGGTGCAGCAGCCCGAGCGCCAGTTGCGCATAGGCATCACCCTGCTCGGCGGCGAGACGGAACCATCGAGCCGCCTCGGAAAGGTCCTGCGGCACACCCTCGCCGCCGTCCTTGAGGATTGTGCCGAGGTTGTAGCGCGCATCGGCGCGGCCCTGCTCCGCCGCCAGCCGATACCATTTGACCGCTTCGGCCGGGTTTCTGGCGACCCCGAGACCGGCGTCGTAGAGGTAGCCCAGGTTGTGCTGCGCTTCGGCATCGCCCTTGGCTGCGGCGAGACCGAGCCAGCGCATTGCTTCGGTCGCGTCCTGGGCCACACCCTTGCCGGTCGCATACATGAACCCGACCGTCGTCTGCGCCCGCACACTGCCCGCCGCCGCCGCGGGCTTCAGCTCGCGCATTGCCGCTTCGAACTCGCCGCGTTGGTAGGCCAGCATCCCCTCTGCCTCGCCGGCCACCGCTTCGCCCACCAGGATGACCAGCAGAAGGATCGCAGTGGCGAGACGTCCAGCGAGAGCCATGCCCGCCCCCTCAGTCGCGCGGCGAGAACGGGCTGGCAGCCCTGTCGCGCTCCAGCACGTAGAAGCCGCCTGCCGCGAGGTCGGGCCATTCGCTGCGGGTTCCATCCGGCCAGACCACCGCAATGCTCGCCGTCGTCGCGTCACCGAGGCCGAAATGCACCCAACCGAGTTGCCCGCCGGCATGGCCGCCGCCCACCGTCAGCTCCCGACGCATGGTGGCGTCGCCACGCTTCACCTCGATCCAGCTGCCGATCGCATCCTCGTTGGGCGCCGCCTGCCGCAGTTCAACTTCGATCCAGTTGCCGCCCCCTTCTGCCCCGGTGTTGCGCCAGACCTGTGCGCCGGCACGACGGTTGACCACCACCAGGTCGAGCAGCCCGTCCAGGTTGAAATCCACCAAGGCCGCACCACGGGAATTGCCGTTATTGGCGATCCCCGCCTTGTCGCCGGCCTCGACGAACTTGCCGTCGGCGCCCTGCAGCAGCAGATTATTCGGATCGTGCATGGCGAAATCGGGCATCTGGTCGACATTGCCCTTGGCCACGAACAGATCAGCCATGCCATCGTTGTTGACGTCGTCGAATTGTGGGTGCCAGGCCGTGCTGGGCCGCAAATCGTCGCCGGTATAGGGACGGTGCGCCGTCACGCCCTTGGCGTAGGCGACATCCTTGTAGTCGGCCTTCGGCCCCGGCGCGGCCAGGGTCTGCAGCTTGTTGTCGGCCATGCTGGTGAGGAAGTACTCGGGGTAGCCGTCGCTATCGAGATCGTAGCTGGCAATCCCCATGCCCCAGATGCGCAGCACCTTCCAGCCATCGGCCGGGGTGAGCAGCTTCGGCTCGGCCCCTGGCAATATGCGCCACATCTGCTCCTGGCCGCCCTCGTAATATTCGCGGTCGTTGGAGACGCGCAGGCTCGGAGTCCCCGATTTGTCCCAGTCGGTGAACAGCATCGACAGCGCGCAGAAGCTCGGCTTCAACGGCAGGGGCGGTGCGAACTTGCCCCCCTCCCCCGGCCGGTGCAGCCAGTTGTCGGTGCACGATCCCCAAGGTGAGATATCCTCCAGGCGATCGACATAGTTGCCCACCGCAATAGTCGGCCAGCTCGAACCGCGCTCGAAGGTCAGGGCCGCTGACGCAGTCCAGGCGTCGCCGCCGTCAAAACCCCAGGCCTCGTTGGCGGGCTCGAATTTGCAGGCGCCCAGCCCGCGCATCACCAGGTTCTCGCCGACCCTCAGCACCAGCAGGTCGGTGATGCCGTCGCTGTCGATATCGGCCGGGTAGAAGCCGCCGACGCTGTCGAGTTCGACCCCGCTCGCTTCAGGCGCAAAGGTCAGGCTGCCGCCCCGCTTGCTGGTGTTGACGTAGAGCTGGGCCTTCGACTCACCGCCCGGCAGCACGATGTCGGCATAGCTGTCGCCATTGCAGTCGAAGGCTGCGACGCCGCCGCCCACGATATAGAACCAGTCGCCGTCATAGCTGGTGGTGATGCCCGAACCCGCGGTTTCATCGACGAATGCCGGCACCGCCGGCGCCTGCGCCAGCCCGGCCTGGGCGAGGCCGGCACCGGCAAGTACCAAGGCAGCAGCGAGTTTTTGCGTCGTGCGCATGGTCCTACTTCCTCGTCTTGAGCGCGATGGTGTAGGCCGCGATGCAGTGGCCCTGCACCAGCCCATCCTCGATGGCCGAGCGGAAATGGATGCCGCCATAGAGCCGCGAGATGCCGGCCTCCTCGGCCGCCTCATGGAAGCTCGCATATTGGCGCGGGTTCCGGCCGTCGGGTGAGCCGGTCTTGTCCTCGAAGGCATAGTTCTCGCCGAAGAATGCGGTCATCACCGCGTCCATGGCGCCCGACACGGTGCTGTGACCGCTGGGATATTCGGGGAATGGCGGGGTGTTGAGGATCGGCTCCCATTTCGGATCGATCACCTGTTTGATGTAGGTGATTGGCCGCACCAGGTTGTAGGCGAACTTGGCGTGCCAGCAGCCGACGAAGGCATCGGACATGGCAATCCCCATGCGCACCAGCAGGTCGACATTCTCGTCGAGCGGCAGGTCGGCGCGCTCGGCGACCTGCAGGGCGATCGACACCCAGTGCCCGGGCGGCGTCATCGACAGCATCGGATCATCCGACCAGAACCGGGCGATCGCCGCCTGCTCCGGAGTGGCGTTCTTCACCGTCTCGTAGACTTCGGCAGCCTCCTGGTAGAAGTCCGAAGCTGGGTCCGTGCTATAGGCCGGGTTGCCTTCGGTCGGGCAGGCAGCGCCATCGGGCGTGGCAAAGGTCCGGTTATTGCCCCACTCCGGCAACAGCGGCAGCTGTTGCTGGCGGATCAGATTGGTCGGGACCCACTTGCCGTCGCCCGTGGGCAGCTCATACTCGTAGGGAAAGCCCATGTTGAGCACGCTGGCGCCGCCGTCGTTCTGCGACCAGGCAAAGATCGCCGCCGCCATTGCCTTGCCGAATGCTTCGCTGCGCGCCACGACGTCCTCGGGGACGCCCTCCACAGCCAGTGCCCGCCATTTGCTCTGCGCCCGGTTGATGGCGCGTTGTCCGGTCGGCCCGGTATTGCCGAAATAGAAGACGATGGCATCCGACATGGCTGCGCTGATCACCACCGTTTCGTCGTAGCTGGCCCCGGCGTCACGCTGTGGCAGCTGCTCGAGATCGCGCAACTGGCCGACCAGCGAGACCAGCTTGTCCGAGCCGCCTACCGCCGCTTCGAAGGCCGTGATCCCCAGATAGGCGAACGAGCGGCTGGCCACCGGAGGCGAATAGGTCGCCGTGTGCCGGACCAGCTCGTTCATAAGTGTGTACCAATCCCTGAGCATAGCGCCCGGCGCCGGTCGCGCTTCGGCGAGCGCTCCCAGACTCGTCGCACACCACAGCAGCACCGCCGCGCCGAGCGCGGCAAGCCGGTGACCTCGCATCTTCCCCCCCAAAAAGCTCCTGGTCGGCGTGCCAGCCGCCGGGCCATCCTCCTGCGGTTTCTATTTCAACTGGCAAGTGACGGCTGGTCAATGCCTTCGCCAAAAGTCGGGATTGACGGAAAGCTGCATAAATATCCGTGACCAGTCGGATGCTGATTGACTTGGCCATGAGCCTGATGCAGCGTTTGGGTGCGTACCTCACAGGCAAATCGACACATAAGCTGCGGAACGACGGCGTGGTTTGTCTGGTCAGTGGTCGCAAAGTGCGCCGAGGGTTCCGCACGGAGTCTGGGAGGGCTCTGCAATGAAATTCAAAATTCTCACGCTGCTTGCCGGCGCTGTGCTGATCAGCGCCAGTTCCACCGCCGCCATGGCTGCGGGCAAGACCATTGCCGTATCGTGGAAGACGTTCCAGGAAGAGCGCTGGAAGACCGACGAAGCAGCAATCAAGGCTGTGGTCGAGGCTGCCGGCGACACTTTCATTTCGACCGACGCCCAGGGCTCCGCCCAGAAGCAGGCCGCCGATATCGAGAGCCTGATCTCGCAGAAGCCGGACGTGATCCTGGTGGTCGCCTTCGACTCCGACGCCATCCTGCCCTCGATCCAGAAGATCAACGACGCCGGCATCAAATCGATCGCTTACGACGTGCAGTTCGAGGATCCGAGCGCCCTTTACATCACCTTCGACAATGTCGGCGTCGGCCGCATCATGGCCCAGGAGATGCTGAAGGTTAAGCCCGAGGGCCGCTATGCCTTCATCAAGGGCGACAAGGGCGATCCGAACGCCACCTTCCTGTTCCAGGGGATGCAGGAAGTGCTCAAGGATGCCCTCGCCAGCGGCAAGGTCACCAATGTCTGCGAGACCTTCACCGACGGCTGGAAGCCGGACAATGCCCAGAAGAACATGGAGCAGTGCCTGACCTCCACCAATAACGGCGTCGATGCGGTGCTGTCCGAGAACGACGGCATGGCCTCGGGCGTCGTGGCGGCGCTTGATGCGCAGGGTCTTGCCGGTTCGGTCCCGGTGACTGGCCAGGACGGCGACCTCGCCGCCATCAACCGTGTGGCGCTTGGCACGCAACTGGTCTCGGTGTGGAAGAACTCGGTCGACCTGGGCACCGTGGCGGCCAAAGCGGCCATCGCGCTCGCCGACGGCACCGATCCGACCACCATCGAAGGCGTGGCGAAGTTCTCGGGCGGCAAAAACGGCGTCGAGATGAATGCCATCCTGCTCGCGCCGACCCCGATCACCAAGGAAAACATCCAGGTGGCGATCGATGCCGGCCACATCACCAAGGAACAGGCCTGCGCCGGCGTCGCCGCCGGTTCGGTCCCGGCCTGCAGCTGATCGGTCCGGCCTGACCTGATGCTTACGGCCGCGCCGCCTCATCGGTGGCGCGGCCTTCTCGTTCGGCGCATACGATTGGCGCCGGGATTTATAGCGGGGCGCAGCCTCGCTGACGGCGGCCAAACCGATCGGCCGGAGGATGGGGCATGACTGAGCAATCGAACACCGGCGGTCCCGCGACCAGCAACGAGGGCCCCCTGACGCGGCTGATCCGCGCCGCCGAAATCGATACCCGCATGCTTGGCATGCTCGCCGCCATGCTGGTGATCTGGGTCGGCTTCGACGTCATCAGCTCGATCCTCAGACCCGGCGGCGGCGGCCTGTTCGGCGGCTCCTTCCTCACCTCGCGCAATCTCTGGATCCTGCTGGTCCAGACTTCGGTGATCGCGGTCATGACCACCGGCATGGTGCTGGTCATCGTGCTGCGCCAGATCGACCTCAGCGTCGGCTCGATGCTGAGCATCGTCGCGGTGGCGACCGGCGTGCTGCAGGTATTCGAACTGGGACCAACGCTCGGCGTCGGCCACCCCGCCATCTGGATCATCGCGGTGGTCTTCGCCATCGTGCTCGGCGCTGCCATCGGCGCCTTCAACGGCGTGCTCATCGCCTATGGCCAGATTCCGAGCTTCATCGTCACGCTGGGCGGCCTGATCGCCTTCAGCGGGGCGGCCTTCCTCATAGCCAGCGGCGTCACCGTGGCGCCGATGGACAAGACCTTCAAGCTGATCGGCGGCAACGGTCCGGCAGCCTCGATCGGTCCGGTCTGGAGCTGGGCCCTGGCCGCCGTCGCCTGCATCGGCATCGGCCTCGCGGTGGTCGCCGGAAGGCGGCGCCGGCTGACCTTCAACTTCAAGCCCAAGCCGGTCTGGGCCGAAATCCTGAGCGTCGTCGTCGGCTGCGCCGCCGTGCTCGGCACCACAGCGGTGGTCAACTCCTACCTCTATCCGCCGCGCGTCGCCGAGCGCTTTGCGCTCGACAACAAGATTCCCATTCCGCCGGGGGTCGAGGACAAATCCGGACAGGCCATCTGCCAGGCGGCGGACAAGGTCGTCACCTGCGTCGATGGCCTGACCTTCCAGACCGGCTACCCGATCCCGGTGCTGATTATGCTGGCGGTAGGGCTGGTGATGACCTTCGTCGCCCGCCGCACCCGCTTTGGCCGCTACATCTTCGCCACCGGCGGCAACCCGGAGGCAGCCGAGCTCGCCGGCGTCAACACCAAGCGGCTGACCGTCATGGTGTTCACCCTGATGGGGGCGCTGGTCGGTATTTCGGCGATCATCGCCTCGGCCCGCCTCGACGCCGCGACCACGGCGCTCGGCACGCTCAACGAACTCTATGTGATCGCCGCGGCGGTGATCGGCGGCACCTCGCTCGCCGGCGGCATCGGCACCATCTACGGCGCGATTCTCGGCGCCCTGCTGATGCAATCGCTGCAATCGGGCATGGCGCTGCTCAACGTCGATTCCGCCTATACCAACATCGTGGTCGGCATCGTGCTGGTGCTCGCCGTCTTCGTCGACCAGATCTATCGCCGGCGCGTCAAGTAAGGAGGCAGAGATGACCACAGAGAGCATTGCTGCCGACACCGCTACCCGCGCCCCGCCGCTGGTCGAGATGGACGACATCTCGATCGCCTTCGGCGGCATCAAGGCGGTCGACCACGCCTCGATCGACCTCTATCCGGGCGAGGTGGTGGGCCTGCTCGGCCACAACGGCGCCGGCAAATCGACGCTGATCAAGGTGCTGTCGGGCGCCTACAAGCGCGACTCGGGCACCATCCGCATCGACGGCCGCGACGCCGACATCTCCAACCCCCGCGACGCCAAGGCCTTCGGCATCGAGACCATCTACCAGACCCTGGCGCTCGCCGATAACGTCGACGCCGCGGCCAACCTCTATCTGGGGCGCGAGTTGCGCACCCGCTGGGGTACGCTGGACGACATTGCCATGGAGGCCGAGTGCCGCAAGGTGATGGGCCGGCTGAACCCCAACTTCCGCCGCTTCAAGGAGCCGGTAAAGTCGCTCTCCGGCGGCCAGCGCCAGTCGGTGGCGATCGCCCGGGCCATCCACTTCAATGCCCGTATCCTGATCATGGACGAACCTACCGCGGCGCTCGGGCCCCAGGAGACCGCACAGGTCGGCGAACTGATCATGCAGCTCAAGGCCCAGGGTATCGGCATCTTCCTGATCAGCCACGACATCCACGACGTGTTTGACCTCGCCGACCGCGTCACCGTGATGAAGAACGGCCGGGTGGTCGGCACGGCACGGGTCGCCGACGTCACCAAGGACGAGGTGCTGGGGATGATCATCCTCGGCAAATGCCCACCCGGCGCCATCCCCGGACCGGGCGCGATCAAGGAGCAGTAGCAGGGCGGGAGTCAGGCGAGAATCGCCATCGCCGCAAATGTCGCCGCCCCGCCGGCGATAAGGCCCAATGCCGCGGCGAACCAGACCCGATAGCCGGCCAGCCACATCGACGCGAGCCGCCCCCGCTCGAGCGCCCCGATCTGGGTCAGGATCGTCAGCAGGTCGGAGCAGATCCATTCCTCCGCGATCCTGCCGTCGGCGATGCGGTAGATCTCGAAGCTCTGGTAGTCGACCCGCTTGCCGGTTGCCGGTGTGCCCATGAATTCACCGCTATGGGTGCCGGTGAACCGAACGCGCACCGCTACCCGATCACCTGCGGCGAACATGTCCTCTTCCATCAACTGGAAATCCGGGAACGCCATGAAGAACAGGGCGGCATTGCTCCGCCATGCGCCGGGGCCGTGCATCTGATGCGGCATGCCGACCAGGTTGATGAGGAAATCCGGAGTCATGAAGCTGGTGCATGCGTCCATGTCCTTGCGGCGCAGGGCGTCGAAGGCGGCGCGCACCAGCGCCATGTTTTCGGTGGCGGTTCCGGCAGGCATCTTGATACTCCATGTCTACGGCCGACACAGAGCACATAGTGAATATGATATACAATGATGACTATACATCGAAACGGCGTGACGCGCTGTCGCAGCTGTTCGTCGTCACCACCTTGATGACGTCCGACATGCAGCGCGGGCTCACCCAGCGCGGCCTGACGCTGACCCGGGCCCATGTATTGTGGGTGCTCGGCGAAGCCGGCGAGATGACGCAACGCCAGTTGGCGGAAACCCTCAAGGTGACGCCCCGCAATGTCACCGCATTGGTCGATGCGCTCGAAGCGACCGGGTTCCTGCGCCGCTCCGCCCACCCCACCGACCGGCGCGCCGTGATCGTCGCCCTGACCCCGGCGGGACAGGCCGCCATCGCCACGCTGCGCGCTGAGAATACCGCCTTCGCCCTGCAACTGTTCGGCGACCTCACCGACGGCGAACTGTCCACCTTCCACGGCATCCTCAACGGCATCGGTCAGAAACTGAGCACGCTGGCGGAAACGGAAACCAGGTGAGCGAGCGGTAGCCACCACCCGGCCAATCAATTATCTATAAAATCATGAGCACCGCCAAAGCCGATCCTGTTTCCGTCCGCATCAGCCGCGCGCTCGCCGAGCGGATCATCGCCGGCGACATCCAGCCCGGCGCCCGCCTGCGGCAGGATCATATCGCCGAGGAATTTGGCGCCAGCCACGTGCCGGTGCGCGAGGCGTTTCGGCTGCTCGAGGCACAAGGGCTGGTGGTGAGCGAGCCGCGCCGCGGCGTGCGGGTTGCCGGCTTCAGCCTTGACGAGGTGCGCGAAGTGGCCGAGATGCGTGCCGCGCTCGAAGTGCTGGCGCTGCGCCAGGCCGGTCCGCATCTGACCAAGGCGATGCTCGCCGAGGCCGAGGCGATCAGCAAGGCCGGCGACAAAGCCAGCGACGTGCAGGCCTGGGAGGAGGCGAACCGGGCCTTTCACCGCCTGCTCATCGCCCCGTGCGGCATGCCGCGGCTGCTCAAGACCATCGACGACCTGCACAGCGCCAGTGCCCGCTTCCTGTTCTCGGGCTGGCGGGCCGAATGGGAGGCGCCGACCGATCGCGACCACATGGCGATCCTCGCCGCATTGCGTGCCGGTGACATGGAAACCGCGGCCACCGTGCTGGCGCGCCATATCCGCTCCAGTGGCCAGGAGCCCCGCAAACCGGCCCCGCGGAAGGCCGTTGCGTTTGCTCGGCCCTAGGCCGCTTCGACGGTCAGGCTGCACGATCTTGACCAACACACTCGGTGTCATCCCCGCGAAGCGGGGAATTCTGTTTGCGATCGTGCGGCAGGCAAAGAAAACAGAGGTTCCCGCTTTCGCGGGAATGACCCGGTGGGCGGAAGCAACCTGGGTTTTCGCAACGCCACCCTCTTGCAAATCCCGCCGAGCTGTGGACTCCTTTAGCGATAGATCACGTAAATTATCTATAATTTCTCGCAAGGAGCTCCTTCGTGTCCAATGCCGCCTCCCTGACCTCAGCCTTCAGTCCGCTCGACCTCCAGAGCCGTCCGCTTGCCTGGCGGGTTGGGGCGGTCGTGCTCGGCACGCTGTTCCTTGCGCTCTCGTCCTATATCGAAGTGCCGATGGTGCCGGTGCCGGTGACCATGCAGACCTTTGCCGTCATGCTGGTTGGTGCGCTCTATGGCTGGCGGCTGGGCGCCATCACCATCATCGCCTGGCTCGCCGAGGCGGCCGTCGGGCTGCCGGTGCTTTCGGGCGGCGCCGCCGGTGCACATCACTTCGTTGGCCCGACCGCCGGCTACCTGTTCGCCTTCCCGGTGGCCGGCGCCGTGGTCGGCTGGCTGGCCGAACGCGGCTGGAATGGCCGTCGTCCGGTGCTGGCCTTTGCCGGCATGCTGCTCGGCAACGCGCTTTGCCTCGGGCTTGGCGCCGCCTGGCTCGCCGTGCTGTTTGGCGCCGACGTCGCCTGGAGCAGTGGCGTTGCCCCGTTCATCGTCGGCGGCGTGCTGAAATCGGCACTCGGCGCGGCGCTGCTGGCGCTGCTGGCACGCGGCAAGACCCGCGCCGCCCGATGACCATCCGGTTGCGCCCGCATCACCTGCTCTGCCTGCTGACCTATGTCGGCAAGGGCTATAGTGCGGCGTTCACCGCCAATTACGACGCCATCGCTGCCCGTATCGGCGATGGCGAAGACCTGCTGATCGTCGCGGGGCCGGACGACATCTGCGCCCCGCTGCTCGGTGACGCCGAGCCGCACTGCCACCGCGACAGCGTCATCGAACGCGACCGCCTGGCCTTGCGCGATCTCGGCGAATTGCTCGAAACGCCGCCGGCGGTTGGCGCAAGCATCGTGCTCGAGTCGACTATGCTGCGGCAAATGCGCGAAGCGTTCACTGCCGGTCGCACCAGAGCCGCCTGCATGGGCTGTGATTGGCACGGGCTTTGTACCAGCATCGCGGCACGTAGCTATGCCGGGGTCACCATACCTGCGACCTGACGTTCTGCGCCAAACCAATGGCGCTTCGTCGCGGCCCCGGCATCAAGCAAAGGCGTCGCCAGGCGAACAGTATTAGAACAATGTTAACCATAGCAGTGCGACTTATCCTTACCGGCATTGATGCCGCTGGGGGTCATACTGATGAAACGAATATTGCTTGGAATTCTAGCACTTACACTGCCAGTCGGAAGCGCCGCGGCGGCAGACCTGATCATTGATGAGCCGGCCCTCGAAGCCGCCGTCGGTGGATGGGAGGGTGCCTATCTCGGCGTGCAGACCAGCCTTGTCGGTGGAACTTTCGATGACGACTTTCCACCAGCGCCGCTTGCCTCGGTGGGGACCAACGATCTGGGCGGCGGCAGCCTCGGCATTTACGGCGGCTGGAATGCGCAGTTCGACAACCTCGTACTCGGCGTGGACGCGGGATTCGCGTACGCTCTGGTCTCGGGCAGCGGTGAGAATGCCGGCGACGAAGTGATGAACGCGAACCTGGATTGGACCGCGGCAGTACGAGGGCGTGCTGGCGTCGTCGCGGATGATGCACTACTTTACGTTGCGGGCGGCCTCGCGGCGGCGCAGGCAAATGTCACCATCAGCTCACTGCCCGGTGGGGCCGAGGATCTTCTCGTCGGCTGGACGCTGGGTGCGGGTGCAGAACTGGCCTTCGATGACCACTGGGTCGGACGGGCCGAGTACAGCTACACAGACTACGGCGCCCTGGGCTACACGATCACTCCCCCCGGCGACGAGGGCGAGGTGAGCTTTGCGACACACACCGTTTCATTGGGCATCGCCTACCGCTTCTAGCATTCTGCAGCCGGCCGGAAGCGAGACCCGCTTCCGGCCGGTCCTCTGCTTCAACGCGCCGTCCAACCGCCATCGATCGCAATCGTCGTCCCGGTGATCGACCGCGCCGCATCGCTGGCCAGATACGCCGCCAGCCCCGCCACCTCCTCCGCTTCGACGAACCTTCGCGTCGGCTGCGACGCCAGCATGATGTCGCGGATCACCGCGTCGCGGCTGAGCCCGTGCACCTGCATCTGGTCGTCGATCTGCTTTTCGACCAGTGGCGTCCGCACATAGCCGGGGCAGATGGCGTTGGCAGTAACGCCGGCTTCCGCCACCTCCAGCGCCACGCTTTTGGTGAGCCCGACCAGCCCGTGCTTGGCCGCGACATAGGCCGATTTGAACGGCGAGGCGACCAGCCCGTGCGCCGAGGCGATATTGATGATGCGGCCCCAACCGCGCTCGACCATGCCGGGCACCGCCGCCTTGATGCATTCGAACGAGGCATCGAGGCTGAGGCTGCGCACCAGATCCCAGTCGGCGCGGGCAAACTCGGCGACCGGCGCCACCTTCTGGGCACCCGCATTGTTGACCAGCACATCGATCCGGCCATAGCGGGCGACGACCTCGGCAACCAGTTGCTCCCCAGCCCCCTCCCCCGTGAGATCGGCGCGGAAATAGTCATCGGCCACGCGCTCGACCACGTCGTGGCGGGCGACGCGGAACCCGTCGGCACCGAGCCGTGCCGCGATGGCCGAGCCGATGCCTCCCAGTGCCCCGGTCACCAGCGCCGTCTTCTGTTCGGCCATCAGCCTTCCCTTTCATTGAACCACGCCATCAGTTCGGCGCCGTTACGCACCCCGATGCTCTTCATCAGCCTGGCGCGATGCGCCTCGACCGTCCGTCGCGACAGCGTCAGCTCGACGGCGATTTCGCCGCTGGTACGGCCCTGCGCCACCAGCATCAGGATCTGGCGCTGCCGCCCGGTCAGCACGTGCTCGGTCGGCAGGATGCCGCGCTGCATCGGCTCGAAACAGTAGATCGCCTCGGCGAATGGATCGTCGGGCGTGTTGGAGCGGCCATGTACGCGGCACCACAGCGTACTGCCGTCCTTGCGCCGCATCACTCGCTCGTCGAAATAAATGGCGCCCGCGGCGAGATGGCTGCGCCACAACTCGCCCACCCGGACGAAATCGCCGACATCCTGGTAGAGCTGGCGGAAGCTCGAGCCGAGCATCTCGTTGCGCTCATAGCCGAACAGCGCCGCGAAGGGCGGGTTGCAATCCTTGATGATGCGGTGGGCAGCGAACACGATGGGCACCGGGATATCGGCGAGCGAGTAGCCGAAGCCTGCCGCACCGGGATCAGCCTTGCCAAGACTGGGAGGGAGGGGATGCATGCAGTAGAAATACGACTCCTTGTCGCGCCAGTACAGGCACTAGCGTCCGTCAAAACGGGAGGCCGAAATTCTCTGGCAGATGGATCCGGCGCGCCGGCGCAACACGTTGCTATGGCAGTTCGCGGAGGCGACGCAGGCCAATCATGGCTGCGCACCCGACGATTACCTGGGGCTGCACCGCTGGTCGGTTACCGAGCGCGGCGCCTTCTGGAGCGCCGTGTGGGATTTCTGCGGCGTCATCGGCGACAAGGGCGAGCGGCAGGTCATCGACGGCGAGCTGATGCCCGGCGCTCGCTTCCTGCCCGACGCGACGCTGAACTTCGCCGAGAACCTGTTACGGCGCGACGGGCCGGCCGACGCCATCATCTTCCGCGATGAGGCCGGCACTCGGCGGCGCTGGAGCTGGGACGAGTTGCGCCAGACGGTGTCGCGCATGCAGCAGGCGCTGCTCGGGCTCGGCATCGGCCAAGGCGACCGCATAGCCGGCATGTTGCCCAACATGCCCGAGACCGTAGCGATGATGCTGGCAACCGCCTCGATCGGCGCGGTGTGGTCGTCCTGCTCGCCGGATTTCGGGCCGCGTGGCGTGCTCGACCGCTTCAGCCAGATCAGCCCAAAGCTGTTCATCACGGTCGATGGCTACCACTACAACGGCAAGCTCATCGATATTGGCCCGACCATTGTCGAGGTGGCAGCGGCGCTGGCGCCGGCCCGGACCGTGGTGATCGACCTGCTCGGCCGCGCCACAGGGACCATAGCGCCTATCGAGGGCGCAGTGACGCTGGAAACCTTCCTCGCGCCCTACGCTGTCCGGCCGGTGCGCTTCGCGCGGCTGCCGTTCAGCCACCCGCTGTTCATCCTGTTCTCGTCCGGCACCACCGGCAAACCGAAATGCATCGTCCATGGCGCCGGCGGCACGCTGCTGCAGCATCTGAAGGAGCATCGGCTGCATTGCGACGTGCACGAGGGCGACCGGGTATTCTATTTCACCACCTGCGGTTGGATGATGTGGAACTGGCTGGCCTCGGCGCTGGCCTGTGGCGCCACGCTTTGCCTCTATGACGGCTCGCCGTTCCATCCCGAACCGACGCAACTGTTCGATTATGCCGAGGCCGAGCGCTTCACCCTGTTCGGCACCTCGGCGCGCTTCCTCGATTCGGTCCGGAAGCTCGCGTTGAAGCCGATCGAAACGCACAACCTCGAATCGGTGCGCGCCATTCTATCGACCGGCTCGCCGCTGGCGGCGGATTGCTTCGACTACGTCTATGCCAGCGTGAAGGCCGACGTGCACCTCGCCTCGATCTCCGGCGGCACCGACATCGTCTCGTGCTTTGTGCTCGGGGTGCCGACGCTGCCGGTCTGGCGCGGCGAGATGCAGGCGCCGGGCCTCGGGCTGGCGGTCGACGTGTTCGATGAGGATGGCCGGTCGATGCCGGCGGGCAAAGGCGAACTGGTGTGCCGGGCGCCGTTTCCGTCCATGCCGCTCGGCTTCTGGAACGATCCCGATGGTTCGCGCTACCGCGCAGCCTATTTCTCGCGCTTCGACAGCGTCTGGGCCCATGGCGACTATGCTGAGCGCACCGCACACCAGGGCATCATGATCCATGGCCGGTCGGATGCGACGCTGAACCCGGGCGGCGTACGCATCGGCACGGCCGAGATTTACGCCGTGGTCGAGGAACTGCCCGAAATCGACAGCGCGCTCTGCATCGGCCAGCAGTGGGAGAACGACACCCGTGTCGTGCTGTTCGTCAAGCTGGTGCCCGGCGCGGTGCTGGACGAAGCCCTGAGGCTCAAGATCCGCGCCACCATCCGCAGCGGCGCCAGTCCGCGACATGTGCCGGCGAAGCTTATCGCGGTGGCCGACCTGCCCCGCACCCGCTCGGGCAAGCTGACCGAACTGGCGGTGCGCGACGTGGTGCATGGCCGGCCGGTCCGCAATATCGAGGGGTTGGCCAACCCCGAGGCGCTGAAACTGTTCGAGAACCTGGCGGAGCTCACCACATGACCAGGCCCGTTCACTTCGTTGCCGCCCGCCGCACGCCGATCGGCCGCTTCATCGGCGCTTTCGCCGAACTCAGCTCCAGCGCCCTCGGCGCCGCCGCCATCCGGCAGGTCCTCGCCGATAGCGATGTCGATCCGGCCGCCGTCGACGAAGTGATCATCGGCCAGGTGCTGACGGCGGGCGCCGGCATGAACCCGGCACGCCAGGCGGCGATCGGCGGCGGGCTGCCGATCGGTGTGCCGGCCTTCAGCGTCAACAAGGTCTGCGGCTCGGGCTTGCAGGCAATTCACCTCGGCGCGCAGGCGATCGGTGCCGGTGATGCCGAACTGATCGTTGCCGGAGGTCAGGAGAGCATGACTCAGGCGCCGCATCTGTTGGCCGGGCGTCGCGCCAGCAAGCTGGGCGACATCGCCGCCACGGACAGCATCATGGTCGACGGGCTGCTCGATGCCTTCAACCACGTCGCCATGGGCATCACCGCCGAAGGGCTGGCGACGAGATTCGGCATTTCGCGCGAGGCGCAGGACAGCTTCGCCCTGGCCTCGCACCAGAGGGCCATCGCCGCCGCGGCGGCAGGCCGGTTTTCCGGTGAGATCGTACCGGTGAGTGTGACCGAGCGACGGGAAACTCGGCTGGTCAGCGACGACGAACAGCCGCGCGCCGACAGCACGCTTGCAGCACTGGCAAAACTGAAGCCGGCTTTTGACTCCGGGGGCACGGTCACCGCCGGCAATGCCGCCGGCCTCAACGATGGCGCGGCGGCGGTGCTGCTGGCCGCTGAAGGCAAGGCCGCTCAACTCGGGCTGACCTCGCTCGGCCGCATCGTCTCCTGCGCTTCGACGGCGCTGGAGCCGATGGAGATGGGGCTGGGCGCCGCGACCGCGGCGCAACGGGCGCTCGACAAGGCCGGCTGGCGCTCGGCCGACCTCGATCTGATCGAGCTCAACGAGGCCTTCGCCGCTCAGGCGCTCGCGGTGATCGAGGCGATGGACTGGGACCTCGAGCGGGTCAACGTCAATGGCGGCGCCATCGCACTGGGCCATCCGATCGGCGCGTCAGGCTGCCGCGTGGTGGTGACGCTGCTCAACGAAATGCGGCGGCGCAACGTCCGGCGCGGCCTCGCGACGCTGTGCATCGGTGGCGGCCAGGGCGTGGCGATCTGCCTTGAACGCTGAAGCGGCTCTGGCTGATATCTTGCTGACATAGCGCATAACGGCAGCGTCACGAACCCCCACCTAGAATGTCAGCTGCATAGGAAATTCGGGTCCTGTGTCCTACTGCTCCCTCCCCCACCAAGCGGAGGGGGCAGTTTTTGTGCCGCGGGCGCCTGCAATGCGACCCGGGGACAAAAACCCATCAGAACCGGTAGCAAAAAACCGGCGCAACTTGCGCCGGTTTGGTTTAGCTTGCCGCCGGTGTGGTCAGGAAACGATCTTAGCGCGCCCGCGGGCGGCCGTCGCTTTAGGCTTGCGGCCCAGACCAATGGTCTTGGCCAGGCGCGACCGCGCCTCCGAATAAGTCGGCGCCACCATCGGATAATCCACCGGCAGCCCCCATTTCGCACGGTATTCCTCCGGCGACATGTCGTATTCGGTCCTGAGATGACGCTTCAAAGATTTGAATTTCTTGCCGTCTTCCAGGCAGATCAGGTACTCGGGAGTAATCGATTTCTTCACCGGCACTGCCGGCCTGAGCTCGACGACTGCCTCCGGCTCGGACGCGCCGCCCAAACCACTCAGTGTTGCGTGCACCGTTGCGATCAGCTTCGGGATGTCGCTGGCGCTCAGTGCATTGTGACTCACATAGGCGCTGACGATGTCAGCGCTCAGTTCGATCAGTTGGGAACCTCTAGCGTCCGCGATTGCTGCTGCAGCCAAGTTCGATGTTCCTGATTCCATTCGTCCCTCGATATTGTTGCCTAGGTTTCGGGTCCTATATGCGGGACACTGCGGCCCACCCTCCGCGCCTCCTCGCAGTTATTGTGCTAGCGCACCACGCATGGGTAGCTTACTTCAACGCGTTATCTAGCCGTTACGTGGCTACGCTTTGCCCTTTACTTCGTCAAGTAAACTTCCACCACTTTCGTCGGATCAACTGAGCAATGCCGATCACTTCTATGCGTGAAACGGTCACCCTGCAGCTTTTGGGGACTCCGGTCCTCCGCTTGGCGGACGGTTCGGCAGTAAAGTTGCGCCAAAAGGCCTATGCCCTTGCAGCTGTGTTGTATCTCGACTTTTCGAATCGGGCGCGCCGGTCTGCATTGGCCGAGCGGACCTGGGAAAGCAGCACCGCCGAGCAGGCGATGACCAACCTGCGGCAGACCTTGCTGCATACGCGTGAACTCGAAGGCAGATACGGGTTCGAGCTGTTCGACGCCGACGCCACGGAAATCGAACTCAACCGCGATGTGGTGCTCGACCTGCGCGAGATCGGCCGCATTCGCAGCGCCGAGGATGCGCCCGAGCTCGAGCGGCTGATCGGGCTTTATCGCGGCGAACTGCTGGCCGGGGTCAGCGGGGTGGGCAGCGAGTTCGATCAATGGCTGGCGCTCGAGCGGACCCGCATCGAGAATCAGTTTGCCACCCAGGCGACCGAAGCGGCTTTGCGCATCGGCGGCCGTGGCGCCCACTCGGCGCTGTTCCGCCTGGCCGAGCGCCTGCCCTATTCCGATCTGGTGTGCCGAGCGACCGTCGAGCTGTTCCGCTCGGAGAACAATGAAAGCGGCGCGCGGGCGGCCTTCGCGGCGTTTCGCAACCGGCTGCGCCACGGCCTCGGCATGGAACCGGCAGCGGAAACCGCCGACCTGTTCGAGAGCGAGGAGGTCCCGGCCCAGCCGCGCCTCGTCGAGCGGCGCCGGCCACTGGCCGACGAGGATCGGGCCCGGCTGAGCTTCGTGCCCCGCGTGGTGCTGCTGCCTCCCTTACAGGACTTCAAGCAGGCGAGCGTTCCCAAGCATCTGGCGCCGGCGCTGGTCGAGGATGTGACGATCGGCCTGTCGCGGCTGAAATCGCTGTCGGTGATCGCCCCGCATACCGCCTGGCAGCTCGACCCCTTCACCGCGCTGGACGAGGTGCGGGCGCACCAGATCGATTACGCGGTAGAGAGCCGCATCGCCCCGCATTTCGCCGGCGACGGGCTGTCGCTCGCCATTCGCCTGGTGCGGGCCGCCGGTCGCGAGATCGTCTGGGCCGACAAGTTCGCCTTTTCGGCGCTGACCGCCCCCGAGCGCTACTGGGACTTCACCAACGGCGTCGCCCGCGCTCTCGCCGAATCGATCGAGACGGCGGAGTTGCAGCGCGAGCGCACCTTGCGCGACGCCAATGCTTATTCGCACTACCTCGCCGGGCGGCAGAACCTCAGGACCTTCGACTTGCCCAAGATCCGGCGCGGCCGCAAGTCACTGCGCATTGCCCGCGATATCGAGCCGGAACAGGCGACGATCGAGAGCGCGTTGGCTCGCTCCTATGTGGTGGAGTGGGTGCTCCGCTCAGGCTCGGACAAAGCGCTGCTCGACAAGGCCAAGCTCCATGCCGAACGGGCGGTATCGATAGATCCCAATGACGGCACGGCGTATCGCGAACTCGGCCGGGTGGCCCTGTTCGACCGCGATCTCGATCAGGCGCTGGTCCACATGTCCACCGCCGCCGAACTGGCGCCGAACCACGCCGACATCCTCGCCGACTATGCCGATACGCTGGCGCACAATTCCAACCACCGCGACGCTCTCGACAAGATCACCGCCGCCATGCGGCTCAACCCGATCCCGCCGGACGAGTACCTGTGGACGCTGGGTGGCATCAATTTCTTCCGCGGCCGCTTCGACGAGGCGCTGGCAAACCTCAGCCAGATGAAGAATCCGGAACCGGCCTATCGCCTGATGGCCGCCGCCGCCGCGATGGCCGGGCAGATGGATCTCGCCCGCCGCTACCGGTTGCAAGCCCTTAGATTGCAACCGGATTTTACAACCGCTCGTTGGCTATCCCGAGTGCCGCAGCGCGATCCCTCCGATGTCGATCTGTATATAGACGCATTGCACAAGGCCGGTTTCAAGTAGGCCGCAAGGAGATGTACTTATGCGTTACGTGATCATCGGACAGAAAGACTCTGAGCAGTTGCTGGTCGTCGACACCCAGCAGATGACTGTGACCCCCGTTGACCAGGACACCGTGGTTCCTGCCGACGTTCGCTCCGCTCTGCAGTCGGGCAACGCCATTGTTGACGGCATCAACATCGCCGTCGCCGCCGGCAATCGCGCTGATGGCAGCGGCGCCTGGTTCTACAACGCCAAGTAAATCTTGAATTTCGGAGCCCAGCTCCGTCCGCCAGCCGGTTCGGCTGCGGGCGGGACGCGCAATCCCGCGGCCCTGCTGCGGGATTTGTCGTTGCATTTCGCCGATCTCGGCATCACCCGGCTGGCACGCCAGACCGGCCTCGATCGCATCGGTATTCCCTGCTACGCCGCCATCCGGCCCAACTCGGCGACGCTCGCCACCCACCAGGGCAAGGGCATAGACGACATTTCGGCGCAGCTCTCGGCGGTGATGGAGGCGGCCGAATACGCCATCGCCGAAGAGCCTCAGACCCCACGGCAGACCCTCAGCATTGCCGAAGCGCGGGCCGCCGGCCTCGAATTGCTCGACGTCACGCACCTGCTGCCGCGCGGCGCGACGATCGACGAGAACCAGCCGATCACCTGGGTCGAGGGGTTTGACCTCGCCACTGGCGCGACCGTGCTGGCGCCTTACGACGCGGCAGTGCTTGGCACGAAGCCGCACGACCTCATCGGCCTGGCCCAATCGACCAACGGCATTGCCGCGGGAACGCGGCTATCCGGCGCGATCCTGCACGGTCTCTGCGAAGTCATCGAACGCGATGCGGTGTGCATGTGGAGCTACAAGCCTGACGCGGCCGCCAAGGCCACCGCCGTTTCCCCCGCCGCCTTCGGCGACAGCACTGTGGACGCGCTGGCCGACAAGATCGCCCGCGCCGGCTTCCGGCTGCGGCTGTTCGACCAGACCAACAATATCGGCCTGCCGGTGATTTATGCGGCTCTGTTCCCTGCTGATGGCGCCGACAAGCATTTCGACCTGACCACCGGCGCCAGTTGCCACCCTGTCGCGGCAATCGCGGCGAGGCGCGCCATCGTCGAGGCGGCGCAGACCCGCATCACCAATATCGCCGGAGCGCGCGACGACATCGTCGAAGGTGAGTACGATCAGCAACTCGGCCGTTCCATCGCCGTATTGACCGAGCCGACGCCAACCACCCGGCCGGCGCCGGTCGGGCTCCCGGCAGGCAGTGGCGAGGACCAGTTGATCGCTGCGCTTCAGGCCGCGCTCGCGCGAGCTGGGCTGAGGCGGGTCGTCGTCATTCCGCTCGGCGGCGAACCATTCGGCATCGAGGTGGCGAAAATCTATGTGCCCGGCCTCGAGGACCGGCTGACCAACGCCAACTGGCGCCCGGGTTCGCGCGCCACTGCCGCCATGCTGGGGTTCCTGTGAAAGTCCTGTTCGCCGGCCCGTCGCTCTCGGGCGCAGACTATGATCGCAGCGGGCTCGATGTCCGCCCGCCGGCGCGCAAAGGCGACCTCTACCGCGCCGTGCTCGATGGTGCTGATGGCATCGGACTGATCGATGGCGTATTCGGCTTCGTGCCCTCGGTCTGGCACAAGGAGATCCTGTTCGCGCTGAAGCAAGGCATTCCGGTGCTCGGCGCCGCTTCGATCGGCGCCTTGCGGGCCGCCGAATGCGCGCCCTATGGCATGGTGGCGGTGGGGCCGATTGCGCAGAGCTACGCCAGCGGCGCCCGCACCGAGGATGCCGATGTCTGCCTCGCCCACGCCCCGGCCGAACTCGACTTCCTGCCATTGAGCGAACCGCTGGTCGACGCCGAAGCGACCATCGCCGCCATGGGCGTGACCCCGGCAGAGGCGCTTGCCTTGCGGCTCGCCGCGAACGCCATCTATTTCGCCGACCGCACCGCCGAAACGATGGTCGCCGCCGCCGGGCTCGACCCGTCGCTTGTCGCCCGCTACCGCGCTGCGCGGGTGCGCGCCAAGACCGCCGACGCGCTGCTGCTGGTCGAGCAACTCCGAGCGCTGCCTTCCGGCCGAGGCCCGATCCCCGACTGGGTCTTCGTTGAGTCCGAGCCCTGGAGCAGCTACCTGGCCGAACCCGCACAACACGCGGCCTAGCGCTAATCGGTTGTACGGCGCTATGCTGGCCGAAGACCGAACCGGGAGGGGCCCATGGCCATCCGCCGTGCCGGCTTTGCCCTGCTGCTGCTCGGGCTCAATGGCGCCGCTCAGGCGAGCGACCCCATGCTCGGACAGGCGGAGATCGAGCGGCGCGCCGAAGCCGCGGCGCGCTACCTCGTGGCGACCGAGACGGCCGAGGGGCGCTTTTTTTACGAGTTCGATTTCCTGCGCTCGCACTTCACCGCCGATGACAACATCGTCCGCCAGGCCGGCGCCGGGTTCATCCTCAACCAGTTCTACTTCCTCTCCGGCAAGCCCGGCTTCGCCGAGCCCGCCGCCCGCAGCATCGCCTACTATGAGAGCGAGTCCGTTGCCGTCGACGACGGACTGCTGCTTTCCGAAGACGAGACGCCCGCCGGAGCACGGGCCGGCGGTACGGCGCTTGCCCTGCTGGCCGAACTGTTTCACAGCCGCGCCATCGGCACCGATTTCCGCCCCGACCTGCGGCAGGGCTGGTTCAGGGGGCTCGCGGCGCAACAGTTGCCCGAGGGCGGCATCGCACAGGTGCCCGGTCAAACCACGGCCGATTCCTACGCCACCGGCGAGACCTGGCTGGCGCTGGCGCATTATGTCGACCTCGTTCCGGCCGCCGCAGAGGTGGCAGCGACACTCGAGCGGATCGAAACCGGGATCATGGCCAGATACCTCGCCGCACCGGACCGGATGTTCGCGCATTGGGGCATGATGGCGGCCGCACAACGGCTCGCCACCACCGGCGAGGCGCGCTATCGCGACTTTCCTCGAACAGTTCGCCGGCAACTATGTCGAGGCGCTCATGCCTGCCGCCGACAGTGGCACCAACACCTGCGCGGCGCTGGAGGGAGTGATCGCCGCGGCAGCGGCGCTCGAGCGGCATGGCGTTGCCGATCTCGCGGCAACGCTGCGGGCGCGCATCGAGATGGACCTGCCGCCCAACCTCAAGCTGCAATTGTCCGGCGACAGCACGCGGCTGGCGTTCGGGCCAGACCAGTATTACGAGGATCCCAAGCTGAAAAACCTTGCCGGCGCCTTCCGCAACGGCGCCTATTTGCTGCGTACACGGGTGGACTCGACGCAGCATTGCCTGTCAGCACTGCTGCTCTATCGACAGATGATCGCGGGCACGGACGACTGGACGTCGTGAACGTCATCAGTGTTTTGCTGTGTTGCCGCGACAGCGGCGAAGTGCTTTAGTTTGCGCTGTGCGAAATTGCGCAAAGGAGACTTAGCATGCCTGCAGTCTCAACCAAGCACCGCCTCGCCCGCCGCCTCCGCCTCGGCACCATCGCAACGCTGGTCGCCGGTGGCCTGGTGCTGCTCGCTCCGTCGGCCAGCTCGCAGACGGTCACGCCGCAAAGCGTCGACCCGCTGCAGCACTTTATCGACTGCGCCGGGGTGCTGATCACCGCTCCGGACATCCACGCCGCCAACTGCCTGCCCAGCAATGTCGCGCCCGAAACCAGGGCGCTCGGCGCCGCCGGCAGTGGCGGCGGCGGTCCGGTCGACTGCCGGGTCCTCGACGGCTACGACGACGTGATCCAGATCGACGACAGCGACTGTGGCTACGACGATACGGATGACACCGGCGACAACTTCGCTCCGGGCTGATCGAGCCTGCCGGTAATCCGCTAGTGGAGCCGCGCGCCCCTGAGGGTGCGCACTTCCACTGGATGGATCAGCCGGGCATGCGCGACGGTCACCGAGTGCAGCGGCCCTTCGATCTTTTCCTCCCAGAACGCCAGGAACTTTCTGAGGCTGGGGAACTGAGGGAACACGTCGTATTGCTGCCAGACGAAATCCTGCAACAGTTCGAGATGATCGGGCACGCGATAGATGATCTGCGCGGTGGTGAGGCCGAAACCTTCCGTATCGGCGCTCGGGGCAGTCAACAGCGACATCAGGTACCTCCGATGGGCGGGCGACCGGATGAGCATGAGGCGAAGCCGCCCGCATGACAATAGCGTTGCACGAATAGTTTAACGATTTCAATATCATAGCAGCAACCACCGAGGAGTGCTGACAAGGCGTGGCGGCCATGCGAGGTTATGCTGCAGGAGCAGCCGACCCATGCCAGCCCAGATGCCCGAGACGACGCGCAACTTCCTCGCCGCGCTGCCCGAGGCACAACGGCACGCCCTGGAGCACCTCAGGCGGGTGATCATCGCCGCGGCGCCCCGGGCCGAGGAGTATGTCGGCTATGGCATCCCCGCTTTCCGGCAGGATGGCGCGCTGGTGTCGTTCGGCGCCGCCCGGTCGCATTGCGCCTTCTATGTACAAAGCCCGGCGGTGATGGAGGCACACGCGGCTGAGCTCACCGGCCTTGATACGTCGAAAGGCACGGTGCGGTTCACGCCTGACGAGCCGCTGCCCGACGCGCTGGTGACCCGGCTGGTCAAGGCCCGGCTTGCCGAAAATGCAGCGCGCCGGGCCAACAAGTCATAGACTGGACCCCGCGGCACCTTGAAGGAGGCAGTGATGGCAACACTGGTTCGACTGACAGAGGAACAGATTGAACGCCTGATCGTCGGCATGGAGGAAATGGAAGAGCGCCTCAAGGATATGCACGCCGAGCTGATCGAGATCGGCATCCCCAAGGATACGCTCAGCCGCTTTGCCAAACTGCACGATCGCTACACTGAGGGAGTCGCGTTTATCCTCAGGCAGCTCGGTCGCTCCGAGGATCGTTCGGGCTGAACAACCTTTGCCGCCGGAGCGCGTTGCATCGGAAACAACGCGAGGTTTTCGATGTTTCTGCAGGCTCTGGCCACCGACTATGACGGCACCATCGCGGCGCATGGCGGGGTGGCTGAGACGACGATCGCGGCGCTCGAACAGATCAGGCAGAGCGGCAGGAAGCTGATCCTCGTCTCCGGCCGCGAGTTGCCCGACCTCAAGCAGGTGTTCGACCGGCTCGACCTGTTCGACATCGCGGTACTTGAAAACGGCGCGCTACTGTATTTTCCGCAATCGGGCGAAGAGCGGCCGCTGGGCGATCCGCCCGCCCCGGCCTTGGTTGCCGCGCTGGAGCAACGCGGCGTCACCCCGCTATCGGTCGGCCGCACCATTGTCGCCACCTGGGAACCGCACCAGCAGGCGGTTCTCGCGGCGATCACCGAGCTCGGGCTCGAACTGCAGATCGTCTTCAACAAGGGCGCGGTGATGGTGCTGCCCTCCGGCATCAACAAGGCGAGCGGGCTGGCCGAGGCGCTGAAGCTGCTGGAGCTTTCGCCGCACAACGTGGTGGGAATCGGCGACGCCGAAAACGACCACGCGTTCCTGCGCGCTTGCGGCTGCTCGGCCGCAGTCGCCAATGCCCTGGTCGCCGTGAAGGAGACGGCCGACTTCGTCACCCGCGGCGAGCGCGGTGCCGGGGTCGAGGAGCTGATTGCCGAGATGCTGGCCAACGACGAGGGTCTCGCGGCTTTACCGCGCAACCGCGTGCCGATCGGCAAGGGGCCGACTGATGAACTGGTCGAGCTGAAGCCCGGCGATGTCCTGCTGATCGCCGGCTCCTCCGGCATCGGCAAATCGACGCTGGCGACAGCGCTCACCGAGCAACTGGGTGAAAAGCAGCTGCAGTTCGTGGTGCTCGATCCCGAGGGCGACTATTCCGAGCTGAAGCATGCCGTCAATGTCGGCGAGGAGAGTGCGCCGCCGGGACGCCAGCAGGCGCTGAAGTTGCTGGAGGATCCCAAGACCAATGTGGTGGTGAACACGCTTGGGCTCGAATTGAAGGAACGGCCGGGTTTCTTCGCCGAGCTGATGCCGGAGCTGGCGAGCCTGCGCGCCCGCACCGGCCGGCCACACTGGCTGATCATCGACGAAGCGCATCATCTGCTGCCGGCCCGGCGCGACGGCAAGGCGCTCGCCCTGCCCGACCAGTTGGGCGGCACCACGCTGATCACCGTACACCCCGACGCGGTGGCGCCGGACGCGCTCAAGCATGTCACCAAACTGCTGCTGCTGGGCCCCGAGGCCGACCAGGCGATCGCACAATTCTGCGCCGCGACCGGCGACGCCATCCCGGAGGGCATCGAAATCCCCGACCACGATCACGTACTCTACTGGCACCGCGGCGTCGGCGCACCGCCCAAGCTGATCACTGTCGAAAAGCCGAAGCAGCAGCACAAGCGGCACATCCGCAAATACGCCGAAGGTGCACTGACCGACGAGCGAAGCTTCTATTTCCGCGGCCCGGACGGCAAGCTGAACCTCAAGGCGCAGAACCTGATGATGTTCCTGCAGATCGCCGATGGCGTCGACGACGCCACCTGGGACTTTCACTTTGGCCGCGGCGACTATTCCAAGTGGTTCCGCACTGCCATTCGCGACGACGACCTCGCCGACGAGGCAGAGGAGATCGAAGCCGAAGCGCCGGATACCTCCGACAGTCGCCAGCGCATCGGCGAGATCGTCAAGGCACGCTACACGCAGCCGGCAAAGGCGGATGCCTAAGGGCGAGGGTTAAGTTGCACCCAGCCCTGACGGATTAACACGGCAGCTCCGGCGCTCAGCGAACGACATTGTAGAACAGGTGGGTGACGCCGGCTGGGCCGGCCTCGACGCGGGTCCGCTCGAGCGTGATGTGCTCCGGCCCAAGGCGATCGAACAAGCGTATCCCCTCCCCCAGCAGCACCGGGATCACCTGAATGACGATCTCGTCGACGAGGCCCGCTCTCAGCCCCTGCTGGATGACGTTGGCGCCCATCAGGTCCACAAATCCGCTCTTGCTGGCGGCAACCGCCTGGCGGACGGCACTCTCGATGCCATCGGTGACGAAGGTGAAGGCCGACGAAATCTCGTCTTCGGGTGGCCGATCGTGGGTCATGACGAAATACGGGCCATGCCCAGGCGGCTTGCCGCCCCAGCCGCCGGCAACATCATAGGTGCGACGACCGACGACCGTCGCACCTTCGATGGCCATGGCGGCGAACAGGATCTCCTTGTTGATCCCCTCGGGCCCGAAAAACCGTTCGGTCTTTCCCTCAGCTTCGTCCCACGCGCCGGCCGCGTGGCCCCGCGGCCTGGTCGCAAACAGCCAGTCGTGCAGCGGGTCTATCTCGTCATTCGGTCCGGCGATGAAGCCATCGAGGGACATCGACTTGAACACGATGATCTTGCTCATCACGATCTCCAGTGGCGGTATTTAACCATGTAGTTATTAACTTATCAGTTAAACAGTGTCAAGACGCCGACCTGCAGCTTTCCGCGATAGCGGCAGAGGCCGCGACGCGACGACCGGGCTACCGTGAGACCCCTTAGCTCAAGCGGGCTTGCGCCGGCGGATGTCCGAACTGCGCCTTGAACGCCCGGCTGAAGGCGGCATCCGAGTCATAGCCGACCCGCCGCCCGACCTCGCTGACCCTGGTGTCCGGCACCTTCAGCATCTCGTTGGCCAGCAGCAGTCGCCAGCGCGTCTGGTAGTGCAAGGGGGCCGCCCCGATCAGCGTGGCGAAACGTTCGGCGAAACTCGAACGCGACATCCCGGCAATGCCGGCGAGTTCGGCCACGGTGCGGCGGCGGAACGGCTCGTCGTGAATCGCCTTCAGCGCCCGGCTGATGCGGATATCGGCCAGCGCACCCAGCCAGCCGCGCTTTTCCGGCGGCGCCGTGCGCACCCAGGTGCGCATGGCGCGGATCACCAGCACATCGATCAGTCGCGAAATCATCAGCGACGACCCTGGATGCGGCACCCGTGCTTCGGCGAGGAGGAAATGCGCAATGCCTTCGACCCACGCCTCCTCTTCGCTGCGCAGCGCCTTCGAGATGTGGATCAGCGACGGCAACACGGCGAGCATGGTCGGCATGTTGTCGCCCTCGAAACGGAAGGCGCCGGTGATCAGTTGGGTCATCGCGCCGTTGCCTCCGAGCCGGATGGCCAGTTGCTCCCGCATTTGTGCCTCCAGCACCTCGCGGATCGGCACCGGCGGCGCACCGTCGACGCCGATGCTGTGGCCACTCCCCTGCGGCAACACGATCAGGTCGCCGGCCGCGGCGGTAACCCGCTTGCCGTCGCTGGCCCGCACCTCCATCGTCCCTTCCGACACCACATGGAAATAGGCCGAGCCGGCTTCGAACTGCAGCGCCCAGGGTGCCGTGAGCTCGCTTGAAAAGATCAGCTCGCCGCGCAGGCGGATCAGCGTCAGCACCTGCGACAGCAGGTCGACCCGCGACGCCATCATCGGGAAAGCGGCATCGGATTCCGGAGCATGAACTCCGGAGGCGCGATCATGGTTGTTCACGGCTCTGGCTTCTATCTCTACGGCATCGCTTGGCGAGGAAGTTCAACAATCCTCGGCCGAAACGCAAGATCCGTTTTTAGCAGCTCGGCACCAGCCAGCGGCAGAACGACTTTGCCGATCGTCCAAACTCGCCGGCACAACATGGAGATGAAAAATGAAGTCCATCCTGTCCGCCGTCGTGTTCAGCGCCGCCGCTGTCGGTGCCGGTGGCGCAGCCTTTGCCCAGCAGCCCGCCAAAAATGTCGTGCTGGTTCACGGCGCCTTCGCCGATGAAACCAGCTGGGACAAGGTCGCCGCCATCCTTTCGGCCAAGGGCTACAAGGTGACTCAGGTCGCCAACCCGCTCACCTCGCTCGCTGACGATGTCGCAGCCACCAAGGCGGCTCTCGACGCCCAGGATGGCCCGACCGTGCTGGTCGGCCACTCCTGGGGTGGTGTGGTGATCGGGGAAGCCGGCGCCGACGCCAAGGTCAAGTCGCTGGTCTATGTCTCGGCTTTCGCGCCGGACAAGGGTGAAACGCTGACCAAGCTGTTGTCGGGTGGCGCCCCGAGCGAAGGGGTCAAGGCAATCCGTCCGAACGCCGAGGGGGGCTTGATCTTCGACCCGGCTCAGTACCCTGCTCTGTTCGCCGGCGACCTGCCGGTAGCGGAAGCCGAGGCCAATGCGACGACGCAACTGCCCTCGAACCCGGCCAACTTCGATGCGGTGGCTGAAGTTGCCGCCTGGCACGATAAGCCGAACTTCTACGTCGTGACCGCCCAGGATCTGGTGTTGCCGCCCGACGCACAGCGCTTCTTTGCCGGCCGCATCGGCGCCACCGTCACCGAGATCGAGGCCAGCCACTCCGGTCTCATCTCGAAGGCCGAGGACGTTGCCAAAGTGATCGAAGCTGCAGCGCAGTGACAAACTAAGCAGGAGGCGCCGGCCATCATGGCCGGCGTCTCCACCAGCGTGAATTGCGAACAAAGCGAGAATGATGCTTCCTGATCCAGACCTTTATCCGGATCGATTCGCGTGCAGACTGCCCTCGCCCCTCATTATCTCGATAAGCTAAACCCCGAGCAGCGACAGGCAGCGGAGCATGTGGGCGGGCCGCTGCTGGTGATTGCCGGGGCGGGGTCGGGCAAGACCAACACCTTGGCCCACCGGGTGGCGCACCTGATCGTCAACGGCGCCGATCCGCGCCGTATCCTGCTGATGACCTTCTCGCGCCGCGCCGCCGGCGAAATGCAGCGCCGGGTCGAGCGGCTGGTGGCACAGGTGATGGGCCCAAAATCCGGGGTGATCACCGATGCCCTCAGCTGGGCCGGCACCTTCCACGGCATCGGCGCCCGATTGCTGCGCGAGCACGCCGAGCAGATCGGGCTCACCCCGGGCTTCTCGATTCACGATCGCGAAGACTCCGGCGACCTGATCAACATTATCCGGCACGAGATGGGGTTCTCGGAGGCGAAGAAGCGCTTCCCGACCAAGGGCACCTGTCTCGCCATCTACTCGCGCGTGGTGAACGCGCAAGGCGATCTCGACGCGGTGCTGAAGGAGGCCTTCCCCTGGGTCGCCATGTGGGGCCCGCAACTGCGCGAACTGTTCGCGGCCTATGTGGAATCGAAACAGCGCCAGCAGGTGCTCGATTACGACGACCTGCTGCTCTACTGGGCCGCCATGATGCGCGAGCCCAGCATCGCCGAAGACCTTGGCGGGCGTTTCGATCACGTGCTGGTCGACGAATACCAGGATACCAACCGGCTGCAGGCCTCGATCCTGTTGGCGCTGAAGCCCTCGGGTGACGGGCTCACCGTGGTCGGCGACGATGCCCAGTCGATCTACTCGTTCCGCGCCGCGACGGTGCGCAACATCCTCGATTTTCCCGCTGCCTTCACCCCACCGGCACGCATGGTGACGCTCGACCGCAGCTATCGTTCCACCCAGCCGATCCTCGAGGCCGCCAACGCGGTGATCTCGGAGAGCAAGGAGCGCTTCACCAAGAACCTGTGGACCGAGCGCGCCGCAACCGAGAAGCCGCGGCTGGTGACGGTGAAGGATGAGCCGAGCCAGGCCCGCTACGTGGTCGAGAGCGTGCTGGCCTGCCGGGAGAGCGGCACAGCACTGAAGCAGCAGGCGGTGCTGTTTCGCACCTCTTCGCATTCGGCCGAACTCGAGATCGAGCTGACCCGGCGCAACATCCCGTTCGTCAAGTATGGCGGGCTCAAATTCCTCGACAGCGCCCACGTCAAGGACATGCTGGCGCTGCTGCGCTTCGTCGATAACCCGCGCGACCGCGTCGCCGGCTTCCGGGTGCTGCAGCTGCTGCCGGGCATCGGCCCGGGCGCCGCGAGCAAGGTGCTCGACCGCATGGCGGAAAGCGCCGATCCGCTGGTCGAGTTGCTGAATGCCCCGCCCCCGCCGCGCGGCTCGGAAGCCTGGCCGGCTCTGCTCGAAGTGGTGGAGCATCTGGGCAAGGGCGGTGGCGGCTGGCCGGCCGAGCTGCTGCGGGCCCGCATGTGGTACGAGCCGCTGATGGAGGCGGTGTACGAGGATGCCGAGGTCCGCAAGGAAGACCTCTACCAGCTCGAGCAGATCGCTGCCGGCTATCCGAGCCGCGAGCGCTTCATCACCGAGCTGACGCTCGATCCGCCCGACGCCACGTCCGACCAGGCGGGCGTGCCGCTGCTCGACGAGGATTTTCTGATCCTCTCGACCATCCATTCTGCCAAGGGCCAGGAATGGAAGAACGTCCATGTGCTGAACGTCGTCGATGGCGCCATCCCCTCCGACCTCGGCACCGGCTCGACCCATGAGCTGGAGGAAGAGCGGAGGCTGCTCTATGTGGCGATGACCCGGGCCCGCGACGAACTGCATTTGATGGTGCCGCAGCGCTTCTATGTGCACCAGCAGACGCCCTATGGCGACAAGCACGTCTATGCGCAGCGCAGCCGCTTCATCACCAAGGCCATGCTGCCCCTGTTCGACGATATGTTCTGGCCGGCGGTGAAGCCGGCTTCGATCAGCGGCCTCGCCCCAGCAGCCCCGCGCATCGATGTCGGCGCCGGTCTCCTCGCCATGTGGAAGAAATGAAACACTGACATGCCTTGGCAGGCTGATACGCTAGGCTTGTCAGCATGAAAAAGCCGCTCAACCTTACCCTACCCCAGGCCCGTCGCATCTGGCTGCATGCCCAGCGGCTCGATAGCCGCGAGCCTTTCGGCGCCGGCCCCGAGGCCACCCGCCAGGCGGTCGAGCATCTGGGCTATGTGCAGATCGACACCATCAACGTCATCGAGCGGGCGCACCACCACATCCTGTTCACCCGCATCCCGAACTATCGGCGCAGCGACCTCGGCCATGCCCAGTCGGTCGGCAAATCGGTGTTCGAGTACTGGACCCATGCGCTGGCCTATGTGCCGGTGCGCGATCTGCCGTTCTATATCGACGAGATGAAGCAGCACCGCAGCGAACCGCTGCGCTGGTACGCCGATGCCGATCCGAACGATCTGAAGAAGCTGCTGCGCCAGATCAGGAAGGATGGCGCCCTCTCGATCCGCGATATCGACACCGACGAGCTGGTGGAAAAGGATCACCCCTGGGGCAGCCGCAAACCCAGTAAGCGCGTGCTGCAATACGGCTTCTTTTCCGGCGAGCTGACCATCTCCGAACGCAACGGTATGGTGAAGACTTACGAGCTGATGGGCCGGCACTTCGGCAAGCTGCCCAAGGCCGCGACACCGAGGCAGATCGATGCCTACCTGCTCGATCGGGCGCTGACTTCGCAGGGGCTGATCAGCGGCCCCTCGGTCATGCACCCGAAGCTCCGCTTCACGCCGGAGTTGGCAAGGCAGATTGAAACCCGGCGGCGGAAGAAGGCGCTGCTGCCGGTGACCATCGGCGACGATCCGACGCTGCATTATGCGACACCCGAGGCGCTGGAAACGCCGCAGCCCGTGGGTCCGCCGCTGGTGCATATCCTCTCCCCGTTCGACCCGCTGGCCATCCAGCGCCGCCGCACCAGCCTGTTCTTCGGCTACGACCACGTGTTCGAGGCCTATGTCCCAAAAGCCAAGCGCAAGTTCGGCTACTTCACCCTGCCGGTGCTGGCCGGCGACGAGATCGTTGCGGCGCTGGATCTGAAGACCGACCGGGCCGCCGGCAAGGTGCTGATCCAGGCCTGGCACTGGGTCGGCAAGGGCAATGCGGCCGAGCACAAAGCCATGCTGGAGGAGGAACTGGGACGGTTCGAGCGGTTCCAGTTGGCGACTGACGAAGCGACCACTTCCGCACCATCCGCCACGTGACACCTGGTGGGCAGGGCCTCGATCGAGCCCACCATCACCGGGTGGCAGTTTCGAAGCCGCGCCTGCCCCTTGCCTCCTCCACCGGTGTCATTCCCGCGAAGGCGGGAACCTAGTGCGATCTCTCCGCGCCGGTGGGGGCTGAAGCATCCCACTGGGTCCCCGCCTTCGCGGGGATGACGCCGGTGGGTGTTCGCAGTTACCGCGCGCGCACCCTCAGCCCGGTCTGGCTCAGGATCAGCTCCGCCTGCGCCGCCGACACCACCGCGCCCTTGAAGCGACCGGCTTGCGCCAGGATCGACAGCCCGCCCAGATCAGCACCACGCAGGTCCGCATCCTGGAACCGCGCCTCCTCGATATTGGCTTCGCGCAGCGAGCAGTTCTCGAAGCTCGCCTCGCGGAAATCGCATTTGGCAAGGTCGGCGGAGCTGAGGTCGACGCCGACCAGCGTCTCCTTGCGGAAATTGAAACCGGGAAGCTTGGCCGAGACCAGCAGCGTATTGGTGAACCGCACATCCATCGACTTGGCGTCCGCCATGTCGCAACCGGTGAGCTTGCAATCCTCGAACGACGCCGACGACAGGGTCGCGCCGCGAAAGCTCGCATTGTTGAAGTCCGAGGAGCGGAACGCCGCATCTTCGAGATTGGCGCCGCGGAACAGGGCAAAGGCGCCGCGGCAGTTGAGGAAGCGGGCCAACTCGAGCTCGGCCTTGGCGAAATCGGCGCGCGCGAAACTGCAGCGCTCGAACACCCAGCCGGTCAGGTCGAGGTCGCTGAGCTTGGTTTCATCGAGATTGCAGCCGACGAGCCGCACCGGATCGTCGCCTTGAAGGGCAACCGCGTCAGCGCGGGCGAGGGTTCGGTCTTCTACGGTCAGGGCGGGCGGATTCATGGCGCAGCTTGTATCCGAGTCGGGCCCGGCTGGCGCTACTCGCCCCAGTGGCGCGGCGGCTGACCGATGGCCACGAAATCCGCAATGTCGCCGTCCGGTGATCCGACAATCATGATCTCGACAGCCTCGCCGCGGTTGATGAACGACAGGGCCGCCCGAGCCGCACCATAGGCCTCATGAAGCGCCGATCCCGCGCAGCGCAGTTCCCCTCGCCCTGTCGGGAAACCCGGTGTGGTGAAGAGTGTGAACTCCGCTTCGGCGAGCGCTTCGCCATCTGCGTGAAGTTTTCCGATACCATTGATTTGCATAGCGAAAAGCTATGCGAACCAACCTGACAGTTCGCTGACAGAAAACGAGAACGGCGCCCTTCTGGGCGCCGTTCCGGTCGGACTGGTGTCGTCCAACGGCTGCTTAGTTGAAGCGGTAGCGGACCGTGCCGCGCAGCTCGTGGATCCAGTTGTGGTCGATCTCGAAATACCCTTCCTGGGTCGGATCGGTCGGGGCGTTGTTGATCTGGTTGATGTAGAGGCCGCGATAGCCGACATCCGCCACCCAGCTGCCCATGTCGTAGCCGACACCGACCATGACGGCCGCCGCAGCGCTGACATTGCCACCGGTCGGGACCGGGACGGGAACGCCCCACGGCGAGTTGGTTTCGGCATGGTTCCAGGCGAGACCCGCGCCGGCGCCGACGTAACCAAAGGCGCCACCGGCACCCGAGGAGTAGCTGAAATCGCCGCCGAGGCCGAAATCATAGTACACGTTGGCCAGAGCAACAGTCGAACGCAGCATCAGGGTGTAGTCGCCATCGTCGAGGCCACCATCATCCTTGGTGATCATCAGGCCCTTGGTTTCGACGGAATCGATCGTGCCGTCGAAGCGCAGACCCGTGCCGGTTTCGTAACCGAAGCCGGCGCCCCAGCTATAGCCGTAGCCATACTCGACGATCGGATCGATGTCGGCGGGGTCCCACGGGTGCTTGACCTCCGGCGCCCAGTGAATGTTCAGCGCGGCCGAGCCGCGCAAATAGAACGAGCCGCCGATATCGTAATCGACTTCGGGGATCTCGGGATATTCGGGCATATCGGCCGCCACCACGGGGCCGGCGAGCAGCAGGGCGGTTCCTACCGCAGCCGCTGAAGCGAGATATCTACGCATATTGCAGGGTCCTTGTTGCCACGACGACACCAGTCGAGTGGACCTACCTTGCCTGCCTTTTCTTAAAACCCACTTAACCCTAACGGATAACCCTAATGTCGAGTGAAGGAGATGCGTTAACGAAGTCTTCCCGCGCGGAGGTGGTTACTTGAGGGGGGTAGACTGATAGAGACGGCCCCCTCCCGGCCTCCCCCATAACGGGGGAGGTGAAGAGTCGAGGCTGTGGCTCGATGGTGCCTGACGCACCGGCAGGGCACCTCCCCCTTTATGGGGGAGGATGGGAGGGGGCCGTCTACCTCCGGCGAGCTACCTACGCCACCTTCTTAATCGTCGCGGCGATCTCATTGACCACGGCAAGCACCAGGCCTTCGTCATCGCTCTCCGCCATCACCCGGATCACCGGCTCGGTGCCCGAGGGGCGGATGACCAGGCGACCGGTGTCGCCGAGGCGGGCCTGGCTTTCCTTGATTGCCTGCTGCACCAGCTTGTGCTCCAGCGGTTTGCCTTCCTTGTAGCGCACCGACTGCAGCAGCTGCGGCACCTTGTCGAAGCGCTTGCAGATCTCCGACACGGCGCGTCCCGCCTGTTTGGCCACGGCAAGCAGTTGCAGGCCGGCGATCAGGCCATCACCCGTTGTGGTGAAATCGGAGAGGATGATGTGACCGGATTGCTCGCCCCCGACATTGAAACCCTTGGCGCGCATCGCTTCGAGCACGTAGCGGTCGCCCACCTGGGTGCGCTCGAGGCTGAGCCCGATGCCACCGAGATAGCGCTCGAGCCCCAGATTGCTCATCACCGTGGCAACGAGGCCGCCGCCCTTCAGTTCGCCGCGCGTATGCCAGGATTGCGCGATCACCGCCATGAACTGGTCGCCATCGACGATCTCGCCCTTCTCGTCGACGATGATCACCCGATCGGCGTCGCCATCGAGCGCGATGCCGATATCGGCGCGCAGCTCCTTCACCTTGGCGATCAGCGCCTCGGGGGCGGTCGAACCGACCTTGTCGTTGATGTTGAAGCCATCTGGCTCATTGCCGATGACGAACACCTCGGCGCCCAGCTCCCACAGCGCCGTCGGCGCCACCTTGTAGGCCGCGCCGTTGGCGCAATCGAGCACCACACGCAGCCCGGTGAGGTCGATACCCTTGGGCATGGTGCGCTTGGCATATTCGATATAGCGGGTCTGGGCCGCCTCATCGCGATGCGCCCGGCCGATATCGCGGCCGACGCTCAGCTGGCCCAGCATGTTGGAATCCATCAGCTGCTCGATATCGTCCTCGAGCGCGTCGGAAAGCTTGTAGCCATCGTGCCGGAACAGCTTGATGCCGTTATCGTCGAACGGATTATGCGAAGCCGAGATCATCACCCCGAGGTCGGCGCGCAGCGACCGGGTCAACATGGCCACGGCCGGGGTCGGCATCGGGCCGAGCAGGTAGACGTCCATGCCGACGGCGGTGAAGCCGGCGGTCAGCGCGCTCTCGATCATATAACCGGAGCGGCGCGTGTCCTTGCCGATCACCACGCGGTTGCGATGGTCGCCGTTGACGAACTTGAGGCCCGCCGCCATGCCGACCTTCATCGCCAGCTCAGGGGTCAGTTTCTCGCCGTTCGCCAGCCCGCGAATGCCGTCCGTGCCGAAATACCTGCGCGCCATGAGAAGCCCTCGAATTGGGATGGCGCCAATCTAGCGCCAAGCCCCAAGCATACGAAATAGATTGGTGCCGTTTCGTTAACCGGCCGATCCCGGCGGATGTTGGGCTGATCCTGCTAATGACGTGGAGTGTTGCAACGACAGCTCAATCCACCCGGCGCTCCAGCGCTAGGAACCAGTAGGCGTTGCTGGCGACAACTCGGGCGTGCGGCAATCGGCCCTTAGCCGGCCGGCGATGCGACGGCCGTCTAGTTGCTGAAGTCTCGCATGGAGGCGCCTTCAACCGAGAATGTCGCCATGCGCTGCGTCGGTGGGTGGTAGAAGGCGAAATGCGAATAGATGCGATCCGTCAGCGCCAGCTCGTTGCAATCGCCTTCGATGCACAGCATCTGTATCCAAAGATATGCGGGCGGCTGGCCGTTTCGGCGCAGCATCTGGCCGGGAACACCTTTCGCAATCAGCGCTGCACGACTGAACGCTAGCTGGGACGGAACAGGGCGCGCTTCAAGGTCGATCTCGATGCGCTCGAGCCCGCGAGCGAGAACCACTTTGGCGTCTCTCTGCTTGGTGGTGACACAGACACCGTAGTCGACCGGAACCCATCGTGTCCCGGTTGCCAGTGACGCAAGCATGGCTCTGCAATCGACACGGCCGCTCCTGCTGGCAACCTGCCCGATCTGAGCCGTGAGCAACCTAAGTTCCACATTGGTTCGCTCGGCTAACCAGGCCGGGCTATCCCCGTAGCGGACGTGTTCAGACGACGATGGCACGAGGGGTATGGTCGAGCCTTGGATCGTCGGCATTTCCTCGGTCAGTTGCGCGGTAATGCTGAGCGAACTGAGGCCCGGTTCAAGACCCTCATAAAGCTCATCAAGTTGGTAGAGCCCGATGCGGTCTGCCGTGATGGCGTCCGCCAGCCAGGCGACGCGTCCGTGGACGTCCCAGCGATTGCCGCCGAGAGACTTTGCGAGATCGCCGCCCTGATATCTCGTTGCCACCAACTCGTACACGGCACCGGCGCTTGGCGGGCTATCCCGCCACCGACAAAGGTCCATGTCGTAGAAGATCAAGGCAGATCCGTCCGGCAGCAGCATCTCATGGTTGCTCTTGGAAATCCGCTTTGCCAAGACAACGTTCGGGTCGGCACCAGTTATGCCACCACCTCCCTTCTGCATTTCGCATCGCGTGACGCGGCGACTTTCGACGGTGCGACCGTCCATGCTGACCGCAACTGTGCTGGCGATGTTGTAGCTGAATAGTGGAATCAGCGGGGGAAAGTAGAGGCGATACAAGAGGAACGGAAATGCCACCGCCCCAACGATGGCGAGTACGACCAGACCGACAGCAACCTGTATGGCGACACGCATGCCCCTCGGTCGCACCATTTTGTTACTTAAGAGCTTCATTCGGCGTCGCAAAACAAAAAAAAGGGCCGCCCCGAAGGGCGGCCCTGGTGTGGATTGTTGGAGGACCGTCAGCTGCCCGGCTGCGGCTCGGGCGCGGCGCCCGGCTCGGCGTCGGGGCGCTTCTTGCCCGACTTGCCGGCGGTCGGCACGCCAGTCGACTTCACCGGCGGATCGGTATCGGACGGACGGAGCGGCGTCTTGCCTTCCATCAGGCCGCGGATCTCGTCACCGGTCAGCGTCTCGAACTCGATCAGCGCCTGGGCGATGGTGTGGAGATCGTCGATGTTGTCGCGGATCACCTTCTGCGCCGTCTGGTAGCCTTCCTCGACGAAGCGCTTCACTTCCTCGTCGACCACCTTCTGCGTCTCGTCCGACATGTGGGTGTTGCGCTGCATCATCGAGCGGCCGAGGAACACCTCGTCCTGCGCATCGCCATAGAGCAGCGGGCCGAGCTTGTCGGACATGCCCCATTCGGTCGCCATGGCACGGGCCAGGCCCGTCGCCATCTTGATGTCGGCGGAAGCGCCCGAGGTGACCTTCTCGTAACCGAAGATCTCTTCCTCGGCGACACGGCCACCCATGGCGACGGCGAGGTCGGCATAGGCCTTGCGGCGGGTCAGCGACACCTGATCGCGCTCCGGCAGGCGCATCACCATGCCCAGCGCGCGACCGCGCGGAATGATGGTGGCCTTATGGATCGGATCGGACGCATCCATCTTGATGGCGAGCAAAGCGTGCCCGGCTTCGTGATAGGCGGTGAGCTTCTTGTCTTCCTCGGTGAGGCTGAGGGTGCGGCGCTCGGCGCCCATCATCAGCTTGTCCTTGGCATCCTCGAATTCGCTCATCGTGACGAAGCGCTTGTTGCGGCGCGCCGCGAGCAGTGCGCCCTCGTTGACGAGGTTCATCAGGTCCGCACCGGAGAAACCGGGCGTGCCACGGGCCAGCACCTTGAGGTCCACATCGGGAGCCAGCGGCACCTTGCGCACATGCACCTTGAGGATCTTCTCGCGGCCCTGCACGTCGGGGTTCGGCACCACGACCTGGCGGTCGAAGCGGCCCGGACGCAGCAGCGCCGGATCCAGCACGTCGGGGCGGTTGGTCGCGGCGATGAGGATGATGCCCTCGTTCGCCTCGAAACCATCCATCTCGACCAGCAGCTGGTTCAGCGTCTGCTCGCGCTCGTCGTTACCGCCGCCGAGGCCCGCGCCACGGTGACGGCCGACGGCGTCGATTTCGTCGATGAAGATGATGCACGGAGCGTTCTTCTTGGCCTGCTCGAACATGTCGCGGACACGCGAAGCGCCCACGCCGACGAACATTTCGACGAAGTCCGAACCCGAGATGGTGAAGAACGGCACATTGGCTTCGCCGGCGACGGCGCGCGCAATCAGCGTCTTACCGGTACCCGGCGGGCCGACCAGCAGCACGCCGCGCGGGATCTTGCCGCCCAGGCGCTGAAACTTGCCCGGATCGCGCAGGAACTCGACGATCTCTTCGAGGTCTTGCTTGGCCTCGTCGACACCGGCGACATCCTCGAAGGTGATCTTGCCCTGCGTCTCGGTCAGCAGCTTGGCGCGGCTCTTGCCGAAGCCCATGGCGCCGCCACGGCCCCCACCCTGCATCTGCCGGATGAAGAAGAACCACACGCCGATGATGACGAGGAACGGCAGCCACGAGGTCAGCAACATACCCCAGAACGGGCTCGACTCCGGCTGCTGCGCGGTGATCTGCACGCCGCGCTGCTCGAGCCGCGAGATGATGTCGGAGCCCTGCGGCGGCAACACCGTCTCGAACTTGGTGCCGTTGTTCAGCACGCCCGAAACCACGTCGTTGGTGATGGTCACCGACTGGACGCTGCCTGCATCCACGTCGGAGACGAACTGGCTGTAGCTCTTGTCCGTCGTCGCAATCGAGCGGGTCGACGACTGAAAGACCTGAAACAGGCCCATCAGCATGAACAGAATTACCAGCCAGATGGCGAAATTCCGGAAATTGACGTTCATCAATCCTGTCCTGAAGTCCGGCACGGGAGGGGCCGGAGAGTTGGGGCGAATGTAGGCCTCGCTCCTGGGCCTTACAAGGTATCGGCGGGCCGAAACTGGTGCGGCGGTTTGGCCGAAAAGTCGAGAGAGCTTGCGCTTTTCCGGTTAATTCCGTGTCACGTATCTATCGGACCTCACGCGGGCAGACACGCGGAATTGACGCGCTGCCTCGCGGCCAGCCTCCCGCACGACGGTAATGGTCACCCCGTCGCTGCTGATCAGACAACCATGCAAACTTGTCCGCTTCAGGGCTGGCTCCAGCCGCAATCGGTCAGCCAGCGCCTCGACCGGCGCCAGATCATGCGGCTTTTGCCCGCCCCCGACCTGGTCGAGCAGCCTCGCCAGCACCCGGATCGCTACGGCGCGCGGCAGCTTCACCAGCGTGGCGCGCGCCACGTTGCCGGAGCCGGTCGCCGGGTCGAGGGCCGTCGTCGCCACTGCCGCCATGCCGGCGAGCGCCTGGTCGGCATCGCGCATCCGGCCGGCGAAGCGCGACAGGCGGCGGGCATCGAGCCCCAACGCCGCCAGCTGCGGCAGCATCTGGCGCCAGCGCACGCGCTCATAGTCGGTATCGGCATTGCTTGGGTCGCGCGCCGGCACCAGGCCGGACGTGGCAACGAGGCTCGCCAGATCCGCCGGATCGATACCGAGCAGCGGCCGCACCACCAGCAGACCGCCGATCTCGGCGAGATAATCCATGCCGCGCAGCCCCTCGATGCCGCTGCCATGCGCCAGCCGCATCAGCACCGTCTCGGCCTGGTCGGCCAGGTGGTGCGCGGTGACGAGGATGTCCGTGCCGTCGTCCACCATGGCATCGGCAATCAGCCCATAGCGCGCCGAGCGGGCCGCCTGCTGGATGCCGGTCGCCGGCTTGGGCCCCTCCCAGCGCAGCGCGCGGGCGGCAAGACCGAGCTTGCGGGCCGCCTCGGCGACGTAGGCCACCTCCCCCGCCGCCTCGGGTCGCAGTTGATGATCGACGGAGTAGACGACGAAGCGGTCGTGCGTCCCATGCCGGCCGGCGAACTCGGCGGCCAGCAGCAGGAGCGCCAGGCTGTCGGGCCCGCCCGAAACAGCGAGCCCCACCCGCCGGAATTCGGCGAGTGGGGCGAAGATCGCCTCGCTGTCGATCAGGTCACCGGGCATTTCGCCTTCTGCGCTTCTTCCTCGAGGCGCTGCGTGAACGCTGCGCTGAGCTGCGGGTAACGCTGCTTCAGCGTGTAGAAGGTGCGGCACCCCACATCCACCTGATCGGCGCCGATCAGCGCCACGCCGAGCTTCAGCATCATATCGGGGGCGCGCTTCGATTCCTTGTGCCTGGTGTAGCCATCGGCCAGCACCTGCGCCGCATCGGTGAACTGGCCCTGCTGGATCAGCGCTTCGCCGAGCCAGTTGATGGCATCGGGGGTCTGCGGATCGTCGGGATAGAGCGCGACGAACTGCTGGAACTGGTCGGAAGCGAAAGCGTAGTCACCGCGAGTCATGGCTTCATAGCCCGCGTCGTACTGCGCCTTGGCGTCGCCGCTCGAAATCTCCCCGCCGCCGCCCAGCGTCAGATCGAGCGGACGCCCACCGAGCGGATCCTCTCCGCCAAGGGTGCCGAGCTGATCGATGCCGCCCTTCAGCAGCGGATCCGAGGAGTCGCCGAGGCTGTCCATCGGCTCGCCGTTGAGATCCGCCAGCGGCAGATCGTCCATTGGGGCTGCGTCTGCCGGCGCCTCGGGGGTTGCGGCGACGGCAGGCGCCTCAAGTGCCGGGGCCTGCTGGGCCGAATTTTCCTGGGTCGAGGTCTGCGGCAGCGTATCGGACGGCGTCACGCCGTCAGTTGGCGCTGCCGCCTGTGGTTTTCCCCCAGCACCGCCTTCCAGCTCCTGGAAGCGGAACTCATTGTCCTCGGCCTGCTTGGCGAGCTGCGTCTGCATCTGAGTCAGCTGGAACTCCAGCCCCTCGACGCGACCGGTCAGCGTACGGATCAGATCCTCGAGTTCCTGAATGCGCACCAGCAACTGGGCGCTCGACTGCTGGTTCTGCGCCACGTGAATGCGCGTCTCGGCGATCGCCTTGGGCGGCAGCAGCACAGCGGCCGGCAATGGGCTCGTGGCAGCAAGCGCCGGCGCGCTCGGCACCGAGGCGAGGAGAGAGGCGAGCAGGGCGGCATAGATCGCGGGTCGGATGGCCGATCCACGAATTGGGGGCAGTTTCACCATCAAAGCTCCGTCGGGTCAGGGAGGGGTCCAGTGGGTCACGCGCGGCCTTCGACCGCACCAGCTTGGATTAGCGCAGGATTTCGACAAAAAGAAAGCGCCGGGCCCAACTACGCGGCGCCCGGCGCTTATGCCTCCAGTCGATAAAGCTTCGGGGATTACGCGCGAGACATCGCGTGGCCGCGACCTCCGCCCCGAAGCTCGCTCAACGCCTACTGTACCACCGTCACAGCACGGCGGTTTTGTGACCAGCACGAGATATCGTTGCAAATGGCCACAGGACGTTCCTTGCCGAACGACTTGGTGGTGATGCGGCGCTGGTCGACGCCCTTCGACACCAGGTAGTTCACCACGATCGAACCACGGCGGGCGCCCAGCGCGATGTTGTACTCGCGGGTGCCGCGCTCGTCGGCGTGGCCTTCGATCAGGATGCGGTAGTTGCGATACTGGTTCAGCCAGGCCGCCTGCTTGTCGAGGGTTGCGATGGCGGTCGGGGTGAGGTTCGAGGAGTCGGTCTCGAAGAACACGCGGTCACCGACGCTCACCAGGAATTCCTGTTGGCTGCCGGGGGCGCCGCCGCCAGGCCCGAGATTGCCGACGCCGGTACCGCCGGCGCCATTGCGCGAACAGGCCGCCACGGCGACCACGAGAACCACCAGCGCGGCAGCACGCAGCACGGCGAGAATGGGCGTTACTGAACGCATCCGGGTTGACTCCTAATCGGAAGGATTTGAGACGCCTTTTTTACCGTTGGTAATCTTAAGGCGGGGTTGTCGCCAGTGGTTAATTGTTGGTCATTCTGGCGTGAATGTGGCCGGAATCCGGGCTTTTCCGTGATGTTGCCGTGAGGACACGCCGTGAATGGTGAATGGTGAATGGTGAATGGTGAATGGTGAATGGTGAATGGAAGGCAAGGCCGCTTCCGTTCCTCTGTCCATTCACAATTCACTATTCACCATTCACGTCCCGCCCTACCCCCTGAGCGGCGACCACGCCGGGTCGGATGCAAAGCTCTCGGTCTTGAGGTTCAGTTCGTTCCGGCCCCAGATGTCGATCGAGTGCAGACTCGGGCCGGCATCGCCGCCCGGATCGCGGAAGAAGCCGATGACGCGGCTGTTCGGCGCCCAGGTCGGGCCTTCCTGCACTTGGCCGGAGGAAGACAGGATTCGCTCGCCCGACCCATCGGGCTTCATGATGCCAATGTGGAACTGCCCGCCCGACTGCCTCGTATAGGCGATCAGGTCGCCGGCCGGCGACCAGACCGGGGTGGAGTAGCTGCCCTCGCCGTAGGAGATCCGCTGTGCTCCGCCGCCGCCTGCGCCCATGATGTAGAGCTGCGGGCTGCCGCCGCGATCGCTTTCGAACACGATCCGCGAGCCATCCGGGGAGTAGCAGGGCGAGGTGTCGATCGCCGCGCCGCTGGTCAGCTGCGTCGGGTTACCGCCGCCGGCGCCGGCGGCGTAGATGTTGGTGGTGCCGCCATTCGAGACCGAGAACACCACGGTGCCGCCATCGGGCGAAAAGCGCGGGGCGAACGACATCGGCGCGCCGTTGATGAGCTTCTTGGACGCACCGCCGAGACCGGCGATATAGACCTGCGGGTTGCCATCCTCATACGAGGTGAACGTCACTGAACCGCCATCCGGCGACAGCCGCGGCGACAGGGTCAGCGCCTTGCCCGAGCTCAGGTACTGCACGTTGAAGCCATCCTGATCCATGATGGCGAGGCGCTTGACGCGATTGGCTTTGGGCCCACTCTCGGCGACGTAGAGAATACGGGTATCGAAATAGCCGGTGCCGCCCGACAGCGAAGCATAGATGGCGTCAGAGACGATATGGGCGATGCGGCGATAGTTCTGCGCATCGGTCTTGTACGATTTGCCCACCACCTGGGCCGAGGCCTGCGTATCCCAGACGCGCACCTGCGAGGCGACTTCCGCCCCGCGCTCCACCGAACCCATCACCAGCGCATCGACGGTAGCGGCCCGCCAGGCGGCAAAATCCGGCTCGTTGGTAACATCGCCGACACGGACCGGCAGCGATGCGGGATCGAGCGGCACGAACAGTCCGGAACGCTTCAGGTTGTCACGCACGATCTGCGCGATCTCGGCGCCGAACGCCGGATCCGACGAGGCGAAATCCGGAATGGCGATCGGCAGCGGGGTGAAGTTACCGCCGGTGACGACGATTTCGACCAGCGCCTGCGACGGGGTGGCGAGCGCTACGGCACCGCCCACGAGGCCGAGTTTCAGCGCGTTGCGCCGGGTGATCAGGGTCATCTTGCGTCTCCATCTTTCTCGGGCGTCGGGGTCACTCAGAACTCCCGCGCTGCAAACTGGGCTCGTACATCCTGCCCGGCGGCCACGGTGAACGGGCCGCAACGCTGCAGCGCCCGCGACACCGCTCGGGCATAGGCATCTTCGATCTGGCTGCTCGGCGCGCTCATCATCTGCGGCCTGCCGCTGACCATGCCGTCGGCACCGATCGAGAATGTGAACTCGGCGCGGGCATCGGCATCCTCGGCGCCGGCCGGCAGGGTGATGCAGGCGCGGATCTGCGCCACCAGCGCACCGATCTCGGACTGGCTGAGCGTTGCCGAGCGGCCATCCTCCCGGCCGAGCGTCGTGGTGCCGCCCTCGCCGGTGGTGGCGCCTCGCGACGCCTCGTTGTTGATCAGGTTGGCAACTTCATCGGCGACCTGCTTGGCCTCGTCGGCCTTGGCCTGCTCGATCCGCTGCTTTTCCTCGGCTGCCTTGCGCTTCTTTTCTTCCTCGGCCTTCTTCTTGTCGGCTTCGGCCTTGGCCTTTTCGTCAGCCTGCTGCTGCTTTTCCGCCTGCTGCTGCTTCTTGAACTCGGCGCGCTTCTGGTCGAGCGAAGCAGTATGCGTCCTCGGCTTGGGCGCTGTGTCGGCCGGGTTTGGCGCTTCTGGCGTCGCGACGGGAGTGGGCTCCGCCGGTGTCGGCTCTGCCACCGGCTCGGGGACCGGTTCGGGCTGCGGTTCGACCACCGGCCGCGGCTCCGGGGTCGGGGCGACTTCCGGCTCGGGCTCGACCACCGGCTCAGCCGCCGCCTCGGGCGCCGGAGCGGTCTGCTCGGTCGGCGCCGGGGTCGGGTCCGGATTGTCCATCGGGGTCGGCTGGTCTTCCTCAGTGTTTCCGGTCGGCTGCGCCAGCTCGGGCGGCTTTTCGGCCTCGACGATCGACGGCGCCTCGGTCTCGACCACCGTGCTGTCGAGCGATCCCATGCGGATATTGGAGAACTCGCTGACCGGGATCAGGTCGACGGCGATCGACTCCACCGGCTCCGGATCCATCGGTCGCCCCATGCCGATGCCGACGACCGCGAGAACGATCAGTCCGACATGCCCGATGGTGGAAACCGTGAACCCTGCGCGCATCAGCTCACTGGTCCTGTTGCTGGGCGGCCTGTTCCGTGATGAGGCCGATCTTGGCGTAGCCGGCGCCCGACAGCGCCCCCATCACCTGCATCACCGACCCGTAATTCGCCGCCAGATCGCCGCGCACATAGATGCGATCCTCGGTGCCGTTGACGGCAACCGCCGCGACCTGCGTGGTCAGATCCTCGAGCGTCACCGGATTGTCGCCGAGAAAGATCGCACCTTCGTTGGTGACCGAGATGGTGATCGGCCTCTGCTCGGTGTTGAGTTGCTTGGCCTCAGTCTGCGGCAACTCGATTGGCACCCCGACCGTCATCAGCGGCGCCGCGACCATGAAGATGATCAGCAGCACCAGCATCACGTCGACCATCGGCGTCACGTTGATTTCGCTCATCGGCTTGGAGCCGCCGCCCCGCCGCCGGCCCCGACGGCGACCGCCGCCCCCGCCGCTGGATACTGCCATGGCCATCAGCGGGCACCTCGCGCTTCGAGCTGCCGGCTGAGGATGGTGGAGAACTCGTCGGCAAAGCCCTCGAGCCGGCCGATCAACTTGTTCGCATCACCCGACAGCTTGTTATAGGCGATAACCGCCGGGATGGCGGCGAGCAGGCCGAGCGCGGTAGCGAACAGCGCTTCGGCGATCGGCCCGGCGACCACGCTGAGATTGGTGCTCGATGCGGCCGAGATGGCCGTAAATGCGTTCATGATGCCCCATACCGTGCCAAAGAGGCCAATGAAGGGCGAGGCCGAGCCGACCGTAGCGAGGAAACCGAGGCGCTTCTCGAGGTTCTCGCTCTCGCGGCTGATCGCCACGTCCAGCACCTTGTCGAGACGACCCTGCACGCCGACGAACGACGAGGCGTTCTGCTCGTGGCTGCGCTTCCACTCCTTCATCGCCGCAACGAACACCGCGCCCAGCCCCATCGAGGGTTTCTCGCTCATCTGCTGATAGAGTTCTTCCAGCGACTGGCCCGACCAGAACACCCGCTCGAAGCGGTTCATCTCGGCCTTGGCGCGCGCATACAGCATCGATTTGTCGACGATGATCGCCCAGCACCACACCGACGCCGCGAGCAGCCCGATCATCACCGTCTTGACGACCAGGTCGGCCTGCCAGAACAGCGCCCAGATCGAGAGGTCGGCATGCGGAGCGACCGTGCCGACTGCATCCATGGCTTCCATGTGAGGGTCCTTCTCAGTCCGGCCCCGACGACCGAAACCTGATCGTCGGGTCGATGCGGTTCAAATTTGTCAAATTTAAGAGAAAAGCCCGGTTTTCCGGACCTTTGGCAGCGCTGCTGGTGCACTGCCTTACTTATGGTCAAGCAAACGTTAACAAAGCGATTCCTCGCGTTTGTGTGATCGCGGCAGATCGGCGCAGCGCAACCCTGCGGTTGATGCTGCGTTCATCCCAAGGCCGCCCGCTCTGGGGGTTCGCGGTCGTCCCACAACAAGCACAAGCAACGAACGGGAGATCCCCATGCATCTCAACCTGAAGAGCACGCTGTTCGCCTCTGCCGCCATCCTGGCGTTTTCGGCCGTGCCGGCCTTCGCCGAGCAGTTGAAGTTCAGCGCAGAACTGACTGGCGCCGCCGAAGTGCCGCCGACGGATTCGACCGCGACGGGCAAGGTGGAGGCGACCTTCGACACCGACTCTAAGGTGTTCACCTGGACCATCACCTATGACGGCCTGAGCGGCGACGCAGTCGCGGCACACTTCCACGGCCCGGCTGCCGAGGACGCCAATGCCGGTCCGGTTGTGCCGCTCGCCGACCCGCTGGCCAGCCCGATCAACGGCAACGCCACGCTGACCGACGAGCAGGCCACCCAGCTGCAGGGCGGCTCGTGGTACTTCAATCTGCACACGGCGAAGTTCCCGGATGGCGAAATCCGCGGACAGGTTAAGCCCGCTGCGATGTAGGACGTTCCGTCTGACGCAAATCCTTGGGGTCGCTGGTTGGCTGGCGGCCCCTTTTGTTATGCCCTGAGCAGGTCCAGCAGTTCGCGCGGCATGCGGGCCACCCCGCCGCTGGTCTTGATCGCCACCACCTGCACCTCGGCCCGGGTGATCTCGACGCCATCGCGGCCGATGGACTGCACCAGGTTGAGCCGCGCGGCGGTGAGCGAAGCGACCTCGGTGGTTACCTCGAGCAGGTCGTCGATATGCGCGGCTGCCTTGAAGTCGATGCTCATCGTGCGCACCGCAAAGGCAATGCCATCCTTCACCAGTTCCGAATGATGCACGCCCCGTTCCCTGAGGAACTCGGTCCGCGCCCGCTCGAAGAAGTGCAGGTACGCCGCATGGTAGACGTTGCCGGAAAAGTCCGTGTCTTCGTAGTAGACCCGGGCGGTGAAGTGGCTGCTGGTCACGTCTGTCGCTCGATGATGTGCCGAAAGCCCGGCGTGGGATCGAGAAGCTGCGCTGGCAGCATGGGCGGCAGCAGCGGATAGTCGAGATAGGCAGTGGCGGCGTTAGGCACCCAGCGAAACTCGAGCTCGGCCGAGCCGTCTACGGTGCGGTAACAGACGTCATCGGTGACGAAGGGAAATTCATCGATGAGGTCGACCTCGAAATACCAGCCCACTTCATGGACCTCTGTGCCCTCATAGACGAACAAATTCTCGACGAGGAACCGTAGCGGCCCCGGGCTCGCTGCGCAGCCCAGCTCTTCCTGCATCTCGCGCACCAGAGTTTCGGTTGCCGTTTCGCCGAACTCGATGCGGCCACCTGGTAACGACCAGAACTGCTCGTGCGACGCGCGGTGCAACAGGATGTGGCCGTCGCGACGAATGATCGCCACTGCCCGCATCTGGAACAGCGCTCCTGGCAGGCGGAAGCTCAGCATCTGGCGGGCATCGGTCATTTTTGCGTCTCGGCAAACTCGAGACCTTGCGCCTCAAGTTCTGCCTTGAGAATGCGGACTGCCTTGGGTCCGACGCCATGCAACGCCAGCAATTCGCGCTCGCTGCGCTCGGCCACCGCTTCGAGCGTCGTGACGCCGATGAGTTCCAGAGCCTGCGTCGCGGGGCGGCCAATGCGGGGCAGTGCGGTCAAAGCGATCTCCTCGACAGCGAGTCAGACGACAAGGTGATGCTCCCGGTCGAACACCCAGACTTCCTCGTGGTCGATCTCGAACAGGTGCCCATCCGGGTCGCGGAAATAGCCGGCGGTGCCCCATTGGGTCCTGGTCGCCGGCTTGACGATCGTGCCCCCTGCCCGCTCCGCCTGCGCCAGCAACCGGGCGACGTCATCGGGATGCTCGGCGCAGTAGATCAGCGCCAGACCGGACGAAACCTTGGGATCACCTGGCTGGCCCAGCGCATCTTTGGCGAGGTCCACCTTCGAGATCAGTGCCAGGGCCATGCCGCCCAGGTCGAACTTGACGAAACCGGCATGGCTGCTCGGCGCCCGCTGCCAGCCGAGCGCTTCGTAGAACGCCGCCGAGCGCGCGACATCCGCGACGCCGAGCAGGATGATATGGACGCGGGGTCGAAATGCCGGGTCGCTCACTCTTCGCCCGGCTCCTCGAACAGGCTGCCCTGCATGCCGACAAAGCCCTGCGGTACGCTGATCCCCATGTGCTGGAACGCCAGAGACGTCAGCATGCGGCCGCGCGGGGTGCGCTGGATGAACCCCTGCTGGATCAGGTACGGCTCGACAATCTCCTCGAGCGCGTCGCGCGGCTCGGACAAGGCTGCGGCGATGGTCTCGATCCCCACCGGCCCGCCGCCGTAGAAATCGGCGATCACCTTGAGGTAGCGCCGATCGAGCTGATCGAGCCCACGCGCATCGACATCGAGCCGCAGCAGCGCCTTGTCGGCGACCGAGCGGGTAATCTCCTTGGCGCCATCCACCAGCGCGAAATCGGTCACCCGCCGCAGCAGCCGGCCGGCGATGCGCGGCGTACCGCGCGAACGGCGGGCAACTTCCATCGCCCCATCCGGCGCCATGCCGATGCCGAGCAGGCGCGCGCCCCGCTCGACGATCTTCACCAGCTCCTCGGGGGTGTAGAAATTCAGCCGGATCGGAATGCCGAAGCGGTCGCGCAGCGGCGTGGTCAACAGCCCGGCGCGGGTGGTGGCGCCGACCAGAGTGAACTTCGCGAGGTCGATGCGCACCGAGCGGGCCGCCGGGCCTTCGCCGATGATCAGGTCGAGCTGGTAGTCCTCCATCGCCGGATAGAGCACTTCCTCGATCGCCGGGTTGAGCCGGTGGATTTCGTCGATGAACAGCACGTCGCGTTCTTCGAGATTGGTGAGCAGCGCCGCGAGGTCGCCGGCCTTGGCGATCACCGGACCGGAGGTGGCGCGGAACCCGACGCCAAGCTCGCGGGCCACGATCTGCGCCAGCGTGGTCTTGCCCAAGCCCGGCGGGCCGACGAACAACACATGGTCGAGCGCTGCCCCGCGTTGCTTGGCCGCCTTGATGAACACCTCGAGATTGGCCCGCGCCTCGGCCTGCCCGATGAACTCGGAAAAGCCGGACGGGCGCAGCGAAACGTCGAGCGGGTCATCCCGACCGGCATGGGCGGAGGTCAGATCGGTCACTTCAGGAGTTCCATGCCGGGAATACGCCTTGCGGCAGGTTGGTCGAACGTCACAGTCGTGGTCGCACCAGCGTCGGCGGCAATCGCTGCGATGATGCTGTCTGCAACATCGGCATTCCTGGCGACGGCCAACGCTACAGCCGACCTCAGCAAAACATGTGCTTCGATCACAACATTGGTACTTTCAAAGAGCCATTCGAATGCATCGCCGACAGCGCTAACCGAAAACTTGTAGGCCCGGGTCAGGACCCAACTTACCTCCGCGACCACAACGGCGCTCACGAACGCCGGGTCATCAGCCGATCTCAGCCGTAGAAACTGCTGCGCGATGGCCCGCTGTTCCGGTTCGTCATCGACGAAGATGCGGACAAGCACATTGGTGTCGACTCCAATCAACGATCAGCCGCCCGCTTCATTCTCTCGGTCACCGCTTCCCCGATCGCATCGTTCATCTCCTCGATCGAGACGTGCCTGCCGTTGGGAGGAGCCATTGGCACGAAGTCTTCGAGGCGCCTGGTCTTGGCCCTGACCGTCAGTTGCCCGTCCTCATAAATCCAGGTCAGCGGCGTACCATCCTTGATACCCATGACATCTCTCACCTGCTTGGGGATCGTCGTCTGCCCCTTACTGGTCGCGGTGGAGCCGCCCACTATCTTGAGGTGCTCATTCATGCCGAAACTCCCTCCTTACTTTGTAGAATAGTAAGGCGACGGTACGCCGACAAGGCTAGCTACTCAATTCCCTGAGCCCCAGCCGGATCAGCTTGTCGGTCGGCACCTTGTCGCCCTCGCGGCCGACCACTCGCGCCACAGCCGCGGAGGCCTGGGCGCTGGAGTAGCCGAGATTGGTGAGCGCCGAGACCGCATCGGCGATATTGCCCGCAGCAACGCCCTCGCCGAGCGCTGCCTGCAAGCCCAGAACACCGGCATCGATGGCGCCGGCCGGGGCTTTGCCCTTGAGCTCGGTGACGATGCGGACCGCCAGCTTCGGGCCGACGCCGTTGGCGCGGCCGACCATCGCCTTGTCCTGCAGCGCAATGGCGCTGGCGAGCTCGGACGGGGTTAGGACCGAGAGAATGGCGAGCGCCACCCGGCTGCCCACCCCCTGCACCGTCATCAACGTCGAGAACCAGGCTTTCTCGCCCTCGGTGAAGAAGCCATAGAGCCGGATCATATCCTCGCGGACGATCATTTCGGTGTGCACGACTGCGGTGTGGCCGACCTGCGGCAGCGCCGCCAAAGTCTTCGCCGAACAGAACACCTCGTAGACCACGCCGTTGACGTCGAGATGCGCATAGTCGTCGCCGAAGCCGTCGACCATGCCCTTGAGTTTGCCGATCATGCAGGAACACTCAGCCTGCGGATGGCGCGATGGTGGGCGTGGCAGACCGCGATGGCCAGCGCATCGGCAGCGTCGGCGCCCTTGAACGTCGCGGCAGGCAGCAGGATCTTGATCATCATCTGGATCTGCGCCTTCTCGGCGTGGCCGGTGCCGACGACGGATTTCTTCACCAGGTTGGCGGCGTACTCGCCCACTGGCAGCCCGCGCAAAGCCGGCGTCATCAGCACCACGCCGCGCGCCTGGCCCAGTTGCAGCGCCGAGCGGGCGCCGGCGGAAACGAAAGTTTCTTCGACTGCCGCTTCCTCGGGAGCGTATTCGTCGAGCACGCCGACAATGCCATGATGCAGCGCCACCAGCCGGTCGGCCAGCAGCCCCTCCACCGGCGGCGTGATCGTACCGCAGGCGATAAAGCTCAGCCGGTTGCCGTTGCTCTCGATAATGCCCCAGCCGCAGCGCCGCAGCCCCGGATCGATACCGATGATTCGCACTGTTTCAGCCATTTCGAAGCATTAGGTCAGGAGCCTGAGCCTACCAAGCGCTTTGTGAACGAAACAGAAACGCTACACTGAATTAGCTGCGATCCACCCGGGAGAATTAATCCCCATTCAAGCATTGGTCCCGTAAGCCGGATGCATTCACTCCGGGGGACGCGGAAATGAACAAGCTCGCACTGCCACCTTCCGAATGGGGCATCGTCTGGCAGCGCACGGCTCTGATCCTCGCCGCATCGACTGCTGGCTCCTGGGTGATGTCCAATCTGGTGATGATGTCCCTCAATGAGGGGATGAACTTGGTCGGCACCGTGCTGGCGCTGGGTATGCCCACCGCGCTCGGTGGCCCGATCCTGTTGTTCCTGCAGGTGCGCTCGGCGCAGTTGCGTGAGGCCAACCGCAAGCTGGAGCTGCTCGCCTCCACCGACTGGCTGACCGATTGCCTCAACCGCCGCGCCTTTACCTCGCAGGTCAGCTCGAGCCTGGGCCAGACCGATGGCTACGGCACACTGCTGGTGATCGACGCCGACCACTTCAAGACGATCAACGACCGTTTCGGTCACGAGCGCGGCGACGAAGTGCTGCAGCTGATCGCCGGCGCCATCCGCGACAGCGTGCGGGACGGCGATCTGGTCGGCCGCATCGGCGGCGAGGAATTCGGTGTGTTCCTGAAGGATACCGGACACGACATCGCCAGCGCCGCCGCCGAGCGCATCCGCGCTGCGGTGAACGCCCTGTTCGTGAGCTCTGAAGGCATCGCGCAGCGGCTCTCGGTCAGCATCGGCGGTGCCGTTTGCGCCAGCGACTCCGGCTTCTCGGAGCTGTTCCGGATTGCCGACCGCCGCCTGTACGAGGCCAAACATGCCGGCCGCAACCGGGTCGAACTCGGACACCAGGCCGGAGATTCCGACCTCGCGGCCATGAGCGCCGCGGTCAGCTGACCGCCATTACGCCGGGATAGATAAAATCCAATCCGGTGGTTTGAGGCGATCTCAACTCGCCCCGCCTACCGTTCCGGCCCTCTGCGCAGAAGTGCTGAAGGGACGCGAGCTTTGGACTTTTCACCCACCGGATGGGGCCGCGTTTTCCTCTGGACCGTACTTGGCGCGGTCGGCTGCGCCGCTGTCACGCTGTTCGTGGATTCGTTCAACTTCCACAACCTCGGCCCCGATGCCCTGCGCTGGTCGATCACGCTCGATGTGCTGGTACCGCTCGGCCTTGCCGGTCCGATCCTGTTCTTCCTGTTGAGCAAGCTGCGCGAGCTGGCGATCGCCCACGAGTTGCTGCGTCGTCACGCCTCGACCGACACTTTGACTGAGCTGCTGAACCGCGGCGCCTTCACCCGCGAAGTCGAGGAGGCCCTGGCTGACGGACGGTTCGCCGAAGACGGGATGCGTGGCACGCTGCTGGTGGTCGATGCCGACAACTTCAAAGCGATCAACGACACCTATGGCCACGAGCAGGGCGATGCCGCGCTGCGGCTGATCGCCGGTTCGATCCGTGGTGTGCTCCGTTCCGCCGACCTGATCGGGCGCATCGGCGGCGAGGAGTTCGCGGTCTACCTGCCCGGCACCACCCTGTTGATCGCCGAGGCAGTGGCCGAGCGCCTGCGTCAGGCGGTGTACGGGGCCGAGTTCGCGCCCGAGGGCAAACCGCACCAGTTGACCGTAAGCGTCGGCGGTGCCGTCTACGATCGCCACCTGCCCTTCGCCGACCTGTTCCGGCTCGCCGACCAGCAACTCTATGCGGCCAAGCAAAATGGACGCAACCGCATCGCCGTCACATCCATCGCCCACTACGAAACACTGCCGGCCGCGGCGGCCTGATCAGGCGTCTCTCCAGGTCGAAGCCGCTTCCAGGCTGCTTCGATCTCCAGCTCGAGGCCGCTCTTAGGGTGCTTAGATCTCCAAGTCGAAGCCGCTTAGGCGGCTTCGATCTTGCTCATGTCTTCGTCGGAAATGTCGAAGTTGGCGTAGACGTTCTGCACGTCGTCGTCCTCTTCGAGGATGCCGATCAGCTTGAGCAGCGTCGCACCCTTCTCCGCATCGACAGGCACCTCGTTCTGCGGCTTGAAGATGAACTTGGCCGATTCAGCCTCGCCGAGCACCTTCTCGAGCGAGGCCGCCACTTCGTTCAGGGTTTCGAACGAAGTGTAGATCCAGTGGCCGTCCTCATCGCTCTCGACATCGTCGGCGCCGGCCTCGATCGCCGCTTCCATCACCTTGTCTTCCGAACCGGCCGTCGCCGGATAGAAGATCTCGCCGACCCGATCGAACATGAAGCCGACCGAGTTGGTTTCGCCCAGCGCACCGCCATTCTTGGAGAAGGTCGAGCGGACGTTCGAGGCGGTGCGGTTGCGGTTGTCGGTCAGCGCCTCGACAATGACGGCGACGCCGCCCGGGCCATAGCCCTCGTAGCGGATCTCTTCGTAGTTCTCGCCGTCATTGCCCGCTGCCTTCTTGATGGCGCGCTCGATATTGTCGCGCGGCATCGACTGGGCGCGGGCGTTCTGCACCGCGAGGCGCAGCCGCGCGTTGAACGCCGGATCGGGCATGCCGAGCTTGGCGGCGACGGTGATTTCGCGGGCGAGTTTCGAAAACACCTTCGAGCGAGCCGCATCGGACTTGCCCTTGCGGTGCATGATGTTCTTGGCGTGCGAATGGCCGGCCATGCGGTCACCCCTGTTTGGCATGTGTGGCAATGGTGGTGGGCGGTTATAGGGGCGGCGGGGCGGAAAATAAAGGCCGTGTGACATGCAGCAGACTCACCCGCCACTCCGTCACCATGGTCACAGCAAATCCGCCATTTTGGCGGATTAATCAAAATGAACCCGCTATAAATGCGGATATCAGCACACATTCAGCCCGACAAGGCTATCGGTGTTCATCGACGCGGCATTGGGGCCGCAAGCAGGAAGAGCTTGAGATGGACGCACTTAAGAGATTTTCGCTGGCCTTGATGGCAGCAGTCGTAGTGGCGGGCGCAACGCCGGCTTTCAGCCAGACGCGTGATACGCGCCCTGAGCAACCCGATCGTCCGACGACCGAACCACAACGCCCATCGACCGGAGGTGACAGCCAGGGCGACGCTGACAGCGAGGTCAGCGATGGCCCGATTGTCGAGCGTTCCCTGCCAGCTTCTCCGCCGGGCTTCCAATGTCTGATCGACACCGATGGGACCTCGGTAGCCTACGCCTATGTGGTCAACAACACGGGCAAGACCATCCCGCACGGCACCATGATCACCTGGTACGTGCAGCCCGGCAACATCGTGAAGCACTACAAGGTCGAGATCGACTGGCTGCCCGGGCATTCGATCTGGATTCCGGATTCCAGCAACGCCCTAAAAACCCTGCCGGCCTTCTGTTCGATCTCGCTGCAAGCGCCGCGGGAAGACCCCAACCTGCCCAAGCCTGAAGCAGCGCAGGACGGCCCTACCATCCTGACCAAGCGTCAACTGCGCGAGCGTTCTAACCGTCCGATTGGCCTGCATTGCGAGATGCAGTTCATCTTCGGCGAGTGGGTCCCGGTTGTCACCTATAACGGGCCGAAGGGCCTGGTCGGCGGCCCACAGACACTCACGGTAGAAATCCAGCCGAGCGGCGTGACCAACATCTCGCAGATCCATGGCGAATGGACGCCCGGCGAGGAGAACGCCCTGCTCTGGTGGCCGGATGCCGATGAGGATCCCTATATCGAGCCCCCGACCTGCACGGCCGTCGCCAAGTAGCCCCGCCTCAGAACGCCGGCTCGACCTGGGCCAGTGACCCACCCACCCTTACCGGCGACAGCTTCGCGACGAGACCGGTCCTCGGATCGGTCTCGATCGCTATGCCGCTCAGCGTCGCCTCGCCTTCGGCGGGGGTGAACCGCCCGGTGGCGATGCCGGTGAGGAAGCGGTTGAGCGGTTCGTCGACTTCGACGCCGATCACCGAGTCGTAATCCCCGCACATGCCGGCATCGGCCATCAGCGCCGTGCCGCCCTTGAGGATCCGGTGATCGGAGGTCGGGATGTGGGTATGGGTGCCCACGACGAGACTGACCTTGCCGTCGAGGAAATGCCCCATTGCCTGGATCTCGGAGGTCGCCTCGGTGTGGAAATCGAGGATGATGGCATCGGCCTGCTCACCCAGCGGACAGGCCGCCACCGCTGCCTCCACCGCCCGGAACGGGTCGTCGACCGGATCCATGAACACCCGGCCCTGGGCATTGATCACCAGCACGCGGTGCCCGGCGCGGCTCTCATAGAGATTGGCGCCGCGCCCCGGCGTGCCGGGCGCCAGGTTGATCGGCCTGAGCAGCGTCGGTTCGCGGGCGATATAGGTGAGCGTATCGCGCTGGTCGAAGGCATGGTCGCCCAGTGTCACCACGTCGGCGCCGGCCGCCTTGATCTCGGCGAAATGCCCCTCGGTAAGGCCGCGCCCATGGCTGGCGTTCTCGCCGTTGATCACCACGAAATCGAACTTGTGCTTGTCGACCAGCCCCGCCAGGCGGTCGGAAACGGCATCGCGGCCGGCCTTGCCGACCACGTCGCCCAGGAACAATACTCTCACGTAACCGGCGCCTTTTTCTCGAAGTTGCGCACGCCATGCTCGGTGACGATGGCATCGAGCGGCACATCGTGCGCCTCGCGCGGGATCAGGTCCACCTCCTGCAGGGCGAAGGCGAAGCCGATGAGGCGGGGCCGCTTGCTGAGCGTCGCCAGGGTGCGGTCGTAATAGCCACCGCCATAGCCAAGCCGGGTGCCGTGCTTGTCGAAGCCGAGCAACGGCATGATGATCACGTCGGGCTGGGCGCGCGGCGCTTCCTCAGGCGGCGCGAGCGTACCGAAGCCGGCCTCATAGAGTGGCGCGCCATCTTCCCAGATGCGGAGTTCCAGCGGTTGCTCGTCGCCGAGCACCACCGGCAGGCAGACTGGCTGGCCGGCATCCATCAGCCGGGCCACCACGGATTTCACGTCCATTTCGTCGCGGATCGGCCAGTAACCGGCGACCACCTCGCCCTTTTCCAGCGGCACGCCTTCGAAGAAATGCGCTGCCGCAGCCTTGGCGGCGTCGTTGCGCAAGGAGGGGTGGAAAGCCGCCCGCTTCTTGTGCGCCGCAGTGCGGAGCGCCGCTTTCGCCTCTTCGATCTTTGCGTCGCTCATCGGGCTTTCTGGAGCGGGATCCGGAATGTTGCAGGCGTTTGCGGTTCGATCCCGCAACAATCCGGATCAACCGAGCAATTAAGGTGCCGCCCTGGCCGTGGGATACAGATCCTGGGAACCTACTTTCGTAGGTGGGCGCCGTATGTCCGAACCCACGGGTCCGGTCAGGTACAGCTCCCTTAAGGATCAGTACGGCCCCAGGGAAAAATGATCCAGCACGCACCGGGCAGCAGGCGCAATATAGGAGCGCTGCACCGTCAACGCCAAGCGCTTCTTTCCTTTTCCACCTCGCGCGGAGCGAGATCAGAAAAATTGCAGACCTTTGCGGTTCGATCTCGAACTCGGCCGCGCCGTGCTGGAAGCCCGCCGCACCGCCCTGGTCGCCGCCCGCGACGAACGCAAGCTCGACGACAAAGTGCTGCGCGAAATCATGGAAGAGGTCGACCTGCAGCAGGCCGTGCTGGCCAACTGGGAGCCGGGTCGGTTCAGCGGCTAGGGTTTCAGGTGACGCGAAGCATCCTGCCGGCCATGAAGCACGCGGACAATGACCACTTCATCCTGCCCGATCTGATAGAAAACGTGATGCGCTTCGTAGCGCTTGATCCGTACCCCGCTAAGGTCGGACCGTTCCGGCGAGGCCTCGGGATGCTTGGCAATGCCAACAAAAAGCCGCTTCGAGACCCCAGAGGTAACGGTCCGCATGAGCCAATCCGAAATTCAGGATGCTCTGTCTGTAGAGGCGCGCGACATCCAGGCTCGCTAGTGGCGAAAGCCTATGCCGCATCGGCATCTCCATCGAGGCCAAGCTCAGCCAAAACGTCGCGGCGGATGTCCGCCACGGTTCTGTCGCTCACCCCACTGGCGATTCCCTCGTCGATGAGCGCTCTTAGCTCGTCAAGTCCGCGAGCTCTATCTTGGTCCTGCCTGATCAGGTCGCGCATCAGATCGCTTGCATTCGCGTACCTCCCGGTCGCAACCTGCTCCTCAACCCATTGCTTCATCTTGTCCGGCAGTGAGATGTTCATCGTGGCCATGGCAAAGCTCCTTTGACGTCATTCTAGCAAAGATTGGCAAACTTTGCCAATTGTCGACGCTTGCCCGACCCCGGCAGCGCGTCCTAGTTTTCGCCCATGCGTGGCAAACACCTGATCAGCCTCGGCCTGGCACTGGCGATCGCGGCCCTAAGCGGCGCGGTGCATGCTGTCGAAAGCGACGCGGAATCCGCCAAACCCCGCTCCTGTTATGCCGCCGATCCCGCTGCACCGTCCTGGACCGCGGTGTGCATCCGGCAGGAGAAATTCTTTCGTGATACCTGCGGCGCGATCCAGCTGTACGCTTGGCGCGAGCAACTGCCGGTCGGCTTTTTCACGCGGCTGATCTGGCAGGAGAGCCGCTTCGATCCGTTCGCACTCAGCACTGCCGGGGCGCAGGGCATCGCCCAGTTCATTCCCTCGACGGCCCGCCTTCGCGGGCTCCGCAATGCGTTCGATCCGAGTGAAGCGCTGGCCAAATCGGCGGAGTACCTGCACTTTCTCACCGACAAGTTCGGCAACCTCGGGCTCGCCGCCGCAGCCTATAATGGCGGCGAAGGACGGACATCGGGTTACCTCAAGGGCCTCAGCCATCTGCCGGCCGAGACCCGCTTCTACGTCGAGATCGTCACCGGCCACGATCCGGATGCCTGGCTGACGGAGATCCCGCCCGATGTCGACTACGCCATCGGCAAGGACGAACCCTTCATCGATGCCTGCGTGAAGATGGCGGAGGCCGAGATGGTGCCCAGTCTCGACCGGCAGCCGAGCGAGTGGAAGCCATGGGGCGTCTTGCTGGCGCAGAACTTCTCGCAAGGCGTCGTCATCCGGCGCTTCGAGCGGGTGCAGGCGAGCTATCCCAAGGTACTCGGCAGTGAGAAGCTGATGCTGCTGATGGCACGCAATCCCAATTTCGGGCCGCGGCTAAGGCACTACGCCATGATCGGTCGCGATAACCGCGCCGATGCCGATGCGCTCTGCGCAAGGCTGCTGGCCGCCGGCGGCAGCTGCATCGTGCGAAAAAACTAAGCGCCGGCCGCGGCGCCAGTCTCATCTATGGCGCTCGAGATCGCCTCGATCTTGCGTGCGGCTTCGTTGAGCCGCTTGGCGAACCTGCGTTCCAGGTCCTCGGCTTCGTGGGTCAGCGCCTCGCCGACCTGGGTGAGGTTGGCGACATCCTGCTTGAGCTCAGAGATGCGCCGCTCGGCTTCGGCCAGCTCGTCGAGCACAGCAATGCCGGCCATCACCGTCAGCCGGTTGTCGCCGATCTCGCCGAACGTGCCTTTGAACTGGTCGATATGCTGGTTGAAGCGGTCGGCAAGGCCAAGCAGGTGCTGCTCCTGCCCTTCCTCGCAAGCCATGCGGTACTTGCGGCCGTTGATGTCGACATTGACCTCAGGCATCTGAGCTATCCCTTCGCCGATCCATCCTGCGCCAGCACTTCGCGCACCGACTCCATGGCGACGACGAGGCGCCGCGCCACTTCCGCCGAGCTGTCGTCGAGGCGCTTGGCCTTGGCGCTGACCTTGTCGAGTTCCTGCGCCAGGCGCTGCCGCTCGCTCACCAGCTTCTGCGTATCGGACTCGATCCGGCTATGGGCGCGCACCCGGCCATTGAGGCTGCGCACGCTTGCCTCGAGCCGCGCGAACGCCTTGTCGAGCCGGCTGGCGGCGGCTTCGTATCCATCCTCGGCTTGCTGCTCGGCCATCCCGACCCCCGTCGCGAAAAAGGGCGATTCCACTTGGCACTATAGCGCAAAGCTGCCGCAACGTGGCAACGCCCCCCTCCGGGAGGCGACATTGACAGGTCAAAGGAACCTGCTAAGCGTCAACCCGCCTCGGCAGGAGGGTTCGAGGCGCCCGGATTTCCGGGCTTCTGTCCCTTAGCCGAGAGCACCCTGATGACCAACTCCGCCCAAGCCAATGAGATGGCCAATGCCATCCGTTCCCTCGCCATGGATGCGGTGGAGAAAGCCAATTCCGGTCACCCCGGCCTGCCGATGGGCGTGGCCGATATCGCCACGGTGCTGTTCACCAAGGTGATGAAGTTCGATCCCAAGGACCCCTGGTGGGCCGATCGCGATCGCTTCATTCTATCGGCCGGCCACGGCTCCATGCTGCTCTACGCCTCGCTGTACCTGCTCGGCTACGAGGACATGACGATCGATCAGCTCAAGCAGTTCCGCCAGCTCGGCTCGAAAACCGCCGGCCACCCGGAATACCACTTTGCCCCAGGCATCGAGACCACCACCGGCCCGCTCGGCCAGGGCATCGCCAACTCGGTCGGCTTCGCCGTTGCCGAAGCCAAGCTCGCCGCCGAGTTCGGCTCCGACCTTGTCGACCACTACACCTGGGTGATCGCCGGCGACGGCTGCCTGATGGAAGGCGTGAGCCAGGAGGCGATCTCGCTCGCCGGGCACCTGAAGCTCAACAAGCTCGTGGTCATCTGGGACAACAACAACATCACCATCGACGGTCGCGTCTCCAACGCCGACTCGACTGACCAGATCGCGCGCTTCAAGGCCTGCGGCTGGAACACCATCGAGATCGACGGCCTCGACCAGGCCCAGGTCGAAAAGGCCCTGCTCGACGCCAAGAAGTCCAAGGACAAGCCGACCCTGATCGCTGCCAAGACCATCATCGGCTTCGGTGCCCCGACCAAGGCGGATTCGCACGGCGTGCACGGCTCGCCGCTTGGTGCGGCCGAACTCGCCGGCGCCAAGCAGCAGCTCGGCATCGACTATCCGGCGTTCGAAATCCCGAGCCACACCCTCAATGCCTGGCGCGCTGCCGGCACCCGCTCCGAGAACGCCCGCGGCGACTGGGAAGGTCGCCTCGCTGCAGCCAAGCCGGAGCTTCGCGCCGAGTTCGAGCGCCGCATCGCCGGCAAGCTGCCAGCGAACTGGAACGAAACCATCGAGGCCTTCAAGGCCAAGCTCGTCGCCGACAAACCGAAGGTCGCCACCCGCAAGTCGAGCCAGATGGCGCTCGAAGTGATCAACAAGGTGCTGCCAGAGACCATCGGCGGCTCGGCTGATCTCACCGGCTCGAACCTCACCAATACGCCCGAGACCCTGCCCTTCACTGCCGCAGACCACGCCGGCCGCTACATGCGCTACGGCATCCGCGAGCACGAAATGGCGGCGGCGATGAACGGTATCGCCCTCCACAAGGGCCTGATCCCCTATGGTGGCACCTTCCTGGTGTTTACCGACTACGCTCGTCCGGCCATCCGCCTCTCGGCGATCATGAGCCAGAAGGTCATTTACGTGATGACCCATGACTCGATCGGGCTGGGTGAAGACGGCCCGACCCACCAGCCGGTCGAGCATCTCTCGACCTTGCGCGCCATCCCGAACCTCCTGGTGTTCCGCCCGGCTGATGCGGTCGAAACGCTGGAATGCTGGCAGCTCGCCATCGAGGCCGAACAGCCCTCGATCCTCGCACTCTCCCGTCAGAATCTGCCGGCGCTTCGCACTGAAGCGGTTGCCGGAAACCCGTCGGCCAAAGGCGCCTATGTGATCGCCGGCGACAAGGATGCCGATGCGGTGATTTTCGCCACCGGTTCGGAAGTGGCCATTGCCGTCGCGAGCCTCGAGTTGCTGAAGGCGCAGGGCATCTCCGCCAAAGTGGTGTCGGTGCCGAGCCAGGAGCTGTTCAACGCCCAGTCGCAGGAATACCGCGACAGCGTGATCGGCAAGCCCAAGGCCAAGGTGGCGATCGAAGCCGGCATCGAGATGAGCTGGCTGAAGCTGCTCGGCGACAAGGGCCGCTTCATCGGCATGCACTCGTTCGGCGCCAGCGCCCCGGCAGAGGCGCTGTATGAGCACTTTGGCATTACATCGAAAGCCATAGTTGAAGCCGTCATGGCGCAGTTGTAAGAACCGCGCTCTTCTTCTCTCCTCCCTTAGAAGTCCCTGAAGGAGCCATCATGGCTGTACGCGTCGCAATCAATGGCTTTGGCCGCATCGGTCGCAATATCCTGCGCTCCATCGTCGAAAGCGGCCGCAACGACATCGAGGTCGTCGCCGTCAACGATCTCGGTCCGGTCGAAACCAACGCCCACCTGCTGCGCTATGACAGCGTGCACGGCAAGTTTCCGTTCGAGGTGAAGGTCGAAGGCGATGTGATCACCGCCGGCAACCAGAAGTTCAAAGTGACCGCGGTCAAGGATCCGGCGCAGCTGCCGCACAAGGAGCTGGGTGTCGAGATCGTGCTCGAGTGCACCGGCATCTTCACCTCCAAGGAAAAGGCCTCGGCCCACCTCGCCGCAGGTGCCAAAAAGGTGATCGTTTCGGCCCCGGCCGAAGGTGCCGACCTGACTGTCGTTTACGGCATCAACCATGCCCTGCTCGGTAAGGAGCACGTGGTGATCTCGAACGGCTCGTGCACCACCAACTGCCTCGCCCCGATGGCCAAGATCATGAACGACCTGGTCGGCATCGAGAAGGGCATGATGACCACCATCCACTCCTATACCGGCGACCAGCCGACCCTCGACACCATGCACAAGGATCTCTACCGCGGCCGCGCCGCGGCGCTGAGCCAGATCCCGACCTCGACCGGCGCCGCCAAGGCGATCGGCCTGGTGCTGCCCGAACTGAAGGGCAAGCTGGATGGTATCTCGATCCGCGTGCCGACCCCGAACGTGTCGCTGGTCGACCTCAACTTCGTCGCCGGCCGCAACACCACCCCGCAGGAAATCAACGACGCGCTGATCGCCGCCGCCGATGGTCCACTCAAGGGGGTGATGACCTACACCACCCACCCGCTGGTTTCGAGCGACCTGAACCACGATCCGCACTCGGCCACCATTCTGCTCGACCAGACCAAGGTGACCCAGGGCAACTTCGTCACCGTCATGGGCTGGTACGACAACGAGTGGGGCTTCTCCAACCGCATGGCCGACATCACGGCCGTGTTCGCCAAGACGCTCTAGGACGGGTAATCGCACAAGCAGTTTCGGACGATGCCAACTACAGCCTGCCTTGAGGGCACGCAACAGTGCGGCTCAGGTCACTGAATAAGAAAAGGCTCCGGAATCCGGGGCCTTTTTCGCTTCAAGAGATACTTGGACGATTTCTGTGCCTAGCCGGTCGTGGCTGGGAGTCTCGTCGTGAACACTTCGCGCCGGTCAGTTGCTCTCCAGCGCATAGCTGGCAGCGTCACCCGGCGGGCCGTGAAGTCGGTGTGTCAAAGGACCTACTCTGAGGAAGAGGTTGATCCCGGTTTCCTCGCTATCGACCGAGATCGCACTGGCGTGAAATCCTGCTGTGGCAGCGAGCGCAAGGAGATCGGCGCGTGATCGGTAGTTGAGCCGCCACTCGCCGAACTCCATGTAAGCCCTGGATTTTGTGTCCGGCGAAAAGTTGCCGATCACCACCTCTCCCGATGATGTGAGCGCGGCGAGTGTTCGAAGCAGACGCACGAAAGTGCGGTCATCGAGATAGTCGAAGAGCCCGGCGCACCAGACGAGGTCATAGGTCTCGCCGCGGAGCCGAAAAGCATTTCGACGGTCGAAGGAGACGGTATCGTCCAAACCGGACAAGAGCCGTGATGCGTAGCCGAGGGCCGCTGCATCTGCATCGACACAGTGGATCAGGGCGCGCTTGCCCATATCGGTGCGCTTGAACTCCAACACATCGCGGCATGGGCCGCACGCAACATTCAGAATGCGGGCGTTCGGCACGCGTTTGACGGTGTCGGCGAACACGCCAAGGCAATAGGCCTTCCTTCCGACTACCGCGCGCACGGCATCGCATGTGTGAAAAAACTCGTCCCAACACCGCACATCGGGATTCGACGACCGATACCCCGTATAGATTCGGTCGATGATCTCGAAGTCGCCTGCATAACCATGCGGACGGTTGCAAACGAAGCCATGCATGGTGTCGGAGCTAGAGAAGCTCGGGCTGGCGCGGCGAAAATCCCGGATCGCCTGTTCATGGTCCGCATCGGCTCGGAACGCAGCAATCTCTTCAAAGAGCCTCACCGTGTCGGCGTATTCATCGGGTTTGGGGCCGCCGCGTCCATCGAGGGCGGCAAGGCGGTGCAACAGGTCGGCAAAGCGGGGCTCAAGCATTTGGACTATTTCCGTCGTGCAGCGTGGATGCGATCTGGCGCGATACGCACCACGTCCCGGACCAGACCAATCCGTTCGAGTATCGTGATGATCATGCCGTTGACGTCGATCTCGCGGGGACCAAGACCGTGGAAAGCCGACCGCGGGAACCGGTGGTGGTTATTGTGCCAGCCATCGCCAAAGGTCAGGAGGGCGAGCACGATGTTGTTCTTGGAATGATTTGACTGCGCGAAATCCTCGTTGCCATGACTGTGGCCAATCGAGTTCACCGCCCAAACGACGTTGTGCAGCACGCTGGTCCGAACACAGCCGCCGACCAGCATCGAAGTCCAGGCCGCCTCGAAACCGCCAAGGGACAGCCCGTAGAGATATGGAAGCAGCAGAGACAGACCCAGCCAGAACCAATGCGTCCGGGTGAAGAACATCACCAGCCTGTCGCGCTGCAGGTCGGCGCCGAACACATTCGGATCCGTGGCCGTTCCGTCGAACATCCAACCGATGTGCGCGTAGGCTAGGCCGGCGAGGCCATCCCGTTCCCGCCCCCAGGGATCGACATAGGGCGAGTGCACATCGCCTTCCCGATCCGCGTGCGCATGATGCCGACGATGATCCACTACCCAGCGCAAGATCGTGCCCTGAAAGCTCATGGTCGCGACCGCGGCCAGAACAACCCGGAGAGGCAGAACAGCCTCGAAGCTCCGATGCGTGAAATATCGATGCATGCCCAGTGCGACACCGATACCCACCGCGACATAGAAAATCACAAACGACGAGACGTCGACGAGCGTCCATCCTTCGGTCACGAGTACGTAGATGGCCGCAGAACTGCCTACGGCAGGTATCCCGATCAGCAGTGCATTCTCCACGCGCTTAGCGAGTACCATTCGTCCGCCGGTCACAATGCCGGGTGCCAGTGCCAGGTGCACCTCCCCGCCCCCCATGGGGCTGCTCGTCTGACCGTCCAGAAGGGGATCAACCAACGGTGACCTCTTCGTCGAACAGATGCGCATGTTCCCAGGTCCGAGCCCGGAAGAAGGGAAATCTCGCAACGACAGCAGCGCGTTCCCGCCAGTAGTCTGCCGCCATGAGACCAAGCGGCTTTGTCAGATGCAGATAGGGACGCGGCTCGGCGGCCTTCTCGTAGCGCAGCACGCGCCGGTAGAACGGCATGTGTTCGGATCGAACCGCCGCCAATGCGACGTCGGCAACGAAGTGCTCGGCGGCGATGAAGGGCAATCGCAGAACAAAATACGCCAATGCCGGGTAGCGTTTTGAGGCGTCCGACGCAATAACGAAGCGTGTCGGATCGAGGAGGCGCTTGCCCTGCTCGAGTAGCGGCTCGACGATGTCGGGAAACGCCATCGCGCTGGGCGAGTTTGGCTCTCGCTCTGACAGGACCTGAAGCCGGATAGACGCAACGATGCCGCCGTCATCATAGACGCCGAAGATCAGGGAGCACCCGGGCTCGTCGAAAATGTCGTACAGGCGGGCGTCCGATCGCCGGGCGATGGCACCTTCCTTCAGGTAGCTGCGGTGCCGGAGCGAAAAAACGGCATCAAGCTCGCTGGCTGTCGTCGCTCGCAGTACCCGGAGCTTGCTGTGCAACAGATCGACGTCGGCAGAAACGCCTCCCTGCTGCAAGACCAGGCGCTCGCTCATTCGTCCATCTCGCACCGCGCGGTGTTTTCTCCGCCCAAAGCCATGCCGCGCGGTCCCCAATCTGCAATATCAATCAAGGACGTAGGAGAAGTGCACCGACGCCGCATGATCCAAATGGGTCATGACGACGCCTCGATCACTCGTACTCTGCCCACCCGGAAACTGGGCTTGGTCTGAGCATGGCGATTGGGGCGAAAGAACCGGCACGGGTGCTCGAATGGAGCGTTGCCGACCATCAATCGAGCCAGGGAAAGAGCTTCTCCGCCAGGTATCAAGGCTTGGTGGACGACGTCGCCGCCTCTTCCGAGGAGGGACTATGGCAGTACTTTCGCACGCATGACGGGCCGGTGGGCGTTGTGGCCCACGTGACCGACGAAGCCGGACGGCAGTGGCGTGGGATCAACTGTGCGTCTCAGGATTATTTGGGACTTGCCGGCCATCCACGCGTGAAGAAGTCGGCTCTACAGGCGATCGAAGAGTTCGGCGTCCATAGCTCAGGGTCAGCGCCGATGGGGGGCGCGTCCGCCCTCGGACACCGCGTCATGGAGCGGGTCGGCTCGTTGCTCCAACGGGAGCGCGTCGTGCTGTTTCCCACGGGCTGGGCTGCAGGCTATGGCATAATCCGGGGCCTCGTGCGACCGCACGACCATATCGTCATGGACATGCTGGCGCACAACTGCCTGCAACATGGCGCTTACGCTGCCACGCCCAATGTTACGCTGTTCGCCCACAATTCGCTTTCAAGCCTTGAGAAGCGGCTCGAACGGATACGGCGCAAGGAGCCCGAAGCCGCCATTCTCGTCGTCACCGAAGCGCTGTTCTCCATGGACTCGGATGGGCCGGACATCACCGCACTGGTCGATTTGAAGGAGAGGTACCAAGCCCACCTCCTGCTCGACATCGCGCACGATTTCGGCGTGCTCGGCCCTGATGGCCGCGGTCGCGGCTACGGTGCCCCCGGCTATGAACGAATCGATTACCTCATCGGTTCGTTCTCCAAGACATTCGCATCGATCGGCGGTTTCCTAGCAACCAACGATCTGCCGTCCGCACGGGCTGTTCAGGGCTACAGCGGCAGCTACACCTTCTCCAACTATCTGATCCCGGCACAACTTGGTGCCATTGAAGGTGCTCTGGATGTCGCCTTTTCAGCCGCGGGCGATGTCTATCGCCGCAAGGCACTGGCGAACGTCCAGTTCCTCCGCCAGTCACTGACCGAGCGCGGCCTCACTGTCCTGGGCGAGCTATCGAGTATGGTAATCGTTGGTGCCGGCGACGAAGGACTCGCCCGTCTTGCCTATCGCCGGTTGCTGGCGGCTGGCATTATTGTCAACTGCATCGAGTTTCCTGCCGTGCGGCGCGGCGATGCCCGGTTCAGACTTCAACTGACGCCGGAGCACGACTTGCAGCAACTCCGCCTTGTTGCCGAGGCGCTTGAAGGGGCCCTTGGTGAGGCTCGTGCGAAACCGGCACAACTCGGTGCTGGAGCGTCAGCGGATGAGTTGAACCACTGAGAACGCCCGATCTACGATGGTGGACAAGATAACGGTCGGGCCCAAGCAGTTGCCTTCTGCATTTCGTTGGTGAACCGCAGCCCACCAAAATTCTCGCAATGCGGCCGCGGCTGATTTACCCTCATCGGCAAGATTTGGGGGAAAGGCGTTGGAAGCAGGACTTTCGGAGGAGGAATACGCGGCTTGCGAGGAGGCGGCGTACGAAGCGGCTATTGTTCCGGAACTGTGGCCAAATGTTCTGGAGCGACTTGGAACGATCAGCGACAGCGCCGGTGGGGCACTGCTGTGCATCAACGAGCGCGGGCCTCACCTCGTTCACGCACCGGTACTGGAGCGCGTTGCCAAACGTTTCCTGTCCGAGGGTTGGATCGTCCGCAATGGGCGGGCCGGTAGCGCAATCCAAAGAGGCCTCGTCGGATCGCCCCGCTTCCTCAACGAGGACGACTATTTCGACGACTTCCGTGATGCCGAGGCCGACCCGATGGTCCAGGAGCTGTTCAAGGCGGAGGGTTTCGGATGGGCGGCGGGGTTTCTGGTCCAGCTTCCTCACGGCGATCTCGTCGTGATGAACGTCGAGCAGTACTATGACCGTGGTCCCATTCGCGGCGAAGCACTGGCCCGCCTCGACAGCCTCTATCCACACCTGGCCCGGGCGGCGATGCTGGGCGGACGCGCCGATTTCGAGCGCGTTCGCACAGCCATCGAGACGCTGACTGCACTCGGGCTTCCCGCCGCCGCTTTGACGCCAACAGGCCGGGTCGTGTTGGCCAACGCCGAATTCGAGGCATCCGGTCACGTCTGGACAACTCGAGGCGGCGAGCGACTTGCGTTGCACGACCGCACCGCAAACGACATGCTCAAGGAAGCCCTCGCTGCACTCAAGGCCGCCAGGGGCCCCCGCTCCATCCCTGTCAGGAATGACGTCGGTAGCCCTGTCGCTGCGGTGATCCATATCGTTCCCATACGACGTTCCGCCCACGACATCTTTGGCAGCACCGTGGCGATCGCCGTGCTGAGCGAGCCGAAGATCGGCAGCGCCGGCGCCACCATGGCTCAGTCTCTCTTCGATCTGACCCCGGCCGAGATCGCGGTCGCCAAAGCCGTGGCAGCGGGTCAGACTGCTGCAGCAATCGCGAAATCGACGAACCGCAGCGTCGCAACGGTGCGCAATCAGTTGAAGAGTGCAATGGAGAAGACCGGCTGCCGTCGGCAGGTGGAACTCGCTCTGCTGTTCCAGCAATTGGGCGCCTTCGGCTGATGGACAGATCGTCATCCGCCGTTAACCTATTCGTCGCCAAAGCGTTATGTCGGCGCGCTATTATCTCTGACCAGTTGCTCCCTGATCGGAGATCGGCCGGTGCGTGATATTGAACGGCTTCTTGTCGTCGCCAATGTGGTGGGTAGCCTCGCCCTCGGGGTCCGGCACGACGCCACCTGGTTCCTGATCCCGCTGGCGGCTTTCGGCCTCTACGTGGTGCTGACCGACCGGGCATTGCGCCGCCGCATCGGGCCGCGGCACTGGCCGAGCGAGGGGTTTGCCCGCTTCACTTTCAACACCAACCTCTACTTCGCGGTGCGCCACATCGGCATTGGCGCGCTGCTGTTCGCCATCGCCGGCACGCTGGCGAGCCTCGCCGGGTTCTAAGCCCGGCTGTTGCCCTTGGTTGAATCCTTGCTATAGCAGCGGCACCTCTCCCTAGCAGCGGATGCGTCCCATGCCGGCTTTCAAGACCCTCGACGATTTCGACCTTTCGGGTAAGCGCGTGCTGGTGCGTGCCGACCTCAACGTACCGGTCGCCGACGGCAAGGTGACGGACGCCACCCGTATCGAGCGGCTGGTGCCCACCATCCGCGAAATCATCAAGGTCGACGGCAAGGCCATCATCCTCAGCCATTTCGGCCGCCCCAAGGGCAAGGTCGATCCGGAGTTCTCGCTGGAACAGGTGGTTCCCGCCGTCGCCGACGAGACCCGCCACCCGGTGGGCTTTATCGCCACCGACTGGACCGATGTGGAGAAAGCCAAGCAGGCGATCGACGAGGCCCCGGCGGGCTCGATCCTGGTGCTCGAGAACACCCGCTTCCATCCTGGCGAAGAGGACAACGATCCGGCGCTGGCGGCCCGCATGGCCGAGCTCGGCGATATCTTCGTCAATGACGCCTTCTCGGCGGCGCACCGCGCCCATGCCTCGACCGAGGCGATTGCCCACCTCTTGCCTTCGGCCGCCGGGCGCGCCATGGAGGCGGAACTGAAGGCGCTCGAGCAAGGCCTCGGCGCCCCGGAGCGCCCGGTGATCGCCATCGTCGGCGGCGCCAAGGTGTCGACCAAGCTCGACCTGCTCGGCAACCTGATCAACAAGGTCGATGGGCTGGTGATCGGCGGCGCCATGGCCAACACGTTCCTGCATGCCGGGGGGCTGGGGGTCGGCAAGTCGCTGGCCGAGAAGGACCTGGCAGAAACCGCCAATGATATCCGCGACAAGGCAGAAGCGGCGCATTGCGCCATTATCCTGCCGATCGACGCCACCGTCGCCTGGCACTTCGAGGCCAACGCGCCGCATCGCTATTACGGCGTCGACGCGATGGATCCCGAGGGCATGATCCTCGATGTCGGCCCGGGCTCGATCGAGCGCATCAAGGGCGCCATCGACGAAGCCAAGACCATCGTCTGGAACGGCCCGCTCGGCGCCTTCGAGATGCAACCCTTCGACCACGGCACGGTCGAGATCGCGCAATATGTCGCGGCGCGCACCAAGGCCGGCAAGGTCGTATCGGTGGCCGGGGGCGGCGACACCGTCTCGGCCCTGGCCCACGCCGGAGTGAAGGATCAGTTCACCTATGTCTCCACCGCCGGCGGCGCCTTCCTCGAGTGGATGGAAGGCAAGCCCCTGCCCGGCGTCGAAGCGCTGAAGCGCTGAGCTTGTTGCTGCCGGTGATATATATCAGATGGTATATATCAGCTGACGGAGGCGCCGATGACCACTGCGAAGGCAAAGGTATTCTGGTCGGGGCGATCTCAGGCGGTCCGGCTGCCAAAGCAGTTCCGAATTGCGGGTGACGTGGCAGAGGTTGAAATCCACCGCCAGGGCAACCTCTTGATCCTCGAACTGCCTCATCAGGAAACCGAGACGACAGATGAATGGGCTTGGCTCGACAGTCTCGAGCCGCTCGATCCGGATGTAATTGCGGCCACTGAGGAAGATGAGGGGCCGTTCGAAGATCGCCCCGAGCGCGACGCCTTCTTCAGGTGAGATATCTGCTTGACACAAATGCGGTGATAGCCCTGCTGGGCAATCATCCACTTGTCCGGCAGCGGGTGCGGCGGGTGTCACAGCTGGACATTGTCGTATCTGCGCTGGTGATGCACGAGCTCTATTTTGGCGCCTACATGGGCGTCCGCACGATGGAGACGCTACGCAACTACGGCCAGCTTCGGTTCGCGGTTCTTCCCTTCACGCTGAGGACGCGCAACGGGCTGCCGAAGTCCGCGCCGACCTGCAACGACGCAATACTCCCATCGGCCCCTACGACGTCCTCATCGCGGGCCAGGCCCTTGCTGGCGATCTAACCCTCGTGACCCGCAACACGCGTGAGTTCCTGCGGGTCGCTGACCTGCGCGTCGAGAACTGGGAAGCCTGATCCCCTCTTTCGTATGATGACGAACGTCTAATACCTGAACGTCCAATCGCACTGAGCGGGCGGGTCTGGCATTGTGCCTCCATTGCACAAACGGAGACCCTCCCGCCCATGGCCTCGCTCAATGCAATCGCCAAGAAGCTCGTTGCCAGCGGCAAGGGCATCCTTGCCGCCGACGAATCCGAAGGCACCATCGCCAAGCGCTTCGCGCTGATCGGCCTGCCGGTGACGCTGGAAACCCGCCGCGATTATCGCGAGATGCTGTTCCGCTCTACCGACGCGATGACCGACTACATCTCGGGCGTCATCCTCACCGAGGAGACGCTGGAGCAAAAGGCCAAGGACGGCACACCCTTCCGTGAACTGTTCAGTGCCACCGACGTCATCCCCGGCATCAAGGTCGATCGCGGCGCGCTGCCGATGCCCGGCAGCAAGGACGAAAAGATCACCGAGGGGCTCGATGGGCTGCGCCAGCGGCTAGCTCATTACGCCAAGCTCGGCGCCGGCTTCGCCAAATGGCGCGGCGTCATCGCCATCACCTCCTACGCCCCCTCCCGCAATGGCATCCGGGCCAACGCCCATGCGCTGGCGCGCTATGCCATGTATTGCCAGGAGGCCGGCATCGTGCCGGTAGTAGAGCCGGAAGTGCTGGCCGATGGCGAGCCGGGCGATCACTCGATCCAGCGCTGCGAGGATGTGACGGGCGAAACGCTCGAAGCGGTGTTCAAGGAATTGCGGCTGGCCGGCGTCGACCTCTCGGGCATGCTCTTGAAGCCCAACATGGTCACTCCCGGCCTCCGCTCGCGCGACCGCGTCAGCACCGAGGAGGTGGCGCAACGCACCGTCGAGACGCTCCGCCGCTTCGTGCCGGCCGCCGTGCCGGGCATCGCCTTCCTGTCGGGCGGCCAGTCCGATGAAGAGGCGACGGCGCACCTCTCGGCGATGAACCAGCTTGGCGGCCTGCCCTGGGCCCTCACCTTCTCCTATGGTCGCGCCCTGCAGACGTCGGCGCTGGTGACCTGGAACGGTGAGGACCAGAACGTCAAGGCCGCGCAGAAGGCCTTCACCCACCGCGCCAGGATGAACGCCCTGGCGGCACTCGGCCAGTACAAGCCGGAACTCGATCTCGCAGCCTGACCCCCGAGCATTTCGCCGCGAACGGTGAAATGCTTCGACGCTCTGAGCAACTTCCCGACGCCTGGGGCGCGTTCTCACGCGCCCCCTTTCTTCTCCAGGGGACCGGCGCGTTCTCACGCGCCCCCTTTCTTTTCCAGGGGACCGGCGCGTTCTCACGCGCCCCTTTCTCTTGCAAGCTGGGTGTTTCGCCGCAACAGCTCACCAAAAAAACGGACGTCATTCCCGCGCAGGCGGGAACCTAGTGGGATGCTGCTGTTCCCGCTGAGGCTGAAACATCCCACTGGTTCCCCGCCTGCGCGGGGATGACGCCGGTGGGGGGCGCTTGGGTGTAGCGGCACCTCGCCTCTCGGTGACCACTAAGCGCGTTCCACGCGTCCCTTTTCTTTTCGGCCCGGTAACCCTTGCCCAGTTGCAGCCAGAATCCGGCTCCACATCGGCGACGGGGCCGCTATAACACCACCATGTCAGCCGAAATCTTCCTCATCGCACCCACCGATACTCACCCCGACCGGCTCATCTCAGCGTTGACCGCCACGCTGGAGCGCGACGATGTCGCCGCCCTGCTGCTGCCGCGCGGCAACCTGGGCGAGAACGCCTACAAGGACCTCGCCAAGCGTATCGTGCCGCTGGCGCAGGCCAGGGGCGCCGCGGTGCTGGTCGAGGGTGAGCCTGGTTTGGTGCGCCTGCTCGGCGCCGATGGCCTCCACGTCCCGGGCGGCATCAAGGCAGTAAAGGAAGCCGTCGCCGCGCTGAAACCGAAACTGATCGTCGGTGCCGGCGACATCCACTCGCGCGACGACGCCATGCTGAAAGGCGAGGCCGGAGTGGACTATATCCTATTTGGGCCGCTTTCCGGTTCCATATCCGCCCCCGAGCGCGAAATGGCGCAGTGGTGGGCCGAGACCATGGAGATCCCGAGCGTGCTGTCAGACCCTGAAGCCGGCCCCGCCAATTACGATGCCGGCGACTGCGAGTTCATCGGCCTGCCGCTGACGGTTTCGGAGCCGGCGAAATGATGCGCCGCCTTGGGCTTACGCTGCTGCTTGCCGGATTGGCGCTGCCGGCGCTGGCGCAGACCGGCCGCACCGATTTCGAGGACCTGCGTCCCAAGGACATGCAGTTCCCCGACAATCTGGGCATGGAGGACCTGCCGATCGGGCCAGTGCCCGAGGAGTTCCTCAACCAGCCGGCCCCCGACGCGCTGACCATCAGCGATTCCATCTTCGGCGAGCGGGTCGACCCCGCCTACGGCGCCTACCAGCGCGGCTTCTTTCTCACCGCGCTCGACCTGGCGCTGCCGCGCGCCGAGAAAGGCGACGCCCACGCGCAGACGCTGATTGCCGAAATCTATGCCAAGGGCCTTGGCGTGCCGGAGGATTTTGCCGCCGCCGCCAGCTGGTACGGCATGGCCAGCGCGCATGGCGATGCGCTCGCCACCTTCGAGCTCGGCATGTTGTATCAGGACGGCCGGGGCGTCGCGAAGGACCGCAAGCGCGCCGCCGAGCTGTTCAAGACTGCTGCCGCGGCCGGCAACATGGCCGCCAAGTACAATCTCGGTCTGCTGCATGTCGAAGGCGTCTATGTCGAGCCGAGCCTCACCAAGGCCGCCCAACTGATCGGCGAAGCTGCCAATTCCGGCATCACCGAAGCCCGTTACGACTATGCCGGCATGCTGGCGGAAGGCGCCGGTATCGCCCCCGACGCCAAGGCCGCCGCCGAGCAGTTCCGCCTCGCCGCCGAGGACGGGCTTGCCGCGGCCCAGGTCGAATACGCCACCATTCTCTACCTCGGCAAAGGCGTGCCGGCCGACCGTGCGGCCGCCGCCAGCTGGTATGCGCGCGCCGCCGACGGCGGCAACCCGGTAGCGCAGAACCGCTATGCCAAACTGCTGGCTGCCGGTGCAGGCGTCGCCGCCAATCTCGAGGACGCTGCCATGTACCGCGCCCTGGCGCGGCGCCAGGGCCTCAAGGACCCGCAGCTCGATAAGCTGCTGGCGGCAATCGAACCCGAGCAGCTGACCAGGGCCGAGGAGCGCGCCCGCTTCTGGCCGTCGCTGCCGCCGACCAGGGTCGCGGCAAACACCTCGCCAACCCCTGCGACAGCGGCGCCGGCCGAGACGCCCTTGAACTGAACAGCGTTCTCGGGCACATAGCGGCCCTTCCCACGTTTCCAGTTTCTCGCGCGGAGTTTTCCCCATGCGCTCGGCGCTTCTCAACGTCATGGTCCAGGCCGCTACCAAAGCCGGCCGCTCGCTCGCCAAGGATTTCGGCGAGGTCGAGAACCTGCAGGTCTCGGTCAAGGGCCCGGCCGATTTCGTTTCCAATGCCGATAAGCGCGCCGAAGAGATCGTCTTCAACGAGTTGCAGAAGGCCCGTCCGACCTATTCCTTCCTTGGCGAGGAAGGCACCGAGGTGAAGGGCACCGATGGCCAGCACCGCTGGATCGTCGACCCGCTCGATGGCACCACCAACTTCCTTCATGGCATCCCGATGTTCGCCTGCGCCATCGCGCTCGAGCGCAACAACGAGATCGTCGCCTCGGTGATCTACAACCCGGCGATGGAAGAGCTGTTCACCGCCGAAAAGGGCGGCGGCGCCTGGCTGAATGATCGCAAGCGCCTGCGCGTTGCCAACCGCAGGCACCTCGCCGATGCCGTGGTCGTAACCGGCATCAACTCGCGCGGCCGCGCCCTCGACCTGCTGCAGTTGAAGCAGCTGGCGCAGGTCGTTCCAGCCGTCTCCGGCATCCGCCGCACCGGCTCGGCTTCGACCGATCTGGCCTGGCTCGCCGCCGGCCGCTTCGACGGCTACTGGGAAGCCGGCCTTGCCCCGTGGGACGTGGCGCCCGGCTTGCTGATGCTGCGCGAAGCCGGCGGCGCGATCACCGATTATGCCGGCACCACCGGCTCGATCTGGAACGGCCAGGTGATCGCCGGCAACGAGACCATCCAGAGCCAGCTGCTGAAGATCGTCAAGGCGGTTAACTAGCACACGGCGGAACACGTCCCCGCCGTCACCCTCCAGTCGCATTGTCGGGATTTCATGGGGTTAACCCGCATGTCGGGTCGCCGACCGTTGCGCGGATTTGCCGAAGCGCACTATTGTCAGGCCGATTTCATTGAGCATGGGGGCGCGACATGTCGCAGACTTACGACCCGTATCGCCTGGCGAGCCCCGCGGTCTATCTGGTCAAGATCGTCATCTTCCTGGTGCTGGTGGCGCTGGTCGCCGCCATCCTCGCCAATCAGCTGCTGGTCTTCTTCTGGGCCAACCCGTTCATCAACGCGCTGATTCTGCTGACGCTTTTCATCGGCATCATCCTCAGCTTCCGCCAGGTGATCCGGCTGTTCCCCGAGATCAACTGGGTGAACGCGCTGCAGGAAGGCCGTATGCCGGCGACGCAACCGCGGCTGCTTGCGCCTGTCGCCAACCTGCTGCGCGACCGGCTCGGCGAGGCAGTGATCACGCCCTCCTCGATGCGCTCGATCCTCGATTCCGTCGGCAACCGCCTCGATGAAGCCAAGGACACCTCGCGCTACCTGACCGGCCTCCTGGTTTTTCTCGGCCTGCTCGGCACCTTTTACGGCCTGCTGGAGACCGTGACCCATGTCGCCTCGACCATCCAGGCGCTCGACGCCACGGCCGGCGACACGGCGACGCTGTTCTCCAACCTCAAGGAGGGCCTCGCTGCCCCGCTCGGCGGCATGGGCACGGCCTTCTCCGCCTCACTGCTCGGCCTTTCCGGCTCGCTGATCCTCGGTTTCCTCGACCTGCAGGCGAGCCAGGCGCAGAACGCCTTCTACACCGACCTCGAGGACTGGATGACCTCGATGACCGAACTCGACCACCCCGTCACCCAGATGCAGGCTACCGGCCTCGGCGTCTCCGGCGACGAAATGTCGGCGATGCTGGCGCAGTTCGGTTCGACCCTGCAGAACTCCGGCTCGTCGCAGAACGCCATCCGCGCCATGGCCGAGCTGGCCCGCGGCATCGATGGGCTGGTCAAGCACATCAAGGCCGAGCAGGAAGACCTGCGCGGCCACATCATCCAGCAGGGTGAGACCAACAAGAAGCTCCGCGAATTGATGGAAGCCATGCTGCGCGAGGGTGAATCCGACCGGCGGCCGAACTGATGGCGAGCTCCACCCGCTCCCGCCGCTCGCAGGTCACCAATTATTGGCCGGGTTTCGTCGACGCCCTGTCGAGCCTGTTGCTCGTCATCATCTTCCTGCTCTCGCTGTTCATGCTGAGCCAGTTCTTCCTTGGCCAGGAGATCAGTGGCAAGGACACGGCGATGAGCCGGCTCAACGCCCAGATCGCCGAGCTGACCGAGCTGCTGCAGCTCGAGAAGGTGAACTCGAGCGATCTTGAATCGACCATCGCCACGCTCTCGGCAACGCTGACCTCGGCCACCACCGAGCGCGACCAGATGGCGGCGCAACTGGCCGGCCTCGGCGCCGGCGGCGACGGCAAGGACGCCACCATCGCCCAGCTCGAATCCGATCTCACCGCCCAGCAGGACCTGTCGCGCGAGGCGGCGGCGCAGGTGGCGCTGCTCAACCAGCAACTGGCCGCGCTCCGTACTCAGCTGGCCGCACTGGAACAGGCGCTGCAGGCCTCCGAGGCCACCGACACCGAGAACCGCACACAGATCGCCGATCTTGGCCGCCGGCTCAACCTGGCGCTGGCGCAGCGCGTGCAGGATTTGAGCCGCTACCGCTCGGATTTCTTCGGCAAGCTGCGCCAAGTGCTGGAAGGCCGCGCCGATGTGCGTGTCGTCGGCGACCGCTTCGTCTTCCAGTCCGAAGTGCTATTCGATGCCGGTGAGGCGGCGATCTCACCCGAGGGCCAGACCGAGTTGGCCAAGCTCGGTAGCGCGATCAAGGAACTGCAGGCGCAGATCCCGGCCGATGTGAACTGGGTGCTGCGCATCGACGGACACACCGACAAGCGGCCGATCAACACCCCGGAATTCCCCTCCAACTGGGAGCTCTCGGCGGCGCGCGCCATTTCGGTGGCCAAGTACCTGATCACCCAGGGCGTTCCGGCCAACCGGCTGGTCCCCGCCGGCTTCGGCGAATTCTCGCCGATCGATCCCGGCGACAGCGACGAAGCCTATCGCCGCAACCGCCGCATCGAGTTCAAGCTGACGGAGTAGGGCATTCCGTTTGACGGAGTACCTCTTGCGGCATAAACTGCAGCATGATCCGCAGCTTCGCCGATCGTGACACCGAAGAGCTGTTCAACGATCGGCCGGTGCGGCGGCTCGGTGCTATCGAACGTGTTGCTCGTCGCAAGTTGCAGTTGCTCGATACCGCAGGAAGGCTGGACGACCTGCACGTCCCACCCGGCAACCGGCTCGAGGCACTCAAGGGTGACCGAAAGGTCCAACACAGCATCAGCATCAACGACCAGATCTGCTTTCGGTGGCTGGACGGCGCGCATGACGTCGAGATCGTGGACTATCATTAGGAGCCTGAAATGACCGAGACGCTTGCTCCCATTCCGCCCGGCGAGATCCTCTTGGAAGAATTCCTGAAACCGATGGGGATCAGCCAGAACCGGCTGGCCAGTGATATCGATGTTCCTGTCAGCCGCATCGCCGGAATTGTGAAGGGCAGCCGCGCCATCACGACCGACACCGCACTGCGGCTGGCCGAGTATTTTGGGACGACGCCCGATATGTGGATCAACCTGCAGGCGAACTATGAGGTTCGTCTGGCGCGCCAATCGTATTGGCCGGAGGCGCGCCAACGCATCCGCAAGCTGGGCTAGTTAACGCCTATTCCGCCACTTCGCGCTGCAGTTCGGCGCGGAACTGCAGCTTCGCCAGTTCGGCATATTTGCCGCCCTTCCGCACCAATTGGTCGTGCGTGCCCTGGTCGATCAGGCGGCCCTTCTCGAGCACCAGGATGCGGTCGGCGTCCCGGATGGTGGCGAGGCGATGGGCGATCACCAGCGTGGTACGGCCGGTCATCAGGCGCTGCAGCGCCAGTTGCACCAGCCGCTCGCTCTCGGCGTCGAGCGCCGAAGTGGCTTCATCGAGGAGCAGGATCGGCGCATCCTTGAGCAGCGCTCGGGCGATCGCCAGCCGCTGCTTCTGGCCGCCCGACAGCATCACCCCGCGCTCGCCCACGATCGAGTCGTAGCCATTGCTGAGCTCGGCCACATAGTCGTGAACCAGCGCCGCCCTGGCAGCCGCCTCGATCTCGGCGAACGTCGCCTCCGGCCGACCGAAGCGGATATTGTCGGCAATGGTGCCGGCAAAGATCGTCGGTTCCTGCTCGACATAGGCGAAGCGGCGACGGAGCTGTTCGGGCTCGACATCACGCACATCGATGCCATCGACCAGGATGCGCCCGGCGGTGACGTCATAAAAGCGCTGCACCAGCGCGAACAGCGTCGACTTGCCGGCGCCCGACGCGCCGACCAGCGCCACCGTCTCGCCATGCGCGATCGCAAAACTCATGTCGGAGATCACCGCCTCGCTGTCGCGGGTCTCATAGGCAAAGCCGACATCGTCGAAAGCGACTGTGCCGTGCGGCGGCACCGGCAGGGCCTGCGGGTTGGCCGGCGGCTTGATCGCCGGCTCGGTGTCGAGGATCTCGACCAGCCGTTCGGTGGCGCCCGAAACGGTGTGCAAGAGGCCCATGATCTCGGACAGGTTGGTCAGCGCATTGCTGGCCATCAGCGCGTAGATCATGAACTGCGCCAACTCACCGACGGTGACGACGCCGGTGAACACCGCATTGGCGCCCCACCAGACCAGCACCACCAGCGCGGAGGTGGAGAGGAACAGCAGTCCGCCGAGCAGCGCCGCGCGTGCCCCGACCCGGCTGACTTCAGCCTCGAACGATTCCTCGGCGCGCGAGCCGTAGAGTCGCGACTGCTCGGGCTCCTGCACGAAGCTCTTGATGGTCTTGCTGGCCCCCAGTGCCTCGGTCGCCATCGCCGACATGTCGGCCAGCGCATCCTGGGTGCGCCGCGACATCCGTCGCAACCGGCGGGCATAGAGCATCACCGGAATGAGGATGGCCGGTCCGACGATGACGATGGTCAGCGCCAGGTACGGGCTGGTGAGGAACATCAGCGTCACCGCGCCGATCAGCGTCACCGCACCGCGCAGCATGATCGAGAGGCTCGTGCCGATGGCGCCGCGGATGGTCGCGACGTCGCCGTTGAGCCGCGAGGTGAGCTCGCCCACCCGATGCAGGTCGAAGAACGCCGAATCGAGGGTCAAGAGGTGATCGAACACCTTGCGGCGGAGGTCGGTGAGCACACGCTCGCCGAGCACTGAAATGAAATAGAAACGCCCGGCGCTCGCCAGCGCCATCACCAGCGCCACGCCGATGGCGATCATGCCGTACTGGCCGACCATCGAGAGGTTCTGCTCGACGAAGCCCTTGTCGATGATCTTGCCGGCCAGCGCCGGGATCACCAGCGACGACAGGGTCGAGACCAGGAGGAAACCGATGGTGAAGGTCAGGCGCCACGGGTAGCGCAGCACGAACGGCATCAGCCTGCGGATCGGCTTGATGTCCCGCGGCCCGCTCTTGAGGGCTTCGCCCTTGCTGCCGAGCCTGCTGGTCGGGGCCGCCCCGGTGGTGCTGCGCGTGGTGCTTTTCAAAGTGCCCCCGATATAGGCAGGCGACGCGCGCGCCGCAACCGAATTGCCGGCCCCGCGACAACGCGCGGCTTCCCCTTGCGCGAGACCGGGATTTTCTCTATGTACCCGGCCAATCCGTATCAATCGTTTCGTCCGGGCGCCGTGGCGCCCGTTTGATTTGAGGCAGCGCCATGAAGAACGACATCCATCCCGACTACCACATGATCACCGTGGCGATGACCAACGGTACGACCTACCAGACCCGTTCGACCTACGGCAAGGAAGGCGACACGCTGCAGCTCGACATCGACCCGACCACGCACCCGGCCTGGACCGGCGTCCAGGGCAACCTGATGGACCGCGGTGGCCGCGTCACCCGCTTCAAGGACAAGTTCAAGGGCCTCGGCTTCTAAGCCTGACGGTACCGACGACGATCAAGCCCGGCCACTGCGCCGGGCTTTTTTGTTTGGTGCGGATCCACTTTCTGCCCGCGCACCCCTGCTTCCCAACCACCGGCGTCATTCCCGCGCAGGCGGGAACCTAGTGCGATATCGCAACACAGGTGGAGATTGACGCATCCCACTGGGTCCCCGCCTTCGCGGGGATGACGCCGGTGGGGGGTGCAGCATTCGTGCAACCGGCCGCCACTCTCACACCCGGTTCGTCTCATAAGCCGTGATCGCCGGATCGATCTCGGCCCACTCGACCCGCGAGCGCGTCCAGGCCTGGCGGTTCGGCTTCACCACCCCGGGGTCATCGAGGCTGCCGGCTTTGATGAACACCACCTCGGGGTGCAACGGTGGCAGTGTGTAGAGCGGCGAGCCGCAATCGCCGCAGAAGAAGCGCGCCACCGACCGGCCGCTGTCGCCTTGCTTGACGAAGCTCTTCGGGGTGCCCTTGCTGATCCTGAAGCCGGCAGCTGCGACCCGCACGCTGACCCCGAAGGCGCTGCCCGAAACGCGGCGACAGTCCTCGCAATGGCAATAGCCGGCGGCGCCGACCTCACCCTGGTAGGTGTAGCGCACGGCGCCGCATAGGCACCCACCCGTCAATGTCTCGGTCATTATCCACCCCGGTCAGATCGACCGATAGTAACGGCGGGCGGCCTATTCCTTCAACCGCCCGAACGCCGCCTTGAGCCGCGCCAGCTGGTCGGCAATGCCACCTTCGGCGCTAGGGGCATATTCCGGCACGCCGCCACGCTCGAGCTTGTCGAACTGTTGCACCCGTTCGAACAGCCGGTCGCCCTTGGCGATGAACTCCCTCAGCCGCTCCGGCAGCTCGCCATAGCCAGGGCCGCCGCGATCGGAGGGAGTGGCGGAGAAGCGGACCTTCTCCTTTTCAGTGCGGGCGTTCTCAGCGGTGAGCTCGCCTTCGTTCACGGCGCGTTGCAGCAACAGCCACGAGGCGAGCTGCATCAAGCGGGTGGTCAGCCGCATGCTCTCCGAAGCATAGACGAACGAGGCTTCGCGCGGCAGGCCGCGGCTTTCGGCACGGCCATCGCCGTCGAGATAAGAGGCGACCTCCTCGATCAGCACCATGCCCTCGCGATAGAGCATGTCGAACCCGCCCGACGCGACGATGCGCGGTCCGATTGCCACCGGCTTCTGCTTCTGCCTGCTGTCGTCCACGCTGCTGCTGCCCGGGTAACGGAAAGTTAGGACCGGCGCTTGCTGCCGGATACCCCGTTATGCGCCCGCCCCCTTGCCGTTGGCTTAACGGGCCATGGCGCAGCACAAAAGAAAAAGAGCCGTCGAAACGGCTCTCGAAAGTTAACAGGGAGGCGTCAAACAGAGGGAGAAACCACTCTGCAAAATCCAGAGAACTGGATAGGATTTAAGTTAACGGCGATGTGTTAATTTGAGGTTAACGAGACTCGCTTTCTTAACCTTGCCATTCCGTCACCAGCGGTGCCCGGCAGCGCCTCACAGTTTGAACAGCGATTCCGCCTCCGAGCGGGTCTTGTTGCGGGCGGCGATGGCTTGCTCCAGGCGGACGATCTCGGCCTTGAGCAACTCGATACGCTCCTGCAACTCCTCGACCGACATGGTGTCGATCAGCATGCCAACCTCGTGCCCTCTCGGCTTTTTGACGGCGTCGTCATCGAACATGATCTTCTCCCGGCTTGGGTTTTTCCAATTTTAGACCTCTTGCTGGAGCGTGCAACCCTGAGCCCCCGCGACGTCGTCTCCGACGAGCCCCTGGACGCCCCGCTCAGCGGCAACTGGCACGTCCTTCGGACGATTAGCCGATTGCCAGCGCGGGTCGCATGGTCCTAGCTAATGGCCATGCCGATCCCCGCTGACATGACTGCCATTTCCATTACCCAGTTCGGTGGCCCCGAGGTGCTGCAGCCGGTGCGCTTGCCGGTGCCGCAACCTGGCCCCGGCGAGGTGCTGATCCGGGTCGCGGCTGCCGGACTCAATGCGCCCGATCTCGGCCAGCGCCGCGGCACCTACAACCCGCCGCCCGATGCCTCCCCGCTGCCCGGTCTGGAGGTCGGCGGCGAGATCGCGGCCATCGGCCGGGGCGTGCGTGGCTGGTCGCTCGGCGACCAGGTGGTGGCGCTGACCCACGGCGGCGGCTATGCCGAGTATGTCGCGGTGCCTGCTGGGCAGGTGCTGCCGGTTCCCGCGGGCTGGTCGATGCTGTCGGGCGCCGCACTGCCCGAGACCTTCTTCACCATCGAGCAGACCCTGGTGATGCGCGCCGGGCTGACGCCGGGGATGCAGGTACTGATCCACGGAGCGGCCGGTGGCATTGGCGGAGCGGCAATTCAGATCGCACGGCTGCACGGCGCCAATCCCATCGCCATCGTCTCCGGCCCGGAGAAGGCCGCTTATGCCCGCCGGCTTGGCGCCACCGAGACCATCGACCGCTCGAGCGAGGATTTCGTTGCCCGGACCCTGTCGATTACCGGCGGCAAGGGCGCCGACCGCATCGTCGACATCGTCGGCGGCGAGGCGCTGGAAAAGAATATCCGCGCTGCCGCCCGCTTCGGCCACATCGTCATCGTTTCGACCCTTGGCGGACCGAAATCAGAGATCAACGCCAGCCTGATCCTGATGAAGCAGCTGACGCTCTCGGGCTCGACCCTCAGGCCACAGAGCCGCGAGGTAAAGGCGGCGATCGCCCGGAGCCTCGCAAAATCGACCTGGCCGGCGCTGGCCGATGGCCGCATCGTACGCCCCAGGATCCGGGCCTTGCCGCTCGCCGAGGCGGCGCGTGGTCATGTCGAACTGGAGCAACCCGGCAATTACGGCAAGCTGATCCTCACGACGCCATGGGGCGAGACTGCTCAAGATAGCGACAATCCGATTGAATCGGCCTGAACCCGCAGGTATATAGGCGCATTATTCCCCCTCAGGATGAACCACGAGGCGGGGCGGACCGGAAGAACCCGGCCGCGCCTCAAGGAGAGATTTATCATGGCCACGCCCCTACTGATGCCCAAGGCAACCGCCGTCTGGCTGGTCGACAACACCGCGCTCTCGTTCGAGCAGATCGCCGCCTTCTGCGGGTTGCACCCGCTTGAAGTGCAGGGCGTCGCCGACGGCGACGTGGCCAGCGGCATCATGGGCGTCAACCCGCTGCAGAACGGCCAGCTGACCCGAGAAGAGATCGAGAAGGCCGAGGCCGATCCGAGCTATCGCATGAAGATCTCGGATCCCAAGGTCCGCGTCGCCGCGCCCAAGCGCAAGGGCCCGCGTTACACCCCGATCTCGCGTCGCAACGAGCGCCCGAACGCCATCAAATGGCTGCTGCGCAACCACCCCGAGATGAAGGATGCGCAGATCATGCGCCTCGTCGGCACCACCAAGTCGACCATCGACGCGGTGCGTGAGGGCACTCACTGGAACAATGCCAACATCACCCCGATGGACCCGGTAACGCTCGGCCTCGCCAGCCAGATCGACCTCGATCTGGAAGTGAGCCGTGCTTCGAAGGGCGCGGCGCCTGGCGATATCGCCGAACAGGGCACCATGCTGCTGACCGCCGAAGAGGCGCTGGCCGGCGCCCACGGCCGTGCCGGCATGGATCATGCCGAAGACGACGAACATACCGAGCGTCGCCCCGAGCGCGAAGAAGAGCTGGACGCCGACTCGGTGTTCGCCAAGCTGAAGTCGCTGAAGGGCGACACCGAAGAGTAAGGTCGCGCGCGGGCTGCAGAGATGGAAATCAACCTGCTGCTCGCGATCTTTGTTCTTCTCGCCGCCACGGTTTTGCTCGTCCCGCTGTTCAAGTGGGCCGGGCTCGGCACCATCCTCGGCTACCTTGCCGCTGGTGTGCTGATCGGCCCTTACGGGCTGGCGCTGGTCTCCGACACCGACCTCATCCACCAGATCGCCGAGTTCGGCATCGTCATGATGCTGTTCCTGATCGGCCTCGAGGTCGATGGCAGCGAACTCTGGCGCATGCGCAACAAGGTGTTCGGCCTCGGCCTGACCCAGATGGCGGCGACCACGGTCGTCGTCGCCCTGCTCGCGCGGCTGATTGGCTTCGCCTGGGCCGATGCCGTTGTAGTCGGCCTGGCGCTGGCGATGAGTTCGACCGCCATCGCCATGCAGTCGGTCGACCAGCGCAATATCACCAAGACAGACACCGGCCGCGCCTCGCTGGCCATCCTCCTCGTGCAGGATGTGGCGGTGATCCCGATCCTCGCCATCATCCCGCTGCTCAGCGCCATGGGCGGCTCGCCCATCGAGGCGATCGGCGAAAACGTCATCGAGGCGGTCGACAACCCGATCGACTGGTGGATCGCCCTGGTGGTGGTCGGCGCTTTTGCCGCGGCGCTGCTCGGTTCGCGCTTCGTCATCCGGCCGCTGATGAGCTGGCTCGCCCGCACCCGCGTCCCCGAAGCGTTCACCGCCTTCGCGCTGGCACTGGTGATCGGCGCGGCGCTGGTCACCGAGAGCCTTGGGCTGTCGCCGGCGCTGGGCGCCTTCCTTGGTGGCGTCCTGCTCGCCGACAGCGAGTATCGGCACGAGCTCGAGAGCAACCTGCAGCCCTTCAAGGGCCTGTTGCTCGGGCTGTTCTTCATCACCGTGGGCATGTCGATCGCCTTCAACGTGGTGATCGAGAACCCGCTGCTGGTGCTGGCACTGGTGATGGCGCTGATCGGTCTCAAGATGCTGGTGCTGTTTGTTCTCGCCACCTTCTTCAAGATGCATGTCGCCGAGCGGCTGTTGCTGGCGATCCTGCTGAGCCAGGCCGGCGAGTTCGCCTTCGTCATCCTGCAGTTCGCGCGCACCGCCGGGAACCTGTCGGGGCCGGAAGTCGAGCTGCTGACCGTGGTAGTGGCACTGTCGATGGCGACGACGCCGTTCCTGATCTTCCTCTACGACCGGCTCTGGGCGCCGCGGCTCAACCGCAACGACGACGCCGAGCTACCGCCGGGTCCCGACGTACCCAACCCGCATGACCGGGTAATCGTCCTAGGTTATGGCCGCTTCGGCCAGATCGTCACCCGGCTGCTGCGTGCCCAGGGCTTCGAGATGACGCTGATCGACGACGACCCTGCACAGATCGAGCTGGTGAAGCGCTTCGGCGTCAAAGTGTTCTACGGCGATGGCGGCCGCCTCGAGATCCTCCGCGCCGCGGGCGCCGACAAGGCCCGCATGATCGTCATCGCCGTCGCCGGCGGCGAGCGCATTCTCGGCATCGCCGAGCTGATCCGCCGCAACTACCCCGATATCATCGTCGCCGCGCGTGCCGTCGACCGCTCGCATGCCCATGACCTGATGGCGCTCGGCGTGCAGGTCATCGAACGCGAGACCTTCCGCGCCGCCATCAAGTTGGGCGAAGCGGCGCTGCTCGCCCTCGGCCGCGACGCTGCGGATGCCAAACGTGTCGCCGCAGCGTTCGAGGAGCACGACACACGCATGCTGCGCGAGAGCTACGCCGTCCGGCACGATCAGGCCGCCTATATCGGCTTCGTCCGCCGCTCCACCGAAATGCTCGACGCGGTGATGAAGGCCGATCGCGAACAGCAGCCGGAAGCGGGGCATTCTGCTCAAGGCGATATTGACAACCAGCCGTCACGGGCATCCGAGTAGCGGCCGCTATTCGTCCCTCCGGTTCCTCCCCCCATGTCCCCCGATCTTACTTTCTGGGCCGTCGCGGTTCTCGCGGTCTTCATCGTCGCCTTGAGCAAATCTGGCCTCGTGGGCAGCCTGGGGCTGGTCGGTGTGCCGCTCCTCAGCCTGGTGATGCCGGCCCGCGACGCGGCCGGCATGATGCTGCCTCTGCTGCTGGTCATGGATGCCATCGCCATCTGGACCTACCGCAAGGATGCCGACTGGCGCATCCTCAGGATCATGCTGCCGGGTGCTTTCGTCGGCACCGTTGTCGGCTGGGTGCTGTGGAGCTTTGTCTCCGACGCCATGGTGCTGCTGTTCGTCGGTATCCTGACGCTGCTGTTCATCCTCGATGCCCTGCTGCCGCTGCGCAAGAAGCTCGAAGGGCTGCCGCCGTCACGGCCATGGGGCATGTTCTGGGGTGGCGCCGCCGGCTTCACCAGCTTCATCAGCCACACTGGCGGCCCGCCGTTCCAGATCTACGTGCTGCCGCAGAAGCTGACACCGGTGATCTTTTCGGGCACTACCGCCTTCTTCTTCGCCATCGTCAACACCGCCAAGCTCGTCCCCTACTTCTTTCTTGGGCAACTCAACGTCGCCAATCTCGAGCGTGCCGCAATCCTGGCGCCGCTGGCCGTCGCGGGGGTGATGGTCGGAGTATTTCTGGTCCGCCGCATCTCGGTAAAGCGCTTCTACCAGCTTACGTATTGGCTGGTGTTCCTGCTGGCATTGAAGCTGATCTATGATGGGGCGGTCGGGGTGTTCTTCACCGGCACTGCCGCCTGAGGGGCAACAAGAGCAAGACGATGAGCATCGACTATCGCCTCGACCACATCGCGCTGCTGGTCCGCGACCTCGACGAAACGGCAAAGTTTCTCACCGAGGTGTTGCAGATCCGTGAGGTGCCCGACCCGATGGGCGGCACCCATATCCGCTGGTTCGAGTTCGGCAACAGCCAGCGCTTCCACATCCAGGCCGGCGACATCAGCCGCACCCATGTGGAAAAGCGCACGCATTTCGCGCTCTCGGCGCCGGATTTCGACGCGGTGCTCGAGCACCTGCGCGGCATCGGGGCGCCGTTCTCAGACATGCAGGGCACTCCGGGTGCGGTGAACACCCGTCCCGACGGTATGCGCGCCGTGTTTCTGCAGGATCCCAACGGCTACTGGTTCGAGATCAACGACTTCAGGTAAGGACGCCCCTGGTGGCTAGTCCACCGGCGTCATCCCCGCGAAGGCGGGGACCCAGTGGGATCTCTCGACTTCCACTGGCGCTGCAGCATTCCACTAGGTTCCCGCCTTCGCGGGAATGACATTGAGTGTGGGGCACAAGGTCGCCCCGCCCAACAAAAAAGGCCGCGGCGCTTGCCGTGGCCCTCACAACTGCATTGGATATGTTGGTTTCCTCAGGCGTCGCTGTGCATACGCGCCAGCTGATCCTTGATCTCCAGTTTCTTCCGTTTCAGCGCCGCGACGAACAGATCGTCGTGGCTGGGGTGGCTCATTTCATCCTCGATCTTGCGGTCCAGTTCCCGGTGACGCCGTTCGAGAGACTCGATGTGGCCTTCGGTCGTCATGACAACTCCTCTCCAGCTTTTCGGACCCCTGATCGTCACAAAAATTTCACGCGCTGTCGACGTGCAAGACTGCAACACCTCGGTCGCGGTGCAAAATCAGGTGCAAATCGTCGACCGATCGGCTAACCCTTGCGGCACGGGCATTTCGCCTCGCTGAGGGACTTGGTCAACCGTCGCGATGCTGCCGCTTACCAAGGAACAAGAAGCTGCGCTCGGTCTGGAACTGGCTGCAAAACGCCAGGAACATGCCGACCTCGACGCCGCCATTCACACGCTGTCGTCCTCCGGCTATTCCGATCAGATGCTGATTCAGCGCATGAAGAAGCGCAAGCTCACCCTGAAGGATCGCATCGTGCAGCTCGAGAACATCCTGCTTCCCGACATCATCGCCTGATCAGGTGGAAAGGCCGCCTGCGTCGGCGCGCCGCGCTCCACATTCGCTGCCGACCATGGTACACAGCTGACCGACCGCTGGTCGGTCCCTTGCTTTTGATGCGTGCAACTGTCCCTGGGAGGGCGGAATGCCGTTTCCTCGAATTGTGAAGCCGGCGCCGGCGCGGCGCGACGAAATCCTTGATGCGGCGCAGCGCTTGTTCGCCCGCAACGGCTACGACTCGACCTCTGTCAGTCAGATCATCGCCGAGGTCGGCGTGTCGAAGGGGGCATTCTACCACCACTTCGAATCAAAAGAGGATCTGGTCGAAGCCCTTGCCTGCCGCTACGCGCGCCAGACCGCGGCGCTGACCGAGGCGGAGCTGTCCGACCCTACGCTCGATGCCTTTTCCAAGTTAGCCGGGTTCCTCGGCACCATGCGCCGCCACAAGACCGAGACCGCGGCGGAACTTCGCGCCACGTTCGAGCCGATGTTCCGGGCCGAGAACCTGCAGCTGTTCGAGCGCACCCAGCGCGCCGTCACCGAAGTGGTACGTCCAATTCTGACGCGCATCATCGTCGAAGGCGTCGCCGAGCAGACCTTCGATACGCCGGATCCTGAAAGCGCCGCCGAGACCATCATGCATTTGATGACCTCGAACCGGGAGCTGATCGTCGAGCTCTACCAGACCCGCGACCGGCTGCATTTCGAACGCCTGTCGCAGCGCCTGCTCGACAAGATGCAGTTCATGGGCACCGTCATCGACCGGATCCTCGGGCTGCCGGAAGGCTCGATCGAGCTGGCCGACCGGGCAGCCCTCGAGACCCTCGCCTGTGCGCTGGATCGGCCGCCGACGGCGGCCTGACCGAAAGGACCACGGCTAGCCGCTTGCGCTGGCCGGGGCTCTTACTTATGGGTGTGCACTTGGAGCGTGGTCAGCAAAAGTTGCAGACTTTTGCGGTTCGACCGCGCGACGAACCAGGCATCTGCCGCGCCTTCCGGGGGACCTAAGTGCCGACCTCGCCACCCGTCGCCATCATCATGGGCAGCCAGTCCGACTGGCCGAACCTGCGCCATGCCGCCGAGACGCTCGACGCGCTGAAGATCGACTACGAGGCGCGCATCATCTCAGCGCATCGCACGCCCGACCGCATGTATGAATTCGCCAAGGGCGCAAAGGCCGAGGGTTTTCAGGTGATCATCGCTTCGGCCGGCGGCGCCGCGCACCTGCCCGGCATGGTGGCCGCGCTGACCCCGCTGCCAGTACTTGGCGTGCCGGCCCAGACCGCGGCGCTCGGCGGCGAGGATAGCCTGCTCTCGATCGTCCAGATGCCGCCCGGCATTCCCGTAGGCACGCTCGCCATCGGCCGCGCCGGCGCAATCAACGCGGCGCTGCTGGCCGCCGCTATCCTCGCGCTCTCCGATCCTGAAATCGCTTCGGCGCTCGACGACTTCCGCGCCGACCAGACCGCTTCCATCCCCGAGTTTCCATCCGACGATGTCTGACGCCTCGCCGCTGCCGCAGGGCAGCACCATCGGTATCCTCGGCGGCGGCCAGCTCGGCCGCATGCTGGCGCTCGCCGCCGCCCGGCTGGGGATGAAGACCCATATCTACTGCCCGGATCCCGACAGCCCGGCATTTGACGTGACGCCGCTCAAGACGGTCGCCGGCTATGACGACGAGGCCGCGCTCGCCGCCTTTGCCGCCCGCGTCGACGTGGTCACCTACGAGTTCGAGAACGTCCCGGCAAAAACCGCGGCCTTTCTCGCCGACCTGAAACCGCTGCGTCCCGGCGCCAATGCGCTGGCCGTATCGCAGGACCGGTTGGCCGAAAAGGCCTTCCTCACCATCAATCGCATCCCGGTGGCGCCGTTCGCGGCGATCGCCGATCTCGACCGGCTCGAGGCCGAACTCGAGGAAATCGGTACCCCGGCAGTGCTGAAGACCACGCGGCTCGGCTACGATGGCAAGGGCCAGCGCATCGTCCACAACATGGAAGATGCGGCCCTCGCCTGGGAACTGCTGTCGCCCAAGCCGCTGGTGCTCGAAGGCTTCATCGCCTTCGACAAGGAAATCTCGGTGGTGGTGGCACGCAACGCGCTTGGCGAAGTCGCAGCATTCGACCCTGCCGAGAATGTCCATCGCGACCATATCCTGAAGACCAGCACGGTGCCCGCCGACATCAGCTCCAAGACGGCAAAGAAGGCCGTGGAGATAGCCGAACAGATCGCCACCGCGCTCGACTATGTCGGCGTGCTGGGCATCGAGTTCTTCGTGCTGCCGGGCGGCAAGCTCTTGGTCAACGAGATCGCGCCGCGGGTGCACAACTCGGGGCACTGGACCGAGGCCGTGGCCATCACCGACCAGTTCGAGCAGCATATCCGCGCCGTGCTCAACTGGCCGCTGGGCGACCCCGGTCGCATGGCCGATGTGGTGATGGAAAACCTGATCGGTGATGAGATCAGCGCGATTCCCGAACGGCTTGGCCCGAGCATCCGCCCGCATGCCTATGGCAAGGCAGAGTCGCGCCGCGGCCGGAAAATGGGCCACATCAACCGGGTTGCATTGAAAAAGCGCGCAAAATGAGCGATTTCGACCGCTTGCCGGTGTGGACAAGCCGTTTCGATTGGCCTATATAGCCGCCCACGAATGACCGGTCAGCCGGTCGGCGCTCCTTTGGGGCGTGAACCTCAAACAGTTCTGACGGATTACGAAGGGCGGTTGCGCTTGCAAGTAGTTGTTCGCGATAACAATGTTGACCAGGCGCTGCGCGCACTGAAGAAGAAGCTCCAGCGCGAAGGCGTCTTCCGCGAGATGAAGCTTCGCAACTACTACGAGAAGCCGTCCGAGAAGAAGGCTCGCCAGAAGGCCGAGGCCGTGCGCCGCGCCCGCAAGCTGGCTCGCAAGCGCGCTCAGCGTGAAGGCGGTCTGCCCGCCCCCGCCGCGGCAGCGCGTCCGGCACGCCCGTAAGAGGCGTTCAGATTTGGTTCAGGAACGCCGCCTCACAAGGGCGGCGTTTTTGTTACGTACCGCCAGAATTCGCTCATATTTGTGCAGTTTCTGCGCAACCGGATGAGGCCTTGTGCCGTTGGCGGCAACGGATAGACTCCCGATCCACATCGGGTCGAACTAGGAGCGGGATCCCGCTCTAATAAACGCGTCAAACATTGGGGACTCCAACATGAAGAAGTTCATCGCCGCGGCCGCAGCAGCCGTCATGCTCATGACCGCCGGCGCCGCGCAGGCCGCCACCCAGGTCAAGGTCGGCGTGCTCAGCTGCACGGTCGAACCGGGCATCGGTTTCATCATCGGCTCGTCCAAGGACATGACCTGCCGCTTCAAGCGCGACGGCTACAAGACCGAGCGCTACCAGGGCAACATCAAGAAGCTGGGTATCGACATCGGCGTCACCGGCCGCACCGAGATCGTCTGGCTGGTGTTCTCGGCCTCCAACACCAAGTACGGCAAGGGCTCGCTGGCGGGCACGTATGTCGGCGGTTCGGCCGAAGCCACGCTCGGCGTCGGTCTCGGCGGCAACTGGCTGATCGGCGGCTCGCGCCGCGGCTTCGCCCTGCAGCCCTGGTCGATCCAGGGCCAGACCGGCCTCAACTACTCGGTCGCCTTCTCGGGCCTGACCCTGTACTGAGCCGGCGCGCAGCGCTGAAGTTTGAACGCCGGTCCCTGGGGGCCGGCGTTTTGTTTTTGGCGCCGGTGCGAGTTGACCCCCACCCCTGTCCCCTCCCCCTGAACATGGGGAGGGAGACCAAAACACGGACGTCGTAGTTCGCGTCTCCCTCCCCATGTTTAGGGGGGAGGGATCAAGGGTGGGGGTCAGCCCGCACCGGCCGGGCGGGTCTAGCGCCCTCCAGCCTCAGCCCGCGCAAAAAACCCCTTCGCCCGCTCCCAGATCCCCCGTTCCCACATCTCCGAGTGCCCTGCCCCCGGCTCGATCCAGAGCTCGTCCGGGTTCGGCGCCAGCGCATGAACCCGCTCGCCATGGCTGACCCCGATAGTGCGGTCGGCAGTGCCGTGGGCCACGAACACCGGCTCGCTCACGTCCTTGATCCACTGGTCCACCCGGAACTGATCGGCCATCAGCAGCCCAACCGGCAGGAACCAGTAGCGGCCGGCACCGACCGAGACGGCCGAGTCGAACGGCGTTTCCAGCAGCAGCGCGTCAGCCTCGCGGAGGCTCGCGACATAGGTGGCGGGCCCCGAACCGAGCGAACGGCCCCAGAGGACGATCGGAAAGCCTTTGGCGGCGGCCCAGTCATAGGCCGCAAGCCCGTCGGCGAGGATGTTCGCCTCGCTCACCTCGCCAGGCGAACCAGGAAAGCCGCGATAGTCGAAGGCGAGGAAGCCATAGCCGTCTGCGACGAAGGCAGCGAACCGCTCATGCTCGCGGGAAAAGCTCTGGGCATTGCCGCGGAAGTAGACGATCAGCGGCTTGCCGGCGGCCGGTGCCTGGTACCAGCCGGTGACGGACGAGCCATCGGCGCTCGGGATGGTGACCAGTTCGGCCTGGGCGAGCTTGGTCTCGCTCAGCGCGAACAGCCGGCCGCTGCGGTCATACTGAAAATCGCGCTGGAAGAAGTACATGGCGCCCAGCACCATAGCGTAGGCCAGCACCGCGACGATGCCGGCCCCGATCGCTATCCGTCCCAGTCGCTTCATCTGCCGCCTCCGTCCCCGAAGCAAATGCCACGGCATCGGAGCGATGTCAGCCCTGTGCGGCCTTCATCTTCTCGGGATCGAGCGCGAACTCGAAGGCCCGCTTGAACACTTCGGCCGGCTGGCAGCCGGAGACAGCGAACTTGTTGTCGAACACGAAGAACGGCACGCCCTGGATACCCTGCTGCGCCGCGGCCACCGCCAATTCGTGCGTGATCGCCAGCTCGCGCGGGTCGCGCACTGCGTCGAGCGCCTCCGCATGGGTGAAGCCGTGTTGCTCGGCGATGCCCGCCAGCACCTCGTCGTCATTGATCAGCTGGTGATCCATGAAATAGCCCCAGGCGATGGCATTGGCCAGTTCGTGCTGGGTGCCTTTGGCCTTGGCGAGCCGGACCAACGTGTGGCCCTTGCGGGTCGGGAACGAGCGCGGCTGCCGGCTGAGATCGAGGTCGATGCCGGTTTTCCTGGCCTCACCCTCGACCCGGGCCCACATCTCCTTGGGGTCGCGGCCGTATTTCTCGCGCAGCATGTCGGCCACCACCACGCCCTCTTCGGGCGTATTGGGGTCGAGATAGAATGGGTGGTTCTCCACCTCGACCACCACATCCTCGGGCAAGGCGGCGATCGCCTGGTCGAGCCGCGCCGAGCCGACCAGGCACCACGGGCAGACGGTATCGGTGAACAGGTCGATCTTGACGGTGCGCGACACGGGCGGTCCTCTTTGGCTGAATCGGCCACACATGGCGGCTGAACCCCGGCGGCGCAAGAACGCACACCGAGGTAACCTGCCTCCTCCGACCTGCCTGCCCCTATCCGTTGAACGCCATCACCGCGCTGATGACGATGCCTGCCATGGCGAGGCGGGTGATCCAGCCCATTACTTTGGGGCTGATGGTGCCCGGCTTGGCGACGATGCCGATGATCATGGCGATCAGGACGACGACCACCAGCCCCATCTTGATGAAGAACCAGACGCTCTGCCCTTCGAACCCGCCATAGCGGACATACACCATGGCGATGCCGGTAACGAGCAGCAGGCCGAAGGCGATGCGGGCGTTGATGGAAAGGCGTTTGCCGATGCCGCCGAGCAGTGGCCGTGCATCAGGCGGCGCCGCGGCGATCCGGCTGCCGATAAGCGGCGCCGCGATGGTGGTGGTAATGGCCAGCCCGAAAGCCGCAAGATGCACGATGAGGAGGAGGTTGAAGGTGAGATCCATGACTGCCGTGCCCTTTGCTGGAAAGGCAGACTGGATACGACCTCAAGTGAAGTTGAGGTCAATACACGATCACCAGGTCCGGTGCGTTACGGCAAGCCAGATGGCAATGAGCACCAGCGTCACGCGAAGCAGCGTATCCCGGACCGATGGGCCGCTCAGGGGCGGCTCCAGTTCAGCGTCGGCGGCAGCGGCGCCGGAGCTATTGCCCCAGCGCCTTGACGATATCTTCGGTGACCTTCTTGGCGTCGCCGAACAGCATCATGGTGTTGTCTCGGAAGAACAGCTCGTTCTGAACGCCGGCATAGCCGGCCGCCATGCCGCGCTTGATGAACAGCACGGTGCCGGCGTCTTCGACGTTCAGCACCGGCATGCCGTAGATCGGCGAGGTCTTGTCGGTCTTGGCTGCCGGGTTGGTGACGTCGTTGGCGCCGATGACGAAAGCGACATCGGTCTGCGCGAACTCGGAGTTGATGTCCTCGAGTTCGAACACCTCGTCATAGGGCACGTTGGCTTCAGCGAGCAGCACGTTCATGTGGCCCGGCATACGGCCGGCCACCGGATGAATGGCGTACTTCACCTCGACGCCTTCGGCCTTCAGGAGATCCGCCATTTCGCGCAGCGCATGCTGGGCCTGCGCTACGGCCATGCCGTAGCCGGGGACGATAATGACCTTGCCCGCATTCTTCATCATGAAGGCCGCATCGTCGGACGAACCCTGCTTGACCGGCCGCGTCTCTTCTTCACCCGAGCCGGCCGCGGCGCTGTCGCCGCCGAAGCCGCCGAGGATGACGGAGATGAAGCTGCGGTTCATCGCCTTGCACATGATGTAGCTGAGGATCGCGCCGGACGAGCCCACCAGCGCGCCGGTGATGATCAGCGCGGTATTGCCCAGCGTGAAGCCGATGCCCGCCGCCGCCCAGCCCGAATAGGAGTTGAGCATCGAAACGACCACCGGCATGTCGGCGCCGCCGATCGGGATGATCATCAGCCCGCCCAGCACCAGCGCGACGATGGTGATGGCCCAGAACCACAGCGGGTCGACGGTCACCGCGAAGGTCCAGATCAGCACCAGCAGCAGCAGGCCGAGCGCGATGTGGATGGCGTGGCGGAACGGCAGGATGATCGGCTTGCCGCTCATGTTGCCATTGAGCTTGGCGAACGCGATAACCGAGCCGGTGAAGGTGAAGGCGCCGATGGCGACGCCGAGACTCATCTCGATCAGCGCCTGGGCGTGGATGTGCCCCACGGTGCCGATGCCGAAGGCTTCAGGCGCATAGAGCGCCGCAGCGGCGGCGAACACCGCGGCGAGACCGACCAGTGAGTGGAAGGCGGCAACCAGCTGCGGCATGTCGGTCATCTTGACCTTGCGCGCCAGCACGGCGCCGATGCCGCCACCGATGGCGAGACCACCGATGATCAGCACCCAGCTCAGCCAGTCGGAAACGCCCGCCACCAAGAGCGTGGTGACGATGGCGATCCCCATGCCGACCATGCCGAAGGTATTGCCCTGCCGCGACGAGGCCGGGCTCGACAGCCCGCGCAGCGCCAGGATGAACAGCACGCCCGAGACGAGATAGAGAACGGCGGCAAAACTGGCGTCGATCATTCCGTAACGGGCTCCATGCTGCCGGTGGGGAACTCCACATCGACGAAGGCGGGGTAGACTTCCTTGAGGATCGCAACCTGCTGCGCATCTTCGACGCGCACCAGGTACCAGGTGTCTTCATCGAACAACCCAAGGGTCGAAGAGCTGGCCTTTATCTTGCCGCCGGCCTCGCCCATGTCCATCACGGTTTCGGTCGGGATCAGCGCATAGGGCGTGCCATCGGCGGTTTCGAGAAATTCGGCCGCTTCGAGATCCATGCCGAAGGAAACGATCTCGACGTCCTTCATCACCTGATCCATCTGCTGCTGCGTCGCTTCGATCAGCTGCTCGGTGGTGACGTTGAAACTGGCAGCGATCTTTTCGAGCACCTTGGGTGGCACCACGTCCATCACCAGGGACATGTCGCTGGCCTTCATCGCCGCATCGAAGCTCTCGATCCGGGCGGCGAGCCCCTCGAGTTGGTCATCGGTGAACTCGGCGGCAAAGACCGGGGTGGCAAGGCTGGCGACAACCGCAACGGCGGCGATAAAGCGCTTGAACATCAGTGTTTTCCCGCCTTGCCGGCCGGCGCTTCCTTCTTCTTGTACATCGCCAGCATGCGCTGGGTGACAAGGAAGCCGCCGAAGATGTTGACGCTGGCGAGCACCAGCGCGAGGAAACCGAAGAGCTTGGACACCCAGTTGCTGTCGGCGGCGAGCGGCACGCCGACCGCGAGCAACGCACCGACCACGATCACCGAGGAGATGGCGTTGGTCACGCTCATCAGCGGCGTATGCAGCGCCGGGGTGACGCTCCACACCACGTAGTACCCCACCGCGATGGCGAGAACGAAGATCGACAGGCGGAAGACGAACGGGTCGATGGCGCCACCGGTGGCGGCGCTTACTGCCGCGGTGATGGCATCCGCGGTGTGTGCGGCGGTCTGTTCCATTTACTTCTTCCCCTTGGCAGTCGAGGGCTTTGCTGCGGCCGCAGGCTTGCCAGCCGCTTTGGCCGCAGCGGCCTTGGCTGCCTCCTGCTTGGGCGCAGCAGCTTTGGCGATCGGCGCCACGATCGGCGCGGCCTTTTTCACCTTGCCACCGACGGCCTTGGCCACCGCGGCAGTCTTGGCTGGAGCAGCGGGTGCAATCTCGGCTTTCGCAGCAGCCGCCTTTTTCGGCGCGGCGGCCTTGCCGGTGGCGCCGGATTTCGCCGGCGCGGCGGCCTTTGCCGCCGCGGGCTTTGCCACAACCGGCGCGACGTCGACCTTGATGTTGGGATGGACGATGGCGCCGTCGCGGGTGAGCACGGTCGCCTTCACCAGCTCGTCGTCCCAGTTCACCGCCAGCACCTTTTCCTTCTTGTCGATCAGCGTTTCGAGGAAGGAGACGAGGTTGCGCGAGTAAAGCTGGCTGGCCGACGTGGCGAGCCGGCCGGCGACATTGGTGAAGCCGATGATCGTCGCGCCATTGACGGTGGTGATGGTTTTGCCCGGCTGGGTCAGTTCGATATTGCCGCCCCGCTCGGCCGCGAGATCGACCAGCACCGAACCCGGCGCCATCGACTCGACCATGGCCCTCGACACCAGCTTGGGAGCCGGGCGGCCCGGGATCAGCGCCGTGGTGATAACGATATCCTGCTTGGCGATGTGCCCGGCGACCAGTTCGGCCTGCGCCGCCTGCTCGTCCTTGGTCAGCTCGCGCGCATAGCCGCCGCTGCCCGAGGCATCCTTCAGTGCGTCGGTCATGATGAACTTGGCGCCGAGCGACTCGACCTGCTCGCCGGCTGCGGCGCGCACGTCGGTAGCGGTGACCACGGCGCCCAGCCGCTTGGCCGTGGCGATGGCCTGCAGCCCCGCGACGCCTGCCCCCATCACGAATACCTTGGCCGGCCGCACCGTGCCGGCGGCGGTCATCATCATCGGCATGGCGCGGTCGAACGCCCCGGCCGCATCGATCACCGCCTGGTAGCCGGCGAGATTGGCCTGGCTGGAGAGAATGTCCATGACCTGCGCACGGGTGATGCGCGGCATGAACTCCATGGCCACTGCAGTAACGCCTGCTTTGGCCAGCGCGGCGATCTCGCCTTCGTTGCCATAGGGATCCATGGCGCCGATCACCAGAGCGCCCGCAGCCGCACCGGCGAGGCCGGCGGCAGCAGGACGGCGCACCGTCAGGACGATATCGGCACCCTTGATGGTTGCCGCAGCGTTCCCCACGCTGGCGCCCGCCGTCTGATAGTCCGCATCCGGGAAGCGGGCCAGTTCACCCGCTCCCGCCTCGATGGCGACTTCGGCGCCGAGCCCGATCAGCTTGGTGACCGTCTCGGGCGTCGCCGCGACACGCGTCTCCCCGTCGGCGCGTTCCCGCAACACTGCAATCTTCATGGAAGTCTCCAGAGCGTCAGTCGCCGACCGTGTCGGTCACCGGATAGAAAAATCCCGCCGTCAGCTGCGGCGGGATCCCATCACCATCACACCGACGATGAGCACTGGAATGGCCAGCAGCAGCAACGCCCCGATGATCGGCTGATGCGCCTCGATGAAGGCGTAGAGCGACAAGACGACGAACACCATCGCCACGATGCCCCACTTCACCATGGTGATGAAGCCGGCATAAGTCGCCTCGTGCTGTTCATAGTCCATGGCGGGCGGCAGTTCGTGCGTAGCAGCGGCGGCGGGTTTCTTGGCCATCAGGTCCTCAGTCCATTGATCGTCTTTCGGGACACCGATCCCCGGACCATCATGCCGCGACAGCACGCGAACGCCGAAGATCAGACCGCCCCACTCCGCTTCTCATACTTCGCGCACGAGGAGCACACAAGCACAGCGCGGCGGTTCGCCACGCTGGACCGATTGCCGAGGCTTCACCTGACGCAGCGTCAAGCTGGCTGCGTCGCCTCCAGCTCGTTGATCAGTCGCTCGATCATCCCCAACCCCAGCGACCAGAAGCCCGGGTCGCGGGCGTCGAGCCCGAACGGCGCCAGCAGTTCGGAGTGGTGCTTGGAGCCACCGGCTTTCAGCAGCTCGAAATAGCGCTCGGCAAACCCGTCGCTCGATTTCTCGTACTGCGCGTAGAGCGAGTTCACCAGGCAATCGCCGAAGGCATAAGCGTAGACATAGAACGGCGAATGGATGAAGTGCGGGATATAGGCCCAGAAGATGTCGTAGCCTTCATTGAGCTTGATCGCGGGCCCGAGGCTCTCGGCGCCGACCTCGAGCCAGATCTGGTTGAGATCGGCCGTGGTCAGCTCGCCCTGCTTGCGCCGGGTATGGACCTCGCGCTCGAAGGTATAGAACGCGATCTGCCGTACCACGGTGTTGAGCATGTCCTCCACCTTGCTCGAGAGCATGGCGAAGCGCTGCGTCGGGTCGGTGGTCTTCTTCAGCATCGAGCGGAAAGTCAGCATCTCGCCGAACACCGAGGCGGTTTCAGCAAGCGTCAGCGGCGTCGGCGCCATCAGCGCACCCTGCGGGCCGGCCAGCACCTGGTGCACGCCATGGCCCAGCTCATGCGCCAAGGTCATCACGTCGCGGGATTTGCCGAGATAGTTGAGCATCAGATACGGATGCGCCGAAGGCACGGTCGGGTGCGCGAAGGCGCCCGGCGACTTGCCGTCCTTGGTCGGCGCATCGATCCAGCCCTTCTCGAAAAACGGCTCGGCGATCTCGGCCAGCTTGGGCGAGAACGCGCTGTAGGCCTCCATCACCGTATCCCGCGCAGTCGGCCAATCGTAGATGCGGTCATCGCTGGTCGGCAGCGGCGCGTTGCGGTCCCAGGCATTGAGCTGCGCCTTACCGAACCACTTGGCCTTCATCGCGTAGTAGCGATGGCTGAGCCGCGGGTAGGCGGCACGCACCGCGGTCTGCAGCGCATCGACCACTTCGCGTTCCACCGAATTCTCGAGGTGGCGGCTATCGGCAATGTCCTTGAAGCCGTGCCAGCGGTCGGCGATTTCCTTATCCTTGGCGAGCACGTTGGTGATGTGGGTGAACAGCTTCTCGTTGCCGTGCAGCGTCTTCGACAGGCCGTTGAACGCCGCCTCACGCTTCAGTTCATCCTTGTCGGAGAGGTAGTTGAGCGTCGACTCGAGGTTCAGCTCCTCGCCGTCGACATTGAACTTGAGCCCCGCCATGGTCTCGTCGAACAGCCGGTTCCAGGCGCTGGCGCCGGTCACCGACTTCTCGTGGAACAACTCCTCGATCTTGTCCTCGAGCTGGTAGGGCTTGGCTTTCCTGAGCTCGGCGAACCACGGGCGGTAGCGGCCGAGCTCGGCATTGCCATCGAGCGCCGCCTCGAGCACGGTTTCATCGATGCGGTTGAGTTCGAGACCGAAGAAGATCAGGCCGGTGGAGAGGTCGGTGAGCGCCTGGCTGAGATCGCCGAGGAACTTCACCTTGTCCGGATCCTGGGTGTTCCGCACATATTGCAGGAACGCGTAAGAGCCGAGCTTGCCGCTGAGATCGCCGAGCGCCTCGTAGCGCTTGATCGCCTCGATCAGCTTGCCCGCCTTCGCCAGCCCCTCAAGCTTGCCCTTGAAGTCGGCCTCGAAACTCCTGGCATCGGCCTGCGCCGCGGCGAGATCGGCTTTCAGCTCGGGCGAGTCATTGCCGGCATAGAGATCGTCGAGGTTCCAGGTCGGCATGTCGCCGAGATGGTTGTGCCCCCGCTGAGCCTGGGCTTCGGGCGCGCGCATCGGTTCGATCTTTAGCAATTTATCACCTCGGTCTCAAAAGCGGCGCGACCTTAGCCATGGGGCAGCAGGATGTGAAGCTATGGCGGCCCCTTCGACAAAGTGGTAATAATAGGTGTTACTTGGAGTTACCGATGGCTGGAAAGTCCACAACGAGCATCAAACTGGAAGACGATCTGCGTGACCGGCTCAACCACCTCGCGACGAGCCGGCAGCGCTCGGCTCACTGGCTTATGCGTCAGGCGATCGGCGAGTTCGTCGAGCGGGAGGAGCGGCGCGAGCGCTTCAAGCGCGACGCAGAGCACGCGTGGGAAGACTACCAGTCAACGGGCCTGCACCTGACCGGCGAGGAAGTCGAGGCCTGGCTCGAGAAGCGCGCCAACGGCGAGGACGCAGAGTTGCCTGAATGGCACGAGTGAGATGGTCTCACGGGGCAACCAAGAACCTCGTGGAACTTGAGGCCTTCCTCGCGCGCAACAGCTCGCCTGCAGCGGCCCGAGCCGCTCAAACCATCCTCGACGGGGTACGCCAGCTACGGACCTTTCCGGCCAGCGGCCGACCAGTCGACGATACGATCGACGGCATGCGCGACCTGATCGTGCCCTTCGGCGACGGCGGCTACGTCATTCGCTACGTGCTGATGGGCGATGAGGTCGTCGTCACCGCGATCCGGCACACACGTCAGGCTGGGTTCTGAGCCCCTCTATCGCGGACCAAAGCGAGATGTGCCAAGGTGAAGCCATAAACAAGTATGCCGTCAAACAGCACGAAGTGTCACCCGCTATCGAGGAACGACTCGAACGGGCTGCCGAGCAGTTGCAGGTGCCCGCTGACCAGATCGTTGAAGATGCCTTGGAGCGCTACCTCGACCGGGTGGAGAAACGCGGTGAACTCTATGCCGAACTCGATCGACGCTACGAGGACTACCGGAAAACCGGGCTGCACCTCACCAATGCCGAGGTAAAGGACGGGCTGCTGAAGCGTTCAAGAGGCGAGAGCGACACGCTTCCGGAAGCGCATACCTAAACGATGGCAAGGGTGGAATGGACCGCCGCCGCGCGCCTCGATTTACAGGAACTGGACAAGTTTCTGCACGAGAAGAGCCCTGACGCGGCGCGGGCGATGTTCGCCATCTTGATGCAGCGAACCAGATCGAGGCCATGCCAGAAAGTGGTCGACCGGCGGAAGGCCGCGCATCAAACGAGCGGGAACCGATCATTCCCTTCGGAACCGGCGGATATGTGGTGCTCTATCGCATCGTCGCGGACGTTGCTGTCATCCTCGGCATCAAACACCAGCGCGAAGCCGGCTACTGAGCCGAACGCCGCACGCTTAATCGCCTCTTAACCCACCCCCCACATGCTGCTCCAAAACGGCACAGCGCGATTCGCATTGCGGGCGAAGCGTGCAACTACAAGTCCTTGGGGGACCATGACGCGCGTTCTGATAGTCGATGACGACCTGGTGCAGCTGCGGCTCACCTCCGAGGTCGCCAACCGGGCCGGGTTCTCTGCCGTTACGGCCACCAGCGGCAGACAGGCCCTCGAACTGCTCCACGCCGATCCCGGCATTGGCGCCATGGTTCTCGATCTGGTGATGCCCGATCTCGATGGCATGGCGGTGATGGAAGCGATGCGCCGCGATGGGCTGGCCACCCCGGTGATCGTCCAGACCGGCCACTCCTCGCTCGATACCGTCGTTACCGCCATGCGCCAGGGCGCCGCCGATTTCTTCGTCAAACCGGTCGCTCCCGAGCGGCTGATCATGTCGCTGCGAAACGCGCTGAAGCTTGGCGAACTCGAGACCATGGTGCGCACCGATCGCAGCCGGCTCAGCGGCACCATGAGCCTCACCGATATCGTCACCCGCGCGCCCAGCATGGATCGGGTGCTGTCGCTGTCCGCCAAGGCGGCGAAATCCACCATTCCCGTGCTGATCGAAGGCGAGATCGGCGTCGGCAAGGAGCTGATCGCCAGGGTGATGCATGGCTCCGGCGAACGGTCCGGCAAGCCGTTCGTCACCGTCAATTGCGGGACCATCCCCGCCGACCTGATCGAGTCGACACTGTTCGGGCATTGCAAAGGCGCCTTCACCGGCGCTGTCGCCGACCACCAGGGCAAGTTCGTCGAGGCCCATGGCGGCACCATCTTCCTCGATGAGGTCGGCGAACTGCCGATGGAGACGCAGGCAAAGCTGCTGCGGGTAATCCAGGACGGCGAGATCGAGCCTCTGGGCGCCGACAGGCCACAACGGGTCAATGTGCGGATCATCTCGGCCACCAACCGGCGGCTGCTCAACCTGACCAAGGCCGGCGCCTTCCGCGAGGACCTCTATTACCGGCTCAATGTCTTCCCCCTTTACGTGCCGCCGCTGCGCGACCGGATGGAGGACCTGCCCGTCCTCGTGAACCACTTCATCGCGCGTCTCGCCGCCGAGGCGGGCAGACGCATCGTCGGCATCTCGGAGCCGGCGCTCAAGCTGCTGCGCGACTATGACTGGCCGGGGAACATCCGGCAGTTGGAGAATGCCGTCTACCGCGCCGTGGTGCTCAGCGACGCCGCCTACCTCGAAAGTGCTGACTTCCCGCAGATCGCCGCGCTGAGCGCCGGTCGCGCCGAGGCGTTGCGCCTGAGCTCGGCTGCCCGGGGCCCTTCAGCCCCGGTTCACATCGACGAGGCTATCGCCTCTCTACGCGAGGTTGTGGACAAGACAGCGGTCAGCGACCGCTTCGTGGCCCAGAGTGGCGAAGTCGCCGCCCTCGCCGATGTCGAGCGCGAACTGATCGTGTTCGCGTTGCGCCACTATGGCTACCGCATGTCGCGGGTGGCGCGGGCGCTCGGCATCGGCAGGTCGACGCTCTATCGCAAGCTCCGCGAGTACGGCCTGGACGAGGGTTTGGAGAGCGACGCCGCCTGACACCTGCCGCGAGGCAGACCGGGCGCTAGTTGCACCAAGTCCACAGACCGAACTCACAAAATCGCGAGGAATTGTCAGCGTTAAGTTTTGTGGGCTAAGCAAAATGCATATCTGGGGCAAAAGTGCCGAGTCCTCCCCGTCACACCGCCCCTGGCCAGCCCTCGAGCCGGGCACGGAGTACTTAATGACTATGCTGAAGGCCTTGTTGTTGGCGGGCACGGTAACGCTCGCTTCGCCATTTGCGATCTTCACGCAAGCCGCTGCCCAGGAAACCGTCACGGTCGCCGGGATCGAAACCACCCGCATCGTGATCGCGCCGCCCAAGACCGAGCTGGCGCGGATCATCAAGGCCGGCCTCTCCACCGCCTATGCAGCGGCCGAGAAGGGCACCCGGGCCTACCAGCAGACGCAGAAGCTCTACTTCTTCTACGGCGCGCGCCATTTCGAGCCGCTCTGGCTGAGCAAGGCGGACGATGGCTCGATCGCGTTTTCGCCCAATGCCGAAAAGATCATCGAGGTCTTCAAGGATTCCGAACTCGAGGGCTTCCGCCCGACGGACTACCTGACCGCCGACCTCGACGTGGCCGCCGCCGGCACTGATCCGATGAAGCTCGCGGCGCTCGAAACGGCCTTCTCCACTGCGGCCATCCGCTATGCGCAGGATGCCTTTGGCGGCCGCATTTCGCCGCTCGACGTCAACAAGACCTGGACCATTGCGCCCAAGCGCATCAACGAAGCCGAAATGCTGGTGAAGCTGGCCGACAGCAGCGAGCCGGATAAGCTTTTGCTGGCGCTGTCGCCGACCCAGCCGGAATTCCTCGGGCTGAAGGCGGCTTTGGCCAAGTTCTACGATGGCGCCGTAATGGACGCCGCAATCACCATTCCCGAGGGCAAACTGCTGAAGCCGGGCATGCAGGACGAGCGCGTCACGTTGCTGCGCCAGCGCCTCGACGTGCCGGAGCCCGATATCCCGGAGACATCAGGCGAGCTGGTGACCGTCGACATCAATTACGATGAGCCGCTGGTCGCGGCGGTACAGGCCTTCCAGGAGAGCCTCGGCCTCAATGGCGACGGCGTCATCGGCCCGGCGACCATCGCCGCGCTGAATGGCGGCGCGGCCACCACCAAGGAAGACATCGTCGCCAATATGGAACGCTGGCGCTGGGAGCCGAACGACTACGGCGATTTCCAGGTGACGGTGAACATCCCCGAATTCCGCCTGTGGATCATGAACAAGGATGAGGTCCACTACACCACCCGCGTCGTGGTGGGCACGCCCAAGAACCAGACCGCCGTGTTCAACGACGAGATCGAGCACATCGTCGTCAACCCCTACTGGAACGTGCCGTCCTCGATCGCCACCAATGAGATCAAGCCGCATCTGATCGCCAACCCGGGCTACCTCGCCAGCCAGAACATGGAAATGCTGTCGGGCGGCAAGGTGATCAACGCCTCGGCGATCGACTGGACCCAGACCAACATCAATCGCTTCCACATCCGGCAGCGCCCGGGTGCCGGCAATGCGCTGGGGCGGGTGAAGTTCCTGTTCCCCAACCAGCACGATATCTACCTGCACGATACGCCGTCCAAGTCGCTGTTCTCACGCTCGTTCCGCGCCTACAGCCACGGCTGCGTGCGCGTCGAGAACCCGATGGATTTCGCCGACGCTCTGCTCGAGCTCGAGCCGGAGATGACCGCCGGAACGCTGGAAGCCGCCTTCGGCGACAAGGAGCGCTGGTTCAACCTCAAGACCAAGATCCCGGTGCACATTTCCTACTTCACCCTGCGCGTCGATGCCGACGGCACCATCCGCTCTTACGGCGACGTGTACGGCATGAACCAGCGGTTGAAAGAACTGCTCGCCGAATAGCAATCGAAGCGTTTCGGGACTAGAAACAAGGGTCGGGGCCGCGCGGCGCCGGCCCTTGTGCTATGACGTCGTATCAGTTCAGCCGGCCAAGCGTTTACGACTGCTTAGGAATTCGGCCTTGGTTCAGCCGGATTTTCTGCCTAGAAACCTGCATGGTAGCCGCCTCACTTGGGTTACCGGGCGTTAGCGTTAATGTATTCTCATCGAACTGGCGCTAGGCTATCTCGTCTATTGGGTTGCAACGGGTCGTTCGGGGCGTGTCGGGAAAACTGTTGGGGATATGGCGGGCTCTACCGCGGCTGTTTTTTGCCGCGACGATGGCGTTGACCGTCGTTCTGCCGCCGAGCGTCGTGCCGGTGAGCGCTGCCAATGGCGGCAACCGCACGCTTTACCTGCACCACACCCATACCGGCCAGACCGGCAGCTTCACCTTCAAGCGCAATGGTCAGTATGACCAGAAGGTGCTGCGCGAGCTCAACATTTTCCTCGCCGACTGGCGCACCAAAGAACCGACGAAGATGGACCCTGCCCTCTTCGACCTGCTCTGGGAAGTGTACCAGGAAGTCGGCGGCCGCCAGCCCTACAACATCGTTTCGTCCTACCGCTCGCCCAAGACCAACAAGATGCTGGCGTCAAAATCGTCCGGCGTCGCGGATAATTCGCAGCACATGCGTGGCAAGGCGATGGACGTATTCATCCCCGGGGTGAACCTCTCCAAGCTCCGCGAAGCCGCGATGAAGCATCAGGTCGGCGGCGTCGGCTTCTACCCCACCTCCGGCAGCCCGTTCGTCCATATGGACACCGGCAATGTGCGCGCCTGGCCGCGCATGACCCGCGCCCAGCTCAAGAAGGTCTTCCCCGACGGCAAGACCCTGCATCTGCCCACCGACGGCAAGCCGCTCTCCAACGAAGGCCGCGCCTACGCGCAGGCCCAGTGGTCCAAGTGCCGCACTGTGCCCTGCGACGGCGACGCCATCTACGAGAGTGCACCCGCGGTCATGCTGGCCGACAATGCCGGCGAGGCCGCACCGATCCCGGCGCTCCGTCCGCGCGCCCTCGGCGGCGGCGCCACCATCATGCTGGCCTCCGCCGAAGAGCCGGCGCAGCGTGTCGTGCCGACCTTCGAGGTGGTGGCGCCGGTACCGGTGTTCCGTCGCGCCGAAGACGGTATCAATGTTGCCGCCCTGCCGCCCGGCATCGATACCAAGGCGTTCGAAGCCGTAGGCGCCCCGGTGCCAGCGACCAAATCCGCCCGCATCCAGCTCGCTACCCGCTCGCCGCTTGGCGGCGATGAGGGCCAGACGGCCGTCGCGGCGCTCGCCGCCATCGACCAGCCGCTGCCCAAGCCGCGTGTCCTGATGTCGCCCAAAACCAACGAGATGGTCACCGCCTATGTGGCGACCAGCCCCGATCCGGGCGCCGAACAGGCGCTCAAGATGATCATCGAGCGCGAGAACGCCGTGGTGCCGGAACTGCCGAGCCGCGACCAGTTGCTGAGTTCAGGCAATGTGCAGACCGCCTCGCTCGGCGGCCCCGAGACCTTCTCGACGCTGAAGGGCATGTTCGACATGACCTTCAATTCGCTGAGCAGCAACGCAAGCTCCGAGCCGATGCAGCAGGCGCTGGCCGACCTGGCGCTGAGCCGGCAGCCGAACCAGTCGATCGAACTGCGTGACATGGACCTGGTGGCGCCCGAAATCGACCACGTCAACGACACCCTGGTGCAGCCGGTGCCGATGACCACCGCGTTCTGGGCCGAGATGACCGAAGCCGAGGGCTACCTCGAAAAAGGCACCGAACTCGGCCCGCTCACCGGCCGTGTCGCCTTCCTTCCCGACAACGCCGCAATTCCGGCCTATGACCGCTTCGTGACGGATGGTTTGCAGCTCGTCGCTGAACGCTAAAAGGCCGCGCCCTCAGGGCGTTGCAATGCCGAACCCGAGCCTCTAAGTCTCTGAGTGAGAGACCGGCCCGTTCCGGCGAAGGATCGGTATTTTGGACAACTCGCAGACCCCGCTGCTCGATCGCGTATCGGCGCCAGCCGACCTGAAATCCCTGTCGCGCGATGAGTTGCGCCAGGTCGCCGACGAGCTCCGCGCCGAGGTAATCGACGCCGTCTCGGTCACCGGCGGGCATCTGGGCGCCGGGCTCGGCGTGGTCGAGTTGACCGTCGCCATCCATGCCACTTTCGATACGCCCGATGATCGCCTGATCTGGGACGTCGGCCACCAGGCCTATCCCCACAAGGTGCTGACCGGCCGCCGCGACCGCATCCGCACGCTGCGCCAGAAGGATGGGTTGTCGGGCTTCACCCGCCGCGCCGAGAGCGAATACGACCCATTCGGCGCCGGCCATTCTTCGACCTCGATTTCCGCCGGCCTCGGCATGGCCGTGGCCTCCGGGCTGAAGGGCGAAAAGCGCAACGTCATCGCGGTGATCGGCGATGGCGCCATGTCGGCCGGGATGGCTTATGAAGCGATGAACAATGCCGGCGCCATGGATGCGCGGCTGATCGTCATCCTCAACGACAATGACATGTCGATCGCCCCGCCCACCGGCGCGATGCGCTCCTATCTGGCCAAGCTGGTTTCCGGCCCGTTCTATCGCGGCTTCCGCGACACCGCCAAGTCGATCACCGAGAAGATGCCCAAGCTGATCCACGAGACGGCACGCAAAACCGAGGAGTTCGCCCGCTCGTTCTTCACCGGCGGCACGCTGTTCGAGGAACTCGGCTTCTTTTATGTCGGCCCGATCGACGGCCACAACCTCAACGACCTGCTCGACGTGCTGCAGAACGTGCGCGACGCCGAGTCCGGCCCGATCCTCATCCACGTGGTGACCAAGAAGGGCAAGGGCTATGGCCCGGCCGAGAACTCCGCCGACAAGTATCACGGCGTCAACAAGTTCAACGTCATCACCGGCGCGCAGACCAAGCCGCAGTCGAACGCCCCGTCCTACACTTCGGTGTTCGCGCAGAGCCTGATTGAAGAGGCGAAGGGCGATGACCGCGTCGTCGCTGTGACCGCCGCCATGCCCAATGGCACCGGCCTCGACAAGTTCGCCGAGCTGTTCCCCAGCCGCATCTTCGATGTCGGCATTGCCGAGCAGCACGCGGTAACCTTCGCCGCCGGCATGGCGACCGAGGGGCTGAAGCCATTCTGCGCCATCTACTCGACCTTCCTGCAGCGTGCCTACGACCAGGTGATCCATGACGTGGCGGTGCAGGGCCTGCCGGTCCGCTTCGCCATCGATCGCGCCGGTTATGTCGGCGCCGACGGCCCGACCCATGCCGGCAACTATGATGCGGCCTATCTCGGCGCCATCCCCGGCATGGTGGTGATGGCCGCCGGCGACGAAGCCGAACTGCGTCACATGGTGGCGACCGCCGCCGCCTATGATGAAGGCCCGATCGCCTTCCGCTACCCGCGTGGCGACGGCCTCGGCGTCGAGCTGCCACCGCGCGGCACGGTGCTGGAGATCGGCAAGGGCCGCATCCTCCGCGAGGGCAAGTCGGTCGCTCTCGTCAATTTCGGCACCCGGCTCGGCGAAGTCATCGCCGCCGGTGAAAAGCTGATGGCCTATGGCCTCAACCCCACCATCGCCGACATGCGCTTCCTGAAGCCTTTGGACGAGACGCTGCTCGCTCGCCTGGCCAAGGAGCATGAAGTGCTGATCACTATCGAGGAAGGCGGCATCGGCGGCTTCGGCAGCCACGCCGCGACCTTCCTCGCCAGCCATGGCCTGCTCGACGGCAAGCTGAAGTTCCGCCCGCTGATGATCCCCGACGTGTTCACCGAACAGGCCGGGGTGAACGATATGTACGCCGCGGCCGGGCTGGACCGGGCGGGGATCGTGGCGACGGCGCTGACGACGCTCGGGATCGAGACGGCCGCGGCGCAGCGGACCAAGGCTTAGCATCTCCATACTGATAGAGACGGCCCCCTCCCGGTCTCCCCCATAAAGGGGAGGTGAAGAGTCGAACTTGTGGCTGGATCGTGCCCAACGCACCAGCGGGGCACCTCCCCCTTTATGGGCGTGTTGCGCAAAGTTTCGTTTCGGCCGGGTTGGTGATTTTTGGCGAGCGCGCCGGCCCCTTGCGGGGTTGGCCGAGTGCTGTTTGTGCGCAATGTCGCCTGCGCCGGGGTTTGATCAGGTGGGTCTGCGGTTGTCAGGCCGGGACGAGGGCGGCCCATCGGCGCAGGTTAAAGGCGATGGCGGCCAAGGTGATCTGCGCGCACGCCTTGGCCAGGCCACGGTAGCGGATGGCGGTGAGGTTCATGCGCTGCTTGAGGGTGGCGAAGGTGGTCTCCACCGCCGCCCGCCGTCGGGAGATCAGCTTGTTGTAGTTCACGACGCGGTCCGGCAGTTCGTGGTGCTTGTTGCCCCGGACCATCAGGCGCGGCTTGATCCCCGAGGCCTTCAGATGCGCGACCCGGGCGTGGCTGTGATAGGCCTTGTCGCCCCACACCTGCCGCTCGTCGCCGCGGATCAACGCATCGGCCGGGGTAGTGTCGCCGATATTGGCAGGGGTGGCCAGCACCGAGCGGATCAGGCCCGAGCCCTCATCGACCCCGACATGCGCCTTGTAACCGAACACCGAACCGGGCTTACCGGTGCGCTTGGCAAAGCCGGCCTCCGGGTCCGAACTGGCTCGGCCAGGCCGCGACACCGACGGGATCACCGTAGCGTCCATCATGGTGCCGTGCTTGACCATCACCCCGGCCGTCTCCAGTTGCTTGTCCAGCTCGGCGAACAGCACCTCCAGCAGCCGCAGCTCGACCAGCTCCGCACGAAAGCGATTGAGGACGCTGTGATCCGGCACCGTCTCTTCGTAGCTGAGCCCGACAAAGCGCCGGAAGCTCAGCCGGTCCGCAAGAGCAGCCTCCAGCTCCCGCTCACTCAGCCCGTATAGCGCCCCAACCAGCAATGCCTTGAACAGCACCAGCGCCGGCCAGGCAGGCCGTCCTGCGCTTTGCTGCCGTCGCAACGGGCCAACCAACTGCTCGAACCGATCCCACCGAACCAGACCATCGATCCGGTCCAGAGGACTGGCCGCTCCCTCGATCACCGCATCCGAAAACCCAAGCTGACCCGTCCGCTTGATCGCCATCGCCGGCCCCCATCAATCACCAAGACGGAATCACAAATCGCAATTACGCAACAGGCCCTTTATGGGGGAGGATGGGAGGGGGCCGTCTGCCGGCGGATCGCAACGGCCCAAGAATCAGCTAACCACATCCCATGCAGGTCGCGATCGACATGGGTGTGGCGCAGGGTGGCGCCGAGGCGAAGCTCGATCTCGAGGAACTGCTGGCCACCCGCCTGCTCGTGCAGGGCAATTCCGGCTCCGGTAAATCCCACCTGCTGCGCCGGCTGCTCGAGCAGAGCGCCCCCTGGGTGCAGCAATGCATTGTCGACCCTGAGGGCGATTTCGTCACTCTCGCCGACAAGTACGGCCACCTCGTCGTCGATGCCTCGCGCTCGGAAAGCGAACTCACCACCATTGCCGCCCGCGTCCGCCAGCACCGCGTGTCGGTGGTGCTGAGCCTCGAGGGGCTCGATGTCGAGCAGCAGATGCGCTGCGCCGCCGCCTTCCTGGGTGGCTTGTTCGATGCCGATCGCGATTACTGGTATCCGATGCTGGTGGTGGTCGACGAAGCTCAGCTCTTTGCTCCCGCCATTGCCGGCGAAGTCTCCGACGAAGCGCGCAAGCTCTCGCTCGGCGCCATGACCAACCTGATGTGCCGCGGCCGCAAGCGCGGTCTGGCCGGAGTCATCGCCACGCAGCGGCTGGCGAAACTCGCCAAGAACGTCGCCGCCGAAGCCTCAAACTTCCTGATGGGCCGCACCTTCCTCGATATCGACATGGCCCGCGCCGCCGACCTGCTCGGCATGGAGCGGCGGCAGGCGGAAATGTTCCGCGACCTCAATCGCGGCCATTTCATCGCTCTCGGGCCCGCCATGTCGCGTCGCCCGCTGCCCATGGTGATCGGCGCGGTGGAAACTTCGGCGCGTTCGTCGAGCCCCAAGCTGATGCCGCTGCCGGACCAGCCGGCCGATGCGCGGGACCTGATCTTCGCCCCGGTCCCCGAAGCCGTGCGTCCGGTGCGCCGCCCACCACCGCCACCCCCGCCGTCGACCAATGACCTGCTGGCCCAGTTGGTGCGCACCCAGGCGCCGCAGCCGCGTGCCGACGAGCCACCGGTCGATCCGGCCGAGCGCGACAGCGCCATCGACGACGTCATCCGCGAACTGCTCGAGGATCGTGATGCGGCCTATCGGTCGGTTGCCGTGCTGTATCAGGATTTCCTCGTCCGCTGCCGCATCCGGCGCGTGCCCGGCGAGGCGCTGGCGCTGCCGGCCTTCCGGCGGAAGCTCGCCGTGGTTCGGGCCGGTGTTGCCGAAGAGACGGCGCAATCCGAGACCTGGCAGACGGCGCTGTCGCTCTCTACCCAGCTCGCCGACGACGTGCAGGGCGTCTTCCTGGTGCTGGCGCGGTCCGCGCTCGAATCCCTGCCCTGTCCCTCCGATGCCGCATTGGCCCGCGCCTACGGCACCCACTCCACCGGCCGCGCCCGGCGCCTCCTCGCCTATTTCGAGGAACGCGGGCTGCTGGTTGTACGCATGGACCTGCGCAACCAGCGCATCGTCGCCTTCCCCGATCTCGGCGCCGAAACCGCCCCTGGCAACCCGGATGCGCCCGACTACGACGATCGGGCCGCGGCGGAGTAGCCATTCGGCAACCGGCTGATGCTGTCACTGGGCGAGCCGACCCCTACTGCGGCTTAGGCGGGCAGCACGAACGCCGGTGCGGGCTGACCCCACCCTTTATCCCTCCCCCTTAGAAGGGGCGGGAGACGATCACCTAGATGTCAGTGTGAGGGTCTCCCTCCCCATTCTTAGGGGGAGGGGACAGGGGTGGGGGTCGGTCAACCACCAGCAGTGGGGTTGCTCTCCTCAGTCTCCGCCTCCTCACCCAGCCGGCGCTCGATCGCGGCTTTGGCGCCCTTGGCAAATTCCTCGCTCGAGTATGGGCCCCATTCGGCCTGCTGGCCGTCGATGTAAGCGTAGAAGTACCATTTGCCGTTGCGCTGCTCCGGCCCGAAAGTGCGCTGAGTCATAACTGCTCCCGAGAGCCCCGCTGCACAACTAGCGACGCCGCTCCGGCGTTCCATAGGCATCTCGTAGGGGTTGCTATTTCAGTCCCGACTCGAGATCCCCCCACACCGGCCACGGCGTCTACGCAGTTCTACCTGCAGCGCCCCAGACGGCTGATTTACCCACCCGACAAGCCGATCCGCGTTCGCCCTGACGAGTAATCGTCTGTTCATCGGCGGCACGAACTATCGCCGATGTTGACGTATCGGGGGCATCTTGCGGGTCGTTATCAGCACATTACTGCACAACCATGATCTGGCGCTGGTCGCCGTGGCGGCGTTGCTGTGCGCGTTGTCGTCCTTCGCCGGCATATCGCTGCTGCATCACGCCCGGCGGACAACGGGCTTACTGCAGCTGGTATGGCTGGGCGTGGCGGCGGTTTCGGTCGGCTTCGGCATCTGGGCCACCCACTTCGTCGCCATGCTGGCCTTTCACCCGGGTATTGCCGTCGGCTACGATCTGGGGACCACGCTGGCCTCGCTGTCGCTGGCCATTGCCATTGTCGGCGGCGGGTTGTGGTTTGCCACTATCGGCACCTCGAGCGGGGACTCGATCCTCGCCGGTGCCGTGGTCGGGCTCGGCATTTCCGCCATGCACTATACCGGCATGGCGGCGGTGCTCGTCGGCGGCGGCATCGTCTGGGATGGCAACCTGGTTGCCTTCTCGATCCTCACCGGCATGGCGCTGGGCGCGGCCGCGCTATGGCTGGCGCGCGCCTCGACACTGCGCGGCCGCGTCGGGGCGCCGATCCTGCTGACGCTGGCCATCTGCGCCATGCACTTCACCGCCATGGGCGCAGCCAGCTTCGCCGAGTGCTATGCGATTGTTGCCGAGGGCACGCCGACCTGGCTCTGGCTGGTGCTGTCGCTCGCCTCGACCATCATCCTCGGCCTCGCCATGGGCGGCACGCTGCTCGACCTCAGGGATCGGCGTCACAGCGCCGAAAGCGTGCGGATGCGCGAGCTGGCCGACGCCGCCGTCGAAGGCATCGTGATTGTCCGGCAAGGGACGATCAGCGCCACCAACCGCAGCTTCAGGCAGTTGGTAGGCTCCGAGGCAGAGGCCAGCGGCCGGCCACTGCTCGGGTTTCTCGATGCCGAGGCCTGCGCCGCGCTCGAGCGCTCTCCCAATGCCACCATCGAGGGGCAGCTCAAGGTCGCCGGCGGCGAGATCCCAGTCGAGGCGGTGGCCCATGACATCGAGTTTCAGGGCGTGCGGCAGCGTGCCATCGCCATTCGCGATGTGTCGGTCCGCAAGCAGGCCGAAGAGCACATCCGCTTTCTCGCCCACCACGACGCGCTGACCGGGCTGCCCAACCGGGTAAGCTTCGGCCGGCGGCTCAACGAAACCATCGACCGGGCCCGCAGCGATCACCAGAGCTGCAGCGTGCTGTGCCTCGACCTCGACAAGTTCAAGGAAGTGAACGACCTCTACGGCCATGCCGCAGGCGACGCTTTGCTCCGCCGCGTCGGGCTGATCCTGCAGCGCGAGGTGGGCGAAATCGGCTACCCGGCGCGCCTGAGTGGCGACGAGTTCGCCGTGGTGCTCAACGCCACCGAGAGCCTCGAAACCGCCAACCGCGTGGCGCAGCGCCTGCTGCAGGCGTTTGCGCACGACGTCGCCGATACCGCAGACGACGCCTCGATCTCCGCCTCTATCGGCATTGCCTCCTTCCCCGGTGATGCCGACAGCGCCGAGCAACTGATGTCGGCCGCCGACATGGCGCTCTATCGGGCCAAGCAGGAGGGGCGCGGCGCCTATCGGCTGTTCGAAGCGACGATGAACGACGAGTTGCGCGACCGGCGGCTGGTCGCCAATGACCTGGCGAACGCCGCCGCTGCCGGACAACTGGACCTCGCCTACCAGCCGCAGGTCGATCTGGCGTCGGGCGACGTCACCGGCTTCGAGGGGCTGATCCGCTGGCGTCACCCGCAGCGCGGCGAGGTGCCACCCGGCATCTTCATCCCCATTGCCGAGGAGAACGGACTGATCCTCGGGATCGGCGAGTGGGTGCTGCGCACCGCCTGCGCCGAGGCTGCCGGCTGGCGGGTGCCGCTCGGCATCTCGGTGAACGTCTCTGCCGCCCAGATCCACAATCCGGCCTTCTCCCGGCTGATCCACGAAGTACTGATCGAAACCGGCCTGTCTCCGGCACGGCTGGAGATCGAGGTGACCGAGACCGCGCTGGTGCGCGACCTGGTGCGGGCGGTGACAACGCTGCGGCAGGTCCGGGCGCTGGGGGTGCGCGTCGCCATCGACGATTTCGGCACCGGCCACTCGTCGCTGACCCACCTCAGCGCCTTTCCGTTCTCGCGCATCAAACTCGACCAGTCGTTCGTTCGTACCTTCGACTGCAACCCGCAATCGGCCGCGATTGTTCACGCCGTCGTCGAACTGGGCCGCTATCTCGGCACCCCGGTGGTTGCCGAGGGTGTCGAGCGACGCGAGGAACTGTCCTTCCTCCGCGCCGAGGGCTGCGCCACCGCCCAGGGCTTCCTGTTCGGCCACCCGGCGCCGATCTCGGCGTTTGCCGGGTTGCAGGCGCGCAAGGCAAGCTAGGGCATCCGCTCACCGGCGCTCTCGTTGCTGGCTCACGGTGCAAGCAACACCGTAAGGTGGGCCCGCGCTGCTGCTGCCTGGTCAGGCCCCCCGATCCACTGCTGGACGTGAGTCGCGCAGGATCTTCTTGTCGATGAGGGCATGAACACCGAGGTTGCCATCGGCGACTTGCGTGATGCCGAAGTCCACCACCAGCGACATCAGCGTCAGCGCTTCATCTTCCGAGAACCCGAAGGCATCGATAAGGAACCGCCGCGCCTGCCGGAAGGCGTTGCGCAGAGCGAGGTCGACCGTGGACTTGCGATAAACTTCCGATTGGGCACTGCTGCCCAGCTCGCGCAGGTAGTTGGAATAGCTGAAGCTCTGGATCACCCAGCTGTCCGCGGTCTCAATCAGCGGCCCCCTGAGACCGCGCAGGAAAGCCGGCTCCTGCCCCGCCTTGTGGAGCCGGAAGCGGAACTCGCCGGTCAGCGAGCACTCAAGGCCGGTGCCGTTGATCTCGCCATCCGACTGGGCAAAGTGACCATCGCCCACCGAGAACAGCGCCCCCTCGACAGACACCGGCAGGTAGATGCGGGACCCTTTGCCGGCCCGCCAGTTGTCGATATTGCCGCCGAACGGTCCTGGCGGGATCGAGTCGACGAACCCAGCTTCCCTGGGCGCAACGGCCATGAAGCCGAAATGCATGCGGGCGGGCACCACCAGGTTGCTCAGCGCCTCGGTGCGGTGGCGGACCGTACCGTGGTCCACCCGCACGCCGGGATAATCTATGGTGGAATGCACGACGCCATAGGGGTCGGTCTGCGGCGTCCACCGGTAAGAATAGAGCGGCCGCGCCGCGTCGGGCGCCTCGACATCGATCTCGAAGATGGTGATCGTCTCGTGCCGGTCCGCCGGATCGAGCGGGTCGTTGTAATGGTACCCCCACCATGCCGAAGCATTGGAGGCAAACGCCTTTCCAGCATGGTGCGGATTGCCGCTCGGCCGCGGCCTCACATCAAGGATCTCAACCTCCAGCACGTCGCCCGGCTCCGCCCCCCGCACATGGATGGGGCCGGTGCAGATATGGACGCCGAAACCCTCGCCGGCGCCGCGGCCGAACACTGATGCATCGATAGGGCCGGCTCCTCGCCGCTCGATGGCCTTGCCTCGCGGCGTCCATTCGAAGACGCTTTCGGCGCCCGCATCTCCGGCAATCATCCGGTCCCAGTCGTCGCCTGCGTGCTGGGTCAACGTCTCGATGGTCACCACCTCGCCGGGCTCGATTCGGAGCACCGGCGGCAGCGTGCGGCTGATGAACCCCCAATGCACCGTATCGACCGTGGCCGGCACATAGCGCCGCCCAGTGGGCGCACCGGTGCGTTCGGGCCTCGCTTCGAGCGGCGCGAACAGCGCCGGCTTCAGCCTGCCGCTCGGCGCTGGAACGGGCGTCGATGGCTTACCGCGCAGTCCGTAGTCGGTGGCGCCGACATCGCGACTGCGACGCAGGTCGGTCGGCGTCAGCCCAAAGCCTGCCGCAAAGGCGCGGCTGAAATGCGCCTGGTCCCTGAACCCCCAGCGCAGGCTGATCGTGGCGATGCTGTCCCCATCGTGGTTTGGATCGAGCAGGTCGGTGCGACACCGTTGCAGCCGTTGCGCCCTGACATATTCCGAGAAGCTCTCTTCCCGCTTTTCGAACAGACGCTGCAGATAGCGGGTCGACATCCCCTCCGCTTGCGCCACCTGGCTCGGCGTGAGGTCCGGTTCGGCAAGCCGGCGGTCGATCGCCGTAGCTATGCGTCGGAAGTGGGCCGCCTGCACCCCGGTAAGGTCCCCCTCAGGCGCCTTGATTTCCCCCAGCATGGCGCTGGCGAGGAGTTCCACTACCGCAACCTCGCCCGCGCTGGCATCGGCGTGCTGCAGCATATCGAGATTGGTTGCCAGCGAGCGCAGCAGCGCACACACCGCCTGCCCCGCGACGGAACTGCCCAGCACCCTGGGGTAGTCGATCCGCCGCCTGCCAAGCCGCGCGGCCAGCGGCCGGACCGGCAGCAAGAACCCGAATGCTTCCCAATCGGCCTGCCATGAGAGGCTGTAGCTGCCGCCGGCATCGATGACCACCAGATCGCCTGCTGCGAGATCGATCATGCCGCGACCGGATCGAAGGCCGGCGCGACCGCTGCGCGGCAGCAACACGAGCACCTTGCCGGAGCCGGCCACCGTCCCTTCCAAGGCCTGTGCCTCGCCAGCGAGGCTCGCGAGGACCGCGCCGCTGGTGCACCGGAACACGTCGATCACCCCCGAGCCGGTCTGGATCTCGTCGGCCGGACGGATTGTCAACTCGGCGAGGTGCTCGATCCAGGCCTGCCGGCGCTGATCGAGCGGATAGTGGTCCAGGCTCAGTGGGCGAAAGGCCGCCATCGAAGGTCCTTCAGACGCCTCGCAACCCGCCATGTCAGAGCTTCCCGGCTCAATCTTACCTTATCCGGCGCCGGAACACCGCGCTTGTTTTGCAGCGAACAATCTCTTGACTTTTGGGCGGCAATCACGCACCCGCCAAACCAGCAGCAACCGCATAACATACTGATATAAAACAATTATTCTGCCTTCCAGCAGAGCGACAGCTCGAATAGGGGCGCTTGCCGGTGTCGGTAGCTGTGGCCATCCTTGAGGGGAGAACACCCACCCAAAAGGAGCTTTTCGAGCATGTGCAAAGGCGATGATGTCAACTGTCCGCAGTTCGAGGCGCACTACGCCACCTTCCGCGACGGCCTCAATGCGGAACGCCGGAGTTTTCTGCGCGGCGGCCTGTTCGCGGCAGGCGGTATCGCGGCGCTTGGCGCTTCCGGCGGGCTTTCCCTGGTAACGCCTGCCCTTGCCCAGGCGAGTGCTGCGCGACAGCCCGTACAGCGGAGCTATCACTACCTGCCTGCCAATGCCGACACTGTCCATTGGGGCTATTTCAGCAAGACCCTTGCCCCCCGGGTCGAGGTCGAGTCGGGGGATTATGTGACGATTGAGACGCTGACCCACCACGCCGGCGACGACCTGGAGCGCATGGTTCAGGGCGATGATGGGGCCGAGAGCGTCTATCTGTGGAACAAGGACAAGAAGGGCGTGGAACGCCGCGGCGCCGGATCGACCGACCCGGCGGTGTACAAGAAGGGTTCGGGGGAGGGTCAGGGCGTACATATCATGACTGGACCGGTGTACGTGCGCGGCGCCGAGCCGGGCGACGTGCTCGAAGTCCGCATCATCGATTGTGTGCCGCGGCCGTCGGGCAACCCCGATTTCGCCGGCAAGTCCTACGGGTCCAACGCAGCCGCCAACTGGGGCTTCCACTACAACGACCTGCTCGGCGGCCAGAAACGCGAAGTCGTCACCATCTACGAAGTCGATGCCACCGGTGCCAAGAGCTGGGCCGAGGCGGTCTACAGCTTCAACTGGGTGCCCCAGACGGACCCCTACGGCGTGCTGCACGCGACGATCGACTATCCCGGCGTGCCGGTCGATCACACGCTGACCACCCGCAACTACGACGTGCTCAAAGGCGTGCGCCTGCCCATCCGGCCACATTTCGGCACCCTTGGGCTGGCGCCCCGGGAAGCCGAGTTCGTCGATACGATTCCACCCAGCTATACCGGCGGCAATATCGACAACTGGCGCATCGGCAAGGGCGCCATAATGTACTACCCCGTCTCAGTGGATGGCGCCCTGCTCTCCGTCGGCGATCCTCATGCAAGCCAGGGCGACAGCGAGCTTTGCGGCACTGCCATCGAATGCTCGCTGACGGGCACGTTTCAGCTCATCCTGCACAAGAAGGCCGATCTCGCCGGGTCCCCGCTCGAAGAGCTGAACTACCCCATGCTCGAAACCCAGACCGAATGGCTGGTGCACGGCTTTTCGTTCGCCAACTACCTGTCAGAGCTCGGCCCCAACGCCCAGAGCGACATTTACGGCAAGTCGTCCGTCGACCTGGCCCTGCGGGACGCATTCCGCAAGATGCGGCACTTCCTGATGACCACCAAGGGTCTCACCGAGGACGAGGCGATCTCGCTCATGTCGATCGGCGTCGATTTCGGCATAACCCAGGTCGTGGACGGCAACTGGGGGGTGCACGCGATCGTCAAGAAGGACCTGTTTGCCGGCCGCTCCTAGCATCGCAGCAGGAAGCGCGCCCGCAGGGCGTCGCTTCTTGCCGAAAAGCAAGGGCCGCCCAGCGGGCGGCCCTCATTCCGGCTTGCACCGGCGCCCTTACTCGTCGTCGCTCGGCGCGGCCGCCATGCCCAGCGCGGTAAGGTAGAGCTCGAGCAGCGCTTCCTGCTCCATGCGCTCGGCATGGTCCTGCTTGCGGATCGAGACGATCTTGCGCAGCACTTTGGTATCGAAGCCGTTGCCCTTGGCCTCGGCATAGACTTCCTTGATGTCGCCGGCGATCGCCGCCTTCTCTTCCTCGAGCCGCTCGATGCGTTCGATGAAGGCCTTGATCTGGTCCTGGGCGACGCTATCGGGGGAGACGGTTGCCATAGTCGAATTCCTCTTCGTTTCGGCCCCCGTTCAACCCGTTCGTCAACGCCGGTTCAAGCCTATTCCGGCCGCAATCCACATCGCTGGCCGCCCACCTTCGTAATTCCGACAAAAGCCGCGTTTACCGGTTGACAGCGGACGGAGCGCTGAGCACAAACACCTCGGGCGCTGCAAACGATTTCAGGCAAACCAACCCGGACGGTCCATTGCGCTACATCCTGGCCATCGCTGGTGTGCTCGCCGCCGCGTTCGTAGCCATCACCATCTGGGTTTTCCTGCCGCGTGCCGACGCGCCGCTCAGTGCTGCCTCCGCACAGGCCCAGCAAGCGCCGGCCCAAGGCACTGCCGACCAGAGCGCCGAAACCGGCGAAGGCAGTTTCCGCGTGTGCAACGAGACCGGCAACAAGGTGTCCGTCGCCTTCGGCTATCGCGCCGAGAAGGGCTGGCAATCGGAAGGCTGGTGGGTGGCCGAACCCGATAACTGCGTCACCATCTATCGCGGCAACCTCGAAGCCCGCCGCTACTACTATGTCTACGCCGCCGACGATGTGAGCGGCGGCGCCTGGGACGGCAGCGTCTTCATGTGCACCCGCGACGAGACCTTCACCATCTTCGGTGTTGAGGATTGCCTGGCGCGCGGCTACGAACGCACCGGCTTCTTTGAAGTCGATACCAACAATCGCAGCGACTGGACATTGCAGCTGACCGATGGCGAGGTCGTCAGCGGCGACACCGACGCCGCCGGCGAAACCGTGCCACTCGAGGGCGACCTGCCGACCGACGGCGGCGACCAGCCGGCCGACGACACTCCTACTGATGAAGGTGCAGATTCCGAATGAGACGCTTGAGACGCGTGAAGATCGTCGCCACCCTGGGCCCCGCGTCCAACGACGAAGCTACGATCGAGAAGCTGGCGCGCGCCGGTGCGGACGTCTTCCGCATCAACATGAGCCACGCCAGCCATGAACTGCTGAAGCAGACCGTCGGCTATATCCGCAACGTCGAAGCGCGGCTGCACCATCCGATCGGCATCCTGGTCGACCTGCAGGGGCCAAAACTCCGCGTCGGCCGTTTCGCCGAAGGCGCCGTGCAGCTGGCGGCGGGCGCCAGATTCACCCTCGACAGTTCGGAAGCACCGGGCACTGCGGAACGCGTCTACCTGCCCCACCCCGAAATTCTCGAGTCCGTCTCGGTGGGCGATCGCTTGCTGCTCGACGATGGCAAGCTGCAGCTCCGCGCCACCAAGGTCGGCGGCGGGCAGGTCGAGACCGAGGTGATCTATGGCGGCAAGCTGAGCGACAAGAAGGGCGTGAGCCTGCCCGACACGCTGCTGCCGATGGGCGCGCTGACCGAGAAGGACCACGCCGACCTCCTGAAGGGCCTCGAGGCGGAAGCCGACTGGATCGCCGTCAGCTTCGTGCAGCGCCCTGAGGACATCATCGATATCCGCAAGATCGTCCAGGGCCGCGCCGGCGTCATGGCCAAGATCGAAAAGCCGCAGGCAGTCGAGCGGCTCGAGGAAATCATCAAGCTCTGCGACGCCTTCATGGTGGCGCGCGGCGATCTCGGCGTCGAAATGCCGCTCGAGCAGGTCCCGGGCCTGCAGAAGCGCATGATCCGCATCGCCCGCCGTTACGGCAAGCCCGTGGTGGTGGCGACCCAGATGCTGGAATCGATGATCACCTCGCCGGTGCCGACCCGCGCCGAAGTGTCCGACGTGTCGATCGCCGTGTTCGAAGGCGCCGACGCCGTGATGCTGTCGGCCGAAAGCGCTTCGGGCCAGTACCCGGTCGAAGCGGTGGCGATGATGAACAAGGTCGCCGTGGCGGTCGAAGGCGATCCGAACTATCGCGGCATCATCCGCGCCCAGGCTGCCGAGCCCGAGGCAACTGCGGCCGACGCCATCTCCGCGGCGACGCGCCAGGTGGCCGAGACGCTCGATCTGGCCGCCATCGTCACCTACACCTCGTCCGGCTCGACCGCCATCCGTGCGGCTCGCGAGCGGCCTTCGAAGCCAATCCTGGCGCTGTCGCCGAACCTCCGCACCGTCCGCCGCCTTTCGGTGGTCTGGGGCATCCACTGCGTGGAATCGCCCGACGCGGTGAACCTCGAGGACATGGTCGATCGCGCCTGCGTCATCGCCTACAACGAGGGCCTCGCCCGCCCCGGCGACCGCATCGCCATCACCGCCGGCATCCCGCTCGGCACGCCCGGCGCCACCAACATGCTGCGCATCGCCTTCGTTCGCCAGGATGGGGCTGGTTCGTCGTAACGACAGGGCCCCCTTACGCGAAAAGGCCCCCTCACCCGCCGCTTACGCGGCGACCTCTCCCCCAAGGGAGAGGTGAACTGGGGCCAGATCTCACCACAACGTCACCTCCCCCTTGGGGGAGAGGTCGGCCCCCCGGGTCGCGTCGCGCCCGAGGGCAAGCTCCGCCCGGGTGAGGGGGCCTTGGCCCATCCACCAGAACCAGGAAGTCAGCTCCCATGTCCACCGCCCTCGACGCCGCCCTCGCCCATGCCGATGCCCATCTCGACGACAGCGTCGCGCGGCTCAAGACCCTGGTGGCCATCAAGTCGATCTCCACCGATCCGGCCTATACCGACGAGGTGCTGAAGGCGGCGGACTGGTTGGCGGCCGACCTCAACGCGCTCGGTTTCGAAGCCTCGGTGCGCCCGACCCCGGGCCACCCGATGGTGGTGGCGCACGATCAGGCGGCCGATGGACCGCATGTGCTGTTCTACGCCCACTATGACGTGCAGCCGGTCGATCCGCTGAACCTTTGGCACACCGACCCGTTCGCTGCGACGCTGGTAACGGGCGAGGACGGCGAGACCCGTATCGTCGGGCGCGGTACCTCCGACGACAAGGGACAGCTGTTGACCTTCGTCGAGGCCTGCCGGGCCTGGAAGGCGGTCAACGGTCCGCTGCCGATCAAGGTGACGCTGTTCTTCGAGGGCGAGGAAGAGTCGGGTGGCAAGAGCCTGCCGGGCTTCCTCGAAGCCAACAAGGCCGAACTCGGCAGCGCCGACATCGCGCTGGTCTGCGACACCGACATGTGGAACCGCGATACGCCTTCGATCGTCACCTCGCTGCGCGGCCTGGTCGGCGAGGAGGTGGTGATCACCTGCGCCAGCCATGATCTCCATTCCGGCATGTACGGCAACGCCGCCCGCAACCCGATCCAGGTGCTGGCCGACATCATCGCCTCGCTGCGTAACCCCGACGGCAGCGTCGCGGTCGAAGGTTTCTACGACGACGTCGCCGAGCTCCCCGCCGAGATCGCGGCGCAATGGAAACGCCTGCCCTACGACGAGGTGGCCTTCATGCGCGGCGCCGGGCTGACCACGCCGGCCGGCGAAACGGGGCGCTCGGTGCTCGAGCAGACCCGCTCGCGCCCGACCTGCGAGATCAACGGCATCAGCGGCGGCTATACCGGCGATGGCTTCAAGACGGTGATCCCGGCCAAGGCCAGCGCCAAGATCTCGTTCCGCCTGGTCTCCGGCATGGACCCCAAAAAGATCCGCGCCGCGTTCCGCAAGCACGTCACCGATCGGCTGCCGCCCGATGCCACGGCGACCTTCCACGAGCATGGCGGCGCGCCGGCGGTGTCGGTGCCGACCGACGGCCCGTTCGTCGCCAAGGCCGCCGCGGCGCTGAAGGATGAGTGGGGCAACGAGGCGGCACTGATCGGCTCGGGCGGCTCGATCCCGGTGGCCGGCGAGTTCAAGAAGACCCTCGGGCTCGATACGCTGCTGATCGGTTTCGCGCTCGACGACGACCGCATCCACTCGCCCAACGAGAAATACGACCTGATGAGCTTCCACCGTGGCATCCGCTCCTGGCTGCGCATCATCGCAGGATTTGCGGGCTGACTGATAGAGACGGCCCCCTCCCGTACTCCCCCATAAAGGGGGAGATGAAGAGTCGAGGCTCTGTCTTCGATCGTGCCAGGTGAACCGGCGGGGCACCTCCCCCCTTGTGGGGGAGGATGGGAGGGGGCCGTCTGCTTCAGTCTGCACCAAGCAGCAAAAAGCCCGCTTGCGCGGGCTTTTAAAGCTACCTGCAGTCGTGAGCAGCAGCTCAGCCCTGACGGGCCTTGTAGCGCTTGTCCACCTTGTTGATGATGTACACGCGGCCGCGGCGGCGCACGAGCTTGTTGGCGCGATGGCGACCCATCAGAGCCTTGAGCGAGTTGGTGACTTTCATGCCGAACCTCGGAACTGAAATAAAAACAGGCGCCGCGCGCCCTTCGAATTGGGGCCGTGATTAAGGGCAAAAACCCTTGCTGTCAACGCCCTTCCGCTGGTTTTCCGGGTCGAGGCGATTAACCGGTCGGCAAGGCGCCGATGCGACACTGAGCGAATGCAGAAACCCAGCTTTTCCAAGCTCGACGTGCTCGTGGTCGATCCCTCTCCGCACATGGGAGCGCTGATCGGCCAGATGTTGCGGCATCTCAAAGTGCGCCGCATCGATGAGGTGCAGAGCTCCGACGGAGCAGCCATGCTGCTGCAGACCCATCGCTTCGGCGCCATCATGCTGAACGACGTGCTGGCGCCGATGAGCGGCGTCGCCGTGGTGAAGGCGCTGCGCGCCGCGCCCGAAGGGCTGAACCGCGAAACGCCTGTCATCATGATGTCGGCCGCTCCCGACACCGCCGATATCGCCGCGGCCCGTGACGCCGGCGTCACCGAGTTCCTGCGCAAGCCCTTCGCCACCCAGCACATCGAAACTCGGCTGGTGGCCATCATGATGGCGCCGCGGACCTTCATCGAGGCCAGGGCCTTCGTCGGCCCGGATCGTCGGCGCAAGCGCGCCGACCACAAGGGCGGCGAGCGGCGGGCACGGTAGCTCACCTCCCCCTTGAGGGGAGGGAGGTGATAGCTGTTGGCTAACGCGACTAAGCGCCGCCGTTGAGGTCCAGTTCCTGCCACCGGATGCAGGCAACACGCCGCCCATTGCTGAGCGTGTCGAGCGGCGGTCGCACCTGGGCGCAACGTTCCTCGGCATAGCGGCAGCGGGTGCGAAACGTACAGCCCGAGGGCTGGTTGATCGGCGAAGGGATTTCGCCCACCAGCCCCTCGATGGTGCGTTGTCGTGCCCGCTTCGGATCAGGGATCGGCACCGCCGTCAGCAGTGCCCGGGTATAGGGGTGCTTGGGATCCTGGTAGAGGTCGTCGCCATCGGCGAGCTCGACGATCCGGCCCAGATAGAGCACCAGGATGCGGTCGGAAACGTGCCGCACCACGCTCAAATTGTGCGAGATAAAGATCAGCGTCAGCCCGAACTCGTCCTTGAGATCGCTCAGGAGGTTGAGGATCTGCGCCTGGATCGAGACATCGAGCGCCGATACCGGCTCGTCGCAGACGATCAGCTTGGGCTCGCTGATCAGCGCCCGGGCGATGCCGATGCGCTGCGCCTGCCCGCCAGAAAACTCGTGCGGGTAGCGGTTGATCATCTCCGGCAGCAGCCCCACCGCTTCCATGGTCCGCAGCACCCGTTCGCGCCGGCCCTTGGCGTCGATCTCGGGCATCAGCGTCTTCAGCGGATCGGCAATGATCTCGCCCACGGTCATGCGCGGGTTGAGCGAGGCGAGCGGATCCTGGAAGATGATCTGCAGGTCGCGCCGCTTCTGCCGCATTTCCTCTGCCGGCAGCTTGGTAATGTCCTGCCCCAGCCACATCACGCGCCCCTCATCGGGCGTCAGCAGCTGCAGGATGCACCGGCCGAGCGTCGACTTGCCGCAACCGCTCTCGCCGACGATCCCAAGCGTTTCGCCGCGCTTGACGGTGAAGTTGATGTCCTGCAGGGCGCGCAGCTGGAAGGGCTTGGCGAACAGGCCGGCGGAAATGGAGAAGTTCTTCGAGAGGTTCTCGATCTTCAACAGGTCTTCGGTACGATCCAGCATTATGCGACCGCCTCGTACTTGAGTTCGCCCTGATACCAGCAGGCCTTCTCGCGCACGTCCTCGACCGGTAGCAGCGGCGGCCGTTCCTCGAAGCACCGCTCGAACCGGAAGGCGCAGCGCGGGTGGAAGGCACAGCCCTTGGGCAGGTGCTCCAGGCTGGGCGGCAGGCCCTGGATCGGGTCGAGACGCTTGGCGCGCTTGGCCACGTGCGGCGTCGAATGCAGCAGCCCCAGCGTATAGGGGTGGCGCGGATCGTAGAACAGCGTGTCGGTCGGCCCCTTCTCGATGCAGCGGCCGCCATACATCACCATCATCCGATCGGCGACGCCGGCCACCACACCCAGGTCGTGGGTGATCAGCACCAGGGCGGTGCCGAAATCGTTGGTGAGGTTCTTGAACAGGTCGAGCATCTGCGCCTGCACGGTCACGTCGAGCGCCGTGGTCGGTTCATCCGCGATCAGCACCTTGGGTTTGCAGAGCAGCGCCATGGCGATCATGACCCGCTGCCGCATGCCGCCTGAGAGTTCGTGCGGATAGGCATTGGCGCGTTTCACCGGTTCGGGAATACCGACCCGCTCCAGCATCTCGATCACGGCGCGATTGGCCTTCTCGGGGGTGTAGCCCTGATGGCGCACCAGCACTTCGCTCAGCTGTGTCTTGACCCGCAACGTCGGGTTCAACGAGGTCATCGGATCCTGGAAGATCATCGCGATGTCCTTGCCGCGATAATTGTCCAGCCGGTCCGGCGGCATGCCGATGAGGTTCACATCGCCGAGCATGGCGCGGCCCGAGGCTTTGCCGTTGCGCGCGAGCAGCCCCATGATCGAGAGGAACGCCTGGCTCTTGCCTGAGCCGCTCTCGCCCACCACGGCCAGCGTCTCGCCTTCGGCGAGCGTGAAATCGAGATCGGAAACCGCCTTCACCTCGGATTGGTGCAGCGCGAAAGTCACGTCGAGATTGTCGACGACCAGCACATCGGCCATGTCTATCGGTCCTTCGGGTCGAGGGCGTCGCGCAGGCCATCGCCCAGGTAGGACAGGCAAAGCAGCGTGACGACGAGGATGGCGGCGGGCGTGAACAGCATCCACGGCAGCGACTCGGCAACCGGTGCGCCGAACGAGATCAGCGTGCCCAGCGAAGTCTGTGGTTCCTGTACGCCGAGCCCGAGATAGCTGAGGAAGCTCTCGGTGATGATGATCTCGGGAATGGTGAGCGTCGCATAGATCACCACCGGCCCGGTGAGGTTGGGCACGATATGGCGGAAGATGATGGTGAAGGGCCCTGCCCCACCGGCCTTCGCCGCCTCGATGAACTCGCGCTGCTTGATCGACAGCGTCTGCCCGCGCACGATGCGCGCCATGGTCAGCCATTCGAGGCAACCGATGCCGACGAACAGCAGCACCGGCGAACGCCCGAAGATCACCACCAGGATGATGACGAACAGGATGTAGGGCAAAGCATACATGATATCGACGAAGCGCATCATCACCGCGTCGATCTTGCCGCCGAAATAGCCGGCAATGGCGCCATAGAGGATACCGATCACCACCGACACGAAAGTGGCGACGGCCGCCACCAGGAGCGACATCTGCGTGCCCTGCAGCGTCCGCGCCAGCATATCGCGGCCGTTCTGGTCGGTGCCGAAATAGTGGCCCTTGGCCCAGTCCGGCGGCTTGCGGATCGCCGACCAGTCGATCTTGTCGTAGCTCCACGGCAGCAGATACGGCCCGACCAGTGCGAACAGCACGATAGCGATGAGCACGAAGATCGAGACCAGCGCCGCCTTGTTGTTGAACAGGCGCCGGAGCGCATCCTGGGTCAGCGAGCGCCCCTTGGGGGCTTCGGTCGCGAGGGCATTGGCGTAGGCGGTCAGCGCCGCGTCCTTGCCAGTAATTCCGGCCATCAGCGGTACCTCACCTTGGGATCGAGCCAGGCGTAGAGGATGTCGACGAGCAGGTTCAGCGCCAGGATGATGAAAACGTAGAGAATGGTGGTGCCGAGCACGAGCCCGTAATCACGGTTCAGCGCGGCGGTGATGAAGTATTTGCCGATGCCCGGCAGCGAGAACACCTGCTCCACCACCAGTGAACCGGTGAGCAGGTACGACAGGCCCGGGCCGAGATAGGAAACCACCGGCAGGAGCGCCGGTTTCAGCGCATGCCGGGCGAGGATCAGCCGGGTGCCGAGGCCTTTCGACCGGGCGGTCCGCACATAGTTGGTGCCCAGCACCTCGATCATCGAGCCGCGCACCAGCCGGGCGACACGCCCGCCATGCGGCAACGCCAGGATGAAGATCGGCAGCACCAGGTGGATCAGCGAGCCCGGCTGGTAGCCGCCGACGGGCAGCCATTTGAGGTACACCCCGAAGACCAGCTGCACCAGGTTGGCCATCAGGAAGTTCGGGATGATGATGCCGACCAGCACGATCGCGACCAGCAGGTAGTCGGGCCACTTGTTCTGGTTCACCGCGGCGACGGCGCCGGCGATCATGCCGCCCAGCGTGCCGACGACGAAGGCGGAAAAGCCGAGCATCAGCGTGAAGGGCAGCCCGATGCCGATGAGGCGCGAGACACTGAAATCCTTCATCACCATCGAGGGGCCGAAATCGCCGCGCAGCACCCCGGCGATGTAGCCGAAGAACTGCATGATCAGCGGTTCGTCGAGATGGTAGTAAGCGCGCAGGTTCCGCAGCTGATCGGGTGGCAGCGCGCGTTCACCGTCGAAGGGACCACCGGGCGCCAGCCGCAAAATGAAGAAGCAGACCGTAATCGTGATGAGCACGATCGGAATAGCCGTAAGCACGCGCCTGAGCGCATATCCGAACATGTTGTGTGTGACCTTTCCCGCCAGCCCGCGGGGCAACGCCGTAAGCCGGCGGCAAAATGCAATCTGGGACCGCGGGGGTTAGCCCGCGGTCCCTGTTGAGCCGGTTACTCCGACTTAGTCATCCAGCGGACACGGTGAATGTCCTTGGCGTTGTCCTCGAAGCCCGTAACCTTGGGCGAGACGACGTTTTTGGACACGTACCAGTAGATCGGGATGGCCGCAAAGGCGTCCATGGCGATCTTTTCGGCTTCGTGCATCTGGCCGGCGCGCTTGACCAGGTCGAGCTCGCTCGAGGCGGCGGTCATCAGCTCGTCGAACTTGGCGTCCGAATAGCGGCCGTAGTTGTTGCCCCAGTTGATGGTGCCGTCAGTTCCCTTGGTGCCGCTCTTGAGCAGGTCGAGGGTGTTGGACGGATCATCATAGTCGAGCAGCCAGCCAGCGCGGCCGACGTTGAAGTCACCGGCGCGCAGTGCGTCGTAGTGCACCGCGGTTTCGGCGTTGAACAGTTCGACTTCGACGCCGATCTGCTTCCACATGTCCGAGATGGCCACGGCGATACGCTGGTGGTTCTCGTTGGTGTTGTAGCGCAGCTGCAGCTTCAGCGGATTCTCGGGCGTGTAACCGGCCTCCGTCATCAGCTTCTTGGCTTCCTCGACGCGCTGGTCATAGGGCATCTCGGCCCAATCCGGCGCATAGGGGGTGCCTTCGTAATTGCCGGTGCCCGGCGGGACCCAGCCATAGGCCGGCAGTTCGCCGGTGCCCAGCACGTCCGGACCGATCACATCGCGCAGCACCGAAATCGACAGCGCCTTGCGGATGTTGACGTTGTCCAGCGGCGGCTTTTCCTGGTTCAGCACGTAGTAATAGATGCCCAGGAACGGCGCCACATGGGCCTGGCCCGGGTAGTTGTCCTGCAGGAACTTGTACTGGTCGGCGGGGAAATCGGTGAGGATATCGAGTTCGCCGGCGCGATAGCGGTTCAGCGCCGCGGTCAGGTCCTCGGTGTTGTCCCAGCGGATCTCGTCGATCTTCAGGGTGTCCTTGCCATAGTAGCTGTCGGACTTGACGCCACGCAGATAGGAGCCCGGCACCCACTCGACGATCTTGTAGGGGCCGTTGCCGACGATGTTCTCGGGCTGCGTCCACTGGTCGCCGAACTTCTCGATGATGTCCTTGCGGATCGGGAAGGCGGTATAGTGCGCGAGCGCATCGAGGAAGAACGGCGTCGCCGCTTCGAGCGTGATCTCGAGGGTCTTGTCGTCGACGGCCTTCACACCGAGCTGGCTGAAGTCGGTGATTTCACCGGCCGCGATCTTGGACGAGTTCTTGATCGGGTACTGCAGATAGGCGTACTCGGAGGCGGTCTTGGGGTCGAACAGGCGCTGGAAGGCGTCGACCCAGTTCTGCGCCGTTACCGGCACAGCGTCGGACCACACGGCGTCGCCGCGGATCTTGAAGGTATAGACCAGGCCATCGTCGGAGATGGTCCACGATTCCGCCTGGCCGGCAATCGCCTTGGCCTGCGCGTCCTCGGTGACGAGGCCTTCAAGATATTCGGAAACGATGCGGTTCTCCCAGTCGCCCGAAACCTTGTGCGGGTCGAGCGAGCCGGGCTCGCCGCCATTGCCCAGGTTGAGCGTCACGGCAAGGGCCGCGCTCGACATCATCAGCGCTAACGCGCCGGCGGTTGTCACCGCTTTGAGGACCTGTGTTATTTTCATTGTTGTCCCATCTCCATGAAAGACATTTCCTGACGTGGGCCGGCGATTAGCATGCCATGCCTCATTTTGTGCCGACTGGTCGGAACCGCCGGATTGGGTACGGACCCTATGGCATCAGGTTTTCGCTGACAAGCGGGACATTGACGTAAGCGTCAAGTGTTACACCGGCCGTGGGAAACTATACTTGGCTGTGGATAGTTTGGCGGAGCAGCGCCCGATCGCGATCAGGGATAGCGGCGTCGGGTGTGGATCACGGCGACCACGCGGATGCGGTCCGCCAGAACCCGATAGACGACGATGTAGTTGGGATGGGCTACGATCTCGCGGGTGCCATCCCTGCGACCGGGACGAAACAGATAAGGGTGCGCAGCTGCTGGCAGCACGGACTGTTAGATACGTTCTCTGAGTTGCTCGGCGGCCATCTCGTTATCGACCGCAATGTAGGTCGTGATATCTTCAAGATCGCGAAGGGCGCCTTGCTCCACGCGATCAGCAACACGGCTCACGCTCGCTTCTTCGCCGCTGCCTTGATGGCGGCCTTGACGCGAGCCATCGCTTCGTCGTGCGGGATGTCCGGGCTGGTGTCGTCGAGCGACGCCTGCACCTTGGCATGGAACCACCGATCATACTCGGCAGCTTCTTCCTCGGTCTCAAACTCGGAGATAATGGGGTCGAGCTTGTTGCTCTTCGGCATATCAATACCTCGCTGGGCGGCAGCTTCGATGATATCGTCCATTTGCCGCATGACCTCATCATGCGGTATCAACTCACCCGGGTCATCAAGCGCAGCTTGCACCCTGGCCCGGAACCAGCTGTCGTAAGATACCGCCTCTTCCTCGGTCTCGAACTCGGAGACGATCGGATCGAGCTTCTTGCCTTCGGCCATCGTGAACTCCTGTCACCCAAATATAGGACGGAAGTCCCCCCGTGTCATGCCGCGCGCTCGACCAGCGCGGTCACCCCCATGCCGCCGGCGGTGCAGACGGAGATCAGGGCGCGCTGTTTTTCAGTGCTGTTGAGCAGCTTGGCGGTGAGGCCGAGGATGCGGGCGCCGGTGGCGGCGAAGGGGTGGCCATAGGCGAGGCTCGAGCCCTTGGTGTTGATCTTGTCGGGGTCGATTTCGCCCAGCGGCGTCTCGCGGCCGAGGACGTGGCGATTGTAATCGGGGTCGCGCCACGCCTTGAGCGTCGCCAGCACCTGCGCGGCGAAGGCCTCGTGGATCTCGAACAGGTCGATATCATCGAAGGTCAGGTTGGAGCGGCGCAGCATTTCCGAGGCAGCGATGGTCGGCGCCATCAGCAGCCCATCGCCATGCGCGAAGTCGTTGGCCGCCACCTGGCCGAGAGTGAGGTAAGCCAGCACCGGCAAGCCGCGGGCTTTCGCCCACTCCTCGCTGGCCAGCAGCACCGAGGCGGCGCCGTCGGTCAGCGGCGTCGAATTGGCGGCAGTGAGCGTGCCCTTGCCCGAGCTCTTGTCGAAGGCGGGCTTCATTGTCGCCATCTTCTCGAGGCTGGTATCGGCGCGGACATTATTGTCCTTCAGCACCCCGGCAAACGGCACGATCAGGTCGTCGTGGAACCCCTCGTCATAGGCGCGGGCGGCGTTCTGGTGGCTTTTCAGCGCCAGCGCATCCTGCTCCTCGCGGATGATCTCCCACTGGCGGGCCATCAGCTCGCAGTGCTGGCCCATGGAGAGCCCGGTGCGCGGCTCCTGCGTCGAGGGCGCGATCGGGGTCAGCTCGCCCAGGTTGAAGCCCTTGAACACCTTGAACTTCTCGCCGGTCGTGCGGGCGCGGCTGAGCTCGATCATCCGGTGCTGGAACTTGTCGCCGAACACCACCGGACTATCGGAAACCGTGTCGGAGCCGGCAGCGATGGCGCTGTCGATCTCGCCGATAGCGATTTTGGCGCCGAGGCTGAGCGCCGCCTGCAGCGAGGTGCCGCAGGCAATCTGCACGTTGGTGCCCGGTGTGCGGGGCGACAGGCCGGCGTCGAGGCTGGCCTCGCGCGCCAGGTTGAAGTCCCGGCTATGGCTCAGCACCGCGCCGGCCATGACTTCGCCGATCGCTTCGCCTTTGAGGTTGTACTTGTCGACCAGCCCACCCAGCGCTGCGCCGAGCATGGAGAGGTTCCCCTCTTCGGCATAGCCGGTATAGGCGCGGGCGAAGGGAATGCGGGCCGAGCCCACGATGGCGACCTTGCGCAGTTCGGCCATCTCAGGCTCTCCCGTCCTTGCGGGCCTGCATCGGCCCTCCGAGGAACGGCGCAAAACCGGTCCCATAGATGACGCCGATATCGGCGAGGTCGGCCGAGGCGACAACGCCCTCGGCCACGGCGATTTCGGTGGCATCGACCAGCGGCTGCACCAGCTCGCGGCCGAGCGCAGCGAGATCGGGATGCGGCGGTACCTCGCCCTTCACTGCCTTGCCGTTGCTCCAGGTGTAGAACCCCTGCCCGCTCTTGCGGCCGAGCTTGTTCTCGGCGACCAGCCGGGCGAAATCGCTCGCCGGCGACACCGGGCTGCCAAGCTCTTCGGCGACGAACTTGCCGACATCGAGCCCCACCGTATCCATCAGCTCGATCGGCCCCATCGGCATGCCGAAGGCGACGGCAGCCGCATCGATCTGTTCCTTGTTGGCGCCAGCTTCGACCCGCTGCACGGCGGCCAGCATGTAGGGCATCAGTACCCGGTTGACGAGGAAGCCACGGGCCGATTTCACCACCACCGGCGACTTGCCGATGGCGAGCGCGAAGCTGGCGCCACGGGCGATGTCATCGTCGGAGTTGAACGTCGACCGGATCACCTCGACCAGCGGCAGTTGCGCCACCGGGTTGAAGAAATGCAGCCCGATCAGCCGGCCCGGATTGGTCAGCCCCTCGGCAATGCGTTCAAGTTCGATCGAGGAGGTATTGGTGGCGAGGATCGCCTCGGGCTTGGCCCTGAGTTCGGCGTCGATGAATACCTTGTGCTTGATCTCGAGCTTTTCGACCACCGCCTCGATGATCACATCGGCCCGCGCGATGCCCTTGCCGGTGACATCGGCCTCGAGCCGCGCCACGGCATTGTCGATCTCGGTCTTCGACTTGAGCCGCTTCCTGAACAGCTTCTTGGCGCGCTCGAGCGCCGGCTTAATGCGCTCCATGTCGAGATCCTGCAGCGTCACGCCCATGCCGCGCAGCGCACACCAGGCGGCGATATCACCGCCCATCACCCCGGCGCCCACCACGTGGACGCGCCGGAACACCGGCTTCTGCTTGCCGCGTACGCCCTGCTTCTTCAGGCCTTCGGAAAGGAAGAACACCCGCCGGAGATTCTTCGAGGTGGGGGATTCCATCAACGGGATGAAGCGCTCGGCCTCGCCCTGTTTCATCTTCCGCCAATCGTTGCCATGTTCCTCGAACAGGTCGATCAGCGCGTAGGGCGCCGGGAAATGCGCCGGGTTGGCCTTCTTTTTGGCCTCCTCACGCATCTTGTTGGCGATGTAGCCACGCACCGGTCCGAAGGCGGCGGCGCGCTTGCTGAACGGCGCCTCGACGCTCTTCTTGTTCTGCAGGATTGCCTTGCGGGCTTCCCAGCGGAGGTTGTCGCGGTGGCGGACCAGCTTGTCGACCAGGCCCATGCGGCGGGCCTGGCCGGCGCGCAGCAGCTTGCCGGTCAGCATGATCTGCATCGCATCGACCGGGCCGGCCTGCCGGATCGAGCGGCCTGAGCCGCCGAAGCCCGGGAAAATGCCGAGATTGACCTCGGGGAAGCCGATGCGCGTCTTGTCGTCGTTGACGGCGATGCGGTAGCGGCAGGCGAGCGCCAGTTCGAGCCCGCCGCCGAGGCAGAAGCCATGGATGCCGACAGCCACCGGCACCTTCAGTGCTTCGATCCGGTCGAACAGCGTGTGCGTGCGATCGAGCGCGGCCTTCAGCACGCCGGGATCGGACATTTCGTCGAACTCGGTGACATCGGCCCCGGCGATGAAGCCGGAATCCTTGGCCGACAGCAGCGCCACGCCCTTGAGCTCGCCGCTGTTTGCCATCGCCTCGATGGCCGTCACGATGCCGAGCAGTTCGGAAAGTGCCTCGCGGCTCAGCATGTTGACCGGGGCGTCCGGGGTATCGATGGTAAGCCAGCCTATCCCCTCAAAATCGAGCTCGAAGCTCCAGCTACGGGCAGAGGGGAGTTGTGCGTTGGGCATCTGCGGATGGGCCATTGCGGCTCCTCGTTTTGTCTATTCGGCCGCGGCGTCGACTGCGGCGGGCTCGCGGCGCAATTGCTTCGAGCCCAGTTCGTCGAAATCGAAGTCGTCGACCTTGATCACCCGGTCGGTGGCCTGGTCGGCAAGCCGGAGCGTCGCGGCCTCGGCTTCGGTCAGTACCCCCGCCTCCACCGCATCGCTGATCGCGTCGCGATCGAGGCGGCGCTCCACCACCCCCTTCTTGATGGCGCGCACGAACTTGGTTTCGATCTCGGCGGCGCCGGTCACCTTGAGCAGCGCATCCTCAAGAACGCCGGTCGGATCCTTGGGGTCCATCGAGACATAGGTTCCCTTGGTCAGCCGGTCGCGGAAGGCGCCCGGCAGCATTATCGAGCGGGCCAGCCGGTAGGTCTCGCGATCCGAAGCGGGCTTGGCATGGCGGCCGAGGGGGAACACCAGAACCCGCATCAGGTTCCTAAGCGCGAAGTTCGGGAAGTTGGCGAACACCGCGGCAAAGCTCTGCTCCAGCGAGTAGCAGAGGTCGCGGGCGATGGCTTCCACCACCGGCCGATCCTCGGCCAGCCGCCCGTCATCCTCGTAGCGCCGCAGCACCGAGGAGAGGAGGTAGAGGTCGGAAAGGATGTCGGCCATGCGGCCCGACAGCCGCTGCTTGCGCTTCAGGTCGCCGCCAAGGAAGGCCACGGTCCAGTCGCCGCACAGCGCAAAGCTCTGGCTATAGCGACTGAGCTGCTTGTACCAATGCGCCATCTCGTGATCCACCGGGCTCGAGGCAAAGGCGCCGAAGCTCACGGCGTGCACGAAGCTGCCCACCATGTTGCGCAGCATGAAGCTGACATGGCCGGCGAAAGCTGTATCGAACGCTGCGATGCCCGCCTTCCGGTCTTTGTTCTGCGCCGCCGAAATCTCGGCATAGAGATAAGGGTGCGCTCGCAGCGCCCCCTGCGCGAAGGTGATCAAGGTGCGGGTCAGGATATTGGCGCCTTCGACGGTGATCGCCACTGGCGTCGTCATGTAACCCGAGAACAGGTAGTTGGTCGGGCCATCCTGAACGGCGCGGCCGCCATGAATGTCCATGGCGTCGTTGAAGGCGAGGCGCATGGCTTCAGTGGTGCGATACTTGAGCAGCGCTGACAGCACCGAAGGGCGCTGGCCCTCGTCGACCATCGAAGCGGTGAGGCCACGTGACGCTTCGTAAGTGTAGGCAAAGCGCACCATGCGGCTCAGCGGCTCGGCTACGCCCTCCATCAGCCCCACCGGGATGCCGAACTGGCGGCGGATACGGGCATAGGCCGAGGTGACGCGCAGCGCGTGCTTGATCGAAACGGTGCCGATGGCCGGGAGCGAAATAGCGCGGCCGGTGGCAAGGCACTCCATCAGCATGCGCCAGCCCTGCCCGGCATACGCCGTGCCGCCGATCAGGAAATCCATCGGGATGAAGACATTGCGGCCCTGCGTCGGGCCGTTCATGAAGGCCGAGCGTGCCGGATAGTGGCGGCGGCCGATCTTGACGCCCTTATGTTTGGCCGGCACCAGCGCCAACGTGATGCCGATATTGTCGATTTCACCGAGCAGGTGATCGGGATCGTGCAGGTGAAAGGCGAGGCCGAGCAGCGTGGCGACCGGCGCCAGCGTGATGTAGCGCTTGTCCCAGCTGAGCTTCACGCCCAGCGTTTTCTTGCCCTCGTACATGTCATAGCAGACCACACCGACATCGCGCATGCCCGCCGCGTCGGAGCCCGCATGCGGACCGGTAAGCGCGAAGCACGGTACCTCCTGCCCTCTCGCGAGGCGGCTCAGGTATTTCTTCTTCTGCTCCTCGGTGCCGTATTTCTCCAGCAGCTCGCCCGGCCCGAGCGAGTTGGGCACCATTACCGTGATCCCCGCGGCGATCGAGCGCGAAGCGATCTTACTGACCACCTGGCTCTGCGCCTGCGCCGAAAAGCCCAGGCCGCCATGCTCGCGGCCGATCAGCATGCCGAGAAAGCCCTGCTCCTTGAGATAGGTCCAGACCGCCGGGGGCATGTCGGCGCGGTTGTTGCGCGTGTCCCAGTCGTCGATCATGGCGCAGACTTTTTCGCACGGCCCATCGAGGAAAGCCTGTTCCTCGGTCGAGAGCGTCGGCTTGCGCACTCCAAGCAGCTTCGTCCAGTCCGGCCGGCCCGAGAACAGCTCGGCGTCCCAGCCGACGGTGCCGGCATCGAGGGCCTCCTGCTCGGTACGGCTGACGCGTGGCAGGATGGATTTGACGATGCCGTAGGCGGGACCCGAAAGCACCGCCTTGCGAACTGGAACGAGGGACAGCAAACCGAGGATCGCCGCCGGCAGCAGGGCGAAGATCCAGCCCAGCGCGTCGGTCATCAGCCAGAGGCCGCCATCTGTCGAAATGCGGGTGAGCGCGCCGATCAGCAGCGCCGCCACTGCCCACTGCCAGAGCGGCGCGCGGCGCATCGCCAGCACCGCGAAGGCGATTATCGACACGATCAGCAACGCCCAGACCATGCACGTTCTCCTCGAGCCAAAGCGCTTTCAGGAAAAGTTGCAGACTTTTCCACCTCGAAAGCGTGACAACTCAAACACCTGGAGCACCGGAGGTGCTCCGGACCGTAGCGCATCGTCGAAAAGCGAGATGAGCCCCCGCTCAACAACGCACCCGGTCCGATTCTTGTTGCCGATTGTACTGCCCGGGCAGGCGCCATCACCATAAAATAGCAACGGTTGACGTATACGTCAACCAATGGACCTTAGATGCATGTCGTAACGGCCACTCTGCTTCCCCAGCTGCACCAGGGGGTGCGCTCGTCGGCTCACGTCGTCGGTTTGACGCTAACGTCAATTGGTGGGATATTTCTTCATAACGGGCGCCAAAAGCCTGAGGAGGAAGAAGATGGCCAACACCGCGGCGGGCGCCACGCGCCCGTGGACCGAACACTATCCCGAGGGCATTTCCTGGGACGTGCCGATTGACACTACCCCGGTGCACGAAACAGTTCTCGCCACCTGCGCGCGTACCCCGGATGCCGATGCGCTGGATTTCCTCGGCAAGAAGACCCGCTTCGGCGAACTGGCCCGCCTGATCAACGCCTTTGCCGGCGCGCTGCAGAGCGAACTGGGGGTCAACAAAGGCACCCGCGTAGCGCTGCTCCTGCCCAACACCCCATTCTATGTCATTGCCTACTATGCCGTGCTGAAAATCGGCGGCATCGTGGTCAACTGCAATCCGCTCTACACCGTCAAGGAACTGAGCCACATCGTCGGCAATTCCGGCGCCGAACTGATGGTGACGCTCGACCTGAAGCTGCTGTTCGACAAGGCCGAGGAACTGGTCGACGCTGGCCACGTGAAAAAGCTCATCGTCTGCCATTTCCCTGATGCCCTGCCGGGCGTGAAGAAACTGCTCTACAGCCTCGCCAAGTCCAAGGACATGAGTAAGCCCGACAAGAGCCGGATCGCGGCCAAGGTGGTGCATTTCGATAAACTCATTGCCCGCAAGCTGAGCCCGACGCCTGTGCCGATCGAGGCGGCCAAGGACGTAGCCGTGCAGCAATATACCGGTGGCACCACCGGTTTGCCCAAGGGCGCCATGCTGAGCCATGCCAATATCGCGGCCAATCTCAGCCAGATCGACCACTGGGCGCTCGGACTGTTCAAGGCGCCATCGCGCACCGTCGCGGTGCTGCCGTTCTTCCACATCTTCTCGATGACCGCCTGCCTCAACACACCGCTGGCCGCCGGTGGCCAGGTGGTGATGCTGCCGCGCTTCGAGCTCAAGGCCTTTCTCGACCTGATGAGCCGCACCGGCGCCAACATCCTCGTGGCGGTACCGACCCTGGTGCAGGCCCTCTCCAAGGCCGGCGACAAGGCCAAGCCGCACCTGGTGTCGGTCGAAGTAACGGTTTCGGGCGGCGCACCGCTCTCCGACGAAGTGCGTCACAACTGGAGCATGGTCTCGAACGCCCTGCTCGCCGAAGGCTACGGGCTGACCGAGGCGTCGCCGGTGGTGTGCTGCGCGGCGCTGCGCGTACCGAGCAAACCGCTATCGATCGGCCAGCCGCTGCCCGGCACCGACATTCGCTTTGTCAACATCGAGACCGGCGAGGTTGTGCCGCTGGGCGAGCGCGGCGAGCTGCAGGTCAAGGGCCCGCAGGTGATGCTGGGCTATTACGACAACCCCGAGGCGACCAAGGACGCCTTCATGGATGGCTGGCTGCGCACCGGCGATGTCGGCTACGTCGATAGCGACGGCTATGTCTTCCTCGTCGACCGCATCAAGGACCTGATCATCTGCTCGGGCTTCAACGTCTATCCGCGCACCATCGAGGAAGCGATGCTGCACCACCCGGCGGTGGATGAAGTGAACGTCATCGGCGTGCCCGACGAGTATCGCGGCGAAGCCCCGGTCGCCTTCGTCAAGTTGAAACCGGACCAGCAGGTCAGCGAAACCGAACTCAAGAAGTTCCTTGCCGAAACGCTCAACAAGATCGAGATGCCCAAGGAAATCATCTTCAAGGACCAGTTGCCCAAGACGCTTATCGGCAAGCTGAGCAAGAAGGAGCTGCGCGAGGAATACGCTCAGCGCAAGAACAAGCATGAACCGGCCTGAACCCGAAAATCGCGACCTGTTCGCCATCGCCGACCTCAGCCAGGAGTTCGGCATCTCGACCCGCGCCATCCGCTTCTACGAGGCCAAGGGCCTGCTCAATCCCGAGCGGGTCGGCGGCACCCGGGTATTCCGCCGACGCGACCGCGCCCGGCTGATCCTGATCCTGCGCGGCAAGCGGCTGGGTTTCTCGCTGCGCGACATCTCGGACTACCTGAGCCTCTACGACGCCCAGTCGCAGACCGCCCAGACCAGGCTGCTGGTCGCCAAGGTGGACGAACGGCTGGAACTGCTCGAACGGCAGAAGGCGGATCTCGAAACGACGATCGGGGAACTGCGCGAAATCCGGAAGCTCGCGGGGGAGCGGGTCGGGGCTTAGTCCATGGGATCTGACAGCGGGCGGCGCCACAGCGCCCCCTCGCCCCTCAGGGGAGAGGGCAAGCGCAGCTTACGAGCGCCAGCGAGTTAGCGAAGCTCGGGTGAGGGGTGAGCTGCCTCAGAGCGCACTCGGCTGACGCTTCACCCCTCATCCGGCGCATGCGCGCCACCTTCTCCCCTGAGGGGAGAAGGGAAGAAGGTAAGCCCCGACAGTGCAAACTGCCCTCTCCCCAAAAGGGGCCTTCGCAAGCACTGAGCGTTGCGGCCCGACCTCTCCTCCAAGGGAACTACCGCTTCCGCGGCTTCACATTGGTCATCAGGTCCGGCTTCTTCGGCCGCTTCCAGCCTTTGGGTGGCTCAACCACCGGCACCTGCGTGCCGAGCCCCATTTCGCCGGGTGGCGGCTGGCGCACGGCGCCGCCCTTCAGCGCCGCGATTTCGTCCCGCAGCCGCGCCGCCTTCTCGAAGTCCTCCCGGGTGACTGCGGCGAGCATTTCGCCTTCGAGCGCGATGATCTTTCTCTCGATGGCGGCGAGCGACATGTCGGGCCTCAGGTGGCGGTCAGAAAGACCTGCATTTCGTCGAGCGTTGCGGCCTCGCTGGCCGGCTTGTCCCACCTTATCCGGTTGATGCGGGGGAAGCGAAGGGCGATGCCGGATTTGTGCCGGCCCGATTGCTGCGCGCTGTCGAACGCCACCTCAAACACCAGGTCCTTGGTCACCTCGCGGACCGGGCCGAAGCTCGCGACGGTGTTGTTGCGCACCCACTTGTCGAGCTGCTTCAGCTCCTCGTCGGTAAAGCCGAAATAGGCCTTGCCGATCGGCACGATCTCGTTGCCCTTCCAGACGCCGAACGTGTAGTCCGAATAGAACGACGAGCGCTTGCCGTGGCCACGCTGCGCGTACATCAGGATCGCGTCGACCACGTTGGGGTCGCGCTTCCATTTGTACCAAAACCCCTTCGGGCGACCCGGCAGGTAGGGCGCGCTCCTGAGCTTCACCATCACCCCCTCATGCCCCTGCTCGGCAGCGCCACGGCGGCGAATCTCGGCGAGATCATCCCAATCGCGGTAACTCAGCACCGGCGACAGGTCGAGCCGGGTCTGGGGATTGTTGGCGAACCACGCTTCGAGATGTTGACGGCGCTCGCTCCAGGGCAGCGCCCGGATATCCTCGTTGCCGTCGAACAGCATGTCGTAGACCCGGATGAAACCCGGATAGTCGGCCAGGTGTTTCGCCGTCGCCACCTTGCGGTTGAGCCGCTGCTGCAAATCGTTGAACGGCAGCGGTTCGAACCCCGCACCGACCAGCAACTCGCCATCGAGCACGGCGTCGCCGAACACGCTCTCGGTCACATCGGGGAAGGCGGCGGCGATATCGTCGCCGGTGCGCGAGAACAGCGACACCCTGCCCTTCGAGGCGATCAGTTGCACCCTTATGCCGTCCCATTTCCACTCGGCGACGAAATCGGCCGGGTCGAGCTTTTCGAGATCCTTGCCCTCGTCGATCGGGTTACTGAGCATCAGCGGGTGGAAGCGCGCCGTATGATCGATGTCAGGCCGCTCCGCCTTGCCGCTTAGCCAGTCGAACAGGTCGGTATAGGGCACGGAGAGGCCGTTCCACACCTCCTCGATCTCCTGCAGGTCCTTGCCGCTCATTTCGGCCAGAGCGGTCTTCGCCAGCCGCGCATTGACCCCGATGCGCAGCGCGCCGGTAGCGAATTTCACCAGCGCCCATCGCTCGTTGATCGAGGCTCGCGTCAGCAATGAGCCGATGAGCCGCGGCAGCTCGGACTTGCTGGTCATGTTGAACAGCTCGACCAGGTCGCTGAGCGACGGCAGCGGCTCGGTGCCACCATGATGCGGCCAGATCAGCGCAATGGTTTCGCCCAGATCGCCGACATAGTCGTAGCTGAGCGCAAACAGGTGCGGGTCGACCTCGGCGAGCACCACATCGCGCAGGATCGCCGGCTTGACGTTCTTGAACGTCAGAGCCCCGGTGAGGATGGCAAGCGCGAAGCCACGATCCGGGTCAGGGGTCTCGCGGAAATACTGCGTCAGCGCTTCGAGTTTGCGGTTGCGCGACGGGGTGAGGGCCAACAGTTCCATCAATTGGGCGAAGCGCTTCACTCCCCGAGCTCCCCCTGAGCATCCGCCTCGCCCTCTTCTCCCTCCTCGAAGGCCTGGATGTTGAGCGGCTCGGCCTCTAGCCCCTGCTGCCGGCAATGATAGACCAGCGCATCCTCGCGCCCATGGGTCACCCAGACCTTGCCGGCCCTGGTCTCAGTGATGGTCTGGCGCAGCTCGTTCCAGTCGGCATGGTCGGAGATCACCAGCGGCAGCTCGACACCGGATTGCCGGGCGCGCTGCTTGACGCTCATCCAGCCCGAGGCGACGGCCAGCACCGGATCGGGCAGCCGGCGGCTCCAGCGATCCTTGATGGCGGAGGGCGGCGCGATGACGATCTGCCCGGCGAGCTCGGCCTTGCTGGTGCCGAGCGTCGGCTTCAGCTCCCCGAGTGGGATGCCGCGGGCGATGTAGAGCTCGCAAAGCCGGATCATCGCGCCATGCAGATAGATCGGCGCGTCATAGCCGGCGTCGCGCAGCAGCGCGATCACCCGCTGCGCCTTGCCCAGCGCGTAGCAGCCAATGACATGCGCCCGCGCCGGGAAGGCGGCCGCCGAGCGCAGCAGCCGGCCGATCTCGTCGAGTGGGTCGGGATGCTGGAACACCGGCAGCCCGAACGTGGCTTCGGTGACCAGTAGGTCGCATTCGGCCAGCTCGAACGGCTGCGCCGTCCGATCCGGCAGCCGCTTGTAATCGCCGGTGACGACGATGCGCTGGCCCCGGTGCTCCATCAGCACCTGTGCCGATCCGAGGATGTGACCGGCCGGCTTCAGCGTGATGGTCACGTCGTCGACCTGCAGCGGCGTATCGAACTCGAGTGGCTGGAACTGTTGGGCCGAATCCTCGCCGTAGCGGGTCTTCATGATGGCGATGGTGTCGGGCGTCGCCAGTACCGCACCGTGCCCGGAGCGGGCGTGATCGGCATGGCCATGGGTAATGATCGCCCGCGCCCGTGGCACCGGCGGATCGATATAGGCGTCGATAGGTCGGACGTAGAGGTCGCGATCGAGGAATGGGGAAGCCATTGAACTAAAGTATTTCCTTCAATCCGGAACGACGCAGGAAAATCAACGGTGGAACCCTATCCCGGTTGCATTTCACCGAATAGGCTGCGCTGACAATCAACGGAGCCGATAATGGAGAGCCTGCTCGAACTGGCCGCAGCCCAGCCGACGCGCGCATTGGCGCCAGGCGAAATACTGATCACGCAGGGCCGCGAGGGCGGCGATCTATTTGTGCTCGAAAGCGGACAACTGCTGGTCGAGCGCGACGGGGTTGCGATTGCCACCATCTCATCGCCGAACGCGGTGGTCGGCGAGATGTCGGTCGTGCTCGGCACGCGCAACAGCGCGACAGTGCGGGCCGACGGAAAGGCCACCGTGCGCGTCATCATGGATGCGCGCAAGTATCTCGAGCACGATCAGGCGATGACCTTCCGCCTCGCCTGGCTGATGGCGAGCCGGCTTGATGCGACCTCCGCCTACCTGGTCGAGCTCAGCAAGCAGCACCCCGGCAAGGCCGAGCAGAACATGCTCGGCAAGATCCTCTCGGCCCTCCACCTGCAGGCCGACGATAACCACTATGCCGCAGTCGCCCGTACCGACATGTTCGGCACCGACGACCCGGGCGGGGTGTACAAGGACTGAAGGCCTCGTAGAGGCCGCGATGTCACCAACCCACAGATGTCATCCCAGCGAAAGCTGGGATGACATCGAGTGTGGAGGGGATTGTCTTCCCAAACGAACTACAGAACCTTCGTCACCTTGAGGAAATTCCCGCGCTCGTCGTTGGCGGCCTTGATCGCCGTCTCCGAGCCGAGCACCACCACCTGGCCCTGCCGGGCCACCTTCTCGAGCGCTTCGGCCAGCGCCTTGAAGTCGCGGTTGGAGGCGCCGAGGATCTCGTCGCGGCGCTTCTGGCGGGCGTCGTCGCTGTCGCCGCTGAGCTCCCAGACCAGCGAGGTAAACCCCTTGGCGTCGGGCAGCCGGTAGGTATCGACCGAGCCGATGACACCGATCACCGAGCGCACCAGGTCCTGTTCCCCGACCCCGTCTTTGAGGAAGGCCGAGGCCTTGTCGTAGATGTCGATGGTGTCGACGAGGTTGGGGTCGCGATACGAGGTGAAGGCGAAGGTGCCTGCGAACGGGTCGAGCCCCGACGAGCCGCCATAGGCGCCGCCCTGAACCCGCACCTTGTCCCACAGATAGGTGGTGTTGAGGTGCTTGATGGCGACAGCTGTGCCGCCGGTCGGTTCGAACCCGAGCGCCTTGAGGTTGGCGCCCTTGGCCACATAGTTGACCTGGCCGGGGAAGGTGAGCCCCTCCGACTTCGGACCGGGCTCGAACCCCCAGCCCTCGACCGAGGGGCCGGCGCCCGCCGGCAGCGCCGCGACGAATGTCGCCAGTTCCGGCTTCAGCGCCGCAATGGCAAAGCTGTCTGCCGTGACGTTGACGATCATCCCGGTGCGACCGATCAGCAACGTGCGGATTTCCTCGAGCGCCGCCTGCACCGCGGGCCAGTTACCGTCGATCTGCGCCGCAAGGTCCTTGAGGAAGAAATAGTGACTGACGCCGCCGAGCTTCTCGTTGAGCCAATCGGCCTCGCTGAACCCGGCGCGCACCCGCATCGAGACGATGCCGTTGCCCATGCCGGCCAGTGAGCTTTCGAACCCGGCCTTCGATTCAAGCACCATCTGCCGAATGCGCTCGCGGTTATCGAGCCGGGCATCGGTCAGCACGTCGCGCATGATCGACAGCAGGTCGCCGACATGATCCGGCGTCGCCTTACCGCGCAGGAACATCCAGGCCGCGGTCCCCGCCCCGTCGCGGCGGGTCGAGTTCCAGCGGCTGGCGCCGACGCCGCCGGTGGTGCGACCGATGCGCTGCGTCAACGAAACGAAGTCTTCGCTGCTGGTGCCGGTCTGGGTCAGCGCCCGGGTGAACAGCGGCAGGTAGGGCAACAGCCGTCCCGGCAATGCCGTAAGATTGAAGCCGAGATCGAGATAGACCACGCCGTTGGTCGGCAGGTCGTGGCTGAACAGCGTGACGCCCTCAAGTTCTTCCCTGGCGATCGGGATCGCCTTGTTGGCGCGCGGCAGGTCCTCGAGCGTCAGCGTCGGGATTTTTGCCAGTGCCTCGGGCGGATCGACCTCGTTCTGCAACTCCTTGAGGCGACGAGTCTGCTCGGCCACCCGCGCGACGCTGGCGGCATCGAGCGACTGCTGCGCCCGGTCGAGACGCGCCCGCTCTTCGGCGGCATCCGCTGCCGCCTTGTTGGGGTCGGCGGTGAGCAGCACGGTCGAACGGTGCTTGTTGTCGAGGATGTGGGTCTTGATCAGCGTTTCAAATACGCGCTCGCCCGCGGCGAGTTTGGCCTTGATGGCGGCGAGCGGCGCCTCGAAGCTCAAGGGCTCCAGCGGATCGCCGCCATAGAGCCAGGTCCCCATCGAACGGAACATCAGCGCGATGCCGCGTGGGAACGAGCCGGTATTGTTCTCGCGTAGCCCGAACTCGGCGGTGTTCATGGCTGCTTCGATGGTCTTGGGGTCGATCCCCTCGGCACTGAGCCGCTCCAGCGTCGAGATGATCAGTTGCTCCACCTTGTCGCCTGCATCGTCCTCGATACCTTTGAGCCCGAAGGTGAAATAGGGCTGGCGGATGCCGTCGGCGAGGCCGGATCCGGTAAGCCCTTCGCCCAGCCCGGAATCGATCATCGCTTTCCTGAGCGGCGCGGCGGAAGTGCCGACCAGCACGGACTCGAGGACATTGAGCGACAGCGCCAGCTCGGGGTCGGTGATCTCGTCGAGCATCCAGTTGACCGACACCATGGCGGTCTTCTTGCCGGCCTCGGCTTCGCTGGCGGCATAAGTTTCATGCAGCGAGCGCGGCGCGCTCCAGCGCGGCTGCAGGCCAACCTCGGCCTCGGGGTCGATGCGCTCGAACTGGCTGAAATATTCCTCGAGAATAGCGAGGCGCTGCGCCGGATCGTCATCGCCGTAGAACACAACACGCGAGTTGGACGGGTGGTAGTACTTGGCGTGGAAGTTCTTGAAATACGCGTAGGTAAGGTCGGGGATCGCCTTCGGATCGCCGCCCGAGTTCACCCCATAGGTGGTGTCCGGGTAGAGCGACAGCTGGCTGGCCTTGCCCAGCACCGCCGCCGCCGACGAATAGGCGCCCTTCATCTCGTTGAACACCACGCCCTTGTAGACCATCGGCCCCTGGGTGGAATCGAGCTCGTAATGCCAACCCTCCTGCCGGAACGTGTCCTCGCTGATCAGCGGGAAATAGACCGCGTCGAGATAGACATCGACCAGGTTGTAGAAATCCTTGAGGTTCTGCGACGCCACCGGATAGGCGGTCTTGTCGGAAAAAGTCATGGCGTTGAGGAAGGTGTGGAGCGAGCCCTTCAGCAGTTCCACGAACGGCTTCTTCACCGGGTATTTGCGGGAACCGCACAGCACCGAGTGCTCGAGGATATGCGCCACGCCGGTCGAATCCTCCGGCGGGGTCTTCAGCGTCACGCCGAACACCTTGTTCTCATCGTCATTGATGAGGCTCAGCACCTCCGCCCCGGTCTTCTTGTGCCGGTAGAGTTTCGCCAGCGAGCTGATCTCCCCGATCTGCTGCTCGCGGACGAGTTCGAAGGCGGGGTGTTCGGACATCTGGGTACTCAAGGTGGTGGGAGGGTGAGGGATAACTTAGGCAGCCGCGCTGGCGGATGGAAGGGGGGCTAGGCGGATGGGGAGGTGGGGCTTGTCATCAACGCCGGTGCGAGCTGTCCCCCACCCCTGTCCCCTCCCCGCAAGGGGGAGGGAGACCAAAACACTGCTGTCGGTGTGGGCGACTTCCTCCCCCTTGCGGGGAGGGGACAGGGGTGGGGGTCCACAGCCACCGGCCCCGACGTTTTGGCGCAGGCGAACTAAATCCGCCCCCGGATCTCCGGCCGCACCTTCTCCTGGTACCAGCCCGTGAGCTTCTCCGCCAAAGCCGGCTCCACCGGCTCCCGCTTCGTCGCATCGACATTGGCGCGCAGCTGGTCCGGCCGCGTCACCCCGGCGATAATCGTCGACACCGCCGGCTGATCGAGGATCCAGCGCAGAGCGAACTGGCTGAGCGGAATGCCCGCCGGCACCATCTGCTTCAGCTGCTCGGCGAAGCCGACGCCCTTGTCGAACGGCAGGCCGGAAAAGGTCTCGCCGACATTGAACTTCTCACCATTGGCGTTGAAGTTGCGATGGTCGGTCGAGGCGAATTTCGTATCTTTGTTCCATTTCCCCGAGAGCAGGCCCGAGGCCAGCGGCAGGCGGGCGATGATGCCGACATTGCGCTTGGTCGCAGTGGGGAACACCTCGGTGATGTAGTCCTGCCGGAACAGGTTGAAGATGATCTGCAGCGTCGTGCAGCCATCCGACTTCATGGCGAGCAGCGCTTCTTCGACATTCTCGACGCTGGCGCCCCAGTGCCGCATCATCCCGGCATCGCGCAGATCGTCCATGATGGTGAAGACCTCGCCATCACGCAGCACTTCGGTGGGAATGGTATGAAGCTGCGCCAGGTCGAGCGTCTCGACCCCGAGCCGCTTCAGCGATCCGGCGAGGCTCTCCTTGATGTTCTTCTTGTTGTAGCCGGTCTTGTTGGGGAAAATCTCACCATTGCGGCCAAGCTTGGTGGCGACGAACACGCCCCGCTTGTCGCGGAACTCGCCGATCCGGCGCTCGGACTGGCCTCCACCGTAGACGTCGGCGGTATCCCAGAAGTTGACCTCGACGCTCCGGGCGGTCTTCAGGATCTCGGCCGCCGACTCGTCGCTGACCGGCCCAAAACTTTCGCCCAGTTGCCAGGTGCCGAGCCCGATCTCCGAGACTTCGTAGCCAGTCTTGCCGAGTTTGCGTCTATCCATCAAATCCACTCCCGTTTGTCGCGGCGTTTCATAGCCGCTCGAGAAAGGAACAGGAAGCGATGCGAACGGACTAAGGCGCCTAGTGACGTTCCTTCGTGGTCAGGAACTGCACCTTGGGGTAGTCCCGCTCGGCGCGGCCGAGCCACCAGGTGGATTGGGCGAGATAGACCGGGTCGCCATACTTGTCCTCGGCCATCTCCAGCTTATTGGTGGAGATGAAGCGCGCGAGTTCCGCCTTGTCCTCGGACACAATCCAGCGCGCCAGCTCGAAGTTGATCGCCTCGAAGCTGATCGGCACGTTGTATTCCGAGTTGATACGGCTCTGCAGCACTTCGAGCTGCAGCTGGCCGACCACGCCGACAATGTAGTCGGCGCCCACCATGCGGCGGAAAATCTGCGCCACGCCTTCTTCGGCGAGATCGCTCAGCGCCTTGGCCAGTTGCTTGGCCTTCATCGGATCGGTCAGCCGGACGCGGCGGATGATTTCCGGCGCGAAGTTCGGTATCCCCGTCACCTTGATATTGGCGCCCTCGGTGAGGGTGTCGCCGACGCTCAGCGCGCCATGGTTGGGGATACCGACGATATCGCCGGCCACCGCTTCTTCGGCCAGCTCGCGATCGTGGCCGAAGAAGAACATCGGGTTCGAAACCGCCATGTCCTTGCCGGTACGAACGTTCTTCAGCCGCATGCCGCGCTTGAAGGTGCCGGACGAGAGCCGCACGAAGGCGATGCGGTCACGGTGGTTGGCGTCCATGTTGGCCTGCACCTTGAACACGAAGCCCGAAACCTTGGGATCGTTGGGCTCGATCGGCTTTGGCTCGGCCGGCTGCGGTCGCGGCTCGGGGGCCCAGGCGCCAAGCGCCGCGAGCAATTCCGGCACCGAAACCGACTTCAGCGCCGAGCCGAAGATCACCGGCGTCAGGTGACCGGCGAGATAGATCTCGTGATCGAAGGCCGGAAAACCGGCGCGCGCCAGTTCGAGATTCTCGAGGCTGGCCATGATCACCGGATCGATGGCGAACTCGTTGTCGCGCGAGAGGTCCTCGACCTTGCTGAAGGTCTTCCACACCTCGCCATTGGGCCGCTTCACCACGCCTGCCGTGATATCGACGATGCCCTTGAAATCGACGCCGCCGCCCAGCGGCCAGACCACCGGCGAGACGTCGAGCGCCAGGGTCGAGGCGATCTCATCGAGAATTTCCACCGGGTCCTTGCCCTCGCGATCGACCTTGTTGGCAAAGGTGATGATCGGGATGTCGCGCAGCCGGCACACCTCGAACAGCTTCAGCGTCTGCGCTTCGATGCCTTTGGCGACGTCGATCACCATGATGGCGGCGTCGACCGCGGTGAGCGTGCGGTAGGTGTCTTCCGAGAAGTCGGAGTGACCAGGGGTGTCGAGCAGGTTGAAGGTCAACCCCAGGTGCTCGAACGTCATCACCGACGAGGTGATCGAGATGCCGCGCTGCCGCTCGATCTCCATCCAGTCCGAGCGGGTGGCGCGCTGGTTGGCGCGATGCCGCACCTGCCCCGCCTGCTGGATGGCGCCTGACGACGCCAGCAGCTTTTCGGTGAGCGTGGTCTTGCCGGCGTCGGGGTGCGAGATGATCGCGAAAGTCCGGCGCGACTGGTAGGGCAGCAGTTTTGCGGCAGGCGCCGTGGCGGTCAGGGCGTTCATCAGGAGGCTCGATAGTGCGGAAGGCCGCTACATAATCGCGTTGCGCGCCGAATGCAAAAACAGAACGGCCGCCCCGCGGGACGGCCGTTCATGATTCAGTCGATTGGCGAAGCTCAGAACTTGAAGTTCAGGCCGACGGTGACGGCGTGAGCGGTCAGGCTGAAATCGTCGTTAACACCGTAGTCGACGCTGCCGTAGTCCGAGTAGCGGTACAGCAGGTCGACCGAGATGTTCTCAGCAACGGCGAACTCGACACCGGCGCCGACGGTCCAGCCGACATGGGTCTCGCTGATGTCTTCGATCTCGGCACCGGCAACAGCCAGACCAGCAGTCAGGTACGGCAGGAAGGCGCCGCCGTCGAAGCCGAGACGGCCACGCAGCGAAGCGGTCCAGTCGACGGACAGCGGTGCGCCGTCCTGATTCTCGGCGTTGGTCCAGGCAACATCGCCCACCACGCCGAGCACGATGCCTTCGGCGACGGTGAAGTTGGCGCCGAGGTTCACGCCAGCGAGCCAGCCGCTGACATCCCACTCGTCGCTGTTGGAATCATCGGTGAAAGTGCCGCCGAGGCCGCCGACGAACGCGCCGACATAAAGGCCGTCCCAGTTGCCGCCGGCAACTTCGACAACGCCGGCTGCGGGCTCGTCGATGATCAGGTCAGCCGCCTGGGCGCCCGACACGAGAGCAAGACCGGCAACGCCGGAAAGCAGAGCAATTACAAAGCGATTCATTTGAGTCTCCTAGAAGTCCGGACGCGGATAAACCCAAATCTCGATCAAGGCGATAGGAATTGCCTCGGTCCCCGGAAAAAGCCATGCCGGTGTCACCTCCCCGCCACACATGCGGCATCGGAACCTATTGGCAGCTAACAAGAAAAGGGCCGCGCGAGGCGGCCCTTTTCAAACGGTGTGGCAGCGTTTCGGCTTAGAACTTGAAGTTCACGCCGGCAGTGACGGCGTGCGTGCTGAGGTCGAGCTCGGCATTGTCGGTCGGCAGATCGTACTCGGCGGTGCCGTAGTCGCTGTAGCGGTACTGCAGGTCGAGAGAGATCTGTTCGGCGACCGCGATCTCCACGCCGGCGCCTGCCGTCCAGCCGAAATGCACCTGGGTGCTGTCGATGCCGTCGTCGCTACCGGTCGCACCAGCAAAGGCGAGACCCGCGGTGAGGTAGGGCATGAATGCGCCGCCATCGAAACCAGCCTTGCCGCGGAACGAGCCGGTCCAGTTGACGTCGAAATCGACGCCGTTGCCCGACTCATAGCCGCCGATCCCGGCCCAGGCGATGTCGCCGGCGGCGCCGAGAATGAAACCCTGCGCGACGGTGAAGTTGGCGCCGAGCGTAGCGCCGACGGTCCAGCCCGACAGGTCGAGTTCGTCGTCGACGGCGAACAGAGTGTCGGCAGCGTCCTGCGTTGCGGTGCCGAAGCCGTAGCCGACGAAGCCGCCGACATACGCGCCATCCCAGCCACCGCCACCGCCCATGTCGACAAAGCCCGGCATCGACGGCTGCTGGATCAGCAGGTCAGCCGCCGAGGCGGCCGAAGCCATGGACAGCACGGCAACGCCCGCCAGCAAAGAGAGAGAAAAACGGTTCATGATGTGCCTCCAAGGTACACGAAGGGAACGGATTACGTGCCCGCATGAATCGAATCCAAGTTGCAAACAATTCCTTTACGCCGCGGTAACCGTCAGGACTTGGTTAACGAATGGTTCTGTGCGTGCGGCTGCTAAAAGAGAAGGGCCGCCCATTGGACGACCCCTGAGACAACGTGAAGGCTGGCCTCAGAATGACCAGTTGAGCCCAACTGTAACCTGATGCGTCCTGAACCCCGCATCGAAGTCCGCAAACCCGACATTGTAGGTTTGTTCGCCATAATCTGAATAGCGGTACAGCAAATCGACGGAGAGGTCCTCGGTGGCCGCAAACTCAACACCGGCGCCGACGGTCCAGCCCACATGCGTGCCGGAATCTGACAGACCCGAGCCGTCGTTGTGGACGGTGGCGCCCGCAACAGCCAATCCGGCAGTGAGATACGGCAGGAAGGCGCCTCCATCAAAACCTAGCCGACCACGAAGTGAACCCACCCAGTCGAGGTTGGCGTCACCGAAACCATCATCGAAGCTAATGTTCGACCAGGCGATATCACCCACAATGCCGGCAACGATGCCGTCGGAGACGGTGAAGTTCGCGCCCAACGCGACACCGGCGAGCCAGCCAGAGATGTCGGCCTCAAAGCCGGCTGCCTCTTCGTAGGCGCCAGCACCATAGCCAACGAGGACGCCGACGTAAGGTCCGTCCCAATTGCCGCTGAGGTCAACGACGCCAACAGTCGGCTCATCAATGATGAGATCGGCGGCATGGGTAGCCGAGGAAATGGCAAGGGCGGAAACACCCACAGCCAGCAACAATGCAAACCTAAACATCTGATTCTCCTGCACGACAGCGCCACACACTTAGTCACTAAGTATTGACAAACAAATCACAATCGGCGCCGGTCATCACCGTTCCAACAAAATCGAGACACCGTTGCGTGAAGGACACACCCCTGCCTCCACCGAAAAGAAAGGGCCGCCCGGAGGCGACCCTTTCCGATTTCGTGGCTTTCGAAGCAGTCATTGCCCCGAGAGGGCGACCGAGGTCGCGCCGAGGGCGTGGTGCCTACGATTAGGCCAGAGGCTGCTCCGAGCTAACGGAGACTCCAGGACCCTTCGAAACCGACGATTTCTGATGAGACACTTGGACCACCTCCTTTTGCTGGTTGAACATGACAGCGAAGGTGGGACCGATTTGCCGATCTGACAAGGGCAAAAGCGCAACAGCTGTGAATGAACGGTGACAACCCCCGGCCTCCGGCGGCTCTGCGCGCCTGGAGACCGTGCCCCCCGCCTTTGAGTCGACACGACCCCGCCACGCAGAGCCGCGGCGGGGTCGAATGGCAGGCAGCCGACGCTGCTGACGGCGATCAGAACCGGAAGTTCACACCGGCCGAGATCGTGTGGGCGGTGAGACCGAGATCGGTATCGACGTCCAGGGCATAGGTCTTCGAGCCGTAATCGCTGTAGCGATACAGCAGGTCGATCGACACGTTATCGGCAACAGCGAACTCGACGCCGGCACCAACGGTCCAACCGATGTGGGTCTGGTCGTCCGAGATGTCGAGATCGGTGTCGGTGGCGGTGGCGCCAGCAAAGGCCACACCCGCGGTCAGGTACGGCAGGAAGGCGCCGCCATCGAAGCCGAGACGGCCACGAATGCTGCCGAGCCAGTTCACGTCATAGTCGACCAGGTCGACGGCATCGCTGCCGCCGATGTCGGACCAGGCGATATCGGCAACGATACCTGCGACGATGGCTTCCGACACGGTGAAATTGGCACCGGCGGCAACACCGACCTGCCAACCGGTCAGATCGTACTCGGTGTCGATGACGTTGAAGTAGCCGTCCTCGTCGGTCACGGTACCCCAACCGTAGCCGGCAAAGGCGCCGACAAACACGCCGTCCCAGTTACCGCCGACGTCGACGATACCGACCACCGGAGCGGGTTCTTCGATGATGAGATCGGCCGCCTGGACCGAGGAGATGAAGCTCACGGCGGCAACGCCGGCGAGCAGGGAAACGGCAAGACGATTCATTGGATGGCCTCCATAAAAACAACGTCATCAAGATACGCACGTTTCGGCGAGAAAAAACCCATGCCGACCAGCAACGCACAGCTTAGTCGAGAAGTGTCACCCTTCTGACACACATGTGACCTGGTGTCTTGAGAGTGTTGTAAATCTCTATTTGGACACAATTGCGCCACGTACGCGAGACCGGCGCACGATGCTGTGGGAGATCGCGAAGTAAATGATAGACTAGCGCAAAATCAAACCCCGCCGCGGCTTGCGCCGGGCGGGGTCGACTAGATAACCGTTCAGCCGCTGAGACTAGTCAGCCAGCTGAAGGCGGAAATCAGAAGCGGAAGTTCACGCCGGCGGTGACCGCATGCGAGGTCAGGCTGTAGTCGGTCGGAACGTTCAGGTCGTAGGTCTTCGAGCCGAAGTCCGAGTAACGGTACTGCAGGTCGAGCGACACATTGTCGGCCACGGCGAACTCGACACCGGCACCAAGGGTCCAGCCGATGTGGGTCTGGGTATCCTCAAGCACGTTGAGGTTGTCGGTGAGCGTGTTGTTCGCGAAGGCAAGACCGCCCGTCACGTACGGGAGGAAGGCGCCGCCGTCGAAGCCGATACGGCCACGCAGGCTACCCTGCCAGTCGGTGTTCGACTCGAGATCGCCACCAACGAAGGAACCGCCAAGGTCGGACCAGGCGATATCGGCCACGAGACCGGCAACGATGGCCTCGGAGACGGTGAAGTCGACACCGGCGGCAACGCCGACCTGCCAACCGGTGGCATCATACTCGGTGCCGGGGGCATCGAAGTAGCCGTCCTCGTCGGTCAGGGTACCCCAACCGTAACCGGCGAAGGCGCCGACATAGGCGCCGTCCCAGTTGCCGCCCACGGGGGTGACAATACCGACTTCCGGCGCCGGCTCGGAAATGATGAGGTCAGCAGCGAAAGCCGAGGACATCACGGAGACGCCAGCCACACCGGCCAGCAGAGCGATTGCAAAACGATTCATTTAGTCAACTCCTAGAGAGAGGGCCCTCACGTAACCCCTGTCGCAGGCAAAAGCGACCTCAGGTGCTAACAAATTGCTCACGCCGGCTGCCTCCGGAAAAGAGTCGTGCCATTCGCGCCACACCTGTTTCCGGCATGGCAAATTCAAGGCACAACTGAGGAAATTTCGTGAAAAAGCAGACCCCGCCGCGGCTCACGCCGGGCGGGGTCCTGAAATTCCAGCGGTCAGACTGGCTTAGAAGTTCCAGTGCAGACCGGCGGTCACCGTGTGCGTGGTCAGCGAGACTTCCGGAACGGTAGCGCCGCCGTCGTTGTAGACTTCGGAGCCGTAGTCGCTGTAGCGATATTCAAGGTTGACCGAGAGCTCTTCGGTGGCCGCGAACTCGACACCCGCACCGACAGTCCAACCGACGTGCGTGTTGGTGAACGGACCATCGTCTGGGCCAAACGTCTCACGAGTGCCGTGAGCGAATGCGACACCGCCAGTCACGTACGGCAGGAAGGCGCCGCCATCGAAGCCGACGCGGCCACGCAGTGAGCCCATCCAGTCGATGCTATGGGTGATCTCGTCGTAGGGGCCGATGTTAATGTCAGTGGTGCTGCCCTCGATATTCGACCAGGCGATATCGCCGACAATACCGACAACGAGGCCCGAACCAACGGAGAAGTTGAAGCCGGCGTCAACGCCGACTAGCCAACCGGCCATATCGTCAATGTCGTTGCCGATGCCACCGCCGGCTGGTTCGTGGTCAGCTGAGCCCCAGCCGCCACCGACAAACACGCCGATGAACCCGCCGTCCCAGTTGCCGCCGACGTCGACGACGCCAACTTCGGCCATAGGCTCTTCAATGATCAAATCCGCGGCGTAGGCCGAGGACATCAGACCAGCCGCAGCCACGGTGGCCAGCAGGATAGTGGTGATGTGCTTCATGGTTGCCCTCCAATAGGTCCACCGTACCTTCCCACGGAATGTGGCGGGAATCGAGCCCCTCAAGGGCAACAATAGAGACTCTTGAAGCAAGTGTTGCACTGTTGCATCGGCCCGGACGGAGCATCGCGCGAGAGGTTTTGCAAGTTTCGCCATATGGTTAGAACCCTTGCCTACCGATTTCCACGTAGCGCCTCACAGCCCTGTGAAGGGCTTCGGAATTTTGTGGCAAAGCCAAGACAACTACATTCGAAACGCCCTCGACTCTATCCGATCCCCCAAATCTGTTCATGTAACAACGATCAACAGATGAGCGTCGGCGCCGACTGATTCCACGCCGTGCGCGCGACGGGTGCCTCAGGGGTTCGCTGGTAGGCAGGCTGGAAAGCAAAAACCCCCGGCAGCCGATCGGCGCCAGGGGCTTGTTGGATGGTGGGTGTGACAGGGATTGAACCTGTGACCCCCGCCGTGTGAAGGCGATGCTCTCCCGCTGAGCTACACACCCATCCGTTCGGGTCGTGACCCAAGTCTGTTACAACCAAGTCCGTCGCGACCAAACTGCGGCGCCGATTTCATCGGCATATTCAAGGACTTCGGAAGTCCTTCAAGCGAGGGATGGTGGGTGTAACAGGGATTGAACCTGTGACCCCTACCATGTCAAGGTAGTGCTCTCCCGCTGAGCTATACACCCATCACATCGCTTGTCACTTCGGGCACCGCCCGTCGCTGCGAGCGCGGTAGACCATAAAACCCGCTTACGGGTCAAGCGTGAATTCCAGGGTGGGGAAACTGTCGGAAAAGGCGGGGCGGGGGAGCGGAGATCGCCCCTCGCTTCCGCTCCGGTCGGCGATGCTGTCGCATCGCGTACCCCTCATCCGGCGCTACGCGCCACCTTCTCCCTCAAGGGGAGAAGGGGGCCCGACTGAAATGCTTGAGGTGGCGTCCTTCTCCCCTTGAGGGAGAAGGTGCCCGAAGGGCGGATGAGGGGTATCGCAGCCAAAGGCTGCGCGATCCGAGCGAAGCGAGGAGCGACCGAGCCCCATCCCGATTGCAGCAAGTCCCTCAGGCCGCCAGCAGCCGCTCCACCTCGTGCACCAGGTCCTTCAGGTGGAAAGGCTTACTCAGCACCGACGCATCCTTGGGGGCTTCCGAGTCGGGGTTGAGCGCCACGGCGGCGAACCCGGTGATGAACATCACCTTGAGATCCGGATCGAGCTCGGTGGCGCGGCGCGCCAGTTCGATCCCGTCCATCTCCGGCATCACGATATCGCTTAAGAGCAGCGAGAACGGCTCTTCGCGCAGCCGCTCATAGGCCGACCTGCCATTGTCGAACGAAACCACCTCGTAGCCGGCGGTCTTCAACGCCCGGGTGAGGAACTGGCGCATGTCGTTATCGTCTTCGGCGAGCAGAATGCGCTTCATCATATCCTCTTGGCGCCCCATCGACGGCGTTCTGCCGCGGAACTCTAATGCGTGATGTTTAATGCAAGTTTTCTCGATCGAGAACCCTGACGCGGCAAGTGTGAACATGCCCGCTTCGGACTTATGGACATTCGGCAACGCGCGCGGCAAAGTGCCAGCAATAAGACAGCGCTTCGGCGCTGAAGGGAGACCCGGTGCAGTCCGACTATTGGGACAGGCCAGCATTCGAAACCATCCGGCCCCGCCGGGTGATGGCGCCACTGGTGTTCAATTCCGCTCATTCCGGCCGCGATTACCCCGAGCGCTTCCTCGCCATGACCCGGCTCGACCATCTATCGATCCGCCAGTCCGAGGATGCCTTTGTCGACGAGCTGTTCCAGCGCGCCCCGCACCTCGGGGCCCCGCTGATCCGGGCGCATTTTCCACGCGCCTATCTCGATGTGAACCGCGAGCCTTGGGAACTCGACCCCACCATGTTCGTCGAGCCGCTGTCGGAGCGCTTCAATACCTCGAGCCCGCGGGTCGCCGCCGGGCTCGGCACGCTGGCGCGCGTCGTCGCCGAAAACAAGCCGATCTATAAGGAGCGGCTGACCCTCGATGATGCACGCATGCGCATCGAAGGCATCTACCAGCCCTACCACGCCACCATGCAGCGGCTGCTGACCGAGGCCTATGGCGCCTTCGGCGTTGCCGTGCTGATCGATTGCCACTCGATGCCGCGGCTGTCGCGCAGCGGCGACCGGCTCGGCCCGGATGTCGTGCTGGGCGATCGCTACGGCACCACCTGCGCACCGATTCTCGCCGACCTCGCCGAGATGGTGTTTGCCGGCGCCGGGCTGCGGGTGGCGCGCAACCGCCCCTATGCCGGCGGCTTCTGCACCCGCACCTATGGCCGGCCGCAGCACGGCGTGCATGCGCTGCAGATCGAGCTCAGCCGCCACCTCTATATGAACGAAGTGACGCTGGAGAAGAACGCCGGCTTCGGCGCCATGCGGCAACTGGTGGACCGGCTGGTGGCGACGCTGGTAGGGCTCGATTTCGCCATGCTCGCGCCACCCACTCCGGTGTCGGAGAAATACGCGGCGGAGTGAGGGAACTGCGACCGCCACCAGAAAGCGCCCCAAGTTCGGTGTCATCCCCGCGAAAGCGGGGACCTCCGTTTGAAAGGTGCCGCAGGCAAGAAAACAGAGGTTCCGCTTTCGCGGCAATGACCCGGTGGATGGGGCACGGCCTAAGCTTAGCGCCAACAGGCTTTCGCAGGGATGACATCGGGTTCTTGGTGCAGCTGGTGCATGACCACCCTCGAAGCAAAAAATCGGGCCGCCGGAGCGGCCCAGTCAAGGGAGGAAACGATGACGGCCGGAGTGCGTTGCCTAAGTCGAGGCAAGAGGCTCAAGAGCCGCCCATCCATCATGCAGTTACTGGCGTGAACTGATTTGCCTCCCTTCACAAGGCGGCCGGAAGTCTTCAACAGATAAACTTGCCGCGTTGTTGCAAAAATGAATCACGATCGTCACAAACTACTCCTACACCTCGGCTGACGCCTGCTGCTAGAACACTGGAACAACTCACAAAATCGCGCCGGGAAGGCTGACATGGAAGATACATCTCTGGGCGGGCTCACTGCCGACCTGGTGCGACGCACCCTGCTCGATGCCGCCGAGATCGCCGCGGCGGTGACCCTGCCCCGCTTCCGCTCGGCGCTGGCCGTCGACAACAAGGAAGCCCAGGGGTTCGACCCGGTCACCGAGGCCGACCGGCAGGCCGAACTGGCGATCCGCGAGCTGATCGGCAACCGCTTCCCCGACCACGCCATTATCGGCGAGGAATGGGACGACAAGCCGGGCACCAGCCGCTTCGCCTGGATCATCGACCCGATCGACGGCACCCGTGCCTTCATCACCGGCGTCCCGGTCTGGGGCACGCTGGTGGGCTTGACCATCGACGGCAAGGCCGCCGCCGGGCTGATGGCCCAGCCCTTCACCGGCGAGATCTACCTCGGCCTCCCCGGCGAGGCTTCCTATCACCGGGTCAGCGACAAGGCGGCGCTCCGCACTTCCGGGGTCACCGAGCTGGCGCGCGCCAAGATGACCACCACCTCGCCCGACCTGTTCGAGAAAAAGGGGGTGGCCGAGCCCTGGGCGCGCATTCGCAGCAAGGTGCTGACCACCCGCTACGGGCTCGATTGCTATGGCTACGCCCTGATGTCGGCCGGCCACATCGACCTGGTGGTCGAGGCCGGGCTGAAGAATGTCGACATCTGCCCGCTGATCCCGCTGATCGAGAATGCCGGCGGCGTCATCACCACCTGGGATGGCGGGCCGGCCGAGCAAGGCGGCAACTGCGTGGCGGCGGCGACGCCGGAGCTGCATGCGGCGGCGATGGCGGTGCTCAGGGGGTAAGGTCCGCTTTCGGTCCCCAAACCACGGTTGTCATCGCTGCGGGAGCACACGCGGTAAGTTGCGGCATACCCACTGTTTCTGACTCTGCGCCCATCGGTGAGTTTGACACCAGAAAGCGCCGCAAGCTCGATGTCATCCCCGCGAAAGCGGGGACCTCCGTTTGCGATGGTGCAAGGGCCAAGAAAACAGAGGTTGCCGCTTTTGCGGGAATGACCCGGTGGGTGGGGCACGGCCATAACTTGGCGCACATGTGCGAAAGCAGGAACCCAAGTCACCACCTGCGCCAGCTGATGCATGGGTCCCCAGCTTTGGCTGGGATGACATCGAGTGGGCGGAAGGGGCGGTGGCTACCTGCCAGCTACGCACTCTGTTCCGTAATAAACGCATCGAACGCCGCGAACACCTGGGCGCGGATGGCGTCGTTCTCGACGAACATTTCGTGCCGGGCCCCGGGGATCACCACGTGGCGGCCGGTGCGCATCCTCAAACCCAGCGTTTCGATGGCGGAGGTCGAGACGATCTCGTCACGCGCCGCCGCCAGCATCAGCACCGGAATGCGGACGGCGCCGGGGAACTGGTCGGTCGCCGCTCCTGCCATGGCCTCGAACGCCGACGCCGCCCAGCGGAAGGTCGGGGCGCCGAGTTCCAGCTCGGGACGCGCCTTCAGCACCTCGACCGACCGGTTGAACCGCGCGAGATCCGAGGTCAACGGGTTGCCGGCAAAGCTCTGCTCGGTCTGCGCCTTGTCGCCCCGCCGCCCGATCGGCAACCGCGCCAGCCCGAGATTGGAGAGCGTGCCGCACAGCCGCGCCATGCCGGCCATGCTGAATGGCTGGCGATCGAGCCCCACCATCGGCGCCGAGACGAAAATGCGCTCGAACATCATGCGGTCGCGGATGCCGGCATACAGCGAGGCGAGCCCGCCCATCGAATGGCCGACGAGATAGTAGGGCGCCGGGCAATCGGGCAGCAGGATCGAGCCGTGAAAGGCCTTGAGGTCCTCCCAGTAATCGTCGAAGCGACGGACATAGCCCAGCCGCTTGTTGCCGATCAGCCGCTGGCTGCCGCCCTGCCCGCGCCAGTCGAACGTGGCGACGGCAAAGCCGCGCGACTGGAAATCGGCGATGGTCTCGAAATACTTCTCGATGAACTCGGTGCGTCCCTGGACGAGGCAGATGGTGCCCTTGGCCGCGCCCGCGCCCTTGGGGAAGGTAGCGTAGCGCAACTGCACCTTGTCGGGCGTGGTGAGATAGCCGACCCGCGCGCCCTCCGGCACCGGATTGGACGGCACCACGGCAAGGGTTGGCCCATTGGGGTCGACAATTGCGTTCATGCGCTGCCTGCTCCGGACGATAGTTCTCACGCATACTGGATTCCCGGCGCGGCGGGAATGACGGGTGTGGCTAGAGTACTTGGCCAGCATATTTGGGGCTTGGCCACCGGCGTCATCCCCCGCGTAGGCGCATGCGCTGAGTTAGGTGCTGCGCCTGCTCAGTTGACGGTTAAGCATGATGTGTTCGCACCCGCCGGCGTCATTCCCGCGAAGGCGGGAACCTAGTGGGATGCTTCGGCACCCGCTGAGGCTGAGAGATCCCACTGGGTCCCCGCCTTCGCGGGGATGACGCCGGTGTGTTGAGGCGCTTCGCCGTCAATGAACAGTGGGTAGCCCGAAAAACCGAAAAGCCAGCGCCTCGGTTGAGACACTGGCTTTCCTGTGATGGCCGCCTTGCGGGGGGCGGGTGAAGGCGGCTCATTCGGTGTGCCCTGCAGCAGACAGTAAGCACAGTCCCGTTTATAGGGAGGCCTGCCTGAACCGGCTTTGATTGCCGCATTCATCTTCGGTTCATCGACCTGAACGGGGGTCTTGAACCCTGGCCGATGCTCCCTAAATCAATGCTGTCCGCCGGGATCCCCCGGGGACCGGGAACCCGGGAATGCCTGCTTGCCCAACAGGGGAGCGCGCATGGGACACCCGAACCAAAAGCCACGTTGCTCAAAGGAGAATGTGATCATGGCTAGCTACGATTTTTCCCCCTTCTATCGTTCGACCGTCGGTTTCGACCGCGTCTTCAATCGCCTCGATGCCCTCGTGGGTCAGGAGGCGAAATCCTATCCTCCCTACAACATCGAGAAGACCGGCGAGAACGCCTACCGGATCTCGATCGCCGTCGCCGGCTTTGCCGAGGGCGACATCGCGATTGAGAGCAAGGAGAACAACCTCGTCGTGAAGGGCGCCAAGGCCCAGGAGAGCGAAGACAAGGCGCGCGAGTTCCTGCATCGCGGCATTGCCGAGCGCGCCTTCGAGCTGCGATTCCAGCTCGCCGACTACGTTGAAGTCGCCGGTGCCAATCTCGAGAATGGCCTGCTCCATATCGAGCTGAAGCGCGAGATCCCGGAGAGCAAGAAGGCTCGCCAGATTCCAATCAGCGCCGCGACCAAGACTATCGAGGATCAGACGGTCAACTAATCTCCAGTCCGGTCACGAACGGCCTGGCGTACCAGGCGGTCTGATCGCCAGGTGAACGGAAATGAGGGCGTAGTCCAGAAGGACTGCGCCCTTGTCGTTTGCACACTGCAAACTCTCCGCAGCAACTGGCCTTGCCGATAGACGGTAGAACTGCTGCTGTCCGCCTCCATGATCTTGGGAGCGTCACATGCATCGCCTCGCCGCCATCGTTGCTGTGTCCTTGCTTGCCGCCGCGCCAGCTCTCGCCGCCGAGACCCGCTGTGGCTGGTACATGAACCCGACGCCGGGCAACCTCTGGCTGATGGACAAGGACGCCACCTGGACCATCACCTCGCAGGCGAACGCCACGGGTCCCGATGCCAAGGGCATCGATAACGCACCGGCGTTCGACGAGAAGCAGTTCGTCGAGACCAACAATCCCGGCAGCGGCTACGGCTATGGCTGCGCCTGTATGAGCGTCACCGTCGACAAGCCGGATGAACGGATCACCGAGATTTTCTCGGGTGAAATCAAACCGCTGGGCGTCTGCAAAGCCGACAAGTCGCTGCCCAGCCCGGACTGATGCGCGTTCAGCGCGGCGCTGCGACGGCGGCCAGGACTTCGCGGGCAAGCTCGCCCACTGACTCCGATGAATCGAGCCGCAGGATCGGCGCCGATTGCGTCGTGAGCCATGCCTCATGTGCAGCGCGGCTGCGCTGCTCGACCCCGGCTGTATCGTAACGTCCGGCCCAGGCGAGGAACTCGGCATGCGCGGCGGCGAGATCGCCGCCGCTGGCGATGCGCTCGCCGTAGCGCTGCCACTCGCGCCGGTGCAGCCGGACCATCCGCGTCTCGGGGTCGAGCCGCAGGTAGACGATCAGTTGATAGAGCGGTTCGACCGACGCTGCCCAGCCGACCGCTGAGCCCGACAGTACCCAACCATCGGGCGACGCCGCCATCGCCTGCCGCAGCAGCTCAATGCGCGCCTCCCGCGGCCGCGGCGAGGTGAACGGCGGCTCGGTCGGCAGCCAGTAGAACTGGTCGGTATCGAGATGCCGGATAGCAAGCGCCTCGGCCACCGCCGCGCCAAGCGTACTGGTGCCCGAGCCGGACGCTCCCAGAATGTGGATTCTAGCCATCGACGCCGGTGCTACCAGCCTCCTGTGACAATCGCGAGCGGTTCGTCCAAGACCTGGCCATCCACAGCGCGGAACCTCCGACGCGCCACGCCGTTTCACGGCGTCCTCTCAACGCGTCATAGGTTCCGCGAAAATGAAATCCCCCGAGATCGGCCTCAAGTCCAACACCAAGGCCGAGATGATCGACCTGCTCAATGCGCGACTCGCCGATGCCATCGACCTGGCGCTGATCACCAAGCAGGCGCACTGGAACCTCAAGGGCCCGACCTTCATTGCCGTGCACGAACTGCTCGATCAGTTGCGCGACGATGTCGACGAGCATGTCGACATCATCGCCGAACGTGTCGCCCAACTCGACGGTATCGCGCTGGGCACCTTGCAGACGGTGGGCAAAGCCAGCAAGCTCGCCCCCTACCCCACCGATATCCGCAAGGTACCCGACCACCTCGCCGCCCTGGTCGAGCGTTACGCGGCGCTGAGCAAATCCACTCGCGAGGGGATCGACGCAGCGGACGAAGCGGGGGATGCGGACACCGCCGACATCTTCACCGCCTTCTCGCGCAGCCTCGACAAGAACTTGTGGTTCCTGAAGAGCCACCTGGAGTGACGATTGCGGCCTAGCCTCGCCACCCGCATTCGCTGTACGGTTTTGGCTAGTTCGATCGGGGCCGAGGGGGCAACGTGGAGAGCGAAACCGTGCAGCCGGCGGGGCGAAGGCAACGCCTGCAATGGCGTTTTGGCGTCGCGTTGCTCGTCCTTGCAGGCATCGGCGCCACGGCCATCGGCCTCGACTACCTTGCGGGAAGCCTCAAAGCCAACAGCAGCGATTGGCAGTACGATCTCTACGCTACCGGCGTGGTCGGACGCGCGGTTCAGATTGGCCTCGCAGCCGGTGAGTATCTCCCGAAACAGGCAGGCGGCGCGACCATGCTTCCGGTCGTCTCGACATGTGAAAGAGCGGTCCCCGATCGCACCGTGGATACTGCCATCGGACCGGTTCCGGTCGACTACCAGCCCTACAGCTATGTCCCCTTCGTCGGAGGACAGATACGGTTCAGCTTTTTTTGCCTCGCGGCGATGGCAGCCAAGCTGCCTATGCGAGGGTCCTCGACATGCTGACCCGTGGCGCGTCGGCGGACGAGTACCGCTCCGTAAGACCCTTCGTTATGGCGCTGACCAACGGAACCATGCCCTCGGTCAGCCTGACGCGCTGTGGGCCATACGACGTCCTGGAGATTTCAGGCACCTACTAGGCGATCTCGGGAGAGGGCCGCGAGACCACGGCCAGCGCCACATCGCCCCCTCTCCCTTGGGGGAGAGGGTCGGGTGAGGGGGCCTTGCCGCAAACTCGGTACTCGCGAAAGGCCCCCTCACCCGGCCCTGCGGGCCGACCTCTCCCCCAAGGGAGAGGTGATCCGGTGGCCACCGCTACTCAGTGGCGCTCTCACCGCCGCGTCCCCGCCCGCGCCATCCCGTCATGCGGCCCGAGCTCCCGTTTTGGCGCGTCGAGCCAGGCCCGCCCGACTTTCGCGAACTCCGCCATCCGCTCGGGGTTGAGCGGATAGTTCAGCTGGTTGCCCGCGCGGGCATGTTCGCCGATCACCAGGAGGTGCACGTCGGCATCGCTGTTGTTGAGGAACGAGTGGGCAATACCGGTGCCGGCAGGGAAGACCGCCGCGTCGCCTTCGTTGAGCTCGTGCAGGTGCCCATCGATCCAGGCGTCGGGTCGTCCCTTGAGCACCAGCACGAACTCATCCTCGTGGCTCTCTGCGTGCGGACGCGAGGTGCGGTTGCCCGGGGCGACGATGTCGTAATTGACCCCGATGCGCGCCATCCCCAACGCGGCGCCCATCCGGCTGCTCTGGCCGCCATGGTTGGTGTGCCTGGGGTTGGGGAACGGCGCGAGCCCTTTGCTGTAATGGGCGATAAAGCCAGGCCGACGGGGGCGAGCCGCGCCATCGTCGCGGCTGCCGGCCCGCGCCTTGCCGTCATGCGGGCCGAGCGGCCGCTTCGGCGCATCGAGCCACGCCTCGTTCCACTTGGCGAACTCTGCCATGCGCTCTGGATAGAGCGGGTAGTTCAACTGGTTGCCCGGCACCTGGTGTTCGCCGAGGATGATCAGGTGCATGTCCTCGCCGCTGTTGTTGAGGAAGCTGTGAGCGATGCCGGTGCCGGCCGGGAACGCCACGCCGTCGCCGGCCTCGAGCGGATGGAGCTCGCCGTCGATCCACACGTCGGGCTTGCCCGCGAGCACGAAGACGAACTCCTCCTCGAGTTTTTCGGCATGCGGAAACGAGGTGCGGCTGCCCGGCGGCACCACCTCATACTTGATCCCGATGTGAGTGAGGCCGTGCCGTCCCCCGACCGGATGCTCGAATCCGCCCATGTCGGCAAAGCCGCCATGGTCGATCGGTTTGAGGCCGTCGCGGATATTGGCGATGAACGAGGGTCTCTGTGGCATCTGCTGCTCGGGCGATTTCGCGAGATGGAACATGCACATCGCGTCCACCAGATGTCGATAGCGAGCTTGGGCAGCAGCGTACCCCCGGGTTCTCGGCCACTGCAATTCCTATAGGCACAACAAGGGTAAAACGCCCGAAACGCAGCTTTCTCAAGCGGCGCATGGACCCCAAATCCTACTGTTTTCCTATTCCTTCCCCGCGATCTCCTACGCCCCGCAATCACAACACGGCAAAAAAGTGTCCGCTGCCGCTTGCTCGCAGTTTGGAATTATGCAAATGTAGCCTCGATAGGACAGCACGTCTGTCCAATTTAGTGAGCGGCCGGTCTCCCCGGATGCGTTTCACACGCCGATCCGGCTGGACCGCTTGTCGATAGCGGAAACGGAGGGGTGGGGCCTTATCGAGCCCGTACGAGCGGCCATTTGGATGCAGAGCCGCTCCCCACTAAAGGATTGCGCACTCTGATTCGAGCCGTACACTGAGGGTACGACTGGGGGCTGAAGGCGCGTCGAAAGGAACTTGAACACCGGGGCACCCGCCCTGGTCTCGAAGACGACTGCAAAAACAGAGGACTTTGCAAATGGCTGAACCACGGAACGGATCGATTTCACATCCCGTCACGGAAACCGCCATTCGCAAAAATGACGGCTATCGCACCGACCTGCCCGCAGGCGTAATGCGGCCTGAGGCCGAAGGTCTCTACGATCCCTCGCGCGAGGTCGATGCCTGCGGCGTGGGCTTCATCGTCAACCTGAAGAACCAGCCCAGCCAGAAGATCGTGCAGAACGGTCTCGCCATCCTCGAGAACCTCGAGCATCGCGGCGCCGTGGGCGCCGACCCGCTGATGGGCGACGGCGCCGGCATCATGGTGCAGATCCCGCATAAGTTCTTCGTCAAGGAGAGCGCGCGGCTCGGCTTCCACCTGCCCGAGCAGGGCAAGTACGCCGTCGGCTTTATCTTCATGCCGCAGGATGCGGAACTGCGCGCCAAGATGGAGCGCGTCGTCAGCAAGGTGATCGAGGACGAGGGCCAGACGGTCATCGGTTGGCGCGACGTGCCGTCCGACAACTCGTCGCTCAGCAAGGACCCCGAGATCGTCGCCACGGAGCCCTGCCACCGGCAGGTGATCATCGGTCGCGGCGACGCCATTGCCGACGAGGAAGAGTTCGAGCGCAAGCTCTACGTCATCCGCAAGGTGATGTCGGCCAAGATCTTCTCGGCCTTCGAAGGCAAGCCGAACGATTTTTACATCGTGTCGATGAGCTGCCGCACCCTGGTCTACAAGGGTATGTTCCTCGCCGCCCAGCTCGGCGCCTATTACCGCGACCTGCACGATCCCGACTTCGAGTCGGCCCTCGCGCTGGTCCACCAGCGCTTTTCCACCAACACCTTCCCGTCGTGGCGGCTGGCGCACCCCTACCGGTTCGTCTGCCATAACGGCGAAATCAACACCGTGCGCGGCAACGTCAACTGGATGGCGGCGCGGCAGGCTTCGGTGTCGTCACCGCTGTTCGGCGGCGACATCAACAAGCTCTGGCCGATTTCCTATCCGGGCCAGTCGGATACCGCGTGCTTCGACAACGCGCTCGAGTTCCTGCTGCGCGGCGGCTACTCGCTGCCGCACGCCGCCATGATGCTGATCCCGGAGGCCTGGGCCGGCAACCCGCTGATGGATGAGGATCGCCGCGCCTTCTACGAGTATCACGCTGCGCTGATGGAGCCGTGGGACGGCCCGGCCGCCATGTGCTTCTCGGACGGCATCCATATCGGCGCGACGCTCGACCGCAACGGCCTGCGTCCGGCCCGCTACCTCGTCACCGAAGACGACGAAGTGGTGATGAGCTCGGAAGCCGGCGTGCTGCCGATCCCGGCATCGAAGATCAAGAAGAAGTGGCGCCTGCAGCCGGGCAAGATGCTGCTGATCGACCTGAAGCAGGGCCGCATCGTCTCCGACGAGGAGATCAAGGCCGAGCTCGCCAACGCGCATCCCTACAAGCAGTGGCTGGGCCGCACCCAGATCGTGCTCGAAGAACTGCCGGCCGTGCATTTCGAACCCAAGACCTCGGATGTGCCGCTGCTCGATCGCCAGCAGGCCTTCGGCTATACGCAGGAAGACCTGAAGCTGATCCTGCCGCCAATGGCCGCTACCGGCCAGGAAGCGGTTGGGTCGATGGGCACCGACACCCCGATCTCGGCGCTGTCGAACAAGTCCAAGCTCCTCTACTCCTACTTCAAGCAAAACTTCGCCCAGGTCACCAACCCGCCGATCGACTCGATCCGCGAAGAGCTGGTGATGAGCCTCGTCTCGTTCATCGGGCCGCGGCCGAACGTGCTCGACCTCACCGGGGGCAACAGCCGGCAGCGGCTCGAAGTGCGCCAGCCGATCCTCACCAACGAGGATCTCGAAAAGATCCGCGCTATCGGCGGCATGGAGGACAACCCGTTCCGTTCGAAGACGCTGGACATTACCTATCCGGTGTCGGAAGGCGCCGACGGCATGAAGAAGGCGCTCGACCAGCTGTTCTCGGATGCCGAGATGGCGGTCCACTCTGGCGACAACATCATCATCCTGTCCGATCGCTCGATGAGCCGCGAGCGGGTAGCGATCCCGGCCCTGCTGGCCACTGCAGGTATCCACCACCACCTGATCCGCAAGGGCCTCAGGACCTCGGTGGGCCTCGTGGTCGAGACCGGCGAAGCGCGTGAAATCCATCATTTCTGCGCTCTCGCCGGCTATGGCGCCGAGGCGATCAACCCCTACCTGGCGTTCGAGACGCTGGCCGCGATGCAGGGCGACCTGCCGGGCGAGCTGGATGCGGACGAGATCATCTACCGCTACATCAAGGCGATCGGTAAGGGCATCCTGAAGGTCACCGCCAAGATGGGCATCTCGACCTATCAGTCCTATTGCGGCGCGCAGATCTTCGACGCGGTGGGCCTCTCCTCCGATTTCGTCTCGACCTATTTCACCGGCACCGCCACCACCATCGAAGGCGCCGGTCTCAAGGAGATCGCCGAGGAAACCGTGCAGCGGCACCAGGATGCCTTCGGCAACTCGCCGGTGCTCGAGGATGTGCTCGATGTCGGCGGCGACTATGCCTTCCGGCAGCGCGGCGAGGCGCATGTCTGGCGTTCGGAAACCGTCGCCAACCTGCAGCACGCCGCTCGTGGCAATGCCCGCGACAAGTACCGCGAGTTTGCCCGGCTGGTGAACGAGGTGGAGGACAAGTACGTCACCATCCGCTCGCTGTTCCGCATCAGGAAGGCGGACGAGGAAGGCCGTGCCCCGGTCGAGCTCGACCAGGTCGAGCCGGCGGTCGAGATCGTCAAGCGCTTTTCGACCGGCGCCATGAGCTATGGCTCGATCTCGCTCGAAGCCCATACGACGCTCGCCATCGCCATGAACCGGATCGGCGGCAAGTCGAACACCGGTGAAGGCGGCGAGGAAGTCGATCGCTTCAAGCCGCTGCCGAACGGCGATTCCAAGCGCTCGGCCATCAAGCAGGTGGCTTCGGGCCGGTTCGGCGTGACGACGGAATATCTCGTCAACTCCGACATGATGCAGATCAAGATGGCCCAGGGCGCCAAGCCCGGTGAAGGCGGCCAGCTGCCCGGCGACAAGGTGAACGAGACCATCGCCAAGGTCCGGCACTCGACCCCGGGCGTCGGCCTGATCTCGCCGCCGCCGCACCATGACATCTACTCGATCGAGGATCTGGCGCAGCTGATCTTCGATCTGAAGAACGTCAACCCGGATGGCCAGGTCTCGGTGAAGCTCGTCTCGGAAGTCGGCGTCGGCACCGTTGCCGCCGGCGTCGCCAAGGCGCGCGCCGACCATGTCACCATTTCCGGCTACGAGGGCGGCACCGGCGCCAGCCCGCTGACCTCGCTGAAGCATGCCGGCTCACCGTGGGAAATCGGCCTCGCAGAAACCCAGCAGACGCTGGTCCGCAACCGGCTGCGCAGCCGCATTGCGGTGCAGGTCGATGGCGGCGTGCGGACTGGCCGCGACGTGGTGATCGGCGCCCTGCTCGGCGCCGACGAGTTCGGCCTCGCCACCGCGCCGCTGATCGCGGCCGGCTGCGTGATGATGCGCAAGTGCCACCTCAATACCTGCCCGGTTGGCGTCGCCACCCAGGATCCGGTGCTGCGCGCCCGCTTCACCGGCAAGCCCGAGCACGTCATCAACTACCTGTTCTTCGTCGCCGAGGAAGTGCGCGAACTGATGGCCGAGATGGGTTACACCCGGTTCGAGGAAATGGTCGGGCAGATGCAGATGCTCGACAAGACCGAGGCCATCGACCACTGGAAGGCCAAGGGGCTCGATTTCTCGAAGCTGTTCCACAAGCCGTTCGCCCCCGAGGGCGTGGGCATCACCCACACCGAAAGCCAGAACCACCCGATCGACAAGGTCCTCGACCGTCGCCTGATCGCCGCGGCGCAGCCCGCGCTCGATCACGGCACCCCGGTCAAGATCGTCGAGACCATCACCAGCGTCGACCGCTCGGCGGGCGCCATGCTCGGCGGTGCGGTAGCCAAGCGCTACGGCCATGCCGGCCTCGCCGAAGACACCATCGCCGTATCGCTGACCGGCACCGCCGGCCAGGCCTTCGGCGCCTGGGCCGCGCGCGGCATCTCGATCGACCTCGTTGGTGAGGCCAACGACTATGTGGGCAAGGGCCTCTCCGGCGCGCGCCTCGTGGTCCGGCCGCCGGAAGAGCGTGGCTACGTTCCCGAAGATTCGATCATCATCGGCAACACAGCGCTCTACGGCGCCATCACCGGTGAGTGCTACTTCCGCGGCGTCGCCGGCGAACGCTTCGCCGTGCGCAACTCCGGCGCCATCGCGGTTGTCGAAGGCACCGGCGACCACGGTTGCGAGTATATGACTGGCGGTGTCGTGGTGGTGCTGGGTCGCACCGGCCGTAACTTCGCGGCCGGCATGTCCGGCGGCGTGGCTTATGTGCTCGATGAGGACGAGAGCTTCGAGAGCCGCTGCAACATGTCGATGGTCGAGCTCGAGCCGGTGGTCGAGGAGGAACGCCTCAATGGCCGCGATTTCGGCCATCATGGCGACCTCGAAACCATGGGCGTGGTCGAGATCCTGCACGACCTGCAGCGTCGCGATGCCGACCGGCTGTACCAGCTGATCGCCCGGCACAAGAGCTTTACCGGCTCGAGCCGCGCCAACCACATCCTCAGCAATTGGGACGAGTACCTGCCCAAGTTCCGCAAGGTCATGCCGATCGAGTATCGCAAGGCCCTGCAGAAGATGGAAAAGGCCCGTGAGGCCGCTCAACAGGTCGCGGCGGAGTAAGAACAATGGGCAAGATCACTGGCTTCCTCGAAATCGATCGCGTCGACCGGGATTACCTCCCGGTCGCCGACCGGCTGAAGAACTACAACGAGTTCACCATCCCGCTGGGCGACAAGGGCACCCGCGACCAGGCAGCACGATGCATGGATTGCGGCATCCCGTACTGCCACAACGGCTGCCCGGTGAATAACCAGATCCCGGATTGGAACGACCTCGTCTACAAGGGCGAGTGGCTGAAGGCGTTGAAGAACCTTCACTCCACCAACAACTTCCCCGAGTTCACCGGCCGTATCTGCCCTGCCCCGTGCGAGGCGAGCTGCACGCTGAACATCCCGGACACCCCGGTCAACATCAAGTCGATCGAATGCGCCATCATCGACAAGGGTTTTGAGGAAGGCTGGGTCACCCCGCAGATCAATCCGGACAAGACCGGCAAGAAGGTTGCGGTGATCGGTTCGGGCCCGGCCGGCATGGCCGCCGCCCAGCAGCTGGCCCGCGCCGGCCACGATGTGCATCTGTACGAGAAGGCCCAGCAGATCGGCGGCCTGATGCGCTACGGCATTCCCAACTTCAAGCTCGACAAGACGCAGATCGATCGACGCGTCGCGCAGATGGTGGCCGAAGGCGTGACGCTCCATACCGGCGTCAATGTCGGCAAGGACATCACCGCCGACGAGCTGGCCAGCCAGTACGACGCCATCGCCATGTCGGGCGGCGCCGAGAAGCCGCGCGACCTGCCGATCCCCGGCCGCGAACTCGATGGCATCCATTTCGCCATGGATTTCCTCGGCCAGCAGAACCGCCGCGTCACCGGCGAGCCGCTCAACAACGTCACCCCGATCCTCGCCGGCGGCAAGCATGTCGTGGTCATCGGCGGCGGCGACACCGGTTCGGATTGCATCGGCACCTCGAACCGCCAGGGCGCCGCTTCGGTGACCCAGATCGAAATCATGCCCATGCCTCCCGAAAAGGAGAACAAGGCGCTGGTCTGGCCGAACTATCCGGTGAAGTTCCGTATCTCGTCCAGCCAGGAAGAAGGCGTCACCCGCGATTTCGCCGTGGCGACCATCCGCTTCGACGGTGAGAACGGCAAGGTGACGGGGCTGCAGTGTGCCCGCGCCGACGAGAAGTTCCAGCCGATCCCGGGCACCGAGTTTACCCTCAAGGCCGACTTGGTGCTGCTCGCCATGGGCTTCCTCGGCCCGGTGCAGGAGGGCCTGGTGCAGGGCGCCGGCGTCGCCACCGACAAGCGCTCCAACGTCATGGCCGACACCGTGAAGTACCAGACCAGCCGCGAGAAGTTCTTCGCCTGCGGCGACATGCGTCGCGGCCAGTCGCTGGTCGTCTGGGCCATCCGCGAAGGCCGCCAATGCGCCCGCTCGATCGACGAGTGGCTGATGGGCAAGACCGATCTGCCGCGGTAAGGCCGGTTCATGACAACGAAGGGGCGCCTTGGCGCCCCTTTTGCTTTAGTGCGTGGGGCTCCCCCCTCCCACCACGCTTTCGCGTGGTCCCCCCTCCCCCGCAGGCGGGAGAGGGCGTCCCGACTGGGTGTTCCGGGCACCCTGAACGTGCAGTCGGCGTACCCTCTCCCGCCTGCGGGGGAGGGGGGACCAGCCGAAAGGCTGGTGGGTGGGGGGAGCCCACGCACCAGCCCTGTATTGGCCTCCCTCAAACCACGTTGATCTCGACCGGGATATTCCCGCGCGTCGCCTTGGAGTATGGGCAAGTCTGGTGCGCCGCGGCGACCAGTTGCTCGGCTACTTCGCGGTCGAGGCCGGGCAGGCTGACATTGAGCCGGGCACGGAGGCCGTACTGCTCGCCTTCCATTACCAGGTCGACTTCCGCGTCGACCGTGCGCTCGGCCGGCAGCGTCACCTTCAGCTTGCTGGCCACCGCACCGATGGCACCGAGGAAACAGGCCGACCAGCCGGCTGCGAACAGCTGCTCAGGATTGGTGCCGCTGCCGAAGCCCGGCGGCGACAGCGCCACGTCGAGCGCGCCATCGGAGCTGCGCGCCGTGCCGGCACGCCCACCGCTGGTATGGGTACGGCCGGTGTAAAGAATCTTCTCAATCTGGTTCATTCGTCAGGTCTTCCGTTGGTTTACCGGGACTTGGCTGGCCACGCCGTCATCCCATTTAGTTATCGCGATAATCATTACGGCGCGACTTGTGTCACGGCCTGAGCAGCCTTACAAGCGAAAAGTTATCGCGATAACGATTTTCGAACGGAGCCTTCCGATGGCCCAACAGCAGCGCAGCGACGACGCTGGCCTCGCCGACTTCATGTGCTTTGCCGTGTACTCGGCCAACCTCGCCTACTCGCGGGTCTATAAGCCGGTGCTGGAAGAGCTGGGGCTCACCTACCCGCAATACATCGCCATCGTCGCCCTGTGGGAACAGGACGAACAGACCGTCAAAGGCTTGAGCGACAAGCTGTTCCTCGAGCCGAGCACGGTGACCCCGATGCTGAAGCGGCTGGAGGCAATGGGGTATGTCACGCGGACACGTGGCACCGAGGATGAGCGGATGGTGTTCGTGCGGCTCACTGAAACCGGCCGGCAATTGCGCGACAAAGCCCGCGAACTGTCGAAGATCACCTATAAGGCGGCCGGGCTGAGCAAGGACGAGTTCCGCATCCTGCAGCGCGGCATCACCAACCTGCGCGACAACCTGATAGCCGCGGCGGGAGAGGCGTGAGCCTGCTCCCCTCCCCCTTGAGGGCAGGGCTATCGCATATGAACGGCCACCGGGCTCTCCGTGGTCCTCCCCCGCGCAGCGGGGGAGGGGGACCAGCGAAGCTGGTGGAGGGGGCGGCCCCACAAACCGGCGCATCCTGCCGCCCCCTCCACCGCCTTCGGCGGTCCCCCTCCCCCGTTGCACGGGGGAGGAGCACGGAGAGGCCAGTGTGAATGACCCATATGCGATAGCCCTCCCCCTTGAGGGGAGGGGCCGGGGGGTGGGGGTGGCGAGGGGGACCTCGGTGCTGACTTCACCACCCCCTCCCTCAATCCCTCCCCTCAAGGGGGAGGGAGGCCGGGCCGGTGGATTGACCGATGACCACTCCGTCACCTGGCCAATCGTGAACCGCCCTACTTCGCCCCGGCCGCCTCGAGCAGCCTCGCGATCTTGGCATAGCCCCGCGCCCGCGCATGGGCCAGCGGCGTCACCCCGTCGCCGTCGGCGAGGTTCACGTCGGCGCCGCCCTTGATCAGGTCGGCGACGATCTCCTGGTAGGTCGGCCCGCCATCGGTGAGGATCACCGCCTCGAGCAGCGCGGTCCAGCCGAGCCCGTTGACATGGTTGGGGTCGACCCCGGCCTGGAGCAGCAGCCGCACACTCTCCGGATGCCCCTTCTCGGCCGCCGGAATCAGCGCCGTACCGCCGAAGCGGTTGGTATCCTTGAGGTTGGCTCCGGCCGCCAGCAGCAGCTTGAGGATCTCGGTGCGCCCCTCGGCGCCGGCGTAGAGATAGGGCGTGTCCTTGATGTCATCCCTGGCGTTGACGTCGGCGCCCGCCTCGATCAGCAGCCGCGCCGCCTCCAGCGCATCGGCATGCGTCGCCACGAGCAGCGCCGTGCGGCCACCGCTGTCACGCGCATCGACCTCCTGCCCGGCCGCCAGCAGTTGCGACAGCGCCGCAGTATCGTTGTCCCGCGCAGCGGCGAGGAAAGCCCGGTCATCGGCCATGGCGGCAGAGGCTCCTGCAATGAGGGCAAAGCCGGCAAGAACGGCGCGGCGCTTCATTTCGGGCTTGGGTTTTCGACCTTGCCGACACCGAAGGCATCGGCGCGCCCGACCGGCGCCTCGATCATCTGGGTGAGATCGAACCCCACCGTCGCCGCATCGGCCATGTCGGCCGTCACCAGGTCAGCGGCGCGCCGCGGCGTGTTGGTGAGCGAGATCACCGCGCCCGCGACTTCCAGCAGCTTCATCTGCCCCAGCCCCTGATAGGGCGGGCGCATCATCAGCTGGGCGTCGGTACCCAGCAGCGGATCGGCCACCTCGATGCCCACCGTGCCGCCGCCGCGATAATAGTTCTTGAGACTCTGGCTCAGGTAGAAGGCCAGCTTGTCGGCGCCGGCGGTGGAAAAGTGGATGCCGTCATCCTTGCGCATCCGCACCTGGTTGCCGTTGAGGTCGGGGCCACGTGAGGTGTAGCCGCCCTCTTCGGTGGCGAACTTCTCGTAGATATCGAGAAACTCGGCGCCGCCGCTGAACGCGGCGAGGCGCTGGATCTCGTTGACCTGGATCATCGCCTTGCCGAATTTCGGCGCCTCCATCGGCGGCAGCCCGATCCAGATGGTCGGCTTGTTGGCGGCGCGCAGCGCCTTCACCACATTGGTGACGCGAGCCGAATACTCGGTGGTCCATTCGGGCGTCAGCGAACCGTAGACGCCGCCATCAAGGCGCATCTTCTGGCGATCGTTGATGCCGATGATGATGACAGCGATGTCGAAACTGTTGGCAGTGATCTGCTCGCCGATGGTCTTGGGCCAGTCGAAGAAATCCGGCCGGACGAAGCTCGACGAGCCGACGCCCTGCGTCAGGATCGAGATGTTGGGATCCTCGGCATAGAAGCGTTCCAGGGCCTTGCCCACATCGGTCGCCATCGAGTCGCCGAACACGGCAAGACGCGTCGCGCCGAGCGCCTTCTCGATCTTGGGCTTTTCCGGTGGCGGCAATGCCGCCTTCTTCTGCTTTTTCACCACCGGCTTTTCGACCACCGGGGCTTCTTCCTGCCGCTGCTCGTCATCGCCGAACAACAGGTCCATCAGGGTGCGCCGCTTCTTGCGCGGCGCCTGCTCCTGCTGCGCCACGAGAATCCGCCCGTCATCGAACTGCTGGGTGATCGCCGGTGCGGCGAGTTCCGCCTCACGCGCCTGCGCGAACATCGGCAGCATGTCGGTAAGCACGAGCGCGGCGACGACGGCGCCGACCACCCAAAGCACAAAACGGTTGGACTTCTTCTGCATGACCGCCATTTAGCTGACGAACCGCGGTGAATTGAAGACCGCTCGCGATAAATCTACCGGGGAGTGGTCCCATGCGGTGGCCATCGGCTTCCGCGTCAGTAGCGAACCACCAACCATCCACCCCACCGGGTGTCATCCCAGCGGAAGCTGGGACCCAACTTTCAGCTGGCGCGGGCGGCAAGATGGGTCCCAGCTTTCGCTGGGATGACATCGAGCTTGAGGAAGCTCTGGTGGTTACTCGGCAACTCGGTCACTGCGCAGCGGCAGCCGCCATCAGCTCCTCATAGCTGTGCAGCGTGATGAACCCGTCCGCCACTTCGCCCTTCGAGGCCTGGAACTTGGCATAGGCCGCCTGGCTCACCGGCCCGATGCGGCCATCGACCAATCCCTCGTAGAGTCCAAGCTTGATCAGCGCTTCCTGAATTCCCCGGCGTTGCTCGAGGTTGGGGAATTGCGTGTCCCGCGGCCAGGGCGTGACATACTCGCCGCGGCCCTGCAGCCTGTCCTCGAGGTGCGAGATCGCCATCGCATAGCTGTCGGAGAAATTGTAGCCCTTGAGGATCAGGTAGTTGTTCGTCATCAGGAACTTCGGCCCCTTCGCCCCGGTCGGGGCGTAGAGGAACACCGGGATCGAAGGGTCGCTGAAGCTGGCGCCAGCGACCCGCTTGACGCCGAGTTCGGTGAAGAACGAGATCGGCCGCAACTGATCGCGCGTCGCCAGCAGATAGTCGAATCCATCCGGCACATCGACCTCGTAGCCCCAGTCGAGACCGGGCTTGTAACCGAGACCGATGATATAGGTGGCGGAGGTCGCCAGCGCGTCGGCCAGCGAGTTATGCAGATCGACGGCGCCGTCGCCATCGCCGTCGGTGCCGTATTTGATCACGTTGCTCGGGTTGACCTGCAGGTGCCCGATGGCGCCGGCCCAGCTGCCGACCAGTTGCGTGGCGTCGAGCGGTCCGCGCTGCACCAGCAGCAATGCGGCGATCAGGTCAGCCGTATCACCCTCAAGCCGCACGCGCCGCTGATGCACCAGCGTTGCCAGCGACGGGACAATCGGACGGATATATTGCGGGTCGCTCAGCACGCGGCCGTAATTGGTCTCGATGCCCCAGATCGAGGCCAGGAGGTAGGGATCGACGCCATACTTCTGGCCGATCGAATCGAGCAGTGCCTTGTTCGCTGCAATCGATTCCTTGCCCTTGCCCAGCCGCCACTCGGTGACGCGCTTCTCGATGTACTCCCACAACGGCGTGGTGAACTCGGGCTGCGCAGTTACCAGCGCCGGCACATTCGGATCGGGCGTCAGCCCGTACATCGCCTTGGCGTAGGTTTCGTGGGTAACACCAGCGGCCACCGCCGTCGCTTCAAAATTTTTGATGAACGACTCAAAGCTTTCGACCGGCTGAGCAAAAACCGGCGAGCTGAGACCGAGGAACAGGGCGACGAAGGCGAGGTGACGTTGCATGGCGAATCGCTACCTGTTTCGTGTGGCTAAATAGCGCTCCCAGTTCAGCGCCGCGTCAACGATCTCGGTGAGGTCCTCATGCGCCGGCTTCCAGCCGAGCACCTGACGCACCTTGTCGGCCTTGGCGACGATCGACGCCGGATCGCCGGCGCGGCGCGGCTCTTCGATCACTTTGAAGTCGGCGCCGGAGACCTCTTTGACCGTACGCACCACCTCGCGCACCGAGAAACCGCGGCCGTAGCCGCAGTTCATGGTGACCGAGGCGCCGCCCTTCCGCAGATACTCGAGCAGCAGGGCATGTGCCTCGACGAGGTCGCTGACATGGATGTAGTCACGCACCCCGGTGCCATCGGGGGTTGGGAAGTCGGTACCGAATATCCCCATGCTCGGCCGCTGGCCCAGCGCCGCCTGTGAGGCGACCTTGATCAGGTGCGTGGCAGTTGGCGAGGATTGGCCGCTGCGCTTTTTGGGGTCGGCGCCGGCGACGTTGAAATAGCGCAGCACGCCATAGGTCAGCGGGTGCGCCGCCGCGACATCGGCAAGCATCAACTCGGTCATCAGCTTGGAGCGGCCATAGGGCGATTCCGGCAGCAGCTGGCTGGTCTCGGCCACCGGCTCGAGCCCGGCATTGCCGTAGACGGCCGCGGTCGACGAGAAGATGAAGTGCTTCACCCCGCCTTTCACCGCCGCCTCGATCAGGTTGCGCGAGGTGGCGGTGTTGTTGGCATAGTATTTCAGCGGATCGCTGACCGATTCCGGCACCACGATCGAGCCGGCAAAATGCACGATCTCGGTGATGCCGTGCGCGGCGATGAGCTTACCCACCAGCTCCATGTCGCCGGCATTGCCCTCAACGAAGGTCGCGCGATGGTCGATGGCCCAGTCGAAGCCGGTGGTGAGGTTGTCGAGCACCACCACGGCCTGCCCGGCATCGGCGAGCCGCAACACCATGTGGCTGCCGATATAGCCGGCGCCGCCTGTGACCAGAACCGCCATGGTACAACCTCCAACACCAGAAATTAATGGCGTGGACGCTAATTTGCGAGGTGCTAAGAAACGCCTTATAGCCCGCCTATTGCCTTCTCTCCCGCCTTTTTCAGGAGTCCTCCTTGCCCAATCGCGTGCGCACCGCCGTGTTCCCGGTCGCGGGTCTCGGCACCCGCTTCCTGCCCGCCACCAAGGCGATGCCCAAGGAAATGCTGACGGTGGTCGATCGGCCGCTGATCCAGTACGCGGTGGATGAAGCACGCGAGGCGGGCATCGAACACTTCGTCTTCGTCACGGGGCGCAACAAAGGCGTCATCGAGGATCACTTCGACCGCCAGTACGAGCTCGAGCACACGCTCGAAATCCGCGGCAAGACCGAGGCGCTGAACGAGTTGCAGCAGGATCTGCCCTCGGCCGGCCAGACCAGCTTCACCCGCCAGCAGGAGCCGCTTGGGCTTGGCCACGCCGTCTGGTGCGCCCGCGAGCTGGTGGGCGACCAGCCCTTCGCGCTGCTCTTGCCCGACATGGTGTTCAAGGGTGTGCCGGGCGTCCTCCGGCAGATGATGGATGCCTACGAGACCAGCGGCGGCAACGTCATCGCCGTCGAGGAAGTGCCGATGGAAGACGTCTCGTCCTATGGCGTGGTGGCGCGCGGCGCCGGGCCGGACGAAGGTTTCACCATTACTGGCATGGTCGAAAAGCCGAAGCGCGAAAACGCCCCCTCGAACCTCATCATTTCGGGCCGCTACATCCTGCAGCCGCAGATCTTCTCGCTGATCGCCGACCAGGAGCGCGGCGCCGGCGGCGAGATCCAGCTCACCGACGCCATGCAGACGCTGATGACCCAGCAGCACTTCAGCGGCGTGAAGTACAAGGGCCAGTCCTTCGACTGCGGCTCAAAACTGGGCTTCCTCACCGCCAACGTGGTATTCGCGCTCGACCGCCCCGATCTCTCGGAGGCGTTCAGGAAGCAGATCCGGCATCTGATCTGAGGGCGCACCTCCTCTTCGCCATCGTGCCCTCCAGGCCCCCCTCTCTTGCAAAATCTAAGGCTTAGCCAAACGGCTAAACCTAAGATTTTGCTTTCTCCCCCGCCAAGGGGGAGATGATCCGTGCCCTCCAAATGTACCGGAGTGTCAGTCGGGACTCTCCCCATTGGCGGGGGAGAAAGCGAAAACTTGGGCTTAGCGCAGCTAAGTCCTTAGTTTTCGCAAAAGAGGGGGTCGCGGGGAGCCACACAGGTTTGCAGATCCCATATGAGCGTCGCCATCCCACCTACCGGTGGAACTTCACTCCCACCGTCACCTGGTGCTCATCGGTCGCAGGGTCCGGAGTTTTCTCGGTCCTGAGGAAGCTGTAATCGGCCGTGAGGTCGGTGTGCTCGTTGAGCAGGTAATCCGCCCCGACGCCAAAGCCCCAGCTGTACTCGTCGTTGTCGATGCCCTGGTAATGCGCCTCCCTCCATTGCGCGTCGGCGCGCAGTTTCAGCCACGGGTTGACCAGATAGTCGAGCTGGCCGGTGGCGGTATAGGCGAGCTTGGCGGTCGCGCCGGAGGTGGTGCCCGGCTGCGAGATCGTCGTGGTGAAGGCGCCGGTCAGGGTCAGCGTCTCGTCCGGCCGGAACGTCGCCTTGGCGTCGTAGAGCACGGCGGAGAAATCGCTGAGCGAGCCGTCGGTGAGATCGGTGTAGCCGAGACCCAGTGAGCCCTCGAGCTCCAGCGTCTCGTTGAACTTGGCGCTGAGCCCGCCGCGGCCGGCATAGGTGACATTGTCGAGCTTTACCAACAGACTCGGCGAGGGCGCGTCATAGGCGAGGGTGTCGGCCTCCACATCGATGAAGGCGACAAGACCGGGGGTCAGCTCATAACCGAGCCGTGCACCGGCGCCATAAGCCGTGGTGTTCTGGAAGCTGTTGTCGGCGGTCGTGTTGTCGTCATAGACGGTCTCGCCATGGACCTCGCGGCCGGCGCGGCCACGTACTGCCAGGTTGAACGCCCCGAGGTCCCGCGCCGCGCTGACCTCGCCATCACCCGACAACACCACCGGCGCGACCGCAACGTTATCGGCATAGTCCGGATCGTTTGCATCGTCCTGCGACACCCTGAGATTGCCGCGCCCGGCAAGCGTCGTCAGCGCATCGAGCTCGTACTCGCCTCCGGCCGTGCCGGTGATCGAGCCGATCCGGGCGCTGCCATCGGCCTCGTAGCCGAGTTCGCCGCTCAACCCGACATCGTAGCCGCCGCGGATGGTCTCATGGGTCAGCGTCACGCTGGGCAGCGCGATCAGCTCATAGGTCGGCCCATCCCCCGCGCCATCATCCTTGATGCCACCGCGCAGACCGAGGCTCCAATCGAGATCGAACGGCGTGTCGGCCTCATAAGGAGGCGTCGCCGAGCACTTGGCGCAGTCGATGGCCGGGTTGCCCAGGAGGTCGGCATTGTTGGTCGCCGAGCCGTCGCCGAGCGGCACGAACTCGCCCGCGCCGGCAGGAAACGCAAGCAACGTCAGCGCCATGGCGCTGACGGCAATGCCGGCTCTCCTCGTTCGCATCCGCTGCACCGCCTCAGGCGATAATGGTCAACGAACCCTTGCAGCTTATGGTTAAGGAAACCTTGTGCGGAGGCGTCTTACGCCGCCTCCACCTTCAGCAGCGCCCCGTCGGCTTCGACGATCCGCACCCGCGAGCCGGCCGCAAGATCCGGCCCCTGCACGCGCCACACCGTATCATCGAGCGCCAGCCGGCCGATGCCGTCGCGGATCGGCTCGTCCAGCACCGCTTCCTGTCCGATGAAGCGGCTGGCGCGCTGGTTGAGGTACGGCCGGTCGGACGCCATGCCCGGACCGCGGAATTTCAGCCACAGCCCGATGCTGCAGAGCGCCAGCACGCCGAAGATGACGAATTGCAGCGGCCAGAAAATGTTGATGAACAGCGCCAGCCCTCCGGTGACCAGCGCCGCGCCGCCGAGCCAGATCAGCACCCCGCCCGGCACCACCAGTTCCAGCGCCAGCAGCACCAGCCCGGCCACCACCCAGGACCACGCACCATTGGCGGCGATGAAGTCGATGACCTGCATGTGAGCCTCCTCCTAGAGCGTTATCAGGAAAAGTTGCAGACTTTTCCGGTTCGAGAACGCGACAAGATAAACCGTCAGGTGGTGGACGGCGGACGACCGCTGGCCGGCCGGTTTGCCGGCCTGTCACCGCCAAACGTTTCCTTGGCGATCTCGGCGATGCCACCGATGGCGCCGATAACGCTGGCCGCCTCGACCGGCAGCATCAGCACCTTCTGGTTCGGCGACTTGGCCAGCCCTTCCAGCGCCTTGATGTAGTTGTTGGCAACGAAATAGTTGATCGCCTGCACATTGCCCGAGGCGATGGCGTTCGACACCACTTCGGTCGCCTTGGCTTCGGCTTCGGCCGAGCGTTCGCGCGCCTCGGCATCGCGGAAGGCTGCCTCGCGCCGGCCCTCGGCTTCCAGCACCTGGCTCTGTTTCTGGCCCTCGGCCTGCAGGATCGCCGCCTGCCGCTTTCCTTCGGCCTCTAGGATCAGCGCCCGCTTCTCACGCTCGGCCTTCATCTGCCGACCCATCGAATCGACCAGGTCCTTGGGCGGATCGATATCCTTGATCTCGATGCGGGTGATCTTCAGCCCCCATGGGCTCACCGCCGCATCCACCACCTTGAGCAGGCGCTGGTTGATCTCGTCGCGGTTGCTCAGCAACTGGTCGAGGTCCATCGAGCCCATCACCGTACGGATATTGGTCATGGTGAGGTTCTGCACCGCCAGCTCGAGCTGCGCCACTTCGTAGGCGGCCGCCGCCGCATCGAGGATCTGGTAGAAGTTGACGCCATTGACGGTGACCGTGGCGTTGTCGCGGGTGATCACCTCCTGGTGCGGCACGTCGACCACCTGCTCCATCATGTTCATCTTGCGGCCTATGCCGTCGATGAACGGGATAATCAGGCTGAGGCCGGGCTTCAACGTGCGGATGTATCGCCCGAACCGCTCCACCGTGTAGTTGTAGCCCTGCGGAACCACCTTGGCGCCGGCGAACAGCACCAGGACCGCGAGCACGCCCAGCGCAATCAGCGTCAGGCTCAACCCGTCGAGTTCCAGAAAGTCCATTGTCTCATCCCCTTTTGCGCCCGGCCCGTTGAGAAATATGTATGTGTCCACCGGAGTCGCTGCAATGTCGGGGACCGGAATCCGGTGGGGAACACTCGGGCGGCAAAGGCCGTTGAACGACAAGACAATCGTTCGCGAGTTGATGCCATGCCAGCCACCCGTCCGATCTGGAAAGGCCAGTTGCGCCTCTCCCTCGTTTCGATCCCGGTCGAAATGTTCACCGCGACAAAATCCGGCGCCAAGCCGAGCTTTCGCCAGATCCATGAGCCGACCGGCAAGCCGATCCACTACGAGAAGGTGGTCGACGGCGTCGGCCCGGTGGAGAAGGACGAGATCCGCAAGGGCTTCGAGTACCAGAAGGGCGACTACGTGCTGCTCACCGACGACGAGATCGACGCGGTGAAACTCGAGACGCGCAAGACCCTAGAGCTGGTGCAGTTCGTCGACGAGGACGAGATCCCGCCGATGTATTTCGATACGCCCTACTATCTCACCCCCGCTGACGAACTCGCCGAAGATGCCTTCCGCGTGGTGCGCGATGCGCTGCGCAAGGCGAAGAAAGTGGGGATCGGACAGCTGGCTTTGCGCGGCAAGGAGTACCTCGTTTCAATCAAGCCCTGCGGCAAAGGCATCCTGCTCGAGACGCTGCATTACGAGGATGAGCTGAAGAAGTCCGACAGCTTCTTTTCCGATATCCCGGCCAAATCCACCGACGACGACCTGCTCGACGTGGCGACGGCTCTGATCGAGAAAAAGACCGAGAAGTTCGACCCCAAGGCCTTCAAGGATCACTACCAGGCAGCTTTGCGCGAACTGATCCAGCGCAAGCTGAAATCGAAGGGCAGGAAAATCACTGCCCAGGTCGAGGAACCCTCGCGCAGCCCGCGCGGCGACAACGTCGTCGACCTGATGGCAGCGTTGAAGAAGAGCCTCGAAGGCGGCAAGTCCAAGCCGGCACTAAAGGCACCGGCCAAATCGGCGCCACGGAAGAAGGCGAGCTGAAATGGCTGCCACCCCGAGCGAACTGCTGAAGGACTATCGGGCGAAGCGCGATTTCAAGAAGACCGCCGAACCATCGGGTGCCAAGGCGAAGCGTGCTGCGAAAGGCAAGCCGCTGCGCTTCGTGGTGCAGAAGCATGACGCGACGCGGCTGCACTATGATTTCCGCCTCGAGCTCGACGGGGTGCTGAAGAGCTGGGCCATAACCAAGGGCCCTTCCACAAACCCCGCCGACAAGCGGCTGGCGGTACGGGTCGAAGATCATCCGCTCGACTACGGCGACTTCGAAGGCACCATCCCCGAGGGCGAATATGGCGGCGGCACCGTGATGCTGTGGGACGAAGGCACCTGGGAGCCGGTTGGTGATCCGCATGACGGCCTCGATGGCGGCGACCTGAAATTCACCCTCCACGGCAAGCGGATGAAGGGCGAGTGGGTGCTGGTCCACATGAAGGGCCGCGACAAAGAGACCAAACACGGCACGCGCGAGAACTGGCTGCTGATCAAGCACCGCGACGATTACGCGACCGACACCGACGGGCTGACCGAGAGGTTCACCACCAGCGTCGAAACCGGCCGCGACCTCCAAGGGATCGCCAAAGGCAACAAGCCGCGGAAGAAAGACGCCAAGGCCGAGGCAGAACCCCAGGCCAAGGTATGGACCGGCGGCAAGGCCGTGGCACTGCCGGATTTCCGCGAACCGCAGCTGGCGACGCTGGTCGAAGACGTTCCGACCGGCGACGACTGGCTGTTCGAGATGAAATATGACGGCTACCGCTGCATCGCGGCGGTAGCGGGGCCGGAAGTGCGGCTCTTCACTCGCAATGGCAATGACTGGACGAAACAGTTCAATCGCCTTGTCGAACCGCTGTCTAAGCTCACCAGGGGCTCGGCGCTGCTCGATGGCGAGATCTGCGCCTTCAAGGATGGCCGCTCCGATTTCTCCACCCTCAAGGAGGCGCTGTCGAACGGCGGCCCATTGGTTTACTTCGCTTTCGATCTGCTCGAGCAGGACGGCGAGAACCTCGAAAAGTTGCCGCTGCTGGAGCGCAAGACGCGACTGCGAAAACTCCTCGGCAAGACCAGGGACGATGCCGAAGTGCAGTATTCCGAGCACGTGCGCGGCCACGGCGACAAGGTGCTCAAGGCGATGTGCGAGGCGCACCAGGAGGGGGTGATCGCCAAGCTCGCCGATGCGCCCTACCGGCATGAGCGCAGCCGCAGCTGGCTGAAGATCAAGTGCACCGACAGGCAGGAATTCGTCATCGGCGGCTGGCGGCCTTCCGACAAGCACAAGGGTTTCGCTTCGCTGCTGCTCGGCACCTGGGAGAATGGCAAGCTGATCTATCGCGGTCGCGTCGGCACCGGTTTCACCCAGAAGAGTTCTGCGGAGCTGCAGGCGGAACTCGATAAGCGGGCCCGCAAGACGCCGCCCTTCGAGACCGTGCCGCGCGACATTGTCCGGCGCGCCCGTTGGGTCGAGCCCGAACTGGTGGGCGAAGTCGATTTCGCCGAGTTCACCCCAGACGGTGTGTTGCGCCACCCCTCGTTCGTGGGCCTCAGGCAGGACAAGCCGGCGCGGGAGGTGAAACTGGAAACCAAGCCACCCAGGCCCGTGGCGACAAAGCGGAAATCAGCGGCTAAGCTCAAACCCATGAAGCTCACCGACGACATGGGAATAGCCGTGGCCGAGCGGCTCGGCGTCCGGCTCACCAGCCCCGACCGCGAGGCGCTGCCCGATGGTGGCGTCACCAAGGGCCAGCTTGTCGCCTATTACGATGCCGTGGCCGAGCGCATGCTGCCCCATATCGAAAAGCGTGCCCTGAGCCTTGTCCGCGTGCCGCGCGGCAGCAAGCCGTTCTTCCAGAAGCACGATACCGGCGGCTTCCCCGACACCATGAAGCGCGTCGCCATCGAGCTCAAGGAGAGCGACAAGGAGGACCACTTCTACGTGGTCGACCTCGCCGGGATCCTCGCCGGGGTGCAGATGTCGACGCTCGAGTTCCACATCTGGGGCAGCCACATCGATACGCTGGAAAAGCCCGACCGCATTATCTTCGATATCGACCCCGACGAGGGCCTCGACTTCAAGGTTACCCGCGAGGCGGCGGTGCATATCCGCGACGTGCTCGGCGAATGGGGGCTGAAGAGTTTCCCCATGATCACCGGCGGCAAGGGCATCCACGTCATCGCGCCGCTCAAACCGGTCACCGAGTGGCCGCTGGTCAAGCTGTTCTGCCGCACCTTCGCGCAAAAGCTCGAGGACAACGAGCCCGAGCACTTCACTGCCAATATCCGCAAGGTCGAGCGCAAGGGCCGGATGTTCGTCGATTACCTGCGCAACGAACGCGGCGCCACGGCCATCGCCCCGTTTTCGACCCGGGCCCGCCCCGGCGCCCCCTGCGCCGTGCCGGTCGGCTGGGACGAGCTCGAAACGATCAAGGCGGCCAACCTGTTCACCATCGAAGCCGCCGCCGCCAAGGCCCAGGAGCCGGATCCGTGGGTCGGCTATTTCGACCTGACGCAGTCGATCAGCAAGGGGATGGTCGAGTCGGTGGCAGGGCCGCTGAAGGATCTGAAGCTCTGAGCTCGGAGCACTGAGTGCTCCCTCGCCGCCTTAGGGGCTCTGTAAGTCCCCCAAACTCGGTGTCATCCCCGCGAAAGCGGGGACCTCCGTTTGCGATCGTGCGGGAGGCACCAAAACAGAGGTTCCCGCTTTCGCGGGAATGACCCGGTGGGTGGGGCACGGCTCTGCCTTATCGCATGTGAAGTTTCGCTGGGATGACATCGAGTTCCTGGACGAACCTGAAGCCAACCTAACCTACACCCACCCCGCCAGTTCCTTGCGGATGACGCTTTCCAGCATGCCCATGCCCAGCTCGCTGTCGTTGAGGCACGGGATATAGGCATAGCGTTCGCCGCCGGCGTGCTCGAACTGCTCGCGGCCGGTAATGGCGATCTCTTCCAGCGTCTCGATGCAATCGGCCGAAAAGGCCGGCGCCACCACGGCAACGCGCTTCACGCCCTGCCCCGGCAGCGCCATCAGCGTTGCATCGGTATAGGGCTCGAGCCACTTGGTCGGCCCGAACCGGCTCTGGAAGGTGACCTTGAGCTTTTCCTCCGACCAGCCCAGGTGCTCGCGCACCAACCGCGTCGTTTTGAGGCATTGGCAGTGGTAGGGGTCGCCGGCTTCCAAATACTGCACCGGCATACCGTGATACGAGGTGAGGATCACGTCGGGAGTGAAATCCAGCGCCGCAACGCCATCGGCAATGCTCTGCGCCAGCGCCTCGATGTAGGCCGGCTCGTCGAAATAGGCAGGGAGCGTCCGCACTGCCGGCTGCCAGCGCAGCTTCTTCAGGGCATCGAACGCCTTGTCGTTGGCAGTCGCCGTCGTGGTCGCCGAGTATTGCGGGTAGAGCGGCGCCAGCAGGATCTTCTGGCAGCCAGCCGCCTGCAGCGCATCGATGCCCGACTTGGTCGAGGGGTTGCCATAGCGCATGGCGAAATCGACGATGATGTTCTTGCCCAGCCGCTCCTGGAGCTTGGTCGCCTGCTTGCGGGTGATGACGCGCAGCGGGCTGTCGTTTGCTTCCTTGTCCCAGATGCGGGCGTAATTCTCGCCGCTTTTCTGCGGCCGAGTGGAGAGCACCACGCCCTGCAGGATCGGCTGCCACAGCCATTGCGGGGATTCGATCACCCGGGGGTCGGAGAGGAATTCGCTGAGGTAGCGGCGCACCGACCAGTAGTCGGTACCATCGGGCGTACCCAGGTTGAGCAGCAGCACCCCCACCTTCGGCGTTGCAATCGGGGGGTGTCCGGCAGGAAGTCCGGTTGCCATGGGCTGGCCTGTAGTTGGTAGCGTTCTCTGTGGCGCGCAACATAGTCACGAGCGGCTCGAACACAAGTGCAAGGGTGTCGCGGCGATGTTCTCTGAACTTTTCCTGATCTCGCTCTAGCGAGTTTCACCATTGGACTCGCCTTCCCACCGGCGTCATCCCCGCGAAGGCGGGAATGACGCTGGTGAGAGTGGTGAGACGCTATCCTTCACCAGCAACCTTGCGGCGGGGTCAGAAGCTGGCGAGCAGCAGCACCGCGCCGAAGGCGAACACCACCAGCGCGCCGCATAGCTCGGCCCACCAGACCAGTCGGCTGCCGAGCTTACCTTCGCTGCCCAGATAGCGGGTGGCAAAGCCCTTCGCCCCGACCGCCATCACCGCCAGCACCGAGACGGTAATCGCTGTGCCGAGCCCCATCAGGAACACCGCAGCGATACCCGCCAGCAGGATGCCCTGGCTTAGCGCGAACACCAGCACCACCAGCGCACCGGAACAGGGGCGAAGCCCCACTCCGAGCACCACGCCGAGCTGCTCGCGCCAGTCACCGCCGGTCTGATCGGCGGTCACCACATGGTGATGGCCGTGATCGTGATCATGATCGTGGCCATCGCCATGGTCGTGCCCGTAATGCGCATCGCCCGGCAGCCGGCCATAGGCATCGAGCGCCGGCCCTTCGGCCGGCTGCAGGCTGGAGCGGAAATTGAAGCTTGGCCCGCGCTCCAAATCTTGTTTGCGAACATTGAGCAAGGCGTGTTTCGGCGCTTCGTCCGCGTGCAGGTGCTGGTGCGCCTTCGCTGTCAGGTCCGGCCCGTGGTCATGCGTGTGGCCGCCCCAGCCGAACAGTTTCCGCGCAATCAGCCACAGCCCGAGCAGCGCCACGAGGCCGTAGGAGGCCTTCTCGATCCAGCCCACCGCCGTGCCCATGGCGACGCTCGACAACCCGAGGATCGCCGCGGCCACGCCGACGAACACCACCGCCACCAGCGACTGCAGCATTGCCGCGGCAAAGCTGAGCCCGATACCGCGCCGCACCTGCCGCTCATTGGCCAGCATATAGGAGCCGATCACCACCTTGCCGTGCCCTGGTCCGGCAGCGTGGAACACCCCATAGAGGAAGCTCAGCCCGCCCAGCACCCAGAACGCCGTCCAGTCGTGCTTCAGCGCCGAGAGCGCTCCCTCGAGTCCGCGGTAGAAGTCCTCCTGCATCTTCTGCACCCAGCCGAGGAACCCGGTGCGCGGCAGTTTGAACCCGGGCTCCGGCGGCGGGCCGCCGAACGGCATGGCGGGCTTGGCTTCTGCCACCTGCGTCACCGCTTCGAGGGCGGTGCTGGCGGCGGCAGGCTTCACCGCAGCGGAGCAATCGACGACGATGGCGCCCTGCGTGCCACGCACCGCCGCCTCGAGGTCGGGCGGCAGCTTGGTGATGTCGGAGGGCAGGTCGTAGAGCCGCGCCTGCAGGTCGGGCGACAGCTCGCGCGGCGGCTCGATATGCACGCCGCACCCGGCAGGCGCATTCTCGAGCGTGATGTCGGCAGGGCTGTGGAAGGTGATGGCGACATAGTACTCGGGATCGGCGACGGCGATCTCGAGCTTGTGCTTGATCCGGTACGGCCCCTGCGGCTCGATGCCGAAACTCAGCGTCGAGCGGTTATCCGCGAACACGAACTTTGCGTCATCCATCGAGGCGAAGGGCAGGGACGAGGCGGTTTCGCCGGCCGAGGTGTAGAAGTTGTATTCGGCGAGGCCCTTGATGTTCTCGTCGGCTAGGTCCTGCATCTCCTCCGACGAGGTGATGCCGTCATTATTGGTGTCGAGCCCCTGAATCTGCCAGACCGAGAACGCCTCGTCGAACGTCCAGGAATTGCGGATCTGGGTGAGCTCGCCCGCGTCGTTGAAGACGATGGTCGCCTTGGCATCGATGAAGATGTGCGGGTGGGCCTGAGCGGTGCCGACGAGACCGAGTGTAGCGGCCGTAGCCAGCCCCAGCTTGCGCAACAAACCCGTCATCGACGCTCTGCCCCGTTATCTGCTCTACTTCACCGGATTGTCGGCGAACCAGGCGACCAGATGGTCGATCAGCGCGCGAACCTTGCCGGCGAGATGCCGCCGATGCGGATAGACGGCTTGCAGGCTCGGACCTTCGGGCATCCTGTCCTCGAGCACGCGAACCAGCCGCCCTTCAGCGATCAGCGGGTCAGCGAGGTAGGTCGGCAATACGGCGAACCCAAGGCCGGCGAGCGCCGCCTGCATGGCGGCCACCGGAGAATTGACCCGCGCTGGCCCGGAGACATGCACCGAGACCGGACTGCCGTTCTCGATGAAGCGCCACGAGCTGTGCGACGGCATGTTGGTATCGAGCACGCACGGCATGTTGCGCAGCGCTTCGCCGGAGGTCGGCGTGCCGACCCGGTTGACGAGGCTCGGCGCTGCGCAGATCACATGCCGCATATCGGAGATCTTGCGGGCAATCAGCGAGGAATCCGCCAGCGTCGAGATGCGGAGCGCCACATCGACGCTCTCCTCGACCAGATCGACATAGCGATCCTCGAGCCTGAGATCGACCGACATCAGCGGGTTCCTGGCGATGAAGGCGAAGATGGCCGGAGCCAGCGTGGTCTCGCCGAGGTTGCGCGGCGCCGACACCCGCACCAGTCCGCGCGGCTCAGCCGTCTGGTCCGAGATCGTCGCATCGAGGTCGTCAAGCTGCTGCAGCAGCTGGCTGGCTTCGCGGTAGTAGGCCTCGCCCGCCTCGGTGAGGCTGAGCTTGCGGGTGGTCCGGTTCATCAGCCGCACCCCGAGATAATCCTCGAGGTCGGTGACGTATTTCGACAGCAGCGCCTTGGAGCGCCCGTGCTGTCGCGCCGCGGACGAGAAGCCGCCAGCATCGAACACCTGCACGAAGGCCCGGATGCGGGCAAGGTCCTGGCTCATGCGTTCCTGACCTGAAGCGTGTAGATTGGCCATGCTCGTCGCGAACAATGCCTCCGCGAGGCATAAGTCATCTGCAAGGCGTGAACAATGCCGCCACTTGGTCTCTCTGAGATTAACGATAGGATGGGTCCCATGTCGCTCGAACCCACCTTGAAGTCTATCTATCCACCCATGACCAAACCCAAAGCCCGTTCAACGCTTTACCGGCTGATCGAAGCCGGCCAGCTGGCGCACAAGGCGCTACTGGTGCCGCTGCTCGATCGCGGGCTCGAGGCCGGCGACGATGCAGTGATCTTCGTGCTGCACGCCGAACTCGGAGCAAGCGAGGCGGCGCTGGCCGAGCATCTTGGCCTCGAGCCGGAAGCGCTGCAGCCGCGGCTGGCCCGGCTGATCGAACGGGACATCGTGGCCCGCCAGGCCATCGGCCCCGACCTGACCGAGGGGCTCGCCCTCACCGAACGCGGCGCCCGCATCCGCGAAGTGCTGGCCGCGAACTGGGAACAGCTCGAGGAAGCGCTGTTCGCGGACCTGGAGCAAAAGAAGCGCAAGGGACTGAGCAAGGCGCTGAAGCGGTTCGTGGAGCTGTTGCGGCTGGATTAGGCGCACCGTGCGGCTGGTGGCTGTGGACCCCCACCCTTGATCCCTCCCCGCAAGGGGGGAGGGAGACGATGACCTCGATATCAGTGTGAGCGTCTCCCTCCCCCTTGCTGTTCAGTCCGGAGAGATAGCTGACACCTGTTCGGAGACATAGCTGACAGGTTTGGGCAGTCTTGGTCGTTCCATTTGGAGGGCGATCGATGCCGTGGCTGGAGGTGTCAGCGATGCAGGAGCGTCG